>JAABUK010000229.1_pt1 | contig 131106 bp, 106 predicted proteins | sample 5559141 | NCBI WGS metagenome assembly JAABUK01 (sample SAMN10711869, study PRJNA513367) | rock metagenome | isolation source: Antarctica rocks | place: Antarctica: Victoria Land, Pudding Butte nord | collected 2016-01-03 | reverse complement strand
CGTTTAAATCGCTTCATAATAGTGTAATATACTAAAGATCAATTAATTACAAATAATTACAAAATAAATTTATTGTTAAATCGGTTTTTAGAGGTGCCCATAAGATAAATATCAAAGGAAATGAACTGATTTTTGGTTATTGCAAAGCAAGCACGCGGTAATACTCCAGTATTTCATCAAGACTAATGCCTATCGGGGAAATGCTTCCAACTTCATAAAAAATATCTTCATCCATTTTTATAGAATTTATAATTATCAAACGTATTAGTCAAAACATTATTTTAAATAAAAAAATGAAAAGACATGTTATGAGACGTAATTTTTCATTTGCAGATACTTCGCATAATGTTAATAAAAAACTATTTTAAGGTAATTTCCATAATGTGATTAACTGCACTTAAAATTCCGGAACTAGTAGAATTTCTTTTTTCTTTTACGATTAATAAAAGCATTGCAGCAAATGATGAAAGAAACACTTTAAGCTTTTTTCTTATTTTTAATCTTACTTTGTTATAATGAATATAAAAGTGAAGGAACCGTTGCGTTGGCACTGGCGCAACTTATTAAAATACTTCTTGCAGGGACTCGTCATTCTTGCGCCAATTATTATTACTGCATGGGCTGTATTCTCTCTTTTTAATTATATTGATAACATTCTTCCAAACTTTATTCATACCCTTTTTCCGGTTTTTTATAAACCTGATGCAGAAGGTAATATTCAAAAAATACCAGGTCTCGGCTTTGTGGTAATTGTGGTAATAATAGTGCTTACCGGCTGGATCTCTTCATCGTTTATTGTAGGCAAAGTGGTTGAGTTTCTTGATCACATTTTAGAAAGAACTCCCGTAATCAGGTTTATTTATACTGCAGTAAAAGATTTTTTAGAAGCATTTGCAGGTGAAAAACGAAAATTTGATAAACCCGTGCTGGTAAGTGTAGATGCAGCAGACGTTTGGAGAATGGGTTTTATGACCCAGGATAACGGCGGCAGGTTCGGGCTCGAAGATCACGTGGTCGTATACGTGCCGCATTCTTACGCAGTAAGCGGGATTGTATATATAGTACCGATAGAAAAAGTAAAAATTTTAACCGATGTATCATCTACCGAAGCAATGAAGTTCGCTTTGAGCGGCGGCGTTGCACACATTAGCTGACGCGCTTTTTATAATGAAAAAACTTCTTTTATTATTACTTTTTTCTGCTTTATACAAACAAAGTTTTTGCTGGGGTTTCTTTGCACATCAGCGTATTAATTATTATGCGGTGTTTTTGCTGCCACCTGAAATGATGGTTTTTTATAAACCTAATATTCAGTTTATATCCGATCATGCAGTTGACCCTGATAAAAGAAGATATGCAGTGGCTGCAGAAGCTCCAAGGCATTATATTGATATTGATAACTACGGCCAATATCCATGGAAAGAGTTGCCAGTAAAATATGAAGAAGCTATAAAAAAGTATTCAGAAGATACGATACTGGCAAACGGCATTGTGCCGTGGTGGATACAAATAATGCAGCAAAGGCTGACGAATGCATTTAAACAAAAAGATGCCGCAAAAATATTAAAGCTGTCAGCAGAGATTGGACATTATATTGCTGACTCACATGTGCCGTTGCATGTAAACTCAAATCATGACGGACAAACGACGAACCAAAAAGGAATACACGGTTTTTGGGAAAGCCGTGTGCCGGAGCTTTTGGCCGAAAAGCAATTTGATTTTATGATTGGCAAGGCGGCATATATACCAGATATACAAAAGTATGTATGGGATCGTGTGCGGGAAAGCGGGGCGGCATCTGACACCGTATTAAAAGATGAAGCCATGCTGACGAAGCAATTTTCTTCAGACACAAAATATTCATTTGAAGAAAGAAATGGAAAAATTGCGCGTCAATATTCTTCAGCATTTACCATAGCCTACAACAAAATGTTGGATGGGATGGTGGAACGGCGCATGCGGCTGGCTATAAGTTCCGTTGCCTCTTTTTGGTATACAGCCTGGGTAAATGCCGGACAACCAAATTTAAAAAACATAAAGAAAACAGCCTTTACACAAGAAGACCTGAAAGAATTTGAAAACCTTAATAATGCCTGGAGAGATAATGTAATAAAAGGAAGATTACCTTAGCAATGCTAAAAGTTTTTCATGTTAATTTTTCATCTGATTTATTCAATACTTAATACCTATAATTCCAAATGAAAAATTTTTATTGCCACATTAGGCATTTCATTTATTAATATTGAAGCTTATTGTGGCATTGCTAAAGGGAATAGAGAATTAGCGATAATGTAAATTTTGCAAAGCTTAATTTTTTCGGGTATAATTGCAACTGGCTAAAAATAACTGCGAAAGATTCAAATAATTACAACTGCATTATTTTTATAAATGAGTTAAAAACACGAATAATAAAAGACTATATGAAAAGTACCTCAAAAAATCAGTTTCAACACATTTTCAAATGCCTGTCAATACCTGCACTTTTAGTGCTATTTGCCTTGTCTGAGGCTAAAGCAAATCATTTTCGTCCATATAACCCTGACTCTTCCTCGATAGAAGGACGATGGGACATGACTATTGACATGGCAGGAAAATCAGCTCCTTCATGGTTTGAGGTTACGCATTCCGGGCTTCATACGCTTATTGGAGAATTTGTAGGCACAGGAGGAAGTGCACGACCTGTTTCAAAGGTAAATTTTACCGGTGGAAAGATGAGTTTTTCTATTCCTCCGCAATGGGAGGAGGGAAACGACCTTTCAGTTGAAGGCACCTTATATGGTGATAGTTTAGCCGGCACTATAGTTTTCCCTGATGGAAAAAATCATAGCTGGACTGCTGTTCGTGCTCCTTCTTTGCGCAACCAAAGGGAACCGGTTTGGGGGAAACCTGTTAGCCTTTTTAATGGCACAGATTTAAAAGGCTGGCATACCCTCGGGGGGAACCAGTGGAAAGCAGAAAACGGTATTTTACGAAGCCCAAAAACGGGCAGTAATCTCATAAGCGATAAAACTTTTAAAGACTTTAAGCTGCATATTGAATTTCGTTATCCCAAAGGCAGTAATAGCGGTGTTTATTTAAGAGGCCGTTACGAGGTGCAGATTGAAGACAGCCACGGATCAGAACCTTTGAAAAATCAACTCGGCGCTGTTTACGGATTCATATCTCCAAGCTATATGGTGGCAAAAGAAGCAGGAGAATGGCAATCATACGATATTACACTGGTGGGAAGGATGGTAACAATTATTGGTAACGGTAAAACTATTATCTGTAACCGCGAGATACCGGGCATTACCGGCGGCGCTTTGAACAGCAGAGAAGGTGAACCAGGACCTTTACTTATTCAAGGCGATCATGGCCCGATTGACTATCGAAATATTGTCATTACCGAAGCCAGTTCATACACGCCTTCATCTAAATAAATAATAGGGGCCGTTATATTTCTTCTGCAGGTAATACCTTACATTTTTTAAATTTAATATTTTAATTACCCCATACGGTAATTACCAGCTTTCTTGATCCTCCATTGTTGCGGTGTTCACATAAATAAATGCCCTGCCATGTGCCCAGCGCTAACTTTCCATTACTTACAGGGAGCAATACCGAGCTGCCAAGCAAAGCTGCTTTCAAATGTGCAGGCATGTCATCTGGTCCTTCGTCATTATGCAGGTAAGCAGGATCATTTTCAGGAACTGTTTTGTTAAAATACATTTCAAAATCTTTCCTTACAGTGGGATCGGCATTTTCATTAATGGTTAGCGAAGCAGAGGTATGCTGAATAAAAACCTGGCAGAGACCTGTTTTTATTTCTTTTATTTCGGGAAGGGCACGTGTAATTTCTGCAGTAATGAGATGGAACCCTCTTTTTCTTTCCTCAAGCTTTAGTGTTTGCTGATGTATTTTCACTTGTTAGTTCATTTTGTTGAAAAATTGTTTAGCCCAATTTCAGGTATAAATCTGATAATTATATAACTATAAAGTTCATTTTCAAAAAATTGCTTCTTTATTTATAGCAAGTTTTTGTTTGATAACTCCTCATCCGTTGTTTTCGCTCATTCGCCAAACCTTTTCGCTTTCTGCTTGTAACATATATGCTGAAAAAAAAGAACTATGGAAGGTCCCGCCCTTACTTTATTAAAAGAAGAAGCACAGTTGTTTATCGGGCAAAAAATTACTGCCGCCGCAGGCAGCAGTAAAATTGATTTTGATTTGCTCATTAATCAACGGCTTAACAAATTGCAAAGTTGTGGCAAGCACTTCCTGATGGTGCTGGATAATTGTACCATACGAATTCATTACCTGATGTTTGGCAACTACTATCTCAACAGCCAACATGCTGAAAAAACACCTAAGCTGTCGCTGCATTTTGCCGATGGCAGCGAGTGGAATAATTATAACTGCGCAGTGCGCATTCTGCCCGAAACGGACATGAGCAGGCTGTACGATTTCAGCACCGATATTATGGATGAAAGCTGGGACGCTGCTAAAGCAGAAGTTAAACTGAAGCAGAACCCGCACATGCAGATATGTGATGCGCTGATGAACCAGGATATTTTTGCAGGGGTAGGAAACGTAATTAAAAATGAGGCACTGTTTCGTATAGGCATACAGCCCGAAAGTGAATTAGGCGCTCTGCCTGCAGACAAGATCGCCGCGTTGCTGGCAGAAGCACATATTTACAGCTCTGACTTTTACCGCTGGCGAAAAGAAGGGGTTTTGCGAAAGAAATATTGTGTCCATCAGCGCAAGTATTGTCCCAAATGCCATGCATTTCTGGTAAAAAAATTTACAGGTGAGCTGCAGCGCAGCAGCTTCTATTGCAGCAATGACCAGCATCTATATAAATAATACGACTCTTTTAAAATTTCCCTATAATCCCCCATAAATCCTAAAAATCGTGGTTCTGGCTATTGACCTGTAACTACAAACTCTGTTCTTCTGTTCATTGCACGTCCGGCTTCGGTTTTGTTGTCAGCTACAGGTTTGGCTTCTCCAAAACCTTTGTAGAGTAATCGCTTTATATCTATTCCTTTGTTCATTAGGTAATCAACCACGGCTTTAGCACGGCCTGTTGATAGTTTACTGTTGCTGGCCGGCAGTCCAACATTATCAGTGTACCCGTTTATTTGTACTTTCAATGTTGGGTTTTCTGTCAGTAGCTGCAGCAGCTTATTTATTTCTATAAGGCTTATTGCCTGTAATTGAGCTGACTTGGTTTCGAAGAGAATATTTTTTAAAACAAGCGACGCATTCAATTCAATAGGCCGCATGGGTATATCTTTATTATACGTGCTGTCGGGCTCGTTTTTACTCAAAGGAAACAGCTCGCTGAAAAACAAATAACCTTTTCTGTTAACGATAAAAGTATAATCTTTTCCTGTGGGTAAGGTTATAAAATAATGTCCGGTTTCATCTGTTTGTACATTTGTTACCGATTGCTGGTTAGCATTATCAATCAGTTCTACTCCGCTAGGCAGACCCTTGCCTGTTTTTACATCATATACTTTGCCCTTTACATACAATGTTTTTGCCGGCCTTACATCTGGTCTTAATTCAAAAGTATAAATATCCAGGCCGCCGCGGCTGTCACTTCTGTCACTTGCGTAAAAAGCAGTTTTACCATCGGCGCTTACAAACAGGCTTCCTTCATTTTCTATTGTATTAATAGGGAATCCTAAGTTTTGCGGAATGCTCCATTCGTTATTGGGTCCTTTTCTGCAAAGAAAAATATCGCTGTTGCCATAACCTGGCAAGCCGTCACTTGTAAAATATAAAGCAGCATTATCAGCATGTATAAAAGGTGCAAGCTCATCGCCCGAAGTATTGACAGACGGTCCCATATTTTTTGCCGGTGTCCATTTACCATTGGGCATCCGGTAGCTTACGTACAAATCTTTGCCGCCATAACCACCTGGCCTGTTGCTGCTGAAATACAGTGCCCTTTTATCGGGGCTTACACTTGGTGAGCTTTCCCAGCTTTCAGAATTAATGTTTCTCCCGAGATTTTCAGGCTCGCTCCAGCCTGTCGGCGTATCATAGGAAATATACAGATCGAAATCACCATAACCTCCGGGAAAATTATAACCGGCAAAAATCAGCCACTCGCCGTCCTGCGAAATATTTATAGCGCCTTTTGAAGGTTCCAGGTTTATATCGCCATTGATTAACTTTGATTTGGTGTATTTTTTATTTTGTAAAATAGTCGCTTCAAAAAAATCTTCCCGGAATCCTTCGCCTCTTCTTGTAAAGACAAACTGGCTGTCGTTGATGGTAATTGAAGGATAATATTCACTCTTTTCAGAATTTACACTATCACCTAAGTTTGCAGGAGCAAATACATAATTGCCGATCGTGTATTTATTTCCATATTGAATTCCAAATTCGTAAGTGCGTTTTCGGTACTCACCGCTTTTACGGCTTTTATCGCTAAGTTCTTTAATATTTAAAAATTGATTAATAGCATGCAAAGCATCATTAAAACGTCCGAGACCGGCAAGATTTATTGAATAAGGAAGGTTGAAAAAGCGAAAATAAGCTGTATCAATTGCTCTTCCTTTTTCAAAATATTCAACCGACGTTTTATAATCTTTTAATTCTCCGTAGACACTTGCGAGAGACAAAGCTGCATCTGCGTATTTACTGTCTGTTTCAATTGCCTTTTTTAACAACGGAATGGATTCTTTAAACTGGTCATTCTGCAATTTTAATAAGGCTCTTTCATATAAATCGATAGCTTTTTTACTAATCTTTTCTGCATTATAAGTTTGACCATTGGAAGCTAAACCAAATCCAATAAAAAGTAATAAAAAGATGTTTTTCATATATTGTTCGTGACGGAATGAAGGTCGCAATACTTTATTTACTGTTAAGTTAAATTTAATGAAGCAACAGCGTTTGCAGCAATATTAATACAATGAGGCAATGCTTAAAATTTTTCTATTAAGTAACAAAACTCTCTTCTCCCTTTATATCAACGTCATTTAGTTAAGAAAACGGCTGAAGCCGTTGATGGAAAAATTTTTGATTTTATAGCCCTATGTTTAAAGCTGGGGCTATGGAAAGAACGAACTAAATAAATCGTTTAAACGATTTTATGCTAAACTAAAGGACATTGCCCATAAGGGTTGAGGCTAAGGCACATTTATATATTTATGTATCTGAAGACTCAATTCCCATTTGGGGTTTTGTTTGATATAATCAACAATAAAAGGAGTCATTATTGAAGCTTTTTCCCACTCGGGTTGCAAATACAGTTTACAATTATCACTTGTTTGTGCGGCATTTTTTTCTGCCCAGGCAAAATCATTTTTATTGTAAATAATTACTTTTAATTCGTTTGCCGCACCAAGCGCTTCAGGAGTTGGAGGTTTAAATTTCTTTGGAGACACGCAAATCCAGTCCCAGCTTCCGCTAAGAGGAAAGGAACCCGATGTTTCTATATTGGTTTCAAAACATGCAGATTGCAACTGCCAGGTCAGTTCATCAAGATTATGCATTAATGGTTCTCCGCCTGTTATTACGGCTAACCTTCCTGGTTGAGACGATGCCTTTTGTACAATTTCGTCTATTGATACTTTTGGATGCTTTTCTGCATCCCAGCTTTCTTTTACGTCGCACCAGAAACAGCCAACATTGCAGCCGCCAAGACGTATAAAATATGCTGCACGGCCCTGGTGAAATCCTTCTCCCTGGATAGTATAAAAAGCCTCCATAACCGGAAGTGTTGTAATGACGGATGATTGTGCAAAACTCATTGTGCAAAAGTAGATCTTTTACAGAGATGGAAAAGATGGAGAAATTGTGTGGATAATGGTTTGCAGATATTTAACGAAAACAGGAGAAAAATTAATATGATCATAAATACAAATAGGGAAGAAAATATTTTAATAATAAAAAAAGCCTTCTGTTTTAAGAAGGCTTTCAACTTAGCTTTAATTTGCTTTTAATGATGTATAAAGGCTTGTCGTTTCTTATCATTATTACGCATCACATTGGGATGTGAATTTCGGCTCATAAACTTTTTTTCTTTTCTTTTTAATTCCCTGAAAACTTTAAATGCGCCTATAACAAAGAATACAAAAATTAAGCAAGCTTCAATAATAATTAGGCTATTCATTTTTTAATCCTCCACTTTTATATAGATAATATTTGGCAAATATGCAATAAGGTATAGAAAATAAGGTTAACAAATTTATTTGAAGTTACAAATAATCATCAAACATTATTCTACGCAAGTAATAATATTTTCCTCACTATTTAAATAGTATCAAAATTTAAATTAAAAATAAAAGCGCCTCTAAATCTTACACTTTCCTGTTTTGCATCCACTCCCTGACTTTAGGAAAGGCGATACAAAACCATGCAGTGTATTTATGCGGATGTGTTTGTATAGTTTCCGCTATTTCTTCCATTTTTTTATAACAGTAATCCTGTACTTCGGCAGGATTAGGAATTATTTTACCATTGTAGGTGCCGGTAAAAACATGGTCATATTCATGCTCGGTAAGGCCGTTATCAAAAGCGGCATTGTAGTGAAAGTTGAAAATTTTTGTAATCGGAGTATTAAACCCCAGCTCTTCCTGCAAACGCCTTACTGCTGCAGTTTCTGTTTTTTCGTCAGGCCTCGGGTGACTGCAGCACGCATTTGTCCAAAGTCCGCCGCTGTGATACTTACCTTTAGCTCTTTGTTGCAAAAGCATTTCATTTTTGTCATTTACAATAAATATGCTGAATGCCCTGTGCAATACACCTTTCCAGTGAGCCTCCATTTTTTCCATACTTCCGATTGGCTCATCTTGTTCGGTAACTAAAATCACTTCTTCCATACGGTAAAAATAAGGGAAAGCTACAGCATATTAAACTGGCTTCTTACGCCTGCTTTCGCCAGTATCATTGCTTTACTGCAGTTAGGAATTCTTATGCGCTCTTCCATTATTCTTTTTGCCTGCACTTTTTTTATTTTGTTAAACAGAGACATATAATATTTGTAAGCAACATAAACTCCAAACCGTGCCTTTACGGGCAGTTTTACAATACCTTCATAAGCGTGCTCAAAGTCTTTTTGAATATCTGCTTCTATATGCCGCTTTTGAGCTTCTGAAAAATTCAGAAAATTACAGCCAGGAAAATACATTCTTTCAAGAGTTTGTGTATCAGCCTTTACGTCTCTTAAAAAATTTACTTTTTGAAAAGCTGCCCCAAGACTTTGCGCATATTGTTTCAGGCCACTATACCTTTCAATATCACCTTCGCAAAATATATTAAGGCACATTAAACCTACCACTTCTGCACTTCCGTAAATGTACTCGTTGTATGTCTGCCTGTCGTACTCGATTTTGTTTAAATCCTGCTCCATACTTTTAAAAAAAGCATCTATCAAATGTCTTGCAATACCATAATGAGTTACAGTCACCTGAAAGCTGTACAAAATTGGATTAAGGCTTATTCCCCGCTCGATAGCCTGGTAAGTTTCAGCCTTAAACTGTTCTAATAAAGCAGTTTGATCGTGACCGTGAAATGTATCTACAATCTCATCTGCAAACCTTACAAAACCATATATATTGTACACTGGCGTCCGCAGATCTTTGTGCAGCAAATTTATTGCTGATGAAAAAGAAGTACTGTATTTTTTAGTTGTTATCTTACTGCACTCCTTACTCACTTCATAAAATAAGTGCATCATAACCTTTTAATTTGCATGTCAATAATATCTTTATTAGTATTTATTATAAACGATAAATACACTATTTTTCAAAATCTTTTACCACCTGTTTAGCTGTTACTTCTCCGCTTATCAGCGCTGGCGGCACTCCCGGCCCGGGCACTGTCAGTTGACCGGTATAATAAAGGTTTTTAACTTTTTTACTTTTGATCGAAGGTTTCAAAACAGCGGTCTGCATCAGAGTATTTGCTAATCCGTAAGCATTTCCTTTGAATGAATTATAATCATTTATGAAATCTCTATGTGCATACGTTTTTTTATAAATGATGCTGCCGGTTATATTCTGACCAATATACCGCTCCATTCTACCAACAATTTTTTTAAAATAATGTTCACGTAACTGCTCATCATCATTTTGCAAACCTGGAGCAACCGGTATGAGAAAGAATAAGTTTTCACAACCTTGTGGAGCCATTGCCTCGTCTGTAGCGGTCGTTATACTTACGTAAAATAAAGGCTCATCAGGCCATTTTTTCGTTTTATATATCTCTTCAGCATGCTTCTGAAAGGGCACGTCAAAAAAAAGCATGTGGTGTTCAATATTTTGAAGCTTTTTATTTAAACCCACGTAGTATATGAGGCAACCGGGCGCCATTACCCTGCTTTCCCAATATTTGTCAGAGTAAGTTCTGTATTCTGCTTTTAAAAGCTGTGTTTCTATAAAGTGATAATCTGCACTGCCTATAACTGCATCTGCTGAGAAATCTCCTGCAGAAGTTACCACCTTATCTATTGCTGCATCAGATACCTGAAGTTCTGTAACGTTATGATTGAAAAAAAAAGAAACACCTAATTCTGTTGCTAATTTGTACATTCCCTCAACTATACTGTACATCCCGCCTTTTGGGAACCAAGTGCCGCCTTTTATATCTGCATAGTTCATAAGACTATACAAAGCCGGCGTATTCTCGGGCAGAGCGCCTAAAAACAAAACGGGAAATTCCATCAGTTCCCTAAGCTTTGGATTTTTGAAAAAATGCGACATGTGTTTTTTTATTGAGCTGAAAAGGTCGAGTTTAAACACACCTGTCATTACATCCCGATCAATAAACTCACGTAGCGATAAGCCTGGCTTCAAAACCAGTTTTTGCATGCCGGTTTTGTATTTAAAAGCCGCTTCTTCTAAAAAAATGTCAAGTTGTTTTGCACTTCCTGGCTCTATGCTTTCAAAAAGTTGCTGCAGCTCTTCGTAATCTGCAGGAATGTTAACAGCGCCATCAGGCCAATAAACACGGTAAGACGGATGTAAACGTGTAAGAGAATAATAGTTTGATACAGTTTTGCCAAACTGGTTAAAAAAACGTTCAAATACATCTGGCATCCAGTACCAGCTTGGGCCCATATCAAATGTAAAACCTTCTGCCTGCAGCTTCCTTGCTCTTCCTCCGGGGATAGAATGCTTTTCTAAAACACTTACCTGCCAGCCTGCTTTGGCCATAAAACATGCAGCAGACAAACCTGAGAATCCACTTCCGATAATTACTGCTTTTTTCTCCGGCATTTAATGAGTGAATTAATATCGCTGAATTTGCGCTTTGAGAAGTTTTCTCGCAAAATGTATCCGGCTTTTTATGGTTCCTAAAGGTTCTTTTAACATGCCTGCAATTTCGTGATATTTGAAGCCGTCGAAATATAGTAAAAAGGGTTTTTTAAAAATATCAGGCAATTGATGAATAGAAGCTTGAATCTCCTTCAATTGCAAAGTAGCTTCTGCTCCGTTGCTGGAGGTCGTTTGATTATAATCTATTAAAAACTCATTTGGGGTATGATCAAGTACAGTGTTTTGCCTTGCTCTTTTTCGATAGTTATTTATAAATATATTTCGCATGATTGTGTATAACCATGCTTTAATATTTGTTCCTACATTATACTTTTCCCTGTTTGCCAGGGCCCTGAAAAGTGTTTCCTGGTAAAGGTCTTTAGCCGTTTCATTGTCACGGGTAAGCGTAATAGCAAAAGGTCTCAAAAACTCTGCATTTATTAGCAGCATCTGGTTAAATTCAATTGTCGACATACAACTATGTTTAATCTTGCAGTCCCCAAAACTAAACAAATATTTTAAAAAGAAAACTAATTTTAGTTATAATTTTAGAAGAATTGATAATTTCATTAATTGTAATTAAGTTTTTCTTGCCCGTTTTACAGATTACATCTGTATAAATTCTTTAACTTCATGCAAAGATTTTTTTAAATGAAAATCGGGGGGAACGGACTTTTTGTAATTTACCGTCACGGGCCCTGAGATAATAACGGGAACGTGGGTAATTTTTGAATACATATTATACATTATCTTTTCAATATTAAAGTGGCTGGCAACTGCAGTTAAATGAGTATACAAGTAATTGGGTTTTTTAGCCTTTACGACAAAATCAAGGTCTTCAAGCGGAATATTAGCTCCTAAGTATAAAACTCTCACGCCATTAATTTTTAACAGGTAATAAACATAAAGCAGTCCTAACTCATGAAATTCATTTTCGGGCAAAAATAACAGAGCAACTTTATTTGACTTTATATTGCTTGCAACGGTTTCTAAACCTGCAATTATTTTGTGCCTGATTATATTTGTTACCAGGCGCTCCTGTGCAGGATTTATACTATTTGTAACCCAAAGAATGCCGATTCTTTCAAGAAAAGGAAACAGAATTTGGCTTATTATTACATCAATGCCTTTTTCTTGTATCTGCCTGTCTAAAAGTTCTTCGAACATGTCAATATCAAGATCTGCCATGTAGCTGATCAGCTCATTTACTATAATATCGTGCTGTGCCTGCTGGTGCGAAAGACTATAAAGCTTCTTGTTAATTTCAGAAGCATTCATTTTATTTATATGCGAAATCTTAAAGCCAAACTTGTTAAGAAGCGATATATTTAATATTATTTTTAATTCTTCATTCGTATAATAACGGATATTAGTTTCCGTACGATTGGGTTTTAAAAAATTATACCGCTGTTCCCAGATGCGTATAGTATGCGCTTTTACACCAGAAAGGTTTTCAATGTCTTTTATGGTAAATGCATTCATAGCAACTATACAATCAGGTTATATAAAAGGTTTAGAGCAATAATTAATCGTGGAGCTTATTTAATACTACTTCATTCATCCCAATTAATGACCAATACCTGATATTTGTTTTAATTACTTGCAAAAAATCACTTAATTCGTATTATTTTATTAATACCGCTTTTATTGCAGTTATCAATTATAATAGTAAATTATAATGTAAAATACTTTCTTGAGCAATGTTTATGTTCGGTAGACAAAGCAATTCAACACCTGGAAGCAGAAGTATGGGTAGTAGATAATGCTTCGTCAGATAATAGTGTAGAATATTTAAATGTAAAATTTCCGTGGGTAAAATTCATTACAAATCTTAAAAACCCTGGTTTTGCAAAAGCTAATAACCAGGCATTGTCTAACTGTAGCGGAAAGTATGTTTTATTTTTAAATCCTGATACACTCATACCTGAAGATTCTCTTATAAAGTGCATTGCTTTTATGGAAGCAAATAAGCAGGCTGGTGCGCTTGGAGTAAGGATGATAGACGGAAGCGGAACTTTTTTACCTGAAAGCAAACGATCTTTTCCGTCTCCTCTTGCTTCTTTTTATAAACTTACGGGTTTGAGCGGTTTGTTTCCGGCATCTGCGGTTTTCTCGCGCTATTCTCTTACTTACTTACATGAATTTAAAAACTATGAAGTTGATGTTTTGTCGGGTGCTTTTATGTTTGCAAAAAAAAGTGTGTTGATAAAATTAAAAGGTTTTGATGAAGATTTTTTTATGTATGGCGAAGATATAGACCTCAGTTACCGTATTCAAAAGTCCGGACATAAAAATTATTATTTCAGCGAAGTTACTATCATACATTTTAAGGGTGAAAGCACAGGTAAGAGGAATATAAAATATGTAAAGATGTTTTACCAGGCTATGAGCATATTTGTAAAAAAACATTATTCAGGAAGATATGCATTTTTATCTTCTTCTTTTTTACAGGCGGCCATCTGGCTAAGGGCAGGTGTGTCAGCTTCGTTACAAGCTGGTTTAGAAATAAAACGGTTTTTTCTTCATAAAGTATTCATTACATCTTTAAATAAAAAAAGAAATGAAAGTTTTTTGCAGCCTGCCACGCTGATAGCAGGAACTGAAAAAGAATTTGAAGAAGTGAAAAAATTATTGGCAGATGCAGGGGCAGAGGAAAATATAACCGGTCGTGTATCAACAAGTGAACCCAAAGAAAACGCCTTAGGAGTTATTGCAGAATTAAATTCATTAGTTACAAGTTTTCAGGCAAGGCAAATTATATTTTGCGCAGGAGAATTAAGTTATAGCCGGATAATTAACGAAATTCAGAAATCAGGTAAAAAAATTTCTTTACTTTTTCACGCCTACGGAACGGAAAGTATTGTAGGAAGTGATTCAAAAGATGCTGCCGGAAAAATCATTTCTGCAGATAGTGAAGGTAAAGCAAGCCTTTACAAAATAAATAAGTAAAACAAGTTTTTCAGGGGTCTTTGGCAGACTCAATATATTTGTAAAAATCCTTTTTATTAAAAAAAACCTCTTTTTTCTTCAGCAGGGATAAATACAAATTTTTGATTGCAGTAACCTCTTTTTGTTTTGAAAATGTAGCCGATGCAAACTTGTTTCCGGCTTCACCCATTGTTTGGCGAAGTTCTTTATCATCAATTAGCGCGGATAGTTTTTTGCTAAATAATACTATATCATTTTTTTCTGCCAGAAAACCTGTAATGCCATCCTGCAGGCTGTCTTTTACTCCTCCTGCATTTGTGGCGACTACAGGTTTTTTATAAAATTGAGCCTCAATAATTGAAAGCGGTGTGCCTTCATTAAGAGAAGTAAGCACCACAATATCTAATCCGTTCATTACTTCGCCAATGTTGGTGAGCCACGAAGTAAACACAACTCTGTTTTGAGAGGTAATTGTTTTATTATTAAAAGAAATGTTTTTTTGAAGCAGTTGTTCTTCGACCTGCATTTTTAAATCACCATCACCGGTTATAAAAAAAGCCGGAGAATTTGCAGTGCCGGAAGATAAAACAGCATGTATAACTTTTACAAAAAAAGAATGATTTTTTACAGGTACAATCCGGCCTACTATGCCTATTGCTATATCATCATCTAAGAGATTATACTTTTTTCTAAAAGTTTCTCTTAATGTTTCCTGGTCTTCATTCTCATTAAAATCAAATCCCAGTTGAATAACTTTAATCTTTGAATCAGGAAAAATTCTGTACTCATTTACCAATTCGTTTTTTTGGGATTCGCTTAAAGCAATGGCGGTTGCAGTGATTTGGCCCAATGCTCTCTCTGCCAATACAATAAAACCTGAAATGCTTTTAGAAAAATAAGAATGAAACAAATGACCATGAAAAGTATGAATAATAACAGGCACTCTTGCTACCCATGCAGCAAGGCGACCTGTAACTCCTGGTTTGGCACCGTGGGTGTGCACGATGTCTGGTTTGAACTTGAATATGAGATATAAAATACTAAAAAATGCAATAATGTCATTAAAAGGATTAACTGTTTTTTTTAACCAGCTAATTCTTTTTTTTAGAATTGCGGGATATTTTTGCAAAAGAAATGAAGGCTCCGCCTCGTCTTTTTCCTTCTCACCATGCAGAATTATTATTTCAAAATCATCTTTAAGGTTCCATGCCAAAGATATAGTATCAGCAGCCTGGCCACCAATAACAAAGCGGTTTATAATGATAAGAAGCCGGGGTTTACCTTTAGTTTTTCTCTCCTGTACACGCAATGTATATCTTTAATTTTTTTTATAGCTTAATTTAATATTAGTACGGTAAGTTGACGGGCAATCTGTAGATGCTTAATTAGTTGCATTTATTATTGATTATAATAAATAGTCTATTGATAATTGGAAAGAATGTGATCAAAAATAGCTGGTAAAGGTATTTCACCTTTTCCATCTTTAAATTCCTCTCCTGTATCTATTAAATATCCTGTTCCATTATGCTTTCCGTTTTTGATGGCAACAAATGCTACAAAATCATAAAAGTCTAAAGGCATTGTCAAATCATTTTCTTTTTTAATTTGAAAACCTTTATTTATTTCATTTGGATAAATTAATTCGATAAATAAACTTTTTCCTCTGTTATCAACTTCAAAAATTTTTAATTCGTCTGCAGCAGAAACAATACGCTCTAACTGCGACTGAATATTTTTAGCATCATTTTCCGAGCCACATTCTATTAAAAAATCCCTTGACATCCGGGGTATAACATTTTTAAAATTTTCAATCCCGATCAACTTCAAAAAATTATCATGATCCTTAAGCCTCCAATAAAAAGTTTTTGCACTGTGGGGTTCCTGGTGTAACCCTGTTGCTATAATAAGACGGGCATCAAGCTTTAAAAGTCGTTCTATAATTTTGTCATAACTAACCAGGGCATCCAAAAGAGGATCTTCATTCTCAGGGCAATACCAATCAGGGTTCTTTTGCAGGCCGGAGTAAGCGCCGGAATTAAACATATAGTGATGTTGTATATGAGCTCCCCCGTTTAAAAAAAGAGAAGAAAAATCAGGTTTTTTATTCTGAAAACAATCAATAAAGACATCAGATAACAGATTATCCAGAATCAAAACCTTGGAAGCTCTTTTCTTAATATTAATTAGTAATGAAACATATTTTTTATACTCCAAAGGTTTTACGTATTTAGTCATTCCCCTTAAAAGATGAATGAAGGTTTGGGCGGTAAGTTTATTGGATGCATTATTATTTACTGCTGAAGATATTGCAACAGCTAACTTTTTAAGTGCTGGCTCACCACTTGCTTTTGTTTGTGTCCAGGGGTCGGGAACAAAAAAACCAGAGGTTTTTGTATTATTAGCCGCATTAAGGGGAGCAATTGCTCCGACAGAGTATCCTCGTTGTTCAATTATTTCCCACAATTGTTGTAAACCATTTGCGTGTTCAATATCTCCCAATCTAAAAACCTGATGTTCGTTATAAGACTTCCCTGTGTGAATGCTTACCCATTGAATCCATGGTTCCAATAAGTGATATTCTTTTTCAGAATACGTTTTCTGATATCCATATTTTTCTATAATAAATTTGAAATTTGGTAAAATCCCTTTTGATATATAATATCCAATATAATCAATATTTAACTCATTCAGGCTTAAAAGAATAATTCTTTTCACGATTTCTTTAGATTTAAACAAAAATATAAATTTTTACCTCTTTAATAATATATCTGTAAAAGTGTAAAATAAAATACATTTTTAAGTAATTGGTTTAGTTAATTGGGTATTGCTATTAAATCCCCATTTTTTCAGATAGTAACTAAGGCTTTTAAATGCTATTACTGCGTGTTTTAAACTTTTACTTGTTCCTCTTTGATAGTAATGGTAAATAAATACATACGGATAATAAACATTAGCGCTTTCTTTTAATATTTTCCTGGTTAAATCAGCATCTTCGAAATATAAAAAAAAATTTTCGTCAAATCCCTTAACCTTTTTTAAAATATCTGTTCTTATCAACATAAAACAACCCGATAAAAAGGGAATATTCATTATAATATTATTGTAATCATAATTCTTATATTCAAATTCGTCTAACTTCTTTTTAAAATATTTTTTTAGAAAGGCCGGTAGTAATCTTCTTGTAAAAATGTCGAAATAAGTGGGATTTTTCTTACATAAATATTGTAATTCTCCATTGGTATACAATACTTTGGGCATTACATGTGCTATTTGCGCATTGTTATCAAGGTATTGTATTAATTCACTTATTACCTGAGAATCGAAATATACGTCAGGATTTAAAATCAGGTGATATTTACTGTCGGTTAATTTTTCTATAGCAATGTTATGCGCTGCGCCAAATCCTATATTTTTCTTATTAAATATATATTCTACCCTATCATCTTGTAAAAGGTCCTTTAATTGCTCTTTGATTTCCGGGGCTGGCGAATTATCAATAAGATAAAGCTTAACAGGCAGAGAAGTATTTAAGAAACTTTTTATTGCGTTTCTGACGCTCTTATCAGCTTTATATAATACTATTGATCCCGATACAATAATTTCCATTAAGGAACTATCTTAAATAACTATAAGGACAGAGATTAATTGTTAGTTATCTTTTTTATAAATGTGTTTAGTTTCTACTATTCTTTTCTTTGTAATCTCTCTGACAAAATTTCTTACCATGGCATCTGCTCTTAATATCAGATCTTTTACAGGTTCCTCTGGTCTTCCAAAAAAAGAAGTTACATGAAAATATTCACTTGACTCTGCGGGGGTTTTAGAAAAATAATAATTAGAAACGCAACATCTTTTACCATTTGCCACTACCATGCTTACCGAATGATACGAAGATTTGTTTGTAATCATCAATACCAACCGGTTAAATTTTGATAGTATTGTTCTTTGCTTGTTTTTTACTCCTTTATCCCACAACTCTAAGTTTCCGCCATTTTCAAGTTTCCAATCCGGAGTAACATAATAAAGTAAATTTAAAACACGATAATTTTCCCTGTCATTATCGTGAGAATTATCGAGATGAGGATTTAAAAAATTGCCTTCTGCCATTAAGCTTATCCCGCCTGCATACAAATGTTCATCAGGGGTCATTTGGCCTATACCTGTGATTTCTTCAATAATCTTAACTAACCTGTCATCCTGAAATGCAAAAACAATTTCTTCTAACAAAGGATTATACAAGTTCATTTGAGCAGCGATTCTTTTATTTTCTCTCAGGGATTTATGTATAGCCATTTCTTCAGGAGACGGAAAGGCATCATAAATTTCCCTGGCTATTTTTTCAGGCAAAAGATCATCTATGAAACCTGTATTTATTCTCCCTTTTGCTGAAAATTCCTCCTTCATCTTTTGTTTCTCGGACACTAATCGGCCAAGTATTAAATCAGCTAAATATTCTCTTTTATACATACATATTTTTAAGTCTTTATAGAATAGAATTATAACAAAGATGGCCTTTTTTTTAATTCATATTGTCTTTAAATAGGCTGATTGTCATTTGAGCCGCTTTTTTCCAGTTATATTTTTCCCTGAGCTTGCTGTAAGAGTTAATTTCGATTTTTGTTTCAGCAAATGCGTATCTTGTTGCAATCGTTTCTATTGTGTTCACATCAAAAGGATCTGCATATTCAAACCCTTCTCCATACACTTCTACCAGGGCGGGTTGTTTTGACAATATAGATTGAGTTCCAAAAAGCGCTGCTTCGGCAGGTGGAAATCCAAAACCTTCATAAAGGCTTACGTATATATTTAACCGTGCCCGTTTATACAGCAGCGCAAGCCGTGAGCTTTCGACAAAAGGCAAAAAAATAACATTTTTTAATTGCATATCCTCAACTTTCTTCTTCAATGAATCATAATATACATTGGGCTTATTAATAATAATAAATGTAACATCTGCATTTTTCATCTTATCACATACGGCTAATAATGTTTCAATATTCTTATGCGGGTAAGATGCTCCTACACATAAACAAAATCTTTTTTTCCCTGTCACCTTTTCGAGCCATCCTTCATCTTCTGCGAGCCATTTTAATTTTTCCAGGTGATCTATACCATTATAAATAACAGATATTTTTTCTTTTTTAATAGAATAAGCGCTCATTATTTCATTTCTCGAGAAGTTGGAAATGGTTATAATATGTTTGGATTGTCTTATTAAAAATGGTAAGAAATTTTTAAAATAATAGTATTGGCTTTTATGAGAATCAGGAAAGCTAAGACAGATTACATCATGGATAGTAATAATTTGATTGCGATGATATAAGGTGCCGTGAGAAGTGAATGAATATAGTATATCATACTTCTGCGAAATAAAATTCAGAGCAATTATGTTCCATAAATGCCGGTGAATAACTTCTTTTTTTTTAAGAACCTTGTCTATGAAATAGCCGAGGGAAATTTTTTTTACATCCGGAATATCTAATTTTTTTATTATAGCGGGTTCATAGCAATAAACAGTAAAATCATATCCTTCCTGCCGTAAATATGGCACAAGTTCCTTCAGCAATTCTAATGTATAAACTCCAACACCGGAGGGTTGGCTTGTAATCATTCCGGCATTTATTAAAATACTTTTATTCTTCATGAAACTTTAAAAACAAAAATAATCGCATCTTAAAAAACTAATTTTTCAAACTTCTTCTTTTTTAGCAGAAGTATACTGGTATAAAATAAAAAAGTTTGAGAAAGCGTTTGCCTGCGTACTCCGTTTTGTATATTTATAAGCACCTTAGCAGTACTTTTATTTGTAAAAAGACTTATATAATCATTTAAAATCCGCTTGTAACTATTACATAATGAATCAAAATAAGCGGCCTTAAAAGCTATTGCCATAGACCTTTTTTTGCGTACATCTTCAAAGTTTTTTCTTTGCAAAACAATTCTTTTAAATCTTTTTATCAAAGAATTACTATTATAATTTGTAGAAATGTTGTTGTCATGCTGCCGGTATAGAATCGTTGTTTTGTTGAGGTAAAAGATTTTTCCTAAAGCACTTGCCACCAACGCTACCCAGTAATCATGATTTTCTGCCTGCAGAGGTATATGGTCTACCATGTCTGCTAATTGTTTATTCAACATCATTGTACAGCCATAAGCCGGATTTTGAGCAAGCAGATGAGCGAAGCTGAGCTTGGAAACCCGTGTTGCGTGAAAATTCTTTCTGGATGAAATTGTTTTCAGATTGTTGTATACGTACTCAAAATTTGTATAAACCAATACAGCAGCTTTCTTTTCCTGCTGCTTTTCCATCTGCTTCATCAGCGCCAGCGTTTCTTCAATTTTGAAAGGAAGCCAAAAATCATCCTGATCGCAAAACATTATATATTGATATTGTCCCCCGGCAGCATTCATCAGCGCAGCAAAGTTCTGGCAACTTCCAAGGTTTTTCTTATCATCATTCAACAGGTTTATTCTCTTATCTTTTTCAACGTATTTCTTTATAATACATACTGTTTTGTCAGTTGACCCGTCGTCTCTAATAAAAAGCTTCCAGTCAGCATACGTTTGTTGCAGAAGACTATCGAGCTGATCGCCGATAAACTTTTCTCCATTATAAGAAGCTAATAAAATACATATTATTTCTTTATCACTATCATCCATTACCTGTATGTTTTTAGTGGATAGCAAAATAAGGTCTTAAAAGACCAACATGAATAATAAGATTAAGAAAGGTCATAAGCGCAAATCCTATAACCAAAGCAAACGCTATATACTTTGGTTTGATAATATATAAAATAAAAGGCATCAGAATAATTTGCACAGTGCCTAATAATTCATTTATCCGAAAAGCAAAAACGGGAATATTTGAAAAAAGCACAAAAGAAGCCGCTCCGATACAATAAATTTTGAGCAGCAATATTGAATATTTATTATTTTTTAAAAGCAGGTCACTTTTGATAATGAACACCGTGCAACTTATCAGTTGTACCATAAATATAATATTAAATACATTGATACCGGTAAATATATCTGCCTCGAATAAAGTATTGTACCCCTCAATTTTATCGGATATAACTCCAAGCTTAAATATTTGCAGAACTGAAATAATATTAAATTTAAAAAAATAAACAATGAAAGGAACAAACAACAATGCGATATAAAGCTTTTTATTGATTTTTGTTGAACTTAAAAAATATGCTGGCAGAAAGATAATCATAGAATAATGAAACAAAAGACCCACGGATATTAAAAGCAAAAATCTTAGGAAGTTTCTTTTTTGTATTTCAGGTATACATAACAGCAATATAGCGGCTGCCACTCCTGCACGTATCTGAGTCATTTCGTGCAGTATGAAATCATTGCCATAATAAACAAGGACAGATAAAATAGCAAAATCAGTAAGCCTCGAAATAGCTGCAAACTTTATACTAATGCCAATAATCGCAAAAATGAGAAAGACCCATAAATAGCTTAAACCAAAGTTTACAGTAACGATACTAGGTATAAGGTAGTAGGCAGGTTCAAAATAAGAGTTTATACTATAATCTCTAAAGTAGGTGGCAGGGGAACCGAATTGATTAAAAATATCAATATAAGTCAGCGAATCTGCATCAACGCCAGGACGTCTTAATCCTGATATTAAAATAAGAATAATAGCAATAATGAAAAGAAAAAAGTTTTCGGGTATTTTGATCTTTTTTGAAAGAAATAAGAAAAAAACAATTAAAAAAAATATCAGGTAATAAAAAAGCATTTCAGCTACAGATAATTTTTAAAGCTATAATGAAATTAAATGGTAAGGATTTTTGCCAGCAAGTTTTGCTTGTATAAAATACTATTAAATTACTTTTCCGAATTTATTAAAGACAAAGTGCAAAATTCCTTTGTACACAGCCTTTAGCTTCGCCAGTTTGTCTTTTTCATAAGTAACTATAATGAAAGGATCCCAAAAGAAAATATTTTTTAGCATGTGAAAAAAAAATCGTTTATCTACTGCAAAGTATTTGAAACCTACGTAAATGCTGTTACGTGTCATATAATACCTTCTGAGCGAATTATGGTTACTGACACCTATTTTTTGTCTGAAGATTTTTTTTATCGCAAAATCGCCCAGAGAATGTTTTAAAAGCACAAGGTTGTCTTGTATGATGAGAAATTTATTTTTTCTTAAACGCAGGCAATATTCGTAATCTACATAGTCCATAAATAATTTTTCTTCAAAGGGACCTGTTCGGGTATAAGCATCAACGTTTAACAGGTTACCTGAAGTCATAGCAATATTTTTAACTGTATATTGCTCAGTCTTTTTTGGTAAGTCGTGCTCATGCAAAACGTGAAAAGGACTTATAATGCCTATTTTTTTAAATTGTGATACTACGCCAGAAATACGGGCAACCATTTGAGAAAATTGATTATCAATAAAACTGCTGTCCTGGTCCATTGTAAGTATCCAGTTGCAATTATATGGTATGGCGATATTGCAGGCAATATTTAAAGCGGCAGCTATACCTGCATTTCGATTTAGATACCTGTACTCCACATCGGGAAAAAGGCTTTGCAAATTTTTTAAAATTAAAGGATCCTGTGTTTCCGAATTATCTATTACGATCAATTTGTCTATGTCGGAATAATAAGTACTAATGTTTGAAAGGAAAGACGGCTGCGGATGATATAAAACAACCCCTGCAGCAATGTTATTTTCTTGCATAGTATCAGACAATTATTAACAGGATTGTAATAAAATTTTTTTTAAAAAAAGTACTCTTTTAAATGGTGGAATTGATATACGGTGAAGAAAAAATTCTTTTTAGAGTTAAAAAAATCATTGTAATCATGAAACCGGCAAATCCAAAAATAACAGCGCCTTTCAGCCTTCCCATTTTTTTCTTTTCTAATGGAAACATGGGAACATCTATAATTTGTATCAACGGTGTCTCCTTACGTAAGGTCAGCTTTGATAATTCTAAATTTTTTACCAGTTCAGTATATAAGGCTCCGTTTACCTGTGCATCTACCTGTTTTCTCTGAATGCCGGTACGCCCAATTTGCCTCATAGGATTTACATTTAAATCACTGGAAACCGCTATATCAACAATGTTACCATTAATAAGATTTCTTATCGAATCGGTCTGATGTTGTAAAATCACTACATTCTGCCTTATTTTTTTTACTTTATAATCTGTATAATATTGTATAACCGTATTTACCAACGTTTCTGCAAAGGTTTTCGCAAAAAATTCATCCTCGTTTTTCATTTTAACAGAAATAATATCAGACCTTTTATCTATTCGTTGAATGTCTAAATATTGTGAAAGCCCTGCAGAGATTTGTATAATTATACTATCCTGTTGCCTGCTGTAACTCTGTTGCGCATTTGAGAAAATGATATTGTTTTGTACTTTATTTTTCTTGTTATCTTCTCTGGCCTTTATATAATAATTAATCAGGAGGTCCGTACCTTTACTAGTCTGAACGGGTGTAAATAATGTTTTTTGAATTAATTTGCGACTGCTCATCAAATGCATAAGGTTGTCACCTTCAAAAGCGCTGCCTGAACCTCCGCCTATGTCGAGCCCGAATTGTGAGGCAATACCGGCATAAGCGCCCATACTTCCTGATCCATCGTTTTCAGACGTAAAAGTTAATTCTGCAGTATATACAGGTTTTTGTTTCCATGCATATATAATACCCATTACAGCAAATAAGAAACATGATAATAAAATCAGTTTCCATTGTGAAAGGAAATAAGCAAACCATTTTTTGGTTAATATTATTATTTCCCTAACAGATAAATCAATCTCGTTACTCATTTAATATTATAATTCAATAGTTTAAAGCAACTGTTTTATTTAAATTTTACAGGAAAAGAAAGCGGAAAAAAATTATAAGATATACACTTCGCATTATTCCAATATGACCTTTTAAACTATTTTCTTGAATTAATAATTAAACTTAATAATACTCCTGCAAACGAAGTTATAGCTGTTGAGATACCGATCAGCTCACCTGCTGTTAGTCTTCTTCTTTCTACTTCATGCTTTTTGGGCACTATCACTTCTGAGCCTGCAGTGACTTTGGGAAAACTTCTGAAAAATAAAAAATGACTGGTCTTGCCAGCGCTTCCATTTGGATATAACACATAAATTTTGCCTTTTCTCGCATTATCACTTACTCCGCCTGCTCGGCCCAAATAATCTTCCAGGTTCATTTGCTCCTGGTACACTACACGTGTTGGAAATAAAACCTGTCCGCTTATTCTTACATCCATCTTTTCTTTTGGTATCGTAATTACGTCACCTTCTTCCAGTTTTAAATCATTTCGGCCTCCGGGATGCGACAGGATGCTACTTAAGTCTACCGCTATTCTGTCTACCGGCCGTTCTATCTCCTGCATTACCCTGTCAGCAGTATCTTTTAATGTTTCCTGTATCCGGTTTATCTTTTCAGAATTCAGATCGTTAATGACAGTCTTGTTATTATTATTTCTGGTGATATATCCTCCCTGGTCGTAAGCCTGCAAGGTAAGGCCACCCGCCCTTTTAATAACGTCGCTTATTCTTTCATTCCTGTTTTCTACTACATACGCTCCGGGAAAAACCACTTCTCCCTCTATCTGCACCTGTATCTGGGGCTGGTACCCGGGGTTTTTTCTTACTGCTACAACATCGTACGGCTGTAGCTTAACTTCCGAAGCTGTTACGTTGAGGTCATTTACAGAGGTAATATCAAATACCTGTGAAACTTTAATATCATTGATATTGAAAGAATCAGTTTTAAAACGACGTCCTACTTCAATCCTTTGCGGAGTGGCAGCGTCTGTAAAGCCACCTGCTTTTAATATCAGGTCTTTTAAAGACATATTTTCAACAAAACTGTATGCACCTGTGTTTCTTACTTCTCCGGTTATGGTTACTGTTGTGTTTTCCCTGAGATTGCCCACTGAAGAAATAGTTACTGAGTCATTGTTTTTTAAGAGAATATTATTTCCACCGCCCTTCATCACACTTACAGGGTTGAAAGAGACAACTTCAGGCGTCAGGTCTTCTTGGTCTCTTAGAATAATTCCTCTTCCGGCGTATGCGTTTTGCTTTAATCCCTGGGCTTTCTGTATCAGATCTTTTATTGTCATTCCCGGTGTCAATTCAAAATCACCAGGCAGATAAACCGCGCCGGATATATTAACCCTGTTTACAAACCTGCCGATTGTTTTTTTAACCACAAAAGATTCGGAACGGGAAGGTTGGTAAGTTGAAAAATCTTTTTGATTTATATCTGTTATCCGGTTATCAATATCAGTTATTTTATATGCAGTAAGGCTGGCGGTATAAGCGCTGTCTGCAAAACCTCCGGCAAATTCTAATAAATCACGAATGGTTTCGCCTGGTTTAATCTCAAACAAACCGGTTCTTTTTACCTGGCCTTCCAGTGAAACCCTCACCTTGTAGGTTGGTATTCGTATAACATCCTGGTCATGCAGATTGACATTTCCCTTCTGGTTAGCTTTTACAAGAAAATCATACATATCGAGGCTGTCAACTACTTTGCCATTTCTTACAATTTGTATGTTACGCATGCTTCCTATATCATTAGGACCGCCGGAAAGATATAAAACATTAAAAGCTGTTGCAAGCGATGGCAGTGTGTAAGTGCCGGGCGTTTTAGCCTCACCTAAAACAGTTACTTTAATACTCCTTATTCTGCCAATTGTTACACTTACTTTTGTCAAACCGGTTCTTATATTACCATAACCTGATGAGCTTAACCTGTTTTTAATTCTTTCCGTGGCCTGTTCAATAGTTGAACCAGCTACGTACATAACTCCTACGTAAGGAATATTAATGTCACCTTCCGGGCTGACTTTTAAATTATATTTAGCTTCCTGGTACCCGTAAATATTAATATTGATTTCATCATTAGGACCGATAATGTAACCCACAGGAGTTGCAATACTTATATTGGGCTCAAAAGAAAGAACGCCATTATTAAATATCTCAAGCCCAAATATTTTTTTTGGGTTGACTACAGGTTTTGTATTATTTATAGTATCAGAGAGGCTTCTTTGGCCATTAAATGTATTATTGTCGTTAGTCTGTTCATTTGCAGCATTTCTATCATTATTACTTTTTGAAAATCTGCTGCCTCTGTTACTATCTCTTGCCATTGCTCTTTCTACCCTGCTTCTCAGGTCTTGGGCTTCATCTGCATCCATGCCTCTGCTTGTCAAAAGATTGTAAGCCTGTTGGGCAGTTAAATTATTTTGCCGTAAATATCCTGTCATCTCACTTAGCTGTTGCTCGGTAATGTCTGAAGATTTTACTCTTTGTAAATTAGACGGTAAAGACGGAAACTGAGCATAAGAAGAAAAACAAATGGTCAAAAGAAGTACTGTAAAAAATATTTTCAGATTCACTATACGGGATTCAAGGAATTAAAAAAGAGCGCAATTTAAATTTTTTTGTGTAATCGCAAAATAGAAAGAAAGGCCAATTAATAAATAAGTTGTTATTTTACTCTGTTTGACAGGAAGTAAGCGGGATTTCACGATTTAATCTGCATTTAATGACGTTACACACTTTGCAATCTTAGTCACTATCGCAGGAGTTTTTTGAAATAAAAAAATAATAAGTTATTTTCTTATTTCAAAGGAAATGTTATCAATAATAATAGCTAAAGTAATTTCCCCTGCCACCGCAATATACACCAGATCTTTTATGCTTAAACACTTCAAAATGGGCCTGAATACAGGTAAAAAATTTTTGGGATAGTTTTAAGCGGTATCAGAAGTAAATAAACTATAATTCATTTCACTTGTGTTTTCTCCGGTTACAAAGGCTTTATTTTATTTAAAACTTTCTATCAGATTTTTAAATATTACCAATGCAAACTGTTTATTGCTTGTATATATTAGGTGTTTAAATAACTCTTTAAATAAAGTAAATTTGAACCTGGCACAAAAAAGAAAGCCTTTATCTTTATAAAACAGAACCTGGGATTTAAGTATACTATTATAGCGTTCCGGACTAATGTTTTGCGTAAAATTTAAGAGAGATAAATCATGTTGTATAACAGTATCCATTATATAGACATATCTGGAAGCTTTTTTCACTTCGTTAAAAAACCAGTGATCTAAAAAATCCAAAGGAAAACTTAGATTAAATCCTCCCAATTCCTTTACAAAACTAACCCTTACAATTGTACCCGAATTTACACCGCTGATATTACCGGATAACTTACCTGTTTGATTAAGTGATAAATGATAACGCCGAAGGTCTCTTTTTACGGGTGAAATAACCGTTTTATTTGCTTCGACAATGGGCATAACCACTACTATATCAGAAGTTAAGACATTTTTTTTAAATAACTGGCAGAATTTATTGAAATAGTCGTTAGTTAATTCAGTGTCATGATCTAACAATAAGAGCCATTCGCAGTTATGATTCAAAGAAAATTCTAAAGCATAATTATATGCTGTTGCCAGCCCGGGGTTATTTCTATTATGAATATAGGATTCGTTATAGGGCAGTCCTTCACCGGAGTTGATACTTTCAGGACTATTGTCGTAAATGATGGTATGTAACTTTAAATCAGTTTCTGCCTGAATGTTTTTAATGAAATTCAAAGAACAGATTTCTGCTAACTTTTTTTTATAAACAACCAGGATTATTATCAGATCAAATTTTTCTGCATAAGACATAAGTATTTTGTTGTGTAACGTAACTTTTACTGAAAAGTAAGTATTGAAGAGAATAACAATATAATAAGAGTATTTATAGCAATTATTTATTTCCCTTTACCCTGAACCATCACACTTATAGTTTCTAAAATTATGGCCATATCCACTGCGAGCATTTGATGATTAAGATAAAGCAGATCTAACTGCATTCTCTCTATCATTTGATCTACGTTTTCTGCATAGCCATATCTTACTTGCCCGATAGAAGTAAGCCCGGGTTTAATAGATAAAAGGTTTTTATACTCCGGAGCTTTTTCAATAATCTTTTCAATAAAATAAAGCCGTTCAGGTCTTGGCCCTACAACAGACATTTGTCCTAAAAAAACATTTAAAAACTGGGGCAATTCATCCAGGCGGCTTTTTCTCATGATCTTTCCCCAGGCAGTTATCCTTGGATCATTATCTTTAGCTAACTGCGGACCCAGGTTTTCAGCATTGTTACACATGCTTCTGAATTTATACATGCAAAACGGAACTCCGTTTCTGCCAATGCGTTCCTGCCTGTAAATAACATTGCCACCAGAAGTAATTTTTGTTACAATAACAAGAAGCGCGAAAAAAGGAAATCCGGTTATTAAAGCTGCGGAAGAAACAGCCAGATCAAAAATTCTTTTTAGAAAATACCAGATGTACTGGTTAAAATCCTGCTGGGTAAAGACATTATATTCTGTATATGCAAAAGAAGGATACAGTTGCATATAAGTGTCTATAGCTGGAGCGGATGAAGAATTTTTATATTCAGCTTCGCCAATATTGGTATAAAAATGGTATTTCAAAGGCAATCAAATTTGCGATCAATAAAAAAGATATTGGCACAAGACTCAAATAAAGATACAATGTATGCAGATTTTTTAGATTTCCGTCTTGCAGCCAAATTTTTTTCTAAAAAACTTTTCCCGGATTCAATTATTTTACATGTTATTCCTGCTTACAGTTAACAAATTATTTATTCATCTCCAAAATGCACTGAAACCTTTTTCAAGGCTGAGCCTATAATCTGGTGCATATCGTAATACCTGTACTCGGCAAGGCGGCCGCCAAAAATAACATCTGTTTCAGCATCTGCTAATTCCTGGTATTTTTTAAATACTGCTGTATTCTTTGCATCGTTAATCGGGTAATAAGGTTCTTTTTCTGATGTCCACTCCTGCGGGTATTCTTTTGTTATCACCGTCTTTGGTTGGGTGCCAAATTCAAAATGTTTGTGTTCCAGAATTCTTGTATAAGGTACTTCTCTTTCAGTATAATTAACCACAGCATTTCCCTGGTAGTTTTCCATATCGTGCACTTCATGATCGAACTGCAGACTCCGGTACTCCAATTGTCCGAACTGAAAATCATAATACTGGTCAATTTTACCTGTGAATACAAGCTGGTTTGCGCGTGCATTCCATTCTTCACGGTTTTCGAAATAATCTATGCTAAGCCTGACTTCTATATCGTTAAGCAATCCTTCTACAAGCTTATTGTATCCGCCGATTGGTATTCCCTGGTATTTATCGTTGAAGTAATTATTATCATAGGTAAACCTTACGGGCAATCTCTTTATAATAAATGCCGGAAGCTCAGTCGCAGATCTTCCCCATTGTTTTTCTGTGTAGCCTTTTATCAGCTTTTCATATATATCCGGGCCTATCAGTGACAAAGCCTGTTCTTCAAGATTGGCCGGTTCCTCTATATTAAGCGCTTCAATTTGAGATTGTATTTTTTCTTTTGCTTCCTCCGGCGTTTTTACTCCCCACAACTGGTAAAAGGTGTTCATATTAAAAGGAAGATTGTACAGTTTGCCTTTATAAACGGCGACCGGACTGTTGGTGTAGCGGTTAAACTCAACGAATGAATTTACATAATCCCAGATTTGTTTGTCATTAGTATGAAAAATATGGGCGCCATATTTATGTACGTTTATACCTTCAACATTCTCACAATAAACATTGCCACCTGCATGATTACGCTTATCTATGATAAGGCTTTTTTTTCCTCTTTTCTTTGCTTCGTGTGCAAAAACAGATCCGAACAAGCCACTGCCAACAATCAAATAATCGTACTCCTTATGTAAACTCATTAATAAAAGATTTTATAATAATAAAAACATTTTTTAGGGCATTTAGTTGTTTAAGCAGGCAATTCTTTCATTTGTACTCTTTACAAAGCTTCGCCACCTCAGTCACACCTAATTGAGCATAGACAAAAAAAAGCAATAAGTTTTTTTCTTATTGCTTAAAGAATATCAGTTATTGTCATTAAACCTGAAGATATTCTAACAACCTGCATTTATACATCCCGGACTTTTGTTATATTGTCAAACTTTATAATTGGGCACAAATATAAGTAAATAAGTTTGGGGGCAAAAGCTGTTATTTTTTGTTTTACAAAAGGCCTTACTGTCTTTTATTAACTTATAAATGCTTTTAAAAGTTATATTTAAACCAGAGAAGCCAATCTTTTATTTAAAACTTTCTATTAAGTGTTTTAATGTTAGCAATGCATACTGTTTGTTTTTTGTATATAGCAGGTGTTTAATTAACTTTTTAAGCAGGATAAGTTTTAGCCTCATCGAAAAAAGAAGACTTTTATCCCTGTAAAACAAAACCTGCGCCCGCAATATGCTATTGTACCTGACGGGATTTATGTTTTCATGAAAATTTAAAACAGATAAATTTTGATGTATGGTTGTATCTAAAACATATACATACTTGCCGGCTTTTCTGATCTCGTTAAAAAACCAATGATCCAAATAATCGAGCGGAAAGTTTAAATTAAAACCTCCTAATTGTTTTACAAAACTGATCCTTACAATTGTGCCCGAGTTTATTCCGCTGATGTTTCCTGTTAGTTTACCTGTTTTATTTAGTGCCACATGATAGCGTATGAATTCTCTTTTGACTAGTGCAATTGTTACTTGCTGTGCTTTTACAATTGGCATTATAGCAACTATATCGGAGGTTAAGATGCTTTGTTTAAACAAGGCAAAAACTTTAATAAAATAATCCATGATAAGCTCAGTATCATGATCTAAGAGCAGCAGCCACTCACAATTATAATTTGTTGCAACATCTAAAGCGTAATTATATGCTGTTGCTAACCCCGGATTATTTTTATTATGAACATAAGATATACCACAGGGCAACTCCTCTGCCGAATTAATAGCTTCAGGGCTATTGTCATAAATAAGTAACTGTAATTCTAAATCACCTTTTTCCTGGAAATTTTGGATGAAATTCAAGGCAGGAATATCATTAAACCTTTTTTTATAAACAACTAAAATTATTAATAAATCAATTTTTTTCATAAAAGTTATAAAGATATAGGCAACCTTTTTATTAAAAGTTTTAAAAGATATATTTGCACGATTAAAACCTTCCTGAATGCCTTTTTTAAAAAAAAGTAAAAGTTAATGTTAGTATCAGTTATTGTTCCTAATTATAATCACAGCAGATATTTGAAGCAGAGGATAGATACGATACTGGAACAATCTTATCAAAATTTTGAGGTAATAATTTTGGATGACTGCTCTATAGATGATAGCAGAAATATTATAGAAGAATACCGGAACAATAACAAAATTTCTGAAATTATTTATAATAAAACAAATAGCGGCTCTACGTTTAAGCAATGGAACAAAGGTATAGGTTTAGCCAAAGGTGAATTGATCTGGATAGCAGAAAGTGACGATTTTGCCGAACCTGATCTGCTGAAAAATCTTACGCTTGAATTTGATGCTGACCCGGAGTTAGGAATTGCTTATTGCCAGTCTAATAGGGTAAATGATAAGAATGAAGTAACAGGAAACTGGCAATTTTGGACAGAGGATTTAGATGGCGCACTTTTTAAAACCCGTTTTAAATTACCAGGCAAAGATTATATCAGCAGGTTTCTTATCTATAGAAACACTATTCCAAATGCCAGTGCGGTATTGTTTAAAAAAAAAATTTACAAGGTGGCAGGAGGAGCCGACGAAACTATCTTGAAATGCAGTGATTGGTTTACCTGGATAAAAATTTTGTTGTTCAGTAATATTGCTTATGTTCCCCAGCTTTTAAATAATTTCAGGTATCATGACAATAGCGTTATAGCGATGGCGACAAATGATACAAGTGAAAAATATCTTGGAGTATATGATATATTTATGCGTAACCGTCTTAATTCCTTTATAAAAAATAGTTTTCGTAAAAAAAAAGACTTTGAAATTATAAGTAAGAAGAATAGCTACTTGCTTACAAAAGAACAACTTAAAGAGGCTCAACATTATCTTAACACTGATAACCACAAAAAGGGTTTTAGTAAAATAATAAAAATATCTTTTAACTCAATGAATAATATTTTATTGATATTGAGGTTAATAGTTAATAGATTATTCAGCAAAGGATTGAAGAAGTGAACTATTTTTCTAAAAACATTTATCTATATGTAAGGTGAAACCAGGTTTTGCAATTATACAAATTCAAAGAGAGGTTTTTTAAAAGCGGGCTACTCAAGTTGGCTCGCACTTTACCGGATTTGTATTTGGATTACGATTAATAAGTAATCAATACTCATCACGAAAAGTAAATATTGCGATGTAGATTTTTTTTCTAATACTAATATTATAAGTTTAGGCTGCTCTTTTTTTTAGAAAGTGCAGTATAAACCTATAATTTTCCCTTGATAAAATAAGGTTTGACGCAGCTACCAAACTTTTAAAAGACTACTATACAATCATTTGTATTTACTGCCAAAGTTTACTGCCAATAACAATAATGTGAAATTAACTCATATAAAAGACAGAGATATCGTATTTGTAATTTCATTAATTTTTATAAAACTCTATAATAATTATGTCAGTAATAAAAAAATAAGCAATTTTATCATTTTAAAAACCAAAGCGTATGCTGAAATATAATGAATTAAAGTCAGGCGATCTTGTAATGGCAGAATATGACGGAAAACTGAAAGAAGGAGAAGTAAGAAACGTAGATAATCTTGAAAAAATGGTATGTGTTTTAACTACAGATGACCAGGAATTCTGGTACGATCCGAAACATCTTACGCCTATCGCTTTAGATGAATCACAGTTGTTTAAACTTGGCTTTCAAAAGCAGGCCAACGACGACGGATCGGTTAAGTACTCAAAAGGAGCTTTCAGGCTGCTAATTCATCGTTCTGATGATTTTTCAAATTTCGAAATGTGGTATCGCGAAGATATGCGGCATATAAAGCAACCCATATACGTACACGATCTTCAAAATAAATATCTTGCTATGACTAAAATTCCTCTTGCTAAAGGTCATTGAATTTATATGAAAAATTTATAAAAGGAATGTTCAAAATAAGCAGGCTTCCTTTTATTTTTCAGGAGAAAGCAGAGTAAAAATTTTTCCATACCGGTAATGGGTATTCATTACCTGTATGGATTATTTTTTGCCTTTTATTAGAAAACAGATTAGAATAAAGTATTTTCCTGCTCAGAGAAGAAAACCATAGTCTGATAAAGGATATTCCTTACTGTTAAAAAAATCAGTGTCGCAGGAACGTTTCAAATAGTTTTACTTTCGTTGGTTTTAAATCATAAGCCTAATATATAAGCAAATATCAGCGGAGCGACAATAGTAGCATCGCTTTCTACAATAAATTTAGGTGTATGAATATCTAACTTTCCCCAGGTAATTTTTTCATTTGGCACAGCGCCGCTATAGCTGCCATAGCTGGTTGTGCTGTCGCTTATTTGGCAGAAATAACTCCAGAACGGTATTTCGTGCATTTCAAGATCCTGGTACAACATCGGAACAACACAAATCGGAAAATCGCCGGCAATGCCGCCGCCAATCTGGAAAAAGCCAATACCTTTTCCGCCGCTGTTATGCTTATACCAGTCGCTGAGCCAAACCATATATTCGATGCCGCTTTTCATAGTGCTTGCTTTTAGCTCACCTTTGACCACATAGCTTGCAAAAATATTTCCCATTGTGCTGTCTTCCCAGCCAGGCACAATAACGGGAAGATTTTTTTCTGCTGCTGCAATCATCCAGCTATGCTCTTCGGGTATTTCATAATTTTCTTTCATTGCCCCGCTCAGCAGCAATTTATACATGTACTCGTGCGGAAAATACCGCTCGCCTTTGTCTTCAGCATCTTTCCATATTTTATGTATGTGCTTTTGAATGCGGCGAAAAGCCTCTTCTTCAGGAATGCAGGTATCCGTTACGCGGTTAAAACCTTGTTCGAGCAAATCCCATTCTTCTTTGGGCGTCAGCTCCCGATAATTAGGAACTCTTTTATAATGGGAATGAGCAACGAGATTCATAATGTCTTCTTCGAGATTTGCACCTGTGCAACTTATTATCTGAATTTTATCTTCGCGGATCATTTGAGCAAGCGAAATACCTAACTCTGCAGTGCTCATTGCACCAGCAAGCGTAACCATCATTTTTCCGCCTTCAAGCAAATGTGTTTCATATCCTTTTGCTGCATCAACCAAAGCTGCTGCATTAAAGTGACGGTAATGATGCTGTATAAACTGAGAAACAGGGCCTTTATTCATATTTAGTTATTTCGGCTGCAAAAGTAAATAATTGAAGCATAAGAGAGGTTAATAAATTAATTAAAAAAGCCATCTGAGATACGTAAGCAGTTTAGTTGCTGCAGCTCAGTTATTACCGCAGGCGCATACTTTATAACCATTCAGTACTCAAGCAACCGTAATTCAGTTTGCCCGACTTTAAACTGACATTAAAGATTAAGCTTACGATTGGCAATTTACTTTTGCTAAAAGTTACAAACCCACCATATTATTTGATTTAAACGCCGAATTTCTATGTGCTATTCCCCATTCTAACATTTTATCTAACACATCGCCCAAAGTCTTTCCGGTACGGGTAAGTTGATACTCTACAGATACAGGAATGGTATCATAAACAGTCCGTGTTACGATACCATTCACCTCCAGGTCCTTCAATTCTCTTGACAACATTCGCGGTGTTATTTTGGGAATGGTACGTTGTATCTCTGTAAAACGTTTTTTATCAAACAATAAGCAAGCTATAATAAGATATTTCCATTTACCTGTAAGTACATTCAATGTGTCTTTTATAGCTAACACAAATTGAACAGGGCATGTTTTTGCTTCCTGCAGACTTATTTTCTTTTGCATTTGCTTCAATTAATATGTTTATATACAAAAGTATATCAATATACAAATGTATACGGATATATTTAGTATATCGGCAATATCTAATTTTGCATTGTAGAAAAATTTTTTAAAAAAAAATATAACAACAATGATTTTAGTAACAGGAGCAACAGGACATTATGGAAAGGCTGCAATTGACTTTCTATTAAAAAAAGGGATTTCAGCCAATAACATCACAGCCCTTGTGCGGGATGAATCAAAAGCAGAAGATTTAAAAAACAAAGGGATCAACCTGAAAGTTGGCGATTATGACAATTATAATTCTTTAGTTGAAGCATTCGAAAACGTTGATAAACTCTTATTGGTATCATCTACGGATATTTCAAAGCGTGAAAAGCAACATCAGAATGCAATAAATGCCGCTAAAGAAACTGGTGTAAAACATATGGTCTACACCAGCTTTGCCCGGAAAAACGAAACGGAAACTTCGCCGCTTGCTTTGCTTGTAAAATCGCATATCGAAACCGAAAAAAATATTAAGGCCGCAGGTATCCCTTGCACTATTTTAGATAACAATCTTTATTTCGACACTATTCCAATGTTTGCAGGAGAAAAGGTTTTAGAAACCGGAATCTTTTTCCCGGCGGGAGATGGCAAAGCAGCATTTGCACTTCGCAACGATATGGCAGAAGCAGCGGCCAACATTCTAACGAGTGAAGGACATGAAAACAGGACATACTCTTTTTCCAACACTGAAAATGTTTCTTTTCAGCAAAATGCCGATATATTGGGTGAATTAAAAGGAAAAGATATTCAATACATAAGCCCCGACGTAAAAACGTATAAAGATACTTTAAGCAAAGCAGGCGTTCCCGTGGAATATGCAGAACTGTTTACAGGTTTTGGTGAAGCCATACAACAAGGCGAGTTTACATCAGAAAACACAGATTTATCAAAAATCTTAGGCCGGAAACCTTTAAGCTTAAAAGAGTTTTTAACACAAACCTATTCTTAAAATTATAGCTTTTACTTCTTTATTCTTCGCAATAAAGAAGTAAAAGCTATAAACTGCTGCGCAATGCTCAGAGCAACTAAATACTATTCAGAATATTTATTTCCTTGTTTTCTTAAACAGTGAAACATCGTTGCTGTCAGTTACTTTAATAATAACAGATTCCTTTTCATTTTCTCCTGAAATATAATAAGCCGCTTCATCAAAACCATCGAAACGAATGGCTTCTTTTGCTTCATAACCTGCAAATTTTTTAGCAAAAATTCTTTTTGCCTTTACAGGTAATTCATCCAGCGTAATGCTTCTGCTTTTGCCAATTATCTCGCCCTCAGCGTTATAGTAAACTTCCATATTTATATCATCTGCTATAAACGCTGCTTTGGTATAGTCGTGTGTTACAAGCCAGGTAACATTTGATGCCTTTTTAAATTCCGCCTCGAAATTTGCAAGGATTGCAGAATTAACTTTTTTGGGTGCAGCAAAAGCGCCTGCGGCCATTGCAACTGCTAATACCGCAGTAATAATTATTTTTTTCATAAAAAGCTTTTTTAGTATTTTTTTTGATTTGGTTTTAACAAGTCAAAAGTATAAGCAATGCGTCTGCGTCAAAAGCCAATTGTGATGAAGTTTAATTCTAAAATACAAATCTGCGGTAAGCGGTAAAACATGAGCATGCAGCAATTAGCGGAAACGCAATGCAGGAGCAACTTTCAGCAGAATCTTTCTAAAGAATTTTTCTTATTGCGGACTCCTGTAACAAATTAAAAAAATAAGGGAGAAACCGGATGAACGGTAAATGGGTTAGCAGCCGCTGTAAGACTTAAGGTAAAAACAGAAAGGGGTCCCACTGAATTTTACTGATAACCTATTTTATTTTATAACCGATACCGGCCATTGCAGGCATTATTGTTGCTTTTAAACAAAAACGCTGAAAAAAGACAATAGTTAACTGCAGAATATTATCCTATGAACTTTCTTGCCCATGCATATTTATCTTTTAACCATCCTGAAATACTGGTGGGTAATATGATAAGTGATTTTGTAAAAGGCAAAAAAAAATTTGACTATTCACAAGGGGTTCAGCAAGGTATTTTTTTGCATCGCCAGATAGATGCATTTACTGACAGTCACAAAGCCACAAAAGAAGCCGCAAAATTTTTAAAGCCTGCTGTTGGTTTATACGCAGGGGCATTTGTCGATGTAGCTTACGATCATTTTTTAGCTAACGATTTAGATGAATTTACAGACCAATCTTTGCAGCAACACGCGATAAAAACTTACGGCATTCTTACTGACTACTACCATGTTTTGCCAGCTCCGTTTCAGTCTTTGCTGCTATATATGCAATCTCAAAACTGGCTGTACAATTACAAAAGCGTTGAAGGAACCAAAAGAAGTTTTGACGGCGTTGTAAGAAGAGCCACTTATTTAAACAGCAGCACAGAAGTTTTTGATTTATTTAAAAAACATTATACTTCTTTACAAATGTGTTATAATTCCTTTTTTCCCTTTGTTAAAGAATTTGCGGGTTGTGAGTGTAAACAAATTACCAATAAATAGGTCTTTATCTTTAACGCAAATAAACAATAAATGAAAAAAAATATCTTTTTATCAGGATTTGTATTGGCAGCACAATTTGCAATGGCACAGCCTAAACCTGCAGACCTCGACAAAAGCCCTATGGATATGAGCTATTATCCATCGAATTACCCGATTTTAAAAATGCAGGGAAAGGCGGGCACAGAACCGTCAGCGCGTCTTATATACAGCAGGCCGCAAAAAAAAGGAAGAGATATATTTGGCCAGGAAGTGAAGTATAACGAAGTGTGGAGATTAGGCGCTAACGAAGCTACAGAGCTTGAATTGTTTAAAAATGCAGTTATTGGCGGAAAGAAAATTCCTAAAGGCCGGTACACGTTGTACTGCATTCCCACCGAAAAAAAATGGACAATAATTATAAGTAAAGACAATTACAATTGGGGAAGCTTTACATATAAAAGCGATAAAGACGTAGCCAGGATAGATGTGCCGGTACAAAAAAGTAATGAGATGACTGAAGCGCTTACAATGTATTTTGACACGAATAATCTCGAAATACTTTGGGATAATAATAAAGCAGAAGTGCCGGTAAGTTTCTAAGCTTAAAGAGTTTTTTAAGTAAGCCCGTTCATTCATTTTAATGGGCTTTTTTATGCCATTTTTTACGATTGAATAAGAAACAATTTTCCTGTTTTTAGATTCTTTTAAAGTTTGCTATTATTGTTTTTAGCAGAATTTCGGTTCTATATATTCCATTCACTATTATTGCAGATAATTTTTATATTGTAAAAGTGTTTGACGTTGTCTTGATTAAAAATTTGGAGGTAAAAAAAAATCAACGGGATATGTGCGGTATAGCAGGAATATTATCACCGGATAAACGAAATGTAAACAAGGAGCGTTTGCAGATAATGACCTCTGCCATAGAGCACCGGGGTCCTGAAAATGAAGGATTTTGGATAAACATCGAACATTCTGCCGGCTTCGGACATCGTCGTTTATCCATCATAGATGTAAGTAATGCCGGTTTTCAGCCAATGCATTATTCAGACAGGTACACTATTACATACAATGGGGAGATTTACAATTATTTAGAACTTAAAGAGGAGCTAATTAAAAAAAACTACCTGTTTGCATCAGATTGTGATACAGAAGTGGTGCTTGCGGCGTATGCCTGTTATGGCCAGAATTGCCTTCAGTATTTTGATGGAATGTTCGCTTTTGCTATATGGGATCAGCAGGAAAAAACCATCTTTTGTGCACGCGACCGTTTTGGCGAAAAACCTTTTTATTATACCTGGTTATCAAAACAACATGAATTTGTTTTTGCAAGTGAAATGAAGGCTTTATGGGCAGCAGGAGTTCCAAAAAAAATGGACAATGAAATGCTCCTGAATTACCTGACTCTCGGTTGGGTTCAAAACCCGGTAGACAAGCAGCAGACTTTTTACGAAGATATTTTTTCTTTGCCTCCGTCGCATTATCTCTTGTACAAATTTCAGCCAAACAACGAACCTTATCTTACAGTAAAAAGTTATTGGGATATTGACAAAGAGACCCGGATAATAAACACCTCGGAGGACAGGGTAAAAGAAACCTTTCTTGAATTATTTACTACGTCGGTCAGGCGAAGACTGAGAAGTGATGTTGCAATAGGTTCAAGTATAAGCGGTGGCCTGGACAGTTCGGCTATCGTAGCCATGGTAAATAAATTATTAAACGGCGACGCAAAACAAAAAACATTCTCAGCCGTTTTTCCGGGTTTTGAAAAAGATGAATCCGGGCAAATAGGGGAGATAACCAACCATTTTAATATAGATAATTATAAAGTAACGCCTTCGGCAAATGATCTTATTAACGACTTTGAAAAATTAATATATCACCAGGAAGAACCTTTTCAATCTTCGAGCATTTATGCACAGTACAAAGTGTACGAGCTTGCAAAGCAAAAAGGAGTAACCGTTATTTTAGACGGCCAGGGAGCTGACGAAACAATGGCAGGTTATTCTAAATATTACCGATGGTTCTGGCAGGAAAAAATTGCTGGTGGCAGATGGAAAGAAGCCAAAAAAGAAATAAAAGCAGCCAGACAAAATGGCCAGGAAGTTACCTGGGGCCTGAAAAATTATGCGGCGGCGTTTTTACCTCAAATAGCTGCTAAACAGTTGCAGAAGAACTCTTATAAAAAGCAGTCAGAACATCCCGATTTGACTCAGGATTTCTTCTCGCATAATTATAATAAAACAAAGGTTTTTAAGCCTTCTATAACTAATTTAAACGATATTTTATATTTCAATACCATGCAATTCGGGCTCGAAGAGCTGCTTCGTTATGCTGACAGAAACTCCATGGCGCATTCCCGGGAAGTAAGATTACCTTTTCTTAGTCACGAACTGGTACAATTTACTTTTAGTCTTCCCTCATCATTTAAAATAAAAAAAGGTTTTACAAAGCAATTGCTGAGAATTAGCATGGATGATCTTTTACCTCCATCCATTGTATGGCGAAAAGATAAAACAGGTTTCGAGCCTCCCCAAAAGCAGTGGATGCAGCATCCAAAAGTTGAAGAATATGTGCACGAAAGCCGGAGAAAACTGGTGCAGCACGGAATTTTAAAGCAGGATGTTTTACAAAAGCCTTTGCGGCATCAATCAGCATACGAAGAGGGAAATTTTGACTGGCGATATTTGTGCGCAGCTCAATGCTTATAATCTTTTATACAGGCAAATCCTTCATCTTTGCAACCCAAATAATAATCCTGGAATTAAATTACTATGAAACTTGCGACAAGAATAATACATGCCGGAGCAGAGCCTGATCCTTCCACAGGCGCCATTATGGTACCTGTTTATCAAACTTCTACTTATGTGCAGATTGCGCCCGGGCAGAATAAAGGATACGAATATGCGCGTTCTCAAAACCCAACCCGTACTGCTTTGGAAAGCGCTTTTGCAGTGCTTGAAAATGCAAAGTTTGGCTTAAGTTTCAGCAGCGGCGTAGCCGCTACAGATGCAGTTATAAAATTATTATCGCCAGGTGATGAAGTGATTGCAAGCAATGATTTGTACGGAGGTTCTTACCGGTTGTTTTCTAAAATATTTCAAAAGTTCGGTATTAAATTTCATTATATAAATATGCTGGATGCTGATCACATCAGCGATTACATAAATAATAATACGAAGCTTATCTGGATAGAAACACCTACCAACCCGTTGATGAATATAACGGATATTGAAGCAGTTGCAGCAATTGCAAAACAACACAAAGTAATGGTATGCGTTGATAACACTTTCGCCTCGCCATATCTTCAAAACCCCCTTGATCTTGGCGCTGATATCGCGCTGCACTCCGCTACCAAGTATCTTGGCGGGCATAGCGATGTTATTCATGGCTGCCTTATGCTGAATGATGCAGAATTAAGAGAAAAGTTATTTTTTATTCAGAAAAGCTGCGGCGCAGTGCCTGGTCCGCAGGATTGTTTTCTTGTGCACCGCGGCATTAAAACATTGCACGTGCGCATGCAGCGGCATTGTGAGAATGGAGAAAAAGTAGCTCATTTTCTTCGTAATCATCCAAAAGTAGAAAAGGTATACTGGTGCGGTTTTGAAGATCATCCTAATTATGATATTGCCAGGAAGCAAATGCGCGGATTTGGAGGTATGATGAGCTTTACTCTAAAAGATGACAGTAAAGAAACAGCTTATAAAGTATTATCATCAACCCGTGTTTTTGCATTGGCCGAAAGTTTAGGCGGAGTAGAATCGCTTATAAATCATCCTGCGAGCATGACTCATGCATCTATACCGAGAGAAGAAAGAATAAAAAATGGTTTATCAGACTCTTTAATCCGTCTGAGCGTAGGCATTGAAGATGCCGATGATCTTATCGAAGATTTGAACCAGGCGATGGGATAATGTAGATTTTTTGATTGAATTTTTTGAAAACATGGTCAATAAAACAACCTGTGCCACACCTTAGAGGTGTGGCACAGGTTAGCAAAAATCATCCTCAATAGGTTAATATCTTGATACCACCTAAACTTTTTATTTTTTTTGGAAGCTTATTCTTAGCTTTACCTAAATCTCTTATATAAATTAATTACTATGTTATCAGAACAGATCGCAAAATTTGTTGAAACAGAACAGGCAAACAACCCTTCGGTTAAAGTCGAATTTAAAAAGCGTAATACTATTATTGGTCTTTTTGTGAAGTTGAACGATTATGATGAATTAAAGTCAAAAAATTTTTGGAGACTGGTTACAGAACCCAATCTCGAAAGTTGGCATAAGTCTAAAGATATAAACAGTGCTAAAATGTTTAATGGCAGCGAATTTACACGTTTATCTCTGTTGAAGAAAAAAGCAGAACTTAAATAGGATTAGGTTAAAGGTTTTATTTTTTTTAAGAAACAGCAGGTAATGAACTGATAGTTTGTTACCTGCTGTTTTTAGAGCAGAAAAGACAAACCATCTTTTTGTTTTAAAAGGTATTAATTCCTGCTATTTTATTCAAGCCTAAGGATTCTTTTGAAAGTATCACGTTTTATAGAGCGCTTTTCATTGCTGCTCTGTAAAACTGTATTTTTTCAATTTATACGTCACTATCTTATAAGAACTTGTTTAACACGGTCTTATTTTTCTGACATACAGCCTTAATTTCCTTCAAAATAATTTTGTAAATGGCGAGGCTTACAATAAAGGAGCTAAGTAAAATACTTGTTGTATCATTTAGTGAATTTAAGCGGAACGAACCTTTAAGGCTCGCCGGGGCAACAGCTTTTTTTACCACGTTTGCACTGCCGCCAATTTTAATAATTCTTGTTCAAATAATTGGACTTGCATTCAATATTAAAAATTTGCGGGAGAAATTTTTTGTACGGCTTGCAGAAACCCTGGGAAAGCAAAGTACAGGGCAGGTAAAGGTTATCTTTGCTGGGTTTACATCTTTAGCAAAAAACTGGATGATAACGATAGGAGGTTTTATTTTTTTAATGTTTGTCGCTACTACTCTTTTTAAAGTAATCAAAGATTCACTCAACCAATTATGGAATGTAAAAGCAGAAACTAAAAGACCTTTTAAAAGGCAGCTTAAGAACAGGGCAATATCAATGATTGTAATATTAATTGCAGGGTTTTTATTTATCGGGGGAATGCTTGCCGAAGGTTTGGAAAGCATGTTTCATCAGTACATAGGCGAATTGCCTAGACAGACTGCCAGCTTTTTAAATACTGTCATTAACCATGGAATTTCGGTGATTATAGTTACTGCATGGTTTGCAATATTATTTAAAGTGCTGCCCGACGCCAAAGCTTCATGGAAAGTGGTGATTGCAGGCGGGCTTTTTACCGGTATACTTTTTACCGCAGGTAAAATAATTATCCGTTATGCATTATCTTTCGGCAACATTACCAATATTTTCGGTGCTTCCAGTTCATTTGTTCTGTTGTTGTTATTTGTCTTTTATTCATCTTTTATTTTATATTATGGAGCATGTTTTACCAAAGTTTATGCGACATTTACAGAAGACCCTATAAAGCCAGGGGAACATGCAGTGAAGTACAAAATGGTAGAGATAAAGAGTACAGACTTAGATTAAGTCAGTCAATAGGTCATTAAGTCATTAGGCTAATAAGACAATTAGTAATTATTATTAACTCAAAAATTTATTAGGGGCAAAATTCAAAGTTATTGTATACATCATTTTTATGTTTAAGCTATAATTATAAAACTAATAAAAGTATTTTTAAAGGGTTTATTCACCTATTGACTTACTGACCATTGACCTAATGACTTATTATCAATGCTCTATTGACTTAATGACCTATTGACTGATTAACTTAATCTATTCGCAAAATATCAGCTCCTAAAGCATTTAAGCGGGTATCTATATATTGATAACCTCTATCTATCTGTTCAATGTTTTGAATAATGCTTTTCCCTTCGGCGCTTAAGGCGGCTATCAGCAAGGCAACTCCGGCACGAATATCAGGACTGCTCATAGTAATTCCGCGAAGCGGGTATTTTCTTCCCAAACCAATGACAGTAGCGCGGTGAGGATCGCATAGAATAATTTGGGCACCCATCTCCATAATCTTATCAACAAAAAATAATCGGCTTTCAAACATTTTCTGGTGTATGAGCACGCTGCCTGCTGCCTGTGTTGCCACAACCAAAACAATACTTAATAAATCAGGTGTAAAGCCAGGCCAGGGATTGTCGGAAATAGTTAAAACAGACCCGTCGAGAAAAGTTTGAATTTCATATTTTTCCTGTGAAGGAATATAAATATCATCTTCTCTGAATTCCATTTTTATACCAAGCTGTGCAAACTTTTCAGGAATGATACCCAGATGCTGAACTCCGGCATTCTTAATGGTGATCTCGCTTTGCGTCATGGCTGCGAGACCAATAAAACTGCCAACCTCAATCATATCGGGAAGCATTTTGTGCTCCGTTCCGCCTAACTTTTTTACACCTTCAATAGTTAAAAGATTACTGGCAATACCGGAAATTTTAGCTCCCATCCGGTTAAGCATTTTGCACAATTGCTGTAGATAAGGTTCGCAAGCTGCATTATAGATAGTAGTAGTTCCTTCTGCCATTACCGATGCCATTAATATATTGGCGGTGCCTGTAACGGAGGGCTCATCTAGCAGCACAGAGACTCCTTTTAATCCGTCAGTTATTAATTGAAAATAATGTTGCTTATTATCAAAATGAAAATGAGCCCCAAGCTTTTGGAAGCCTATAATATGAGTGTCTAATTTTCTCCGGCCGATTTTATCACCGCCGGGCTTAGGTATGTATGCTTTTTTAAACCTTGCCAGCATAGGACCTGCCAGCATTACCGAACCTCTGAGTTTCCCGCTTTTTTTTCTGAATTCGTCCGATCCTAAATGATCTGCATTTACATTGTCTGCCTGGAAAGTACAGGTATCACGTGAAGTCCTTTCTACCTTAACTCCCATCTCCGCCAGCAATTCTATCTGCAGGTTTACATCTGTAATGTCAGGAATGTTTGTAACGATTACCTTTTGGTCAGTAAGCAAAACAGCAGAAATAATCTGCAGCGCTTCATTTTTTGCTCCCTGGGCAGTTATTTCACCTTTTAACTTTTTGCCCCCCGACACCTGGAAACTGCTCACTTAAAAACGTTTTTTATTGCCTCCGAATTTATTGTTATTACGGTTATCGCGTCCGTTGGCGCTTCCATTATTTGGAGGATTGCGGCTATCGCGATTTATTCCGTTGCCCGCATTGCGGCTATCGCGGTCACGACTCGTTCCGCCAATACTGCCATCGCGGCCGCCTGCGTTGCTATCACGTGGATTGCGTTGAAAAGATCCTGTGCTATTATTGTTATTGTTGCGCTTAAATCTGTTTTCACCAAAACCTCCGGCACGGTTATCACGATTTTCGTTAGGGCGGTAAAGTTTTACAAAAGGAGTACTGTCAAACTCAAGTTGCCCGTTAGTTATAACATTCAATTCTGCCCTGATGCCATCATCATGCACAAGCTCTTTGTGCCAGTTGCTATAGGCAAGCTTCATGTAGTATGCAATTGAATTTGCAAAACCTACACGCTTTTCCTCATTATCTTCCTTTAAAGCTTTATCAATTATAATTTCAAGGTTTTTGCCCAAATGTGAGTACTTTGGCTTGCGCTTAGGGTAAGGAAGCGGATCGGGCTTTTGCTTGTATGTTTCTTTGGTTGGTATGGGGTAAGGGCAATCTACATCGAGCTTAAAATCGCTTACAAAAAACAAATGATCCCACAGCAAATGCCTGAAATCCTCGACATTTTTTAAATGCGGATTTAAAGTTCCCATCAGTTCAATCACCACCTGCGCCTGCTGCTGGCGCTTCTGCCTGTCCTCTATTGTCAGCACATATTCAACCATGCGCTGAATATGTCTTCCATATTCTCTCATCGTTAAATAATTCCGCTGCGTATTGTATTCCATGTAAAAAGATTAATAAGCAAATGTAGTAAAGCTTTTGCTAAGGAAAGAATAATGTAAATTTTCTCTTTGGCCCTGATTATTACCAACGATTTCCATAAATGATTATTGAATTAAAACCGGTATATTTTCAAATGTATCATTTCCTGAAACCCGCAGGTAATAAATGGCCTTTGGTAAATAATTTTTTAATTTTATAACGTAATTGGCAGAACCTCCGCTGTGAATAATATTTTCGTTATACAATTTCTGACCAGAGTTATTTATCACGCTTACATCATATTTTCCTTTCATGACATTTTTGAAAAGTATATTTATTAAATTACTTTTAACGCCGCCTGATACAACAGAAATAGCGCCCGGGTTAATATCAATATATACTTTTACCACCTCGCTGTAGTTTACTTTACCTGATTTTTCAAAATACTTTATCCGGTAATAATTGTCTCCTGTAAGAGGATTTTCATCAAACCATGTATAAGGGGAAGAAACGTTAATACCTGCACTTACCTTAGCGTTTACTAAACCTGCCGCTGCAAACTGTTGGGCGTTTGCTGACTTTTCCACTTCGAACCTGTCTGTATTATTTTCTGACACTGTTGCCCATTCCACCTCAACTCCTTTGTCTTTTGCATAAGCTTTGATGCCGGGCATTTGCGGAAGAAGATAACCGGAAGGTTTAAAGACTATTCTAAAACGTTCGGATGCAGCAGACAAGGTATCTGCGGTAATGCTGAAAGGTACCATAGTTGAAGTGTCATTGCTGAGCCTGACAGCAGTCTGCAGGAAACCGTCTTCAAGATAGCCGTTTATATTTTTTGCAAAATTCTTCAAAGCAATTTTCAAAACATAACTTTTTGCCGTCAGGTGCCATATTTTAAGAGGAATTGTATCAGAGGTTGTCACTGGCTTTCTTCCTTCAATACTCAAAGTTTTGCCGTTTCTTACTATGGATACATTTTCACCCTGGTTGGTAAATTTGTAGGAGTCTTCGTTGCCAAGAGATGAGCTGAAGTTATCGGAAAAATAGGCAGCAAGTCCGTCTGCTGACCTTTCGCCGGTTTCTTTATCAGAAAGCAAAAGATGCAGGGATAATTTAGCCAGGTGATTGGGTGATCTGAAAACCGCTCTGTAATTACCTGTTTTATAAGGTTCTTTGAAAGTAACAGAAGGAGCAGTACCTGTAGTCTGAACAAAGAAAGCCTGGCCTGATTGAATATTATTATCAATTTTAGAAGTATCGTTGCTGCTGGCGCCGGAAACACCGATGGTCCGGTTAAAAGCTACATAACCTCCTCTGCCATTTGATCCTCCAATGGTAGCGTCAAAAATATACATGGTACCTGCAATATCTGCCAAATCTATTAATAACCAGTCAACGGGTGAAGCATAAGGATTGGCAATAAAAGTATAAGCGCCTGTTGCAGCAGACAGTTCAGGCATACCTGGCGTACCGCCGGCACCCTGAGCTTTCAACACCATTGTACCTGTTACCAGCGTGCCTTTGGCGCGAAGGGTCGTAGGGGATGGAGGAGGAGTGTTGCTGTTAAGATTTGTGCTTCTGCTTCCCCTGATTAAAATCGAATAAGCAGTTCCTGCTGCCATTTGACTGCCTGGCGATGTCGCATCCACCCATGCCTGTGTACTCTTATTATATGTAAAAAGTGATGGATTATTGGTACGTGTTTCATCAAATCCATTTGCACTTCCTCCCCTGCCGGTAATGTGTGTACCAAAACCGGGCATGGGATCAATATTGCCTGAAGTTGTATTTGGATTATTTACACCTTCCATCCAGTTGGCCCTGATGCTGCCGGCAGTGTTAACCGGGGCAGTTAAAAACCGGTAAGCTCTTTTTGCAGGGATAAATCTCTCCACAATTACGTCACCTGTTATAGGCGCCGCAGCCAGGGAAGTGACAGGAGCAACTCTGGCAGTACCTGTAACGGAAGATTTTAAAGTGAGAAATCCGCCGGATATTAGATTTCCGTTCGAGACAGTTAATACATCTGTCAGCTTTAGTGTATCGTTAACTGTTACCCCTGCAGTATTATTGATAGTAAGCGCCTTAATAAATTTTCCGGTTAAAGATCCCGCGGCAAGTTGCTGGGCAGCGGTGCCATTCATTTCAACAGTTCCATTACTGACGTCAATGGCGTCTGCACTGGTAACGCTGCCGGCTATTTTTATTGTTGACGCCGCTACGTTTACCGCGCCGTTACCTGAAACTGATAAATCATTTGTGCTTACATTTACCGCGTTAGTCATATTCATTTTCGCTCCGTTAACTGTAAGTATTGCCTGCGCAAACGAGACAGAAGAAAGGAATAAGAAAAGTATAAAACTGTAATAATACTTTATTTGGGTCAAAAGTTTCATAGCAGGGCTAATTGCTTAAAAGAAGTTATGATTTTAAAAATATTCTCATTAGGGCTTTTAATGGTTTACCTGCAGCGCGTATTTTTCAAGTACTGTTACCAGCTCTTTCAGGTTTATAGGTTTGCTGATATAATCATCCATGCCCGCCATTATACATTCCTCCCTGTCACCCTGCAAGCTGTTTGCTGTCATAGCTATGATAAAAGGTTGCTCAGCAAGACACAGGCGGATCATTTTTGTTGCTTCCAGTCCATTCATCACGGGCATTTGAACATCCATCAGTAAAACATCATAGTTACGCTGGCTTACTAATTCCAATACCTCCTGGCCGTTGTTGGCAATTTGAGGTTCATATCCCAGCTTGCTTAAAATTTTTTCTGCAAACTTTTGATTTAGCTTATCATCTTCAGCAATCAGAATACTTAATGGATATTGTTTTGAAAAATCAACGGAAAGCTTCTGTTTATTATTTTGCTCTTCCTGTACTATTTCACTGCCTTTTTGCCTTAGACCGCTAAAAATCTGTTTGCTTAATATATGATGCCTGACTGGTTTATTTAAAACTGAGCTAAAAAGAGCAGGATATTGTCTGAAGCGTTCATCACCGGCCTTATTTAAAAGAATAACCGGCAAATCTTCGTAACGTTGCTTTATAAGTTGCGCAAGCTGTATCCCATCCATTTCCGGCATCTGCAGATCAGTGATAACTAAGCTAAATGTGTTGTTTTTTGTCAATATTTCTAAAGCCTCCTTACCTGATTCGACTAATACCGGAGCAAGTTTCAATTGTAATAACTGACTTTTGAGTGAATTTCGTACGGTTGCATTATCATCTGCTATTAATATTTTTTTACCTTCCAGTCCCGCAAATTCAAGGTTAGAATGAGCATTCAAAGCCTGCACACTTATTCTTGTCCATATAGTAAATTTAAAAGCTGTTCCTTCTTTTTCCCGACTCTCCACTTTCATAGAGCCCTCCATCAGGCTTACCAATCTTTTGCACATAATTAATGTGAGACCTATACAAACATTGGTTTCTGCAAATGTTTCCGGCTTCGATAAATCGTTTGCTACCTGCATAACCCGCGCAGCCGTCATTCCCTCACCGCTGTCCCGGACTTCAAATTCGAGTTTTATTCTGTTGTCACCCTGGCTCTGCCTATTATGTACGCCAATAAAAATTTCTCCACGCGTTGTAAACCTGAATGCATTCTCTACCAGGTTCATCAATATCTGCCTGATCCTGAATGCATCACCGACTATCTGGGGTGGAACATTATCATCTATGCGATACACAAGATCAAGACCTGTCTGTGACGCTTTTGCTGCAAACACATCCAGCGCCTCCTCTATACTGTTGCGCAAATCAAAATCTTTTGACTCGAGCTCGTTACCGGATTCGACTTTTGAATATTCGAGGATATCATTCATCAAAATGTCGTTAATAACAGTCAGAAGGTTTTCTCCGGAGTTTTGAATAGTTGTAATATATTCCCGTTGCTCAGCGGTAAGACTTGTTTCATTTAATAGTGCAGCCATTCCCATTACCGCATTCATGGGCGTGCGTATTTCATGGCTTATCTTTGATAACAAAACCTTTTTATTCTTGTTCAGGAGTTCAGCTTCCCGGTGGGCTTTCTGTTCGTTTATCTTAGAATATGAAAGCAATTCACTCCGCTCCTGCACCTGACTTTCCAGACCTGCATTTAGTCTTTTAACTTTATTAATGCGCAAATGATAAAAGATAAACATTCCTGTTGCCGCCAGAGACAGCGCCAGCACTTTAAACCATCCCGCTATTAAAATCAGTAAGAAAAGTAAGTACGGTGTTATAAAAAGGACATTAATTAAGCTCATAAAAGTTTTTTTATTCAGTCGTCCGTTTTATATTTTCAATTGTCTTTATTATTTGTGTCTTTGTTTCTAAAAATTCTTTGACCACCTGTAAGGTTTTTTTTGCGTTACCAATCGTATGTAAGGCCAAGTACATAATATCTTTCATTAGATGCAGGATTAAAAACATACAACGGAAATGTCCATTTATTAATTATACCTTTTAAAAAAAATCCTTTTTCCAACTTGTATTTAACCTTGTAGAGGTTCGTTTGCTGAATGGATATACCTGAATAAATATTGTTTACCATCTGATACGAAAGGTCGGACCAGCTATAAAAAAAATCTTCGGTACGGTCTTGTGTTGAAAAGGTGTACTGAAACTGCGAAGAGAAAAAAAGCCTTTTATAATCAAGCTCACTGTTGGCCCCTACTGAGCCTCCGTTAAAACGGCCTATTACAGCCCCGATAACCGGGGTGGCAGAATAAGAAAGCTTTGATTTTTTTTCAAAGGTTTTGCCTGCGTAAAGAGAAATTGTTTTCAATGCTTCGTAGTTATACCGTCCTTCCATATACCAGTTTTTACGGGTCTGGCAGTACACCACAGAAACTAAGGTAAACGTCTGTCTTTCGCCTATATACATATATTGCCCCAGGCCGGCCTGCATCTGTGCATGGGCTTTAGGCCACCACCCGGAAAGCATTATCAATAACATGACTTTTTTCATTTTCTATTATTATTGATTCTGCTGTCGCTAATTTTTTAAGGAGGTTAATATCTTTCAGGTGTGGGTTCCAGTTAAACATAAGTTCATCTATCGGGTGCCATAATATAACCCAGCTAAAAACATCGAGGCTGTTGATGAGGCCCTCGGGCACCTGGTGGTCTTCTTTAAAAAAAATGGGTATTAAAGCATGAAATAAGATAGCAGCCACTACACTTACCGTAAGCACTAAAAAGTTCCGTCTTTTAAATTTTGTAAATTCCTTTTCTCTTTCCTGTTTTTTTACCAAAAAATGTCTCCGGATAGCATAGAGCAGCGGTTCCCCGTATTGCTTATCAATCTCTTTTGTGCATTTTAATTTATAAAAGATAACCGAGTAAATTTTAGCAGCATTCACAGACGCCATAATATAGTTCTCAAACTGGTGACTCAACTGGCGTTTGTAAATAGGCGAAGGATCATGCTTATTAAAATAACCATCAACAACCCCCTGATCTAATGTCAGGAAAACGTTTATACTTTTTGAATCAGGATTACTCATAATACTAATAGTTTTTCTTCCTCAGGTATTACTTATAGTTATTGAATTATGGTTATATCTACGGTAATGCTTCCCACCGCAGTAGAAGTGTTACTGGTATTATTAAATACAATTGTGACCACTCCTGCAGCGCTGACAAAACTGGATCCGATGATGAGTGTACCAGTAAGTGCTGCTCTTGGATTTACAATAACACTTGCACCTACAGTAGCTCCCGGCACACTTGCCGTAATAGACCTGCTTAAACCCTGAGTAAAAGCTGTAACGTCGCTGATAGGTACAGAAGTCTTTATTATGTTTGTTAGTACGCTACCTGCAACTCCCAGTTTATAAGTTCCGCTTACATCAAGTTTTGCTGTCGGTGCATTTGTACCTATACCTACATTTCCACCATTAGTAATAGCCAAACGGTTAGTATATGAGGTATAAAAGTCAAGTCCATATTGATTAGTTCCGGCTGTGCGTTTTGAAGAAATTCCTTCCCCGGTGCTTAAAGACCCAAATAGTAATCCCGGTGTTATTGAGCCGGTATTTGCACTTGGTCCGTCAACCACTACAGACCCTTGGGATATAATATTGCTCGAAGCGTTTATATTTCCGTTTACGTCTAACTTTTGAGAAGGTGTTGTGGTGCCTATACCCACATTGCCGGCACTATCAATACGCATACGCTCATTAGTAGCTTGGTCTATACCACCCGTTATAAAAGCCAGGTATTTTCCAGGGGCTCCGTTGCCCATATACAAATTCTGACCCATACTATATAGATAAGCATCGTTAGCGTTTCCAAAAAAATGGCCGTTATTGCCGCTGCCATTAATACCCATGTCTATGTAATTGACTGATTCGGTGCCATTATTTGCTGTAGCCACTATATCAGTACTTGCTGAAGGGCCGGTTGACCTATTTTGAATATTGAACTGTAAGTAGTTATTAATAGTTCCCTTTACAGCCATACCATTGACAGAAGTAGTTGTGCCTGCATCCACTAATAATTTCTCAGGATTTGTAGCGTCAAAGGTTGGAGAAGTTCCGATACCTACATTTCCTAAACTGTCTATAATTAAACGTTGTGTGTTATTGGTACGAAATCGCAGATGTGCATTATTGATAGTTCCTAAAAAGTTAGCTGAAGTGATTCCTGTGTTTCCACTGGTACCCCAGCCATTAGTGCTTGTTGTAAAAGTAGAAGCAGGTAATTTTTTTACCACCCCGCTTGTTATCGTTAACACACTATCTGTAGAAGTATTGGTACCGGTTTGAACACCACCAAGGTATAATGGGTTTGCTGCGGAAGTTACATGCAGTTTATACCCTGGGGTTGTTGTTCCTATTCCCACATTCCCGTCTCCATTTATACGCATTCTCTCATTAGAGGAGCCTGTGCCTCCTGTAAAAAAATTCAAGCTTCTGCCTAAAGACCCGTTTCCGATAGCAAAATCACTCCCCGTGCTGTATAAATATCCTGTATTAACTCCTCCCAATACACCCGTGCTGGTATTTCCACTAGAGTTAATACCCATATCTATAAAGTTTGAAGATTCGGTTGCTGCATCATTGCTGGCTACAACATCTGAACTTGCTAAGGCTGTTGCTGCTCTGTTTTGAATATTCAACTGCAAATAATTATCAATATATCCTTTACCGCTTATAACATTAAATGATGTAGTGGGATTAGCAGATGAGCCTGCATCTACTAATAATTCTTCGCGGTTAGGACTTGCCGAAAATATTGGGGATGAGCCAATACCTACACTACCTAAACTGTCTAATAAAATGCCTTGAGTGTTATTTGTGCGAAAGCGAAGGCTGGTATTATCTGTTGTTCCGAGAAAATTTGTTGCGTAATTTGTACCGGCATTTCCGGTGGTTGACCATGTATTAGATACTGCTCCAAAAGCTGACAAAGGAAGTTTACGTACCAATCCGTTTGTAATAGTCAAAAGACTGTCTGCAGCTGTATTGGTACCCGTTACCACGCCATTGAGTGTTAAAGGGTTTATTCCTGAAACATGTAATTTTGTAGAAGGATTTGATAAACCTATACCGAAGTTGCCATCTTTGGTCATAGCGCTCAATACTGTTCCTGACGATGTTCGCCATTCGGTCAGGTTAGCGCTTTGTGCATCCGAAAACGACTGGATAGCTAAAGGTATGCTCGCATCTCTTTGTGATTGAACCAATACACCCGTTCCACTTGTTCCATTTATAAAAGCAGGATAAGAAGACCCGCCTGTACCTTGCTTGTCACCTCCTATGATGGTTGTCCAGTAAGACCCCATTTGCAAGGCACGTCCGCCGCCGCCCTGCCAATATAGATCTCCGCCATCGCCTCCAATTCTAAAGTCTCCTGTGCCGGAGGTATTTGTAAAAAGTAATTGGGATAAAGTACCCGTACGCCTGATTTCCATCGTATCTTTTACTACAAACTGGCTGGTAGGATCCTGCACACCCATACCAACGCGGCCATTAGCTAATATACGCATGCGCTCATTCGCTACGCCTGTGCCACCTGTCAGAAATAACATAGCCTTATTAGCACTGCTGTTTACCATGTAAAAATCGTTTCCTGAAGAGATAAGGTAGCCGTCATTAGCCTTACCTGTTTGGATTGCAGTACCCGAATAGCCTGATCCATTAATTCCCAGATCAACATAGTTACTTGTTTCTGTTCCATTATCGGCTGTAGCTACCATATCGGCAGAAGCATTAGCACCAGATGATAAGTTTTTGATATTCATCTGGAAATAATTATTAATGGAGCCTTTTGTCATTAATCCTGTAACAGAGTTCGTAACTCCGGCATCTACAAGAAGTTTTTCCCTAAGCGTATCAGGTATACTGAATGCAGGCGAAATACCTATTCCTACATTACCCAAACTATCTACAATAATTCTTTGGGTATTAACGGTACGGATGCTGAAGCTATTATTATCTGTTGTTCCTAAAAAGTTGGTTGCAGAGTTTGTTCCGGCGTTGCCAATTGTATTCCAGGTTGTGCCGGTTGATTGAAAGGCGGCGACAGGTAATTTTTTTACTACCCCGTTTGTTATAGTCAACAAGCTGTCGGTGGAAGTGTTTGTTCCTGTCTGAACGCCTGTGAGAGTCAAAGGATTAATGCCCACTATATGTAGCGGCGAACCTGGGGTATTTGTACCAATTCCTAACCTGGCGTTTGCAGCATCCCAAAATAAATTTGCATTGTTTTGAGATAACAATCCACCCGTTCCTATAAAAGGAACTGAGCCTGCGGTCAGGGAGGAAAATAAAGGAGACGAGGAAAAAGTTTTACTTCCTGCTAATATTTGTGCGCCATTTGTTACCAGGCCTCTTGCACTTGCAGAAGCATCAGGTATATTGAATGTATGCGCAGAACCAGAGGATACAATGCCAAAGTCAGTACCTGAGGCACCTGTGGCAAAAGTCTGGGCTGCCGCAGTAAGTCCGTTAAGGGAAGTGATTGCACTTGAAAGATAAGCGGGGGTTATATTTACCCATCTTGTGCCATTATATTTTAATATTTGATTTGTTGCGGGGGAGGTTATCGTTGCGTCGTTTAGATTGCTAATTCCTAATGATACTGTCCCGGTTAATGAATTAACGCTATTTACCGGAAAAGCAATTGTTTGGTTGGCAGCAGCAGTTATCCTGCCTTTGGCATCTATGGTAATATAAGGATAAGAAGTGCCGGTATTATTGCCGTAAGTACCGGCAGTAACACCCGTAGTTACCAATGTGGGATTAGGATATGTTCCCGTAAGATCTCCGCCTGCGGCGCCTGTAGCTGTTTGCGTAGATGCCTGGCCTAAAAGTGTCCAGCCGGAGGCAGCATTATAAAAATAAAAACCTTTTGTACCATCGTTTTGGTAAATGAGTAATCCATCAGATGGATTAAATATGGCTAATTTCTGCGCTTGGGCCATCCTTGGTATAAGTATGCCTTTACTGACTGATGTAATGTCGAGCAATGCACTGGTATCAGCGGCGTTGCCAGTTGTGTTAATGCTGACGCTTTGAGAAAACATTTTTGGAATAACGGTAAATTGCAATACAAACACCACTATCAGAGCATAATTTTTCATTTAATATTAATTTGAATTTCAATCAATCTGTGTCGTTTTCTTTATAAAACCATGAGCCACAGAAGTTCTTGCTTTATTAAAAGAAGTTTTATTAATAACATAAACATTAATATATTACCTACTTAAACGTTGTTGTATGGAATAAATTATATATAGAGATATCAATATTTTTAATGTATGTAATCCGGTTGGTAACTATTATTAAAAACGGCAGGTAATTTGGAAGGTGCACGGATCAGGTGTAAAAAATGTTCTTTATCATCTTATTTTGGTAGTAGGGCAAAATAAATGATGAACAAAATGTAAGCCTCATCAGGGCTGAAGTAAAGCAGCTTAAAAAGAAAGTTATTGCAACGCGGCAGAAGGATACAAAAATCAGCCACGGTAATAATAAACTTTCACCCTATTAAAGTTGAGTAATTGCAAATTGCGTCGCCTTTTTTGCTTTAGTTTAAACAAAAGAAGACCTAATTCCCTGGTATAAACCTTTTGCCAGATAGCAGGCAACCATTAATACTTTTAATAATCTTTTTTTATTTATAAGTAATGTTCCTCATTTTTCTTCTTATGGGAATTTGCTAAATAATAAACAGGAACTCCTAACATTGTAAGGATCAGCCCGGGCCAGGTAAACCTTGGTTTATACACAATAAGTAATGCGCAAAAGCACAAACCCGTTAAAATATACAAAATAGGCAATACAGGATAACCAAATGCTTTATATGGCCTGTCGAGATCAGGCTGTTTTTTTCGAAGAATGAAGATGCCGGCAATAGTGAGCATGTAAAAACAAACAACTACAAAAGAAATCATATCTAACAATTCGCCATAATGACCGCTCAGACACCAAAATGAGGCAATGAGGCATTGCAGCCATAAGGCGTAGGAGGGCACCGAGAACTTATTAAGCACACCTGCTTTTTGAAAAAATAAACCATCTTTTGCCATAGTGTAATATACTCTTGCTCCAGCTAAAATGAGCCCGTTATTGCAGCCAAACGTAGACACCATAATCATTAGTGCGATAATAATAGTTCCGGCATTACCAAAAATAACCTCTGATGCAGCTACGCCAACCCGGTCTTTTGGCGCAGTTGCAATATCATGCAATGGAAGAACGGCTGTATAAGCAATATTGGTGCTGATATAAATGAGTGTAACGATGAATGTTCCTAAAAACAAACTAAGACCGATATTTCGTTTGGGGTTTTTTATTTCGCCTGCAATAAACGTTACATTGTTCCATGCATCACTGCTAAAGACAGAGCCAACCATTGCGGCAGCCACAGCGCCTGCTGCAGCTATAGTTGAATAAGTTTCAAAACTTCCGTTACTGTTCATTTTGCGAAGGCTCCATGCATTTTGCCAATTTGAATGCCATACGGTTGGGTTAGCTACGATTAACCCGGCAATAATCAAACTAAATAAACTTAAGAGTTTGGTTAATGTAAAAGTAGTTTGTACAATTTTTCCGCTTTTTACGCCTTGCGAGTTAATATAAGTCAGCAATACAATCACAGCTATAGATAATAATTGTGCTGATGACACAGATAAAAAACCAAGGTTAATAACAATCGAATCTTCATTGATAAGAGGAAAAATATACGTGGTGAATTTTGCAAATGCAACGGCTACCGCAGCAATGGTCGCTGTCTGTATCACCGAAAAAAAACTCCATCCATATAAAAAAACCGATTAAAGGATTATAAGCTTCTTTTAAATAAACATATTGTCCTCCGGCTTTAGGATACATGGCGCTTAGTTCACCATAGCTTACTGCGGCGGTTATGGTCATAAATCCTGTTATTAACCAAACGATCATCAGCCAGCCAGCACTGCCTGTGTTACGGACAATATCTGCGCTTACGATAAAAATGCCTGAACCAATCATACTGCCGGCAACGATCATTGTGGCATCTAAAAGGCTTAGCGTCGGTTTAAAAGAAGGATTAGCCATAAATAAATTGTGAAAGATAAAGTATTGTTATCAGCAACATTCAACTGCCTTTCATTTACTTTGCACTTCAATTTTTTGCAATGGTACATAATTTTAATGCTGGCCCCGGTATACTTCCCCCGGAAGTTATGCGGCAGGCAAGCGAAGCAATTTTAAATTTTAATAACAGCGGTTTGTCCATTCTCGAAATTGGTCACCGCACCTCTTTGTTTGAAGAAGTTTTGCATGAAGCTATCTCACTGGTCAAAGAATTAATGCAGTTAAGCGCAGATCACGAAGTACTTTTTTTACATGGTGGCGCCAGCACCCAATTTATGCAGGTGCCAATGAACCTGTTGAACGAAGGACAGACTGTAGCCTACATTGATAATGGCATCTGGGGCGGCAAAGCTATAAAAGAGGCAAAAATATTTGGTAATGTTGATGTTGTTTCCTCCGGAAAAGATAAAAACTACACTTATCTTCCCAAAGATTTTACGGTTCCGGATAACGCAGCTTATTTGCATTATACCACTAATAACACGGTCGAAGGTACACAATGGCACACGCTTATTGAAACGGACGTTCCGCTGGTAGCGGATATGAGCAGTGATATTTTAAGCTCTGAAATGGATTACAACCGCTTTTCATTAATTTACGCAGGAGCACAGAAAAATGTCGGAATTGCAGGCGTAAATCTTTTGGTGGTAAATAAAAATATCCTGGGAAAAGTAAGCCGTACAATCCCAACTATTCTTGACTATCGAAATCATATTGCAAATGGCTCCATGCTGAATACGCCACCTGTTTTTGCTATATACGTAAGCATGCTTACCTTGAAGTGGCTGAAAAAGATGGGCGGTCTTGCCGCAATAGAAAAGCGGAATAATGAAAAAGCTGATTTGTTTTACACTGCACTTGACAGCCTTCCTGTTTTCAAAGGGCCCGTCGCAAAAGAAGATCGCAGCAAAATGAACGCAGTTTTTATAATCGAAGACTCTTTATTGGAAAAGCAGTTTCTCGACACTTGTAAAAAAGAGAACCTGTATGGCATAAAGGGACACCGCTCAGTTGGCGGTTTTCGTGCTTCTTTTTATAATGCATTACCCATCAGCAGTGTACAATCTCTGGTACAGGTAATGAAAGATTTTTCAAACAAATTTGGATAGGGTGGAAAGTTGCCCGTTACCAGTTACAGGATTCAAGTAACCAGTAACCAGTAACCGGTAACCAGTAACCTGCAACTACAACTGCCTGCACAATCTTACACATTTACTATCTTGCGAATATAATTTCTTCGATTAATGGCAAAAATTTTACCTTTCAAAGCTCTAAGACCGGCAGCAGAACTTGCTCAGAAAGTAGCTTCAAGACCTTATGATGTGTTAAGCAGCAAAGAGGCTAAAACCGAAGCCCAGGGCAATTCGTATTCATTTTTACATGTTACAAAAAGCGAGATTGACCTTCCTGAAAATGCCGGTATCTATAACAGGGAAGTGTATGATAAAGCAAAGCAAAACCTTGATGCGTTCATCCAGCGAAAAATTCTTTTTACGGAAAGTAAGCCTTGTTATTATTTGTATCAGCTTACCATGAATGGAAGAAGCCAGACAGGCCTTGTATGCGGCAGCTCTGTTGACGATTATGAAAATGGGATTATTAAAAAACACGAATTTACACGCCCCGAAAAAGAAGAAGACCGTATTAATCACATCAAAATAACCGGAGCACAGACAGGCAATGTTTTTTTGGCGTACAGAGACGTAGAAGCAATTGATAATCTGTTGAACCAATGGAAAAAAGACAGGAATCCTGTATATAACTTCACTGCTGACGATGGTATACAACACGCTGTCTGGGTAATAAATGACTCATCAACCATAGGTAACATTACATCACTGTTTGAAGAAAAAGTTCCTTTTACTTACATTGCCGACGGACATCACCGGGCAGCATCAGCTGCAAAAGTTCGTGCCTCGTCCAGTGCCAAAGCAGGTGAAGAAACAGAATATTTTTTAACCACCTTATTTCCTGCTACCGAGCTGCAAATCATGGATTATAACCGAGTGGTAAAAGATCTGAATCAGTTATCAGTAAATGAATTTCTCGAAAAGGTTGGTAATGATTTTGAAATAGAAAATGCAGGTCAAAACGAGGTGAAGCCTTCTGCTCTCCATCAATTTGGAATGTATATTGATAAAAACTGGTATTTGCTGACAGCTAAAGAAGGAACTTTCAGTGATGATCCTGCCGGAGTTTTAGACGTTACTATTTTACAAAACAACATTTTAAGTAAAATTCTTGGTATCAATGATCCGCGAACGGATACAAGAATTGACTTTATCGGTGGAATAAGAGGTTTATCTGAGCTTGTCAAAAAAGTGGATGATGGAGAAATGGCGGTGGCATTCAGTTTATTTCCCGTTAGTATTGAGCAGTTATTTGATATAGCAAACGGCGGAAGTGTAATGCCGCCAAAAAGTACCTGGTTCGAACCCAAGCTCAGAGATGGATTGTTAACACATCTTATAGGTTAAATTGCAGAAAAAGGCTTTATAATTGCCATCTCATCTTGCTATAAGCAAACTTTTATGAAAAAATATTTATTCGTTTTTTTTGTTTTTACCGCTTCTTTTTGTTTTGCCCAGTCAGAGCAAAATGCTGATACTTTGCATGCAACCGCCAAAGCTTTCATGCAGCAGGGAGATTATGAAAATGCCATATTGGTGCTGACCAAAGCATTACAATTGCAGCCAAATGATTTACAAATAACCAAAGATCTTCTTTTTACTTATTATTTAAAAAGAGATTTCGCTAAAGCGATGGAAACAGGCAAACGACTGGTTGAGAGATCTGATGCAGATGTTCAAAGTTTTCAGATGCTTGGATTGACCTATAGAGCGATTGCTGAAGATGATGAAGCAGAAAAACTATATAAGAATGGGTTAAGCAAATTTCCAAATGAAGGTGTTTTGTATAGTGAGTATGGTGATATGCTTTCGGCCAAAAAGATGGATCTGGCAATAAAGCTTTGGGAAAAAGGTGTTGATACTGATCCTAATTACAGCGGTAATTATTATTTTCTTGCAAAACAATATGCTTTAAACGGAAATATTGTATGGAGCATTTTATATGCAGAAATGTTTTTAAATATGGAAAGCTTTACTGCAAGAAGCACTGAAATGAAAAATATGCTTCTTGACCAGTATAAGAAGTTTTTTGTATCAGGTTTTATTCCCCCAAAACCAATAGATAGAAAAAAGATTGACAAAAAAGCTGATAAGAGATACGTACAATTTACAACAGCAGTGGGAGAAATGCTGAATAAGCAGCAAAGCCAGGCTTCTTCGGGAATTACTCCTGAAACACTTACTGTTATCCGCACCCGGTTTATACTTGACTGGTACAATACTTATGGCAATACTTTTCCTTTCAGGCTGTTTGATCACCAGCGTCAACTACTGCAGGAAGGAATGTTTGAAGCGTACAATTACTGGTTATTTGGCCCTGCTGCCAATATTAAACTCTATCAGACCTGGCAGCAATATCACCAGCAGGAATTAAATACTTTTCTTACATTTATAAGAAGTAAAGTATTTAAAGTGCCCGAAGGGCAACAGTACTATTATGCAGCAGCGAAATAGTTTCATTTTCATCTCGAAACTGCAAAAAGTAGTTGTAACGACACTATAAAGTGCATATAGTGTCGTTTGTTTTAATAATAATTAAGCTGTGCAATATGGAATTAAAACGATTGTTTGATTGTGTAGATTACCAACTGACTAATTTTCCAAAAGAGGACATGTTAGCCGGAAAAAAAAATGGCAGTTGGAATTCTTACAGTACAATAAAAGTGCAGGAAACAGTAAATGCCCTAAGCGCAGGATTAATAAAAAACGGTTGCAGCGGTAATGATATGACTGTTGAGGGCGCCAATAAAATTGCCATAATCAGTCACAATTGTCCCGAATGGATTTTTACCGATCTTGCCGTTCAGCAGACAGGTGCTATATTGGTTCCCATTTATCCGACAACCAATCCCATCGAGCTTGAGTTTATTTTGAAAGATTCTGAGGCGAAAATGATTTTTGTCAGCAACAAAGAGTTGCTTGATAAAGTATTGAGTGTTGCCGGCAGAATTCCTTCCCTGCAAAATATTTATACTTTTGACGAAATTGAAGGAGCAGAAAACTGGAAGGCTTTATTAACGGATGAACCTTTTTTATTAAAAAAAGTTTCTGAAGTAAAAGCGACGATATCACCAAAGCATGTAGCAACTATTATTTACACCTCCGGCACTACCGGCATTCCAAAAGGTGTTATGCTAAGTCATGAAAACATCTATACAAATGTGCAGTTCAGCAAAGAGAGCTTCCCCTTTCCTGATGCGCCTGCAAAAAAGGTTGTAAGCTTTTTACCGCTGAATCATATTTTTGAAAAAATGGTTACCTATATTTTTTTATATAGCGGCATCAGCATTTATTATGCAGAAAGTTTGGAAACGATAGCAGAAAATCTCAGGGAAATAAAGCCTGATGGGTTTACCACCGTTCCCCGTTTGCTCGAAAAGGTTTTTGAAAAGATCATGGCAAAAGGAAGTGAACTGAAAGGAGTGAAGCGAAAATTATTTTTTTGGGCAGTTGACCTTGCAGAAAAATATGATAATAATGTAAGCGGAGGCATTTGGTATAATTCCCAGCTTGCCCTTGCAAATAAACTTGTTTTCAGCAAATGGCGTGATGCTTTGGGTGGAAATATTTCATTTATAATATCCGGCGGAGCCGCTTGCCAGGTCAGGCTTTTAAGAATATTTAATGCAGCTAAAGTACCGGTTTATGAAGGTTACGGACCTACAGAGAACAGCCCGGTAATAAGCGTTAACAGAAAAAAGCCAAAAGGTGATACAAAATTTGGCACTGTAGGACCGCCAATCGAAGGGATTGAAGTAAAGCTGGCAGAAGACGGAGAAATATTGGTAAAAGGCCCCACAGTAATGGTCGGATATTATAAACGACCCGACCTGACAGCCGAAGTAATTATTGATGGCTGGCTGCATACCGGCGATATTGGTACCTGGGATTCAGGCAGATTTTTAAAGATCACAGACCGGAAGAAAGAATTGTTTAAAACCAGCGGAGGAAAATATGTTGCGCCGCAAGCTGTTGAAAACAAGCTGAAGGAAAGCAGTTATGTAGAACAGGTAATTGTAACAGGTGCAGATAAAAAATTTGTCGGCGCATTGATTGTTCCGGCTTTTCCCATGCTGCGCCAGTGGATGAGAGATAACAATGTTTTATTTGTAAATAATGAAGATGCTATTAAAAACAAAAAAGTTATAGATTTATACACAGACCTTGTAGACAGCTTCAACAAGTATTTTAATCATGTAGAGCAGATAAAAAAGTTTGAGTTATTACCAAATGAATGGAGCATCGAAACCGGTGAAATGACCCCAAAGATGAGCCTGAAAAGAAAAGTTGTTTTAGATAAATACAAAGATATCGTTGATAAAATTTATGCTTAGAAAAACTGCGGTTTAAGGTGTAAGGCGTTAGGTTTAGGGGTATAAGGGAAGTGTTTATCCCTATAATCCAATAAATCCCACCATCCCAGTTCAGACTACATTCCTCCCCAACACATATATTTGATCTCGACATATTCTTCAATGCCATATTTGCTTCCTTCGCGGCCTATGCCGCTTTCTTTCATTCCGCCAAAAGGCGCTTCTGCATGCGATACTATGCCTTCATTTATTCCAATAATTCCGTAATCTAATGCCTCGGCTACTCTCCAGGCTCTGGCTAAATTTTGTGTAAAGAAATAAGCGGCCAAACCATATTCGGTATCGTTTGCCAGTTGTATAGCTTCTTCTTCTATACTAAATTTGTAAATGGCAGAAACAGGCCCAAATATTTCTTCTTTGCTTAACGCCATTTCGTGGCTGCAGTTTTCGATAACACTGGGCTGATAAAACAATTTTCCGGCTTCATGCTTCATGCCGCCAACTGTTACTGCTGCTCCTTTTTCTACAGCATCCTGTACCAGCCTGTTTATTTTTTCAATGGCTCTTTCATCAATCAGCGGCCCTATTTCAACACCGGGTTCTGTGCCTGCTCCTACTTTCAGCGAAGCTGCCGCTTTTTTGTATTGTTCTGTAAATACAGCATATATCTTATCCTGTACATAAATGCGGTTAGCACAAACGCATGTCTGGCCTGCATTCCTGTATTTACTTGCCATCGCTCCTTTTACTGCCAAATTAATATCTGCATCATCAAACACGATTAATGGTGCATTGCCACCCAATTCCAAAGAAACTTTTTTTACTGTTGACGCACATTGCTGCATCAGCATTTTACCAACTTTGGTAGAGCCGGTAAATGAAAATTTCTGTACAAGCTTGTGTTCAGTCATTACCTTACCAACTTCATTTGCTCTATCAGAAGTAATGATGTTTATAACGCCCTCAGGAAAACCGGCTTCTTTTGCAAGGTAAGCAAGCGCCAAAGCGCTTAAAGGTGTCTGAGCGGCAGGTTTAAGCACAACAGTACAACCGGCAGCAATTGCCGGAGAAATTTTTCGGGTTATCATAGATACCGGAAAATTCCACGGAGTGATAGCGGCAACAACGCCGAGAGCTTGTTTAGTTGTAATGATTCTTCTGTCGTTAAGAGGAGTTGGAATTACATCTCCATATACTCTTCTGGCTTCTTCTGCAAACCATTCTATAAACGATGCGCCGTAATTTATTTCTCCTTTTGCCTCTGCTAATGGCTTTCCCTGTTCGGTAGTCATCAGCAAAGCAAGATCATTGGTATTATCTGTTACCAGGTTAAACCATTTCCGCATTATTGCCGATCTTTCTTTAGCCGTTTTTTTACTCCATAATGCAAATGCTTTTGTTGCGGCTTCAATCGCCTGTTCAGTTTCTTTTGCGCCGCAATCTGCTACGGTCGTTATAACCTCTCCGTTTGCCGGATTAGTAACTTCAAACGTTTTTCCGGTTTGTTCACAAATCCAGTTATTATTGATAAAAGACTTGTTTTGAAGAAGCTGGTAATTTAACAGTTGCATAATTAATATTATTTTTTATTGCAGAAACAGAAAAAATAACCGGAACTGCATGAAAAAGGATTGTAGTATCACCTTTGGAAATACAATCAATTTAATAATAAAAAGAAATTTCCGCAAAACAACAAAAGTAATTTTAATTTGTTTAAATAGAAATGTAGATTGATAAAGAGGTTACTGCATTTTATTACATTAACAACCACTATTTTTTTCCCGGTATAATTTTAGGTTCATTATAAAACAAAGAAATAAAAGTATGTCTTTACAATTGCCTGAAGATACTATAGCAAGCATTTCGAAAAGAAGAATTAAAGGTCTTATAAAAGATCCCGTTAAAACTGCTCAAGCGGTTAATCTTGTTTATATGAACGATACCAGGCCAGGTATTGAGCGAATAAAAACAGATGACGGATTTGAATATCAATATGAAGCTAAAAAGATTACCGACGAAGAAACATTATTAAGAATAAAAAGACTTGTGCTTCCGCCGGCTTGGACGAATGTATGGATCTGCCCGATAGAAAACGGTCACTTGCAGGCGACAGGAGTTGATGTAAAAAACAGGAAGCAATATAAATATCATTCATCCTGGAATGCTCTTAGAAATCATACAAAATTTTACAGGCTCTATCAATTCGGAACTGCAATACCTTCATTAAGACTAAAGATCGAAAAAGATCTTTCTCATCCTGGTTTGCCGGTGGAGAAAGTTTTAGCTACAGTAGTCAGCCTGATGGAAAGAACAAATATAAGAATTGGAAATTATTCTTATGAAAAAGCAAACGGTTCTTATGGCATTACCACTCTCAAAGACAGGCACGTAAAAGTTAAAGGAACAAGCATCAAATTTTCTTTTAAAGGAAAAAAAGGAGTTTATCATGATATTAATATTAAGAGTAAAAGACTGGCAGGTATTGTAAAAAGATGCCAGGACATACCCGGTAAAGAACTTTTTCAATATATAGATCACGACGGAAGCCGCAGGACTATTGACTCCGGAATGGTGAACGACTATATAAAAGATATAGGCGAAGGCAACTTTACAGCAAAGGATTTGAGAACCTGGTCAGGAACAGTGCAGGCTCTCTTAGCATTTAAAGAGCTCGGCCTAAGCGACACACAAGCCCAGACAAAAAAAAACGTAGTAACAGCCTTAGACATGGTTGCCTGTGCTTTGGGAAATACCCGTACCGTTTGTAAAAAATATTATGTTCATCCGCTTATTGTTTCTTTATACGAAACAAAAACACTCGAAAAATATTTAAAACACTTAGATAAGCTGGAGAAGGATGACGATAAAACCGGTCTTACCAGGGAGGAGAAAATTTTAATGGATATTTTAAAGTCAAATTAATCTGTTCGCTTTCTTTGGTTCTATAAAACAACTCGTAACAAAACAAAAAAGCTATCGTAAAATAGCTTTTTTGTTTAATATAGATGATATGCTAAAAATTTACTTGTATCTTATTAAAGGATATATAGGAGAATTAGGCGGAGTAAATTTTCTGAAAAGAGAAATTCCTTTCGACAGCAAACTTCCCGGTTGCTTATTCTCCAGTTCGTCTATATGATGATTAACGAAGTTTTCTACCGTTCTGTCTAAAGATTTTTCTGAAAGCAGTTCTGCAGCCCTTTTGGAAGCGTATCCCAATATAAACCCAATTGCTGTATTAACTAAAGTTTTTTGTACCTCAGGAGTTTCTGCAGCATAACTAAAAGTATTCTTCAAGACCCTTTTTGGCTGAAGGTTTTCTTTTACCTGGGCAAAATTTGTTTTCATTGAGAACTCGTCAGCCTCTACTCTCTTTTCAAGTTCACTTATAGCTGCTTTTAAATCATCTGCATTCTTAATATTTCTTTTCGGTATCATCTTTATAAAAATTTACTTATGAGCATTTGAGAAACAGGTGTTTTAAAAAACTTATTTCGTCCTTTTAAAATAACAAATCCGACGATTGCATAAACTGCAGCTAAAATTAAGAAACCCCAGTAAGACTTGCCTATTAAGTCGCCTATTAACAATGCAATACCTATATTCAGCACAATGAAGAATATTAATCCGACAATTAGTAAGGCTATACCGGTAATAACTGCTGAAGCAACGGTGGAAGTTTTATCAATCGCCTTTAGTTTAAACAACTCAAGTCTGTTGCCTGCATACTCTTTTGCCTGGCTAAATAGTGATTCAATTAAATTTACAGTAGGTTTTGTGTTCATAGCTTTTGTTTAGTAATCGCCGGAAACCTGTTAATACAAGTACTTAAAGAAATTTATGATTGGTAAGATGATGCCTTATCTGCTGTATCCTGCGCTTTGTTTGCTGTTGCCTGTGCACCTGATGCTACAGCACTTGCTGCGTCATTCTTCAACGCATTTGCTACGCTGGTAGCCTTGGCTTTCCCTTGTTCGATAAGATCTGTAGCATTATCTTTTACAGTTTCATACTTGTCAGCAAGACCATCAACAAATTCGCTGAACTTATCTTTCAAATTCTGAGACATGTCTTTGCTGCTGTCAGAAATCTTTTTTCTTGTTTCCATACCTTTATCAGGAGCAAATAAAACTCCTAAAATAGCGCCGGTAGCAGCGCCTGCCAATACACCTAATAAAACTTTTGATCCTGAGTTCATAATAAATAGTTTTTAATTAAAAATAAATTTGGACACCTTTGTATAAGAAGGTTTAAAAAAAATAATGCCACAAATAATAGATATAACGATACTAATAAAACCAACATAATAAATGAGTTATGAAAGTTTTGTGGAATTATTTTCCCACTGATTTCTTGTATTTAAATATCCTTTTAATGGGTAATTAATTGCTTCAGACTCTGCAATTATTGTTATAGGTAAATTTTTTTAATTATATTAAAACACTCTAAAGAGGCAAAAAAAAGTAAAAAAAGTTAAATGTCGTTTTTAAAATTATTAATAAAATTGTTTATTAAGTTGTCCATTATTTCCTAAAAATTTATTTTAAACAGATAACAATTTAAAAAGTTTTAAACTTTATTTTGTCATTTATGTTACAAACATAATTAATTTTATTAAATAGCTATTCTTGCAAACAACATCAGTTATTGGCATAGTCGCAGGTCTTTTTACTTCTGTCTCTCTTTTACCACAGCTTCTTAAAATTATTAAAGAAAAAAGGGTTGAAGAGTTGTCCATCACTATGTTTATCAGTCTTATGATAGGGCTTTTATTATGGATTTATTATGGAGTGCTGAAAAAAGACCTTCCTATAATTATAACAAATGGCTTTTCGGTTACGTTAAACATTTTTATTCTTTTCTTCCGGTATAAATACCGTAACAATCATTAAACTACTGGCACTGTTTTTAATCTCATCTACAATCAGACGAGAAAAAATGTGTCATTTTAGTTTAGTATAAATAATATGAATAACGATAACAAGAAAAATTATAAACCTTTTGATAATTTTTCAACAACTGTCTCAAAAATTACGGGTTCTTCCTGGGCATTTATTATTGCAGCTCTTTTAATTATTGTTTGGGCCCTCAGTGGTCCTCTTTTCCATTTTTCTGATACCTGGCAATTGGTCATTAACACGGGTACCTCAGTTATTACTTTCTTAATGGTTTTTATAATTCAGCAATCGCAAAATAAAGATACCATGGCTCTTCAACTAAAGTTGAATGAACTTATTGCTGCCAACAGCAAAGCAAGCAACAGGTTAATAGATGTGGAAGATCTATCTGGTGAGGAATTACAGCAATTGAAAAAGTTTTATTGCGACTTAGGTGAGCTTGCAGAAAAAGATAAAAACCTTTTTGCTTCTCACTCTGTAGAGGAAGCTAAAAATATTAATCGTAAAGAAACAGAAACATTTGAACGTTCTAAAGTAAAATAATTTTTTAAGATAATTAAACAAAAAACAATGAAAAGTAACACAATATATGCTGCATTTTTTTTATTTATTTGTTCGTTACTAACAAGCTGCGCAGCTATAGGCGGTGTTTTTAAAGCTGGTATGTGGGCAGGCGTAATTGTAGTCGTTTTAATTATTGCGTTAGTCTTATGGCTTATAAATAAAATGAGAAAATAACCTGAGACTTAGATTATAAAATGTGGTTAGTCAGGCTACAAAAGAATAATTCATTTCTTTTTTCCGTCTTGTTTTTATTGTTCATTTTATTGATTGTATAGAATTACCCATTTTTTATAATAAATTATCCTGTTTTTTAAATCGCTATGGTTTATTTTGCGACAGGAATTATTTCTGCACAACAATTTATTTCCAATTTTTTATCTGTAACTGATAAATAAAAGTTCCTATGTACCAATGAATGTATATGGTGTATTTTTCTTATAAAATATTTTTAGAAGGATAAAGATGAGATAAGAGCTATGGAAGAAACTAAAAATCATTCAAAAAAAAGATCACTTCCTGCAAAAGCAGTACGTATTTTTGGCATTTTTATTTTTTCAATAATAGCGCTGGTTGTATTGCTGCTGATAGCTATTCAAACCGCTCCGGTTCAAAACTTTGCCCGCGGAAAGATTGTTTCCTTTCTCCAAAATAAGTTAAAAACACGCGTTGAAATAAAAAGGCTTGATATTGATTTTCCTAAAATGCTTGTTTTGGAAGGTGTATATATTGAAGACAAAACCAAAGACACTTTAATAGCAGGAAGCCAGTTGAAAGTTGATATTGATATGTTTAAATTGCTGCACAGCGAAATACAGATAAATGAAATCAATTTAAACCAGATCACTGCTAAAATTAAAAGACAGTTGCCTGATACTGTTTTCAATTACCAGTTTATAGTTGACGCCTTTTCTTCGCCAAAAGACACTACGGTAAAAACAGATACATCGGCAATGAAGATGGCGATTGAAAAAATTATTGTTGACAAAACGCGCCTCGTTTACCTTGACGCAGTTACCGGCAATGATGTGGATGTTTACCTCAATCACTTTGATACCCGTATAGACACATTCGACCCGACAAACCTTCGCTACGACGTTCCAAGTATCACTTTAAATGGTTTTAAAGGATCCATTAAGCAGACAAAGCCATTGCTGGTAACTGCAGTAAATTCTAATCCTGACTCAACTGTCAGTAATGAAGCGCCTGCTTTTTTGTATTTTACCAATAAAGAAATACTTCTGAAAGATGTAGATATTATTTATAGTAACGAGGTTTCGGCAATGACAACCCAGGTTACTTTGAAAGACCTGAACATTCATCCTCAAAGCTTTGATCTTAAGAATTCGGTTATTGCCATTAAAGATGTTGAATTGAATAACCTGAATGGATTTGTGAAATCAGGAAAACAGGCAACCGCTAAAGCAGTTAAGCTGACTGATCAGAATGCGAATGAGGCGGCGACTGCAGCAATGCCCTGGAAGTTTACAATTGCATCAATAAAATTTGATAATAACAATTTTAAATACGACGATGACAGTCAGCCAAGGTTGACTAAAGGAATGGATTATGCTCATCTTGATTTAAAAGACCTTACTCTTCACGCTGATAACTTTTTGTTTCATAATGACACGATAGCTGCAAATATCACGCAAGGGCAAATGACTGAAAAAAGCGGTTTTGTTCTTAATAAGTTTCAAACTGATGTGGTTTATACAGACAAAGGAGCTTCTTTGCAGAATTTACTTATTCAAACTCCCGGCTCTGAAATAAAAAGAAGCGCTGTTATTCGCTATCCTTCTCTTGCGGCTATCCAAAAACAAATGGGATTGCTTGAGATGGACATAAATATTGATAACAGCTACCTGCAGGTAAAGGATATTTTAACCTTTGTTCCCACGCTTGATACCCAGCCTGCATTTAAAAATCCGGCAGCAAAAATTTATGTCAATACACTATTAAAAGGAAGCCTTAGTCATTTAATAATTGACCATTTTCAAATGAAAGGCCTGCAGAATACAAGCATAGATGTTTCAGGAATAGTAAAAAATGCTATGGATGCAAAAAATGTAAACGCAGACATGAGCATCCGGAAATTTAATACAAGCCGTGATGATATAATGTCACTGGCGCCGGCAGGAACTATTCCAAAAAACATTAGTTTGCCTGAGACAATGGCTTTGAACGGAAGAATAAAAGGCGGCATGAAAAGGCTTGAAATAGGTCAGCTTCATTTTACAGATTCGCGTAATACCAACATTGATATTTCAGGAACAATCAACAATGCGGCAGATGTAAAAAATGTAAATGCTGATGTAAACATTAAAAAGTTTACTACCAGCAAAGGTGAGATTATAGCATTATCTCCGGCAGGAACTATCCCCAAAAACATCACCATTCCCAACACAATGTCCTTAACCGGAAAGATAAAAGGAGGAACGAAAAATGTGTTTGCAAACCTTACTTTAAACACTTCTTTAGGGTCAGCGAAAATTAACGGAACAATCAGCAACCCCACAGATTCAATAAAGGCAAAGTATGATGCAACAGTCTCGACTGCAGCTTTAAATCTTGGCGCTATTATGCAACAGCCTGACACTATTATGGGAACTTTATCTGCAAGTTTTACTGTCCACGGTCGCGGTTTCGATCCTGACAAGGCAAATGCAACGATTAAAGGAATTATTAAATCAGCAAAAATTAAACAATATGTTTATAAAGATCTTAGCTTAGATGCATCACTTGCTGATCAGAAATTTACCGCAAATGCAGCTATGAATGATCCCAACATTCATTTTGCTATGCAGGCCGAAGGGACTTTGGGCGGAAATCTGCCGGGTTTTGTTGTAAATGCTGATATTGACAGCATTAAAACTTTGCCTTTACACCTTACGCCAAATGCGATAGTTTATCATGGAAAGATAACAGCAAATGTTCCCGAGTTAAATCTTGATGCACTTAACGGACAAGTAAACATGTTACACTCTGTATTAGTAATGAATGGCCAGAAAATAGTCATGGATTCCATTGCAGCAGTGGCAAGTTATGCAAACAATGAACAAACTATTTCTCTTAAAACTGATTTTATAAACGCTGTTATACAAGGCCAGTACAAGCTGCAGCAATTAGGCGACATAATGCTGGAGGCTATTCAGCCTTATTACGCCATAAGCCCTCCTGGCAAACAGGTTAATATTGATCCTTATAACTTTACCATCAACGCAAGCGTAATTGATCATCCAACGCTTCATGGATTTGTGCCTGCGCTGAAACGTTTTGATGGCATTACTTTAAAATCTAACTTCTCAGGCAGTGACGGTTGGACCGCAAATATTTCCGCTCCTTATATTTTATACGGAACTAATGTTGTTGATAATTTAAAGATGAGTGTGGCTGCTGCAAACAACGCTCTTAACATAACAACCAATGTTAACCAGGTTGCTGCCGGTACAAGTATAATTTTGTATAATCCAGCCGTAACAGCAACCGTTTCTAACAACAAAGTAGATTTTGGTATATCAATAAAAGATAAGGCAGCAAAAACAAAATACCGGTTTGGAGGTTTGTTTGCGCAGGAACCGGACAGCGTATTTACTTTCTCGATAAAGCCGGATAATATGATGTTGAATTACGATACATGGTCAATCAACCGCGGAAATCTTATCCGCTTTGGAAAAACGGTTGTAAATGCGAGGAATTTTAATCTGAATCAAGGTAATCAGCACCTGATAATTAACAGCCTTGACTCGACGGCAAACAGCCCGTTGGAAATTGACTTACAAAACTTCCGCCTTGCTACGCTTTCCGCTTTCGTTCAGTCAGACTCTTTACCGGTTACGGGTATGCTCGATGGCAATATTTTGGTGAAAGACATTTTGAAACAGCCCAATTTTACAACAAACCTTACACTAAACGATCTTGCTTTTAAAAAAGACACTATTGGCAACGTAAACGTAAAAGTAAATAACAACACGCAAAATGTGTTCGCGACCAATGTTTCGATTACGGGAAGAGGTAATGATGTAAACCTGACAGGAAATTATTACCTTAAACCTGCTGACAACAGTAGTTTTGATCTTAATCTTAATATAAATAAACTTCCCTTTAAATCAATTGAAGCTGCAAGTATGGGCGCAATAACGGAAGCAACCGGTAATCTTACAGGAAAAGTAGCTATCAATGGTACAGTAAAATCTCCTAATGTTGATGGTGGCATAAATTTTAACCAGACAGGCTTTAACGTGGCCATGTTAGGAAGTTACTTTAAAATAGACGGCGAAACCATTAAAGTGAATAACCAGGGAATTAAGTTTGATACTTTTACCATAAAGGACTCAGCCAATAACAGCCTCATTATAGACGGCCTTGCAGGCACCAGCAACTTTACCAACTATAATCTCGATCTGACTGTAAAAGCAAGAAATTTCAGGGCAATTAACACTGTAAAAAAACAAAATGCTTTATACTACGGACAGTTATATTTTAATACAAATTTAAGCATAAAAGGAACGGAAACAGCGCCTGTTGTAGATGGTTTTTTTCGTGTAAATGATAATACCAATCTTTCGATCGTGCTGCCACAACCTGAACCTGGAGTGGTAGACAGAAAAGGAGTGATAGAATTTGTAGATATGGACGCTCCGGGAAGCGATACTATATTTAAAAGTACGCTTGCCAAATATGACTCATCATTCAATAAAACTGCAGTCACCGGTATGGATGTATCGGTAAATCTTGTAATACAGAAAGCAGCCACTTTTAATATCATTGTTGATGAAGGCAACGGAGACTTTTTGCAAGTTAGAGGCGATGCATCGTTAAACGCTGGTATTGACCCAAGCGGCAAAATTACAATGACCGGCACTTACGAAATAGAATCGGGAGGTTATGAATTGTCGTTTAATTTTCTTCACCGTAAATTCGAAATTGAAAAGGGAAGCAAAATAACGTGGACAGGTGAGCCAACAACAGCCGATATTGATATTACCGCTGTATACATTGCCAACACGTCTTCTTCGGATCTCGTACAGGCTACTGACAATCAGAATTTATACCAGCAAAAATTACCCTTCCAGGTCAGGTTGCTGGTGAAGGGTCAGTTGATGCAGCCCGTACTTTCATTTGATATTACGCTTCCTACAGAAAACAATGCAAGAGTATCCAGTGATGTGCTTGCAAATGTAAACAACCGTTTAGCGCAGGTAAGGTCAGAACCTTCAGAACTAAATAAACAAGTGTTCGCCCTGTTGCTGTTAAACAGGTTTGTATCAGAAAATCCCTTTGCAAGCAGCGGCGGCGGTGGCGGTTTCAATGCAGGTTCTTTTGCACGTCAAAGTGTAAGTAAGATTTTAACCGAACAGCTTAACAAATTGGCGGGCGATCTTATTGCCGGTGTAGATATAAGTTTTGATGTAAATTCTGCAGATGACTATACCACAGGAGAGAGACGCGACAGAACTGATTTCAATGTAAACCTGTCAAAACGCCTTTTGAATGACCGGTTAAAAGTAACAGTTGGAACTAACTATGAATTAGAAGGGCCGCAACAATCCAAACAAACTGCCAGCAATGTAATAGGCAATATTACGGTAGATTATAATTTAAGCCAGGATGGAAAATATATGTTGAGAGGATACAGGAAAAATGATTACGAGGCGGTAGTAGAGGGATACGTTATAGAAACAGGGCTTAAGTTTATTATATCTTTAGATTATAATAAATTCAAAGAGATATTTAAAAAAAGGAAAAAAGCGACATCTCAAAAAGAAACAAAGCCAAAAGCTGTACAGGCAACCACGAGTAACACATCTGCAGGGGATGAACAAAAACTTGCAAATACTGAGAAAATTTTGGCAGATGACAGAAAATCAATACCTGCTTCAGTAAAAGATTCTACAGATGGAAATTAAAAAAAACGGAGTTACTTCTTCTTATTTATTTGTTGCTGCTGTTATTATTTTGTTATCCGCCGGATGCAGCGCTACAAAGTCAGTTCCTGCTAATGATGCATTGTATACCGGTGCAACTTTAAAGCTAAAAAATTCTGATGCAGGTAAAAAACAAAATAAAGTTCTTAATGCTGACTTGCAAGCTCTTATCCGTCCGAAACCTAATTCTAAACTTTTAGGTATTCCGTTCAAGTTGCTTATTTATAACATGGCTGGCAAAAAGAATAATTTTATAAATAAATTTCTAAGAAAAACAGGTGAACCGCCGGTTTTATTAAGCCGGGTAAATATTGATAAAAATGTAGAAATATTAAGCAACAATCTTCAAAACAAAGGTTTTTTTCATGCAAAGGCAGTTGGTGATACAACCGTAAAAAATAAAAAAGCGAGTGCAACATATGTAGCTGATGCAGGAGTTCAATACAAAATAAATGAAATCTCTTTTCCAAAAGACAGCAATGCCATCAGCCAGGCAATTCGTGATATATCATCTAAATCAATATTAAAAAAAGGTGACCCTTTTAGCCTTGATGTGGTAGAAGGAGAAAGACTGCGGATTGACGCAGCTTTAAAAGAACAAGGATTTTATTATTTCAGTCCAGACCATTTAAAAGTATTGGTTGACAGTACTAATGGCAGCAACCTTGCAAATTTGTATGTAGTTTTTAAACCTGATGTGCCTGCAAACGCCAAACAACCTTATACCATTAATGACATTTATATTTACTCAAACTACAGCTTAAACAGTGCGGCGAGAGATACTTTAAAACAAGACTCTGTTTTATACAAAGGATATTATGTTATTGACAGAAAGAAAACTTTTAAACCGTTGGTTTTTGAGCAAATGATGCGTTTTGAATCAGGAGAATTGTATAACCGGACAGAGCACAACCAATCTCTGAACAGGCTTATCAATTTAGGAACTTTTAAGTTTGTAAAAAACCGCTTTGAACCTTTGGCTGACTCTTTCAAGCTTAACACTTATTATTATTTAACTCCTTTACCAAAAAAAGCATTAAGCGCAGAAATTGGGGGACTTTCAAAATCTAATAATGTTAACGGCGCCGACTTGACTTTGAGATGGAGAAACCGAAATGCATTCAGAGGAGCAGAGCTGCTGACCCTTAATGCATACGGAGGCTTTGAAGTACAATATAGCGGACAATTCAGCGGATACAATACTTATCGGTATGGTGCAGAAGCCAACCTTACTTTTCCAAGATTTTTAATTCCTTTCTTTCATTTTAATACAGAAGGTTCTTTTGTGCCAAGAACAAATATTCAGCTTGGCTATGATGTTTTACAACGCCAGAGATTATATACTTTAAATTCTTTCAGAGGGCAATTTGGATTCAATTGGAAAGAAAGTGCCCAAAAAGAACATACTTTTAATCCCATATCTATTAATTATGTTCAACCGCTTAATGTTACTGACTCCTTTGACAAGTACCTTGCAAGATATCCCATTCTTCAAAGAACAATTGACAGGCAGTTTATTATAGGATCAAACTATAACTTTAATTACAATCAATTAGTAAACAAAGAAAAAAATGCCGGCGGTCTTTATTTCAACGGTTTGCTTGATCTCTCAGGAAATATTGCAGGTTTAATTTCAGGGGCTAACACTAAAAAGGGAAAAACAGTAGAATTGTTTGGAACTCCTTTCTCACAATATATCAAAACAGAGTTAGATACAAGATATTATATAAAAGTAGGGCTGAATGATCAATGGGCAAATCGTGTTATAATAGGAGTAGGCATACCTATGGGAAATGATTCTATTCTGCCTTTTGTTAAGCAATTTTTCGCCGGTGGAAGCAACAGCTTAAGAGGTTTCAGAAGCCGCTCTGTCGGTCCGGGAACTTACGGAGGCGGACAACGGAGTACTCCTGATACTACCGGATTTTTACCGGATATAACAGGCGATATAAAATTTGAATTCAACACAGAATATAGAACAAAACTGGTTAGTATTTTAAACGGTGCAGTATTTTTAGATGCCGGTAATGTTTGGTTATACAATGATAATCCTGCCAAACCGGCTGCTGGCAGCCGCCCACCTGACAAAGGTCAGCCGGGGGCAAAATTCACCAAAGACTTTTTAAAACAGCTCGCAATAGACGCCGGGGTTGGTTTGCGAATTGACTTGACTATACTGCTGTTGCGCCTTGATGTAGCTATTCCGTTAAGAAAACCATATTTGCCGGAAGGGCAGCGTACAGTTATTAATCAAATTGATTTTGGCAACAGCGCCTGGAGAAAGCAGAATATTATTTACAACTTAGGTATAGGCTTGCCTTTTTAAGAATACGAAAAACGCTTCATATAATTATCTATGAGGGAGATTTGTCCTCTGTTGAAATATCTCTTCTGTTAGTATGATTTTCAATAATACCATTAGAAAGCATGCTGTTCGGAATAATAATTACCCGGTTGTCGTCTGATACTATAATAGTTGTGAAAATCTGAACTTCTGATACCACTCCTTTTTTACCTTGTGCCTCTATAGTGTCACCAACTTTAAAAGGCTTAAACAGCAATAATAAAACTCCTCCCGCAAAGTTGGTAAGTGTGCCCTGTAAAGCAAGACCTACTGCCAGCCCCGCAGCGCCCAAAATTGCAATGACAGAAGTAGTGGGAAAACCGGCGAAATTTAAAACAGAAATAATCAGAACCGTTTTTAAACCAAAATTTAAAAGGTTGCGGGTGAATTTTTTAAAAGTCGGATCAAAATTTTTGAGGTGAAGCGTTTTCTCTGCAATCTTCAATAATCTGTTTATTAACCAAAACCCAATTAATAATAATACGATTGCTACTAACAGTTTGGTAGCATAATTAATTGCAGATGCAATAAGATTTGCGGTTTTTATAGTGGTATAACGGTCAAGCCATTCCTTCATTGTTTAGCTTTTTTAAAAAGTATATCTTATTCCTAATCCGAACCAACCGCCTTCAAAGTCGCGATTATCTGCAAATTCAAAAGAGGGTTGCCAGTCCACAGATAGGTTTAACGGCGCTTTATTTATTTTATAATCGAGGCCTAAAACCACGTCTACACCTGCAATTGCTTTATCCCCAAAAAATCCTTTGTATTTGTAAAGAGCTATGTGTGCTCCCGGCCCTGCATACCATTTTAATCCCGCGGCTCCTGCTATGTTTTCATGTATCTCATACAAACCTGTAATCCTTGTTCCATATTTGTTGAAATAACCTATTAACTCTAATGCACTTTTGGGTACAACAAACTTTTTAAAAGAAATACCTCCTCCGTCCCATACCTTTACTCCTAATGCTGTTTTATAATTTCTGCCCATACTCTGGGCGTTAACTCTCATACCTATTAATCCGCACAGTAAAAGTGCAACTGCTGTTTTTTTCATAAATCCTGGTTCGTAAAGAGGTAAAAGTATGTTCTCTCAGGCTAATAACAAATGTTAGATATGTAATAAAAGCTGATTAAAATAAGGCGTGGAAATATTTGCCCACACTCCTGTCAGTAACTATGCCCCTTTAGGGTGTAAGAAATAAAGGAAAAGTGGCCCGTTTTTTTAGTTTACCAATATTAATTTATTACCTTGTTTCAATTATATATAAACAAGGCATATGGAAAATAAGAAAGAACTGCTAAGCACTTTAAATAACGGATTGTATAAATAATGACAGAGCTTGCATTATAAAGAAGGTGCAAAAGAAGCAGGCTTTTTTTAAACAACTGCTTGGATAATTACCGGTGTCACTATATCCCGGCTGAGGAAATAATCTGACAATATTATTTCCTCTCTTTTGATAATAAAAGATTTTTTTACTTGAATTAAAAACTAAATGCTATGGAAGAAAATAATGATTTTATGGAAAATAACGACCAGATCCCTCATATGAAGTCGTTGGCGTTGCTGTCAAATAAAATGGTATTAGATGGTTACGTAGACGAGTTTAAGATATCAGACCAGGGATTACGGTCGTTGAAAACCAAAAAAGCATATCAGCCTGAAGAAATAAATGTAATTAATTTCTTCAGATTCGAGGGACAATCAGATCCTGATGATAATACTATAATGTACGTTATAGAAACCAACGATGGATTAAAAGGCACTTTGGTTGATGCTTATGGCCCTTATGCTGACCGCAAACTCTCAGAATTTATGACTAATGTAGAAAGCATACAAAAAAAGACAAATAAGTAAAGTAAGTTTATGAGCATAAAAATATAAGAGCGCCTCAAAAGGTGCTCTTATATTTTACCCGAAAAACTCTCTTTACTGTTGATAATTACTATTAAAAAAGCTATTAACTAAAAATCAATAACTTTAAATAATATTTTAAATTACTGTCTCTATTCTTAATCTCAGGCTCTTCTTATAAGACCTAATAATAAAGCTATAATAGCCAGAACTATTAAGATATGAATCAGACCGGTAGCACTATATACAAAAACGCCGAGAAGCCAACCAATCACTAACACAACAGCAATGATATAAAGCAATGTTCGCATAAAGAAATTTACAAAACAATTCAAAAAACCCTGCCAATTAAAATCAGTTCCAGGCTCTTTTTCCATTTTGAATAAAGAAATAATATTGGCGGGAAAAAAATACTCAGAACATCTTTATATATTTTATGGTGTTAACTTGCCGCCAGATTGCAGAACATATATCATGAACTCTTTAAAAAAATTCTTTCATATTATAAAAAAAACAGCAAGTGCTTTTAGCCAGGATAATTGCATAAAGCTTAGCGCCTCATTGTCTTACTATACAATATTCGCTATCGGTCCTTTGCTGGTAATTATCATATCATTATCAGCTATTTTTTATGGGCGGGAAGCTATTCAGGGTGAATTATATGGCAAGATAAGTGGTTTAATCGGTAGCGATGCTGCTATACAGGTTCAGGATATTATTAAAAAAAGCCAGCATGCCAACAAAGGTATTATAGCAACGGTAATAGGAACGGTAATATTGGTTATAGGTGCTACCGGTATCTTTACAGAAATACAGGACTCAATAAACTATATATGGTCTTTGAGAGCAAAACCAAAGAGAGGTATTATTAAATATTTAATAAACAGGTTGCTTTCTTTTTTTTTAATAGTAAGCCTTGGTTTTTTATTGCTGGCGTCTTTGGTTATTAATGCCTTAATGGATTTGTTAAGTGACAGGCTTACAACCCTTTTTGCGCATTCTGTAGTGTACATATTTTATGTGGTTAATTACCTTATCATATTTTTAATAATAAGTGTGTTGTTTGCCATTATTTTTAAAGTCTTGCCTGATGGAAAAATTAAGTGGAGAGATGCATTTACAGGAGCAGGATTTACTGCAATTTTATTTATAATAGGCAAAGCAGCAATTGGTTATTACCTTGGAAAATCAAGTTTAGGTGCAACCTATGGAACTGCGGCATCCGTTATAGTTATACTTGCATGGGTTTATTATACTTCTATCATACTTTATTTTGGTGCAGAATTTACCAAAGTATATGCTTTGGAGTATGGCGGCGGCATTGTTCCTGATAAAACTGCGGTTTTTATAATAAAAAGGGAAGCAAAAGAAATAGAGACCATGCCGCCATCACTTGCAGGAAAAAATAACGATACAGCGATAACATAATTTATACTTACTTATTTCATTAATAAAAAAGAGTAAACAATAGCATCGCTGGTATGTTACTTCTTAGAAATAAATTTTACCTATAAAAATAATTATTATAATTTATGGAACAACAGCATCTCGAAAAACAAGAAGCTTTAAAGAAACTGACTGAGCTGGTTGACGAAGTGAAAATATGCATGTTTGCCACAATTCACGAAGATTACACCCTCAGCAGCAGGCCAATGCAAACTATTAAGGCGGATGATAATGGCAGCTTGTGGTTTTTTACCAATGAATATTCAGGAAAAGTTGATGATGTGTCAAAAGATAATGCAGTTTATTTAATGTATTCTCATCCTGGTAAAAATACTTATTTACATGTAAAGGGCAAATGCTCAATAACCAATGACAAAGATAAAATGAAAGAACTTTGGTCTCCCGTCGTTAAGGCCTGGTTTCCAAAAGGCCTCGAAGATCCTGCTTTAGCTTTATTAAAGGTAGATACGGATGAAGCAAGCTATTGGGATGGTTCTTCCAGCAAATTTGTTGTTTTTTATAAAATGATAAAAGCTATCGCTAAAGGTGAAACACCTGATGAGGGAGAATTTGGCACGCTGAAAGTAAGTTGAGAAAGTAAGCTTTTAAACTAAAGATTGTCCTGCCACACTCTTTATACGGCAGGACAAATGATAAGAATTGTTATCTGACATACTGCCCCACCGGCAACCGGTTGCTTATACTTTTTGCAAGTGTCATTTCATCGGCATATTCCAGCTCGCCGCCAAAAGCTATGCCGCGGGCAATGGTAGTAACTTTGCACTGCGATTGCTGCATTTTTTTTTGAATATAGTAAATAGTAGTGTCGCCCTGAATGTTTGGATTAAGGGCGAAAATAAGTTCTTCAGTCTCTTCTTTTTGCACGCGTTGAATAAGTGGTTCGATGCTAAGCTGTTCGGGACCAACGCCATCTAAGGGAGAAATAACACCGCCCAGCACATGATAAGTACCATTGTATTGCTGGGTGCTCTCAATAGCTATAACATCGCGAATGTTTTCTACCACACAAATAAGATGTTGGTTTCGCATGCTGTTAGCACAAATGGAGCAAATATCAGCATCACTGATGTTAGAGCAGCGCTGGCACAATTTAATATCCTGCCGCATACGCGAAATGATTTCGCCGAATTGCAACACTTCTCCCACATCCTGTTTTAATAAATGCAAAACCAACCGCAGCGCCGTTTTTTTACCAATGCCAGGCAGCTTCGAAAATTCATTTACCGCATTTTCCAATAAAGAAGAGGGAAGTTGCATACTGCAAAAATAATGATGACGTTTGACAGATCAGTAACAATAAAACAGATAATATACGTTTCGAAAGTTAAAGTTGCTGTCATTAAACATACAATCCCCAGTCGTCTGTATATTCATCGTTCTCAAAAGTATTTATCCATATTATAAATTTTTGCCGGAAGGCATCAATTTCGTTTCTGATGATTTCTCCCTGCTCTTCATCCACTTCTCCTTCCATCATTAAATTTAAAATGGATGATTTTACAAACTGTGCATTCTTTCGTATAATGCATGCATTTTCCATTCTCAGCATATACATATTGCCTGCTTCCGAACTTCGTATTTTAGCTCCGGCTTCGTAAGCATCTCCAAGTATCATAGCTTTCTGTTCCGTTGTAAAAGAGTCCTTTTCTTTTTCATCAGATAAATCTTTCATCGTTCCCAAAGCGCCGCTGAGCATAACTATAATTTCATTCCATTTTTCATATAAAGCCTTGCACGCTTTTGTAGTCAGGTTTGTTTTCCAGCTTTCGCCTTCATTTGAATTATCCTTCCAGGGAGGTAAACCGTTAAGACTATCTATATTCATAGGGTAATTATTGTTTGGCTGAAGAAATTATAAATTTTTTGAAAAAAATGAGATGCCTCCCTATCAGGAAGGGCTTGAGTTTCGTTTAAATGTATCCCTTATTTCCTCTTAATCTCCTGCAAATACAAAAAATCGTGGTTCTATAAAGTAAAATCTTTGAGATTATCCAAATTACGACGCACAGAAAATTTTGTGTTTACAGGCACCACAATTTCTGGCTGCTTATGCATTCCAAAAAACTTTCCTGGGTCCCACTTTCCGTTCTTATTAACATCGTATAATATTCTCAAATCATATTCGCCCGGGTTATACAACTTGCGTTGCCATTCTGCACTTGTAAGAGGTGAAGATTCTATGAGTTTATCATTTTGCAAAATTTGCAAAACAGGATTTTTAGATAAGTCAAGGTTTCTGAAGCGAAGCTTTACAAGTCCATAGTCTTCATTGCTTTTAGTCGAAAATTTAATGGTATCATTTTTTAGCAAAGTAAGACCGGCGGAGTCGGCAAAAGCATCTTTACTTACCAGCAGATTAAAATCGGTATTGGCAGGCCAGCTATGAGCGATTACGAAACGGGTCTTATTGGTATCAGGCACAATAGTGTAGTTACTTACCGGTGCAAAGTTTTTATCTGTAAGTATTACTTTAGTGCTGTCAAAAGTTTTTATAGGCTGGCTGAAAGTGAGTTCGAGGTTACTTAAAATGTCTTGTTTGCCCGATTCCAAATTATTTTGAAGTCGCAATTGTTTATCCTGTTTCTTGCGGTCTTTTGCTTTTACATTTTGAGATTTTGCAGTTTTAGCGGTATCTTTTTTTGCTAATTGATAAGCGTATAAAGTAACAGGCGTATTTTCTGTTGTCTTGATTGCCGAATCTGCAAAAGCGAAGAGCTTGGTGCTATCATCGTAATGATGAGAAAATTCATTAGGAATTGCATACAAAGCAAAAGTGCCGGGAGCCAAATTATGAAAAGTGAAATTACCTTTGCCGTCAAGCTTAGCAATGTAGCGTGGTTTGTCTTTAGCTGCAGCGCTATCTTCTAAATTTCGGTGAAGCACTACAATTAATGTAGTATCAACTTTTCCTGTTTCAGCCACTATTACTTTTCCTGACAGTGTGTTTTGGTCAAGCGTTCTTCCTGTTGAAAAGACATAAGTAAAATTTTTATAAATGTTTCCTTCATTTATATCTTTTAATCCGTTTCCAAAATTGATGGAATACGTGGTATTAGGCTCTAAAGTGTCTTTTAGTTTAATGTTTACCGTTCTTAAGTGAGAAGTGATAACGGGAATATTGTTAGGAACGGGTGAAATCAAAACATTTTCAAATGCATTTTGGATTTCTACGAATTCATCAAAATTTAGTGTAATGCGGTTGCCGGTAAAGTTGGTCGCAGAGTCTTTGGGAGTTGCCTCCATTAAAACCGGCGGAAGACTGTCTCTTGGCCCGCCGCCAGGCGGAATAATATTAGCGCAACCCGAACTAATGATAATAAAGATTGTACTTATACAAATTAAAAAAAAAGAAAAAGGTTCTGCAATGTTTTTTTTCATTATTGCTGCTGTTCTTTTGCAAACTTAACAGCAATTATGTGTCAGTTGATTGTATTTACATTATTTACAGGATATTTATGAAATGAAACTTCTCTCCTTTGATAATATATTTCGAGCGCTAAATATCTTAATATAAGCAGCATAATTAGTTTTATAATCAATCTCTACATTACGCTAAATACAATTAAATATACTGTTTATAAGTATGTAAATTAACAGGTATTAAATATTTAAATGATAAGAATACTCTACCAGTTTATCCCCTGGTAACCAGGATTATTACGAATTTGACCATCTAACCGTACCATGTCAATTATCCTGGCGTTACCGTTCCAGTTTGCAAAAACTTCAGAATATTCCTTTTCTTTGTTATTAATTATTATTACCTCAGCGTTGTCCAATACCTCCTGTAGGTTGTTTGTCATGAGCCTTGAAAGATGAGGAATATGCGTATCAATATATTCTTTATTTGTACCGGTTAAGCGCGAAAGCTGCACATTTTTATCATAAATACAGACCTCATAACCCTTTCCTATTATGGTTTCAATAACTGTTACTGCAGGACTATTTCGCAGATCGTCCGTTCCTGCCTTAAAGCTTAACCCCAAAAAACCGAGCTTTCTTTTTTTCTGTTTTATAATTAAATCAATTGCCCTTTGAATTTGAACATCATTGGTTTTATCAATACTATTTATAACAGGTGCACTAACATACAGATCATGGGCAAGCGTTTGAAATCCTTTAAGATCTTTAGGAAGGCACGACCCGCCATACGCGAAACCGGGCTTCAGATAGTAAGGTGAAATATTTAATTCTTTATCCTTGCAAAATATTTCCATTGCTTTGTGGGAGTCTATATCAAGTTCTTTACAAATGTTTCCTACTTCGTTGGCAAAGGAGATTTTTAAAGCATGAAAAGTGTTATTGATATATTTCATTATCTCTGCGACCCGTATATCTGTAATAACCACTTCTGCAGGTAAATTTTTATAAAGGGAGGCAAGTTTTTGAGCAGCTTCTTCATGGCTTGCGCCTAACAGGGTGATAGGAGGATTAAAATAATCAACTACAGCAGTGCCTTCCCGTAAAAATTCAGGATTACTGACCATAGCAAAATGTACATTTCGCAATTTGCCTGATTTTTCTTCAATAATAGCAGCAAACTTGTCGGCTGTGCCCGGCATAACAGTAGATCGGATAGCAATTACATGAAAGTTTTCTTTTTGTGCCAAAACTTTTCCAAAATTCTCTGCTACCTTATATATATACTCTAAGTTAAGATGACCATGAGCTGTAGACGGCGTGCCCACAGCTATTATTGAAATTTCTGTATCTAATATAGCAGACTTAAAATCTGTAGTTGCACTTATCCTTCCCGCTTCAAATTGCTCCTTAATAATAATGTCAATGTCTTTCTCAATAATTGTAGGGAGGCCGCTGTTTATCTGATTAACTTTTGTTGGGCTTGTATCAACTCCTATAACTTTATGCCCGTTTTTTGCAAGACAACCAAGGCTGACACAGCCAACATATCCCAAACCAAAAATACTTATGTCCATTTACTAAATTTATTTTTTGACTATAAATGTTTAATCTTTTATAACGGAAGAACTTTTAAATAATTATAAAATTAAGGTATGTTTAATTTTTATTTTTTATAAAGAAATTGACAAATGGTTTTAATATCCTTTTTTCAATTGTTCTTTTGTCGAAAACTACAAAAATAGCTATTAAAAGTTACTTCTTCTGAGATGGTTCGTGATAAAAAAGAGTATGCTGATTCAATTGATTTTAATTTACTATTAATAATCGCGTACTATCTTTCGAGGTTCAAATAAACATTAGATCAGAATTTAATAGTATTAGAAATAAAATTAAATGACTGTATGAAATTCTTCTATAAAAATTTGTTTTCCGATTTTTATTAAATGTTTATGCTCGTATCAATTTTTGTATAATAAAGAAAGGCCATCAGCGACACATTGAGCCTGAAATTCAGGAGAATATTTACGTTTTACTATGTCGCGAAGTTTTTCGGACATCTTATTCTCGGGGTACCTGACTAACCAGTATTCAATTTTATCTGCCAGGTCTTCCACATCATTACGTCGAAAGAATACTCCTGTTTCATTTTCGATCAATACCTCAACTTCTGGTAATTGATGATTTAAATCATTATGGGTAATTACAGGCACACCATAATTGAGTGAATGAATGCAGTTTAACCCGACATTGCCGGGAGAAACAGAAACATCTGAAAAATAAAAGTATTTTACAAGCTCAGGCTCTTCCAGCCTTCCTAAAAAATGTGTGCAATCCTCTAACCCTAATTCTTTTGTAAGTGCTTTTAGCATTTCTAATTCAGTCCCTTTTCCGGCTATTAAAACGTTTGTGATAATACCGCGCTTTTTAAGTATATGTGCTGCTTGCAGCAACATGTCAATTTTTTTCTCTTTCTCCAAACGTCCTAAAAAAATTATAACAGGGTGATTATTCTTTATTAATTTTCTCTTTAATTCTGTTTTATTTTCTTTTAAAACTTCGGTGTAATATTGATCCTGTTCACTAAAATCCAATGAATTATACACAACCTGTATTGTATCGGGAATACTGCCGGAATTAACCATCAAATCTTTGCCATAATCCGCATAGACCATATTGACGTCTGGCAAATTTAAATACCACTTCTTAAGCCCTAATTTAAATCCGGTTTCATTGCCCTGCAAACCATGTGACCAAAAAATTATTTTAATACCGCGTACTTTACAAATTAATATTAATAACCAATAAAATAAATGGGTTAATTTATTAGACATCATTAATACATCATATCTTTTACGTATCAAAGGCCAAATGATGCCGCTTTGCCAGAGTATATCCGACTCATTATAAAAAGTGATTTTTGTATCAACCCAATCGAATTGATTGTTAGTAGAATTATTTAATATTTCAGGAGGAATTGTTTTGATATTAGTAGCAGTATCATTACCTTTTGGACAAAACAAAGTAAACCGGTATGAATTATTCAATTTGGACAATGCTTTGTAAAAACCCAATCTGTATAATGGCAGGAGCCTTTGCACAAAAGCTATCCTTACTGTTTCAGTCTTTTTCATCAAATGTTTTCTTATTTATTTCACAGGAAGAGAAATCTATGGTATGTTTATACATATAAAAGATGTTAACTACAGAAGCAAATCATTAACTATTAATCATATTGTTTTATTGTGCAGGTTTTGCTTCTTACATTGCTTTTATAAATAATAACTTTGTTGACAAACATAATAACAAATTGTAAATGATATTTTATAGTACGAGATAAAGATCGTAAATAGCTGTAAGGTCTGTGCAATTATTTTCTAATAGTATAATCCATTTTAAAACTTTTACAATCCTTCATGCACTTCGTCTAAACTCCAGACTTCTTCTTCATCACAATGATCGTGTAATGCGGTTGCCGGTAAAGTTGGTCGCAGAGTCTTTGGGAGTTGCCTCCATTAAAACCGGCGGAAGACTGTCTCTTGGCCCGCCGCCAGGCGGAATAATATTAGCGCAACCCGAACTGGTGATGATAAAAATTACACCTATAAAAATGATAAAAAGAGAAAAAGATGCTGAAATGTTTATTTTCATTACTGTTGCTGTTCATTGCAAACTTAACAGCAATTATTTGTTGCCTGATTGTATTTGAATGATTTATAGGATATTTAGGAAATAACATTTCAATCCCTATTTTTATAAAGAACAAATAAATACTATCTAAGCAAAAAAAGTATTAAACTTAATCATTAAAGCTGCCAATGACGGTAGTTTACTCATGTTTCCAGAATTCCTTCGCCTTCGCTCGGAACCTAACCGAATAATGTCTCTTATGCAATAACTGGTATAATTGTAAGTATTGAAAAAGTGAGCAAATATATTTTATAGGATTAGATTAAAACTTTAATTTAAAGATCAATATAACATAAGATACCGACAACAGTTCTTGCATAAGGCGCATCAGAAGGTTCAGTGCCAATCCGCCGGTTGGCAGAGAAGGCATTCAAAAACATGCGCAGCAGTTTTTGAAAGAAGCTTGTGGAGCGCTGTTGCAAGAACGCAGCCCTGCGGCTTGGGCAATAAAGATTTAAAATTTGAAGATGCAGGAAGAAAATAATTTGGTGCTGAACTACTAAACATTAAGTTCTTTTTCTTAAGGCAAAAGAACAAAAGAATTTATACTATGACCGATTACATCAACTGGAACGGGAAAATACTCGAAAAAGACAAATTTCATATTTCACCGGATAACCGCTCATTCAGATACGGAGACGGTTTCTTCGAGACTATGAAAATAATTAACAGTAATATTCTGCTTGCAGGTTTTCACTTTACACGTTTTTTTTCTTCACTGCAACTGCTTTCTTTTGATGTGCCTGTTCTTTTTACCCCTGAATATTTTACAGAACAAATACAAAACCTTCTTAAAAAAAACAAGCATTCTTCTCTTGCACGTGTAAGATTGATGATATACCGCGGCAACGGCGGTTTATTTGATCCTGAAAACCACTACCCGAATTTTCTTATTCAAAGCTGGGCTTTGCCAGCGGCAGTTAATGAACTGAATACTAATGGTCTCGATGTAGATATTTATACAGAAGCGAGAAAGGTATGTGACTCTTTTTCAATGGTAAAAAGCAATAATTACCTGGCTTATGCGATGGCAGCATTGTGGGCAAAGAAGAATAAGCTAAACGATTGTCTTCTTTTAAATCCTTATAATAACATTTGCGACTCTGCCATTGCCAATATTTTTATTGTACAAGACAATTTGCTAAAAACTCCGGCCATAGCCGAAGGTTGTGTAAACGGCGTGGCAAGATCATACTTAATTGACTGTTGTAAAAAAGACAATATAGCCATAAGTGAAACTGCAATTTCGGCAGATGATGTATTGCACGCTTCAGAAGTTTTTTTAACCAATGCCGTCACAGGCATCCGGTGGGTAAAGCAATTGGGTGAACGAACTTATAATAAACCTTTTATAGCATTAAAGCTGCATAATGATTATATGATAAACAGGCTATAATTTGTAATACAGTAAATTTATTTTTTATTGTAAATTGTATTATTTATGTTTAAAGTAAATTCCGGCTTCCTGAAAATGTTTACATCCATTTAGCTTTGAAGACTCTCTTCGTTCTGATTACCATTATCTGTGATATATCCTACCTCCAATATTTATTAATAATTCAGGTGCAACTTTTTTATTTGCAATCACTCTTTCTATGAAAATAAATATGAGATTTTAAGATTGAATGTAAGTTTGGTGTATATGTAATTAAAAGATACACCAATACAACGATAATTTTATTATGAAAAGAAGACAAAGTGCACTTGGGGGCATTACATGTACATTTTTCCTGTTCCTGTTCATCCCGGTAATGGTAATGTCTCAATTGCATGCTGACTTTGTTGCAACTCCTCTTTCAGGTTGCCCGCCTATGGTGATCAATTTCAAAGATACTTCAACAGGTAATCCCCAATCATGGAACTGGGACTTTGGAGACGGCAGAAGCTCAGATATCCAAAATCCTACAGAAACGTTTAATAATCCCGGCAGCTACACTATAAAGCTTGTAGTTAAGAATGCCTTAGGCAAAGATTCATTAACAAAAGCTCAGTATATCATAGTTAATGCTTTGCCCGTTCCTGCCTTTACTGCGTCTCAGACTACCGGTTGCTTTCCATTAAAAGTAAATTTTACAGACCAAAGCCTTGCCGGTTCAGGTACTATCACCGCCAGGGAATGGGACTTTGGTGATGGCGCCGTGTCAAACGAACAAAATCCGGTTCATAAATATACCCTTGGCGGAAATTTCAGGGTTATACTTAAGGTTACCAACAGCAATGGTTGCGTGCAAGTCAAGACTAAATCTTCTTATATCAGGCTGCAAAACGGTGTTAAAGCTGATTTTGATTATTCTTCCGCCGCAGGATGCAGCACGCCCACTCCGGTCAGCTTTAATAATAAGTCAACCGGTGCGGGGCAGTTAAGCTACAAATGGGATTTTGGTGATACCAATACTTCTGAAGGTCTGAACCCGGTTAATAATTATCAAAATGGTGGCGTTTATTCAGTGAAATTAATTGTCAGCAACAATTATGGTTGCACAGATACTTTAATAAAACCTAATGCAATCAATATTGGTTTTGTTAAGGCAGACTTTTTAAAACCTGATATCGCTTGTGCCGGCACTGCTTTTCAGCTTACAAATACTTCTAACCCGTCTTCCTTCACGGCTACTTCATGGGACTTTGGCGACAGTACAGCTTCTGCTGCGGCAAACCCTTTAAAATCATTCGTTTTGCCGGGAACTTACCCTGTAAAAATGATCACAGATTTTGGATCGTGCAAAGATTCGGTTACAAAAGAAGTTACTGTATTGCCAAAACCTGCATCAGATTTTACTGCAGCTAACATTAATGGCTGCGCTCCGCCTTTGAATGTTACTTTTAGTAATACTGCAAACGATGCCGTTTCATATCTATGGAATTTTGGAGACAGCACTATCTCGGCTCTTCAAAATCCTGAGCATACATATCTGGCTATGGGAAGCTATGCTGTAACGCTTATTTCGACAAATGCAGCAGGTTGCAGAGACACGATAGTGAAACAAAACTTTGTAAAAATAATTCCCCCTAAAATTGCTTCTATCAGTAATCTCCCTGCCAAAGGCTGCATTCCGGTAACCATAACTCCGGTTGCCGTTATGCGGGATAGTCTTAAACCCGACACTTATCTCTGGGATTTTGGTGATGGAACAACTTCTGCAGATTCTGCACCTTCTCACACTTACACTATACCTGGAAATTATAATGTGAGAGTTATTATTACGGTTTCGGGCTGTACCGATTCATTAATAATTGCCAATGCAGTAAAAGCAGGTACTAAACCTGTACCGGCTTTTACTGCGAATTTGCGTAATATATGTGCATCTGACTCAGTTGCCTTCAAAGATCTTACAACCGGTGTTACGGGCACTGAATGGCTATGGTCTTTTGGTGACGGAACTTATGCCGCAGTTCAAAATCCTGTACATAAGTACGGCGATACAGGGTATTTTAGAGTTACTTTAGTTGTTACAAATTATGGGTGCAGCGACACGCTCCCAAAAAAGAAATACATATATGTTAAGCCTCCCGCAGCGAAGTTTGATACAGCTTTTTTGTGCAGCAGTCCGCTGACAAGAAAGTTTATTGATAAGTCAGCCGGAGCAACATCATGGGCGTGGGATTTTGGAGACGGATCAAAATCTGATACTAAAACGCCTGCCCACACGTATGCAGCGCCAGGTTCTTACCCTGTAACTTTGGCCGCAACTAATGGAGCCTGTACAGATTCTATAAAAAAGAATGTGATAATAATAAAAGAGCAGGGAAAGCTGCAAGCCAGCGACTCTGTAAGTTGTATTAATACCGGTATAAGCTTTACTGTAGCCAATGTTATCCCGGCTAATATTCGTTCTTACGCCTGGTATTTTAACGGCGTTACACAACCTGTTGCCCCTTTCTATACTAACGACGTTACTGTTCAGTATGCTACCGCAGGCACAAGCAAGCCAACGGCAATTATTACAGATATATTAAATTGCCGCGATACTTTATATACCGCTGTACCCATCTCTGTTTATGGATCGAAGGCTGCTTTTAATAGTTTAGTTTCCGGGGGATGCCTGGGAAGTACAATCACTTTTAACGACTCTACCAAAACTGACGGCATTCATCCTGTAACAAGTTGGTCATGGAATTTTGGAGATGGAAGCATTCAAACTTATATAAATGCTCCTTTTACGCATCCATATATTAAAGAAGGATTATTTGGCGTTGGTCTCGCAGTGACTGACAGTTATGGCTGCAAAGACAGTATTTATAAACCAGGTTTTATTACTATAGCAAGGCCGGCAGCAAAATTTACACAATCAGATACATTAATTTGTCCTAACACAACAATTACTTTTTATAACCAGACAAATGGCTTAAATAATACTTATCTCTGGCAATTTGGTGATAGTACAACTTCTGCTGATATTAATCCCCTTCATACTTATCTTAATGAAGGCAGATATAAGGTTATGCTGAAAGTTATGAATAAGTATGGATGCAGTGACTCTCTTATCAGTTACATCAATGTAATAAAGACTGCTGCAGATTTTTTGATGAGTGACTCATTTGTTAACTGCCCTCCGATAACCATAAACTTCGCTGACAAGTCAAAAGGCTTCTCAGGGCTTACCTGGGATTTTGATGATGAAGCTGTGTCAGATCTTATAAATCCTTCACATATTTTTACCGCTCCCGGCATTTATATAATAAAATTAATTGCTAAAAATAATACCGGCTGTTCAGACACAGCTTCAAAAAAAATAGTAGTAAAAGGGCCGAACGGCGATTTTAATTATACGCCTTTAACTATATGTGCCCCCGGCAAAGTAGATTTTAATGCCAGCGTTCAAACGGCTGTTAAGTTTTACTGGAATTACCAGGAAGGAAATACCGACTCAACTTTACAGCCGGTCTCCACTCATATATACACAACAGCGGGTTCTTATTTGCCCCAGCTATTAGTAGAAGATTCTACAGGATGCAGGTTTGCTATTACAGGAAAAGATACTATTATAGTTAATAACATCAAGACTAAAATTATTTCTGATAAAAACGTGTTATGCGATAGTGGCACTATTCATTTTACAGACAGTACTATTTCTTCGGGAGGAAGACTAAGACGCAAATGGTCTTTTGATGATGGCACCGTTTCTTCACTTAAAAGCCCTGTACACTCCTTTACACAACCTGGACAATATAATGTTAAGCTGCAGGTAACCACAGAAGGCCGATGTACCGACTCTGCTTCAATGATGATTACAGTAGCAAAATCACCTGCTGCTGCTATCATTTCTGCAGACAGTGCCTGCGCATTACAGTCTGTAATTTTTTTAGCACAGTCAGCAAACAATCCTTCTGCTATCAAAACCTGGAATTGGAACTTTGGAAATGGCAGGACGTCTTCCCTTCAGGTGCCTTCGCAGAGTTATAAGACAGCAGGTAATTACACTGTTTCTCTTTCCGTTACCAATAGCAGCGGATGTGTTTCTTCCGTTATCAAACACATTTTTATAAAGCCGCTTCCAACGCTCACCGCTACCCCTGATGCTGTAATTTGTGCCGGAAATACAATTCCCTTATCAGTATCCGGCGCCGCTTCTTACACCTGGCTGGTTGCTGACAGTAATCTTAGCTGCACCAATTGTCCTGATCCCATTGCTAATCCTTCAGACAATATTACATATCATGTAAAAGGCACATCTGCTGCCGGTTGTTCTTCTGTTGATTCTGTTACTGTAAAAGTATTAAAGCCTTTTATTGTTACGGTTTTCGGAGATACTGCAGTTTGTAATGGAAAGTCAGTACAGCTTACCGCACACGGTGCATCAAATTATAAATGGACTCCTTCAACCGGTTTAAGCTCGGCTTCCGTTTCCGATCCGGTTGCAAAACCGTCTGCTGCAACTGTTTACCGCGTTATCGGTTATGATGCAAATGAGACTCTCACCTGCGTCAATGACACCGCTTCAGTAACCGTTAATGTTTATGCTAATCCGTTGGTTGATTTAGGACCTGACAAAACCATTTCAACACGCAGCACTGTAGTGCTTACTCCCGCAATTTCAAATGATGTTATCAATCTTCGCTGGTCTCCTGCCACAGGACTTAGCTGTGCTGATTGTCCTAAGCCTGAATTTATTGCAAGAAACAGCACTTCTTACAAGTTACGTGTCGAAAATGAACATTGCTCTGCAGAAGATGAAATAAAAATTATCGTAACGTATGATAACAGAGTTGTTATTCCAAATGCATTCTCACCGAACGGCGATGGTATAAATGATGTTTTTTACCCTACGGGGAATAATGCCTCTTTTGTAAAATCACTTACCATTTTTAATCGTTGGGGAAAGCAAATGTTTTCAGTTCTCAATGTTCCCGGCAATGATCCTGCATACGGCTGGAATGGGACGTGGAAAGGTGCAGTTGCAGAGGTTGGAGTCTATTATTACATTGCGGAACTGGTTGGTGCTGATAACAAGATTAAACAATATACGGGTAATGTAACTTTATTAAAATAAAATGGTGGTTATAAGGATCGAAGTAAATATTCCTCCTTTCAAAAGGTATGCGTTATTTTAAATAAACTACCTAACTTTAAATTAAATGAAACAGCTTTTTACTATTTTATTATTAGGAACTCTTCATTTTATGTTTTCATGTAATAGTGATGATAGCTCCAAACTTTCTAAGGAAGGAAAATCAACCAATGCTAACCCGCAATCAAACAAAAAATATCACGTAAATCCTGAAGAACTTTTAAAAGACTTTACGACATGGTATACATATACTTATTACAACATAAGATTATCCCAGGATTTTGCAGGGCTTAACGTTGATTCCAGTATTATTAAAAAGGGTGACTTTTTGAACCTCCTTTCAACAGGCAACTTTGTTCCTGTCAAAATAATGGTAAAGGACAATTTGCCGTTTTATAAATTATACAGGTTCGGCAATTCTAACATGGATATTCAGAGGACTATTAAGCAAATGTCTTTAACTGAAATTGAACACTCTGAAATGGAAGGGAAAGAACTGCCAGCTTATAATTTTACAGATTTAAACGGAAAGACATATAATAAGAGCAGTACAAAAGGAAAAATTATAATTTTAAAATGTTGGTTTATTCATTGCGTCGCTTGCGTTAAAGAATTCCCGGAATTAAATAAACTGGTTGATGAATATAAAAACAGGAATGATATACAATTTGTAAGTTTAGCAATGGACTCTAAGGAGAAGTTAACTTTATTTCTAAAAACAAAAGAGTTTAAATATGCTGTAATTCCCGAACAGAAAAAATTCATGATTGAGCAAATGAATATCACGGGTTACCCTACACATATACTAATTGGCAAAGATGGAAAAATAGTCAAAGTTGTAAATTCAATAGACGAACTAATTCCATTTATAAAAAAGCGAGCTTAAAAGAAGTAATGCCAAAAGAACAAGACAATTTGCTATCAGCTTTGTTCGGGGTTGAAGGAACTTTTTTGAATATTAGAATAAATTTTTATTTCTTGAATAAATAATGATCTTCGGGTGCCTATCAGAAGGTTATGAAACACTTTGCCAACGCCAATACTTGTTCAAAAATGTAAATCAAATAGTGGAAAAAGTTCTTCTAAGTAAAATATAACCTGTACGTATCTTTTAAAAGAATATCTCAAACTTTAGATATGTACGGGCAATGGCAGTAATAAACTTACGATCTCAGAAATTTTCTTTCTTAAAATAATTTGTACCCTAATTTCACGCTTTTAACACAAGTTGTTGTTTATAGCATCATGAAAGAAATCCGTACGTTTAAAAAACCCGCTAAATCATTAATTATTGCTGCTTTTACTGCATTATTTATAGTGTGGGGATCTACTTATTTAGGAATAATGATCGCCATTAAAACTATTCCGCCGTTTTTTATGCTTGGCGCACGCTTTTTTATTGCAGGAATTATATTGTATGCATGGTGTCTTATAAAAGGTGAAAAAGCTCCTTCAGTAAAATTATTCGGCACTATCGGCCTCGGTGGTGTTCTGATGCTGTTTGTTGGTAACGGCGCCGTTACCTGGGCCGAACAATATTTGCCCAGTAACCTTGCTGCCATCATCGTTGCCACTATGCCGCTATGGTTCATTTTGCTTGACAAAAGACAGTGGAAGTTTAATTTTTCAAACAAATTAATTATTCTTGGCATCGTTACCGGGTTTGCCGGCGTGCTGATGTTATTTGCGGGAAAAGGAACAGGTGATTTGTTAGGAGATAAATTTAAATTAATAAGTTTTTTCGTGCTCCTTACAGGCACTATCGGATGGGCCACCGGTTCCTTGTATTCAAAGTATAAAGAGGTTGATGTATCGGTAACTATGAAAGCCGCGGTGCAAATGCTGGCTGCAGGTATTGTTGCCTTCTTAGCAGGTTTCGTCACAAATGAACAAAAAGGTTTTATTCCAGGCAATATTTCTCTTGAGTCTGTATTGGCATTGCTGTACCTGATTATATTAGGATCGCTGGTTACTTATATGGCTTACATCTGGCTGCTAAGTGTGCGGCCGCCTGCTATTGTCGGCACGTATGCTTATGTAAATCCTGTTGTAGCCGTTTTTCTTGGCTGGATGATTGCGGGAGAAGCCATTACGCGGCAACAGATAATTGCGCTGGTTGTAATTCTTGCCAGTGTAATTCTTGTAAATTTTGCAAAGGAACAAAAGAAAGTATTTGTACCGGAAACAGCATAAAAATGTTTTCTGACTCATGAATTATTACCTTGGCATCGATATAGGAACCACCTCTGTAAAGGCAGTTGCTTTTTCCGAACAGGGACAGGTTATCGAAAACTTTTCTTTTTCTTATGCCATACATCATCCGCATCCCAACTGGAGTGAACAGGATCCTAATGAAATTTTTGAGGCTGTTATAAAAGGTATTAATAAAGTAGTACAAACCCTGGCAAATGACGCTCCAATGTTTGTTTCGTTCAGCGCCGCTATGCATAGTTTGATAGCTGCAGATGATAAAGGAAATTTGCTGACGCAATGTATAATTTGGGCTGATAACAGGGCAGATGAAATTGCAGATACATTGCGCAACAGTGACAAAGGACAAGCGTTTTATGATGTAAGCGGAGTTCCAATTCATGCCATGTCGCCTTTCTGCAAACTGCTGTGGTTCAGGGAACATGAACCTGAGATTTTTAATGCTGCTTTTAAATTTATTGGCATCAAAGAATATATTTTTTATAAGCTTTTCGGAAATTATTTCGTTGATACTTCCATTGCATCAGCCACAGGTTTATTAAATTTAAAAGCATTGCAGTGGGATGAAGAAATTCTGAACTTTACCGGTGTTGCTGCTTCGCGTTTATCACAGGTAGTTTCTTCAAAGCATGTTTTACATTATAACGGTGAATATCCCGGGCTTTCCCTTCCTCAAAATATACCTTTTGTAATTGGCGCAAGTGATGGTGCGCTCGCCAACCTTGGTACCGGCGCTACCGGCAGCAATGCAATGGCAATAACTATTGGTACAAGCGGTGCGGCCCGGGTAATTATTTCTGCTCCTGAGACTGACAAATTTATGCGAATATTTTGCTACCACTTAAAAGACAATTTATTTATTGCCGGGGGAGCAACCAACAACGGAGCAGTGGTTTTGCAGTGGCTGAAGGAAACACTTTTGAAAACCAATGATAATTATGAACAGCTGTATGAGCAGGCGCAAACAATTGAGGCCGGCTGTGAAGGCTTATTATTTCTTCCCTATATTTTAGGCGAAAGAGCGCCCGTATGGAATTCGAATGCCAAAGGTGTATACTTCGGGCTGACTATTGAGCATACAAAAGCGCACCTGATCAGGGCTGCTATGGAAGGAGTTATTTTTAGTTTATACAGCATAGGAAAAATATTAACAGAGAACAAAGAAATAACGGAAATTCATGCTTCCGGAGGCTTTACCAAAAGTTCTTTATGGCTGCAGATACTGGCTGATGTTTTTAATATAAAAGTGCTGGTGCCGCCCGCAGTTGAGAGTACTGCCTTTGGCGCAGTGATCCTCGGTGCAGAAGCATTAAGCTTCAAAACTGACTTTCACAATCAGACTTCAGCCGCATATATTCCTATTCAAAAACACAATCAGGTATATACAAAATGTTTCGAAAAGTTTGAAAGGTTGTATGATCTTTTAAAGGGAGAGATGGTGAAGCCCGACCCTGAAGGGGGAAGAGAAATAATATTAGCTTCGTAAGTATAGACACGTATTTTAGCTCCCTTTAGGGTCGGGGCTTCATTTCTATTTTAGCTCCCTTTAGGGTTGGGGCTTCATTTCGTTTGCATCACTTTCTTCCATAATTCCGGGATACGTTTGACCCATATCAATTCTTTCTTTTTAATAAGTGCATCTTCCGCGGGTGAACCCCAATATACTTTTCCATCTTCGATGTCTTTCCCAACGCCGCTCTGTGCAAGCACTGTTGCGTTTGCCCCGATAGTAAGCGTTTTGCTTACACCCACTTGTCCCCATAGCGTAACGCCGTCTTTGAGCGTTGTTCCTCCGGCAATAGCAACCTGGGCAGCAAATAAACAATTCTTTCCGATTATCACATCATGGCCAATGTGTACCATGTTATCCATTTTAGTTCCGGCGCCTATTCTCGTCTCGGATGTTACACCTCGGTCAATGGCACAACATGCGCCTATCTCTGCAAAATCTTCTATCACAACATTGCCGCAGCCCGGCATTTTTTTATACCATACTTCACGGTTCTTTTTTGTGTTATAATAAAATGGGTCGCTGCCTATAACGGTGCCCGCCTGTATTATAACGTTATTACCAATAGTCGTATAATCCAGAATGGTAACATTCGGGTAAATAATACAATCTTTGCCAATTGTAACATCGTTACCAATAAATACATTAGGCATAATAACAGATCCTTTTCCTATAGTTGCCGAATCGCTTATCGGTTTTTCAGCGGGAGTGAAAGGCCTGAAATGTTGTACGATTTTTACATACGCTTCAAAAGGTTCGTTGACAACTAACGATGTTTTTCCTTTAGGTATCACAACTTCTTTTGCGTTAATAATGATACATGTCGCCGCACTATTCAAACATTTATCATAGTATTTAGGATGATCAACAAAGCATACATCTCCGTTTTCCACGCGGTGTATTTCGTTAATGCCTGATACCGGTGCCGTAGAATTTCCCAACACTTCAGCGCCTATCAAATCAGCAATCCATTCTACAGTAACAGGAGAAGGAAACTTCATAGCCTTTTATTTTTTGTAAAGGTAATCTTCAGCAAAGGCAAAGTTTTTTTTGTTAATAGCAATTGAAAAAAGATTTATCTGCTGTTACAAAACATTAATAATAACTGCTCTTTCTGATACTTCTATCAGTACTGATTTTTTTACCAGCAAAAACAGTTGAAAGAGAAATAGAATTAAAGCATTTTTTACCTGTTAAAAGATTAGTTACTTTCTTATAAAACCAGGCTATACTTTTTTCTTTTTTTTTAAATTTTTTCTTCTTTTGTATTTATGTATTTATTAATTGTTATTGAGTAAAAACAAGTAAGAAAAAAAACAGGAATACCATACATAATCCTGATAATAAAAACAATAAACTCATAACAATCAATAATTTATGATACAATATTCGTTTGATATTTTTTAATAAAAGAATTGATAATTATTATGTTCAGTAGGTGTTATATTATAACCTTATCAACATAAAAAATAAAAATGTTGATAAAATTTTTAAAGAAATCTTTTGCATTAGAAAAAACAATTTTTAATATTGTGTAAGGAAATTTATTTCCTGATACTTACTAACCCATTCATATAGTACAGCCTGGTTAAAAACCGGGCTTTTTTTATGTCATTATGCATAAGTATTTCATCGTTTACAAGCCTTATAAAGTACTGACACAATTCTCTTTGCATGAAGGCAAAGAAACATTAAGCAATATCTTTCATGTTTCAAAAGATGTATATCCTGTTGGCAGGTTAGACTATGATAGCGAAGGTTTACTAATACTTACAAATGATACTAAGCTTAATCATCTTTTGCTTAATCCACAACATAAACATGAACGCGAATATTTGGTACAGGTGGAAGGAAGCATGACTAAAGAAGCAATAGATGATTTGCAAAAAGGAGTAGTTATATCAATAGATGGAAAAGAATACAAAACATTGCCTTGCAAAGCATCTTTATTTATACAGATACCTTTCGTTGCTGAAAGAAATCCGCCGATACGTTTTAGAAAAAACATTCCTGTAAGCTGGATAAGCATGACTTTGACGGAAGGAAAAAACAGGCAGGTAAGAAGAATGACTGCAAAGGTTGGATTTCCTACATTGAGATTAATAAGGTATCGCATTGAAAAATTAACATTGCAAAATATGCAGCCGGGAGATATAAAAGAATTGACAAAAGAAGAGATGTATAAAGCACTGTTTACATAAGAGAAGTTGACAGATGATTGATGACAGATGACAGAAAAAAAGCTTCTTTTCTACATTGTTGCACATCATTATTCGGTTGCAGCAAATGCTAATATTCCCTTTAGGGTTAGGGCTTATTTCACAACTCTTCCCTTCCACGAATACTTTCCAAACTTACCTAACCATCCCGCAACAATGGTATATACAATATGAAAAGGCTGCATTACCGGAAACCACCATAATAATTTTTCTTCTTTAAAAAAACTGGAAACTGGAAACATAAATCTTAACTCAATAATTGTTTTGGCTGCCATCATCGCCAACCAGTAATACCACAGGTTTTTATACCAAAATGCTGCAACCGGTATAATAATAAACGACAGGTTAAAAAGGTAAATAAATACAAGAACGGCTAATATTCTTTTATCATCAAACTTGTCAGCTTTACTTGCCCATCGTATTCTTTGATTAATGAAATCTTTCCATGTGCGCATTGGCGGCGTTTGCACAATTGAGTCTTGCGAGAACAAGAAATAAACGTGTTTTTTAAACAGTACATATATTTTATGCATCAGCAGCATATCGTCGCCGCTGGCAATATTGTCTATACCTTTAAAGCCGTTTACTTCATAAAAAACTTTTTTATTATAAGCAAGATTTGCACCGTTGCACATGCTGTGAAAACCATGATGAACAGAAGCAGCGGTAATGCCCTGCAGACTCATAAAATCGAGACATTGAAAAACAGAAATGAATGAACCGCTATTAATAAACTTTACAGGTGCGGCAACAAAAACTGCATTGCGTTGCTGTATAAAATTATTAAAATTGTGAAGCCAGTTTTTACTAACCATACAGTCTGCATCTGTTGTTACTATCCAATCACCTTTTGAGATTTCTATGGCAAGTTCAATCGCTTTTTTCTTATAGCTGTTTAACTGCTTTTCAAGCAAAACTTTTTCGAGCTGCAGCAGGTGAAGATTTGAAAATTTTTTTTGCAGTTGAAGAATAATATTCGCTGTATTATCTGTTGAGTAATCATCCGCAACAATTACTTCATACAAGTGGTCAGGATAGTTCTGAGCAAGCACTGTCTGAAGGCATTTCTCTATCTGTTCTTCTTCATTACGCGCAGGAATAATTACTGTAAAATAAATGCCTGGTTGTACTGTGGATGAAAGTGTGAATGGCTTTATCTTCAAAAACCATCTGCGGTAATTTTCAATAAGAATGGCATGACCAACAAGCAGCGCTGCAATAAATATCAGGATAAAAACCATTACGGCAAAGAAAACAAGAATTAATCATTTATTAACTGAACTATTTTATCAACGTGCACTTCGCTTAATAAATGATGACCTGTCTCAATTATTTTCACTGAGACAAATTCTTCCATTCCTTCTCTGAATTTTTCACCGCCTGCGTAAGGAATTACTTTGTCGAACCTGCCAAACATCATTCTTACAGGTATTTTGTATTTTCTTATTAAGCGCTTCAATTTAGTAAGAGATGGCTTAAACTTTCGCATCGAAATATATTTGTGATAAAACATCATTCTGTGTTCCTCATCATCAAGATAATAGCGAACAAAATCTGCAAGATTAGTATGAATGATATTTCTTTTTTCTGCTTTATTCAAAATCCACTCAATCCATTTCGCATGGTGCATAGTGTAGTTTGCCGCTTTGTTTCCCAGCCATGTATCACTTACTAAATATCTCCAGAAATTAACATGTAAACCATCAGGTGCAAGCAATATCAAACGCTCTACTTGTGACGGCATAAGTTGTGTCAGGTACAGCGCAATACGTCCGCCCATGCTAAAGCCCAAAAGGCTGAATTTACTGTCTTCTTTATGTAAGCTGATTTTTATCTCCTGAAGAATTTGCTGCAGGTATTTAGGTTTTACAACAGTCTCATCTTTCCATTCGGTACGACCGTGAAAAGGAATGTCAATGGCAATAATTGTAAAGATGCTTCCTAATCTTCTTTCCAGCATATAAAATGTATCGCTTTCTCTTCCATATCCGTGAAAGCAAAATAACAAACGCGGTCCGTTTCCAAACTGCCGGTAATGTATCCTCGAATTTTTGAATGCTATATAATGACTTTGCATGAACGCTTACAGAAGTTTTGTGAACTATGCAAAAACGATGCTAATGCCTTTTGAACCACCAATGCACGAAGGCGCTAAGTTGCACTAAGAACTTTGTGTTTCTTTGTGCTCCTGGTGTCTTTGTGGATCAAACAAAAAAATAAGTTGAAAAGATGTGCAGACGAAAAAAAAATTCCCTAACTTCGAAATTAGTTGCATAACTAACTATATGCCTGACAACGCGTTTAAAAGGGGAGAACTGTACAGCTTTATAACAGGAATGGCATCTACAGCTTTGGCAAGAAGGCTCCAGAAAAATTTTAAGCAGGCAGGCATAGAAATAACAATTGAGCAATGGAGTGTGCTGTATCATTTGTGGAAGCAAGACGGGCTTAGCCAGCAGGAATTATGCAGTCGCAGCTTCAGAGATAAACCAAGCATAACAAGATTGGTTGATAATCTTGAAAAGCTGAAGCTGGTAAAAAGAGTTCCTTCAAAAGAAGACAGGCGTATAAATCTTGTTTTTTTATCAAAAGCAGCGCAAAAGCTGCAGGAAGAAACAATGAGCATGGCCGATCAAACGCTTAACGAAGCTTTGCAAGCCGTAAGCAAAGATGATATTGAAGTGTGTAAAGCAGTATTGCAAAAAGTGTATGATAATTTGAGCCCCCGCCCCTAAAGGGGAATTTTTAATAATTTTAATAGCTCCCTTTAGGGCGGGGGGTAAAACTGCAATTATGGAAACGTTACAACAAACCACTGTTTTAAAAGGAGGTGAGTGGCTGATTAGGGAAAGTTCTCCTTCAGAAACTTTTATACCAGAGGAATATAGTGAAGAGCAACAAATGGTAAAAGACATGTGCCGCAATTTTCTCGATGCTGAAGTGATGCCGATAGCAGACCGCATAGATAAAATGGAGGAAGGCCTTATGCCGTCTCTTGTTGCAAAAGCAGGCGAACAGGGACTGCTTGGTGTATCGCTGCCTGAAGAATTAGGAGGATCGGGAAAAGATTTTGTTACATCTACATTGGTAAGCGAAGGATTGGGTGGTGGTTTCAGCTTTTCTGTTGCCGTTTCTGCACATACAGGTATTGGTACTTTGCCTATATTATATTTTGGCACCTCAGAGCAAAAACAGAAGTACGTAACCAAACTGGCAACCGGCGAATGGAAAGGCGCTTATGGCTTAACAGAACCAAACAGCGGAAGTGACGCGTTAGGCGCTAAAACAACTGCAAGATTAAGTGAAGATGGAAAACATTACTTATTAAACGGCCAGAAAGTATGGATTACAAACGGAGGTTTTGCAGATGTATACACAGTATTTGCAAAAGTAGATGGAGATAAATTTACATGCTTTATTATAGAACGCGGTTTTGAAGGCTTTACAAATGGAGCTGAAGAGCATAAAATGGGCATTAAAGGATCATCTACGGTACAATTATACTTTCAGGATTGCAAGGTGCCTGCAGAAAATGTTTTGGGTGAGATTGGTAAAGGTCATATAATCGCTTTCAACATTTTAAATATCGGCCGTCTGAAACTTTGTGCGGCTACAGTTGGCGGTGCCAAAAGAGCCCTGAACACTTCACTCACATATGCAATAACGCGCGAACAGTTTAAACAACCTATAAGTAATTTCGGAGCAATAAAACATAAGCTTGGCGAAATGGCCGTGCAAACCTGGTGTTGTGAAAGTGCCTTATACCGGGTGGCTAAATGGATTGATGATAAAGAAATACAACTGGTAAATAGCGGTAAGCCTTTTAATGAAGCATTACTTGGAGCCGCAGAAGAATTTGCCATAGAATGTGCTATGCTGAAAGTAATGGGCAGCGAAGTGCTTGACTTTGCTGTTGATGAAGGCGTGCAGATTCATGGTGGCAATGGTTACAGCGATGAATATGTTATCTCAAGAGCCTACCGCGACAGCCGCATTAACCGCATTTATGAAGGCACTAATGAAATAAACCGTTTGCTAACAGTTGACATGATGCTGAAACGTGCAATGAAAGGCCGTCTCGATTTAATGGGACCGGCTATGAACATCCAAAAAGAACTGATGAGCATTCCGGATTTTGGGAGCGAAGACGAAGAGCTCTTTTCAAAAGAACGTAAAGTGATTGCAAATTTTAAAAAAGCAATATTAATGACTGCCGGAGCAGCAGTGCAAAAGCTGATGATGAAGCTTGAAAGCGAGCAGGAAATACTGATGAATTTAGCGGACATGTCTATTAAAACATTTACCGCAGAAAGCGCCTTATTGCGGGTGATGAAGCTTGCTGCAATAAAAGGCGAAGCTGCCATTGCATTTGAAACAGACATGATGAGAACGTATCTTACAGATGCCGCAGACAGTATAAACAAGTATGGAAAAGATGCAGTGAATGCATTCGCCGCAGGCGATGAACAAAGGATGATGTTACTGGGCATAAAGCGTTTTACAAAGGTTGAGCCTTATAATACAAAAGCCGCAAGAAGAAGAATCGCAGACAAATTGATTAGCGATCGAAATTATGCATTGTAAAAAAAAGATTTTTTAACTAAAGCAGCTTGTTATTAATGATTTTGATGTTTTTTCCCTAAAATCATATAATTCTTTATTAAAGGTTTGAACTTGCATATTCTTAACTTGCAGCAGTATTCATCGTAGAAACATTTTTCGTGTTAATTATTTTTTGTAACCCTTTTACTTTCGTTGCTATATTTATAAAAGGTTAGTCCGCCATATTTCTTCTTAAAATCATATAATAAAAGCCGTCCGGCTCTTTCTAATTTTCTTTATTATTTATCTCCGTTGTATGAGAATGATGTGTCTCGTTTTTTTATTGTCTGCTTTTACAGCAACATCTCAAAAGCAAAATGACAGCTTTTATCTTGCCAGAACCACCGGCAGGCTTGCCATGCTTGCTTATAGCATAGGTGAAGATCGTACCGGCAGTGCAAAGCTTGGCTACCTTGATACCAGTGTATTGCTTAAGATTGTTGACTCAACAAAAGATTTGTACCAGGTGCAATTGTCAAAATCACATAATGTTTACATAAGTAAATATGATACAAGAAAAGATACTTCAACTCTTCCGCAGACATCTTATCTTACAAGCTCTTTCAGCGTTAAGGGTGATGAAAAGTATGATTATGTAAATATCAGCCTCGACGAAAAGCTTCCTTACAAAAGCTGGATGGAAGTTGATCCTGCAAAAATATTTCTTGAAATATACGGCGTGCATAGCAACACAAACTGGATAACCCAACTAAAGAGCACAAAAGAAATAAAAGACGTTCATTGTAACCAGGCAGAAGATGATGTTGTAAGAGTTACCATAGAATTAAAACATAAGCAGCATTGGGGATACTCTGTTTACTACAATAATAACCTGCTTTCCGTAAGAGTACGGCATCAACCTTCTTCGTTGAAAGTAAAAAGGTTATGTATTGCAGTTGATGCCGGTCATGGCGTCACTGATGAAGGCACAATTGGAGCGACCGCCCAAGGACCCGAAAAAACATATGCATTGCGTTTTGCAAATGAATTGGAAAAATATCTGAAAAAGAAAGGAGCAAATATTTTAATGACCCGTACTTCTGATACAACACTTAATAATATTGACAAAGTATTAATGCTTCAAAATGCAATGCCTGATGTATTGGTCAGCCTTAACTTCAATTCTTCCCAAGATGCAAGTATACAGGGAGCAAGTACTTACTATAAGCATATTGGGTTCAAGCCTCTTTCAACAGCAATATTAGATCGTTTATTGCAGCTTGATCTCGCTGAATTTGGTAATGTCGGCAATTTCAACTTTACTTTAAACGCACCGACTGATTTTCCAAATGCATTGGCAGAGATTGGCTTTTTTAGCAATACAGGTGATGAAAAAAAAATAATAAATCCAAAATTTCAGCATGCTGCAGCAAAGAAAATATATAAAGGAATAAAGGACTGGTTGAAAAATGCCAGGGGTTAGATGCCTTCATTTGCCTGCAGGCGCTTCATCTCTTCAAACAATATATAAGCGGCTGTTTTGCTCAATTCATTATAAGGACTTCAAAAACAGGGCAAACGCATCGAAATTTTTAAGCCTGAAAGGCTGATAATTTTATAGAAAAACGGAATTAGCGCACGTTAAATAATCCCGAAGGGATGATATTATCACTTCTCCGGAGTCTAAAACAACACAAATATTTGAGTTTCTATAAATAGATTCTTCCTTTGGGATTAAGACACTATTGATTCACCAATTTCTAATTCAGATGCGTTTGCCCTGACTTTGAAAAAGTAAAAAGGAACTTAATGACAAAAACTTTTTTTCACTAAAATCTGTTTGTAATAGCTAAAGAAATGCAAAAGAAAAGGTAATTAAGTTTATTTTATCGAAATTTGCAATCCAAAATTATTCATGTCTACTATAACTATAACAGAACCCAAACCGGTTACTTTAACAGCCAAAGATTTTGCAACAGACCAGGAAGTAAGGTGGTGTCCCGGCTGTGGTGATTACTCAATATTAGCTCAGGTGCAAAAGATAATGCCGGGCATAGGAGTGCCGAAAGAAAATATTGTTATTATAAGCGGTATCGGCTGCAACAGCCGTTTTCCGTATTATATGAATACCTATGGAATGCACAGCATTCATGGCCGCGCTTCTGCTATTGCAAGCGGTTTAAAAGCCAGCCGTCCTGAATTAAGTGTCTGGATTGTAAGCGGCGATGGCGACAGCCTTAGCATAGGTGGCAATCACACCATTCATCTTTTAAGAAGGAATTTTGATGTAAACCTTTTAATGTTTAACAACCAGATTTACGGTTTAACCAAAGGACAATATTCGCCGACAAGCGAAAAGCAAAAGGTTACTAAAAGTACTCCTTTTGGCAGCATAGATCATCCGTTTAATCCCCTTGCGCTTGCCATGGGAGCTGACGCTACGTTTATCGCCCGCAGTATGGATCGTGATCCAAAACATTTGCAGGCGATGCTTACCAGGAGTTACCAGCACAAAGGCGCTTCTTTTCTTGAAATTTATCAAAACTGCAACATTTTTAATGATGGCGCTTTTGAGATTTTTACCGAAAAATCTTCAAAAGCAGAAGAAGCATTATTTCTCGAGCACGGAAAACCATTGGTTTTTGGCGCAGCACAAAACAAAGGTATAAAGCTCGAAGGATTACGACCTGTTGTTGTGCAGTTAGGCAATGGCGTTGGTTATGATGATCTCTGGATACATGATGAAAACGATTTTTACAAAGCCCAGATACTGACCAGGATGTTTGATGATCCGAACCAGGGAGCTCATTTTCCAAGACCTTTCGGGGTTTTTTATGAGACCGAAAGAGCTTGTTACGAAGATGTAATGCAAATGCAGATTGAAGAAACAATCGCCACAAAAGGTTTTGGTGATTTAGATAAATTATTACGCGGTAAAGAAGTTTGGGAAATAGCAGGATAAAAAGTAAATATATATTATAATTGCCGCTTCATTTTTTTTGAAGCGGCTTTTTTTGAGGAATTATTTATGGAAATAAACCAGTAAAGAAAATAAAACCTCTCTGTGCCTCTGTTGTTTCATTAATGGCCAAATTATATTTTCAACGAGAACAGCTCAATTCCCTGGGCTTTGCCTTTCAATTCTACTATACCTAAACTTTCGGTTTGCCATTCTTTCAGATCAACGTTTTCCTTAAAGTCTTTTGAAACAATAAATTTTTGGTTCAACTCACTGCAGGCGCTTCTTATGCGGGCAGTTGTGTTCATGGTGTCGCCGCTCATGGCGATGTCTTTTTTAATTACGCCTATCTCGCCAACCGTCACATCGCCAAGATGAATGCCTACCCTAAACTCAGGGACAACACCAAAAACACGCCTGAAATGCTGTCCTTTTCTTTGAAGATTCCTTCTTGCTTCTATCAATGCGTCCATACATCTTCTCGGGTTTTTTTTGTTAAAAATCCAGGACACAACTACCTCGTCTCCTACATACTGATATATGCTTCCTCCATGCTCTATAAGTGCATTTGAAACATGATAGATAAACTCTCTTATAAATTTAAAATATTGCTGGTGGCCGAGCTTCTCAGCTATGGGTGTAGAGTTTTTTAAATCTATAAACATTACAATCCTTTTTTCAATCTTCGGCTGCAGATATTTGCCTAAAAGAATATCCATAAAAACACCCGGAGAGTATTTTTCATTCACTTCAATTATTATTTGCGTCAGCACAAACAAAACCATCCAGTAAAGAATTTTTTGGGTAAGCCAGCCAAGGTCAGTTGCATCATCAGCGTACTTTTGTAATGCGCTAAAAAAAGGTAAATGAAGGGTTATAATGATGTTAGTTGTATGAATAACGAAATTGATAATATATGCAGCAACGAGCAAAATGCTGCTCCGCAGAAGAAAACTTACCAGTAACGGCCTGTTTCTAAACATGCGCCTGAGCTTAAAGATGAGCAGGTAGCCAATGCCAAGGCTCATAATAAAAAGAAGGATGGAACGAAGTGCAATAGCCGAAGCAAAACTATAATAAGCAGGGTCAGGGCGGGTAAGCACCATTACCAGGTCTACAATCGTCCAGCAGACCGAAATATAAAATATAAGAGAGAATCTATACCTGCTTACAAAACTGAAATTAAATAAGTGTTTAAAGGATAATTTCATACTCTTTTTTGCAGGTAATGATAGATAGAACGCAGGCATCGGTTTTTCAATATAGAATAAAAGCAATTATTTAATCTGTTTTTAAAGCGGCATTCCCTGCGCATTGGTAATAACACCATCAGCGCCGTCGCTGAAAATAGCTGCAATGGCAAATGCAATAACCGAAATAATTATTCCAAACATAAAAATATTATATGCCCATCTTATCAGCCGGTATTTTCGTGCCAGCACCACGCCCAACTGGTATATATCTTTTATCAGCGATCCATACAGATACTCGGTATCCACCATCATTTTAGACATGGCTTTTTCGTATTCTTCCATGCTGCTTTTGTAAAAATTCCCAAAAAACAGCAGATTTGTTTTTTTATTGTCAATATCCTCATCGCTGAAGATTCCCAGGCTTATTTTAGGTCGTGTAGCCAGAATGGCCACAACAATGGTACATACTGAAGAAGTAAGAAAAATGATGGTTGGAATGGTTAAATAAGTATCTGTCTGCAACCGGCGAAGCAATACCGACAATATAACAGAGATGATAATAGCGTTTACCGATATAAGAATGTTGGCTTTGCCATCGGCCATGTCGCTCAGCTTCATGTGGTTCTCGGAGGTAAGGCGCAGCATAGTTTGTATACCTTTTGTCGTTAAGTTAGTGGTGGCTTTCACTGCTTCTTTATCTATCACGGCAGGAGCGCCGTCATCTTTATTTTCCTCGATATTCTTTTTTATTTTTTTTATATTCTTTTTCTTGGTTTCCCCAAGCAGCTCTTTGCAGTACGAGGTATAATACTGGTGATTTTTGAGAAATTTTAATGCTTGTCTGTTCCAGTCTCTCATGCTCATGCCGCCGTTGCGCAATGTGTGCTCTTTGTATACCTGGTAGTTCGTTGTATTAAATTCTTTGGTGCCTAAATTGTATGTATCTGCATCCACCATTATCTGCTGCAGCAGATTCATTGGCTTTACAGTGGCTTTTGTTGCCAGAATACATTCTTCTATACTTCTAACTAAATCTTCTTGCCCAGGAAAATCCTTCATAAAATTTTTCATCAGCTCCACGCTCTTTTCTTCATGCATGGCAGGCTCGGCCGAGAGATAACCGGTATCGTGAAACCAGGCAGCGACCTGCACAATCAGCATATCATTTTCTATAAGATTATAATGACAGGCAATTTCCTTTGCTCTGCTTACGACTCTTTGTGTATGCTGCAGATTATGATAAATCAGCCTCTCATCCTGAGATTGCGAAAAAAGGTTTGAAACATATTCTTCAACTTTATTATAAATAGCAGAATAATCCATAAGATTGTTTTAAAAAGTCAGGTTGAATTTAGTGCCGATTGAGAAATTAAATAAAGTCTCTTCTTCAGAGAAACCAACAGCAGCGGAAATAATAACCATATTAAACGGTGAATAATACAAACCGCCACCCGCAGAATTATGCCATTTATTACTGCTCTGGCTGGTTGCCCAAACCCTGCCAACGTCGTCAAAAGCAAGAATACCGACAGAACCGGGAAGAATATAAGATTTTGAGTCAAACAGTTTTACTAAAAGGCTAAGACTTCCATAAGCAAGGGAAGAGCCGGAAAACCTGTTTTTTCTAAATCCGCGTAAAAAATTATTCTGTCCAAGATTCAGTGCCTGGAAATACTCGTAATTTTTGCTGAAGATATGGCCGCCGCCCAAACGAAGAATACTTACCACACGTGCCGGATCAGTCAGGCTCGAGTAAACGGTCATATCAGAAGTGAGCGATGTAAGCGGGCGGCTGTTTTTGTTAATACCGGCAAGGGAAGAAAACTCAGTTTTCCATAAAATGCCGCGGGTAGGCAACAGCTCGCTGTTTACATTATTAAGCTGTAAGGCTACTTTACCGCCTCCGTACAATTTTGTTTTGTACACATCAATCGAATCTAAACTTACAAGGGAAGGTGTGCTTAAAATCTTGTTTTCATTATCGTATAAATGATTCCAATAATTGTAAATTACAGGTCCGGCCGATATAGTAACAACACTGTTTAAACGTCGCCGAAGCAAGACATCAGCAGAAATATAATTATAACGTACGCGGTAATATTCAACATTTTTAGCGCTTTGCAGTTTGGTAAAATTACCAATACCAAAAAAATTATTGAGAGCAGGTTTTGCTAATTCAGCGTCAATTACCAAATCATTTTTTCCTGCAACCTGGTTAAATTCTCCCTGGTAAAGCATTTTGTAAGAACCGCTGCTGAAAGCATATAAAGTGCTTAACTTTTGAAAAGTAGAATAAGGATCTTTTCTGAAGCCAAACGTTTTTCTGGTAAAACCTATTCCGGCCATAAGTCCGTCTTCTGCATTATATCCAAGATTTAAATTCGGGAAATAATACTTATTATAATTAAATCCCGTTGAGTTAAACTTATTTACCGCAGGGTCATTTGAAAACTTATTTACCGTACGGCTCTTATTTTCTATAAAATTTTTTTCTTTATTAAAATCATACAAATAATTTTTTACGTGCCCGTTAATATTGAAGGTGTCTTCTCCTCTTCCGCCAATAATTCTTAGTTTAATATTCGATTTAACGTTCTTATCTATGTCAAAAACATCGTTTCCGTTAAGCCCGTATAAGTCTATTTCTTTGGTAACAGAAGGCTCGAAAACCCTGTTGTAAATCAAAGAAGCAGAGTCTGTTTTATCTGTTTTTTTATACACCCTTACCTGTAAATTTTTCCCCACTGATTCTACTTTAAAATACTCATTTTTATTACTGCCGGTTACATTTACCTGTTTAGACAAAAAGTTGTAGTATTTCATGCCTTCTTTGGGTAAATAATCCCTCCGGCTTTTCAGCTTTGAGCTTAGTTCTTGGCCGTCAAGCTTGTAAATTTCTGGAGGCAGGTTTTTAACAGCTTTATCAACAATATTATCAGTAAGACTGGTTTTGAAAGTTGCGATAGTTTTCTTCCAGGATGCAGAGTCAAGACCTGTGAGAAAGGTACGGTCGAGGTCTTTTGCCCAAAAAGCAAGCCATTTAATACCGGGAATATTTTTTCTGAAACCTTTTAAAAAAGGAACCATATTTTGCGAAGCAAATTTAACCAGCGTACCGTTGGCATAAGAAAAAGCCTGATCCCTGTCTCGCGGAATGGGATAATACAACTTACCTTTTCCCGTGTCTTTTTGTCCAAAGCGCCACTGGTCAAAATGCCTGTCCCAGTCGGCCAGCAAAAAGTCGAGCAGTCGTGCCCTGAGAAAAGCTTTCTGGTCTACGTGATTATCGTTGTCATCAAGCAATTTATTTACTATTTTTTGCTCACTTTTTGTATCTCCTCCGTCCGGTGTCGGCTCTTTTTGTTCAAGCAGGCAAACGGTATTAGCAAAATAAGATTTGTAAATACCTAAAGCAGCATCGTTGGGAATAAAAAAAATTTTAGGCGTTGCAACCACTACGTCAGCAGCTTTGGCCAGTGTTGGCACAATTAAAGGCGAATAAGGATGTGCAGAGGAAATAAAATCCTGCAGGTAACTTTCTGCTGCGCTTCCCTGCACGCCCTGCGGAAGTATTTTTGTAATGTCTTTATTGATGGTACGAAGGCTCCACTCTTTTCCATCTTTATCCTTCAGCTTCAGCGATTTTGTCTGGTGGCCGCCGCCAACGCCGGTTATTGTAAATCCGCCCATTTCTTCGTTCAGCCGGAATACTTTCAACTTTACAGGTTCTGCCCAGATATTGCGGTAATTGTTTCCGTTAAAAAATCTTTTAACCGCCGACGCTTTTGCATAATTTTTATTTGCAGCCACGGTAATGCTGTCTGCAGAATAGGGAACATAAACCGCAGGAATAGTGTCTTCGGATTTGGGAGGAAGTACTTTAGAAAAATTAAGCAGGTGACTGTTGAAAGCTTTTCTGACAGAATCACTTACAGTATAAAAAGTAACATCTGCGTTTTTATTTTCAGATATATCAAGAACTGCATAGCCGTTTAAAGCAGAAGTGAACGGGGCATTTTTGTTTGGCGACACCCGCGTATGCTTAGTACCGCTCCCGCTGACAATGTAGTTGTAGCTGCTGTCTTTTATTAATTGCAAATTGTGCTCGTGCCCTGCAACAAAAATTACATTTGGAAAAGCCTTCACTACTTTTTGCACATCACGTATCATATTTGCATAAGCAGGGTGCGATAAATCTTCTGAAATACCAAAAACGCCGCGTGCTATCGGGTAAACAGAACCGATAACCGGCAACGGTATATACAGGTTAGGCTTTAAATCAGTTAAGGGAAAAATGTGTTGTTTTAATGTAAAATAACCGCCATGAATACCATAGCTTTTAAAAGTATGGTGACAGGCAAGTACCACGAGTTTCTTTGAATTTTTAGAAAGAATGTCTTCTAACTGTGTCAGCACTTCAAGCTTCGTTTTGTACGGGCAATCCGATTCTTCGCCAGGCTTATCGTAAGGATGTATCCACCACTGGCTGTCAAAAATCACTAAAACGGCATCTTTGCTCAACTGTACTTCTACCGGGCCTCCACAGCCATCTTCGGGATAAAATTTTACGTTTTTGCCGCCTTTTGAGTCTATGTATTGTTGTTGACGGACAATGGCATCCCAGCCGCCTTTTCCGCCCTTATCCCAGTCATGGTTGCCTGGTATAAAATAAACTTTGGCGTCCGTTCCGTTTGCTATCGCTATTTGCGTATCTAAAACACTTCTTCTTATGTCGTAATTAGAATATTGCTCATCCGGCAATCCTGTTGTGTACAGGTTGTCGCCTAAATATAAAATCGTTGTTTTCTTATCTAATTTCGTTGTTTCCCTTACAGCATCTATTACCGGGTGCCTTCCATTTTTAAAATCTCCTGCATCACCGATAAGTATAAGTCTTGCCTGTAAAGTATCTTTTTGCGAATAACTGCAAAAGCTCATCAATATCAATATAAGAATTGCACTAACCTTTATCATGAAGCAATGGTTTGTAGGTAAATAGTAAAATATTGGGAGCGCCTGAGCCGGCCGATTCATTAGATATTATCAGGTCTCCTGACGGTGTAAACGTTATTCCCTCGGGTTGTTTAAACAGTCTTGGGTCAAGTTCATACGCATCTTTTACCTTTCCAAAGTGATCAGCAATTACGATGGCTTTTTCAGAAGAAGAAATAATGTACAGATCTTTGGTTAAAGGATGAATTGCAGCGGCTGACGGTTTAAACTTCATATTCTCAATTCCCAGCTCATCGCCAATATCATCAGCATTTATTATAAAAAAAGGTTGATCTGAAAAGGTATGATCTTTTGGGTCAAAAGCGTACGCTGAAATAGTCTTTCTCTCGTCCTGTTCACAATCTTTACAAATTAAGATAATCTTCTTTAAAGCAGGGTCGTAATACGCTGTTTCAAACTCATTGTTTCCTAACAGAGGAACTGTGCAGTCTTCGAGCCTGAAAGAGTCTTTTGAGGAAAAACGGAAACTTTTCAAATTTCCATTGCTTTGCAAAGCATAAAAAGTGCTATCAGCTAAAACAATATCTTCATAATCTCCCTGGCTTGAAAATTTCCAGTTTTTAACCTGGATTTTGGGTCTTATAAAAATTTTATACAAAAGTCCCTCTTCATCATCTACGGCAAAAATACTGGTGTCTTTAGGATAATAGGTGACACCGGAAATCTCATCAAGATTAGTCTTTAACTGAATAACTACGGGGTTAGCAAGATCATAACCAGGCAGCGAAGGATATGAAATCTTTTCTTTCTTTTGAGTGCAGGCACAACATAAAAAAAGAAAAAAGCCAAGTATTATCTTTGTTTTTGTCATAGATGATGCAAAAGCATTTGCAATGGAAAAATAAATATTCGCATGGCGACAAAGTCAAAATTCCTGCCGTACTTTTTCATTTTCTTTTAAACGTTTTATTATACCTTTTTAATATGGTGGATTTCAAATTGGCGCTTCATCTATAATTAAATCGTCATTGGCAGGAGGAACGACGAAGCAATCTTTCGCCATAAATTAGGAGGCTATTGAATTACAAACCAGATTGCTTCGTTCCTCGCAATGACGGGAAAACTTGAAAAATAACCTTAGACCGTCAAGTACTAAAATGACAATGTGAAATAACATTTTAATATTCCCCTAAATTATTTTCACATTTATATCTGTGCCAACTCTTCAAAAATTTTTTCGTTTATCGCTTCTTATTGTCTTTTATCTAAAATTTTATTCATAAGCTGTAACCTATCTTTTCTGTGTCCGTTATAGAGAAAATTATTTGTTTAAACAAAAACTATCAATTATGAAAAAAGCGCTTTTTACCTTATTTACCTTTATTTCTGTCTGCGGCTTTGCCCAGTGGGAAAAAGTAACAGGAAACGGGAATATGAAAAAAGAAACCCGTGAAGTAAGCGGTTTTACCGGCATAGCATTGTCAGGCAATATGAATGTCGAGCTGTCTTACGGTACTTCAAACAGTATAACTGTTGAAGGGGACGAAAACGTGTTGCCATACATCGAAACAAAGGTGGAAGATGGCGTACTGCAGGTAAGAACAAAGAATAAAACAAGTCTTAATACCAGGAATAAATTAATAGTATACGTCAGCCTGACTAAGCTTACCGTGCTAAAGGTTAGCGGAAGCGGAAACATTACCGGCAACGGTGACTTCAGCAACGATGGCAAAACGAACATTGCTCTTTCCGGTTCAGGTAATATAAATGTTGGTATGAATTCTTTCAATGAGACTGCCATCGCCATTTCCGGCAGCGGCAATGTTACGCTCAAAGGAAAAAGCACCGATAATATTGAGGCAACCATCAGCGGCAGCGGCAATATTGACTGCAGCGATGTGGCCTGTAATGATGTGTCTGCCCATGTAAGCGGCAGCGGCAATATAAAGGTTTTTGCAAACAAAAGCATAGACGCCAAAGTAAGCGGCAGCGGCAGCATTTATTATAAAGGTTCAGCTACCAATATTAATTTAAAATCTTCGGGCAGCGGAAAGATTATTAAAGTGTAGAATTTTTTATTTAAACCACAAAGGCACAAAGGCGCGAAGAATCACTAAGTTTTAGTGCAATTTTGTGTCTTTGCGCCTTCGTGGTTTTAATCCTTGTTGCACTTTCTTACCTTCGCAGCGTTATGGAAATAAACGTACAGACAGCCCTGCAGCTTCGCCTTACAGAAGAAGAATTTGAGTCTATCAAAAAAATAATGGATCGTACGCCCAACTTTACCGAGCTCTGCGCCTACAGTGTAATGTGGAGTGAGCACTGCAGCTACAAAAATTCGATTAAATGGCTCAAAACGCTTCCCCGCGAAGGTGGCAAAATGCTGGTAAAAGCCGGCGAAGAAAACGCCGGGCTTATGGACATAGGAAACGGCTTTGGTGTTGTTTTTAAAATTGAAAGTCATAATCATCCTAGCGCCATCGAACCTTTTCAGGGCGCAGCAACAGGCGTTGGCGGCATTCACCGCGATATTTTTACTATGGGAGCAAGACCAATTGCAGCACTTAACAGTCTTCGCTTTGGTAATCTTACTGAAGCCAAAACCCAGCATTTAATGGCAGGTATCGTGCATGGCATTGGTCATTACGGCAACTGTTTCGGAGTGCCAACAGTAGGCGGAGAAGTGTATTTTGAAGAACGATACCATACAAACCCGTTGGTAAATGCGATGAGTGTAGGCATCGTAAAAATAGGAGAAACCGTAAGTGCAATTGCTGAAGGCAATGGCAACCCGGTATTTATTGTAGGGAGCGCAACCGGTAAAGACGGAATGGGCGGCGCATCTTTTGCCAGCGCAGATATAACAGCAGAAAGCGCAGAAGAATTACCTGCCGTACAGGTAGGTGATCCTTTCCAGGAAAAAAAGTTGTTGGAAGCTTGTCTTGAAATTATAAAAACCGGTGCAGTAGTTGGTATGCAGGATATGGGCGCCGCAGGTATTATTTGCTCTACTGCCGAGATGAGCGCCAAAGGCGGCGCAGGCATGGAAATTAATCTTAGCGATGTGCCAACACGGCAAAAAAATATGAAAGCATGGGAACTGCTGCTAAGTGAAAGCCAGGAAAGAATGCTGATTGTTATAGAAAAAGGTAAAGAAGAAAGTGTATTAAATATATTTGAAAAGTGGGATTTGCCTTGCAGCCAGATTGGTAAAGTTACCGATACAGGTCTCCTGCAATTTTATATGAACGGAGAGTTAGAGGCCGAACTGAATGCAGAAAGCCTCGTGCTTGGCGGTGGCGCGCCGCAAAATGACCGCGAGTACAAAGAACCTGCTTATTTTGAAAAAATCAAAGCTTTTAATCCCGACGGTATTCCTGTGCCTGACGATTTAAAAGCAGTTGCTAAAAAGCTTATCCAGATTCCCAATATCGCCGGCAAAAGATGGATTTATACTCAATACGACAGTATGGTTGGCGCTGCTAACCTAAGCACAAATGCACCAGGCGACGCATCAATCGTCTTGGCAAAAGGTACAGGCAAAGCGCTTGCAATGACTGCAGACTGCAATAGCCGATATGTATTTGCTGATCCGTACAAAGGTGCAATGATAGCTGTAGCCGAAGCGGCACGAAATATAGTTTGCTCCGGCGCAGAACCTTTGGGCGTTACCAATTGCCTCAATTTTGGAAATCCTTTTGACCCTGAAGTGTATTACCAGTTTGTGTATGCCGTAAAAGGTATGGGTGAAGCGTGCCGTAAATTTGATACGCCGGTGACAGGTGGAAACGTCAGCTTTTACAATCAAAACCCTGACGGTGCAGTATATCCTACACCGACTATAGGAATGGTAGGCGTTTTGAATGACGCTGTAGACAAAATGACTTTAGATTTTAAACAGGCCGGCGATGTAATTTATTTAATAGGCCAAAGCAGGAATGATATTAATTCGTCAGAATATCTGCATAAGCTCAATGGTACAGAATATTCTCCCGCTCCTTACTTCGACCTCGAAGAAGAATATCAACTGCATCAAAGCATTAAGCAATTAATAAAAAACAAGCTGCTGCAAAGTGTCCACGACATTAGTGAAGGCGGATTGATCACGGCTTTGCTGGAAAGCGGTTTTAACCGCAGTCTCGGTTTTGACGTTCAGCAAAGCGCAACAGACATTCGTAAAGATGCTTATTGGTTTGGAGAAGCGCAGAGCCGCGTAGTCGTAAGCTGCACAATTAAAAATGCAGAAGAAGTGTTGTCTCAGTTAAGTTCGCTAAACATTCCGTTTGAATATTTGGGAATAGTTACAGACAGCAGCATTGATATGGAAGGTGAATATTGGGGGCACATAGAAGAATGGAAAGAACTGTATGATACGGCAATAGAAAAAATGTTAGCCCCGGCCCTAAAGGGAGAAGTGAGCCAAAAAGTAAAAAATTATAAGGAAGAAGCAGAAAAAAATGCTTTAACCTTAAAGGGAGAAGTGAAAGGAGTTTAGCAAATGAGCATGAATATTAACGAGAAAAAGGAAATATCAAAATTTGATAGCATCCCTTTAGGGGCGGGGGGGGTTATCGTTACCGGTGCTGCAGGTTTTATCGGCAGTTGCATGGTTGAATACCTGAATGAGCAAGGCTATGAAAACCTGATATTAGTTGATGACTTTGGGGCAGAAGAAAAGCGAAGAAACTGGGAAGGGAAAAAGTTTGAATCTATTGTTGAGCGTTATAATTTATTTGATTGGTTAAACCAGCATAATCCCGAAATTAGTTTTGTTATACATTTGGGCGCCAGAACTGATACTACAGAATTTGACTATGCCATTCACCGGGAATTAAACGTTGAGTATTCACAAGATGTCTGGAAGTATTGCACAGATAAACAAGTACCATTAATATACGCTTCTTCAGCAGCTACTTATGGAAGCGGTGAATCAGGATATGATGATAAAAAGCAGATTGAAAATTTACATCCGCTTAATCCTTATGGCATCAGTAAGAACGAATTTGATAAATGGGTGTTGCAACAGAAAGATAAACCTCCTTTTTGGGGAGGATTAAAATTTTTCAATGTATACGGCCCAAACGAATATCATAAAGGAAGAATGGCAAGTGTTATTTATCATGCATTTAACCAAATAAAAAAAGATGGCGTTGTAAACCTTTTTAAAAGCCACAAACAAGGTTTTGAAGACGGTAAGCAGCTACGTGACTTTGTGTATGTAAAAGATGTTGTGAAAGTAATCGGATGGATGATGAGTGAATACAAGTTGACAGAAGAACAAGATGAGTTGACAGTTGACAGTAGCAAGCACAAGTTGACGGATGACAGTTCACAGTTGACAGAAAAGAACCGGAATCTTACATCTGTTAACACTCAACCGTCATCTGCAGTCAACCGTCAACCGTCATCTGTCAACCGTCATCTTTCTTCCGGTATCTACAACCTCGGAACCGGAACAGCAAGAACGTTTGAAGACCTTGTGAAAGCAACTTTTGCCGGCTTAGATATGGAACCAAATATTCGATACATTAATATGCCTGAAGACATCCGTGATAAATACCAGTATTTTACAGAAGCAAGTATGCAAAAATTAGCAGATGCTGGCTATGATAATGATTTTTATTCTCTTGAAGAAGGAGTGAATGATTATGTAAGGAATTATTTAAGCAAAGAGAAAATTTATTAATTTTAGAAAAAATAAAAAAGTATGACTGTTGTACTGAATGAAAAACTTACAGAACAGGAGTTGGGTGCTCTTTTAAAAAAAATAGAACCTGCGCCAAAGCTTTTTGATGCAAAAAAATATTTTAATAAGGTAGCAATTGAAGGAGATATTTTAAAGATACAACAGCAAATGAGAGATGAGTGATTCAAGCACATTTCTTTTAGATGCTGACAGAATCTTTTCTAAAGAAGATGACCTTAGTCTGATAAATTTCATTCCAACAGTTCAATCATGAGTAAAAAAATTGCCATCATAGGCGGCGGAAATTTAGGCACTGCTATAGCTGAAGGTCTCATTAACAGCAACTTTATTTCTCCTAAAAACGTTCTGATCACAAAGCGTAATTTGCAGACACTTCAATTATTAAAAGATAAAGGGGCAAATGTCAGCAATGATAATAATGAAGCGGTTCACTTTGGTGATGTAATCATTGTTGCAGTAAAACCATTTCAGATACAGGAAGTACTTCTTGGCATAAAGTCAGGACTTGATGAGTCGAGGCACATTCTTGTTTCTGTCGTTACTGGCGTTTACATAAAAGATATTTATTCTGTTATAGAAAAACAATTGCCTGTTTTTCGCGCAATGCCTAATACCGCCATTGCCATCGGAGAAAGTATGACTTGTATCTGTAATCAGTATGCTACCGCAGAACAGGTAAAGTTTGTAGAAGATACTTTTGACCAGTTAGGAAAAACAATAACTATTGATGAAAAACTGATGGATGCAGCTACAGTTTTAGGCGCCTGTGGCACTGCTTATGCTATGCGCTATATTCGTGCAAACATTCAGGGCGGAATTGAAATTGGTTTCAGCGCTGCCGTAGCTTCTCTTATTGCTGCCCAAACAGTTAAGGGAGCTGCTGATCTTTTATTAAAACACAATTCGCATCCTGAGCAGGAGATTGATAAAGTAACTACGCCTAAAGGGTGCACAATTGCCGGATTGAATGAAATGGAGCACCAGGGTTTCAGTTCATCTTTGATAAAAGGATTGACCGCCAGTTATAAGAAGATAACAACGGATATGTAAGGAGAATTACTGTTTATTATCAGATTTGCTGAATTCATGCTTCTTGTATTTTTGTTTGAAATATTTAAAAAAGCCCTCAACTTCTATTAAAGAAATTAAGGGCAGTATAAACACAAGCAGTAAGAAATTCCCCATTTTTCTTAGCTCATGTCTTTATCTTGTTAGCTATTGCTTACTAAATTTTATACTTTGCCTGCCATTTTCATTATTCATATTTATAAAATAAGTACCCTTTGAGAAGTTTTTTACATCAATAGCAATGGTATTTGTACCAAGTGTTGATATTCCTTTTACACGTTTAATTAACCTGCCTGTTAGGTCTGTGATATTAATTGCATACTTATTATTACCAATTGAATTAAACAAAACAGTAGCTGCATTATGAGCAGGATTTGGATAAAGAAATAAGTTTGTATTAAAATCACTTAATTTAATCGGTATAATATTGCTGTAAGTAAACCGTCCATCATTATCTTCCATTTTTAAGCGGTAATAGTTTATTGATTGAAGTGGATGGTTATCTATGAAATTATAAGAGTTGGTACCGCTTGTGTTAGCTGACTTTACTGTTCCTAAATCCGTGAAAGTTGTGCCGTTTGAGCTTCGTTGAATGATGAAGTTTTTGGTGTTTACCTCATTGGCTGATTGCCATTGAAGTGAAAATATTTCATTTGCGAGATACCCATTAAATCTAAGAATACTAAGTGGGAGTGAACGCCCAAAATTTACAAATCGTATGACTGCATTTCGTAATCCGCCTCCCTGTGAAATATATAAATTACCTAATCTATCGGTGGCCAATCCTTCAGGAAAATATAATTCGGCTGATGTAGCCTGCCCTCCATCTCCCGAATAACCATTAGTGTTATTACCAGCTACAGTAGTGATGATACCAGCTTTATCTACCTGTCTTACTACAGAATTACCTTCATCGGCAATAAATACATTCCCAAAATGATCCGTAGCAATTCCAGAGGAATAGCCCAGCGCTAAACCAGCAGCAGTAGCTATACCTCCATCACCTGAATAACCATTTGTTCCATTACCAGCGATTGTTGAAATTATTCCTGCATTACTAATTTTCCTAATCCTGTTAGTATAATCGGTGATATAAACATTTTCAGAATCATCTACTGTAATACCTGTAGGATTTCCAAGTTTGGCATTAGTGGCTAAACTATCATCACCTGAATAACCAAACGTTCCGGTACCAGCCATTGTTGTGATAATTCCATTTAGGTCTATCTTACGAACATTATTCTTTTGAGTAAAATAAATGTTTCCGGATTTATCTACAGCTATTCTTGTGGGACGGATTGCAGCAGCAGTTGCGGCTGCGCTGTCACCTGTGTTACCATTAGTACCGTTTCCAGCTATTGTTGTAATAGTTCCAGAGGTGTTTACTTTTCGTATTCTGCTGTTTCCAGCATCGTTTATATACAAATTACCTGTACTATCAACAGCTACGTTAGAAGGCCTATTTAGTTGAGCGTTAACAGCTAAACCACTATCACCGGAGAAGCCTGATGTTCCGTTTCCGGCTATTGTACTTATTATACCTGATGAATTAACTTTTCTCACTAAGTTATTAGTGGCATCAGCCATATAAAAATTGCCAAACCTGTCAGCAGCTACATTATCAGATGCGCCAAGTGCTGCTTTAATTGCTGGTTGACCATCCCCCGAATAGCTATAGTATCCATTGCCTGCAATGGTAGATATTATTCCGGACGAATTAATTTTTCTTATTCTTTTATTTTCTCCATCAGCTATATAAATATTGGAAGCACTGTCAAGTGTAACGCCGAGATAGCTACCTACTTGTGCAGAAGTTGCAAGCCCTCCATCTCCTGAAAAACCCGCAGAGCCTGTGCCTGCTATAGTGCTTATAACCCCTGTTGTATCTAACTTTAGTACTTTTGCACCGGCAGCAATATAAAGATTACCAGAGTTATCTGTACTTAGGTCATTTGGATAGATATTTGTTGCAACTGTTGAGATAATTCCGGCTGAATTAACCTTTCTTACTCCATTTAAGAGGTCCTTTATAAACAGATTACCCAATTTATCTATGGCTAATGTATACGGAATAGATAATTGAGCAGAAGTAGCCGGTCCTCCATCTCCCGAATAACCACTACTTCCATTGCCTGCGTACCTGTTAATTATACCGGAGGTATTCACTTTGCGAACAACAGCATCGTGTGCATCACTTATGTAAATATTCCCTAAATGATCAACTGCAACTGCGTTTGAAGCGCCTATTCCAGTAGAAGTTGCGAGAGAGCCATCGCCAGAGTAAGCAACAGTGCCGTTTCCGGCTACTATACTTATAATACCACTGGTATTTATTTTTATTACTTTCCTTAGCGATTCATTTGTAATATATATGTTACCAATGCTATCTACAGCCATGCTTTCAACCCAGAATTTTGCATCAGTTGCACTTATTCCGTTGACTGGATTACTATTAGACCCACCTCCACCTATAGTAGAGATAATACCTGATGAACTTATTTTTCTTATTAAGCCTCCATCTGAAATATAAAGGTTACCTAAACCATCTGCTGCAATTTTAAATGCCGATAATTGTGCATTTACCGCGGGTCCTCCATTTCCAAAAAAGGTAGTATCGCCACCTGCAACGGTTGTTATAATTTGCGCCTGTAAAGTGTGTTGGGCAAAAAAGAATAATAGACTGATTAGGATAAACTTTGTTTTCATTGTGTTTTGTTTTAAGATGAGAAGATGTAGTGATTGAAGATTTGAAAGGTCTTTTATGAAATAAATTATTTCATTAATCAATTTGTATTAACTGTTTATTTTTTTCCTGCTTTCATCATCAGAACTTGATTCCTAAAGAAATTCCCCCTCTGATACCGCCCCATGGCCCGTATAGTTTTAAAGATGCTTTATTAGCATCTACATTTACAGTTTTGTTGGTAAGAGGAATATCTATATTATTTAACTGATCTCTCAAATCATTCTGTTCATCATGTGTAAAAGGTTTGGTTGAAGTGCCGTTAAACTCACCTTTTGCAGAACCATAGTGTGGGCCAAATATTCATGTGTCTAAAACAATATGCTTTTCAAAAAATCTCTGAACACCAAACAATATCCCACCTGAATTGCCGGTAAGTTTTCCTGAAAGTTTTGCACTGCTTTCAGCACCTGCACTATCAGTGTAAAATATATCCAGGTTGTGGGTTTTGAAAGATGCATAGCGGTAGAAAGGAGCAATATAAAATCCTCGCCCAAAGCCTTTTTTGCTTACATAAAAACGCACTTCAGGAGTTATGGCGTAGTTACTTAATTTGAAGTTTTGAATTGTTTTTTCAGTTTCAGGGTCATCGTTACCAACTGACTTTAGAATGTAGCTCTGAAAGGGTAAAGTTGTAGTTGGCATTACTCGGTATGAAAGTGCAATTGAGAATTTTCTGCTTAGTATTCTTTCATATTGTATCGAATAATTTTTTAAAAGAATAGCGGTAAGATTTACCTTAAAAAAATTGGATTGCTGTTTGTGATTTTGGATTGAGCCAGATGTGTTGTTTACAGGATGGCCCGTTGCAACTGTTTCCGTTTGTGCAGTAAGTTTAACAGTAATGCTTAAAAGCAATATTCCGATAAAATAATAAGATTTTAATTTCATGTTTTATTTTTTAGTGTAATCACATTGGAGAAATTTTTAAGATTAATGCTGATCGAATTTGTGCCAATTGTTGAAACTACCTGGAGATGCTTAATCAATCTTGTGGTCTATTATTGTTAGTTGATAAATAACCTTATTAAACTGGATCTTCAAACCTTTGTTGTGCTTCATCTTTTACGCTCTGAGAAATTGTGATACGAATAGAAAGACTGCAACCAAAGACTGCAATTAAAATGCTTATCAAATATCAGAAGCTTTAATTGCGGACGCAATACCAACAAGTTTGTATTTTCTAAACTATTTAACGGAAGAAATTACAGCATAAAATTCTGACTGAAAAACAGTGGTGGTGAATTCTGCTACAATTGTTTCACCATTGGCGCCATATTGATACCATCCAAGGCGAAACACTTAAAACCAGCGAGACAGTAAACCTCAGCAGGATAAAAAAAAAATACAAAAACAGAGCCTAAATATATTCACAGCGAAAGATTTTACATCCGTTTGCAGGATTTGCAGGTGAAGAACACCTGCCTTTAGTAGTATTTATTGCTTTACAAATTTTTGACGCTCATTTATAGTTTTACTTTTCAACAATAAATAATATACACCATTTGGAAGAGCTTTGATATTAATTGAGATCGAAGTGTTATTCCTTAAGTATATTCTGTCCTCTTTTAGGTTTCTTCCGCTGCCATCAAATATTTGTAAGGTTCCAAACTCGTTGTTACCACTAGCTTGTAGGTACAAAATTTCATTTGCAGGGTTAGGGAATATTTTAAATGAACTACTTAAGCCATTCCTTTTTATTGCAATTACATTGCTGTAGGTAAACTTTCCATCTTTATCAACCATTTTTAAGCGGTAAAAAATAACTGCAGCAGCAGGATGTTGGTTATCAATATATTGATATTTGTTTACAATAACAGAGCTTCCTATTGAATTTATATTACCAATCTTGTAAAAATTATTTCCATCCGCGCTTCTTTCAATATCAAAATGACTTGAATTAAATTCGTTTTCAGAAGCCCAATTTAGAAATATTTGCGGGGAGTTTAAGCGTCCTGTAAAGCTTGTAAGCTGTATAGGTAATGTAAATTCTTCAGAACTTATCCATTCAGACGAATCTAATATTTGTATTGGGATAACTGTACTTTTCCCGAAGTATGAAATAGTTAAAGTATCATATCCATTTGCTAAACCTAATATTTCATTGGGAGCATTAAATGATGCTTTGTTAGTTTTTAATGTATAAGTAAGACCACTTGCTCCAGTAAGATTTATAGTTACAGAATCCGAAAAATAACCATAAGTATTAATTAAGGTATTATGTGTTCGTATAACTGTGATGCTTTGTGGATTAGAAAAAATACTATCAAGAGTTGCCAATGTAGATACATTTATTTTAACTGAGTCCATTGCAGCGTAACCATTTTTATTGAAACCAACTATCAAAATTTCAGTATTTCCAAAATATTCTTTTGGTATAGGAATGCTTATTGAATTTGCAGGTGAATTTATTTGATAGACATTTAAGGGATTAGTTAAACTTCCTATAATCAGTACAAGTGAATCAATTGAGGTATAATTGAAATTGACGGTTATATTAGAGTTTGTTTGAAATTCACTTCTTAAGGTTGGTGAAGTAATATTCAATGAAGCATTTGAGGAATCTACTCTAATGGGCCTAGACAATCCATATGGCACTTTAAGTACAGGGGGTTTAAAACCGTCACGTGTGAAAGTACTTTTATTATCAGGATCGGCATTTAATAACCTAACAAATTCGTTATAAACCTGGTTATTAGGCTCAGTTGTAGAACCATGCCATTGATCACTGACATAAGAATAATAAGGTAATTCCAAACCCGCTTTTTGGCTCAAATCTGGAACTGCAATATCATTAGGCTTATTATCATATAAACCATCCCAATAGTTGTAGCTATAAGCTTTGGTTCCTAGTAATGCTAATAACCAAATTGGATTTAGGGGTGGAACAGTTGAAAGGAATTTAGAAGAAAGTGTCTGAGTAGTTACAATTACGTGAGAAGGAACTTTATTTTCATAAGAAGGAAGAGCATTTAAAAAATGAATTTCGTCGCTATTTACTTTCATATCTTCTAATGCACCTCCCTTCGGATTTCCCATAAATATATAACAGCAGGCCATATCCATTCAGTGTTAAAAACAAAATTTGCTATTTGAGAACCACTATGAGGTGTATTTAAAGAAACATATTTATTAATGTCATTATTGTATTTATAACTATGAAGATATTTTCTAAGTATTAAACCTCCCATACTATGGCCGCCCACATCTAATTTGGAACACAATATTTTTTCAGTATGTAAAGCGGTATTTAATGCACTATCTTTTTGCGATCTTAAAAAATTTACTGCGAACACAAAATCTCTATCGTTAGGATAATCAATTGCAGTTATTTGTCCAGCACGATATAAATTATCAGTGATTAATTTCCTACGCATATTCCCAAATGTTGATTCACCAGTTCCAAAAACACCATGAGCCAATAATAATGGTGGTCGAACAACTTCCACTTGGTTTGAAAGTTTTACTACATTTTCTATTGTATCAAAAACTTCAAAATGGATCGGTCTGCTATATTGATTTGTTTCTAAATTCCCGTTAGAGGGATGATGATAAAAGTATAGAACGCTGTCAGAATATCTCTTATAAGGTATGAAATATCCATATCCGGGTTTATCATATACTGGTCCTAAATCTTCCTTAACTCTTAAAATACACTGATCAGCCTTTTGAGTTTTCACTTTTACTAGAGTTTCGGAAGAGGAATCTGCAGCAACTTTTACATCTGTTATATTAGAAGTTCCAATAGAATCTCTAAATAAATTATTATGATTTTGCAAATGATAGTAAACCGTTCTGGAAGGTTCCTTAGTAAACTCAATTGTATCGCTATGTAAAGTTAATCTTGTTGCTATCGAGTTAGTTACGTCAACATAATAACGACCATCTGCAGAAGGTATAAAAGTTGAATCACCTGTTATGGTAGTATCTAACATTCCATTTACCGAATACCAATTATAGGTGTTATTACTTAATGTGCCACCTGCTGATACTAATAATGTATCGTTATTTTTTAGCAATGATATATCAGCTTGCGGTGAATACGTAGGCTGAAACTTTGCAGCTACCAATTCCATCCCATCAAAAGTAAATTTGTTATTGCTTAAGTGCAAAGAGGTCAATGCAGATAAATTGTCAAATGTTGAAGGGATGGGCCCACTTAATTGATTATCATCAAGCCACAAATTGAACATTTTGTTCAGATTTCCAAGAGAAGAAGGAATACCACCACTCAACTGATTTTTAAATAGTATAAGATTTTTAAGCTGAGTCAAGTTTCCGAAAGAAGGAGGGATAATACCACTTATTTTGTTATTGTATAGTTGAAGATTTTCAAGCTGAGTTGCATTTCCTAAAGATGAAGGAATTGAACCATTTAATTGATTAGCACCCAGATTTAAAGTATTTAGCTGAGATAACAATCCTAAAGATGAAGGAATTGACTCGGTTATTTGGTTATCATTTAGCGATAGCTCTTTTAAATTTGTCATGTTCCCCAGATTAGAAGGCAGAGAACCGCTTAATTGGTTATAGGACAGATTTAACCAGTTAAGTTTTGTGAGGTTTCCTAAGGTAGAGGGAATAGTGCCACTCAACTGGTTAGTATTTAGATCTAATAATCTACCTAAATTTGTCAGATTGCCTAATGAAGCAGGAATGGAACCACTTAATTGGTTTTGCGATAATGCTAACTGATATAGATGAGTCAAATTTCCTAATGAAGAGGGTATAGTACCACTCAGCTGATTAAATGGCAGCCACAAAGACCGCACAAAAGCACCCTCCATTTCTACTCCAAACCAGTTAACCACCCTATCATTTAGCCAGCCACTATTTATCGGTCCAAGAAGGCCCGTTTGTACTATTATACAAATCTACAAGTGCTAGTGAATCTTGAACATTGGCAGGAACTTGAGCAAAAAGTTGAGTGGGATTTTTTATGCAAATCAAAAATAACATGAATGTCGAAATTTTTTTCATAATCCTTATATTAGTTAACAAAATTATATGTCGAGTAGGAAAAAAAAATTTCCCCTAAATCCTCTCTGGGTTTTACATAAAGTAATATTTTAGCACTTAAATCAACACACTTCATTTGCAATTGACCACGTGAGTGTGACAATTCTATTAATAAAATAATGTTGCAACCTAAAAGCCAATACCTTTTCAGATATTAATTATTCTTGAATCAAGATATAAATTGAATGCCAGTATGCTAAGTTCTATAAATATCTATTTGATCTTTCATATAAAATGGGCTTATTAAATCAGATCTCCAAACCTTTGTTGTGCTTCATCTTTTACGTTTTGAGAAATTGTGATACGCCAACGGTTTACTAAAATATTTGATAAGTTTAAATTCGTAGCCACTGAGATTGCGCCATGGTCATGTTGTCAATAGCCCTTCTAAGAACCTATTACTGCTTCTTCAATCAATGATGTACGAAAAGAAAGGCGACGATTAAATCTTTATCAAATATCAGAAGCTTTGATTGCTGACGCAATACCAACAAGTTTGTATTTTCTAAACTATTTAACGGAAGAAATTACAGCATAAAATTCTGACTGAAGAACAGTGGTGGTAAACTCGGCTACAATTGTTTCACCATTGACGCCGTATTGATACCATACAGGGTGAAGTAACTGAAAACTTGTTTTTTCGAAATTATTATTGTCAATGGAACAATCAATGTTTTTCTCGTTACACTGAAGGATTTTTATATTTTCAGGAGAAAATAACAGCCCGGTTTTCTTCTGATAACTGCTCATAGCATCTGACAGTTCATCACGGGTAAAAAAAAGTCTGATCCCGACCTTTTGTTCCGGTTGTTTTTGTGTTTGTATGGCAAAGCTTCTTGGCAGCACAAAATATTTATCGTTTAACAGGTTTAATTCTTTACCCTGGGCAGCATAATGACTTGCATAACAAAAGTTGCCTAACTGTTCTTTGCTGTGAATGGAAATTCCTGCATAGCAATCTTCGCCAACGCATTCCTGATAGAGCTGCCAGGTGTTATTATATTTCAAAGGATAGCAAACGGTTTCATTATATGTGCCTGTATCTTTTCTTACAGAAAAATAATATTCATACAGGTTTGAGTCATTCATTTCGTCAGAGCCGAACCCAGTACCCATGTAAACCTTTCCACCTATACTTCCGCTAATAGCCCTCGTGCTACCATTAATATCACAGGGGTAATTACCTATTTTACGCCATAAGTTATCTTTGATATCATAAATGTAAAAATCTCTTAGCCTTTTATCCAACTGATATGCACCACCGGCACCAGCTATAAAATAGTTTGTATCAATATAATTTCCACTATGAAAGTTCCTTGAATACGCAGGAAGGTCCTGCTTTTGTTGCCATTTATTAGTAATTGGCAGATACTCATAAACGAACTTGAAATCATTTGGCGCTGCTGCGCCTGCAACAAGAAAGCCTCTTTGACCATTACCAATCCCAACTGAAGCATGTAGGTTACCGCCTGCAAAATCTGCAATTTGTTTCCATTTCTCTTTTAATGGGTCAAACTCATAAAAATCCTTAGTGTTTGATCCATCATACCCGGTGCCAACATACCCTTTATTACCAATTACAAAAAATGCAGGATCAATTCTGCCGGTGCCGGGAAATTCTTCCTCAATCTTCCATGTATTCAACAAAGGGTCAAATTGATAAACATGTTTTTCAAACTTTCCGGATGATGTCCCGATTTCTGTTCCTAATCCAACATACCCTTTATTAAAAATTGAAAAGCTAAAGCCTGAGAAACATCTTACCGGTATTTCAGCAAGACAAGTCCATATTTCTGAGCCAATATTATAAGACCAGTTGTCCTTGATAACCTGATCGCTATTTTCACCCGAGCCGAGATAAACATTTTTGCCGATAACAAAACAGAATCCGCCAGCACGAGGGCCAAAAGGAACGGTTCCTTTTGAAGTCCATCTATTTTTGAATGGCGGGTCAGCTAATGGCCGAATAATTTCAAAAATAAATTCACTTGTCTTGTCAACATTGATTGAATCTATAATGTTACTATTTAAATTGTCAGATGATATTATAATCTGCGGTCTCACATATCTTTTCTGCAATCCTAATAAACTATCTACTTCCACCTTCTGCAAAAGAAACTTGAAATCCTTAGAACGAAGTTTACCTACAATAAGCTTAGCTATCGTAGCAGCATCCTCCGCATTTACAAAATGGTGTAAACCTTGCCAGGTTGGTATAATCGGTTGATGAATATAAATTTTACCGTTCCTGATGATGTTGAAACCATAAGTATTAGTTTGTGTATGAAAAAGTGTGTATGAAATTGAATCCTTTAGGGGATGTATGTTTTTATTGCTTACTTCTTCTGAAAAACTATATTGCGAAGTCCTCTTGCACGATATGAATGCAATGAGCAGAAAACACCAGGAACATTTATAAAAAAATCTATTCATAAATATATATTTTGAATAGTACCTAAACTCTAAACTATAGCAAAATGATGAAGTTATATAAAAAAAATAATCTAAATACTACCAATCAGTTGGTATTTGTAATGCCTGCTTTCTATCTTAAATTTACTTTTTTAATTACTGACTATCATGCGGCTCTTTTTTGCCCTATTAATCCTGTTTTTTACATTTTCTGCTTATTCTTACTATAAGCAAGGATATGAACAAGGTAATAAACACGACGAGTCAACAGTAAAAACAGACCATATAAATAAATATAACATAACATCAAAACTAAAAAGCTATGATATAGGAACAAAAGCAGTAGACGTATCACTTGCGTTTCAATATTACAATGCTGATAAATTCCAACTTGTTCAACAAACGAACAATGAGTTTATAAATGATGGATTAATCAGTTCAGAAAAGTGGTTTGCCTTCTCTTCAGAACAATGCAGATAAAGGAATAAACACTGTTTTAGAATTTATAATATCAGGTGTGAATACAGTACAATGCTACACTGTAAATGATCTTCAGCAAATAAATTACATACCACCTTCCGGGAACTCTCATAAAACATCATCTCAAGGTTTATTAAGTAAACCAATAACGCTGATTATAACAACAGGCGGGGCGGAGAAAAATTTATTGCTGATACATACTGTCAATAAAGGTCAACTGCTGTATTTTCCGGCACATTTATATTCACTCAATTATTTCAGAGAAGCTGAATCATATAGAAATAATTTTTTTGGAATATTTGTGGGAATATTTTTCTTTATCATTTTATTTAATCTTATTATATATTTTACCACATTTGAAAGCATTTACTTTTATTATATGCTCTATGCTTTTTTAATTGCAGTTTTTGCACTTAATGATGTTGGTAAAGCGCCATTTGCCTCTTTGTCTTTTATCAATTTTTTTTCGGGTCAAACCTTTCTTCTATCCGGTTTCTGTGCATGGCTTTTGCTGATGCAACATTTTCTTAAGCTTACAAAGAAAAATTTTTCTTCCCTGATTTTATTGCATGTATTAGCTGCACTGAATGTTGTCTATGCTCTTCTTCCTTATTTTTTTACAATGGTTTCTGCAGAAAAAGAAGTTATTCTGCAAGCCGCTTACCAAACCGGATTTAATATTTTGTTTGCTGCCAACTTATTATTTATCATTATTACAAACCTCTCCAGGATAGCCGCTAAAAACAAGCTTGCCGTTTTTTATGTACTTGCGAATGTACCCGTTATGTTGGGGAGCGTGATATATTATACTAAGTATATGTTAAGAAATAAGTAGTACATTTGACTAAACTACTTGTTATGTTTAGCGATGAAGAATTACACAATAAATTTAAATCAATTTTGCCTCATTTAAATGAACAGGCCACCCGTTTATATCTT
>JAABUK010000228.1_pt1 | contig 132328 bp, 135 predicted proteins | sample 5559141 | NCBI WGS metagenome assembly JAABUK01 (sample SAMN10711869, study PRJNA513367) | rock metagenome | isolation source: Antarctica rocks | place: Antarctica: Victoria Land, Pudding Butte nord | collected 2016-01-03 | reverse complement strand
CAATGTTAGTCTCAACCTCAACGGTTTGTCGAACGATCCAATTCAAACTGGTAGTGATCTGCAATGCATATGACATGGCCAGCCCTACCATACCGGCTGACAGACCGCTTCCGGTTGCGACGGAGAGTATGGCAAATGAGGCAGCTGCCAGAATAATGACCGAGCCAATGAATTCGAGGCGGACAGCCAGCCATCGATTTGCACTGATAGAAGGAAAGTATGCACGGAGATTTGCGTCCACTCGCCATTCGTTCTCCAGAGTAAATCTCTGCTGTTGACGGTACGCACGTATCGTGGTGATGCCGCCAAGCGACTCTTGGAAATGAGCATAAATCGGGCTCCTGCTTATACTGTCAAGGCGTTTCAACTCTCTAGAGGTACGAAGGTAGTAGCGCTGAATGTAAAGGTAGAGAGCCCCCAGAGGAATGACGAGTACCACAAAGATTGGAGTTGACACTACGACCAGTATCAGTGTGTAGAAAGCGCGTGCGCTATTGACAAACAACATGTTGAAGGTCCTTGCAAGCACCTCATCGACCCGGTAGATATCACTGGAGAAACGGTTGAGGATCCGCCCGGATGGGGTTGTCTCGAAGAAGCTCATTGGTGATCTGAATATCGCGTATGCCATTCGTTCGTGAAGCTTTCGCGAGGCTTCTATGGAGCAAAAAATCCAAAGGATGAGCGTCTGGATGACTACCAGGCCCGCACCTCCAATCCCAAAGGCGAAGTAAATGCCGATATATTTGCCAATCTGGGGGTTTCCACCATATCTCTGGTTAATCTCAGCCCACTGCTTCAGCCAAAGACTTCCCCCTATTTGTGCTGTCTGTGCGCCAATGAGCATTACCATGTAAATACAGACTGCGATCAGATTGCTTGTCTTCGCATATTCCAAGTAGACATCCCACTTGACTTTGCCCTGTTCTGAGAACTCTTTACTTTGCTTCGATTTGGTTGGTCCACCTTCTTCATCTGTCAGCTTCCCGCGAGGCCCTTTGAAAGACGCTGTGCTCGCGCGACGTAGGGTATTACTGCTCGCCCTTCGCCCAGTACCACCACTTGCACGAATGGGTGCCAGCTGAGTAATACCTTCCTGTGCCTCGTCTTTCTCGTCCGTGGGATTTTCTAGGAAATGCCCAGCGCCTGTGCTAAAGACGGTCTGAGACTCCTCGCTTGCCGAGCTCGACGTCGAGTCTTTGCTGTCTTCAATGCTAGGAGACGGACTTTCTTCCTCCTCTTCATCCTTATTAGCAGTCTTGATGAGGTTTGCGACCTCGCCTTTCATTGCAATCAATTGCGCGTACGTGCCTTTTTCTAGAATCCTCCCACCCCGGATCAATGTAACAAAGTCAGCTTCACGCAGTACAGGGATCGAGTTTGTCGCCAGTATCCTGGTTTTGCCAGCTAGTAGGCCTTTCGACCCAAAGACGTTATCAATAAGGTGCCTCCCAACGTGCTGGTCGACGGCAGAAAGGCAGTCGTCGAGAAGATAGACATCAGCACGGGCATATACAGCTCTTGCCAAAGTCAAGCGTGCCTTCTGTCCACCGGATAGCGATATTCCTCGTTCTCCCACCTCGGTCTGATCTCCATCTGGAAGTGTTTTAAGATCCTCGACGAATGCGCATGCATGTATGGTTCGTTGATAAAAGTGAGGGTCCCAGCGATGGCCAAATGTGATGTTTTCTTTGACGCTTGCATTCATTACCCATGGGGACTGGGCGACATACGCCGTAGCTCCATGCACTACGAGCTCGCCGTGAATCTTCCAAATGTCTCCCAGAATAGCTTGGAGGAAGGATGATTTGCCAGCCCCAACTCGCCCTACCACGCAGCTCAGCTCTCCTTTGTGGGCCACAAAATCGATATCTTCTAAGCAATTGCGGCTCTCGTTCCGATCCCATGTGAAGGTGGCATCACGGATGCGGACTGATTCGTCACCCATGTTCACTGCGCATTCCTTCGTTTGTACGGCGTCAGCCTGCAACTCTTCGGCAGTAAAGAAGCTCGTAAGACGTCCGACTGCTACAGTTGCCTCTATTATAGACGTAATAACCATTGGTAGGACAGCTAATGGGAAACCCAGTAGATTGAACAGTGTCAAAGCTGGGAAGACTATTTCAGTTGTCAAAGGCTCGTCCTTGGTAAGGACGAAGACTGCAAACGTAGAACAAGAGACCAAAAAGGGAGTTGTTGACCAGGTGAAATTTGCAAAGGCTTGGGATGCGCCAATCTTGCGAAGTGTTTTCAACTCTTGCTCGTTTCGGACGTAGTTGAGCTTGTTAATGAAGGCGGTAGACCAGGCGAATAATTTAATGCTCTTCATATTATTCAATATCTCTGTCACCAGCCGCGTTCTCGCATCTTTGTTCTTCATCTGCTTCTTCTGGAGGTTCTTCATAATCCTCGCAATAAAGCCGTTTACTGGTACCATCAAGATCATGGCACCGACACCTGCAAGCATACTGATTCCAAGCAGCTGATACAACGAAACCATGCATAAGACGATTTGGAACGGCGCTGACCAAAGCATTTGACCATATTGGGTCAAATCTTGTAGGCGTTGAGTGTCCACAGCCATGTAGTTCACGATGTCTCCGGTAGACTTTGAAGCTCGACCTTCGTTTGACAGTCTCATGGATTTGGCATAGATCATGGAAGTCAATGATGATTTCACCCGCATTCCCGTTTCGAAGGCACGTTGGAAGTATTGATGAAGGAGAGCTGTCTGCGCAACCGAAACGGCAAACATAGCGATTGAAATTGCGGCACCTCTAATCACTGGTTGAGGGTGGGGGTTTGCATTACGGTAAGAGTCGACAAAGGAGATCAACAAGCGTAGCAGTTGCGGCTGTACGAACGACAAGGTGTCGCTGAAGGTCTTGATGACTGTGGCTCGAAAGTAAGGACCACCGAAACCGCGAAACATTGCCATCCACAACGAAGGCCGCTTCTTGTCGAGCTCAGCTGACCAGGTCTCCTCAAGCGCTGCGCCTGTGACGTTTGTGGTATCCCTCGTTCTTAGATTCCAAAGATCATCTTGCGTGAGAAATTCCCGGTAGCCATACTTCATCATCGGTGTCATCCAGCTAAAGGTGAGAATGCTGAAGACGTCCGCATATTCAACTGGGCATTCGTCCTCATCTCCAAGAGCATCGTATGCGGACTTCTTCTTTGGCACCAGATACTCTAAACCAAATTCCAACCCAGCGAGCCCGAAGCTGACACAGAACGTAGCGAAGTATGGAAGTCGACTACGAAAGGCTTGCTGTGAGATGAGAGATCGAAGCTTGACACCGAAGGCTATAAGAAGGAACAGCCAGTAGAACAGCACGACCCCATTCGGCTGACGGCTACGCCAGTGTTCGATATACTGAACACCGCCAATGACAGCTAACGAGCCAACCGTGATGATAGAGGTCCAAAATCGGAAATCACCATACCAGATCCCAGGGAGGGCCACAATTTGAAGACATGCTTGAAGTGCCGTTGTGGCGAGTAAGGCCAGAATGACGCTGACTTTGGTGTAGAAATGCCAATTCTTGCTGACGGCCGATGCTTCCCTCTTCTTCATTAACCACCACACTGCTGCTGCTCCGAGGACGATGCCATATATTGCCACTGTAGTGATCCAGACGTCCAGAAAACATGGGGTGAAGTCGTAGCGGTACTGACTTATAGGGCCCCATCCCTCCAGATTCCCGCATAGTGGCTGAGTGCTGTCCCCCTTCGCTGTTGTTCGAAGGTAATCAGGCCAGAAGAACTCCTGACCTGAGTCGGCAGAAAAGACTGTCTGCGACGCTGTTGAAGCCCGCATGCTCAACGCGGCTGCGGGACGTTTATTACGGTCTCACAAAACCAAATCTAGCTCTTTCCCTCCCCACACTTGATGACTCTGTATAAGGACCGATCTCTTCAATGGGCTAAGGCGAGCGATCTGAGCCGGATAGCGGCAACCTCATGACTGCAAACATTTCCATAGTGACTCACGAAGTCTGAGCTCGGTGTGCATGGCATCCCGAGGTATTTAGGATGACACAGCGTAGGGCTGCGAGTAAATTAGCCCTGAAGAACATACTAGTACTACGTACTGTGCTGTAATTTAGCCGAAGATCAGCCGTATTATTCATGAGCCCGCACGCTCGCGAAATGGAAACAATGTTTCCAGCTGTCAAAAGGAGTTGGCTATGCTTTCTGGTGAACGTGCGACCACGTAGCGCATCATATACATGGCATCTTAGGTCCTATTCCTCGTACTATACACAGTTGTGCAATTCTGCGAATCATCCAACTCCCGTCGCGCCTTACATGCTGCGACGCTTTCCCAGCCTCCAAGCTCAGTCTAGAAAGCAACATCCATGACTATTCGCTTTCGCTACCTTATCCCATGACCATCCCCTTGAGACCAGCCATGTCACCTTCCTTAGCTGCAATTTCGAAATAGCCGTAAATGATAGTGACAGCGAGCAAGATACCAGTGCCGCTTCCTAGGGCGCCCATAAGATCTGAAGCCACACTCAATGCACCAATGCATGCACCACCAAAAGCTGCAGCGGTAGGAATGATCCTCTTAAGTTCACGATACATGCTCTGTTCCCTGTGGCCAGCCATGACGAGCCCTTGCTCCTTCAATTGTTTTGCGACATCTCTAGGTGCAGAACCACTGACTTCGATCCCTAGAAGCAACCCTTGTCAGCAGACTTTCGGGAGAAGACTTGAGGATCGCATAAACAGTATTTGAAACAACAAAATCGGGCTTGAGAGGATTGTAGCTTCCGAAACACATCATGCAAAGCGAGTGCCAAATCAACCGCAGAGACATAATTTCGAACCGCATCTTACATGTTTTCGAAAAGATAGCGCATGCAACCAGCATAAAGACGATATAGATTGCTGAGTGCAGGGGATCCAGCAGTGCTTCGGTAAAGTTCAGGGGCGGAGACATGTAGTCTAGAACTGTTAGCAGCCGGTCTGATCAATCACCAGATAAGGGATTCCTACAAGCTATGCCTGACGCTGCATAGAGCTGTTGACTTCCTTCTCTTGGCTCCCAGGTACCTATTATCTTCACTAACAGATTGTCGCTAAAGACGATCAGTGTCTGGATCGGCATGGGGAGAATAAATATTGCGTACCTGAAACGGCTATAGAGCATCTGGCTAACCAAGAAGATGTTGGAACTCAGCGCACTCGGAGGATGTTAGAAAGTAACGCACAGTAGAAGGCCTGTGGGGGACGGTACCTTTGGAGCATGATCGGCATATTGCTTGTGTAGAACAATCGGACTGGGTAGCTCCCCCGCATACCTCTCTGGCGGGAGGATTTGACAGGTATTTCGACTCGAAATCCTTGCAAATATATGACCGCGGCGAAGACGACTAAAGTTGCTAATCTGCGAGATACTTCGATTAGGAATATTCTAGAGTCAACTTCGGCAATGGAGGTACCCATGCGACTGGTACATGGTCACTCACAAATTGGAGATATTTGGGAGATTCTGGCGGTCTGCGGTCAAAGTTAATTAACAGGTCCAATCGGCATGGTTTCAGAAAAGAGTTAGGGGCTTACAGAATGCCTCGCGGAGTGCCCTTTGCTTATCGGGCCATGTAAGAAGAAGATGGAATAAGGCGATCACAGCCCCTTCGAATTCAGGACCTCGGCCCGTATTAATGGTGGTAGGCGAGAATGCTTTCCAGACTATAGATTCACAGATCCCGGTGGCACTTTGGATGATTCCAATGTCAGATTTTTGGCATCATAGCAATCGTTTGGCTCATTCATCACGTCTCGCAACACTCAAAAAGCGTCCGAAAAGGACTCAAGGGAATACCCGACGTACATGAATAGAGAAATTCCGCTACCCAGGCCATACCCCTTCTGGAGAAGTTCATCTAGGAGAATTACGATAAGTCCGGCTAACATCAGCTGTACAACCTGAAAAAGGTGTTAGCTGGAGCAATTCGGAGTCTGGTTGTTAAGTGCTTGTAAAGGCATACGAGAAGAACACAGATTCCTGCGCCTCTGTTGAAAATTAGCAGGTGTGTATATCAATTGTCCAGAACAAGAGGCTCACAGATCCGATGGCTGCCCATATAAGCCAGTCAAAACATACACACACGCTTGGCCGAAGCTGAGAATGATAGCAAAAAGCTTTTGAGCTGTTTGATAGAGCTCTCTATCTGTCTTGAGGTCCAGGTTTACGTCAATAAGATGTGTTCCCGCAAGAAGCTGAAACACCATCCCTGAAGATATGATGGGAGAGATTCCGAGTTCCATGAGTGTACCACGATTGCTAGCCAGCATCATCCTCAGCCAGTAGAGTGGGTCAGAAGTGTCGGAGGAAACAATGCCATAAAGGGGGATCTGGCTCATCTGCGCTTTGTTCAGTCTCCGTCTTCCAGCATATTTTTTGAAACACTCACGACCAGGAATATCAGTAGAGTAAGGCCAGTCCACTAGGAAGGTACCAAGTCAGCCAACAGATGCTAAACCAGGGTGTAGAGGAGGGCAGGGGATTGGCGGACCATGAGCTTCTGGTTGAAGGGGGTCTTGGATGTTTCCGGTGCTGCGACTTCTGGGAGCAATGGAGTGAAGGGCTTGATCAGATCCAGGAAACGAAGACCACTCATCGTTGCGGTAGCGCCGCTCTGCGGACTTTCAGCTTTTCAAGCGAGTGGTGTGGGCTGTAGAATGCTCCGTGAACAGAGAATTTTGTATGTTACCTCTCCATTCCGCGAAAGGCCACATATAGACGCGCTAAGCCCTACGGTAAGGAGCGTTGGCCCCGGCTCGGAAATCACCAACAGTATTTTCGGGAGTTAGGTGAGCCTCTTCCTCTTTCCTTGATACACTGCACGATAGATTTGGTGATGGTGTTCGAAGTATGATCAGCCGTGGTGATTACGGATTTGCGCATGGCTCGTAGCATCGAAGGCGGTCACAGAAGATATGGGAAGAGTGGAGTAGGGAGGGAAAAGCGCGTGACCAGGCCTCAATATCATGTATGATGTTTCCATGCATGATGCTATGTAGGCCTTCAGCTCGACCATGAGCACCGTCAAGTCGCACACGCTGCGACTGTCCTACCCTCTCCTTTGCACAATGATTCATGCAGCCCCTATCATTCCTTTGAACTGCCGGTGTAATGCAAAGATGGAGTGCCCCAACACCTTAGAAATGAAGGATTAAGAAAGCTGTATTGTGCCATTGAGTCTCTCAATGGATGAAAATATGAATCCCACGATGAAAAGTCAATGTTGCCGTGGATAGTGCTTACACAATTGTAATAAATGTAAAGAAAACGACATCTAGCATCAGCTGGGTTTGATTGAAAAGGGTTTGGATTGATTCCAGCTGCATCTTTCCAAGTCCGACGTAATTCACTGCGTATGCGCGAGGAGCATGCTCGAGTCGACATATTACTCGCAGTACTTGTGACAGGCGGCATCTCATCTCTCATCATCGTCAGTGCCACTGGCATCGTAATCTTTCGGTTCCAAGCCTGCATCTTGACAAGTCTTCTTCCATCGCTCGGCTTCGCGGTGTGTCCGCTCAAGGTCGTTCTTGAGTCTATCCACACTAGAGCTGAGCTCGCCTATGGCTTGATCTGTGAGTAACTTTTCCAGTGTCCACTTCTCGATATTCCGAGCCTCGTTATCCTTCAATTGAGTGATGTATTGTACACCACGTTGTAGTATTGAGCCCTTGTTCTTCTCGCAGTTCGGAACGATCTTCGCAAGCTCGTTGATGCCCTCGTTGATGGTTTCTCGACGACGGCGTTCCACTAATCAACTTCATCAGCAAACTGCTGGCCCTACGGATAATGCAGAATTGACCTTCTTTGTGATTGTCTCTTCGTACTTTATGCCATTCGTCTGTTCCAACAGCTGGCTTGCCACCGCTGCCTTCTTGATCCCGCGCGGACTGGGACTCTGCGCCAGCAGTTCCTTGATATGCGTCAAGACTGTAATTACCGCCTTGGGTATGTTGATTTTGGTCCCCATCGGACCCACCCCCAATGTCGAACGAAGAATCCAATTGCCGTTCTGCATCATTGCCCGAGCCTGTACTAGGAAATGAGAGTTCGGTTGGCTGGGGTACTGTCAGATGAGGCATGTTCGCAGCCAGAGCGGCAGCCGCTGTCGAGGGAGATGCGTTTGCGAGATGTTGGGCTATGTGCTGGCTGATGCTGTTGATTTCGTTAGAGTTGGAGGAGAGAAAATCGTTCGAGTCTGTATGATGTCCATTCCCATGTAGTGTGCTCGAAGACGTAGACCAATGAGCAGGTTGTTTCCTATTCCCGATTTGATCAAGAGATTCACGCTTCCTCTTGGTGGAGGGTTTGTGTTGGAGACTTGGATCCATGGTGTTGCTCATCCTCTCATGGGGAGGGTAACTCCGTGTAGTGGACATTATAGAGGGCAGTCAAGATACGTAGTTGACTACTCCAAAAAGGTGTGATCAACTTGGCACTTATATCAGTGGGAAATGGAGTAGGTATAATGGGGGATCCGGAGCTGTAGTATACCTTGTGAGTACAGCACAATTATCACTGTACTTGCTCCTTTCAAACCCGAACAGGCCTCGATATGCGGTATCAGAATCAACGAAGTATCCTAGCTCTTCAGCCGTCGACCAAGGGCGAGTGTGGTGTTGGTGTGAAACTTGATAAGGCGATAAGTGAAGGAGCCGACAGTACGCCTGATGATGGATCGTGCGCGCTCGTGTTGGAGGGTGCGCGAGCGGCAGTGCAATATGGGTGGTTCAAACTATCAACGACAATGGTCAGCAGCCTTCAAACACGCAGTCATGTGCGTCTGTCATGCAGGCACACGGTCCGAAAGCGGGAATGTGCTGAACGGACTGCTTGAGGTCTTATCCCCCACGCTGAACAGATGTAGCACTGAGATCCTTTGCGACTGCAACATTAACACATCGAGCGACGTCTGAAGTCGTGATCGCCGACTGCGAAAACGCTGTTGAAGACCCTAGGCCAGAGATCTTGCTTGTCTGACCGGTCTTGCAAGGTGCCGTGGTAGAAGGCGACCACGGGAGCATGATGATTGCGAATCGCGTTGATACAACCAGTACATGAATGATGAGGTAGAGCGTACATACCGAGATCACACGCGCCTCTTGATGGTCGAGTCTGGGATAGACTAATGGCTACAGGCAGTCACGGGATCAGAGAGGTGGGGTGGGGGGGGGGGGTGTGTTTCATGCGGCGAGGAGTGGATGAAAGACAGAGGTTGTTTCGGTGCGCAGATGATCTCTGAACATGCAACGATAATGGATGCTCAAATGTGCCCTGTTCTACGGAGCATGAAGGTGTGCGTTATCGGGTCTTTGGGCTTGAGGTTGAAGAAGGATCACATGTTTGGTTTGGCAAGCTGGTTAGAGTAGTTCTCTGAAGTCGCTGATTGGATGCCATGATTGGTCCACTGCGGGGGCGCTTTGGGGTGGGTGTGCAAGGTGTGCTCCAGATGAGCAAATGAGCTACTCTATGCGACCGACTAGCCATGAACCAAGGGCAAGCTCATCGAGGCATGGACAACCTGTGGTGTGGTGGCGATGAACTATGTGCGAATGCAGTCTAGATACATGTCATCTGCAAGTCATCAGCACAACGGGCCGTATCCCTCCCAGTACTGTAATGTAAGCGCCCATTATCTTTCCTGGCATCCCTGCCAACTGGACCCTCTCCCACTGAGCAATCCTGCTTTACAAGACACATTGTGTGGTGACCATCATTGACGTTATCGCGTAAGCTGAAAAGTCTCCAGTCGATGATCTGGAGTTGCTAGTCAAATGCATCTGACTCGCTATGGAACTACAATTGGTGTTGTAGTCCCACAGGAGGGTTTCCACGACAGCTACTATCCATCACGGACATCATGTCTTGGCTCATTGATGAACCCTCAATGCATACGACCGAGATCCCAGAAGGGTAGCTCTTCAGGACCTATGACTGTCCAGTCGTAGTCGAAGGCAAGAATCAAAGCCAACTCTACCCTTCATTAATACTGACATCACGAACCAATTTCTATGAAATGAACAAGTAGCCTACTGTATCACAAGAGGCGGGGGCTGCTTGAGACATGATGTCTTCGGCTATGGAAGATCCATTCCTAGAGGGCACTTCCTAACCCACAGCTTCAGACCTCATCATATCTAACGCATTATAACATCCAACTTTAGGTTCTACAATACATGAAAGGACGAAACCTATGGTCAAGGGCCTAGGCTTAGGAGGAGGTTTTGCAATCGACTTGGTCCTTTCTCACCCAGACCTATTCTAGTCAGTGGAGTAGCCATTTGGGCCGGCATTTGGGTGGTTTCGACATTCCCAGCTCATATACCGAAGTGTTCAATCTGCTCCAGAAATATATGGACGAACGCGGCATCCAAAATTGAGCAAGATCACTGGCTAGCATATGGGGAAGACCCTCTTCCCGAGTGGTGCAAAGAGATTGTCATGAGCGAGCTGTCGAGGACTGGAGGAGTCGCTGTTCCATTTGAAGGATTTCCAGCTCCATTAGCAGCGAAACAATTGCTTAATATCAAAGTCAAGACGTTCGGGGCGACGGGGGCATTTGACGAGCAGCACAACTAAATTTATGGAATACGTTGCTCAGCAGTAAGGTATTCAATGACTAGCCTGACTCCTTTGCGACCAATGCTCATGAGGGACCGAGGCTGCCAATTGGTCAGAGTTCTTGACCTTCCTTTGGTTGATGCCGGGATTGACAGCCTTAGAACTATCGACATATCGACGCGAGTAAGTTGGTAAGATAGGATGATTCCATCTAAATCGCTATCATCACGCATTTTGTTGGCTTTTCTCCTTATCTTGAGCTGGTGCTCTGTGCCTTGGATGACACTTTTATACTATGAAAGCATGCGCTCGTGCAATCAGATTTGACTTGTAGACGATAGACGTCAAATCTTAAGCCCTAATCCTTGGCTTGACGAATCCATCGCCAAAGTCATCCATCTTCTCCGAACATGCGTATAGCATGTCTGCAATTCGCACCCGAACTAGGAAAACCCACGGAAAATATAATTCGAGCGAACAATCTGCTTGAAGCAGCCTCTCCCCAAGATCTCGACCTCCTCGTCCTCCCCGAATTAGCATTCTCAGGTCACGTTTCCCATCCATCCCTCCACACCCGCATCAGCTAAATCATCTACAGGTTACAACCACCCCTCCTTCCCATCCATCCAACCCTACCTAGAACCCACCTCCTCCGGTCTCAGCACCCACTGGGCCCGCACCACCGCTGCCAAACATAAATGCATAGTCACCGTCGGCTACCCCGAGCTCTCCACCTCGCCCTCACTTCCCACCAGCAATGCATCCAGCACATCCCACCCCATCGCCCACAACTCCACCATCACCGTCGGCCCCACCGGCGCAATCCTAGCCCACTACCGCAAAACCCACCTCTACTACACAGACGAAACATGGGCGCAACCTTCCCCACAAGGCTGGCTCAGCACGGCGCTTCTAGTCGCCCCAAAGACCTCCCCTGAGAAGACGGTCCAAGCCAGTTTTGGAATATGCATGGATCTGAACCCACATCAATTCAAAGCACCGTGGACGGATTACGAAGTCGCTTCTCACGCCCTGGCTTCCGGCTCGGAATTGCTGATATTGAGTATGGCATGGCTGACCAACCTGTCCCGCGTTGCGATGAAGGAGGCAGAGGAGGAGGCGGATATGGATACTTTGGCGTATTGGATGGAGAGATTGGAGCCGCTTGTCATGGGCGAGAGAGAGGTGGTTGTCGTTTGCGCCAATCGGTGTGGAGAGGAGGCGGGGAAGAACCCAGCGCAGCCTTTGGGTGAAGATGGTGTCAGATACGCAGGCAGTAGTTGGGTGGGTAAGGTGGGAGGCGGAGAGGTGAAGCTCTGGGGAATAGCTGGGAGAGGGAAGGAGGAAGTGCTGGTTGTTGATACGGAGGAGGAGCCAAGGTGGAGTCTACGTATGACGCCGATGGATGGGGAGGCGGATGAGTGACATTGTTGAAATTGGTGTTTGCAGTATGAATTGGGGAAAACAATGAGGCGTCTTGCATTGCTGGTATTTGCTACACGTTGATACCCATAACGCACTTTTTGCTGGCTTCCCTAGTGGTTCCTTTCATCACTTTACCGATAGAAACCTAACGCTTACTCTGACTCCTCATGACGACTCCGCCAAAAACAGATCCAACGATTCATGATCCCTAACGCCGTGAAGAGAATCGCCAAAGATGGCGTTTTCGAAGTGGATTGAGGCTGTTCCTGATGACCGCACACGATTGGGCGGTAACCGTCTCCACGGCTTTCACCAATTTTCCATGATGAGACAAGAGGAGCTTCAGTTGCGGGCCCACTAATATTTTCACTCGTTCACCCAGATCCTCGATGCGTACTGAGGGCGGCAGTATGTGATATCTTCTGGCTCTTGTAGTCTATAATGCCTAGTCAAGAGGAGTAGTTACGCAAAGTGCTAAATCATTCTAGCTCAAGTTGTGCCATATCTTTTAGTTTTCATGGGGAATGGAAATTGCGTGGTATCATGACCATTAATGCTTCATAAAACTTAATTACGAACATCAGCGCTCTGTATCTGCGACTACGGTGGCACGGTCCGACATGGCGAGCAGAAGAGAGTCACTTTTCACGCGTCTTTGAGGCTTGGACGACTCAGCAACAGGATGTTACAATGCCCTGAAATATCGCAATATTTCTATGTCGTTTGAAGTTGGAGCGGAGCGGAGTTGAGCATGTGTTAGGTTTCAGGCATGTGCTCGTCACGACGCAGCCCGAGATCTCGCGTGACCAGCAAGGTCTCGAATTCCTGCACCTATTCAGCTATCGCAATTCGGTTGGCTGTGGTGTGCTGGGACCACTTCCTCAACTGGGAACATCGCGAATCGTTGAACGTGATCTTCAGGCTCGGCGTCAGCTATGTTCTCCTTATCGGCTGGTACTATACTGCAGCTTAACAACCACATCCCCACGTTGGCGTTTCACTGTCTCGCTGCGCTTGATCACTATTATCGTGTCGCTGGTAACTATCGCGTGCTTTGTAGTGGTGTATTCATGGAGGACGATAGGGCCTTCGAATCTGACCAACTAGCAATTGGGAAAATTCTATCTTCAGTACTCGGCTCTCCTTTCTGTAATTGTTCCACAAGAGTTGCCAAGTAAAAAGAGAAATGCCAAGCTGATTTTCCGTACAGTGTGCGTTCTCGATTATATGGAGAGTAGAAACGCTACTGCACCATGTCGTCGTGACCTGTCCTAATACTCCCATCGCCAATTTCAGGCTTGATCTCACGATTCTAGCATTCACATGTTGCCAATATTGTTTTGCGTCTCGGTGAGCGTTCCGACGCAGTGGGTTCAAGCTGGTATGGAAGGCTCCGAAACGTTTGGTGGAATATAGGAGATCGCGGGTGTGGCTGGCCTGTTATCCCTGGAGTGAGTGCCTTCCAGCTTTCATTGCAGCCAGTGCTGAAAGCTCCGGAATCATACATGGTGGCCTGGTGGTTTGGAATTGTAGAGCGATAAGGAACCGGGAAAAAGCAAAGCGAGTAGCTAGTATGCCGCCGTGGCCACAAACGGAGCCGGACGGCTGGCACATTAACCACAGGTGACCCAAGTATGTTGTCGACACCTGGAAATTAAATACAACATCCATAGATACGTTGGCAACGTACGCCGATGCTCCATAGAAGGCCTCTGCATCAGTCAAAGGCTTCCACGTTGGGTGGATAGAGTCTAGACGAATAGATTAACGTGGATGAAAAGCTGCAAAGTACAAATAGCACGGGCCCAGCAGCGCTGCGAATTAAATTGGATTCTTGAGACATCCTGATTTAGTTGAACGGAAATTAGATTGAACAAGATATGATTCGAAACATGAGGCAGTCCTAAGTCAATGCATGCAGATTGAGGTCTTGGGATCGTAGAACTTACAGAGCACCAGAATCAAGCCAGATCAGGACTGCACCTTTCATAGCCTCCGTGGTGGGTGAACGGACACGACTTTTTGCAAATGTTCCCACTGCTGCGGAATTATCATTCATCTCTCATCTTGATAAGCTCTTCCTTAACCGCAGTGACTCCGTCAGAGACCTTCTTCATCTCGACCTGAGTCATTTTCCTCAACACATAACTGGCGACGTCTCGACTCTCTCTGCTTTCCGGCCTCCCAATGCCCACACCAATCCTGGCGTACTTCATAACCCCGAGACTATTTGTCACGCTCTTGAGTCCATTATGCCCCTTAGCGCTTCCACCATGCTTCACTTTGATTCTGCCTAGCGGGCTTTCTAATTCGTCGTGAACAATCACTAGCTTCGCGTTCGTGCGGTCTTCGCTTGGTAGGTCTTTTAGAAAGGTTTTCCAAGCAGCCGCAACTGCTGGTCCGCTTACGTTCATGAGAGTTGGTGATTGCCAAAGGGTAAGGTCATCTCCAGTTGTCATTTCACCGTTGCCATGCGGACGGCTCTTGCTGAATGGAGGATAGAATGAAACTTGTTGAAGACAAGAGAGGACGACGTGACCAGCTGAGTGGAGCGTGTTCCTGTATGTTGGACCAGGGTTGCCGAGAGAGGCTACGAAGAGTGAACGACGTAGCATCCGAACAGATTTAGTGCTTGCTGTGATAGATAATTTTGAATGATTTTGACACCGTGTTTGAAGAAAGAAGAAATCTAAAAGATTGAAACGGTAATTGGAAATGGAAGGCAGCCACTAGCGCGGTATGACTCAAAGGGCTCTCGATCTATCAAGCAGCACAAGGAAGGCTTTGTCAGTCATGACGGTATTCAATAAATGCCGATAGCTCCGATAACAAGCTGTCGTCGTCCAGGTGGTCCATCCCTTTTCATAGATTATGAAGGACACAAATAGCATTCAAGATCAGCCTTCGCTTTTTCCGGTCGATGTGAGTGCGGGAGCACCCGGAGGCCCCTGCCAGAAACGCATGGCGATTGACTGCTACTTAAGCTTTGTATTCATACAAGGTCTACATAATATGCAGAGTACGCTCGTATGCCTCGTGGCTTAGTATCGTTTGTCGATCTGCGTTCCTGGTGTTACTCTACTATAAGACATCTTCCCTATCTCCGTTCCATGCATATGCTGCACAATTCCAGCTATGGCTGCTTCGAAACAGCCCAGCGAAGATGCTATCGTTACATTCATCGGTGTGACTAGTCTGCAACGCGGTGATGCCATCAAATGGTTGCAGGTCAGATTCGTATATCGTTTGTAGACATCTAGACTGATCCTGAATGTCCCAGATCTACAACAACGATGCTAATTCAGCCGTTAACGCCTACTTCGAGAATCCCAGTGCTATCTTCGACCAGGTGAAACCCACTGCTTGCACGCAAGGATAACTAAGCTTACTTTTACGCAGCAAAGCCAAGTTAGGAGTGACGAGCAACGAGGCCAAGTGAGCTGGGATGAAGATCAATTCCATATAGACAACACAGAAGACGGCCGAGATGGCCAGAATCATCTTGGCATTCGCCCGGCTGACACCTTAAGACCTGGTGTCTTTGATGATAGCGCCCCAACTAGACCGCCTTCGAGAGTGAGCACACGGGCAATGACAGTGGCAGATGGTAGGACAGCTCTCTTCAAACGCAGCACAAGTATACCAAGCTGATGTCCAGAGTACAGGGGCAAACCAGAACGTCACCATGGATTCGGAAGACGAGCAAATGAAACAAGCAGTGGCACTATCCCTAGGGAACCGGCCGGACCCTCAAGTCGGGTTTTCTGAACCCGAGACTTTCGGGCCTGCGAACCGTGCACATTACGAAACGGCTAAATGGGCCATGACGGTCGCTGGACCTCAAGCAGAAGAAATACACCTCAACCCAGAACCTGTGGACCGAAAACGCCCGGAGGGTTCTCCCGCTTTTCTGAAACCTTCCGCAGCTGGTCACCGTCTGCCAGCATTGCTGAAGATTTTACATGCTATTCCGATGGCGAGGGAAGCACTTCTCAACAGAAGCTACATGTTGCCGGATTATGGCCACGATAAGGACTGGTGGGATGGGACAGCGATCAGACACCTAAGAATCGTCAACTTAGATTTGGAGGGTAAACAGGTTACCGACGACGATATAGTCTACGAGACTCAACGTCTAATGGCCTTTTTGGATGATACAAAGAGGGCCTATGGAAATGCCGATGTTCTTGCAAACATGAATAAGATGTCCAGATACAATAACGACAAAATAGAAGACTTTCTCAATGAATGGCATCATGCAACTGCTCGCTCTGTACCAAATGCGCCTTTGGTGAACATCTTCAATACAGAAGGAACCAAAACATCTAGGGAAGAGTCAGAAACGAGGACTGTATCGCAAGCTATTGTCAAACAATTTGTTGATGAGCAGGTCTCAGGAAAAGGAGGGACCCTCTATGATGTTCTGGACTACAACCTCTGGGCTGACAACAAGGAGGACGAGGAGACATGCCTAGAGAAAGTGGGCGAAGTTCTCTCTTTTGAGATTCACAACCAGGTGGCAAGCGTCGCTGGGCTAGGTGTCGAAATTCCACCCACTTGGTTTGCTGACAGGTATCTAAGATCGTCGACGAAGCAAATAAAACATATGCTGTCCCGTAGAAGGAAAGTGGAAGCAGATCTGGATTGCCAGGAAAAGGCGCAAGCGGCGATTACAAAGTGTTCAAGACCTAGGGACGGCGAAGCCGTCGATGCTGCTCATTTACTTTTGAAAGCAACAGCGTATTTCGAGCAGACATCCGCATATCGAGACATAATCCAACAGCGATCGGGGCCCGTCGATAGCTATCAAGGTCCCGATGAGAGCTCGAGTGGCCCTAAATCCGTAGCGGCCGAGCTGAAGACGTTGGCCGAGAGGATCTCGCAAAAATTGAAAGGTATTCAAGTTGTCTTTCCCATCTCATAATGTACTAAGTCATACAGCATTCGAAGAAGTACAAAAAAATGCACGCGAACAGATAAAAGAGATCTCGCAAATGTACACCAAAGCCTCCGGTGACCCAACGGAGCCCCCTCACCATAGATACACACTTCGAGGGGTATCAACAACTTCAAGCACAGTTTATGTTCTGGAGAGGACGAAGCCAGAACATGAAGATGACATGCTTAGCACAGAAGCCAAGGATTGGCAGTGGTGGAAAATCACATTCATGAGCAATGAAGCTAAACCCGTTGTACGCATGAAGGTGACGGAGGCGGACGTCTTGAAAGCCGCGAGTGTTGAGTCATCCAGTGCTCTCCTTGTCTATGCTACCGAACGCGCGACTTCGTACGAATCCGAGGAGTTGCCGCCACAGTTGCGAAACTTCGTTCGTGCAGACAATCTTTACTTTAGCACGGAGCTGGAGGAAGCATCGTCTCCTAAACCAACCACACCCACCAAACGAAAAGTCCACGATGAAGACAGCGACGATCTGGAAACGCATTACCATCGTTCACCGCCAAATGACAGACCCCTCGTCGACACAGCCGAGTCTAACGATGATATGGATTTCAACCCAGCCACTTACTGCTCGAATCGATCGCCTCCCACACTTTCCCATCATAGAACAAATCCCTATGATGGGCGGACCATCGGGTCGTTTGATGACGTAATCCCTACCAGCCTTCAGGACACTGGGCGGAGGGTCAACTCTTCATCCAGGCTCTTGAACATGGATGGAGCGAGCAAGGGACAGGAGATGCAGGAACGGGGAGCCGGTAAGACTTTGCTACAACAACAGAAAGGTAGTAATGATGAAGACACCTTGGGCAGCTTCGTGCCCGAAATAAACATGGTAGACGATGAGGAGGATGAAGATCAGAGAGGCGTCAAAGGTGGTTAATAATAGTGAGGCCTTTCATAGTGATATCCAATTCTGGAGCATGTTTGAACTACCATTGCTATCACTGCTCGTTACTGATTGGCGACATATATGTCCGACCATGCTTGGTCTTTCGCGCATTGTGCGGCTTCACGTATCGCCCTTCAAACGTCGACTTCTGGCATACTACCTTCGGACTCATGGAGAAACATGCGCTGAATGCCGCACGGTAATACTAATCCGAGCACAAATATATATATTGTTCATCTCGTTCATCACATTCCATTTCATCAGCTCTCTGCGGTTTGTGACTTGTATTCCAGACGAGCTGGCGATAACAAGTTATTTCTTTCGGCTGGTATATGTATACTACCACCTGGCAGAATCGGCGCCAGAGATGAAGCCTTTCGTACGCAACGCCGAGGAATAAGGATGATAGGCAAGGGCGCCTAATGGGTCAGAGAAATCGCCGCTCGAGAGGGCATGCAGCCCATCTTTCTTGTGGCACCTTGACGCATCGTTCTTAGTTGTTGCATGCGCGAGAGGTTTGGGCGGATGCTGTGGGTGATAGTGTGATCAAGAAACAGAGTCAGTGTGCAGGACGAGGACGCTGAATTGATAACGTATTGAGATCCCATGTCCTAGCATTGAGGTCGTTTCGAGACTGAAAGCGGCAATCGGGCAATATGAAGGCTTTCAATTGGTTCAGGGAGTTCTGTGGAGATAGACGTGGGTCTCGAAATGTGAGCCAAGGTGTAATGGATTTAGATGAATATAGTCAGGGGTCTGGGGATCTTGGCCAAGATGTACTGGGTATAATTCACGTCGCCAAATGTCCAAAATCCCCGATATCCAAGGTCCAATTGTCCTCCCAAGCCCAAGTCTGCTATGGTTAAACTCAACTAGACCGCCATCCATTTCAAATACACAATCCACCTCATGAGAAGTATTATATTGCTGTGATTTCCAAAATCTATGTCCGATAGTCGGCGTTGATGGTCACTGCTCAAAATCAGTCGTGATTCAGTTTGAAGGGGCAAGGACTCACCATATTCATGACTGAAGTCGCAGAACGAGTAACTTGCTGCTTCCTTTCCGGTCCCTTTTAATCCACCCCCCAGGTCCACAAGTATCTCCAGGTCTTCATGCTTTAGTATTTCAGCCGCTCGTGCCTCATCTATGTTCTCGGGTTCTCCATTGACGACCAGTTTCAGGATCTCACTTCCATCCGTGGGCACAAAGCTCACACTTACCTTGTCTGGCGCCACGGTTCCGGGATAATGAAGTCGTGTGTAACCAATGGCGCAGAGTATGCGGCCCCAATTTGCATCTTTTCCATAGAGAGCAGTCTTGACCAAGGGGTCACGTGCGATGGACGAAGCGATAGCTCTCGAGTCTCCCAGGTGGGGTGAATTAACAACACGGACACGGACAAACTTCGTCGCACCCTCCCCGTCACGAACAACCAACTGTGAGAGCTCCTGAGCAAAATTGGTGACGATTTCCTGCATGGCTTTGATGTCTGCGAAAGACTTTTCATTGATAATTTTCCCACCGGCTGCGCCGTTGGCCAGAATCGCGAGGCTATCGTTAGTGCTTGTGCTTCCGTCGATGCTGATGGCGTTCTGGTCCATCTTGTTAGTATACCCCGAGTCGCTAAGGTTATCACATAGTACGTACGAAGGAGCGGTCGGCGGCGTATTCGAGGAGGCGCCTAAGCTGACAAGCCTGTACAGGGGCATCAGTGCAGATGATCCCCAGGAGGGTGGCCATGTTAGGGTGTATCATTCCAGCACCTTTGGTCATACCGGCTAGCGAATAGGTAATTCCGGGGGAGGACGGAAGTGTGAAAGTTCTAGAAAGAAGCTTGGGAAAGGTGTCAGTAGTGCAAATACTCCGAGCGGTCGCAAGCCACGAGTCATGGGAACCATCCAGATTTAAGATAGCCTTCGGTATAGCGTCGAGGATTCTCTGAATTGGAAGTCTTTGGCCTATCACGCCAGTGGACATGACCAGGGAGCTGTTGGCAACAGGACTTGGCTGAAGTCTGCTTAATTCTGTTGCCATGCTGGCAGCATCTTCAAGACCTCCTTTGCCAGTCACTGCATTGGCACACCCAGAATTGATGATTATGGATCCAACGCCCTCGCCTTGTGTCGTTCCGAAGACCTTCTTACTGACGGTCACAGGAGCGGCCTGGAATTTATTTCTCGTGAATATAGCGGCAGCAGAGCACTTCGTCTGGGATATTATGAGAGCGAGATCAGGAAAGCGGGTGTTAGATGGTTTGACTCCAACGTGGGTAGCGGAGACAAGGAATCCTTTAGGGTAGGTCCCTGATGTGGGTACGTATTTCAGCTTTGCTTCAGGTATGGCGCCATCTACGGGAGCGGAGGAGGATCGAATCTGTCTTAAGGCCGTAGATTTTTGGGTCCTCACACTGAACACTGCGGAAGATGTTAGTCCGAAGTACAGAAGCAAAGCCAGTCTCGACTCGCTTTCTCACATGTTTTGTGCAAAGCAGCCATAGCTAGTACGAGAGATGACTGACTCGCAATAGAAATCAAGCAAATGGAGTTGCCATAATTGAAGGGAAAGCAAAGATCGGGATCCTAAGAGCTTTACAGAGTCTTTTCGAGTGAGTCACTTGAAGAGACTCATTGAAAGGGGCCCGCTATCGCAATTAGTTCTGAGGCCTGAGTGAGGAATCTTCTCATGGCATGCAACACTTCCCAGACGGAGAGGGATCTCAAAGCAGGAGCTTGACAGCGCTCAAGGCGCAATTCCGCCTCGTGCAGAGACGCCTACCTTTACGGAATATGCTGTAGTAAAAGTAGAGTTCGGAATCGGTTTTTATACTTACTTTATCCTGACTGAATTTCAGAACTATCCCGCAAGCGCCCGAAAGCCACCTTTTAGGCTTTCGGCCCGACCCTAGTATGAGGCTTCCCTTCGTTCGGGTCATGATCCATGAGGTAAAGAAACGTTTTGGGTTGAATGCATTACAAGCTTCCAGAGATCATCAATTCCTAGCTGTGATGCTCTCATCGTGGCGAGCGTACCTCAAGTCACTAAGGATGCGATAGCTGAGGACTATGAAGAGCTGACAAGGAAAGTTTATCCCCACGATGCCTGCAAACTCGAGGACGGTCTAGCATGTCGTACATCAATGGGTATGCCAACGGCGGCTATGGAGCAAATCGCTATGAAGAGGCGGCTCGGGATGATGAGCAAGGAGAAGATAGTGGCCAGCACCGGGCTGGAGGATACGGAGGCTTTCACAACAGCCAACTTGCCGTGCCCGCAGAGCCCGAGCTTGAGCCTCCACCACCCCCAGTTTCGTTCCAACATCGAGGCACAGAAGACTCGACGAGTGGATTTGGTCTTTTCGCGTCAGGGAGGCGAGATGTCGATGACTATGACTCGAGCAGGAGTCGAGACAGAGGCGTGCGCGGTCCTGACACAAGGCTCCATGGCAGTGGGCTGGGAGGCAAACAGATCGAGGGTGTCCTAGACCACATACATGCGAATTGGGGCATCATAACCAGAGAAGATTGCGTACCTGTTCATGTTGCCTTGCAATTGATGGACTATAGCTCTCTTGGCCGGGGCAACGATTACCAGGACTTTCAACGGACGAACAAGCACCTCCAAAAGGCTCTCAAGGCAATTGTAAACGAACATCACCAAGGCTTCAATAGCTCTATTGGAACATTTCATAAGATTCAAGCAAGCATACAATTATCACAAAGCCGGGTTCGAGCATTGAGGGACTCAGTATTGGGCGCGAAATCGAATCTTATGGTTACAAAGCCAGAGCTCAAGGGCTTAGGTACATCATCCCAGAAATACGATGACATGCTCTCAATATTGGGTCATGTTGAAAGGCTGCAACTGATGCCTGAGCAATTGGATGCTCGCATATCAGACAAACATTTCTTGCCTGCTGTGGATCTGTTACAAGATGCTTTAAGAATGATCAGGAAGTCTGAAATGGAAAATATAGGTGCTTTGACAGATCTTAGGATATATTTCAGCAATCAAGAGACATCTTTGACTGACATTCTAATTGAAGAACTTCATGATCACCTGTATCTGAAGTCGCCCTATTGTCAAGATCGGTGGAAGCCATATACAGGGGACTCTGTCAATCTTAGTGCTCCTGAGGTCGGGTCTGTATCGTTGCCGAATATCTGGGGCCGGCCTCTTTATCGTTTCCTTGAAAATTTAGATACTTCCTCCCCCTTGGAGGATGATGCGTCTCAAAATCCCGAAAGCGACAGCTTCCAGTACATATACATGGTCATTGAGTCTTTGAATAAGCTGGGACACCTAGATATAGCTGTTGACCGTATGGAACAACGACTTCCGGTGGAGCTTTTTGCTATTGTCGACAGGACGAACCAGGAGGTCGATATGCGTCATGCAGCACATACACGTGCTCCACCCAAGTTCGAGAAAGGCCCCATGGATCTTAAGTTAACCAACAGCGTTGGTCGTGATGAAGTACTCAATGATCTGCTATGGACGTTGTACTCCAAATTCGAGGCCATCGCCGAGGGGCATCGAGCGGTGCATGAGGTCGTAGCTGGCATTGTCAAGCGTGAGGGACTGAGACATTCAGGAACTCTGCTAAGAGGGTTCAAAGAAATGTGGAAGCTTTATCAAAGCGAGGTAAATTATGGATCTGCGTGATCTGGAATTACGCTTATATGCCCAGATGCGATCATTGCTACATGACTATTTAGCGACAGATGAAAACCATTCGAACAGGGCGGGACGTCAACTTGCTGCGGAAGGTAATATATTTCATAGGAATCAGCGGGAGAAAAACAAGGTAGATCTCTCCCTCACCACTCAAGGAACACTCTGATAGGCCCAGCGTGTCTTCAAATTGTCCGAAATTGACGAGAAATCTGCGGACCTGGCTGCGGACCAGCGCGACCTCGACCAAATATTACAGGCTTCGGTACCTGGCTTGGTCTCCAAGTCCCAAAGACGCTCTTTTGTTAGCCAACACAACAGCACTAACACGAGTGACGGCCCTGTGGTAGGGCACAAATTGCTCGTCGAGGCAGATGTTTTCAACATCAGCTCCCTTCTACCACCTTCACTCTCGTTCCTCCAGCGCCTGAGAGACATTGTTCCTCACGATTCACATATCGCAATGAGTACTCTGACCTCTTTCCTTGACGAGTTCCTAGTCAATGTCTTCCACCCCCAGCTCGAGGAGACTGTTACGGAGTTATGCAATCAATCTTTCGCCGAACTTGATGCCTTTCAACAGGATCCTCAATGGTCTCAGCATTCTGTGAGACCTGTATTCAAGGTAGCATGCTAATTCCAAGGTACCACGAGTTCTGGCTTACGCAGATAGGGCACATCCAATTTTTTCTTTTTGATACGATCTTTCTGCAAGTTGCTTGATACGATACCCCCTGATTTGACGTCGACGCAATTAATAATTACGCAACTGGTCGCTTATTATGACAAGTGCTGTGAGTGGTACAAAGCCTTGGTCAAGAGACCACAGCTACAGGTACAAGATGAGGTACGGTACCTGAAGTCAGCAGCTGCAATGGCGGATGCGGGAGAGGTCCGGAACCTGGTGGAAAGTATCTGGCCAGGCGAAGTCTCAGAGGGACAGGAAGAGCCGATGCATAAGGAGGTCAAGATTCTCATCGCGACGACCAACGAGGCGCCGTTGGATCCCTTCGACATCATTTCAGACCGCAGATCAGTGACAGCTCTGTGCTTGATTTACTCTAGCATGCACTGGCTCGCAACACAACTCCATCAACTCCGAAAGGTCATACCTGAAAAGTCACGATCACATCGAGAGTCGTCACACTCCCAGCACAAACGCCAATGGTCACTCCTCAATAACGCTCGTCCGCAAGACGAGAATACTCCAATCTACCTTCCCATGACCCAGGATACGGTCGAAGCCTTCGACAGCATTCTGGCCTCCGTCCGCGCCCTCGGCACCACCGCCCTCCTAACCCTCCACATCGATATCAGACTCGGTATCATCCACATGCTAAACCGCACCCTTCAAGCGCCCTACCTCCTCGCACAGCCGGCGCAAGATCCCGATCCTTCAATCCTCTCCCTAAATGCAGACCTTCTCTCCTTTGCCGATACACTCTCCACGCATCTTACGACCCCAGCGCAATCCTTCATCACCACCGGTCTAGCACTCCTCATAGACACCTTCCTTGTGACCAACGCCTCCCACATCACCAGCGGTATGAACGAGCACGGCTGCGGAAGGATGCAGCTGAACATATTGGTGCTTTCTCAAAACCTAAAGTCCATTGAGACGAGCTTGCCGGGTCATAGCATCGAGCTTGATCGCAGTGCGCGCTTCTTCGACCTTTTCATGGAAGGCGCTGATGCCGTTGTGGAAAAGGCCAAGGATAAGGGTGGGGAGGGGTTGGAAGGATTCAGTTTGGAAGAGCTGAAGGCTTTGGTGGAGCTGTGGTATAGAGAGGGAACGGAGAGTGGGGCACGGGAGGTACAGGTCAAGAGCAGGAGAGAATTAGGGGACAAACTATTGGTACTGAGTGAATGTTTGTGGAACAGATGAGATTTGTATACCCATCATAGTTCCTATTATATATCTTCTCTCCTAGTTGGCCTATGCCATCCAAACGCCTTCAAAACCGCCGACACTGCTCACACATCCATGTCGCATCGATGCTCAAATTTCACCCACCCCGTCAACCGATTCGCCACATCACTAGCATAACAATGCGTCGCCCCGCCCTTCCCCAGATCCCCACTCTCATGGATACTCCCCGAATTATAGATCCTCGCCGCGCGATAGAACGCACTCACATCACCCCCCTCGGCCTGATTGATACACTGCGCCAACCCATCCCCCCAATCCGTCCCTCCCACGCCCTCCTCGACCATCTGCGTGATCACGTCTGCAGGGCATGGGTTCTGAATGCTGGCCTCATCGACGCCGTTGTTGCAGCTCGCGGTGCCGTTGTGGTCTTGCATCATCCCCGGGTTGGGCACGCCGTAGTTGGAGGTCGGGGCGCGGACGCAGCCGCCGGATTCTTGCATTATGATTGCGAGGATGAAGCGGTGATCGACGAGGGTTCTCTTGGCTACTGTTTGGATGGCGGAGTAGACGTCTGCGGTTTCGTCTTCGGAGTTTGGCTGTTGGTGGTAAATTTCGCAGGATCTTGAGAATAAGTATTTACTGTCGTTGAACCTTGTGGCAGTGGGCTGTCAATTGGTGGAACGGCTGAATGGACCGGCGATAAAGCGGTGAGGAGAGGAAGAAATTGTGTGTACGTACAGGTCTTGAAATGAAAGCCAGGAAGATTTCTTTGGCCAGCCGGCATCGGTAGATCCGTTACCACTGTATTGAGTGTAGTAATCAACGAGAACGCCATCTCTATCGTCCACGGTAGTCACTGCGATAGAGGACTTGTTGACCGTCCCACCAGTCTCTTGAGGAAGACGGACAGCGGCTAGGACGGGATTTACGGTTATGGTTGCCGATGGATGTGAAGCAACACGATGGGAATCACTGTCTTGGAATGTTGTGCCTTCTTGGTTGTTGATAGATGCTACGGCGACACCAGTGTTCGTTACCTGTCCATGGACAGCTTGAGGTCGAGAAGCGGACGCTTTTGTTGAGAGGTTTGGCTCGACTCTTATGGGTAGAAGACCCGCAGTTGCGAGGATTGCGAAGTGAATGACGATTAAAAGCTTTACACAATGAGCATCGATAAGTTGTGGATGGTGTTAGAAGTAGTCCTTACTATATTCTGTAGCATATCGGTGTCGGCGACTCCAAATACGGTCCCCCCGTTATGTATCTGGCCGATTGGGCATATATTTCGAGCTTGGCACCATCTGCTACTGCCATTGACAATCTTCGTCCATGCATTCCCAAGAGGTTGTGCTGCATAGCTGGACGGGCTTCGTCATACAATGGACGTGGTTCGTTTTACGGCTGTCAGTAGCGGCCTGCCCAATACCCTGGATGTGATCGCTAGGCAGGTGCCGGGTTCGGCCACACAAGCCTTTAGCTTCCAGTGATGAGATTAACATTGTTTTGGTGGGTGCTTATTCACTTTGTGGTGAGCAATAGGGCTTCTCAATACCAGCCTTGCAACCCGGCTCCCCAGATACTCGCACCCCTGCCTGCTGAGTTTCGTAATTCATTGGCAGCTGTACAGCTACTGAGGACGTTGCTCGTGAATTGTTACGGCTATAATGCACCTTGCATGGCAGATGATATCGACTGGTTTTGCTGGTAAGCTAGAGGTTGACCTTCGCATTGCTTCGACGGTCCTTGGCCGGGCGCAGATCGACCACCTGAATTCAATCTCAAGTAGTAGAAGTCAAACCATCCTTTCTTACGGTGAAGCGCTTTGCCGATTCTGAGCTGGTTGTTGTCTTTGAGTGGGCCATGGAACGGCGAGGACGCCAAGCAAGTGGCGAGCGCCTCAGGAGGTCTGCGGATGCTGTCAACGACTAAGCTTTGTATACAAATAGACATGAGAATTTATTGACGTAATTGAGGGCGCTGGAGCAGACGAAGAAGCATGGATGGAATGAGATTTCCTACAAGTTTCTTGACAGTATTAGCATCAAGATGATTATCGTCTGCAATTGAATAACTCAAGGAGGAAAGACGATTTCGGTTCACGAACGAACGTTGTCATGGCCGGTATAATCCTGTCGAACGTAAAATTGGCTCCCGTGAGCAATGAATGGTGGGCAAACACTTCAGCTGTAGATAAATCAAACATCCATCCTACAAACCAGATTATGTAGTGAAATTCCTTCAGTCCGTACCTTATAATATTGCGCTCATTGGTCTATTCTTCACTCAAGCGACTTTGCGGAAAGTGGAGGTATGCTTGTACGTAAAATCTCACGCTCTTGATCTTTGAGGCTTGAGCATCGCTTCAAGCAATGTCCTTTGACCCGGAACCATGAAGTCCAGAGCCCGAACGTTGACTAAATACAAATTCAAGGGAATGTAGCAGCCCCCTGAATTGTGTCCGAGTGCGATCCAGGGCAGAGAACATTGCCTGAGTATCGTCCGGGCCTGTTTGTCCGGCCAGTCGTGGAGGATGGTGCCAAGGTAACATGTTATGGCTCTTTTGAGAGGCTGTAGGTCAAAGACTTTGGTGCCAGAACCAGTTCTAGCAGCGTATCGCACTCCGCTACCTGCCATCTCTCGCCCGTGGAATGAGACTGAAACCAATCATCGCCCAGATTGGTACGAGCGATCTCCATTACAGTATTTAAAGCGCTGCAATGGGCCTTCCATGGAGTCAGCCAATAACGAAGTTTGGTATCCATTGCATATTGAGTTGGCCATCTTATACATCACTAGCGGTTTGTGTGTGCAAACGACATCAGGTTGAGTAGTATTACGGGACGATATCCAATACGCGATCGGCGAAGGCGGAGTGCCGCCAATGGAAAATCTTTGACATAAGGACTTGCAAGTAGCCTTGATGTCAAAGCATCTTTGAGTACTGAGGCTAGTTGTGCACATGGAGCCATTTCCCTGACGGCAACGTCCATTTGATCAGCAACGGAGGAAGAGGGTAAACTAGGCAACAGGGATTCGGGATAGGTTTGCTAATCATGTCCCATGGATAGAAATGGCCCTGTCCAATACCGAGAGTAAAGTGTTGTCGAGAGTAGATATGGGTTTTCTAGGACTCCTCCATCCAAGATCTAGGTCTGCTTATTCACGGAATTAAAGTCTAATTTCCGGACCTTAAAGTAGGATATATGACAACCAAGTCCAATATTTTGTCAATAATGGAAGGACATGTGCCTGCGATTGATCTGCTGTGTTCAACCATGTTGGTTCCCAGGACCGTGAATCCTCCATAGTCATGGTCCTTCCTGGTATCGTGAGATCTCTACTGCAAACCTGTTTAATTGCAGAATGGCGTCGCCGAATACGCATAACAATGGCACATTCGAGGCGCACAGTATGGCAGACGTAGAGAAGGTAAGCCACTCTCTGAAGTCTCACGCAGGGGTCTGGCCGATTGAACGCTTATTCACACCTTCAGCTTGTCAAGAGTCTCTATCAGCCAGGGTCACCACAACAGATCGCCCAGATAGAAAAAGCACTGCAAGGCCTGCAAAGGTCACAGCAAGGCTGGCATTTCGCCGATGCACTTTTACAGAGTCAAGACGCCAATGTCCGTTTCTTTGGAGCCTTGACCTTTACTATCAAAATCAATCAGGACTGGGATTCTTTGAATGAGGCAGATGCTACACAGCTGCTTTACAGACTTGTCGAATGGCTGATCCAATTCTCAAATTCTCAGGAATCCGCCCTAGTAGTACGAAAACTGTGTTCTGCGCTAATAGCCTACTATCTACGACCCTCAGGGCCTTGGAAACAATGCATCCGACATCTTTTAGTATCCTTTAATGCGGGCCAGCCGATTCCATTCGATCAGCTCAGCGCCCAGCGATCCCCAACTTCCTCACTAGTCGATACGCTCAATCATACGCAAAGGCAAGCAATCTTGTGGTTCGCCAGCGGTCTCGTCGAGGAGGTCAACAGAGCGGACAGTGCAAGTATACAGAGTTACAAGTACTATGAGAGAGTATCGACGAATGTCGCTGACGTAGCCGATTTGCTGTACCATTCAATCGGCGCTGCATCCAAGGGAGACTTCAAGTTAGCTGAACATGGTGTGAAATGTTTTCAAGTATGTTCATTTTATCTTTTAACTCCTTCTTTTGCAGCATTGTTCTCGAAAGGATATTGCAGTGGCACAGCCTAGAAAAATTTTCGAAATACGTAAGAAGAAACGATACGAGCCGTGTCTTTGTGACCGTGAGCAGTTCCAGCAGCACCTTTTGATACCGCGAATGTGCCTTCATGAGCTGCAATGTCCAGAATGTTTGAGATTTATCCAGTAAAACTGCAGCGATAGGACCTGATGATGTTCGAGACGCACTGGAGATGTGGATACGGTGCCATCATATGCGCCCTTGGATTATTTAAGCAGCCGCTTCTCCATGCCAAATCCTGCATTTAAGAGCTGCAATGTTCAGCATGTTCCGGGCGATTCCCACCACAAGATCCTCATTTGTCCTCAGTTGGCCCTTTTATGTGCTTCTGCTAACTATTATAGTCCTGGGTGATGTATGCACACCGAGGATGGGTTGACAAAGGCTCGGAGCTAGAAGCTCTTAGGCCCCTTACGCCCATGGCCATGACACTTCTACAATATGGGGAAATATACGACGCGGTCACGGAACTTTTCACCGACATCCTAAACCATTTTCCCGCGTTCCTAACAGCCAATGACTTTCAGACGTTGTCTATCTTCTTGACGACTGAAGATGCTCAAATGATCGTGGCGAGGCTGAGGACAGGTAATTTCGACACGGACGATATGTCTTTTGCAAGACTTTTGCTAGCCTATGGGGATGCAGCCGTTCAGGATTTGGCCATAAAGCCGGAAAATCCTCGGTTGAATCAGCTATTGTTCCAACTTCTCGAAGTGCTCAAATGCAACGGGTATGGCGATGTCGAAGAGGAAGTCTACTCAGGGGCTTTCGAATTCTGGATCACGTACATAGAGTTTGCTATTGATTCGCTTTTTGATGAAGACAATGAGAAAAGAGAAGTACTCTGGATGGATGTCGCTCGACAGCGTATCGAAGCCGTCATTGAAGCTGCTTGGGAAAGAATTCAAGCACCACCGCCAGACATCGCTTCCAGCTGGGTAAGGCACATTCCCGGGTTGGTTTCCCCAGCTTTGCAAGACAACATATGGAACTGACTCTATAGTATGGGGAAGATGTCATTTTCCTTAGCACTCCATTGCTTACGCGAGTTTATCATGACTTGTATTGTCTGGAAAAGTCCCTTCTGTCGGGTCATTTTGAACTCCGCAGCGATGCATTCTGGGTCTGTTCAATGCTAATTTCGAAATGTGCGCAGGACTCAGAAATGGAAGCAAATTGGACCGGCTTCCGCAAAGACGCGCGAGACCTTCTTCAATCATCGTACACACTGCTTGGCGTGGAGGTTTTCAAGAAATTCGGGCAGCTTGCCCTCCAATCGCTCCGTACTCATGCCTGGCTTCCACTGGAGGCGACTTTGTTCTGCTTAAACGCACTTTCGGACTCGATCGCAGACGAGGAGCCAGTTGATGATTTCCTCTCGACGATCTTTGGTTCTTCCTTGTTTGCGGATCTGACCACCACGGAGGAGCCTATTCCAATGATCACAAAGAAGACAGCAGTGATCATGATCAGCAATTATACTGCGTTCTTCGAGAGACATGCGGAGCATCTCCCAGCGATGCTGAACTATCTGTTCGCCTCTCTAGGACCAGAATCCAAAATGCTGGCAAACGTGGCGGCAAAGGCAATCTTCTTAACTTGTTCTTCGTGTCGTACGACACTGACATCGGAACTGGGCGCCTTTTTGCAGCAATACGAGGTGCTGCTAACATGGGGCGATATTGAGACTAGCACAAAAGAAAGAGTCATTGGTGCTATTGCTGCAATAGTCGAGGCCTTACCCACAGATGAGGACAAGATTATGCCCCTGGCTCAGTTGGTCCAGTCCGTCGAAAAGGAGGCTGCATACTCCGTGAAAGCGATGGAGGCTTCACAAGCCGAGGTTTTCCAAGAAAGCGGTCTCAGTGCCTTGAAATGCCTTGCGAGCATGGGGAAAGCATTGCAAGCACCCGACGAGGCTGTGATCGATCTTGATGCAGAGGGTCCCATATCAACATTCTGGACGAATGGTCGAGGTACCCAGCTACAGGCTAAGGTCATTCGGATCTTTGAAACCATCACTGGACTGATGAAGTGGAACAGTGACATAATTGAGGCTGGCTGTCAGATTCTTCGCGCCGGATACAAAGAAAGGATTCCAGGCTTGTTTGTCTTGCCCATCAAGGTCACCGTGGACTTTGTCCTAGCGACCACACTGGATACCGCAAGGTTGGATCAGGTATTGGACACAGCCGGGGTGATGCTCGTCAACCGTTCCGGCCAACGAGAGGCGGCAATGACGGATGCTGCATCATCTATCCTTGGTCACCTGCTGGGCATCGTTGCGATGATGAATTGTAAGGGAATCCGGGTTCAATACATCTGTGGCTCCATTACCTCCCTATGCTGTTATCATGCCCCCAAGCCTCCTCCATCTCCTCCCTCTTCTGCGTCTTCTGATTCCCAACCATAATCCTTATTTTCTCAAAGAACACATAGGTGGCATATAAAGTTGGGATATTGGCCCCACGAGTGCGAAGTAGAAAATCGCTAATTTAAATGGTCCAGACGACCCTTCATCAGATCCTGAAGCCTCCGCAGCTGCCATCGAGCTAATGGAGAGGATGATACCACGTTATCTCAGCAGTATAATGAACACACAAAACATTCAGCCCCTTTTCGACTTCATCTTGAGATCCCTTACGGTACCTGAGGTTATGCCGAAGCGATCAGCGGCTCAGTTCTGGGTGTGTTTCTACTCCTTTGCAAAATTGCAGCTCCTTACTGCGAGTACAGAGCACGTTTATGCAAAGACATGATGTCTCTGCAGAAGTCCAAAACTTCCATCAGTCTGCCACGAGCCGCTACGGTCCACACATCTGTCAAATACTTGTGCATAGGATAGCTGGAGAAGCGAGTCGAAGCGAGCTCGATGTGCTGGCCCAACCGCTGAAGAAGATCATCTCGTCTCAACAGTCGGCGAAGGCATGGCTGTCAGATGCATTGAATAGCAGCACCTTTCCAAGCCAGAAGGTGAACCAGGATGATAAACGGATATGGCTGAGTAAAATCATGAGGTACAAAAAAGGTGTCGTCGAACATCGCAGGGTACCGGCTGATCAAGTTATAGTCTTCGCGGATCCATAGTAACGAACACAGCGATACGAGATTTTTGGATCCAATGTCGGGGCTCTGAATTCTCCTATACATCGTAAGAGCAAGGGGAATGACAAAAAACCACACAAGTTAGGACGACACAAAAGTAGCAAAAGCATAGTAATGGCGCTTCTAGCATTATACCCATAGAACATTTCTACATTATCAAGTTATCTTTTGCATAACAAGCTGTCGAGAGCAGCTGCGCAGTCAGGGTCACATACCCCAGTCAATGAAGGGTCCTGAACCTTTCATTTTGGTCTGCTCTGGAAGCGCTCATGTAGCGTAGCAGAGGGTGTCCAACGCAGTTTCATTAGGGTAGTCCAAGCATGAAGGCCCGAATCTTCGAAGCTGCGATGTACACTGTTGTTGGAATCCGCACCCTACAGGCTGCCAGATAATTTATAATAGGCTGCCGCCTTTTCAAAATGACGCCAGTGATGCCAGTGCGAATGTAGCTCCAAAGCTCAACTTGAACGCCACATTGTCCTCTATGGCAGACCGCAAATTTATCCCCTTCACATAACTTTGTAACCTCGATGTTGGTACAATATTGTATCCTCTCGAAGCCATGAACTATACTCTTATCAGCATTCCTCTACCCCCTTCCTAGATGGCAGAGATTCCTCTTCACTTACCTGCACGCCAAACACCAGCAACCCAAATAACATCGCCAGTGTCTTCGAAAAAGTACTCACGGCCACCCCTCCCAATAAGCCTACCAAACACCCGCAATCAGCACCACATTGCCTCCCAACCCTCCCCCCGTATCAGATACCTCAAAGCGACGTACCAAGTATACTCCCCGAACTGATCTGGCTAATAGCGGATGAATTCGGCTTCCCATCCTTAACCACAGGCACCTTTGCATCTCTTGAATACGCCTTGAAAGACTCTGAGACCGTGGTCAGCGGCGTTGCGCCTGCAGCGTCGCATCGCAGCGGCCTTTGGCGGTAGAATGCTGTGGTTGCGTAGATGGAGGTGAGACCTAGGCCGATGGAGAGGGGGAGGAGGGGGCGCGCGCGGGAGAGGAGGAGGGTTGCCATTGAGTGCGAGGCAGCTTGGGGGCAGCGGGAGAGATTTGTGGAGTGATCAGATTGAGATTCGAAGTTTGACTGGGGCCGATGCCTGGTGTAACAACGCGTTCGATAGAGGTAAAGGTACTTTACAGCTTCGTTGTAGCTCCAAGTGATGTCAACGGCTGTGAAAGTACCCGCCCACTAGTCTGGACTATTAGGGTTAGGGGGAGCACTTCGGCGCTAAGATAATGCAAGTCTATCTCAAGACCGAAATTAACCGTGTGCCGATCTCGGGCTTTTTCTGGAATCCGATGCTTGGAATGAGTGTAGAGTCATAGAAGCTGAATTTCCTTGCAAAGGCCTTTCTGATATGCTTCCATTTCCTCTGACTCTCATTGATCACTAGAAGCATTTGACTTCATCTTTCACATTGAACCCATCATCTGCGTCATTACCATAGCTGGGCCCCACTAATATATTTTCTCATTCACCTAGGTGGCGAGGTTCACCCCATTCTTCCTTGACTAGCCCCGCAACTAGATTTCTGAAGAGATCTGACTGCAGAAGCACATCTCATATCGAAGATCACAATTGCGGTATCACAATCCAACATGACCACCGTCAACGGCTCAGGCCCCTGTGGCCCAATCGAGGCCGATTTTGCGAAATTGAAAACGAAAGACTCAGTCTTTTCACCTAGTGTCACCAGTAATGGGTCCGCTGCTGGTCCTGTCACCAATGGGACCTTCGCATCCAGTATACCCAAATCTGAATCCTCCACGGCCTCCGCTCCAAACTTCAAAGTCAAATCAGGTCTGGCCAAAATGCTCAAAGGCGGTGTGATAATGGACGTCGTCAACGCTTCTCAAGCTCGCATAGCAGAAGAAGCAGGCGCCTGCGCAGTCATGGCCCTCGAGCGTGTCCCCGCCGACATCAGAGCCCAGGGTGGCGTGGCACGCATGTCAGACCCTGGCATGATAAAAGAGATTATGGAGACGGTGACCATACCCGTAATGGCAAAAGCTCGGATCGGACATTTCGTCGAATGCCAGATCCTGGAAGGCTTAGGAGTTGACTACATCGATGAGAGCGAGGTGCTGACGCCTGCGGATCCTACGCATCATGTTGAGAAGCATCCCTTCAAAACGCCGTTTGTATGTGGGTGCAGGAACTTGGGCGAGGCCTTGAGACGGATTGATGAGGGGGCGGCTATGATCCGGACAAAGGGTGAGGCCGGGACCGGAGACGTAGTCGAGGCTGTGAGACACATGCGGACTGTGACGGCGGAGATCAATAGGGCGAGAGGTATGAGTGACATGGAACTTCGCGTGTACGCAAAAGAGCTCAATGCGCCTTTCCATATCCTGAAAGAAACGGCCGAGCTGGGACGGCTGCCGGTTGTCAACTTCGCCGCCGGAGGGGTAGCGACACCGGCAGACGCGGCGCTCATGATGCAATTAGGCTGCGATGGCGTATTCGTGGGTAGTGGCATCTTCAAATCAGGCAATGCAGCCAAAAGAGCGAAGGCCATTGTGCAGGCGACGACCCACTTCAGGGATCCAAAGGTATTGGCGGATGTTTCTGAGGGACTAGGTGAGGCAATGGTAGGAATCAATGTAGGAAGGATGGGGGAGGAGGACAAGATGGCGAAGAGAGGGTGGTAGAGGATGCCAGTCTTTCAGGAGTGTACATATTACATAGGTGCAGAATGAAAAGCTGGACGGTCGGCGAATGGCCAATGAAAGGCGGACAAAGAAGTCTTCACTACGCGCCAATAGCCTAATGCTTCAGGACAGAACAATTCCTAGTGTTCCTAAAGAATGTTCGATGCAAAATCCAACGAAGAACAATCGACGGGGTGCAGATCCGAAAGGGGCTCACCTCACGCTGACAGATGCCATCTTGTTTCAGTGTACCGGCTGTAATGTTCTCTTATCATCTTACGCCCACTTCATCTGCTCACGGCTAGGATCGACCTGGCAGGGCGGGATGAGGCTGAAAAACAACAGCCGCGCTTTCGCCTAATCAGGCGTAGCGCGTCTGTACGCAATCAAAAGTCAAGTACTCATGATATACACTCCTATCAATTTAGATAGATATCACTCTTCTTGCTCATGTACCTCTTTCGTAACTTGCCTCACCGTACCTACTCCGCATTTTGTTACCATCCAAGCAGATTCTGGAAACCTTTCAGTACTACAAAGATACTTGACGTTGATATGGAGACGGTGAATACAACAAAGCGGCTGGGAGGCCTCCGAGACCTGATGAAGAAGAACGGAGTCGACATATATAGTATGAAAAGGAGTCTAATTTTAGATTGAATCTAGACTTATTTACTCTGCAAGTCGTACCCTCAGAGGATTCTCATCAGTCAGAATATATCGCTCCATGCGACGCTCGTCGAGGTTGGAAGGCATTGCAAGAAGGCTTGATGAGAAACTAACACGCATAGAATTCATTTGTGGCTTCTCTGGATCTGCAGGTACAGCGGTAATAACTCACGACAAGGCCGCCTTAGCTACCGATGGTCGATACTTCAACCAAGCATCAAAACAACTGGACTCAAATTGGGAGCTTTTGAAGCAGGGCCTTGAAGATGTTCCCACTTGGCAAGAATGGTCTCAACCCCAACAGAATCTATTGTCATTCCCAAAGTTCTGACTCCAAACAGGACGGCGGACCAGTCTGAAGGAAAGAAGACCGTAGGCGTAGATCCGACAGTCATCAGGGCCCGTGGGTTACCTAGAATTACGACCCATGTTTGAAATGCTAAGCTTTAATGCAGCTGAGGCTCGAAAGCTGGCGGAGAAGATCAAGAAGAAGGGGGGCGATGCGCTTGTTGGAGTCAAAACCAATCTCGTAGATGAAATATGGGGCGACAGTCGTCCCCCACGACCGCAAGAGAAGATCAAGGCACTGCCATTAGAATTTTCCGGAAAGAAGTTCGAAGAAAAAATCGATGATCTGAGAAGAGAGCTCGAAAAGAAGAAGAGTGCCGGTCTCATAGTTTGTAGGTGCCAATATTTTCGAGACCCAGATCACTTACTGATACCTGGTTCTTAGCTATGTTGGATGAAGTCGCTTGGCTCTATAACCTTCGAGGCAATGAGTGTGGTTCTTCTATTTGGCAGACCATAAAGGCATCACAGGCTAAATACACTGCAGTATTCCTTACAATCCTGTTTTCTTCTCATACGCTATCATCACACCTACAACAGCTGCTCTGTATGTTGATGAAGCAAAATTTAGCGCTGACGTACAATCGCATCTTGGAGGCAAGGTCAAAATCAGGCCTTACGATGCAATTTTGGAGGATACCAAAATGCTCAGTCTAAAGCCAGAACATGAACAAGAACAGGGAGCGAACTCTGCTGGCAGCAAGGATACCGGAACGCCAAGGCGTAAATACATGATCTCTACGAAAGCCTCCTGGGCTCTTAGCCTAGAGCTAGGAGGGGAAGAAAAGGTCGACGAGCTTCGAAGCCTAGTAGGTGATGCAAAAGCTGTTAAGAACAAAACCGAGCTCGAAGGAATGCGAGCGTGCCATGTCCGAGATGGAGCTGCATTGAGCGAGTATTTCGCATGGTTGGAAGAAGAACTTGTAGAGAAGGCGTCCAAGCTTGATGAAGTTCAAGCAGCCGATAAACTCGAGCAAATACGGTCGTAAGTTTTCCATTTTGCTTTCCTCTATTTCCAATGCCCACTCAATTTCGCAGAAAAAATCACCATTTCGCCGGCCTCTCATTCGACACCATCTCATCTACCGGCGCCAACGCTGCGGTAATTCACTATAAACCCGAGCCAGGAAACTGCTCCGTTATTGACCCAAAAGCCATCTATCTCTGTGACTCTGGTGCGCAGTATCTCGACGGTACAACCGACACAACTCGTACCCTTCACTTTGGAACACCAACCGACATGGAACGAAAATCATACACTTTGGTCTTGAAGGGCGTGATAGCCGTCGACAGCGTGGTATTCCCCAAAGGAACCAGCGGTTTCGCACTCGACACCCTGGCGCGCCAATTCCTCTGGTCTGAAGGTCTTGACTACCGTCATGGTACCGGCCATGGTGTTGGAAGCTACCTCAATGTGCACGAAGGGCCCATCGGTATTGGTACGCGCATTCAGTACAGCGAAGTTGCGCTCTCGGCAGGTAACGTACTCTCTGATGAGCCGGGTTACTATGAGGATGGAAACTTTGGCATTAGAATTGAAAACATCATCATGTGCAAGGAGGCGCAGACGAAACATCGCTTTGGCGATAAACCGTATCTGGGTTTCGAGCACGTCACTATGGTGCCGATGTGCAGGAAGCTGATTGATGTGGACTTATTGACACCAAAGGAGAGGAATTGGCTCAATACCTATCATCAGGAGGTGTTGGCGAAAACGAAGGGCTTTTTCGAGGACGAAAGGACTATGAAGTGGTTGAATAGAGAATGTTCGGAGCTGTAGGTGGTGATACAATGGTATCTTCATTGATATGATATTATTGGCAGCATAGCATTGCTTATTGGGTATCTACATCCTCTCTATAAAATACAGGGGTATCGCGGTACTGAGGATATACTCTCCACTCTCATCAAACAATATCCTCTAAAATAGCCTCCATCTCCTCTCTTCTCCACGGCACCCCCAACAGTTCTGCCCCGGCCCCGTCTCTCCGGCTGACGACCATCTGATGATCGTAGAACTCTTTTAGCAGCTGCCGAAACCCCATTTCATTGCTGCAAATGAATTCCTCGACTACCTTCTGATACAGCACTTTATACTCGATCCCTCCCTCCTCCTTCCCACCTTCATCGTCGTCCATCGCAGCGAGTAACTCGGCAACCAATACCCGATACAGACTCCTCGCGTTCTCTGGTAGAGAGCGTAGAACGAACCCCACTCCCTCTTTCCCTTTCACAGATCGTCCACTCCGGCCCAAGATTTCGTTCACAGAATCGATGACAGATGGAATTTCAACCCCGCCGTAGGACAGATAGGTCGTAGTGTCGTGGAAGAGGAAGTTGTATTGATCACGGAGGGTAGTCGACCAGAGGAGGTGGAAATTGGGCGTGTCGCAGGTTGCGAGGAAGTGGATGTGTGGGCACGCGGCTAGTTGTGCAAGTAGAGAGGGAGTGGAGGAGCGGCGGAGAGATGGCGCGTCGAGCGAGTTGACGAAGACGTAGTATGGAGAGTCAGGAGGTTTACTTTGCAGTTGAGCAAGGATGGTTGTGAGCATCTCCCGCGGTTGGCTCCCGAGTTTGGAGGGAAGAGTGCTTGGTGTGCAATCGAATATCAGGGTTGCAAGGGTAGTGAGAAGGGTTCGGAGCGTAAGAGTCTGGATGTAGCCATTTATCACGAGGATCTTTGGAGGGCTACTCGGACATAGAGAGTGAAGATACTTGGCGAAGGCGGTGACTAGTTTGCGTTTAGAGCCATAGCCATAGAGGCAGATGTTGAAGGATTGAGAGAATTCGAAACGCCATTGAGGGAATGAGCGCGAGTGTAAGGCGTGAAGATAGTCGTAGGATTCTTGGTGTGGATCGTTATAGGCGCTCGTTCGGTCGTGATATTGTTCGTGAGTAAGTAAAGAGAGCGAGGAGAGCGTGTTATTCGACGTTTTAACTTTGCCGGGTCGATTTTGCCAGAAGTACTGCTCAAGTGGTGGGAGGTTCTGCGGAGGCGTTGGAGAGCGTTCTCGCCGGCTGCGCCTATGCTTCGAGGGAGTCGTTGGACCTATAGACTCTACGTCCAGCTCGTCTTCTACCTCATAGTGCTCCTCACCGCTTTCTGCTTCCTCTATCTCCCAGATTCTCCTTGCGAGAAGGTCGTCTTCTTCCAGGTTTTCCTCTTCACTCAGCCCATTAATTGCTGTTGGCTCTAATAGGGTTCTTGAACTCTTCCGACGCGCAGATCTATCCGAATTGCGAACAATTGGAGGACCGGTCTCTCCATTGACATTCAGAGAAGTCTTGATTGGCGTCGAGAAAAGAGCATTGCGCTTCGGGGAAAAGGGGGATTCTGGACCATCGATTGAGCCTTTGCCGTTGGCCTGTTTCGCCTTCTTGCTACTCCCTCGTGGTCTTCCACGTCGGATTTCCGGTGGTGTCGCCACTTCCTGGACTGTACCCGATGGGACCTCGGGCCCAAGTGCGTGGTCCGTATACCGATTCTGATTTGTTTCAGGCCTCGAGAATCCTTCCTCGGCCTCAACTGTGTCTCTATGACTCTGCCTCTTCCGCTTCACTACCATCGCGGACTGTTCAACCCATGTTGAAGGAGCTCTTTGTTCCTTCCCAAACCAGTATTAATTTTTCTTTGACGAATTAGATACAATAGGCATAGAAAGGACAAGGCATATGAATATGGCATTCAAACACCACGCCTAGCGCCATCGAAGTCGAAGGTCCGCGAGCAGAAATGTACTACTGCAGGAACGCGCTTTCGCCAAGCAATGTAGGGCTGCAGATCCATGAGTAAGCATGATCACATTTCTTGAACTGCATTTTCAGACTGTCATTGTTCTCTCTTTACTTGACATCCTTCCGTAATCCCCACGGTAAGCTCACATATGACTGTCTCAGCTGGGTCGCCATCTTCGACTGGGAGCAGAGCTGTCGTGCAGCGGGGTTAACCCCATGGTGACTTGAGATGAAACCGCAATCTGCCGCCCGCGAAGTTTACCTTTGCACTTCAATCTGATATCAAGATGCGCTCCACTGAACAACTTTCATTTGTATATCCGCCCACGGCTTGCAGCAGTCTCACAGGTACGGGATGATTTGTTTCAATCGTGAATTGCGAGAGGGGAAGAGGTGATTCCGAGTGTTAAGACGGATGAATTCCCCTATGCATCCTTGACGAGGATAACTCTCTCTTTTTCGTTTTTTGTCGTTCTTCTTTCAAGCAGCGTCTTCAACATGAAGGTCCATTCATGTACACACTCTTTTACCTTGTTTGCACTGTCGTTCTTTGCCATCCACTCTGCTTCGGCGCTTTCGGTTGATTCGAAAGGTAAGCCCCTGCTCACCATATTGGATCATACCATGTAATAACCATTCTCAGCTGTTGCAAACTTACAGCCTCGCCTTGATGGCGAGGGCGTTGCCCCGGATGCGAGCTCATCCTCAAGTCCCACGCGCAGAAGGAAAAAGTGTAAATTTACAAGTCCAGTATATGGCGCCGCTCTGTCTACTGCTCTGTCTACTGGCGGTGCTGTTCCGGTGGTCACAGGATCTCCAGCTCCAGCCAACAACGCCTCAAGTCTAGCTCTTGGCAATCAGCTATCTTATGCTCGCTCATACAAGACGAAGTGTTCAGAGAAAACCGGTACCGTATCCCTTTCTTCCGCCAGCAGTTCGCCAAAGCCTGGGTCGGGTTCAGATTCAAGCTCGAACACTGGCTCCTCTGGCTCTGGCTCCGACTCTGTTTCAGGATCGGGGTCAGGATCGAACACTGGTGCAAGCACCAATTCCGGTTCGCCAGCGACTGGGAACAATGGTCCTGGCTCCTCTCCTGCCGATAGTGGTCAGCCTGTAGGTTCAGCCGGTGTCTGTGGACCGCAACAAACCGTCACAGTTACCTCTCAGACCACCGTTACTGTAACTCAAGTCGCCCAAGCAGCTGGTTCCGCCAGTGCGAACGTTGCCCCTGCAGATTCCGAATCAGCTGCCTCGACAGGCTCCAAGGATTCACCCAATACTTCTTCTAGTGATAGCTCTCACGGTGGGCAAGCTGCTGCTGCATCTGGTCTCAGTGCGCCAATTGGAAATGCCAGCTCGGCTAGTGTTTCGAGCACAAGTGACGTAAACGGATATAGTTCGGGTTCGCCGAGCTCAGGACTTTCTAGCCCAGGGTCATTAAACTCGGGATCTCCTGGTTTTCGCAATGTTAGCTCAGGCATTACTGGTTTTGGTAACGTTGGCTTAGGCAACACCGGCTCAGGCAACACCGGCTCAGGCAATTCGGGCAATGGAAACTTGGGCTCAGGAAACTCAGGCTCAGGCAATACGGGCTCGGGCAACGCGGGCTCAGGCAATACGGGCTCGGGCAACTCGGGCTCAGGCAATACGGGCTCGGGCAACTCGGGCTCAGGTAATACTGGCTCAGGCAATTCGGGCTCGAGGAATTTGGGCAACGGGGATTCTGGCAGTGGAAATTCCGCGTCTGGCACGTCTGCCTCTGGAGTGTCTGATAGCGGCCCCTATTACAGCAACGCAACGGTTTCTGGATCTGCGAGCCCGTCCGGGACTGGCAACTCTCTTGCACCAAGAGTTGAAGCCACCGTTTCCAACAGCACCTCTAACGCCAATCTCGACGGCCAATTCTGGGCCGGAGCGGATATCGGAACGCTGATACGTATGGAAGCTATCCCCCAGCGCGTCTTCTACGACTATGATGGGAAGACTGTCAAGGATCCGATCAAGACTTTGGCAGATGCTGGTGTCAATGCCATTCGTGTCGAAGCCACGCGAGGCCAATGCCTTGGTCCTACCAACTTTGTCAACGACGGCTCCACTCTGGGAGATGAGTTGCTCTTTCAATTGGATTGGGGATGCATAGATATCCAAGTCAAGACTGCTATGCGCAGCGTCGCTCAAGGCATGAGAGTCGTGCTCACAATCAACCAGGGCTTTGACATACCTGTGGGCATGGAATCATATACCTACAAGCAAATGGTCGACGAGGTTCAAAAGGAGACTAAGCGTCAATTGCAGCCATTCCTCGACGCCAAAATTGTGCCCGACGTCATTCTCTTCGAGAACGAAGGTTCCGACGGGTTTCTGTTCAATGAAACAGCTACAGGTCACATTCGTGGTAACAATGACGGCAAGGTGCCGGTTGCTCAAGTTGACAAAGAAAAATGTGGCACAATCCCCACTGGCAACATGAACTCCTTTCCTCAATATGCAGGTTACCTCAAAGCCGAGGTTATCTCATGCAATGATGCTATCACCGCCGCAGGCTTTTCCACAGCCGCAGTCCGTTACGGTCTCCACTCCCACGGCCAGTACGTTCAATGGAAAGAGGGTGTGGTCCATGGCCCCAACGCAGCCGACCAAAGCAATCTCATAGATACGTCTGGCAAGAGCTGCAGCAACGCTGTTATCCCTCAGAACCTTCTGTCTCAAAACGTTTCTGAGATCCTCACTATCATGGGCTTCTCTGCGTACCCGGATCCGATGACGCCTATTGACATCAACTCTAAACAAAGCGAGCGAGATACTTTTAATCGCACTCTAACAACCCTTACGCAAATGATGGGCTACGCTGAAGCTTATGGCAAGTATGAGAGTGGTCCCTTTGCAGGAGAGTACAAGCTTCAAGCCCTAGGAGTCGAATATGGTACGTCCTACACCTATGATCAAATTCCACAAGAACAGCAAGAAACGGCCATGATGTGGTCTCTTGTGAAGCAATTTCCCAATGTCTTGGGCATGATGTGGTATGAGCCTTGGTACTGCCATGCCGATTGGGAGGGAGGAAAGGCTGCGCTATGCCACAATGTTGGCACTGGAGATATCTCTGGGCAAGCTGCGACCGACACCCTGAAGACATGGGGATCGGCTGCTCAATCACCATGGAAGAAGTAAATAGCCCTTCGAACTCGAGGTTGGGGAGGGAGATACTCTTGGGTGGTTTGGTGTGGCATGAGCAGGCCTTGAAACGTAGATACTTCACTTTCTACTCATGTATGTTCGATTATATTCTCTGGGAGAAATGCCATTGCACTTGGACCCTCGCAGTATCACTTGCCGTTCTCCTGTTGGTATGCATTCCAAGCTAGCGCCACGAAAGTCTACCTCATGCTCATCCATACGATGAGCTGAGAATCAAGGGTCCAACAACCCTTCCAATGCTGCTCAAACGCCAGGCTCCTTTCAGTTGTCCCATATGTACATCAGTCAACAATACGCTGGGATTCCAGGCCACCTCAACGCGGTTTCGCTTCCGGCAGCCAAGCGTGGATCTTTGGCTTTACGCTACGATCGATATGTAGGGTTAGCATACATCTTCTCTCGTTTCCCAGCCCACAACTTCGAATGCCCTTCAGTGGCTCCGTGTAGACACCACTTACGTAGAATACGTCTTGTAAGCCGCCCTACTGGCTGTCAAGTTCGGCCTGTGCTCTGGGATCTCCCAGCTCCTCTGCCCCGTCTTCAATACTGCGTCCTCAGTCGGCGGCTTGTCCACCAAATACGACATCCAAGCATGCCAGCCTGGTTCGATCTGGCCAGGATCGTATTCTTTTTGCTTGTAGTCTACCCACCGCGTTCGCACTGTGGCACAAGCGCAATGAGTCAGCAGCCTGAGTCGCAGCAGACATACGTAGCGACGGTGGAGGGAGAGCAGTACGAGGCAGTTCTTGCTCAAGGTTCTCGTAGTATTTGTTGCCGTATTTGTCGGTTGCGATGTAGGTGCCAGCTTTGGTGTCGCCCATGTATTGCATTTGATGGGCATATTCCTTGATGCCTATTTTGCGAAGATTTCGCAGTGTACGCATTATGGTCGACATGATGAGAGTCTGTGTCTGTGAAGCCCGAGAATGGGAGTTGAGAAGGAAATTGGATATCAATGTCTAGTACTTACTTAGAGACAAAAGGCTTGGCGCGGCTAGCGTTTGGGCGGAAATCGCGGGGTGCGGGAATTTGTTGCTTCCAGGTGAGAGATCAAAACGTTTCAACTCGCGTATCTTTCGTCAAGCTGTAGTACAAGGAACCCCATCTCATCAATGTCCTAAGCTAGACTCGAGCCAAACAACTGACCGTCTTGCAATTCAAGCTTCAGCCAAGGCACCATGCCATTCTTCCGCAGAGCTGTTGCGCACCTTGGCGTAGGCAAAGACGCAATTGTCAATCAGCTAGCGAAACGACAGGAGGGTAAGTTCGAGGGAGACCATGAAGCATTTGAGCGGCTTGGCTAAGGAGCAATTGGCTGACCGTGCCTCTTGCAAAAAGGAACCTCCACGTCTGCTTCTGCTCCATCCTCTCTATCGGCGTCACCTGCTTCCAGACCTTCAGACTCCGCAGCAGCTACTTCCAACTCCAAAATATCACCTACCAGCTTCGACGCAGCCTTGACGGCAGCAACTTCAGCAACGTCTCCCAGTGCCGCCAGTGAACAAACCGTAGTCTCAACCGATTTCGTTAGCACACCGGAATTTACAGCGACAAGAACGACCGCCTACACTGCCCCTGGAGTCAATGCGACGGAAGTGACGCACAATACTACATCGACGTACACTGCCAGCGCTTATTTAGCCACAGCCAATGCCTCAGCTCCAGGAATACCGCACAATGAGTTGACTGCATGTGAAATCAATGGTACTCTACCTGACAATGGACCCTTTTGCTCGCCAATACATCTCCAGGATCTGTGGGTTGGGTTTACATACGCTAGTATACTTGACTGCTGTCCGTGTACGAGCGATGCTAATTCCTGCTAGTAACATGGAACCCAGCTCTCTTTTCCGGTAACGCCAGCAACACTATCGTGCTAAGGTATGACGATGGGGACCAAGGCGTCGTTTGGAACTCCTCCGTGATCCCTAGTGGCAAGGGTTACATGAATATAAACATGCACAAGGAGTGGCTCCAAGGACAGGCAGGAAATGATAGCGCGTCGGGACAGAATATGACGCTATATGTACAACCTAATAATCAAAGCGCCCCTGCCAAAGGACCCACAATTAGTCTCGTTGTTGATCCTTCGACGTTGGCACCTGTACTCATTCCAAAATTGCCGGCCCGGCTTGGCCTGGAGATTGGTCTGCCAATCGGAGTTGTTGCGGCCTTGATCATAATCCTCGCCATATGGTGTGGCATGAGGAAACACCAACGATCATGGAGGGATGTCAAAGGCCACGGGCAGGATTATATGGCCAGGAGAGCGCGTAGGCGAAAGAGAGCTGGCAAGGAGGGCAGTATACAACTCGAAGACTACAACTCTTCGCGTGATAAAGACACCTTTTCTGATGAGCCATACATTGGTGGCAGCGGCAATGCTTTCAGAGATGAAATTGCTAAACAGAGGGAGGAAGATGATCGATATAGGCCCACAGTCCATTCCTACTAGCTTCATCGTTCTACACGCCTCGGTTGCCTTTCCAATCCTTTGCTCTTTCAGCTTCTTCAATGTGCTTCGCCAGTGCACCAGGTTCGGCGTCAAATAAAACCACGCAGAGCGCTTCCAATTGACTAATGCCGATTCATACATTTTCGCCCATTATCGCGGTCCATACTAGATAAGGCGCTTCTACACGTCTCACTCGATGCGCGTCTGAAGTACACTCCCTTGCTGGTACCGCCTATGGACAGGTCAAACGGAATGAAAGACTCGTTTACAGATTCTTCTCTGCTGCTATGTAGCATTCCAGGATGATGCTCTCGATACGATATTTGCTGGCCATCTCCATCCCCTTTTGCCTTGCAAGCAATCTGTTATCTACAAAACTCAACCATGCTAACCACCAACGAGAGGCCTCTCCGAGTATTGCGTCTGCCCTAATTCAGAAGCGCAGTCCTTCAAGCTTGCCCTCACTGCCGGTATCACCAAATGGGTAAGTCGAGAGTTTATCCGCTGCGCATGCCTCACTGAAGTTGTGGTTCAGGTCATCGCAGCCCTCAAGCGTTCCTTCTGATGTACGTCTTTTTCGAATGATCTTCCATTCCTTACTAAGACTTGAGTCCGAAGATGCGTTTCCAGAGCATGTGGCTTCTCGATATGCCAATGAGCTCTATTTGCACATTCGGAGAGTATCACTAATCTAAAGTCATTATCCAGCCGTTCATCTATCAAGGTCCTAAAGGCTTCTATACCCTTTCTCACTACACAGGCGACACTTTGACGCAGATATGGGTAGCGACGTTTCTGTTCCAATGCCTCGTGGGTTCTTTCAACGACATCTCGAGTGGAGGCCATCAACCTTACGAGTCGTATCCTAATGGCCGCTTCTCCTGCAATCATGAGTTCCCTCATCCATATGGGCCAGCCTTTCGAGCAATACTGATCCTCAACAAGATCTGGTATCCAGATTGGCACATGACATATGCTGATCTTGCCGCTGACGTCGAAGCACTCTGGTATGCAGCTTTGTGGTTTTCGGATGAGGTCTATGGATTCCCAATGATGGACTTGACAGTTCACAGGTTTCTGTCTGGAGAATATGGCCCTACTTTTTTTACAGAGCAAGGACATATCAGATGGGAAAATGTTGCTACAAACGCGAGCGTAAGATGAAGGATCATTGGAATGTTGTCACGCATACATGTAGTCCAAAGATCGAGCTGTAATTATCACTACTAAGAAATTTGGACGCTAAGATTAGATGCCGTATACTACCGACTCCAGTACGGACAGGCCCATACCGCAGGCCCACTTAGCCACAGCTTGGCAGACTTCTGGCTACAACTTTTGCACAACGTGCCCGTTCCTAATGATTAGAAGACTAATAACCTGTCTAAATACTACGCTTAAGTTCACACATACTCATTATTATCATGATATATAGTAGTGTGGGTTAAATTATTACCAACAAGGTAGACGGATTTGGTTACAGACCGCGTATCCTGAGTGTGGCTTAGGCCAAATTTCAGTGGCGTGGGCCTGCGGTATGGGCCTGTCCGTACTGGAGTCGATACTACCGCCTTTCAAGAATTCTCAACAGACTCCTCCTTGGGTTCCCTAAGCCCAACAACAACCTCTGTCTTGCAGAGGTCTTTGTTAAATCGCGTAATCATTGTCAGCATGTATGGTTGAATGTCGTGAGCTTGGACCTTATAGCAATAACGGTTAGATGCTCGTTCGACGAATTCACGCAACTCCTCGCCCATGGCTTCCTCTTTCAAGGCGCAGTGCGCCATGGCGCGTCAGACTCAGGATGCAGTCTTCAGGTGCTCCGCCAAATGCCTCACCGAGTTCTACGCAACTCTCATCTTTCTCAGCATTGACAGCAGACCTCGATCGCCTCGCACCAAGGATCGATATCAACGCTGATCAGATTGATATCATTCATGGACCGAAAGAATTCTACGAGACTCTGAAGGCGAAGATTCGAGGGGCAAAGAGGAGGATATATCTATCCACGTTGTACATTGGGAAGGCCGAGCATGAGCTGATTTCAACCGTACAAGATGCTCTGCAACACAACGGCCTTGATCTCAAAGTCTCCATACTAACGGACGCTTTACGTGGTACACGAGAGGCTCCAGACCCTTCATGCGCTTCTCTGTTGGCCTCGCTGGTAGAGAAATTCCCGGATCAGGTTGAGATACGCATGTACCATACCCCAAACCTCACAGGGTTCCGCAAGGCATTGGTTCCGAAACGCATCAACGAGGGGTGGGGATTACAACACATCAAATTGTACGGCATCGACGACGAGGTGATACTGTCTGGAGCGAATCTCTCGAATGATTACTTTACTGATCGTCAAGATCGCTACCATGTCTTCAGCTCCAAACGAGTAACTGACTACTTTGCAACTATCCACCACGCGGTGTGCAGTGTCAGCTTTCGCCTTCACCCGAGCAACACCCCGTCTTCATTCAGATTAGAATGGCCACCCTCAAACCCGGCGCCCAACCCACTGGACGCTCCAAAGAGCTATATTAAAGCCGCGACCACATTGCTTACACCTCTCTCTGAGCCTCGGCCGTCTCAAGCCGTCCCCACGACATCTACGTCGCTTTACCCGCTTCTCTGCCACCCACCCACCATCAACACTGAGCTCCCTGCCTTCAGAAGCCTTCTCTCACGCCGCATATCTTCCTACACCTTCACAGCCGGCTACTTCAACCCCCATCCCATGGTCACATCTTCCCTTCTCGCAGCTTCTTCTCTTCCACTATCATCCCCAAGCACTATTCTGACAGCTTCCCCTTATGCCAATGGCTTCTTTGGTTCGAAAGGAATCTCCGGCATGCTACCAGCAGCGTATACCCACCTTTCCCTCCGATTCCTGCAAGCTGCACGCGGAAAGAATATCCAGCTTAGAGAATGGCAACGAGGCGTAGTCGGGCAAAAGGACGGATGGACATATCATGCTAAGGGGCTTTGGGTAACCCTGCCACAAGAAGCTGGTATTCGAGCGGGTCCAAGCGCGACCCTCATTGGCTCGTCGAATTACACGACAAGGAGTTACGGTCTTGATCTTGAAGTTGGCGCGATGGTAGTTACGAGTGATGAAGGACTAATGAGGAAGTGGAAGACGGAGGAAGAGATGCTGGCGAAACCATCTAGGCCGGTTGGAGAGGAGGAACTGGCTGGGAATGAGAGGAGGGCGGGATGGAAGGTCAGAGCTGCGATGTGGGTTGTCAAAATGGTGGGAGGAGCCTTGTGAGGTGTGAAGGACGAGCTCACTTACAGAGACGGAGTCGTCGTTAAACGCCGTCCATGCTCAAGGTTCCTTGCACATCAACATCATGTGCCGGCTTTCCAAGCTGCTGCAGACACCTTCTCCTACAAACATTGAAAGCATCGCCCGTCATCTCTGGGAACTCTATGCACTTCGCAGCTACCATTGCGATGACATATCATATCAGCATTAATCCATTGGAATCCCACACCTGAAGTCCGGCCTCCAATCCAATCGAAGAGACCTCACATACTGGCAGCATAAAAGACATGAATTCTGCGCATTAATAAGAGCATCAATTCTCGAAAGCCGCACCGCAGCATCGATCTCATTCACTTCCGTCGCAGAATTCCTCGCCGGCGGCGGCGAGTTTCCGAGGTAGAAATGCAAAAGCTCGTGCATGAGTGCATACATCTTTATTCCCCACCCAGCTCAACCGCTTGGGAACTGGTTCCCGGATACGGTAGGAGAGACCGTTGTGTGACTGACCGGCTCCTGTGGCATGTGGAAGAAGTAAGGACAGAGCAATATCCCCATCCGGTCCGAGAGGTACAACGCCAGACAAGGGGGTCACATCCGCTGCTTGGCACATTCATCCCACATATCCCGTCTCCCAATACCGAGTTGTCGACGATTTCGTTGGGCCCCGTGACGCAGACGATAGCTGGAGAGATTGGGGGTGTCGCTATTTAGCTTTCCGAGAGGCGCGCCGGTGGTGATGCTGGTGAGTAATTCTGCAACGAAAGTGTTGTAGCTGGAGTTTTTGAAGAAGGCACGGTGGGCTGGGCTCTCGGTGCCGTAGTGGGTTTCGGCGATGAGGCCTTGGAGTATGTCCCGGATCAGGCGCCCAAGACGACTGCCCACAGCGTTATCGGGACGGTTGGCATTGGAGTTATACCATCAAATCTGCAATATAATACCACAAGATGAGCAGTATCAGTGCATAGAGAAACAATCACTTTGTGTCGAACTTCTCCTGTACTGAATAATAGAAAATTAGAAGCCTTTAATGGTGAAGAAAGCAATGCTCGCACATCGACTTTGGCAGCGCCGATACGCGCTTCTATACTCTGGAAGGCGCAAGACTGATACGCCTATAGTGAGCTCGGATAGAGGAGAAGGAAAGCTGCCATAAGCGTAGCTAAAATGATGCCTGAGCAATGAAGATATTCGACTGTTCGAAACAAGTAAAGAAGCATGGAGAGCAGCGCAGCATATCATGCAGACGCGTTCGAGGGAAGAGTAAAGAACCAGTGAAGCTTCCATTGAATTGTGAAATGCTAGGTCCTAGATATAGAGCATGATGACAGATCACAATGCACGAAAAGAAAGACCAATCCAATCCTTCGTGGAAAGATAATGCGCGTTAGACGGCACTGTCGTCAGTAGACATCAACCGTTGCATGCTCTAATGTAACATATAAGATACAATGCGGTAGAATTCACACCAGCCAACGCCATCGCTAATTATGCAAATCAAGTCAGCGACTTACTACGCCTTGATGCAAAGAAGGCCGAGATACTCCACCAGTGTCCGGTCGCAGATATTGTCTCTCGGACAGATCTCTCTCTCCTTCCCTCTCCCCATTCGGTGAGGCAAGGTTGCTCTTCGTCTGCCTCAATCCATCAGCCTTTGCTCGCGGAGAACCGCCATCCGAGGTCTCTTCGCCATCGGCTGTACCGACTAGATCATGGTGCTCTCCAGGAGAGCCTTGGGAGTTTGGCGTTGGAGGAAAGTATTGCATGCCAGGGCTTTTCCTGCTATCACGCGTCTCACCTAGCTGCGAGTCTTCTGATGGGCTCCTACCATGGGCGAACCCCCCGGAAAGGCCAGACCGTGATGATCGCCTTGCGGATGAGGGACTTGCTGGCGGTGTCTCGAATTGCGAAACGCATCGTGTCAGATCAACCGAAGATTTATTGGAGGCGTTTCGTGACAATGGCGGGAGCTCGGAGTACGTGGGTGCGGACGCAGATCGGGAGAAGATAGCAAGACCAAGACACAAGAGAATGAGGAGGGATTGGAGGATAGCTATTCGCTTCTGTAAGACAATCTCGTCTGCCAAAAGGCTGAGGCGGGCGCTGAGAGCGAAGACCTCGTGCTGAGATTGTTCACGTTGTGACGAGAGTTCGAGGACAGTCGATTGCCATATCTGGTCGTATTGACCACGGAAATTTCGGAGCTCGGTGAGGACCGTGCTGTTGAGACTTTCGAGGAAGGCAGTGGTCTTAGCTAATTGCCGTTTTTCGACCTTGGAGAACGCATCGCGAAGAATGCGTGACTGCTCCTCGATATATTGGAGAGACAGCGTCGTATTAGATTCCAAGAGCTGAAGACGTTTATGAACCGACTTGAAGAAGGACTCCTGAGTAGTCGGATTGGCATTGGGAGGCTGTGTGGAGGACGCTGGGACTTTGACACCGCTCGCTATTGTCTGATCTGCCTGCTCAAATTTGTTTGCTGATGAGCCTTGCTCTGGAATTGGTACAAACGACACCTCTTCGAGCTTCGTCTCTTTGGTAACCGTAGCGTGACTCATTTGAGCAGATACTTGGCTGGTCACTGACTTGGTTGCATTCGCCACCCGGGAAGATGTAGTAATTTGATATACTTGTGGTGATACCGATGGTACATACGCACGTTCAGAAATGCCAGGAGGCTTTTCTTGTGGTCTACAACTTTCGTAGTCATTGTCGAGTGCAGAAAGCATGGCTTCTAATTGCTTGCTAATGGAGAAGTTATAAGGTGCGAATGCATTTGGTAGTGCCGCATCTGTATGCAAAGGAACCGCGATATCTGCGACATCAGTAATTGGTCGAGAGGATGGATCGGTCACGGTAGCTGTCGGTGCTGGACTGGCGATGTGTGCGGACGTTGCTTCGACTTGCTTCGATGTTTGCTGCGCTTGCTCTTTCAGCGCTTCCGCACTGACCACGCCAGATATCGAAACGATGTCTTCGCTCTCCTCGTTCTCTCTGATCTCACTGTCGTTTTCCTCTTCCGTTCCGGTCCTCTTGAGATCATGGTTGAACTCTTCCATCATCGTAGTACCATGGACCCTCAACAGGCTAACGGGGCAGTAATACTCATTGCCAAAGTGGGTAAGGAACTCAATCCGCAGATATCTTGCCCATATCAACGGATTCTCAACGAGGAAGGCTTGAACTTCACGACTATTCCTCGCCTCGAATGTGCCAATGTCCTTCCATTTCTCAAGCTTGACGGGATATCTGTCGGAGACGCTAACTCTGAACGTGCGAAACATGGAGCTAAAGAATTCGAAATTGGCCAAAACCACGGTGTCTATCAAGATATCATCGCAGAGTTCAACGATAAAGAATTTGTTCTTGGCCGAGCAGATGTTGAGCATATAATTATCTTTGTTTTCCACTAGCACAGCGGTTGACCCTTTGCTTTCAGGATTGGTCTTCAGTACTGTAGCTGCACAGTCGAAGGAAGCGTAATTGGAACGCTCTTTGCACGTCTTCCCGGCATCCTTGCCCTTTCTGCGCACGCCTGAAGACTCCTCAGTACCCGTCGTAGACTCCTTGAAATTGTTGTTTGCGGTGGGACCGTCTTTCTCGGTGCCAGATTTCGTAGAAAGGGGCGTAGGTACCGATGAGCCAGGATTTACAAAGCCTCCGAAATCTATCTCAATTTCTGTGTCTTCCCCCAGCGAATCCAGCGCATTGTTGATACCACCTGGTCTGCGCCTGGGCTCGACTCCTCCTGTCCGTGCTCCTAAATTCTCAGCGGACTGCCCAGCTTTTGCAAGGTTTTGTCTCTTCCAGTCTTCGAAGGATAGGAAGTTTGCATTGTCAAGTGGCGAATCGCCCTCCTGATCCCCTTCAAATGTAGCTTCTGGCTTCTTCGAGGCTTCGACGGCGGCCAGAGGCGCATTGGTCTGATCCGGAAGAGCTGATGAATCAGTTGCAGACTCTTTCACAGGTACCAGCTGTGGAGTAGAAGTTGCTATCGTAATGATCTGAGTGCTTGATAGTGAGGTTGCAGGTCCACTTGAAGTCCGCACTCCCTCATCTGTGGCCGCCCCTTGGCTTGCTTTCCTGGTCCAGCTAGTCTTAAGACATTGCTGTGGCAAGCTGTGAGTGATGTAGTTGATAATTTGAGAGGGACAGGTGGACGCAGTCGTCGAAGCACTTGCAGTTACCTGGACCTGTGCGGTTGATGCTATAAAGGCGAGCAACAGCCATGCCACTGGTAAAGTGAGCATCGTTCGCTCATGTTTGCAGCATCAATGGTAAATTCTTGGGTGTTTGAATAATGCCAATCCCAAAATCGCAACGTGAACCAGGTCGTTACTTCTCGATCAGCTGTTGCTTTCGCTTCTGCGCGGAACCTGCCGTACACGTTGCAAGGTGTGGGGAGACGGTCCGGCTGATAACTAATAGAGAAGAACAAGTACACGGTCTTCATTCAGCGTCTATCTATTTCCAAGGCGAACACCTACAAAGGATGAGTTGGCGCTAACGGAAGGAGCACCAATCTTTCAGTGAGCTGGGAGGACAATTACCCCGGAAACCGCACCCCAGTATTACGTAGATTCGCCGAGAGCAAGACTAAACTGAGCAGCGACCAAGGAGCTGAATGTAGAGCAATTTGTCGGCTTAGCGCCAATGGGGCTTTACTCTAGGGCTCCCTATGATAAATACTTTCGAATTAGGTATCTTCTTGGACTGCTTGATAGTCGAGCACTGACGATGGTATGGACAAAAATCTAGGCACAAGGGACCCTAATACACCGTACGCTATGCAGAAAGTTCCCTCCAAAACAGCAAGTATGCCCAATGAGGAGAAAGGCGTGTTCAAGAAAGAGAGGAAGCAGTCCTCAAATTTCAATCAGTCGTTTCTTCTCATCGGCCTTCTTGGCCCCCTCAATCAAGGTCTCTAGATCCCCACTCATTTCACACATGCCGTGGAAAATGCTCCCTTCCTGGCGAATCAGCGCCCACGGCGAGTCATACTCAATCATGTTGCCTTTGTCTAGCACAAGAACCTTGTCGTAGTCGATGATGGTCTGGAGGCGATGCGCTATCGTAAGAATGGTACTCTCCTTCACCTCCCTCAAAGTATCCTGTATTTTGCCATCAGTGGCGTAATCAATAGATGCTGTGGCCTCATCCATTAATAAGACACGTGGCGCCTTCAGAAGGGCACGGGCGAGACACAACAACTGACGTTGACCTTGAGACAAGTTCGACCCAGATTCAGCAATGGGCGAGGATAGGTTTGTGAAGACATTAGCATTTTCGCGAGTATTGGTCATTTTCTTGGCCAGGCCCATGTCCTCGTCTTCTGTATCCTTGTCTGGGCCGTTCTTGAAGGATCGAGGAGAGTCCGGTGGTGTAAGCTCGTTAGGAATTCTAGGAGACGCAGAAGATGATGCTGCTGTGGCAGAGTCCGGTACACCTATCAGATGAACACGTCGCAGTGTCGCGAATATCTCTTCGTCTGTGAATAGACTAAAAGGGTCCAGGTTGCTCCGCACCGTGCCTGTAAACAATGTTGGATCCTGGGGCACAATAGTGATGGACTCCCTTAGATCTTGGAGACCTATCAAACCAATATCTACGTCGTCAATCATGATCTTGCCCTCTTCCGGCTCCAATCCGCGAAACAGGGCGAGAGCAAGCGAGCTTTTGCCAGCACCAGTCCTCCCCACAATACCGACTCGTTCACCAGGCTGGATACTGAATGTAAGATTCTTGAGGACAGGCTCTAGGTCAGACCGATATCTTGTCGTGTAGTTCATGAACTGGATAGACCCTCGACTGGGCCAATTCCCAGCGGGGCGAGCTTCATCGATTATGGCTTTCGCTTCTTGTTCGACCTCAATGTACTCCTTCACTCGCTCTACGGCGTTCATGTTTTGCTCGTTTAGCGAGTATAACCGAACAAGCCAGAGTACGTTTTCGGTGAACATAACAGCGTATGTCAGCGACAGACCTGCGGACCCAGCATCGATCTTGCCTATGCTAAGGATGACGAAAGCGCCTGCGAAGAAGGCAACGAGAGCGCCCGTGAAGTCAACCCGTAGAGCAAGCCAGCGATTTGCGGCCCAAAGGTATATGAAAGGCCTGTTATGCGTATCAACACGGCTCTGGTTGTCTCGGGTAAACCTTTTCTCATCGCCATAAGCCCGGATAGTCACAATGCCGCTCAAAGTCTCCCCAAATTGCTGGTAGAGAGGGCTACGCTGAACTGATTCCAATCTCTTGAGATCTCTGGATGACCTCAGATAGAATTGCCCGATCGCAAAGTAGATGATTGTGATGAAGAAACCTGCAATGAGAAAGGTTGGAGTGATGACGGAGATGAGCACGACGATAGTGATTAGGGAAAATAGACAGCCGAGTACACCAACAGCGATAGGTGCCACGTCTTGATCTATAGCTTCAATGTCTTTCGAAAACCTGTTCATGAGCTGTCCTAGTGGTGTCGTATCGAAGAATTGAAGCTTTGCCCGGGTCACAGAGTTAAGAAGGCTTCGGTGAAGCTTTGTGGATGCCCTCAAAGAACCCCAAAAGATGTAACCCTCTCGTACAAACGAGATGGATACATAGAATAGTGCGAGTAAGGCGTAGATAAATAAGTAATGCCGGGCGTCTACCGCGCTGTCGGATGACGCCATTATACGGGTCGAGGATGACAATTGGGAGGAGATAGGGATACTCCAGAAAGATGCACCGCCCGAGAATGAATTTAGGGAGAGCCCAGCACCATAGATGTAGCTCTTGGCTGATACAGTTGGCTCAGTCGACATGGCTCCCACACGCTGAATGCTTCTTGTGTAAGCATTGGCCCATGCTCGAATCCAAACATTGGCGGCTACTGATGCGAGTTGCTGTACTCCGAACGCAATGAAAGCTACCAGCCAATAATGCCATGGACCCATAGCAGCGAGATACATCCTAATAACCTTGATGTTTACGCTTCCAGTGGCCCTCCCCTCTGTCCTAGTTTTAGGACTCTCATCCCGATCTTTTGGGTCCTCTGCTGGCTCCTTTGCATTGTCATTCGCCTCTGGAGCGTGGCCATTCATGTCCTTCTTGGCCTCATTTTGGAGGTTGACAGCTGACAAGTTCCGAGAGTGGATCTGTGTGCCACTTTTCGAGCCAGGGCTTGATTTGAGAAGCTCGTTTCCAAGAGCTCCAGTGGCCAAAACTCCGTCAGGAGAACCTTGAGCTGCAATTTTTCCATTCAGTAGTGCAACGACAAAACGAGAACGTGGAACACAGAGCGCGATGTTGTGCGTGACCAGTATGCAGGTCCTGCCAAACATTAATGGGCCCATGATGCAGAGCTCGAAAATGTGTTTAGCAGTGTGAGAGTCGACAGCGCTCAGACAGTCGTCGAGCAAAACATGTCTCGAGTTGCAATACAGTGCCCTTGCCAATGAGATTCGCTGTTTCTGTCCTCCTGAAAGGGTAATGCCTTTTTCTCCTACCAGGGTGAGGTCGCCTTTGTCAAGGATCTCGAGATCTCTCTCCAGTGCACATGCTGCTATGACGGATTTATAGCGCGAGTCATCAAAGGGTGAGGCAAACAGAATGTTCTGCTTTATGGTGTCATTTGCGAGCCAAGCCTGCTGTGCGCAATATGCGATACTTTCGGTGAGATCGGTTTCTGGATCCTTCCGAAGTTCCAGCCGATCTTGACCGATTGGGAGGTACACAGAGCCCTGAATAAGGGTCATTTCTCCAAGTAAGGCCATCAAAAGAGAAGTCTTGCCAGATCCGGTGGGCCCAGCAATAATATTGAGCTGGCCCACCGAGAATCGAAGATCGATATCAATCATCCGGAAAGCGCTCTGCCGGTCTAAATCACGCACTTTTTTACCTCCCCAGGTCAAAGTCGCTCTGTCAAAGCCGATGACTGGATCTCCAGCCTCGTCTCTGTTGTTTCGATCAAGCTGGCCATATTTCTCGGTCTCGTCTTCATCTAGGAACTCCTCAACCCGGTCGATTGATACCTTAGACTCCTGGACGCGTGCAATCATGTCGGCCAATTGATCCAGCGGAAAGCGGAGGATCCCAAACAGGGAGAGCGCTGTGAACGCAACTGACGGTTTTAAGGGCCGTCCTTCAACTACAGTGTAGAGCAAGAAGGAAAAGAACGTGATGAGTAGGGGCACTCCAAACCAGACCGTGGCTGCAAAGGTCCAAAGAATATACTTGTTCCGCAGAGCTCGTAGTTCCGCTGCCCTCTTTTCACCAATGATCTGACTGAAACGTTGTTCCCACGCAAAATACTTGATGATGCGAATATTCTGAAGGACCTCGTTTGTCGAATGGATTCGAACGTCAGTGGCAGCCATGACCTTCTTTTGTACTTTGGTGAACTGTTTGGCAATAAATAGATTCAGTGGCATGACAAGGATCATTATGATGATACTAGCGATAGCACTCCAGCCAAGTATGCGGTACAACAGCACAATACACAGCACCAATTGCACAGGCGTGCTGCCCCACAAGAAGTGCAAATACGCGCTAATTTCACTAACTTTGAATGAGTCGACGGCCATCAAGTTGATGATGGTGCCAACATTCACCTGGGAATCGGTAGACTCCTTGGATGGTTTGGCATCTGCTTGCTTCTTCTTCTTCTTGTTCTTCTCCGCTTTTCGGTCCTTTCCAACGTGTGGGGTCTGGAAATAGTTGGCCTTGGCTGTGCTTTCCGAGTCCTTAGGACCCTCTGCTTTGTATTTCTTCTCACCCAGTACGGTATCGGTCCCCGCCGCTGCTTTTCGCCTCAACGCCTTTGCATAGATCTCCCCTACTATCACAGCACGCAACCGAATGCAGATCTTGCGTCCTAGCCAAAGTGCTTGCCCGTCGGTGATAGACTTTACGCAAGATGAGACTGCTAGCAACATCATGTAAAACCACGCGGCATTGACCGGTGTCCCTTCGGGATTCTCGACATACTCCAGGAAGGCCTTCAAAAGAAGTGTGGGAGCAAAGGTGAAGATACCTGACGCCATAGCCCAAGCTGCTTGAACGATGAGATCCCGCTTGAAGTATTTGAGCAGATGCCATGCAAGTTTGGACGTCTTTTTGAGCTGTCTAAAGTCTGCAATTACTGCAGCCGCCTTGTCTCTAGCGGCCAAGTTCCAAACATCTGAAAGCTCAAATGTCTTCTTGTAGCCCTGCCATACGATAGCATCTACCCATCCAAAGGTTGCAATCGAGAAAAGATTGGCCAATGGCTCATGGGAGGGTTCAAGATCGTCCTCGTATTCTAGGACCACTGTTTTGTTCCCTCTTCGAGAGGTGATTGCAATTATAGCGATTAACGTAGCGAGACCGAATTCTGCAATCAACAAGTCCTGGGCGAGGTGTGAACGTGGATGTATGAGGGCTGATCGGAATAGCAGGGCAACCAGTATCCACTGTACTCCGTAGAGGAACGCTGTATGGTACCAGAGATTTGGGAGTCGAGAAGCTTCTGTTCTCGTATAGGGTAGCCGAGCTGACAATAAGGCGAAGATATAGCCCCAGCTTACAACCCCTGCGGTAGCAGCAATGGTTCCTTTATGGCCCCAGGCACCTATCAAGAGAGCTACAACATTAACGCTCACTTCAGCAAGCAAGGCTAGAGTCTCGATTACAACTACTAGACGTTGACTGCGCGGTCGATTGACTTCAAACAAGGATTCATTGGCGTTGCTCTTTAACAAGTGCAGCGCGAGTCGATCGCTTTCATTGTCGTCTCGGATAGCCTGCATCTGTTCGACTCGGACTGGCTCATCTCTATACCGTGTGTTGTCTCCCGAAAGATAGTGTGGGCCTTTGAGCAAAGCATAGCCATCTCGTCGTTTTAACTTGACGGTCCGTTGTATGAGTTGTATTGAGAGCCAGAGAAGGGAAACACCACAAGCTACGAGGGGTATCAGGAATTGGAGATAGCTATGTTCAGTGTTAGCAACAGGTTAACAGCGATCGTATATGGATGGAGCTGCATACTCTCGCTCAAAACACTTCGAGAAGTCGTCCCTCTCCCATATTGATCCGCCACATCTACCAGACATGTCCATCCTTTAAGTAACTCGTCTCTATGAAAGTGATGGTTATGGGATACATGCTCTATAGACAACAGTGAATAGCAAATGGACCATGTGGAAAGAAGGGAGCAAAGGTTGGCGCATGGTGATTGTGGGGCTCACCCCACTCCCGTACTCACCTTATCTCGAAGTCATCTGTGATCGACAATTCGACATGCGCTAATGCATGCACTAGGAATACTCTATAAATCCCCACACCTCCTTTCGTCTCAACGGCTCTTCTTCTACCATTGTCACATCTACAGATAGTAAGAGGGTACTGAAGTCATCAAGTTTTGGCGTTCATACGTTCTGCAAGGGGCCAGTGCTTACGAAGCCAACCTTCATGATGTCAAATGAGGGAAGACTACTAGTTCTAATGTCATTGTGCGGGCGCCTGTCGAGTCTGCTGCATCTATTCGGCGGTAGGGTTTCAGGTGAAGCCTGTACCCAAAGGAGATTTTTGTTCGTCCTTGGGTCGACAGACCTCTGCTCATCTCATCTCGCGGTACGGAAGGTAAGAACTCATCTTTCAGGTTCATACATCTACAGGTCGTCCTGCGAATGGTTTTGACTCGTCCCACCTTGTACCACCTTAGCGCCTTCCTATGCAGTAGGCCATCTACACGGCAATATGTGTTGGGCGAATCTGGGTCGCGGAGGCAATATAGAAATGTAGATGTGTATTTCAGAGCTTGCAAGACAATATACACAACATCCACCTTGAATAAAGTACACTTGTACTTAGACCGGCCTGGGTCTCATGTTTTGTATGCTTCGCACGCTATTCGATCAATAACTAATGGTCTCTCTGATTCAGTGCGTGCTGCGCAGTACTGCGTACTCAGGATGTTGATTGTTAGCGCGACAGGGATTCTTTTGCTGAGGACCCCGCCAGAAAGTGCCAAGACGCTAACAGATAACCCGCTCGATACCGCAGTAGTGTACCCGCGAGCCCCACTACTATACATAGCCAATCAAAGTCTCTGCTCCAACGTAGATTCTTCTGGGCACATGGAGCGGGCCGAGGTTCGTGCCACATCTGACAGCAATCAAACCCCCCCTCGTTGGCAGTCGCAACTTGCAAGCCATGCAGCCCACCCACCAATCATCGTTGCCCCCCTCCAGAACCAACGTTGTACTGTGGTAGTGGAAGCCTAGGCTGTAATCGGTAAACTTGCTGGGAGAATGCCCGTAGCGCATGAACCCCACCAGATCTAGCTAGGAGAAGGGCTTAACTAGGGTATATGTAATTGGATGCCTGCACCTGATCCTTATTGTATCTGACGTTGCGTTTTTGTTTATCGTTTCTTTGGTCTTGATCCTCAAAAATGGCATCAGCCCAATGGACCATTGCCGTTGAGCCTAGTCTTGAGGGCAAGAATGTTCGCTCCCAAACAGATGAACAATAAAGATGGCTTCCACTAACCACTGGAATCTAGAGGTATGGCGAAGAGCCCGATATAGCTTATAGCGACGACGTGTATGTATGATCCATAGAGCCCAAGTTCGACGATATAGTGGAGCTGATAGGAATGAATGGCCACACAGAGAGAGCTATACCACCTCGTTCGCAAACAACACTACACACTACCAGATGGAAAATAACCGAAGATATCATGCATACAAACAAGGCAGTATGTGCCTCCTCACAGTATATTGACCATTTTCAGCGGCTGATACATAGGCAGGTTATGTATATCCCAACGACGAGGTATACAGCAATGAGGCATAGGTATGTGGTCACTGAATTGACAGCTGCCGCAGAAAGAAAGCGATCGCCTCGACATCATGCACAAATTGACCGAGGTCAGCCTGGGGGGGAAATTAAATTTAGCTCCCATACCTCAAGTTCCGCGACGTATATTAGATATAGGGACAGGGACTGGCATTTGGGCCATAGAAATTGGTAGGTTGAGATCCATGAAAGACGTATGCTGAACACGCCGACTAAGCAATGTCGCGCACTGAAACAGGCGACAAGTATCCAGCAGCCAAGGTATCGTGATCTCCGGTACGATGTAGGTCGTTAATGAGCTAAACATTGAGTGTTAGATACTTGGGAATGACTTGAGTCCAATCCAATCACGATGGTACGTGCTTGTTCGTAACTTGTTTTGTTGCCACTGTCCCAAAACAGAACTTGGTTTACCACACGGTCTCTATCCATGCATTCTCTTGTCACAATCTTTCAAGCCTTTGTGGTTGTATTACAGTCCACCATCTTCCAAACATTGATGTCTCATCCACAGTATGCGAGCATAGATTTGGTTCAACCATCACCAACGGACTGTTTTCATATCACCTCAAATCATGTCAATCAGATCCCAGGGGTCCATCTCCTTACACTCATCGTTTACAATCCTCTGCGTCTGGCTCTCTTACCACTATGTCTAGGTGCCATGGGAACTGTTTCGTAACGCTTACCGTGATCTCCCTGGTCCTCCGTATTTGGCTGACAGCATCGTCCACACAGGGTTCCACCGAATGTTCGTTTTGAGGTTGATGACGTGGAAGCGGACTGGGTTTATCACGAGAAATTTGACTATATACACTGCAGGTTTATGGGCAATGCGATCCAAGACTGGCCTCGTCTCCTCAAGCAGTGCATCGAGTAAGCGTCCTGAAAAACACATCAGCAATGACCGCTGATACTACATTACACTCAGAAATACCAAATCCGGCGGATGGGTTGAGTGCATCGATCTTGATCTGACATGGACGTCTCCTGACGGCTCGCTGAAGCCAGATTCCGCCACTCTCATCTTCAACCAGGTGTTCCTCAAGGCGTCGCGAGCTGCCAAGGTGGAGCCTTGCCCCGGCCCGCTTCTTGAAGGCTGGATGAAGGATGCTGGCTTCAAAGATGTCAAAGCTAGAAAATTCGTATGGCCAGTTGGAACCTGGCCTGCCGACAAACATTTGGTAAGATTATCCGGGACTTGTGTGATTATGGCGACTCACAAGGCGTGCCGTAAACAGAAAGAAGTTGGCGCCTGGAATTACTTGCAGATCACCGAGGGTCTCGAAGCTTTCACCTATGCACTCTTTACTCGCCACCTTGGGTATTCTCAGAAGGAGGTCGATGTTGTCTGTTCCAAGATCAGAGCTGAGATGAAGGACCCGAAATTGCATGCAATGTTCCATTTGTGAGTTAAGCCAACGACCACAATACAAAGACGAGACTGACCACCATTCCCAAAGGCATGTCGCATACGGTAAGAGACCATAGGACATTGCGGCGTGTAGGAGACGTAGCCATACGAAATACATGGAGGATCTCCAGCGTCAATTCTCGATCATAAATGATTATGCACTTCATTTAAGATTGGCGCTCTCCCGTCGGTCACTGATCATGCCAATAAAAGTGACTAGCATCATGATACACACCATCTTATCCCAAACGCCTGCCTGTATCAGCGAAAACCTCCGCGAGCAATGCACGACCAAATCCATCTCTCATCTCTAGTCATGCCATGTCTCCTACTTTCCAACTCATATTGGTAAGACCAAGGGAACGCTTAGCAACATCCCTCATGATGCATGCTCATGCTAGAGAATAGCCAACCTCCCTCTCTCCATCTGCTCCAAAAAGTGGTTGCCAAAACTAGGGACCACCACGCTTGCCTTCCTTCTCCCCTTCCGACTTAGCAGCATCAGCAGCCTTCTTTGATGATTCCATCTTTGCAAAAAGCGACTGCGGCTGGCCTCTGTTGACATTCCCCCATCAGCATACAACCACCATACCCCACAGAGAAATACCAGAAAGGACTAACTTCATAAAATGCTTGCTCTTATACGCATTCAACTTTGCCGTGCAGGGCGACATGATCGTATCCGAGGGAGAAACATATTTCTGATTCGACCTGCCCAGAAACATAAATGATCAGTCCTTGCCGCAAAGGGCCCACGCAGTAGCCTGTAGAAGGATGCTCACTTCTCCTCTTCTAAGCGAGACTGTAGCACCTGGCGGTGGTATTCCATGCTCTTGGGCTTGTTGGCTCCGTCTTTCTCCATTGCTTCGCCCAGTGAGGCTTTTGAGGCTGCGTCTTTTGTGGGGGAGGAGGTATTGACGTCGCGGGAGGCGAGGGGTTTGGTGGGAGATGGGCGGGGAGATGCAGATGACATGATTGATGGATGTTTGGTTGTTGGAAGTGGATTGATTGGCTTGGCTTGTAGGCGGTACGGACAGTTGTCAGTATAAACTCAATGTTTGACTGCTCTTGGAAGGTTGTTGAAGCTTGGATATGATCGAGGATGGCAGTACTTGGAATGCTGGAGCGAAAGGCGGCTCTTCTGATCTCTATTTACTTATCGTGGTTGTTAGGGACAACGGCCATGACTATTTTAGTCATCCGGGCAATGCCAATTCTACGCGTTCAACCAGATTTCAATACATAGTGAGCACATGCAATAGATTTCGATATTCTACATCGACGTGAAAACATTTCATAAAATATCGTGATGGCTTCATTCATAGCATCGACCTTGGTTTTCCCCCTTCTCCCCAATACTCCATCACCAACTTCTCTCCAATCGCCTTCTGCCTGTCCAGCTTTTCTCTGACTTCTCTCCCCCTCTTATTCTCATTCTTGCCCATCTGCTGCAAGTGCACCTCATCAGGACCATCTGCAATCCTCAAAGTCCTGATCTGAGCCCACATGTTCGCCAGTGGTGTATCCTGACATACCCCTGCACCGCCGTAACTCTGCACTGCGCGATCAATGACGATTAACGCCATTGTAGGTACCAAAACTTTCGCCTCTGCAATCTCCTTGAGAGCACTTTTGGCGTCATTTTCATCGATTTTCATAGCGGCGTTGAGCACGATCAGGCGAGCAGCGTCGATTTCGAGGCGGGACTTGGCGATCCACTCGAGGATCACACCGTGCTCATTCAACGACTTCCCGAAAGTCTTCTTTCTGGGATCATTGACTCGAGCGATCATCCATTCGAGAGCCGTTTCTGCAGCGCCAATGGAGCGCATGGCATGATGGATACGACCAGGACCCAGACGACCTTGTATAATCTCAAAACCTTTGCCTTCACCGAGGAGGATGCTGGAAGCTGGTACCCGGACATTTTCAAAGGTGATATGAGCATGACCGTGCGGTGCATCATCGTAACCGTAAACCGATAGGACTCGCTTGACTGTAACGCCCTTTGTGCCGGCGGGAACGAGAATGACGGATTGCTGCTTATAGAGGTCCTTATTGCTGGGGTCGCTTTTCCCCATGACTATGTAAATTGCACATCGAGGGTCGCCCGCGCCACTGCTCCACCATTTCTGCAGCGATCATTAGTACGTGGGAAGCTGTGGGGGAGAGCGCCTTCCTTACCGAGCCGTTGAGTATGTAGTCGTTGCCTTGCCTCGTCATGGTCAATGCAATATTGGTTGCATCGCTTGATGCAACATCTGGCTCTGTCATAAGAAAGGCTGATCTAATATCGCCGTTCAATAAAGGAGTAAGCCACTGTTTCTTCTGAGCGTCATTGCCGTATTTCGCTAAGACTTCCATGTTGCCAGTGTCTGGTGCCGCACAATTGGTCGCCTATAATTGTCTTTCAGTACGGGCGGCATCAGCATCATCGAAAGCATGTCCAAACCTCTGACGCTGTCCTGCACTTTCCCATACACTCTGCCATCAATCCGTACTCCAAGTTCGAGAAGCCAGGCCCCTGTTTGAAGTGGTTCCTCGGCAGAAACAAATTCCATAGACCCAACTTCTTTGCCTTGGCCTTCAATTCGTCAATGACTGGTGGGTAAGTACTCCATCTCTTCTCGCCTTCCCCAAGTTGAGCATGATAGAGTGCGTCTCCCGGGACACATTCTTCCTCAACGAACTTCTCGACCTGAAATACTGTCAGCAGGATTGAGCGTGATACATGACTGTTTAGGTGACAGGCCGTACAAGATTCAGTGTCTCCTTTGCTCGCTCACTGACCGCTCCTCGAGCAAGAACAGGGATCTTCTCAGCGGCGGATTGAGGGTTGCCACTGCTGGCGAGAATATTTTGACTGAGTTCGGACTTGGACATTGTTGATTTCGCACTTCAAATCCACAACCTTCTATCTAGAAGCCGAGAACAAGAAATGAACGAATGTAGAGAAGTCGAAGTAGATAGCGTGGCCATTACTACTGGCTCTGTAAACGTATTCCAAGTCAAACTGTTCTTACCCCACAAACTGTTCACCCTAACCTCGGCAATTCGGAGATGCGGCTAACGACGGATACTCTAAGCAATAGAGATGTCTTTGAAGCATGAAATGTCTGGGGTATCATATACAGGCTAAAACTCGGGAATCAATTCTTGGAAAATCGAGACTCCAGTGCTATGCAACAAGTGCAAGGTGTCATCAATCATATCTCATCAACCGTGGCCTTGCTCTTTTTCTTATTCCCCTTGAAGTGCTTTTTCGAGTTCATGGGCTTCAGCTCTGAAGGATCAACATTCTTCTCCAAAGCTGTCATCGCTACTAGCTTCCTACCCGTCAGCTGCCTCTTACCCTGCTCGCTGTATTGGTGGTTGAACGGCATGGTAAGATGCCCTGCGCTACTTTGCCCCGGGCCAAAGAACTTTTTGTCAATCCGGTTCGACTTCTCTCCCTGTAGCGGAACAGCAGGTAACGATTCTGCGTCGTCCATCAGAGACGGCTCTTCTGCACCCGATGTGGACGTTTCCGCTTGGGCTGCTAGCATTGCTTGTCGCTTCTGGGGCAAATGCTTGACATCGTAAAGCTCTCGATTGAAGTCTCGAGGATCTATTGTTGGCTCATTGGGAGGTGGCTGGCAGAACAAGAGTTTGCCACTAACGTAGTCCTTGAGCACGTATCGAGCCGCTCTCGACTCGTCTGGTTGTCCCTGTCCTGTCTTTGTGAATCCTCTGGCGACAGCATAGACGCTGAGAATCTCCTCCGCGGTTGGAATACCAGTACCACCTTCCTCTAGGGGTCTTGTATTGACCTTGATCCCGTAGAGGGCCTCAAAGAACGATTGCGGAATTCTCTGAGCGACAAGGCCTGCAGGTCCAGTAAACTCTCGTAGTTGGTCAATAGGTAAGATACCATTACAGACAAGCTCTGCTTTTGTAGTGGCAAAGTTTGGAAACACAAGTCCTGGGCAATCACAGAGCAACACATCAGGACTTAGATGGATGGTCTGGAAATGCTTCGTCTTGCCTGGGGTAGATGAGACCGAGACCTTCTTGGCGCCTATCAAAGCGTTGATAGTAGATGATTTCCCAACGTTAGGGTAGCCTACAAGACCGATTGTAGTCTTCCGCGGATGCTCTGGATCTGTATCCTCAATTTCAGGGGCATTCTTCAGAAATAGTGCTTCCAATTCGTCGGTGGTCAATATTCGCGTCCGTTGATCGGTATCCGCATCAACATCCTCTTCGCTTACCCATTGGGCATCATCTCCTTCCTCTTCCTGTACCTCTAGCTTGTCAATTTTTTTCGCAAGCTTGACGCCTCCATCAGTCAAGCTTTCGGTACCATTCTCAGGTAGAGCCTCCCCATCTCCAGGCTCCTCTTCATCCAGACCCATGGTTTCGTTCATCTCCTTCGCCAGCGATGCCGAGAAGAACTTGTAATTGATTCCAACTCCCTCAAAATAGTCCGCCCACGCTTCTCGCTGTCGCAATGTCATCATATCGGCCTTATTGACTAGTAGCAAATTGTTCTTCTTCGCGTCCACCTCTTTGACGTACCTTTCCAGATCCTCTGATCGAAAGAGCAAGGGGTTTCGGGCATCAACAATTTGCACCACCAGATCTGACCTCTCAATGACTCTCCACAGCTGCCTCCACACCTCCAGGTTCCTCTCGAACGGTGTCATGAGTAGATCGTCATTTTCTTGCAACTCAGCGAGGCCTCTTCTCCAATCTAATAGACTAGCCCTTTCCTTCTTATCCAGATCTTGCGGTGTAGTACTCTCATCCCATTCTGGCCGCCGAGGCACAGTCAGTCGATTCTTGTTCGCGATCTGCTTCTTGATGGCCGATCTCTCTTCTGCCGCCGATAACAAATATGGATTACGTTGATCTCTGTGTATGACCTTGACATTGTTCATCTTCTCCGCGGTGAAGTCCGTCCCAGCTAGTTCGGCGGTGCTGAGAAATTCGTCGAGAGCGCCTTGCTCTGTAACACTCCGCATTTTGACCCATGATGCTTCCTTCTTTTCATTGGTCACATACTAGGTGGAATCAGTATATTCATCACCGTTCGGGACATAGTAGGCTTACTGTCTGGCCGCTCTGATCTGTCCGATGAATGCCTGCGGAGACCTTCTTACGGTCTGCGCCTTTGCCTCTGCCGAATCGATCGTTCATGAGGCTATTGCCTAGCCCCACAACATTTTTGGATTTGGCGAGAACCATGATGGAAGTTAATCGAGAAGGAGTGATTATGCAAGGGCAAAAGCTGGTATGGTGTGGTGACACATTACACGCATCGAGTGAATTGCGGGCAAAATGCGTTCTGATAGCGCCAAGCCCGCGTCATTGCTCGCCAAAATTTGGGGCTGCACTACCGTTCGGTCTCTTGGGACCGAATTTCTTCCACAATTCGTGAACCTGAAGAACTAAGATGCCGCGGAAGAATTTGTCAGTCTTTTTGCATCTCGACACCAAGAATTCGCATTACTAAAAGAAGTGCAGTGACAAGTCTAATTCCACCACATATCAGCTGGTCCACAGGGAACAGAACGATCCTAAAATTCACGATGCTTCTTCCAGCTCCGTCATCTTTCAAGAGCTTGCGCCGTCACAGGCTCACAAAATTAAAAGCCGTAATGATCTAGAGAATGAGCTGTTCTGCTCTTCTGGGGTCGCAGACGGAGCATTGCTAGAACTTAGAGATAATGAGGGAGAGGCAGCGGAACATGGCATTTACTTCGATGATACTAAATACGACTACATGCAGCATGTTCGCGATCTCAACTCAGGAAGCGGCAATGGACAGAGTATCTTCATGGAGGCTGCTACGACCAAGGATGCGAAGGGGAAGGCAAAGATGAGTTTGGCGGACGCGCTGAGGGAGTCTTCATTAGATGACAGGCAGAGTGAGAGCGGCGGCAGCCAACCAACAGGATCTTCTTTACTAGAGGACGATCTTCTACCTTCAAAGTACTTGAAAAAGGGCACGTACCAGGACCAGCAAGATGTCCCAGATGTTTTATCAGGCTTCCAGCCAGATATGGACCCTAGATTACGAGAAGCGTTGGAAGCTTTAGATGATGAGGCCTACGTTGATGATGAGGAAGACTTTTTCGAAGAGATAGCCAAAGGTGGACACGAAATTAGCCTGGACGAATTCGGGGATACAGGCTTTGAGGAAGACGGAATGGACGACGCTGGCTGGGAGACAGACGAAACGGAGAAACCCTCTAAAGAGCATAAGATCGGAGATATGCCACCGCCACCACGCCCACTGGGTACAGATATCGAAATGGGACACGGACCTGATCATGGCGACGGAGATTGGATGAAGGAGTTCAGCATGTTCAAACAAGCTAAGAAAACCAAAAAGCCGAGCCCGGAATTTATGGATCCCGAAGCCACATCGTCTATCATGACAGGAACGTCAATGACTGGAGGACGTCGGAAAAAGAGGAAAGGTGCTATGACATCAAGCACCGGTTACTCAATGACAAGCTCTTCATTATTCCGTACGGAAGGTCAAAATTTACTAGACGCACGCTTTGACAAGATTGAGGAAAACTATGCCGAGGACGACATGGACATGGATGACGGTACTGCTTCAATGGTCACAGGGTCATCCCTCGCCTCCGGTCAAGCACCATCATTGACTACAAGGTCTGACTTTGACGGTATCATGGATGACTTCCTAGGTGGCTACTCAATGAGCGGAAAGAAAAGAGTGAAGAAGGGAGGTTATCAGAGTGGCATGGAACAGCTTGACGAGGTGCGCAAGGGGCTTGGGCCAGCGAGAGTCAAGGCACAGAAAGCTTGACAATATCCATCGATGTGCACGCGTATGCAGGCGTCTCTTTGCTTCCACAGCGTCTATACCCCCGAATGAGAATGAATTTGACTTAGCACATGTCTATGATTTAGATCTTTGGGTTTACGTGTAGTGAATGGGGAATCTAACCGAACCCTAGCTCTACAATCACGCTAGTCTACTTGTAAACATTCATATTGAAATCAACCGATGACCCATAATTACATCCAACCAACGACCCTTCCACTTCGATTTTAGCAACCCTTAATAAGCACTCGGACGGCAGCCATGGCACCTAACCAAGAATACGCCCTTCTCTGCCTGGAAAACCCTCTGTTGGGTGAGCAACCGTTGTGTAAATCATCCGAGCCCAGTAGCTGACTTTGACCACAATGAAGATATCCAAGGCCAAGGGTAAGGAAAAAACATATGCGGTCATCGAACGATTCCTCAGCAATACTGAAAAAATCTAGCGATGCCGCAATGCTAGAAAAATACGGCCTCAAGCCCAACGACGCCATCCTCGCCGAAGAAAAACATCTCGGCATCTACGAAGACCTCCTTAACAACCGCTCCGCCGTCCTCCTCGCCGGCGGCGCCGCCCAGAATACCGCACGGGGCGCCCAATACATCCTCCCTCCCAAATCGACCGTCTACATCGGCTGCGTGGGCAAAGATAAGTACTCCGACATCCTGCGCGAGAAGAACGATGCCGCAGGCGTGCGAGCCGAGTACCTCGTCGACAGCAAGCATCCTACAGGCCGATGTGGGGTCATCATTACAGGTCAGGATAGATCTATGTGCACGGATCTGGCGGCGGCAAATGAGTACAAGGTTGATCATTTGAAATCGCCCGAGATCTGGAAATTGGTGAAGCAAGCTCAGGTCTACTTTGTTGGTGGCTATCATTTGACCGTCAGCGTACCCGCCATCCTCGCCCTCGCCGAGGAAGCTGCTGCAAATGATAAGATTTTTGTTCTCTCGCTATCGGCGCCTTTCATACCGCTGTTCTTCAAAGATCAGTTGGCGCAGACAAGCAAGTATTGGGATTACGTTATTGGAAACGAGACTGAGGCTAGGTCATGGGCGGAGGGTCAGGGACATGAGACGAGAGATGTGAAGGAGATTGCGCTGTTGATGGCGAAGCTACCAAAGGAGAACGAGAAGAGGAAGAGGACGGTTGTGATTACGCAGGGGACGGAGCAGACTGTCGTTGCAGTACAGGGGGAGAAGGACGTAAAAGAGTTTGGGATTGTGGAGGTTGGGAAGGAGAGTATCTGCGATACTACTGGGGCCGGGTAAGTGCCGATCTCCTGTGCTCTGCAATTGAGGCACGTGTTCAGGTGTAAGTAGTCGCTGACAGTAGACTCTAGTGATGCTTTTGCAGGCGGATTCGTGGCAGGTATCGTGGAGGGAAAGTCTCTCGAGCAATCCATTGATATGGGGCACTGGCTTGCAAGTCTGAGCATCAAGGAGCTAGGACCACAGTATGTTTGCCTATCATTATCAACTATTCCACGTTTCCTTTCGCATTACATCTCCTTCATTCGTACTCAACATAACCCTTGTTTGAAAATTGGTCAAAGCTTCCTTGAATTTATGCTTCTTCATGCTATTTCAGACTGACACTGCCCTTTCTACCAGATACCCTTTCCCCAAGCAAACCTATCAGGCGAAGTAGTCCGGCGAGACGAAACATTGAACAGGCGTTCGGTTTTCAACAATCCCGGGTTTCAACAACTAAAAGCGCTGAATCTGTACATGATACGAACATCATGACGCTACGATAAGATGACCGATATGGATCTTCATCCTCCAGCAAGTTACAGTTTCGCGTACAACAGCTATAAAGTACAGATAGATAAAAGCACTACCTCGTATTGATTCCATATTGGATGCGTGCCTACTTTGGTTTAGTTCGGACTTTTCGTGGGTGCCGAGCGTAGCCACGAGTTCTCACCCTATCAGTCTGCGCCTTGCCCATTTGGCGGTGTCTGTACATTGGTCACGCCTTTGACGCTACCACTACCCCCAAAGTCCTGTGCTGAGTTTCTGAAGCTATTGTCAAACAATGTGCTATGACCATCATTCTGGTATGTTGTGGATGGTCTTCCTCCCGTTGTGTAATCATTAGGCACAGAGAAAGTAGCATTAAGCAAAGGGTGATTGCGGTAGCCGCTATCTATCGGTAGGCTTCTGTTGGTCGGCTCTGGCATGCTACTCGTCGTGCTTGACTCGATGTTGTAAACCGTCGACTGGCTGTTGGAACGCTAACTTTGTCTCCGAGTGCTGTTGAGAGTGGCTCGGTGTTCTCAGCTTGGCAGTACCAGGTCGTGAAACAGTTGTATCTTCATCCGGCCGCGGGGCGAATGGCGAGTTGTAGATACTTGGAAGCAACGGACGGGGCGTGACCGGAGGCCGATCCTCCAGGTCTTCCAGCTCTCTTGCGGTTGCTGATCCGAAGAGGCCGTAACTGGTTTCATTGCCAGCTTCGTGCGCTGATGAAAGGCCAAGCCCAGATTGCGATGGAACTTCGTCGTCATCATCGGCACTCTCAGAGTCAACCAGATCGTCTACCATACGATTCGAAGCCGGATCCATGGATATGGATGCTAAAGCCGCTTGGGATCCTTCAACGTTAACGGATGATGCCATGGGTGGGAAGGTGGTCTCATCCACATGCGTGACCTCTTCTCGATTAGCACTGGGCGATGGCAGAACTTGTTGACTAGCGACAGATGGGATATCGTCTTCAATGTAGACGAATGTTGTCTCCACAAGCTGAATTGGTACCTCCTGCGATCGCGTATTAGCTTCGCTATCCAATGCGGAAACTTTAAGTCACCTCTTGGGCATGCAGGACCATGCCGTCTGTTAGCAAGTCGCGAATCCTGCCGAGCATTTCGAGATTAGGATGATGCCGATGCACACCTTGATCATGCCACTTTGGTTTCTGAGACCCTGTGTCTTCGCTGTAATAACGCCGCTGGGTAATCTCGTTCATGAAAGGCTTAAACCCCAGTGTATCTTCGTCTTCTTCAAGCAGATACTCTACTGGAGGTGGTAAAGCAGAGACTGGAAACGTAGCAACCAAAAGCGTCAAGGCGTTTGCATACATTTTCCACAATTCTTTGATCTCAACAGCAAGCATGGTGTCCCCAACGCCAGCTGCCAGTATCGTAGCATTGATTATCAACCAGGAGCTGTAATGTCGCAAAAATGGGAGCACACGACGTGTGACAGCAATAAGTTTTCCAGACCCAGATCCAGTGCCGCTAGCCTGCAAATCCTCCGCAACAGAGCGTTCCAGCTCCGGTAGCAGAACCTGGAGCAACGTGAATAAAGTCTTTACATTGACACGTAGCAGAAAGAAGAAAGATTGCATAATCTCAACAGAGCCAGGATCCCCTACAGAACGTTCTTAGCAGACTGAAGACAATTCTTACGGCTCATAGTGTCTACCTTTCAGACGGACCGCCGCGAAGTATTCTGCAGCTATGTTAATCAGTACAATCTTGCCAAAAGTACCTTCAAGCGAGCGCTCCTTCAAATCGACGGCGAGATGCTGTAGTACCTTACTTTCCAGCTCTTCATGTGCCGGAGTTTCGACACCTTTATAACAACGGGCGTGAAGGCACATGAACCATCGCACCAAGGCTTCCCTTGGTCCTTGAACCTCTCGTTCAACATCGTGATTGATTGACTCCTCTTTGTCCAACACTTCTTGTATTTTCTTGAATTCGGTTTCAAGGTTGCCCTTTGCACTAGGATGAGGTTCCTCTATTGCCAAAGCGCGATACAAATGATAAGTCGCCCGCAGATGGTTGGCATCAACCAAAGCGATGACAGCCAGCTGATTATGGGAGGCGCCTGATACAGGATATATAATGCGGGCAAGGTCGTAATATTCAACTGCCGGACCCCAATTGCGGTCTTTGGTCACTAGCTGGGTCTCGCGCCATCTTGAAAGATCACCGAGTCGGACCAGACTCTGATGACAAGAAAGGAGAATTGAATGACGGAGAAAGCCATCTACGTGGGCCGGATCATCGACAGACAGAGCTGCAGATGACCATTAGCAAGGTGACCTCTTCACAGGTTGTGCAAGAAAGCATACTGCTTAGTGTCAATCTATCGGCAACAGCTTGGAGCTCAAGAACGCCCTTGAAACAGCATGCTAGTCTTTGAATATATCCACGGTAGAAACGCTGACTAGACTTTATAAAATCTACGTAGTGCTTTGCAGTCTTGCGTTGCTCAACAGGCTTCCTTTTGCCTGCAGCTTCTGTGAACTGTATGGGCATCAGATTCAACACGAGCTCTCCAAGACAAGATCGCAGGACAGACATGTTTCAGCTCCTTTCGAAAGAGATTATTGATCTGGCCGTGAGAGTCCCACAGTTTACTTTCGATGTCTTTACCAACAGAGAACTCAAAGTCATGTAGAATGAGTCCTTCGCAGGCGGAACGGTATCTACTTGAGTCAGGTCGCGGTGAGTTGCAGAAAAACAGGAGATATACTGGGCCAGGGAATGTATGATTTCTGGAAATGTGGAGCCTTTCACTTTTACGTAGGCTTGCAGGTCTTTTTCCGCTCGTTGGACGATTCTGTGTCCTGTGAGCTTCCTGATTGTCATCGCATGGGGTGGAGAAGCATTGCCTCAGTCTTCCCTCATTTGCGTCTGCCATGGCGCGACCGCATCCCCCAAATGTCCAGGAATATTCTCCAGCTCGTGTCCGTTCGCCGTCAGAGGTGGGGATGCAGCTCAGGTGGGTGAGCTACCTCGGAGGCATCCATTGGCGATAGACACGTTCGAAGACGCTGTTGAGAGACTCCCAAAGCACCCAATCTGAGCGGAGTCCGGACACTTATCGCACATGTCTCGTACTGTGGATTGCCGAATGCATCCATGTTGCAGGAATGCCCGCGATTGCTGGAGACTGGTGTCAAATCTCTAACTCCGGTATGACCGAGCATTAACATCAGACTTGTTTAACGTCGAGCTCGTAGAGGGAGACTGTATCTGTCACGACCAAGCCTTCTTGGGACCAAAATTTTGACAGATACAGTAGTTGGAACAACAGGAAAAACATGGTACACGTCGGCTATCAGAGAATGAGCATGGTCTAGCCTGAGTAAACTCCTCACGCTACCTACACCGCTATGAAGCCATGCCTAAACGCAGAAGAGAAGACTGTTCACCCCCTCCAACACCGTCCTCGCCTTCCCTAGCACTTGACACATCGTCTCCCGCATCCGCCGATGAGCCAGCCCACTCCTCAAAGTACATCCAGACATCCAAAGAAGCTCCTACCAGAGCAGTCATGAAATGCTCGCTCCCACCGCACGAGCTAATTGAATTCTCGACATTTGAAGAATTTGAAGCCCATTACGCGAGTATTCATGCCCACAGATGTTCGGAGTGCCGCAAAAACTTCCCTTCCGAGCATTTCTTACAATTACATATCTCCGAAAACCATGATCCGCTAAGTGAGGCGAAGAGAGCCAAGGGGGAGAAGACGGTGTTTCTACACCATTTACTGCGGGAAGAACATGCTAATGCCTTGCAGTATCAATGTTTTGTTGAAAGTTGTGACAAAGTCTGCTCTACTTCGCAGAAGAGACGTATGCATCTCACAGACAAGCATATGTTCCCAAGAGCAAGCAACTTTCCCCATTGTTTTCGAAAATGATATGCGTCAGACTAAACATACTCTAGTTCTATGACTTCGCCATCGTCAATACGGGAATCGACAAGCGTAGCTCCATGCTGCGCCCGAAACACCGCAGACAGAGCTCCGCTGCATCTAGGGCCTTTCATAGAGAGCAGCGCTCAAGTGGCACAGAACAAAATCTCGGTCAAGATAGCATCAAGCCAGAAGCTTCGAAACCTTCAAACCCGATCCATAAGGTCATGGATAATGCGGCATCGATCCAAGGCTCGTCCGCGGATGCAGATGTGGACGACCTCACGTCCACAATGTCCGCTCTCAAATTCATCCCACCAAGTGTACGGTTCGGTCGAGGAGGACGCAGGGGCGGCCTATCCAGTTCTTGAGTGTCGTCGAAGCTTTGTGATCCGTCAACGCTTGATACTAGCGAGACTTCCTCCAAATTTCGAATTGGATATAAAACCTATGACCATTATTCCGTCCATACGCTTTGGCAATCCTTCCAGCTGCAGCGGCTTCCCTCGTATGATTTGGGCAGCCATCCATTCGTAAGCATTTGTACAGCATTAATCATGATCCTTTCAAGGCCTCCAATCCTGGTCAAACAGAGGAGCCAGTACGGCTGGCCCTATTCCACCTACTTCGGACACCTGTTGTTCTATGGCTCGGCTGCTCTGACAATATTTGCTGTTACTCTGGCAGGATCCAATTCAGAGCCCGTTGGCCTCTCGGGAAAGACAAATTTTCAAGTTGTCTACAAACGATCTCTTCACAGAGTCTTGGCAATGGATTCGGACACAATGACCAAGTACCGCATGTTTTCTTATGGTCCAGAAAAGCGTAGTACGAGGGTCTTGCATGCTAGTAGGCCTATACCTTTCCTCATTAGCCTTCGTAGTGGATGCTAAACCTCAGGAAGGGGCTACTAGTCTACAATCCTAGGTCCTCCGTCGTCCGAAGGAATATCGAAGATAGTTACAAGATCCTGGAGGACTGACTGGGTACACAGGATATTGATCGGACGGCTCCGCCGTACTAATTCTCTGTAGGACAAGAGGCAATGAAGGATGCCCGATGAAGTGAGCCACCAGCCTCAAAAGACATATCTACCAGTCACCGGAGCACGATTTCCAGCTGTAGGTCGATCTACGCAACAACGTCCATAGTATTGGGCGATAATGTAAACCGTTCGTGAGGATGGAAAGCTCCAGCAGAAGATCGTCTGCATTGAGGGTCTCCCTGCAGCGTCGATATCTTGACGGTTTGACAAATGGGTGTGCGGTAGATGGCAAATATATCAGTCAATCAAGAGGGTCTTGGCCTAACAATAATTCCAGCATGAGGTCAAAGAGCTTGCTTTTCTCCATACATCGTCAATGGCAGAGATGTCAGAGCTGTGATTGAACGGAATGACACTCAGAGATTCGATATCTTAGGTATAATTATACTAGCTTCAGAGCCCTGGAATGATTTCTTACCCTTCCTTCCACGTGGCTGCATGCTCCTCAGAGTTTCTACGCCGATACCCGAGGGATGAGGGTTGATCTCTTCATCAGAGGCATCGCACAGCGGTATAGCGCACTTACAGACCGGCGGTGAAGTACTTATTGAAGAAAAGTCGAGACCTTTCGACGGCCTTTCGACGGCCAAAACGGCCACCAACGCACCATCTGGTAGGTGCAGTACTAGCGCCGTCTTGGTGCGGGCCTACCTTACTCGTTGATTCGAAGCTTATTGGTTGGAGCAGGAAATTCCCCTGCGTCTGGTTATACGCGAGCCCTTTGCCAGAGAGGCAGAACGATACTGGAGAGCCCTCAATCGGCAGAGACGTCCGGGCAAAGGGTTCTTTGTGATACAGAGCTCACAGAGACTACTCATCGAGTCTTCCTACCTCCTTGGCTTGATCTTGTTTGCATCATAGACAATCATGTCCTACCTTGTCTCCTCAGAAGTCTTCGAGTTCCACATGATCGACGAGAATCACGAAAACCATACAAATATCGTCAATCAAACAATGAGGCAAAAGGTACCTTGGCTAAAAGACGGAGAACAATTTTGAGCTCAATCATGTTTATGAAAATCGAGGAGCGAGATCATCGCCCTTGCTCGACATGTACTCGGTGAGATAGATCCTCACTCCAGTCTATGCTTGGAGCGGCAGCATGATGAAGCAATCGGCAGAAGGTGGTTGGAGAATCAAAGAAGCTACATAGAGAGTAAGCTAACTACAACAGTAGCAATGTTGCAGGTCCATGTTGTTGGCGGTTGACAAGAATAGGGATTACTCTTCCTATGGGGAGGGTACGCTAATCGATGGTCATCGGCGATTGTCACAGACCTGCAGTAGGCCAAAGCTTGGCTGAGGCCAGCCTGTCAGAGCGTGTTGGGAACTTTGGGGGCAAAGACGGGTGAGACGCTTGCATAAAAGCGATGCAAGCGTGCATAAGGTGGAAGACGGGGCCAGCATGCGGGGGCTGGCGCTAGAGATCCAGGCCGTTGATCAATAAGACAAAGGACAGGGTGTGGCAAAGATGGCGTTGGTTGGAAGAGACGTGGAAGCCTGGAAAGGACGAAACAAAGTGGCTTGGCAGGCTTGCGATCTAACGTGCCTCGCCTAGAAAGCCCTCGAGCTAGGATTGGCTGAGCGTCACGAGAGCTCTGCAGTTTGGGGGGGTCATTCGATCTGTTCTTAATTTCCATCCGCTGTCATGGGTTCGGTCGCAATAATGCCATGGACCATGGGGATGATGAAAGCGCTGTCGCCATTCTTGACCCTGAAGCCAGCTGGCCCATTCAAAAGCACAGACTGCTTACCGATCCGGCATTCCAAAGTAATGATAGGTGTCCGTTGCCAACGAATGCAGGAATTTCCGTCTCAGTGATTAGCCGAGTCAGTTCGACGCATGTTGGCCGTCTCCGTCACACTTGTCTCAGGATATGAAATGAGGAAGCCAGACAGAAGGCGGTTAGCAAAGGTAGCAAGGTACCAGCTGGATTGACGGGATTGGCGTGTGATCAATCATTCTATATTAGACCCTGTCGAGCGTAGCGCTGCTGATGCACCCTTGCCCCTCTTTCGGCCTTGGTTTGGAAAGTCGTCGAATCTGAGCAGAGACACTCGAATTAGGAGGCGTAATGCAACACTAGTCCAATCGGTCCTAGCCTGTCCTTCCTGCTGGACAGCAACAAACAGAGCAAGCCTGCCCTTAAACCTGCTACTCCCGAGCTCCAACACCACTCTTTCCACTTCACCTCTGCTTACCTACGAGCACCGTCAAACATGATTCTAATTCAACCCACATGAAGATACAACAATGACCTGATCGTACTTGCCAATTCCTCACGTCAGTCATTGTTGTTGCCCTGCCTTGCCGTCTCTTCTGTTTCTCATCGTCGTTCCCTCTACATTCCAATTGCGTCACCTCTAGCAACCCTCAAAGCGGTCCAGTTACCTGTCAAGTATCAACACCATAAGCTCAATCTAATCATCCTCGCCCTCTCGGTCCTACGCCATCTACCTGTCTGTCCGTCGTCTGCTCTTTCAGCAATCAAGTCAAGCCAACCCTCTCGTTGCCTTCGACAACCTCGACAATAGCCTAGCTTACGAATGAATTGAACCGACAAGAATCCAATACTCATTCCTTACTGAGCGCCAGGCTCCCGACAATCCATCTCCAAGTCATCGGCAGCTTGCTCTGCTTGACTTCTACATTATCTCCCGTGATACTATCAGGCCACATCACCGGACTCGGACGATTCTCGATCCTTCTGTGGAGCAGGCTTCGCCAGCCCGAGCCAATTTGTTTCAATCAGCCTTCTGTTGTTCTTCTCACGACTCTACGCAGCGACACATTCGACCCCTTCACCTCTATAACCATCCTGTCGATCCACCTCGACGTCCCCTCATTCGCTTTGACAGCCATTTTTTTCGACGCCTTCGCTAGAACGATTCAGACCTACAATTTGCAGTAATTTGGATGTCAACATAACGCCTTTCCTACTCTTGCTCGTACATACGCCACCTTTCCATCGATACCAGTCACGAACAGCGTTTCCCTTGTCTATATACCAGATCTTCTGATCCCCTGCACATGAGCCTCTGATAGACCAGGACGGAGTTTTGTGTCCATGAGTGGGAGGCGGATCCTTTCATTGAGCGTTCGTCTTCCGGAGTTGTGTTCTTTTGAGCTTGTTCGAGCAATACTCCAACATTTCGACATACCCTAATTCCATTCTCTTCCATCCCTGGTCCGGATCTAGACTCTGGCCTATCATCCCTCTCACCGGCTTTCGACATTGGGCTTCATCGCCGTGTACCATTACAGTCAATACCCACCGTCCTAGGTCCTCCGCATTGAGTGTCTAGTCCGAATCAGCTCCCTGGCGACCTCCGCCCTTACCGAACAACATGCATTGTATGAAGAATAGATTTGCTGAAAGGTCTGTGTTGGATGGACGTTATGAATCTGTGTCCCCGTTGAATCATGGCTCCTTTGGAATGGTCTTCCTTGCGAAAGATATCATCACTGGCGATCTCGTGGCCATTAAGTGCTTGAGCAAATCAGCAACAAAGGACTGCCCTGCAATCGGTGTCGATGAAAATTCCGTCGAGCTCGTCTATCATGAACGTCTTGGACAACATCCCAACATTGTGAACCTCCTTCATTCATTCGAGACCAAGGCTCACATCTACCTCGTTCTGGAGTACTGTTCTATGGGCGACTTATACGAGGCCATCCGTCTTGGTCGTGGACCTCTTGAGACTGAGAATGTTCGGGAGTTCATGCTCCAACTTATTAGTGCTGTGGATTTTATGCATTGCAACGGGGTGTACCATCGAGACATCAAGCCCGAAAACATCTTTCTTTGCCAGGATGGCTCGATGAAGCTTGGTGATCTAGGACTCGCTACCGCAGACGTTTGGTCACATGAGGCATGTGTTGGTAGCGACAGGTACATGGCTCCAGAGCAGTACGACCCTGCAGAGAACGGCTATTCGCCTGCTCAAGCAGATATCTGGGCCATTGGCATTTGCCTGTTGAATGTGCTTTTCTCCCGGAATCCCTTTGTGACACCGACCCAATCTGACAAGCTGTTTTACGACTTTGCTCGGGACCATCAATCTCTCTTTGACATTTTCCCGAATATGTCACAAGACACTTTCGATGTCTTAGTGCACGCAATGGCCATCGATCCTGCCAAGCGTTCCTTGTCTGCCGTTCGAGCCGCCCTCGAAAAGGTGATCAGCTTTACTACCGATGGAGACACTCTGGACGACTTCTGCACCGAGGCTCGCGAGGTTGCTCCGGCCAGTGCAAACAGAGAGCCTCTTCGAACACCATCTATCTCCAGTCCTCAGGTCGATCAGGCAGGGGCTTTCCCGTGGTCTAAAGCACTTCATATGAGCCAGCATCGCCGCCAACTCTCTGCTATTCCAGACACAGAGAGTTATACTGAGGACCTCTTTGCCGACTCTGAAAAGGAACGCAACTCGTGGTATTCTATAGCGCAGAACTCGTCTTTTACTTCTGGTGTGGATTCTACCATGAATGCATCTCTCAAGTCAATGGTCTTACAGCCGCCCGCTGAACGTAATCTTCAACGCTCCAATCCTGTCAAATTCCCTTCGTCATTGCCCGGTCGTATGGCATCCATCTCCTCAATCTTCGGTAAGAAGACCAGCTCCGTCTCAAAGAGTTGGTCAGAGATTTGGGACGAAGACGAGGAAGATGAATTCATCGAGCGTGAAGATGCGCTTAAGAAGAGGCGTGAGCACAACAGTCGAACCTGGAGTCATGAGAGCAAAGGCGCCGACCTCACTCTTCGTCGCACTGGCCTTTCTGAAATGAAAGACTCTGCAGCCAATGCAAGAGTTCAGAGTTCGAAGCATGAGCAGAAGAGGGAGCAACGTCCAAGTGCAGATGGGCTGAGCGATCACGATGTCTTCATGTTTGAGGAAGCAGCACCACGTCACTCTCCTCCAAAGCGCACTGTTTCAAGTGAGTCTACGCTTCCGAAGTCAAGTGGTGGGATGTTCGACAAGTGGGCCGCACTAGGCAATCGCCGACGCCAATTCAAGCAAGTTGCGGAGTCGGTGCCTGTAACAACAGACAAGAAGCGGACATATTCTGGGAACAATTGGCGCGCTGGGTTTGGACTGAAAGTATTTTCTGGGTATGGTGGATGGGATAGGGGCAACAGGAAGGAAAGCGCACTCGCCAAGGTTCGGGACTGGCGCCGGGATAACAAAGCTGCGCAGAGCTCTCGCGAGAGCTTGGGTGACGATGTTGAGTGGGTTGGGGGTTTCTGACCTCCATTGTAGACCGCAGTTGGTTTTGCTTTGGCTCTTTGGACGAAAGCTTGGCTAGCTGGGAATTACGCATGTGGTGCAAGTAGAGAATGCTGCTCAGGTACTTACTCGAAAACATGGCATTTACCCACTCAAACATGGACTCTCATGCTTGACGTGACTTGTAATATTACTTGATGCTGCCATTCACTCATAAAGTTCGGAACAAATCCTGCGGGTTAGTTGCTCCCGAACAAAACAGGAATCATTTCTTTCTGTACGATTGTGAGCAAGTCCATCACGGAGCAGAAGCTCACCGCTATACAGCTAATGCTGACAACAGTGACATCAGTCTACCACAACGAAAGAATACATGCACTAGGTGTGATTTCTGTTCTTCGACTTCTTCAGACCGTTCGTTCCGGACTGCCGCGTAACTCACATAAAGCTGTAATACTATATAGCCCACTCCTCGCTATCATCATTCTCCGAAACAAAAGGCTCCTCGATCGACCTGATCGCAATGTCTCCACAGAGTATACACTGTCCGGCAACCAGCGCATCCAACTCCCTTCCCTCCTTTTCCCTCCTTCCCACCCGTCCGATCTGCGCCTGCAATTCCCTGATCCTTGCCCTGACCGTCAATCCGCTCCCTTCTAGTACCCTCTTGCCCAGACAGTCGCTGTGGAAGCCATGCTGACATGAGGGAAAGACGAAGAATTGCCGGCTCAGGAGCGGTAGTTCACACACTCTGCATCTCTCTCCCGGCTCTACGATAGCGTAGCGACGATCCAGCTGCTTGATGTCCGTCTTGATGCTCTCGGCCGTGGCGGCCGAAGCATCCATTTCCGATTCGAGGGAGGCGATGGAGCGCGAATACGACTCGAGCGCGGAGCAGATTTCGTCCTTGAAGTCGTCTATGACCACAAAGTCTGGGAAGAATGGGATGAGATCCTCAATGCGGAGCAAGTCGCAGCGTTTGAGGAAGTCGATGGCTGTCTTGATGCTGCCGGTGCCTTGCTGGGAAATCACTTTCTTGGCGACGGCGAGCCAGAGTCTCTTGCGGAGGGCGGAGTCGCTGGTAGCGGGGCGGTCTGCGATGAGGGATGCGAGGTCGATTTCGTTGTTTCTGAGGGCTAGGTCGACGGCGGAGGCGTATGAGCCCATCGAGGTGTATATGTGGACAGCGGACTGGACACGGGAATGTTGGATACATAGCCGGAAGGCAAAGTCGGTGTCATAGGGAGGGGGGTTCGAGAGAGAGTGGGTAGAAAGATAGGAGAGGAGAGCTGTCTCTGATGGAGAGGGATGAGAGGCATAGATGGAGATGAGGGTATTGTGAATGGCCGAATTGGTGGTGTGAAGGGCGTTGATGCAGAATAGCAGGTAACGAACAGCTTGGTTTTGAGGGAGAGGCGTGTTCGAATTGGATTTGTTGTAATTGAGAAGCGCTGGTATGAGTTTGAGAGGGTCGAGGTCAGGGTGACGCATCAATATATCGACGAGCTCTGTGGGTGCATGAGCCATGAGGACGCTGCTGTACTTGTAAAATATCGATGGGTCAGTCTGTCTCTTGAGGACATCGAGCGATTCTTGCCACCGCTCTCTTTGGACCCAGTACGACAAAACATAATTGTAGTCATCGATTGCAGTGGCATACGATAGCAGTTCCTGTTCTCGACCATGGCTGCTGATGATTTCGTAAGTCGTTTTCGAATCCAAGTCGCCCTTATATCTTGTCACAAAGTCTTCGAATTCCTTGCGGATGGCCGTGAGCTCATCTCTAGTCTCGGCAGTGTTGGTGTTTTCGGTCAGCTGCGCCTTGGTTGTGATGGTATCATCCAGTGAGTTCATCTTCGACATGAAAATCTCTATCAGCCAACTGGCGATCATGGTTCTCTGCATAATAGACGTTTTCTTGTACGTAGTTATCTTCGTTGTCAAGTATCTCCGTAAAGCATCTTGTTCGCTATGGTCAATAAAAGTTAATGCCACTTGCTCAAAAGGTCTACTGCTTTTGCCATAGACATTTGCAGCTTCAAGGTAGCGCCCTTTGCTAATCAAGTGGTCGCCAGAGGCCATTGCTACAGCGTCTTTCTGTGATGGCGTTTTGGCGTACTGCGACGCAAGACCAAATTGGCCTTCTTTTAGCATGATTTTCCACACCTCTCGATCCTCGTCGGTCAGAACAATTTCAAAGATCTCCTGAGTAGTAAACAGCCAGTAAGTATTCTTCTTTTGGTCCGCTAAGAGGCAAAGTGCACTCTCTCCAGGTTCAAGTACTACTTGGTCGTAGACAACACGCTCGTCGAGCCTCTGCAAGGCTACAATCCTACCTTCAACTAGACATAGAGCGTGCCATTGCGAAAGTGCGATTTCTGCGATTGACTCCTGCATAGCCTTCCGTCGACCATTGGCATTCTCTGAAGCAGGGATAGCGGATCGTGATATGAACTTCGATTGATTGAATACAGTACTGCCCAAGCTCGCGGAAGCTGTAGTGGTCTGCAATTTGCCGTGCAGCACGCCCTGCGCCGAGAGCCAGGCGTACATCCGGTCGACATTCTCGCTTTCGGGAGATGGTGTTTCGGGTGGATCTGGGGATACTACTAAGGCTGATGGCGAAGCTTGTCTACTTCGGTTGACCTCGTGTAGAGTTGGCGCTTCTGTCTCGAACAACTTGGTAAATATCGATCCAGAACCTTCTTGCCCATGTCGTCCAATACGTCCTAAGAAATGCAGTAGCTTTGTCGGTGTAGCTACTATCACTCGTCTAGTGTCCGGCCTGCCTGGAATCAAATCTACCCACAACCCTGCCACTGGTCCCTCATCAACCTTGTAAAGGACTTTCAGATACTTCTCTTGATTGCGGTAGAATTCGTTAGACGGTTCAATGTAGTCTTCGTAGACATTGCCATCGGCAGCTCCAACCAGGATTTCCCTTGTGGAAGCCGTGGGAAGAGACGGATTCCATGCTATACTCTCGATACCGACGCTTTTCAGGCGGGACAGAGGCTTGGGTTGCCTGGACTGCGTATGCAGGTAGTAGTTCTCCCCTAGCGTTGTAGAGATGATAAGATGGGAAGCTGACGGATCGAGGAACATACGACGGATCAAGCCTATCTCTGACGTCTTCTTAGGCAAGTCGATGTCTTTGAAGAAGTGTCAGTGCTGTGGATCTACCTTGCGAGCAATTCTCACCGTCGATGTCCGAGGGGCTATCAAGGTCTATTCGCAAGATTCGCCCCGTGGATAGAGCCAGAACCAGCACATTGTTGGCTACTTGAGCAGCAACAAAGTCGGATGAAATTGAGAATTGAAGCTGTACCCTTTCAACCTTGAAGATGGGTAGAGACTCATCCAGCTCCTGCATGTTTGGCAGCTATTTGTTGCTATGCGGACAAAGCCTTCTTCGCACGTCCCACCGCAACTCCATGAGCTCAAGCCTAGTCATGGCGAAACATCAAGGAACCATGAAGTGAACAATTGCGACCTGGCATTGTTAAACCAGGCAGTAATTCCATGGGATGTTGCCCACATTGGGAACTCAGCGCCGGCAAAACTCCGCACGGTCACATGCCGAACTCCACTAAAATACCTACTATCCATGCACAATGGGCAAGGCAAAGAAGTCGAAGTTGAATAAGCACACTTCCAAGCCATATTCGAAGTATTCTACACAGAAACACTATTCCCAAGTTACCTCGCAGGATGCCACCAAAAGAACAAAGCATTCGAAGCCTCTACCTCCCACTATCCCATTCTCTCCCACCTCCCGCATCCTCTTAGTCGGCGAAGGCGATTTCTCCTTTTCACACTCCTTACTTGCTGCACACAATTGCACCTCGCTCATTGCAACAAGCTACGACAAAGCATCTGTGGTCACCAGCAAATACACGCAAGCAACGTCCCATGTCAGACCGCTCGAAGCCGAGGAAGCTTGTAAGGTGATATACGGCGTCGATGCTACTAAGCTGGGTAGAAGTGGTGCTCCTGACGGTGGTGGGAAAGCGGTGAAGAAAGGAGAATTCGACAGAGTAGTGTTCAACTTCCCACATGTGGGGGGATTGACGAAGGATGTCAATCGGCAGGTCAGGTATAATCAAGGTGAGGAATATCAGTCTTATCTCTAACGGCAGTAAGCTGAGGATGATATTCAGAGCTTCTCGTGGGCTTCTTCAAGTCTGCGGTCCCACTACTTGCACCTGAGGGATCGGTCGTTGTTACAATTTTCGAGGGCGAGCCGTATGATTTGTGGAATATCAGGGATCTTGCACGCCATGTCGGGCTGAGAGTTGGTAAGAGCTTCAGATTCCAAGCGAGCGCCTATCCAGGGTATAAGCATACAAGAACTTTGGGAAACATTGAGGGAGGGGGAGGATGGAAAGGTGAAGATCGACTATCGAGGACATATATATTTGAAGTCAACGATGGAAGAACGCAGCCGGCACCAAAGGGAAAAGGCAGTGGAGATGATGATGATTTTCAAGATGATTGATCATCATTCGTACGATTGGGATCTCTCGCTAGACTCAGCTGGAGTTGATCGCCCTTGCTGTGTAATGCTCCGTCCGAGGCTATGCAAGGCGAGGACTGCCAAAGACTATGAAATGTACACTTTTCGAATATCCCCAGCTGAAAATATATCCGCCGTCGTTGGATCCTTAACAAAGCCTGGATCGAGACCAACCTTTGCACTCATCTCGAGGAGCCGGTCCCGCCCGTACACCCTTCCATTTGGTAGCACCACCGGATCGTTCTCGACATAGCTTTTGGTGTGATGTGCATAAGGTAGCTTCCGCGCAAGATCATTCAACTCCGTGGAGCAAATAGGGCAGACCGAGGTGGTTGTAGAACTGGCATTCGCTGTGCTGCTGGCATGTTCTGAATGACAAGATGGCGTCTTGAGCGCTGAAAGACCAGCCGAGAGGGCTATCTGAAGAAGAGGTCGCGCGGGAAGAGAGAAAAGTTCGTGGTGCGTTTGTACGAAAAGAGTGGCTAGATGATCCCACCGGGCTTGCGAATACATGTCCTGCCAAAACAGCCTCAGCCATTTAGTCCAAGTCTTGTGGAAGAAGCGCTTACCCTATAATCTGACACTGTCGTGTCTGGCGGAAAAGCAAGAAGCCCAGCGGCTTTGTTCACTTCATTTGGATACAGCTTTCCATGCGGTGTGATGTATTTCCGCGCGTGCTGTCTTGCCTCCATAAGCTGCCCATTTCGTCGAAACTCAACACACTGCTGCAGTCGAAGCTCGAACTCAAGTCGGTTCTGTGTTCACACCTCGTATTAGCATCCCTTTGAAAAGTGGACAAGGGGGAATAATCACATCAAGTTTCTTCATCATCGGCCTATGCTCCGAACACCAAGCTAAACATTCTGCCGTATCGCCTTTCCTTAGACTCTCCTCAACACGATGACACTGCACAAAAACGTCCACATCCACCAACTCCTCGATACCCTTCTCCCTTGCCAGGGCTCTTGCACTCTCTCCGTATCCACACCTCAAGAGATAATCAACCAATAATCTATCCAGCCTGATACGAGACCATTCATCGTATTTGACATCCGCCAGACTAGGTATCTCATATAAATTTTGTAGATGCTGTATCCTCCTCCGCGAATGCTGATGTTGGACTTTCTGTTCATCGTGTAAACTTTGCATCTTCCAATTCAGGCTTTGCATTCGAGCGATCATATTGTCCAGGGACGCGAGAGCGGCAGTGGGGTCCTGGCCTACAAGAGAAGCGTTGGCGGTTTCTTTGAGGGATAAGACAATCTCTCTGTTCAGATACTCGACATTCTTTTGTACGGTCTTGAAGTTCTTGCGGGCAACTTCGTGAGGAAGTCGGAGGAGCGGTTGATCCTAGTGACACTATAAGTCTCGGAAATACAATAGTGGAGTGCGATTCGCATACTAGAAGCAAGTGGCTTTCTGCATTAAGCTTCGTTGTAGTGGTGAGTTCGGCCGTCATAGTGGCAATGTAATGAGGATTGGCGGCCTAATGTTGGTCAGGTACAAGATGTCTTTAATGTTGTAGATCATGCGAGTCAGTAATCCTGCCAAATTGTGTACGAAGGAAGCTGCTGGGTGAATTGAAGTCATGGGACGTTGCTGCTGAGATGCCCGTGGGAGTGGGGCAAATTCCATGCTGCCCCACCAATTTCCCTGTGGCATTAGCTACTCTAGCTTGTATACCATATCACGTACAATCTTTAGCAACTCCCCTAGCCCTTTTTCAGAAACATTTCAATTCCCGCACCAGCTACCTAGGCCACTTTTCGAACACCATCGACTATCCTGTACTGGCTCCCTAGGCCACTCCGAGCTACTATACAAGATGGAGCCATCAAACCAAGCGCCACAGGGGAATCGTTAGACTATTTACGAGCTCTCCGCTTCAGACTCTTCCTTTTTTGGCTTCGATTTCCTCTTCTCCTTCTTCTCCTGCTTCTTCCGTTTGCGCTCTGCTCGCTCCTCCTCGGTCTCACCGTCATGTCTCTTGCGCTTTTTCGAGTCACCCTCTTCGTTTGCAGGCGACTTTAGAGGCTCCGGAGGAAGCTTCGCTGTGACTGTCACCTGGTCCTGCTCTTCATTCGCGCCTGCTGCTGTACCGGCGGATTTGGTTTGTCTAACCGGTGCTGCTGTGCCGTTCTCTAGTGGTGCATTGAAGTCTTTGTACTCAGTATTCCATTTGGCAGGAGTTGCTTCGTTTGGTCTTCCATATTTCTATGGAAGCATTAGCTACCCTGTGTCAAATCAACCTGCTGGGAACACTGACATCGAGTTTACCGTCCGATTTCATTTTTTTCTTCTCCAATGCGATAGGGCCCAAGCCCCACCGACGGGGGTAAAGATCGCGCTCCATGATGCAACGCTTGACTTTGGCAACCACTCCGTGATCTTTAAAGGATTTCGAATAGTCAGCATTCTTCTTTGAGGTAGGATCTTGACTCGGAGGCACGTCACAGGAGTACAAAGCCTCCAACGGATGTCTCAAAACTCATCGTTATTCCCCGGGTTGCAATGACCAGAAATTGACTTACCACAAGATGATAACTCAACTGTGGACATTTGAGCAATGCCTAAAGCTATAGCCTGTATGGTTTCAGTGTCAGCCTTTGATTCAAGCGGGTAATAAGGGTGGATTTTGAGACGAATCTGAGGGGTGAGCCCCCAGGACGAGTCCCAAGACTCATGACCAAGTCTGGATTGAGTAAGGAAGTGACCAAAAACTTAACAAACCTCGCCTTTCGTTGTTATCAAAACTACCTCCTCATGAACCTCAATGCCAGTCTCTGCATATTAATTAGCAGATCCAATTGCCGTGAATATGAGATGCACTCATACCATATCTTAACAAACCGGGTATCATTAGCTTCGCTCCATAGCAGACCGCGTTGACCGCACTATCCTTGACGACTATTCGCTTGTACGTTGTCAAAAGACTTTCCAGAGGCCGGATAACCTTCCGCAGATATGATTCGTCCCGGGTGTTGTCTTGCATCCACTGGGCATCCAGCACATCATGCAGAGTCACCATACCATCTTGCTCGTCCATGGCACCACTTCTCACTCTACGCAGCTCTTGCATATGAGCTCCCACGCCCAACAGCAAACCCAAATGTACACATAAAGTCCTGATATAGGTTCCGGCTTCGCAGCTGACCCAGAACACACCCAGATGCCTATCGTTGTCGAACTCATACAGCTTGCTCTCGTGGATCGTCCGTATACGTAATTGTCGCTTGACTGCAGATATGAGTGGTGGTCGTTGAAAGAGTGCGCCTGTAAGGGTCTCCAGTGCTCGGGCAAGCTGCGCCTCTCCTCCTGGCAGCTTATCATGAAGTCTGATAACGCAAACATACTCTTTCCCAGCACCTTGTTGGGATTTCACGAGTCTAGTCGCCCGATCTAGACAGACGATGAGACAGCCCGTGACTTTGGGATCTAATGTTCCGCTGTGGCCAGTCTTCTCGATCCTGTCCGCAGTCAGTAACAATTGACGGTAGTTCTCTACCTACGCAGCCTACCTAAGCATGCGTTTAACCCACGCGACGACTTCATGGCTGGACGGATTCGAAGGCTTGTCCAGATTGATCACACCGGAGCTGATAAAAGACTTGAGATCGCGCTTGAGAGGCGTACAGCCTACAGGAATGGGCGTAAAATGCCCAGTCCGCACGAGAAGTTGGTTGTAGTTCTTCAATAGTAATGGCCAATCGCTTGTATCCACTGCAGGCGTCGCAGCTTCTGGTTTGATGGTGTAGTCCACCTCTTGCCCTTTGGCAAGGACAACAGCCATTTTTAGTAGCTGCACTAGCAACTGGTGGCAAGAACGCACTTCCTCCCTTCGTAGTTGCCCGAATACTCAAACATGGGGAGTACTTTCTGCGTAGCTTGCGGAGAACTTTTTCGGAAAGCTTGTGGTGCGCTAGACTAGCGCGATATCCGATCACGGCAGTTTTACACGATAACAATTTGGGGGATACTATCTTCGTTGATGCCATCCTATTCATACATAAAAGCATTGCAATGCAATTGGGCCTCGCTGTTTGCCAGCTTTCAATCTCCACCCAAACGTCTACCTTGTCCTCTAGTACCCCACGCCGTCGAGAATCCAAATCCACTCGACGTCCCGCGTCCAGGTGCTTGGCTTCCAGGTCTGTACGCACTCCCATATCCTCTATGCTGAAAGCCGGGTTTATCTGCTCCAAACCATCGCTTCACAACATTAGGCGTGCGGATGTAATTCTTTCCACCACCGAATGTTGGCCAGAGGCGGGTAAGGAAGTCGTATAGATGGGCAGCTACAAGCCCTGTGCCTTGATTCATAGCTGCATTTGGCCCGCCCATGATGAACGTCAACAGAAGCATAGCCCAAGGGAGCCAAACAACATTGAATGTGATGATGAAGAAAGAGACCTTCTTGCCCCTATTGTCTTGAGAGTATGTGTACGCAATGCCGAGAATAAGGGCTAGCGAAAGTTTAGCACAATGTTCATAGGATTTGGAAATAGATGGTAGACCTTGCGTGAAGATGGCTCCTCCCAGAATCCCACCTGCAGTAACCTTTATATGTTAGCATTGGTACCATGCAGATCGAATAAGATTGCCAAATGCCGAACGTTTGGAGAAGGTATGTAGGAAGCAAAAACCACCTGGCGCACATGTCCGAAGATTACGTAGGCTACTCTCAATGTCACTTCCACCACGCTCACACCGCACGAAGGCCCTTAAGGATTGATTGCGAATGACGGGCCAACGCGAGATGCAAGGGTAATCTTCCTCATCTCCAGGAACCGCTGCAGCTAGAATTTGGCTGGGCGGGCAGATATGTGAGGTTCGTATACAAGAATAAATTTCGGAAAATGGAAGAAGTCTTGATACAAACGCGAGAGGGCCGAAGCTATGATATACTGCCTTCACATACCAGTATGACGACGCCAAGGAAGACAATGTAAGTGAAAAAGTCTCCCGGTTGAGAGAACCTTCCAGACTCCTTTTCGAGACCATTCGAATAAGTCCATACTAGAACGTGTGTGAGTATCAGAAGAAGCAAATGCATGTATGGTAGCTTACAGAAGTATGTGTCAAAAAGTATGCTCAGACCTGGACCCGTAACCCAGAAAGACGTTGCAAGTCGCCAGACTTCGGGCAGTGGAAACTTGAAGATCCATGGTAAATGAAATACGACCCTGGCTCCGCTAAGTAGGCCACCATATACTAGGAGAGATGTTCCGAATGTCAAAGCTGTCAAAGTCCTGCCCCATCAGCATCAGAACACGAGCCTTCGCTTTGCATAACAAGACTCCTGGTAAGGAGAGGCTTACTCACCTGGAAACGGGTGGGGCAGCCCAGTACGCATCCATGTTTGCGACTTCCGGAGACGAATGCACCTTTCAGAATGTTCTGTACGAAAACAAATTCCTTTGAGAACGAATATCGAACGTGGCATCAAGCGGAACGTGCCCGCCTAGGTACGCTAGTCTCAAAAAGAGCGCATGTCGCGGATCTTTGCCGCCAATACAACTTGTAACTCTTCATCTCACTAAGCAAGTCTTTGACTTATTGGGTGATATATGCAAAGTCGAGCAGCTACACTCTCAAGCTAAACTCTGAGCAAGTCAAAGACCGTTGCTGTCAGCATTGAACCGTGGTAATCCACGCACATATCGCCTATAGCTTCACTCCACCATCCTCATCCTCATCCTCGTCTTCAATAATTCGCTCGGGTCCCTGCGCGGCTCCCGTGATCCAATCCCACCCCCAGCCCTCATTAACTCCAAATTTCATCTCTTTGACAAAACAACTAACATTATTCCATTGCCTTGCATATTCGAGATAGCCGACGACCTGTTCAAGAACGGACTTCTCACCTCTTTTGGTCTCTATAGTGCCTTCCACAAACTCTGGAACCTCGACGTGATTGTATGGCTGAGCGCTGGCCTTCATTGTGCTGTCATCTATTAGTAACGTGTTGTGTTGCCCCCACCTTTCTCCATTTTCAAACCCAGGGTGTGCATATTGAAACGCTTTGTTAGCCCAAACACGATCGAGGCGTTTGTAAACTTGAACACGCTCTTTGTACTGATTAGGCGTCAGCTCCAATGTATCTCTTCCCCATTGGCCGAGTAGAAGTTGGCGCTGGGTGGGATTGAATAAATTCTGGCACATGCCCTTCACATTCTTTGGGGTAGCGGAGGACCAGATCAGGACTGAATGATTTGCCAAGGCATAGGTCAGGAATTTCTTCAGACACGGCCGTGGTATGTATTGGATATGGCCAGACCGATAAAGAAGAGTTCCATTGAGATCGAGGATCAACAGCAGTCGCTGTGGTGAGGGTAAGAGGCTTGGTGTCGCATGGGCAAGTCTCGAGTAGTTTGGTGTAGGTAGCGGCGCGGGAAGGTGAATGAGACCATCTTTGGTAACAGGTGGGGGATTGTGGGTGACGGGCGGCGTAGACTTAGCTGTCTTGGGTTGGGAAGGCTGGGCTAATTTAGGAACGCTTTGCTGAATATTCCTGGGTGGCGAAGCTGTCCGTAGACCCAAGGGAGCGGCTGTAGACTCTGAAGGGAGGCGAGCCTTCGAGTACCTGTACTGCTTGTCAATGCGTAGCGAGGGAGTCCATGGTAAGACACAACTGACAGTGGAGATTGTTGTATTGTGGGGCCTACGCCAGGTTTCTTCTGGAAGACGCTCGCAGCACCCACAGGCTCTGCGATTGCGTTCACATTTTGGATAATCTGAGTCGTAGGTGGACAGGCAACCAGCGATGATCGATTGACAGGGGTGAAGCCTTGACCAGGTTGGTACCCCGCCGAGCCTTGGGTACCATTGAATACGTAATCTTGTGGATAGGGATAGCTGGCGAAGTTCAGCGCAGATCGATAAGCAGTGGAATGGAAGCTAGATGCAGGCTGATTCGTCCAATGGCTGGTGGGCCTCCCCAGCGGAGGGATAGGCAAAGCGTGATAGAGGGGGACTGTGGGCGGACGCCAGGCTTCCTTAGTCGTATCTCGCCGATTCAAGGTGCCTGCGGATTGACCTAGGACAACAGGTTCTTGATCGTCAGGCTTGGCCTTCGCTTTTGCCTTACGTCTAGCGTACTTCGGAGGGGGCTTTTCAATGCTCAAGCTCTCTAAGCCTAGAGTTTCCGGTTCATTCATATTGCGCGTCAAGGCGAGTTTGATATTGTGTCGCAAGTGTGCGATCCGAGCAGATCGAGCATCTCGGATCTGGGCCATTTCAGAAATTCAGTGAGACTCTCAACGCTTGCGAACGCCTAGGTTTACCTGACCAGACCGGTAGACATAACAGTGTAGGTAAATGAAAGGTTGGATCAGCGGAAGGCTGAACGATCTCGAGGCCAGATGCTGCCGCGTTATGTGAGCCGGCACCCTGACCATGCAGTGAGAAGGATGGAAGCTGGTAAACTAAGTGAGGGTTGACTCCGCGTGCTCTGTCCGACGCTAGTGAATAAGGCCCCGGCAAATGCGCGTCATCCCGAAAGTCTATGCAGCCGAAGATCTAGAAGAGCGTCGACCAATGGCTATTGTCAGGCCAAATTTGCAGGCTCTATGGAGTGTTCCTACAAAATCCCTTCAACGATCGGGGTGCAATCATCGATATCTGAGAGTGAGAGCTCCAATGGATTCCCAATTTTCTCGGAAGCGAGTTCAAGCGCGGAAAGATGCCAGCGATAGTGGTACTCCCACAGATTTCGAGTCCACATCAAGCGATTCAGACAACGCATCTTTAGGTAGCCAAGGCGAAGCGACTTCCGATGTGGACTCTAGAGAGGTGCATTGAAAATCTTCCCTAATATTCACCATAGGAATAAAGACATGCTGACGAGCCCTCCAGTCTAGCTCAGAGAAATCCGACCAACCCTCAATCAATGAAGCTGCCTCCATCTCTTTTGGCGCCTTAGCAAAAGTACAAGACGTTCTTGGCAAGCGAAAGCGAGGAGATACCAAAAACGAGAGTAGCTCGCTGGACTCAGGCCAGAACGCGAAGGCGAACGCTGGTTATGTCGACTTCGAGGCTCTTGAACGGAAAGCCGGCAAGAAAGACGCTCGAACGTTCTCACGTACCTCCAAGCACGCGCCTACTGAGCTCTCTTACAAGAAGGCCGTCACCCGCAAGCGAGAAGTAGTCCCGACTCAGAAAATTAACTATCGGGATCCCCGTTTTGAACCGCTCAGTGGCCCGCTTGACGAACAGAAGGCCAAGAAGAAGTACGCATTCCTGGACATATACCGCGATAGCGAAATGAGCGACCTCAAGTCCGCCATTCGTAAGACGAAAGATCCTGAGGCGAAAGAGAAACTCCAACGTGCATTATTGAGTATGGAGTCGCGCAAGAAGTCCCAACAGGCCAAAGACCAACAACAAGAAGTTCTAAGGAAACATAGAAAAGAAGAAAAGGCAAAAGTTGAGCAAGGGAAAAGGCCTTTCTATCTAAAGAAGGCGGATCAGAAGCAGTTGGCGTTAGTGGAAAGGTTTGAGGGTATGAAGGGAAAGCAGGTTGATAAAGTGATTGAGAGAAGGAGGAAGAAGCAAGCTGGCAAAGAGAGGAAGGCAATGCCAGATACAAGGAGAGGGTGAAGATACCTGAATCGTTCTGCGTGATCGCTTTTGGTTATTCTGTGCTTATCAGGAAACTGGTATAGGTCAACCCTCAGTTGTCACATTGGCTCTTACACCCTTGTCCAATCATCTAGCAGGATCCCGCTTGGGTGGCTGAAGACACTACCAACGAAGAGAGTGCCGGGATGACATGATCTCAGCTCAAGATTCGAAGCACAGGGTGGAGAATGAGCGTCAGTCATTTATGATGTGTGTGAAGAAGAAAAGATCCTTTACAAGATTTATGACATCCACCCTATCGTACATTCACTGGACCCTCCTTTATATTTCCGTCCCACTAGTCGTCCAACTCAAGACATACCACACGCACTTCGAGACAGCTCAATCTTTGCCTCATTTGCGACTTCACCTTCCTCCTGCACTACAACCAACTGTTTTAAGAATTGCCCTCGACAATCTGCAATCTACTAAGCCTGCGAATCTTGGACTTTCGCCCCGTGGCATAGTATTCCACATGTTGTGGCTCCCCTCCCTCTCCATGCCGCCCTCCATCCCCCACGCCTCTTCCATCTCTTGCCTCTCTTCGTCTTACTTTCCCCTTCTCTGATCCTCAATATCACAAAACAAACATGCGCAGCATCTAAAGCGCAGGTGTTCGCTCCATCCCTGACTCTTTTCCCCCAGAAGTATCATTCCAGCCGGCGGCCGTCGAAGCTTGTCTGAGTGCCGGGCGGCACCATGGGAGATATCGCGGGCAAAGGAGGCCTGAGAGACTTCGAGGACGTTGCGCAAATGATCGTTGACGTTCTTGCGGACTACAAGGATTGATGTCAGCGCTTTCATGTGAAGGCGATATTCAATCATTGGACCACGTAAAAGTTCAACAGAGGTCGGTGCTGTTGAGATCTGTCTTGTAACTCAGGAACGACAGGGGAGAACGACGTGCAGAGGCCGCTAACCATCCTCACATGTATCAAACATTGGCACATTGCCACAGTCTTCGCGTTCACGGCGGATATCGAACAGGTAGGAAGTCGACCGTGCATCCTTGGGCGATTTCATCTTCGAGACGTTCGGCTTCCGCACCTGCCCTGGGAGACCACTTTTGCTTCTTTGCACTTCAGACATATTCATTGGTACTCTTGCGTATGGTGCTCTGCTGTTTGCTCCCTAGTATGATCTGCTCAGCCGATAAATTGTAGAGTAGTTGTCGCAATCCTGGCTTACCATCTTTCCCTCATTGTCGACTGCAGCGCCGATATTGGTATTTATCTACTGCAGTAGCCGAAGGGGGCCCGGGAAATGAACGAGGCCAAAATTTCGACAATCGATTTTTGTGACCGTTGTAAAACGGCACATTGTGCTGATGGGAGATAAAGCGATTGGAGAGAAGCGTGTGAGGGTCCGTCCGCGAATGGCAGTGTGGATTTGAGACAATGGAAACAGGGACGATGTTATTCTTTGACAAAGAAAGAGATAATATATCAGTATTGACATGCATGCTGTGGACGAAAATGGAACCATTTCGGTTCGCCTATTCGTGACTACCTAGACATTAATCACATCGCACAATGATTGTTCCCTAATCTTAGTTCTCCTAAGTATCTTGCATGACCGTTGCAGAAAAAGGCCGCAGGTTGCTCCAGACGCCAGCACCTCGGACACCATGTAAGCTCACTGCCGAACCCGTAAGCATGCAAGCAAATCGATCCCCGTAACTCCATGCACATTACGAACGGCCTATCCCAATATCTATCAGCCATAGCCACCCTCTGATGTACGCCACTGTTGCCCTCATCCCATATACACAATTTCGTCAGGAATGGAACAAATCCCACGCCCTAGCACACAACCCCAAGAATTCATCTTTCTTCTTCCTTTGAATTTCGGGACTGTCTATACCCAGACCGAACGGTCCGCGCCTGGGTTCGGGACCACTTCCAAGGGGCGGTGTGCCCATGTCCCTTTCATATTCTGCGCGGCCACGTCTTCTGCCGCCACCGCTTCGGCTAGGTTCTCCATTGACTTGAGACGAGTAGTGTTTGATCGGCGTTACACCGGTGTGTGACGGTGGTGAAGGAGGTGTAGGTGGGTGGTGCCCGGAGTAGTGAACAATTTTGGGAAGCTGATCCTCTCGACCAGCGGCCATCTCTGCGATTGCCTCTTCTGCAGACCGATAGTCGCGAGCTCGACTTGACGGCGGGGGATGTGATGATGGGGGAGGAAAGCCAGGCGACGGGAAAGGGGGCCTGTGATTAGAGTGGGAAGAGTTTGAATCCGAATTGGACTGATAATGGCCGTCTCCTCGCTTGTGTATGCCGAGGCCATCTCCGGCGAAGACATCGGAGATTGGTGGTAGCCTGTTGCTGGTCTGGGTTGCGGGAATCTGGTGGATATGGGATGTGTTCGAAAGGTTCGATGGCTGGTTGGCGATGTGTCGAGTCAGCGGAGGTTGATGTCTACCAGTGAAGCTTTGATGTAGAGGTGCAGATTGTATAACTCTTTCATTGGCGAATTGTTCATGTGAGGGCGGCACTATCGACAATCCATTTGGCGGCCTCTTCTTTGACGTTGAGGGTGTCTTCATCCCTGCACCGAAAGGATTGTCCATTGTACTCCTCGCATCTGGATCAGTAGGTTTCGCCGTCTTCTGTAACCTTGACTCGATGATATGCCGTTGCTGGTCCCGGACGGATATACTCCTCTGCAACTGCTGTTGCATTGTAGGGTCCTGTGTCTGGAAGCCAGGTGACAGACAAGCCAGCCCAACATCAACCATAGAACCTAGACCTGCACTTTCTCTTGCCGTCAGAGACCCAGAAGGTCTTGAAGGCATCTGAGCCAGGCTCTGGGAAGTGCTCGAAGATAGATCAAGCTTCCGTGGTCTATGCCTCGAAGTGACGGTCACCTCGGGCGAGGAGGGCGGCTCCTTTTTCACTATGATCTTGGGCGGTCCATGCCGTGACCTATACATCGTGTGAGTATGAGGTGGCTGACGGTATGGAGATAGCAGCAACATCGTGGAGGTCGATGATGAGAGATTACGGACACAGGAAGGAAAGAGGGAGGAGAGGATGTGCGAGTGGAAGAGAGTTGTGAAGGTGTGAAACAACTTACGAATTGGGAGACCGTTTTCCATCTGGAGTAACCTTCTGCTTTGCCGCGCTTTCGCTAAGCACGACAGGAGCATTGGGCGATGTCGTCCGGGATGTGGCTGATGCGGACCTACGCTCGATTTGCGCAGGAGCGTGTGTGGAAGGAGCGAGCGTTGGATAGGTGGATTGTGGACTCGAACCATGCTCGGCAGGAGGCGGAGCCAGCGGCGCTGCGACAGATGCGACTGCTGTAGACATTGTGAACGTGCTGGAATTTCGTTGCAGCGATTACAGTTATGGTTTTGAGTCCCAGGATATCTTCAGTAGCAGCGTGAAGCGCAAGAGACGACACTCGCGCTTCCAGGATCGCTTGAGGTCTCTCACTGGTCGGGTAAGGGTACAAGTCGAGTGAGATGGCAGAGGCCTCTGGAAGGTGGGCGTGATGGGGAGGATGAGTTGTTGCAGGCAGTGCGTCTTGGACGATGGATGACAAAATGTCCTCCAAGCCAACGGGAAGGAGGGAGGAGTGGAGAGTTGGAGGATGCTGTCGCTGATGCAAGCTTTTTGAAACGGGGGCTCAAATAGTATGTGGAGTTTCGAATTGGCCTTCAGGGATGTTGGACAGGGAGGAGGGGATGGGGCGGTTAGAACTATGGCTCGTTCCACTCGCGTATAAGCGGGATCAGGGTTTTAAGGGCTTTTCTCAAACACTCAGTCAAGGTCTGAGGAGAGTAGACTCCACTATGAATCAACACATGCGTCGTCTGATTGGGCACTGGAGGGTTCACAGATATTGGGAACAGGGCATTCAAAGATGAGAGTAAAAACAGACAGGCACACAGGCAATCCTTCTTGCTGGGCTGAGTGCTGAGTACTTGAGGAGCGAAGACTGCAGGGACACGGCTGAGGCCTGCTAGCTACATGTGTGCCGCCACAAGCACTATTGGGCGACCATTCGCTGTTCCATTATGTTCTCATCAGCTTTGTATGCTCGCTGTCGCTGTATGCGGCGCATTTGCAGACTCGGCCAGGACTTTACCGAAACACCGCGTCCGAAAAGGGCCACACACATTGGCGAGAGGCGAGAGCCGACTGCACGATAGGCTGTCGCTCAATTCCTATGAGGCGGAGGTCGAAGGCTTAGGTTGAGGAACAGCAGATACGATAATTTGTAGACGATTTCGACCATGTCTCTCCTGCATCATGGATTCGCGTCCAATCATACAAGGGCAAACCAAGCCATCATTGTCTTAGGCCAAGGATGCGATATACCCACCCCTCCCAAAGCTGCAACGCTTCAGCCCGCTCTGAAACATCAGGCTGTCCGCTTTGCCCCCTGACCGAGTCACTTACTTTGCCACCTGCGCCTACTCCACCATTGGTTCCTGTTTGTTGATGCCAGCCCTCGTAAGACAGGCAATGCACATTTTGCCAGAGCATACAATCGATGAGTGCGACATGTGGCATGAAATAACGCGACGGATTGTGCTTCATGCGACTGCTGGATATAGAAACATCTCGGACGCCAAGCAATCGATAATCGGGTGCATGATGACCTCAGTGGGGATTCTAGAAGGTGCGGAAACGACGAAAGGGGACATTGTTTGTCGCAGGGATGGCTTACCGCGCGCTTGTACCACGAGGTATCCGCTGGGCAATAAGTAAAGTACTTGATACATGACACTTGACTTTACTTCTAGAGACACTATCATGAAGTATGCTTGTTTGTTGAACCCTTGAGAAGTACATGACACACGAGTCCCGAAAGAAAGAATGCGGTTTTGCCGGAACAGGTCTCGAGATACTGTAGCGTCGTCTTCGTCGTAGCCAGGAACATAGGTCTAGGCGGAAACACAAGTTTCATGAAGGCTTTGGGTGCGGCGATGATCTCCAACGGCCGCTAGCGAATTCCTCCGTCAAACAAACTGAAACTTATACCTGAGTCCTGACACAGATAACATTATCACGCCGTTCCTGTGAAACATTTTACAATGTCATCAGTCCTGGCCAACGAGGATTTTCCCATGGGCAATGCTACAGAAGGGGATGAATCTATAGAGACTGAGCCGCAAGAAAGTTTCATTGATCTGAACGAGCAACGAATCCGAATTGTCGGTCTCCTGCCACAGTCAATAATTGCCACTTGCTGAGACCCTCTACAGCTGCCCGGTGCAAGTGATACGGCAGCGTCGTTCCAATTTGAGGCTGAAGGCCACACTCTAGGCAATGCCTTGAGACATATGATCATGAAGAAGTATGCCGAGTCTGTCGTCGCGGATCAGGTCCTCGCTAAATCTAGCTTGTAGTCCGGAAGTGGAGTTTTGTGGATATTCGATACCACATCCTTCAGAAGCAAAGATGAATATACGGATACAGACTTACGGTATGTGAACAAGCGACTAGCACCAAGCTAGAGGATATGTTCTGAGAATGCCTCTCTGCAGAAGGCACTACGGTTTACAACGCGCTTGAGAAAGGCTTGGATGACTTGATGGACCTTTGTGATGTTGTGATCGAAAAATTTACGGTCGCTCGGGACGATTTCAACGCGGAGCAGCAGGCCGTAATAGAGTCTCCGTGAGACGAAGTTCTGGATGGCAGCCATTTCGGATTAGAGCATGGGCTGAAATTGGTAGAGGGATCTATGTACAATATCCAATTCCACCATCAATTGCGCCCCTAACGACAGATGATCAGACAAATTCTCTGTTGTATGCACGGAGTCTAAGCCTACCTCTAGGAAGCCCTGCATAAAATTTTGAGGCAATCTCGCCGTTGGATTTTCCGTCTCCCGAAAGTACTTCATGACATGTGGTATCTGCTTCCAGTAATTCAAAGTTTCCTGCGTTCTGTCAGTCATTTGGCCCTTCACATGCTTTCCCAAGACCCCAATAGCCACGACGCTCTCTTCCGAAACGTCTACTCATCCGTTCCCTGAAGTGCTCTACTCTCCATGAAACAGTAACTTACCTGAAATTCTGCATGGCACTGAAACAGCAGCATATCCACGACCGGTAGCCTATTCACGTATCTGTGCCGCTCGAACTCTTGCCGGACTTTCGTTCGCAATTGGGATACGGGTATGTTCAAGGAGTACATCTGTTGGATCTCGGGAGCCTGACGCAGAGATGAGATGAGCAAAGCATTCCCGGAGTCTCGGGAGCGCCCCGTGGGCATACTGACGGATCTCAGCCATTGTCGATAGGCCATGATAACCCTCCTCTGTGCATCTTGCCAATTTGCAGCTGTAGACAGTTAGCCTTGATTGCTGGTTGGCCATTGCGGCCTGAGGTCATACAAGTGCGCGTCTTCTGCGCGAGGTAGGTTGGATTGATCACCATGTTGCCCGCAACTTAAGATTTTTGGTGGGAGCTGCTGGTGAAGACGATGTTGCGGACGGCGGAGTTTAGGGAAAATGCCGCTAGTTCTAGCTGCGGAAGAGCATCATTTCGAAGAGCCTCCAAGTTGGGTTCCGTGCTACGATAAATTTACGACACCACTTTAAATACAATAGAACTTGGGACAAATAAATTCTTGACAGGTTTCATCGACCCACGTTCAGGGATCGCAAGTTTTTCACTGGGCCAAAGTACCTTACGATGCCTCCAGTACGCTCGGCACGCAGTCGCAAGCCACCTCCAGATGGCTTTGATGATATCGAAGATACCCTGCTCGAGTTCAGCAACAAGATGAAGGATGCAGAGAACGCTTCGCATGAGGGTAAGAAGCGGCATGAGGTCTTGTGGCCGATATTCCAAATCACCCACCAACGTATGCCGACGTTTCTCGCTGCCCATAATCTATGCCTGCTAATCTTTACTTCATAGGCTCGAGGTACATTTACGACTTATATTACGACAAAGAGGCGATATCGAAGCAATTATACGAATGGCTGATCAAGAACGGCTATGCAGACGGTAACCTGATCGCTAAATGGAAGAAGCAAGGCTACGAGAAGGTATGTCTCGGAATGATGGGTGTGATCGGTCTGGACTAATGCTAATTTGCACTGCGAACACAGTTGTGCTGCCTGAGATGCATCCAGACCAAGGAGACGAACTTCAACGCAACCTGTATATGTCGAGTACCACAAGCACAGCTGAAGGAAGATCAAACCATTGAATGTGTTAATTGTGGATGCCGGGGTTGCTCTTCTGCTGATTGAATAGCGTCGGTTATGATACCCTGAACGTGGAATGTTAATAGCATGGTGTTGGAAGGTTTGGTCTATGAGGCTTGCTGCGGCTGGGACGATCCGCAGAGGAGAGCTATTCACGGTACACTCAATCCCTCAAGAAGGGCTGGAAGACGAGAAAATTCAAAGGTACCTTCACCAATCGAAGTTTGAGCGTTTAGAAGCCATCTTCTGTGCTGTCTTCTTCCTCAAGTATCGTGTTGGGTATCAGTCCATTTTTGTGCCTTCCACGATCCTTGTTCAACCCTTTCCAGCTCACGTATTCATCTATTAGGTTGCCGTCAGCTATCGGCAGTGTCCCTCTCTGCTTAGCCATCGGCAATGAGTCCCCCTCCGACCGTCCTTGCTTTTCTGCACGATAAGAGGAAAGGCTTCTTCCTCTTAGCTCCTCATGCGTGCTCTCCAGGTTGAAAATTGAAGTAAGGAAGGCAGAGGCGTAGTGGAGACTGGTCCCAGTCAACACACCGACCAGAACGGCAACACCGAAAAAGATATACAGAGTCTACAGCGCCCACTTAGCGATTGAACCATATTTTCGTCTGGAATCCTACCTCGAATTTGGCAAGGATGTGTATTGGGTATAAACAGCCGGACAGGACATAGTGACCTAAGTGGACCAAAGGTGCGGTGATTATCGATAGAACGTTGAGGATCAGGAAGAGGATGTAGAATATCGGGTAGACGATGTAGGATACGCCAGTCCAAGCAGTGGACAGATAGTCCATGGCAACGCTGTCAGGAACAATACCGTCGTCGACATTGGCAAATGATCGACGGGAAAGTCAAAACGACGGCCGGCAGGGTTGAGTGTGGCGCCACCTAAACCTTCTTGGCTAGCGCCCTGGCTGGGGAAGCTACTTTGTGGCTCTCAAATAGTGGGGAGAGTAATATGTTGAAGCAATGTCAACTTAACGGTTATATAGATATCGGCTTCGCATATATGTACATTTGGTTATCACAGAATATGCGAATTTATTCTAACAAGTAATTGCTTATGATCGATAGGGGCAATGGGGAATCAATCATCGAAACCAGCGGGATCACAAGGTCCGGCGTCACCTGTTGCAAATCATTCAATCAGCTCATCGACCACAAACTCACTTCGGAAAGACATTAAACCTCAACCCGCTCACAGGTCACGCAATGTAAATACCTCCGTCCAAGAAAAAGCTTCATATCTCGACAGTCACTCGGCCAACCCCTCACCATCACAACCACAACGATCAGACGACACAATGGGCAATGAACAATCGAGGCAACAGGCCCAGGAAAGCCACAAGAAAGAGAGAGAGAAGGAGAAAGAGAGGTCCAAGCATGGCAAAGCAACACCCATGAAAGTTCCACGAGGGTCTGATCCCAGAAGGCAAAGAGGCCCCGATTCGCAGTTTGAACCATGTGGTCCACCCCGCGATCCCAACTATATACCTCACTCAAACCTGAACTTCCCACCCCGACTGCCTCTCCCTATCGAAGAGGAAATCCATGCCCCTGGGTCTCCGGTTATCGCACCTCAAGGTTTCTCCTCGTCTCTGGACGAGAACGATATCGATGGTACAATACCCCGTCCATCTTCGGTCGTAAGTAGCACAACCATAGAAGACGATGCAGCTGGCGACGAGCTCCAACCATATCCATATGAGCAGCGGCCTGGAGGAACAGTGCCAACATTGTTACAATGGAAGAAAGGCGGCGACAGAGTTTATGTCACCGGAACATTTGCAGGATGGAGTAGGAAGTTCCGCATGACTCGAGAGTAAGTAATGTATCTTTTGTCTTTCGGCTTGTCAACGTTTCACAACTTGCGAGTACCGTCAGATGAACCTGGGCCTCTGCGAGAACCACATTTCGTCTCTCAGAATGTCCTGCGGGGTCCCAGACATTCACCCGATGTCGACTGATTTGAGCGCAGCAAACATGCAATTGTTGACACAGCAGGAGTGCTAACCTAATGCATCTGGCAGTCCTATTACAGGTTACCTTCAGACGACCCTTCAACTCCCACCAGGAACCCATCATGTTAAATTTATCATTGACGGTGAGATGCTACTTTCAGACGATCTGCCTACCGCAGTCGATTATACCAACATCCTCGTCAATTACGTCGAGGTAAGTGCCGATGACATTCCCAAGGCCCCAACAGAGCAACAAAAAGTCCCCGAGGGTGTCTATCCTCCTCAAGTACTGCACGAAAACACAGAAGTAAGAGATCATGCACGCGACTCTGTGACCAAGACACAGGTTGTTGAAGGAGAGCCAAAAGCCGAGCCAGTCTTTTGGGGCAAAGAGGTACCCAAATACCTCCACGACGTTGACCTATCAGAGCGATCCCAGCGTTATCAGCGCGCTGCTAAAGGCGTAAATGAATTCTCCACACCTCCGGGGCTTCCACTCTTCCTTGGCAAGTCCATACTGAACGGAACAACGCCCATGAAAGATGACAGCAGCGTCTTGAACATGCCAAATTACACAGTTTTAAATCATCTGGCCACTAGTAGCATAAAGAACGATGTCCTCGCCACAAGTATCACAACTCGTTATAAGCGGAAAGTAAGAGATCTAGCAAACCCTCCGAGACCATTGTGCTGACCTCTGCTTAGTATGTCACAACAATTGTATACAAGCCCGCTGAGGTATCCGATTGAGATCTAAGGAAGGCTAAAGCAAAGACCATCTTATCACTTTGGTGCACAACAAAGCGGTGAAGCATCGGTCCGGTGTACGCGAGTAGCGCTAGAAGCTGCAGGTCTCACAACCCTGCATATACACGCGCTCCAGCCATGCCTGTACAGGCGAGTCAACCGTTTGCGCCCAGGAACGGTATCCAACGCTTGGGCCCCACGCTCTTGTTTGTGGGTTACGTGGGGTATATGGCTAGCCTAAATAACGCTGCTCCAGAAGAATGATCAATCTCTCCATTTGACGAAGACTTCGTCTGTCCTAAACCTTTGCGTACAAGTGCTGTCCGCCAAGCTCGTCGTTGACCCAGTCCGATACGCCAAGAGCCCTGCATGTGCGATCATGATTCCATTATCTATACAGAACCTCTCGTCGGTAGCAAAAACACTTCCCATTCTGTCCCTAGCCATCGTGCCCATCATCTGCTGCAAGCGTTCATTGCTCCCTACACCTCCCACAATCAACACCTGGCTCGAGCCCACATGCGCCATAGCCCTTTCCGTAATTTCCACTAGCATTGCAAAGACCGTTTCTTGCAGGCTGAAACATAAGTCATCTCTCGTAATGAGCTCGCCAGTCTCTTCGTCTTTCCACTCGCCTGGACTGCCTTCCAGCTTCTCAGCCAGGATATCGATACTGGCCAATATGCCGGAGAAACTGCAGTCCATACCCTTCACAGCATATGGAAGGTCTACCAGATGTCTTCCCTCTTTCGCCGTCTGCTCAATATTGTATCCGGGTGCCGGATCATTTGAGATCTGCAGCGTTCTAGCAAATCGATCTAAACAATTTCCCACGGCGATATCGAGAGCCTCACCAAAGATGCGGTACCGTTGCGAGGCATATGCAATGACTTGCGTGTTACCCCCAGAAACATAGAGAACGACAGGATTTTTGGCGCCTGTTATTTCGCGGCCCATTTCAATATGACCCACGCAATGATTCACGCCTACCAGCTCTTTTCCCCAAAGTAATCCCAGCATGCGTGCGGCAACGGCGACACTCTGTAACGGTGCACCCATACCGGGTCCCTTTGTGTAGCATATGCAATCAATATCCTTCACTGTGACTCCAGTTTCTGTCATCGCCTGTTTGACAAGTTTGGTGACCCATGACCGATGATGTTTAGCCGTATCTTTAGGAAGAAAGCCTTCGCCTGGTGGGGAGACGAACGTATGGCGGATGTTCGAGAGGATTTGAGCGGGGCCGCCTTTAGGCGGATGTAGGATTAGACCTACACCCAATTTATTGGCCGACCCTTCAAGACCGAGTGCGATCATATTAGCAATGGTTGAAGACCGAAGGGTGGAATGACAATTTTATATTTACTCCTAGAATGAAACTAGGCCCAAGTGGGGTCACTAGGGTCCAGCTGCCAGAACGCACAACTTCTTACTCCCACCTCCACGTAAATTGCCATTATTCATGTTTACTGTAATATGGCAGTATGTCTCCGTATCCCAGCAATGATGAGTTTCACTCGAAGACCGCCGCATTTATGACATGGCTGCTACAACTGCCAGGCACAAAGGTATCCCCCAAGATACGAATTGCCGACTTCAGAGATGGCAATGCTGGCAGAGGCATTGGTAAGGTCCTTGGTCCACATCGAGAGATATGATCTGATTATGCACTAGTTGCTGCAGCGGACATCATAGAGGACGAAGAACTGTTCAGCATCTCCCAATCTGATGTCCTCACGGTCCAGAATTCAGACATCCAGCAAGCCAATCCTGGGATCCTGGACCACCTTGATGCGTGGAATTCGCTTATCCTCGTCATGGTATACGAGGATGGTCAAGGGCAACAGTCCAAATGGTGGCCTTATTTACAACTACTGCCTACTCAATTTAACACCTTGATCTATTGGTCGCCATCTGAGCTCGCCGAGTTGGAGGGCAGTGCCGTGCTGAATAAGATAGGCAAGGATGGTGCCGATAGCTCATTCAAGAAGATATTGCTACCAATAGTGCAGCAAAATCCAGAGCTTTTCGGCCATCACAGCCAGGCCTTCCATGGCCCCAATGCTGAGACTATTTTGCTTGACCTTGCACACAGAATGGCGACTTTGATAATGGCATATGGGTTCGACTTGGAAGCTAGAGGTTCATCTTCAGATGACGAAGACGAGATGGATGGCTCTTCGCAAGCGGCTTATGAACTCAATAAGGGAATGGTTCCACTCGCCGATATGTTCAATGCCGATGGGATTCTGAACAATGTAAGCTTGTATAGATCGGCCCAGCGACGGGAACCTGACAGCGCTAACAACTTTAGGCACATCTGCTGCAAAATGAGGTATCGATGACAATGATCGCTCTCAAGGACATTGCTTTAGGACAGCAGATTTACAACGATTTTGGGCAGCTGCCGAGATCTGACCTGCTCCGCAGGTACGGCTACGTTACGGACAACTACAAGAGATGGGATGTTGTGGAAGTGGACATTGAGACAATCACCCAAGCCGCTGATGAAATTAATAAGATTGGAGAGGAGAGAGAAAAAAGGGTACCATCTTGTCATCAAGCTATCGAATAGCAGAGCTGGCTGACACACTGATAGCTCGAATTAGCATTAGCATGGGACGTATTACAGGATGGTTACGACCTCAGTCGTCCACCAGAGGGCGAAGCCTTCCAATTCGATCAGGCCCTAACACTAACTATTACGGCGTTGCTTCTTGATACTGAACAGTTTGAGAGAATGATGGAGGAACCGCCAGAGCACCCGCCACCATCAATGCAACGCGCTTTGGGCTTGGTCCTCAAGAAGATTGTCTCCTCAAGGCAAAGCTCTTACAAAACCACGATAGCAGAGGATTACGCCTTCTTAGACGACTCTACTGTACAAGGACGGCGGAGGATGGCCATCGAAGTTCGCGGTGAGTTTCACCAAAGTCCCTAAAAAGATTGTCTAAAGCTTATAGTGTAGTGGGCGAGAAAGAGATACTGGCTATGGCAGCAGATGAACTGGACAAAGACTTCGCAAAATATGATCAACGAATGAATGGAGAAGACAGTGCCAATCTACCCAAGAGGAGAAAGGTTGATGCCTTAGGCTAGTGATCGACTCTGGTCTCAGCAACGCTTGATGCTGGCAGAGGGCATCTCTAGGTCCGCCACAACCCGTCCATTCTACCATGGAGCTTCTAATGATACACCCATGCAGGTCATTCCACGTTGTGACCCTAAAATCCTCTGCAAGGCCATTCCTCCCATGACATCTTCAGGCTCTGTCGGAATCCGGCTAGGGCCAGTTTCCGATAGCTAGGTCCAACATCACGGATGTTACACTCCCGGATTCTTTCAAAAGGCTTGTTATACAGGCGTAATGCCAGTATGCACTATCTACTACTAGTAGACTGCCTCTGAAAGGATGACAGCATTGTCATCGCGCTCTGCAAAGTCTGCTGATATATTCAATCCGGTACAGGCTGCCGAGATGACCTTGTGTTATTGGCTGCTTGTGCTTCCATTTGCGCACGTCTCGCAAGAATTTGTGCTTGGGTTGGTTGTATTGGAAATATCCTTGACCGAAACTGCATACTCCCTGCGTCGAATGGATCGTGGATATAAATCTGCACCTCGTCGTCGTCATCGTCATCGTCAAGCTTGAAACCATCGGAGACGGGCGAGATCATCGCCTGCGTCGATGGTAGGCGCATAACTCTACGATCGATCCAGAGGCGACCCCCTCTACCATATCTACGCCGAAAAGATGTCTGAGTATGGCGGGGTCCATCATGGGATGGAGAAGCATAGCGAACCGCCACCGAGTCTGACTTGTCAAAGTTCACAGCCCTCACCTCAGATGCAGCGTCACCGGAATGTTCTGAAGCAACTGATGCAGGGGGTGTAGGCAAGTACTCCGTTGTTGCGGTACGAAATGTCGATCCTGTACCCGCCTCTAATGGCGGTGTTAAGGGCGCTTTGGTCATGTCAACGTAGCCATGGTTCCAATGCTGATGTTGTGCGATTTTTAAGTCAATTTGCTCGGAAATCAATCTCTCTTGATCGGCTAGGAGATCTGATAACGATACTAGATCGGCTTCTGCGGGTCTCCCGTCTGCTCTCGGAGGTATCCTAAGCTGACCACCAGGTGCACGTTGAATGTCCAAAGGCTTCTTCTTCTGCTGCTCTGACTGTCAGCATTGCAGCACGTTTCAGGATCCGAGACGCTATTCTGACCTTTTGGTTGATTAGGATGTCTTCATCTCCTTCCTTGTATGGATTGGGAAGGTTCAGCTTGACTTGTCTGAGATTGGTCCGTTGCTCGAATAGTTGCTTGTCAACCGCGAGTTGTTCTCGTTTTGTGAGTTCCCTTTGTCTAATCATAGCCAGTATTTCTCGAGCCTCTTCAAGCTCTTTTCTGAGCTTCTTGAGTTTCTCGGCACTATGAGCATCCCTCCCACGAGTTTTCCGGATTTGCCGAACTTCTCGCCTTCGAAAGCAAACGTAAGGATCAGCATCGTCGGTATCAGCACCTGTTTCGAACTTCAAAATGTCAGCGTTCATCAACAGCAGGCTAGGTAAGCGAATTACCTTGAGCCCTTCTACTAGCAGCTTGTTACCATTCTCAAGTCTGCGGGTTTTCCAGTGTTCATAAATGTCCTTGGTAAAAGGCTTGACATGATCGTCGAGGTAATCGTCCATTGAAGTCTCAATTTCCTCATATGGAAGCACGGGTGGACTGTCTATCGCTGCGTATGGCTGCTTCACTTGCGCCGTTTCCTCAAAGCAGTTCATGACCTCCTCGAGTTGGTCTTCGGAACATTGCGTTGACGCATTTCTTTTCTTGTTCATTGATTTGAGGAAAGCGTCATCCTCTTCGTCCAAGTCATATGGACAGCCAGCGCAATCCTCTACGGTGGAAGAAAAGCGAATGTACGTTGACGGCTGCTGATAAGTGTGGGAGTAAAGGTTATCATATTGGATTGAACTCTGGACTGCATCCGGAGTGGGGATGTATATTTGAGCGACCTTACCGCCGAGCCCAGCTGCTTGCGATGCTGAAAGGGCAGCTTGCAGATGGTGTTCCTATGTTGGAATATTAGGTCACGTGCCTGGGTTGGGAAGGCAAGGCAACGAGCAACAAGCGACCAAACCGAAACCACGGGCTGCAGCATGACAACATGGGGAAATAAGAGCAGCAAGACGTACATTTTGCTCGGCTTGCTCAACACCAGTATCGATTTTGGGCACGTTTCGTTGGAATTCATCGTCGAGGCCCTCGAGCTGGTCCTCGGAAATGACAGCAAGACCTGTTTTGGTGTTAAGTTTCCTCTGCCTAATGGCGGTTGAGCGTGTCATTGGAAGGGAGATGGATGGAGAGAAAAGGGCGGTTCCGATGACTTTATGCTGGAATGATCTTGCGAGATGATCATTTTGTAAGATCAAGCCATGACTTGATGATTATGATTGATGGAAAGTGGTGTTGTCGATGGATTTAGCCGGTTTCTTCGTCAATATCTGGCTTTGAAGCGTGCGACGATGGCACAAAATCGGGGTGATCTCTAGGGGTTGTTGTTAGGGCAGGCCCAGCAATGACGGTTAGCTCGGGAGGGCTAACTCCTTCCAATTAGAATATTGCCCCTCATCGACCGCCATCAAAACTTACTACTACCTTACTTCCACACTCTCATTCGTATACTGTTTATTGTTTACTATATGGTCGAGTGTTGAACTCAGTCAATACACGCTCTTACACCGACCTGTTACACATTGCATTCTCCTGGATATCTATAAGAGCACATGAGAGCGCGATGCGCTGAGAGGCTGCCACAATGTCCAACGAAATGGCGGAACCCAACAACGCCGCCCTTCTCGATGCTCGACGAAGAGCAACAGGGGAGAGTAGCAAGCTTCTGGATAGTATCATACAGGGAACCAACTGTGAGGAAACAGCGCATGAAATGTCAGGAGCAAGCACAGTGCTTACAATGCCCACCAACAGTTGATCGCGATGAAGTCGACAGACTGCGAAAAAGGTTCATGAAATTGGACAAGGTGCGCTCAGCTGCCCCATCATTCAATCAACTCTCATGAATCACGCTCATAATGGCGAAAGGATAATTCAGGGACCATAGAACGCGACGAATTCCTCTCTCTTCCCCAGGTCTCCTCCAATCCTCTCGCGACTCGGTATTTCCTTCCAATCCAATCATCCCCACCCGTCTTTGTCCCGGAGGCCCGAAGCTAATGGAGCCTTCTTCCTGACAGCATGATTGCTATATTCGACGAAGATGGTGGTGGTGACGTTGACTTCCAAGAGTTCGTGTCAGGTCTCAGCGCCTTCAGCTCCAAGGGCAATCAGGAAGAAAAGCTGCGGTTTGCATTCAAGGTGTATGATATTGATCGGGATGGATATATAAGCAATGGGGAGCTGTTCATTGTGCTGAAGATGATGGTCGGGAGCAATCTGAAAGATATGCAATTACAGCAGGTGCGTCCTTTCCTTGCTTAGATTGAACGAGGCAGGTGAAATCGGCGGGGAGGACAGCGCATTATTGAGCCTGGTGTGGAGGATAGAAGAGAAGCCAGACTGACCGGCGATTCGTGGTTGACAGATCGTGGATAAGACAATCATGGAGGCGGATCAAGATCGCGACGGGAAGATCAGCTTTGAGGAGTTTACAAAGATGGTTGAAAATACGGATGTTTCTATGAGTATGACTTTAGGTATGTCTTCTCCTTCCCATGACTACCATATACTCCTCACAATTTCCCACCATTGCATGTACTTGACCCGGCGCGATGATATGGTAGCGATACGGCAGGCTCTCGTACTGACTGTGCAACAGACCAATTCTAATTAATACCCCTTAGCGCACATATGGGCATTGGCATCTGGAATGCCTCGTTTAGGTATGGGAAATGATCAGAGCCGAGCGTACTTCGTATGTGACTATGACCCGCGGGTCTTATGATGGACGTTTTGACTTCCCACTCAGAGCGTTTTATAATTTGAGGGTTCTTGTACTCAAAATGTACCTTGAAGTCTCTAAACTGCTCAAATGCCGGTAGTGAGCACCACCAAGTCACCTCTTGGCGTTCCTCCAGAATTGTCCATCTAACGCACTTCTACCACAGCCACAGGACTACAAGCACTTCCAGTGTCTGATTTTGCGCCTTGACTAAGCTCGCTGTAACTCGGCAAAAACTGCGGAAAACTGCAAGACCACTGCTTAAAATTGCAGGTATTGCGAAACAGGCGTCTTGCATCTGTCCCGGTTATATGCGCATCAATATCTTGCCATACCGCCCCATGCGGGTCTCATGCAGGTGCCTCACGCTTTTCTGACATGGTTCCACTTTCTACGCGTTTCGTGCTCACTGCAAGTCTCTGTCCGATCGGAATCCGATGTCGAAGAAGCAGCATCGGCCATACAGTACACACGCCACGCATCCATCGCCAATCAAGCTGACGACAGCCCTATGGTGGAAATAGGTGATGCGAAGACCCGCGTCGGCACCATCTGCAGTGTGTCGATCTCATGCGATGTCGATCCTGTTCGTGTTTGAGACTACCTCCTCGAGGTGAGGTGAGGCACGGGAAGCGAGGCTCGCAAAGGGGAAGGGTGTAGGACGACATCAAGCATGTTAGGGCTCTGGTGATGATTGCACCGTCAAAAATATTGCAAATCTGTCTGGGTTGCACAGTGAGGCTGAGTCAAGCTTGGGCTTCATATCATATGCTACCGATGTGTATTGACGCGTGGATGCTATTCCTTTTGGCCCTGCTTTCAGGCCTCGGGCCTCAGCCTTCGCTCCCGCCGACGCCACAGCTGAAGATCTTGTATGGAGATACGTATGTATGACCGACCACCAATCCGAAAGTGGTGTTGTCGTATTATCAGCCCCACTCTTGCTTTGCTTTTGGCCCCTTGTCTGCTCTCGTTAATCGATACCCATGTTTCCAAGCCAGTCATCCATCCCAGCATCCTTGTGCCGGCTCGGGGACTCCCACATTTTAGGCTCTGCAGAGCCAGCTCTGCTGACCACAACCCTGTCCTCCTTCTCGCGCCCTTCACCCTGCCCTTCCACACTTCCTCCAGTGAGACGGTGTATACCTTTTGGACTCCATGGATCCTATAATAATTTACAGTGTACTAACAATGCAAGCGGAAAAATGACGATTGCCTCCCAGGGTATTCTTTCCCAGCCAACAAATGAAATTCAGCGCCTAGTATTCGGTTGCCCGTAAGTCTATGCCGTAACGCATGCGTAAATATGTCGTGATGAAGTAGATTGTACAAATGATATGGAAGTTCAAGAGCCAGGTCCTCTCGCTCCATGTGCGCGTCCCAAGTGGTGATTTGGTGCCTGCATGCAAAGCGGCCCTGTCGATATATGAAGAGAGTTTCACCAACATACTTTTGTGTATCATATATGTTGGCGGTAGGTGCGGATTAGTGTACGAATGGGGGAGGTTTAAGAGTGAACGAGCGTAGATGTAACAAAGCTTTACCGTGATATCTGGAAAGAATGTTAGGGTGGCTGCTCATCGATTGCCTCTCCGCTGGACTGGCAGATTGGCGGTTGAGCCACCTTCAGCCCTATCCCCTTCTTCTTCATCGGTCCGGAGTAGATCAAGGCATTGGTTGAGCACTGCCAGAACATCAGCATATCCAAAGAATGCCATGGTTACTTTAGCGGGAATTGGCATACTATCAATGATCTCTTCTTCTGAGACGCCCATTTGATAATCAACCAGTCCAATTTTTTCCAAACTGTCACAGTGTACCACAAGCTCGTCTCCCATGCTCTCCAGAGTTGCAGCTGGCAAGAGGCTTTGTGGGGGTACTGGAGAGCGTCCTGTGTCTCGCTTCTTACGTGTTTCGGCTAATTGGCGTTGAAGGAGTGCAAGCCAGCAATTGTTGAAACTGTCCCAGAGAGTGAGTCGTTGTGCATGCATTGTTTGCTCATCTTGTGTGAAACCTGTATGAAGTCAGCGGTTGGAGAAAGTCTGGCAACGCGTAGTCAGCCTACCATGGCGAACAGCATCTATCAAGAGCCGATTTGATATATGCATCAGAGAATTTCCAGCCTCGACCAGCAAGCCTCTGGAAGTGTTATGATTCGTTTCGCCGATCACTCTGTAGTAGCGATCATTGTTCTCGGCAGCTACATCTAGTTCAATGTTGGGGTGCTCCTCCGCGCTACCAGCCTGATTGAAGTCCAAAGGCATCGCAGAATATGAAGAAGCAAGAGTGGAGCGTCCAAGAGCATTTGAGGCATTGTATTGCAGGGGTGGCTGAAAGGTTGCTGTCTGATAGCCGTGAGACATGGCAACAGGGGCTGATGCATTGGGAGCCTCGCCGGCACTGTAATAGTGTGAAGGCGCCCCAAATTGATTAGACAAGACCTCGATTGCAGCTATCTGTCGCGGCTGGAATTCTCCCGGTGGGTCGTACGGTGATTGTGGATGAGGTTGCTGTGGGACGTTATACGGTGATTGTGTAGGAGGCTGCTGTGGGCCATTATACATCATCTGCGAAGTATATGGCGAAAATCGCTGCCTTGGTGGATCTTGCAAGTATTCGGGCGGGTAGTGGAAAGGGGGTGCCTGCATCTGGGGCATTTGGTACTGCTGTCCTTGGCTATAGGGGAACGTTCCCAGATCCTGGAGACCCCCTGCACCTGCAAGCAATGGTGTAGACACCGGGGCTCGTGTACCCAATAGCTGCCCTTGCCGAAATCGATCGGCGTTGTCATCCCCCTGGCCCCCCCTAAGTTGTTGCAAATTTGACAAATTTGACCCTTGGGATCCATAGTCAGTGGCATATCCTCGAGGATAATTCAGTCGCTCATGTTGCCTCCGCCGATGTTCATCGTCTTCCATGCCACCCAGCCAGCCAGATTTGAGCTGGACCAATGGAGGCTCGAAGGCCTGAAGTGGTTGCGCCGCCGGCGAAGCAGGTGGTGTCTCGTAGACAGCCAGGTTGCCGACGGCACTGCAATTGCCTCAGGGGATCAAATCGTATCTGACAACGAAATCGACGCTGCTGTGTAAAATTCTGGGTCCTGCCGGCCCAGATAGTACTGAGGGACTTTGATGACTGAGCCAATGGTCAGAGACAATGAAGCTTGTGCAAAAGTCTCCTAATTTGGGTGGAAAGCTCACCGATTGGTGGTGCAAGGTGACAGAGCAGTTGTAATGATGCGGTGAATTCATATGCTCATTGGGGCTGACGGCACCCCAATTGAAGAGGTTGAAGGAAGAATAAGTGAAGTTGGACTGGCTAACCGAACGCAAGGATGTTCCCCCACTAGATGCGAGTAAAGAAAGCTCGGAATTTTTCTAAGAGAAAGATTGACCAGATCACAGAACATGAATAGCGAACTACTGAAAGGATGGCGAGGTAATGCGACCTGAAAGAGCTCGTACGGGCAATTCGAGATTGGTAGGATTGTCGTCAGACCGTCCGGTTGGACCCTTAAAGGGAGCGGCCGATGGATGTGATGTGCGCCGGGATATGATGTCCAAGCTGCAGCGAGGCGGTCTTCGCCTCACGCAGCTGCTCTCCTGCTGCACAGCTGGAGCGAAGGATCGTCGTGTGCAAGGAGCAACACCGTTGCTGAAGTGAGACCCAATGACGACGCCTCAGCAGCACCCGAGCTGGAGTTTCTTCCAACAATTCTCGTCTAAGATAGACATCCGTCCAGTACAAGTAGGACCTGGGCAGCCCACAGGAGTTCACGTGCGAGCTTCCTGGGTTGTTTGATGAGACACGATCAGGGCATCCAATTGGGTAGCATATGATATGAAGTAGGTAAGCATGCGCAAGCTGATCTTCCGCAATCCCTCTAGCTTGATTGTGATGTGTAACTTCGGGGTTGCAAGGGCTGTGAGAGGCCTGTCAGGAAATCTGTAACCAAAACTAAAACAGGAGCTACTGTAGGAACGAAAGCAAGCTGCAGTCTGTCCTTCAGTCGCGCCTGTGATATATCATATGCAGGCGCGCAGAGGAAGCGCCTCGTGTTAAGAGGAGTGACTAGCGCGAGGGATCAGATGGAGACGGAGTGATTAAAGGTCGAAGATCGAGCCAGTGCGAAGGATGGCCTCGAGTGTCAGTGCTGGAATGCAGGGAGAGAGTGGAAGTTTGAAGAAGAGAGCGCATGGTCCGACGTTGAAGCTTTGGCCATGACTTGAGGAAAATAATACGCGGAGTGTCGCGGAGCCAGTGAACTCAGTCTTTTAGCGTCTTTCGCCAATTGAAGCCTCTCTCTTCTGTCAGTCATGTACCAAACACCCAATGTTGGAGAATCCAACGGAGATTCCAGGCCTCAACAAGCGAGAATGAGGAGAGAGAGTGGGAGGCAAGGGAAGACGGTTGATTGCTCCCTTTCATTGGTGCCCAACCTGTTTGATCCGGATCTACTCTTCGTTTCAAGACATGGCTCCTTCGATCCGCCTAATCTCTGACACTTACACTGCCTCACTGCCTTCCTGAGTCAGTCTCCTCGGTCCCAAACGTGGCAGCAATCGCCCGCCACGCGATGGGTCCCCAATCCATGTCAAAGGACCGTTCGACCCTTTTGTTGGTCGCTCCTCAATACCAACGCTCAACATGAACGACAGGCCCGTAGAACGTCTACTTGATTCAAGTAACATCCCGTTCAGCTTCACCCTGATGAGCGGGCAAAAGCCGAGGCTGACGAAAGCATGTCAACTCTGGTAGAGACTATCGGAGGTCCTTCATCTCCTTTTGGACTCGCCACTCGCTCGGACCCCTGACAATGACCAGTCCAGTCGAGATGGTCCACGGCGTGGAAGACGAAGACATCAAGCGCGCCTTCCCTTGCCACACTGAGCCCACGAGTTGGATAGATGCGACGTCGGGCAGCATCTGGGTATGTCAGATTAGTGTTTTGCCGACCATGCAGGAAAGCACAGATCAACAAGGCGAAAGATCAACGTGGAAGGCTATTTTTGTGCGCCCGACGGTTCGATTAAGACTGATATCGACCTGGTCATTGGTTACCCACAGCGGTAGAACCGTCGATCTCCTTCCGCCTCGAAGTCCCAGGCAAGTTAGTCCAGCAAGCCTCGCCAACCGGTATCTTGGCTCCAATCACAAAAGGCATCCAATCAAATCGTCAGCTCATATTGACTGATTTCTCCCATGTTCATGGCTCGGCTTCGCCCAATCTCGACTTCCAAAGGATTTTGATATGCCGATGCACTACTGCAGGTGCCGGGAACTTCCCTTCGTTCCTTCCGAGAGTCTCAAACTTTGATCTAGCGAATTACTTGACTTGACAGCTGTGGAGTGCGAAGACCGTCCTGATACATCATCTGCCCCCTTTCCTCTTCTTTTCGCCATTTCCATTGCGTATGATGGTGAAGTATCGGGCCCCGCAATGTGTTGTGAATGATGGAATCTAAGTCTTCTGACTTGACTGAGCAACCAAGTTCCGCAGTACCACATCTCTGGGGCATCCCACGGCAGGCAGCTTCGTGACTTCGGCGGACCAGTCTATGGCGTCAGTAACATCTGTCCATAGAGACAAGACGGATCTAGAGCTTGAGACATACACGAATGTTGGGCAACTGCGTCTTGCCCATCTCACTTTCTGTGTCTCCTCTCTTTATCTATCATGCAAATGTAATATGCGGATCTAAAACTAACATTCAATGTTCGTCCCTTTTGTTGGATCAGGCCACCTGCTTTTGCGGTAAATTGTTGTTTCGCAGCGCATCAAAGTTCCAAACTGTTTCTGACCATGCACGAGCTGTGGCGCACGTCTCTTGCAAGCGGATCTCTTACCAAGGCCTTATACTCAGGTGCGCATTCACTGCGAGCAAGGCCATTCGGGTCAATATAAGCGTGACGTAGCTGTGTCTGGAAGCTGGGTCAACAACATGTTGTCCGCTTTCCAGAAGTGCATTTACGATTGGAGGGAAAGGAATCCTTCCCAGCCTTCCGCGTAAGGCATGGTCTAGACGGTCACGGACGAAGTTTTATCATTTCGAAAGATGGCAGCAGAGACGAAAGGTTAGGTCGAGAATGGCCGAGGTTTGCATCTACGGCAAGATAAATTTGCTGCTGCCGTCACTGGTCATGGGCGGGTCAGTCCTTGATGCCTGATCAAAGTGTGAAGGAGCTGATGGCAGCCTCGAAGCCACCCAGCGGCAAGACCTTCAGATAATACACATTCCTATCACTTGGCGCTAGATCTCCAGAACCGCGCACTTATGAAGGAAAAAGCTGACGACACTTTGGATAACATCTAGATGCTGGACTTTGAGCATTTTCATGTGATCTAAAGTAAGTGATGCGTTGTCCCAGCCAACGGCTTAGCCGGTAATAACTAGACCGCTAGATGAAGGACCTGCAAATAGGATGTCTCCAGATCGGCCGCTTACGATAGGGGCGGGCACTTATGCACGCTGCACGCCTTTTCCTTCCCGTATGTACTCTTTTGCTAGAGTCCATTGGACTTTTCGCTGTAAGCTTACGTCATGTCCCTGATGCAACTGGTAACATATCTCGTGTCGTCGAGACATGTGGGAAAGATGAAGTGTCTGTTCCCCAAGAGTATTGAAAACACATATTACACGCATGTGGAAGAAACCAAATGAAGAAACTTACATTCTTGGCTCTCAGGGGAGCTTTAGAGGCTGCAAGCAGCCTTCCGATACCCCCAAACAGCAATCTCGATTGTCGTCGTCAACATGTGACACCCTAGCATATTCATCTCACCTCAAGCTCGACTTAGCTCACTATCATATACTAGCATGTATCGGAACGCCACGGTTAGGAATTGTGATTTCTGGGCTTGGATAAAGTCGTCTATACGCGAAAGCCTTGACGTCAACCCAAGCAATTGGAAATATCGAGATACGAAAACTGTATCCCCAATCAATATCCAATTATCGTCCTTCTGGGAAATACTGGTATGTAATATACTCTAAATGACTGTGCAGCAGATGGTGGGCCCCATTCTGTCTACCGACTTCCATGTTGGGTTTATTTGGCACTTATCGTTGAATGATAATTTTGTGACCTTCTGTATTTACAAAACCGCAATGAAAATCGTTACAATTAAGACGATGGAGGAATCACTGGCACTTCCCGCTTTACTCTACTGTTTTCGCTTACACCTCATGATCTGATTCCAGTCTGCACTATGAAGCGACACAAGCCCCGTTCACTCTTGCCTCATTGTCTTACTAGGCTAATAGTATCGCTGTTCATCTCATCGTATCATCCCACCATGTCTCCGTAATTGAAATTGAGAATGGCGGAGCTGAAACAGATGCTAAGAATTCACCACCTTCCTCATAGAGGCACAACAGCTCAGATGGCTTCACGCTTACTCGCTGATGACATTGCGCGGTAAGCCCTTCCGAAGCCTGGCATACTACAAGGAGTTTCCTGATCTAGTGAAGACTTGCTGCCAATTCCGTGACGGACCGAGACCATAGAAGCACCGAAGTCCGAATTGGGTGTTGCTTTATGATATTCCGCCCAGGATTGTCATGGTTTGTCGACTCTCGAAGTGGTTTGGGATTGAAAATAAAAAGCTGCAAGCGGACCACAGACGCAACCAAGGTAGCCAGCTCTCGATGCTCACCTCCGCCGATCACAGGCGGTGCCAAGTTCATTACTCTGAGCACGTTTTGATTCAATCTTTTCGTTGTTGGCTACCACCGCATTCGCTAATACGCTCCTTGGTCACGAGCCTAGAAGTGGATACGTGCTAGTCACGATTATCTGCTTGAGCATCCAGATATGCCTGAAAATCCGAATACTCGTCTTGGTAGCCCATACGACCCTGATCTTCTGGTCGCCTGCTGTCGTTGGATCAAGCCCTTCGGCTCTCGTCGCTGCACCTGTGCTGCTTCTCTCAACTTGTCACCAGCCTTTTACCCCTCCACGCCCTCTAGCACCAAGGACACTGAGCTTGCCGGCAAGATATATGCAATGATAGACAATGCGCGTTTTCCTTTTCACGGCTTGCTTGGGTGATCATTGCAACCCTAGTAAGTTCCTCCACAAGCTGAACGCCACAATCGAGACACTGGGAAAAAATGGTCGACTGGCCATGGCTGACGGACTTAGACGTAGAAAACTGTTTTCTTTTGAAACGCAATTGCACTACTACAACTCACGATATTTTTTATATGTTGCAGTTGACCTAATCTTGTGACGACAATGTCTGCCGTAATGGTAACACGCAATCATCTCTTTACCCAGGCGGGCATCTTTCTTGCCTTCACGTGGCCAGGCTTCTTCCTCTCCACTCTTCTCGGATCTCTAGTGACGCAACCGGCTGACAGCGACTTCATTAATATCCTGACAAATAAGCGTAGATCAAGTGACTCACCCCTTCTCAATGCCGGCTTCAATGCCGGCTCAAAAACCATTAACGCCTTCGCTGCTCCCAGCGTAATAGCCTCGGCTTGCCCTGTACTGCCACCTCCACTGACCAGCGCCCATACATTATACTTGTCCATCCTCCCGGTCGCTTTGAGAGCCCACAGCGCACTCTCCCTGTCGTGAATCCTCCCAAATGCGCTATTGATGCTTTTCCCGTTCACCAAGACCTGTCCCTCTCCTTGCACAAGATAGACCTTCGCTGAGCTCGATTTCCTCCGTCCTACACCATAAGCACGCCCATCCGCATCAATTATCAATGGTTTCTTGGTCACAGCATAAGGATCAATGTCTCTTTTGTAGAATTCCATCGCTTGTTTTAGCTCTCCCGGCATGATCGAGGGATGTATTTTATTCAGCCGCTGTAGAACTTGGACAACCTTATTGTACTTTGCTGCTCGCACGTCCTCGCCAACGAGTAGCCGGTATTGTGTGGTGGTTCGCCAAGCCACTCGTGGAGCTTGCCCCGGGCCTACTGTGGGAAGGGTTTGGTAGCGGCGTAGAAGGGTGAGGAGGTTAAGGTAATTGTCTGTTGAGTTGGGTCGGCTGGTGAAGTAGGAAGGGGAGGCTGGGACGACGCGCGCGTTCTGGGGGTTTGGCGGAGCAAGTCTATCATAATGTATGGGAGGAGCGGCGATGGGTTGGGACGCTTCCGTGGTTGAGAGCTGCCGTTGAGAATTGTGTTGAAGCACTCGGCCATGACATTTGGAACAGTGGGTGGATACTCGCGTACAGAGCCTCCAATGCAGCTTCGAAGACATGTTGCAACTACTGAAGCGTAGCTTTGGGGATGATATCAATCTAAATGCGAGGATGAACTATGGCTAAACCTCGGAGCGGGACAACGTAGAACTAGCGCCAGACAAGGGCCACAAATTCCACTTCGCAGAGCTCTTTCTTTATACACAAGCCTAACGACTTATTTCTTTCAATCAGTCAGTAGGCACAGCCACGCAATCATGGCATTTGGGAAACTGTACACTCGCGAGGTCAGTAGCTCCTTGCAGTTTTCAATATCGCCAATGGCTTCGCTAAGATAAAACCCACAGGGTAACCCACGTTCCACAGCCATACTAGCTGTGGCCAAGGTAAACAAGCTTGATCTCGAGATTGTCGATACAGACGCTAGGAAGGGTCCCCTTAGCACCGAATATCTGAAGCTCAACAAGCTCGGGACAGTCCCTTCGTTCGTGGGTGCAGACGGATATGAGTTGACTGAATGCATTGCCATTGCCATATACAGTACGTTGTGCAATTTTCTGCCACTTTGCCTTCAACCGCACATGTATGATGAGAAACATTACCATTTACAGTTATCCCTGTCTGAAGACTACTGTTGAGAATCATTCACACTCTGAAACACTACCGATTTTACCTTACTGTCCCTAACTTTTCGCACTCATGACGAAAGCCCCAAGCTGATATTACAAAGTAACCTCACAGAATGAGAAGACTAGTCTCCTCGGTAAGACTAAGCAAGACTACGCGTCCATTGTCCGATGGATGTCATACGCCAACCACGAGGTTCTCCCCAGCCTTGCGAGCTGGTTCCGTCCCCTCCTTGGCATTGACCCATACAACAAGAAGAACGTCGAAGACGCGAAGGCCAAGGCTCTCAAAGCTGTCAGCGTACTCGACGAGCATCTCCTCGTGCACACCTTCCTCGTAGGCGAACGTATCACCCTAGCCGACCTCTTCGCGGTTGGCATGCTGTCGCGCGGCTTCCAGTATGTCTTCGACAAGCAATGGCGCGAGGAGCACCCCAATGTCACCCGCTGGTACGAGACCGTTTATAACCAGCCAATCTACTCTGCCGTCGTCGACAAGCTTGAATTCATAGAGACAGCCATACCTAACCAGCCACCCAAGACCGACAAGCAAGAGAAGCCAAAGAAGCAGCAGAAGCCAAAGGAGGCAGCTAAGCCTAAGGAGGTTGAGGACGACGATGGAGAGGAAGAGGAGGATAAGCCTGCGCCTAAGCCTAAGCATCCCCTGGAAACCCTACCAAAGTCGACCTTCGCTCTCGATGAATTGAAGCGCAAGTACTCGAACGAGGAGACGCGCGAAGTGGCACTGCCCTGGTTTTGGGAAAACTTCAACGCGGAAGAGTACTCGCTATGGAAGTGCGATTACAAGTACAACGATGAGCTTACGCAAACGTTCATGACCGCCAATCTCATTGGTAAGCTACGCTCTTCTACTCTAATCTAGACACATCTGGAGCAGAATTGACGCTTTATATTAGGCGGCTTCTTCACCCGTCTCGAGGCCTCCCGTAAATACATCTTTGGGGCTGCTTCCGTTTACGGCGTAAAGAATGATTCTATCGTTCAAGGCGCCTTCGTGATCCGTGGCCAAGAGGCTGAGCCTGCTTTCGACGTTGCTCCCGACTATGAGAGTTATGTCTTCACTAAGCTAGACCCGAGCAAGGCCGAAGATAAGGAGTTTGTGGACGACCAATGGAGCTGGGACAAGCCAATTGAGGTTGATGGCAAGAAGTATGAGTGGGCCGATGGGAAAGTTTTCAAGTGAGGACGCTGCTCTGTACTTACGGGAGCTTGCAAGCCTAATGGTCAGATGATGGAATGAGGGTATGCATGCTAGAAGCAGCTTGTTCTATCGCAGATGTTTGATGGATAGTCATGACCATTCAGCTTCCGACAGCTGTGGATAGAAATTGTATCAGACGTTAGCGACCATAGATATGGCGGTAAGAAAAAGCATCAAGTCGAACAAAAAGACGTTCACATGCATGGGATCGACGATTGTGAACATGCGATTGAGCTTCTATCATTTGATACAGACGATATCGAGATCTGCCGCCAATCAAGAGAGACATGCTGAGCTACCTGATCATGCTCAATGACCATTCACTGGTGCCTCTTTGAGGATGAGATGCTCTGCTCCCTTCCAGTTCGGACTAAAATCTTAGAACATTGATGAGAGGGTTGAAGGCCAGGTACTGGCTCCTTGTGCTATATTGATTGTCGAATTCGATCAAAGGTATTGCTGGCTTGGCTATTGAGGTGATCGAAAAGTATTGGTATGATAAACGGTAGGTTTCTAGTAGCAGCAACGGGAGTCTAAGATCCAGGATGGTGGGACGAAGAAGGCTCCACACTGGGTGACACATATTGGTGGTGGCCAAAGCTTCGTGGTGAATTGAGGCTCTTAATCAGAACGGCTGGCTGGTCTAAACAATGAGAGCTCCAGCGACTGGCGCAGAGATCATTGGGTCTATGAGTGGCTCTTCCAATGGGGGAAAGATCGGATGAAGCGCATAGATTGGCCCCTTGGACTCCTCACCGTCGAAGAGCAAGAAGTTCTGAATCGGTTGTTCCCGTTGCCCCAAGACGTTGATTACATCTTGCGCTAGCTGACCGCCGAGGAAAGCTGTGACTGGTGCAATTTCGCTTCCGATGTTTTGGAGGAAGCTCCGCAAGAACTCCGCCTGCAACGTCTCCGTCGGCAGCTGCAGCTCTTTGTGTTTCTCCGTTGCAAGCTTAGTGAAAAGTTCAAGATCCGCTTTTGAATGTGAGGGCATCGTGCCGGACATGCTTTGAAATTCCCATAACGCTCTGAGGCAAGTCAGAAGGGGGGGTACTTGCAGCTTGCGTCGTCGAGAAATTACTTGATCCGCAGGTAAAGGTGATGTGTTCGCAAGAAGCATTGGCGAGTAAATTTCTCGCTTGGTGACCATCTCAATCACTTTGCCGTTCTCTTTCTTCGTGCTTGTTCCAATGTTTGATCTTGTGAGAGTTTCCGCGATGAGAGCTGTTGGACGGTTCGACTTTTCACGCTCTATGACATAGTCATGAGAAATTAGATCCGCGAAGATGTAACCATACATGCCGTGAGTGGCTGATGCGTAGAATGGCCGATTGCATAGGCGACACGACGCGTTTATAGTAGACAGAGTGGCTAAATCAAGGTCCGTTGCAATGACCATGTCGAAGGGCGCATAAAAATCGGGCATCTTGAGCCGTATGTCTTCCGTATCGGCGTGAAGCGAGACTCTTGGGTTGAGTTTTCGTATCTCGGGTGCCGCTGCGTCTGCACGCTGCAATACTATTAATCAATGTGTTTTCAATCTACTAGCGATGCCACATTTCCTACGTTTCTGCCAATTTCGTGTTCGGGGATGAAGAATTGTGCTCCAAGATCGTCGTCGGTTACTACTTGGCTGTCCTGAATGGTCAAAGAACCAATGCCAGCGAGCACGAGGTTTTTGGCAATTTCATTCGCGAGAGCTCTCATAGAGATTAACAAGACATTGGCAGTCCGAAGTCTATCTCACGATCAGCGATGAGTGGGAGGGTCAAAAGACAATCTTGCCATACTTTTCTTGAGCTTTGACGCCCCAAAGCCGTATCTGCCTATCATACAGTGCAATCTCCTCTGCACCAACATAAAACTTGTCAGTATGTCAGCCATCAAGGCGTGAGTTGAAGATTACCTGCGCTGATCAACTGAGCCCCATTTCGAGGGTCAAGGAGAGACTGATTCTGGTCTTGCGATCCAGCCTGAGCTGGGAGCTGTGCCGATGAGGAATGCGTATATCCGTTGCTCATGGACGCAGCTTCGTTCGTCGCTGGAGGGGGCATCAGCGGCTTTGGATCATTCATGGTGCCGAAAGTGGGATTGTGAAAGAGAATTAAAGATGATGTCGCAGTGCCAATCAGAGGAATCAACCGAATGATTCAAAGAAGACTGAAGAGAGCAAGTCGACAAGTAAGGTAAATAGCACGTACGGCACTAAGGGTTAAGAGTACAGTAGCACTAGCACTAGCAAATGCGAGACTACTGGACACTGGTGTAGTTCTAGCGGGATGACGGCATAAGCCGAGTTTCGCGCCCGTTGTATCGTGGCACCGTGGCTATCCTTGTCAATCAAATTGTTGTACTCAAACTGACACGTACGTTCCACCGAGGCAGGGAGCAGAACGTTGATGATCATTCGCTCTTTCATTCGTGCCTTACCTTTAGCGCCGTACTAGCGGAAATACTTGACATCGGCTTCGTAGCCTTGATTACACACAACCGTTCGACAGGACCTCCAATGACAAGGCCATTCTCTTCGTCTACGATGGTACGTTGGACTAGCATATGACTGCACTCTCCAGTTTTCAGAGAAGGTAGCATACAGAGAAGCTCTTCTTAATGACAACTTCTAGTCCGACGATTTCGATCATCCTCCAGCAGAGACAGGCCACGATCCCCCACACCCCACTTTAGAGGAAGCAACCACCGTTCTCAGTCAGGCACGCTCCCACCGCAGTGCTTTACGACACAGACTTGACGAGGTCCGACGGCTCAGAGACCATATGGATGACTCCGATGAACGTCGAAGACTGCGAATGCAGCAGACAGCAGTGCGAGAAGAGATAAGGCGTCGACATTCCGCGGAGCAACTACACCCGCCCAATGCCTTTCCAAATGAGACCGTCCCACTTCCAAGCTCTACACTGAGATCAAGAATGGAAAATATCCGCAACAGGGCCCGGCTTCGCCCGCAAGGTCATCCTATTCCTACCGGCGCTACAGCAAGCATACAGCAGGCAGTAGAGGGCCTCAATGCAGCAAGCTCGAACCTTAGCACGATACTCGACCAGCCTATTCCCATGATTCGTTCTCCAGAGATGAACGCACGAGAATACTCTGGCGAAGCGGATGTCAACAGGAGGAGGAAGCGCCGGAAGCTGGATTCGGATGTGTCTACTGGTCATATGAATGGCTTTAGCTATGGCTACCGTGGTCAGGTCGTGTCTGGACCTTTGAAGATGGAGTTTGTGAGCTGCGACGGAGGTATTCACAACGAGGCAGCAAGGCATGGGAAAGAATATTGGCCAGATAATGTACTCCGCAATGACAAGAGCGTCTATTGCACAAACGATAGCAAATGCAACATAATCTTACGTCACCTGGGGGAGACTTCGTTTTGTCTCAGGAAGATTGTCATAAAGGCTCCGGAACGAGGCTTTACCGCACCGTAAGCCATTCGAAAGTACTTTCGACTAATGCTAGGCTAACACTGTCCTAGCATTCAGGAAGGCATGATATTTGTATCGATGACATCTCATGATTTGCTCTCCAGGACTGCTCAATACCAGATGCGAGATCCTTCTGCATCGCGACAAAGCGACGACGTAGACTTGCTCTCATCACACGATATGGCGGACGATGATCGGCCACTATCCCGTCGACGAGATTCAAATTCCAATCGTACTGTTCCTCCAGCAATCTCAAATTCCGTACCTCGTGACATCCGACACAACGGTGACACCCTCAGCACCGCTATTGAAAATCAGACCTTCCCACTTGTCGACATCGGCGTAAATTCTACACCGCATCCACGACTTTCCGACCCCCCAGAAAATCTTGGATTTAACGTTAGCACAACCTGCGATGACCCCTCGTCAGACGAAGAGGAGCCATCCAGCCCGGCGACGCTTGCAGATCTCTATCGCCGAGATCGTCTCCCTCCTCCATACGACTCCTCTGCCGATGACGATGATGACGACGGTCTCGAGCGCGCCATGCGAAGGGCGGGACGCATCGGCGCTCCCTCTAGTCATCGCAGAAGCAGGCGTAAAGCAGAGCCTAGCAGGATAGAGGTGGCGTGGCCGAGTACAGATGTTGCCAAAGCTACAGATAATTTGGCGCCGCATGCCAAATTCTTCATTGAGAGCGAGAGGAGTGTCGTAAGCATCAAATTCGATCCACCCGTGTAAGTCAACAGTCACCAATTATGTTGCAATTCGTGGTAGCAGCTTCACTGAGACAGAAACCAGGTCTGGCAACTTCATCCTCTTGAAGCTCTGGAGCCCTGCCAAAGACCAGAATATCGATATCCAGAGCATTGTATGCCATGGCTTTGCCGGGCCAAGGTTCTTTCCTGCAGTGCAGATGATTTAGAGTCAGCTTACAGGTCTTATGTAGAGATCTTTGGAGACATAGACACTGAGATAGAAAATGGTATAGATTATGCGAATATACCATTCACTGAGCACACTAGCGTGGTCAATAACATGATCCTGCGCGTCTTGGTTTTGCTTCACGTTGAGCGTGGTCATTGATGCATACTTGATGATTTTGTTTTCACAATACTACAGGCGGGTAACCGCCCATAGGCCTGGACATCCAGCGTTCCTGAAGCATTTGCAATCTTCTGATGTATCAGCGTAACCTGGGCGACTGAGTAAATCCGCAGATTGGGTGTGAGAGGAAATTCCTCTCCGATATGGTGACTGCATGACGGCGGCTTCTGGTTGTTCATGGAAGCCGCACATTGACTGCTAAACAAAAGCTTGTTCACCGAGCAGTTGACCAATTGTAGTTGATGAGTATTGCAAGCTGCACTGCATAGAAAACATTGCGTCTCGCTTGGTATCATGCGAAAAAAAGCAAAGAAGTTAGACATCCAACATCTGCAAACGATATATGAGAAGAAATCTGCCGAGTGAGTGGAACATGACCACAAGAGGCCGCGCTAACGATGGCTATGGGTCACGCAAATGAACACAAAGGTTCCACCCAATGTTTCCTCCCGTTCCCGTCTTCTCCCTTTGGGCCCCTCTGCCATGGCCCTTACGCCTTCGTCTCAATCGTTTCATATCATAGAATCAAGGATCCCTTCATATGCCCCACAGACCGGCCGTCTGAAATCCATCAGCAGAGAAATCCAATTCCGCGCGGCCAACGAATAGCCGTTGAATATGCTGTCTTAACAAACAACAACGTCCGCTGGGTCTGAGCCTCCATTCACACTACCGGCAACGAATCCTCCGTAGTCCGCCAGCCGGATTGGTGTGTTATGAGGGAGCTCTAAATCCATGCCGATGCCGCTATCATCGTGGCTCTGCCCATGGTCCACCTCTATGTCTTTGGCTATCAGTTGATGTGACTCGCCGTGTACTGGTCGATCGTCCTCTCCGTCCACTAGTGAATGTGCGATTATAAGCGTGGCCGGATTCTGGCTATCTGTGTCTGTTTGATGATGCGAGCGCATATGACTATCCTGGAGTTGGAAACCATCTCTCATACCATTGCTTCCCTGGTAATCTGGCCCATCGTTAGCCTCGCTGACACCAGTTCTTGGTCTCGACCCTCCGTGAACTTTGGCATCGTCATCATTGTCAAGATCCGCGGAAGCCGCGGTCCTCTTCTTTGGCCTCATATTCGTACTGCTAGGCCCAGATTCCAAGAAACCCCCTTTCTCGGCGATCCATCGGAGCATCTCGTCAACCCAGACCTTAGTGACCCACCACGAACCGAAACTCAGTGCCTGAGCCATGGTAATGTCGCGTATACAAGCGGAGCTGACTTCTCCAACGATCCAAATCAGCTGGCGGGCGTCTACCTCAGGAAAGCGGGACGGAAGATCGTGTAAGAAAGCCGTCCAGCGGTCGAGTACACCGGAGGTGGAGCTGTCATCCAACGCGTTATACACGAGAGGTTTGTAATTTTGGCCAGGGTCAGCCTGCGCGTTCGCAAATATTTGCTGCATTCCTTGGTACGTGATAGACCTAAGTGGGCCAAGAAGTTCGCCGACCTCAAGTAGCAGGATCCGGAGAGTACGTGAGTAGCCGCAACACGGCAGGGTACTCTCAACTACGCCGGTAGGCTTGACAAAGCAGACCCAGTCATGCCACATCTGATCCCGATTTGCGTCGTTGGTGAGCATGTTGGCTGCTGCATGAGCCGTAGCATTAACGCGTAGGAGGCGGTCGATTAGTCCCGCAAATATTGACGCGGGCCCCACCTTTGCGTCGCGGACGTGATGAGGGTGATTCTGAAAAGTGTTGGAGATGTGATGGACGAGCTTAACAGATATGCTTCTAAAGGTGTCAATGACTTTGATAGGCATGACTTGAAGGGCGAGCGGCGAGACGAAGCGGATCATCTTTTGATACATGAGCCAGTCACACTCTCGTATCCAAGCCGCAAATTTTGGATGAGCAAGTAATTTTTGGACCGGAACTGTCAACGTTCCGTGGAATGAGGTGAAGTGATGCCAAAACATGCGTTCTTTGCAAAACCGAAAGCAGTCGATGACTGAGATACAATGAGTCCGGTACAGAGCTAGAAGTGCACCAGAGGCATCTGGGTCAGTCCCGTCGGGAAGGTAACCTATAAGGCTTGGTAGCTCGATAGGCTCATTGTGAGCGTAAGGAGGTTCATGCTGTGTTGGAAACTTGAGTTGTCTCCGGACCATGTTAGGGCCTGAATAGTCCTGATGGATTTTGTGCAGTGTAGGATCCAGGAATATATGCGAAGCTGCTTTCGGCTCTTTTGTGCGATCAGTAGGAGGTTTCGACTCCAAAGGTGTGTTTGGAGAAGGGAAGACAGCAGTGTCGGCAGGGAGTTGAGACCTAGGCCTGCAGTGCCAGCTTCAGTTAGAAAATTGTGAGAATACAACAGATACCCGGAAGAGCCGAGGTGGCAAGTCGACCAAAGCGACGTGTCAGGGAGCTCTTACCTTCTAGTAGCCAAGAGCTCATTCGGTTCAACAAAAGGTCCTGCGCCCTGCAGCTGCTCCCCTTCTTGAGCCCCTGCTGGTTCGTCTATCAAAGCAAGATCAACGTAATGGTACTTGGACTCTCCACGCTGCCCGAGTCTCCGAGTATGAATTCCAGGGAAGATGATCCGAACTAGCTTGCCAAAGCTGGCTGGATTTAGGGGTGGCACTCTTTCAGTACCGCACCTTGTTGCATAGTGTGAAAACACACGATTACGAGGCACGGAGCTGTTGCTCTTCATGCAGACGGTGTTCAACCTACCTTGATAGTTAGTCATCGCTACAAGCACTTGCTGCTCCTTGTCACCTTACCAATTCATTGCGAATATCTGTTTGGTCTTTTCCGATCTAGGCCCTCTCTCGTGTACGAGTACTTCGGACGCAACATCTTTCAAATCCCGATGACCGTTCTCTCGAAACAATTTCCGCAGTTCTTGGTCATTGGCAATGCTTGAGGCGGAACCTTTCTTTTTCCTGGTTTCGCGTGGCCCTGCGTCGTCCTGGGTTTGCTCATCATTGAGATTTATAGGGTATTGGCCCTCCTTAGCTTCGAAAGAATATTCGCCGTTCGTCAAAGGTCTCGTGTCATCATGGCTTGCATTGTATGCATTGTCTATACTCATTGCTCGTCCGCCAATTGTCGGGTTTTGTAGAGATGGATCAATCGCATATCGGTCGGGATTGGTTAATGGCTGCTCGGATTGTGTGACTATCTCTTCCGGAGTGTAGCGCGACAACTGGGGGTGAAGTTGGTGGGAAGGCCGCATGTGGGAAGACTCGGACGCATGACGATGCGGTTGAACAGGCTGAGCTGTTAGAGTGTTCACGCTGGTAGTCGAAGCACGGGATATTGGTCTCGGACGGCTATTTGTAGTGGAAGCAGAGGTGCTGGAGCGTGCTCGGGCAGGTGGCGGAGCCATGGAGAACGCTTTTGCCTTGCTTTACGACACTGGTCAGCTTTGCGACTCGCAATAATCACCTGGTCAACAAACATGAAGAGGGAAGGCTTACAGGGATGCTAAACCGACGCAGACTGATCTAGGAGCTCTGAGGATTTTCAAGATCCTCAACAGGGTGCAAAACGTTTCCCGGAGGTCGATGCACAAAGTTTGAATGACAGAGACCGGGTTGTTTATGGGAATGGGAGGGTTGTGCAGGTCGACCACCACACTTGACTCTCAAACACCAACGATGCACAGCGCCGTGTGATACAATACAATGGTCGGTTTCCCGCACGTCCACCGCTTCGGAAGGCTTCAAGCCCTTCGATAGCTGGGAGGAATTTGGGTCGAGGTGAATGTTTACGCAAATTGGCGAGGTTGGTAGTCGGAGTAACTAGAATTGCCAAGAGTCTTTGACTAGCCGCCCTCCTAACGTCATTTCTCCTGCAAAAATCAAACAAGTCCCCGTCACGGTCCATCGGTAGAAAGACAACCATCACAGCACTTACGCAACCAAGCTTCTTCTCTGCTCCAGACCTTATTACAACGCTGGAAGGTTAAGATCCACGCACCGCAACCATGTCGTTCCAAGACCGAACAACCCATCAAATCAACCAGATTGATAAGGAGGTACGTTCATCAGTAGCTTGCGATGTTTACCTTATATACATGCAGCTGCTTGACTGCACATCATATTTGCAGCCCAAAGCCATGCTGACTTTCCCACACATTAGCTATCTAGGTATCCTATGCTCAATAACCTCGAGAAGCAGACTTCTATTCCTAAGGTCTATGCCTTTCTCGGCCTCGTTGGGATCTACTTCTTCTTGATCTTCTTCAACATTGCTGGCGAATTCCTAGTGAACTTTGCAGGATTCCTGATTCCAGGGTACTTTTCTTTGGAGGCTCTATTCAGTGCCAGCAAGGTTGATGACACTCAGGTACGATGCGGCTCAATATCTGCGCTCTCTGAAACGAAGCTGACTTCCTTCGCAGTGGTTGACTGTAAGCCGCTTGAAATGATGAGATACAAGCGTAGGTCTAGTACTGACATCTCGAAGTACTGGGTCGTCTACGCCTTCCTGAACGTTTTTGAGAGTGTCGTGAACGCAGTGTACTGGTTCCGTAAGCTGAGCCGATCACATGTTGCATATTATTGATGTTAACGTCAGCAGCTTTCTACTACACCTTCAAATTCGTCCTTGTCTTGTGGATGGCTCTCCCTCAGACCGGGTATGTCTTTCGCGCATTTCTCGCTGGCACCCTAACATGTTGCTAAATGTATGGAATAGTGGCGCTCAAATCGTCTTCCGCTCCTTCATCCAACCAGTGTTCTCCCGTTTCTTCTCTCAGAGCGGGTCTACTGCCGCCAACCTCCGATCCCAAGCTGATCAAGCAACAAAATCTCACGCTATGTAAAGCGTCACTATCCACTCGCTGCCGGAATGTGTGCCCGAAACGTATAGGGAGGAACAATGAACAACTACTTTTTCTAGTCAAGGCATAAATACCGAAATCATGGGGACGGGAGATCTAGCGATGGCTTTGACGGGCAATGATTGATGTTACAGCGCCATACGCTACCAGCGAGTTCTTGTGGTTACATCAAGTATCGGACCTCGCTTTCTTATCTACGATCCAGCTGTAATTGATATTGACAATGCCATCATTTTATCTATCTGCAGAAGGAATGTGACATTGTTTGCCTATGAGAGGTCGCCGTCGACTAATAGTTAAGATGGCCCACTTTAACGCCACAAGCAAAGCCAATAATGCGACCATCTAGGCTCTCTCTCCTCACGCGTATAACAATGTCACCCATATGACCGAGCGACCATGACACCAACTCGAAACACAAGTCTTCTTACTTCCACAGACCCAGCAGATCTAAAAGATCCCAATACTCTTGCCCCAACCCTCCACCCTTGGATTGAGATCAATGTGATAAGGAAAAGGGTTCGTCTCGCTCGTCGTTATCGGTGGTATGTGATCCTTATCCCGGTTCACGATTGTTATGATCTTTATTGCAGTCTTCTGCAACGTTGACCCAATAGCTTTGATCACTTTGGTTCGCTCTGGGAGAGGGTCAGATACTTGTTGTCATTTGAAAGAATTCCGGTGATCAGGAATACCTATCTCTGTCTTCGGCGTTGCAAGGGTTACCTCTAAGCACCAGGACTCCCAGCAGACCTCCTCGTCACCCTTCGCTCCGCTGGTGAACCAGCCCAATCCTGCAGCTTTCCTCCTCTTTTTCTCGAAGAATTCTACTACAAGAGAACCTCTTACGCTGCTCTTCGGCGATGAAGTAGAGGACAATTGTCGTATCAGCTGACCAACACGTGTATCTATCAAGGTCTCGAGCTCAGGGTCTGCGACAAGTGGGAGGGTAAAGTCCAGCACTTCGAGGTAGGATGGCTTTATCGAGGCAAAATAGCGGTGGAAGAAAATGGTATGCAGGATGCCTAGCAATGTCATTATCCTGGTCTTCTATTCGTAGAGAACGTGCGCACCTCGAACGATGTCTTTGACGCAAGTGGGGTCCGCAAATACCTCCAATATGTACTGCGGCGGCTTTCGTTGATCCATAGCAACGGACTACGGCGAAAGTTCTTTATGCACCATGCGCATGGTCAGGGTCACTACCGGGTACTTGCAATGGCAGCGATCATCTTATCGCAACGAAGTTGTTGGATTCTCACGGGGCCGTACCTTTTCCAGATCACTCTACAGCCCCAAAGCCCCACCAATTCGGCTCCCCGCGTCACCTTGCATTCTGGTAGGGCTGCATACTGCACTGGACGTGTTTAAACCAGCCACCATTCTTCATGTTTGACGGTTTACCACAAGCTTTGAACCCATCCTCTCGTGACGACCCGAGCCTGGTGCTTAAATCACACACGCGCCAAAGAACATGATCGAGGGCGCAAGGAGATGGCTTCGGCGGAATCGCACAGGCTTGACGATTGGCTTCGGGGTCGTTGGCATAGGTTATGTAGCCGGCCAATACGCCATTTCTAAGATTACTGAGGCAAGGGAGCGAATGGCCGGTGACCGTATTGCTAAAGAAAAGTAGGCCTTCCTCATTCATTTGCGACTTAAGCAGCAATTGATCTTCATTAGCCTACGCCGACGATTTCAACAGAATCAGGAGGACTGTACCATCACCGTCCTAGAGCTCCTACCTACGGTAACTGAAAACATACTCGAGGCCCTGCCATCAGAGATGATCGCAGAGGAGATACGGCAGAAGAAGGGTCAAAGACTAGGCAGGAGTACAGGTGCATCCGACATAACTCCCTCAGACATCTCTTCAATCACCCCAGGTA
>JAABUK010000226.1_pt1 | contig 132658 bp, 143 predicted proteins | sample 5559141 | NCBI WGS metagenome assembly JAABUK01 (sample SAMN10711869, study PRJNA513367) | rock metagenome | isolation source: Antarctica rocks | place: Antarctica: Victoria Land, Pudding Butte nord | collected 2016-01-03 | reverse complement strand
TGTGGTATAGGAAGGAAATGGGGGGTGTTGCTTACCTAGCAGTATTATGGTGGACGTGGTCAAGAATTGGAATTTTGCAGATATAGGCATTGACTTGCTGCCCGCGACGATTAATTTAGAAATAGGCGCGGCGCCTATTGAGCTTTGGTGACCCCGCAAGTCCTGGGCCGAGGGGAACCGTTCGAATTAAGTACTACATTGATAAGTAAGTACTGAAACGCGGTCTGATATGGCCTGTAGAGGAGATCCAAGTGGGTAGAACGAGCACCAAGAAGCCTACGAATACTGATACCAAGACCTCATCTGCTCTTCAGTTTCGTCCAGCCACTTGTGCTCTTTCCCTTCTCCTCACCCTCATCCCTTTCACTCTTCCAAGCTCGTTCTCCTTCGCTACTCCCTTTGGCTTCAGGCCTGACCAGAATCCCGGTCTCCTCGATCCCAAGCGGCCGGTTCACAAGGTCCGGCTCGCGCTTCGCATCGGTATCAGCCTCTTCTGCCTCCCACTCATTCCCCTCTAGAATCTCCCACTCAGCGCCCGTCCGCTCCGCTAGAAGCATCGCTTTGACCTTTTCGATGACCCTGATCGGAGACTGTAGCCGCCAGCCACGCATGTATTCGTTACCTTCGGCAGCGGCAAGGTAACCGTATGCAGTTCCATGAGAAAAATAACCCGGCAATGGAGCGTTCTTACGAGGCTCCGCAGTTGGTGCTTGAGTGGCCGTGCTTGGTGTCTGGAATGTTACCGGCTTCTGCGGCGAGCTCTTGCTGGACAGCTCTTTTGGTAGAGGTGGTCGTGCAAGTGGTGCAAGGAGGAGCTGCCACAAGTCTTTGCCCATTGCACAAATATCGTTCCACGAGTTGTCACCGGTATTGAGACCTTGGGTTTTACACAACCACGCTACATCCCACCCCAGGAACGTGATGCCTTCGACGAATGAAGCATATGCGACTTGGTCGTCCTTAGCGAGCGCTGAAAGTCTTTTGTCCAGATGTAACGGTCGCGGTTTGGGTAATGGCCCTTGATCGGTATGGCGGGAAGCGGAGGGGCTATTGATCGAGGAATTAGAGGGTGTAGAGCCTGGGAAAGGCGCCTCCCGGCCAGAATAAGAGGACGTCGGGGAAAATATGGTAGGCAAAGGATAGTCTCGGTGTGGGAGGGTAATCTCGGCTGGAAGGCGAAGGGAGAGGTAGTGCGAGATCAAGTGAATGAGACGAGCGAGATTTGTAGTCGAGGTGGTGACCTGGGTTGGGGAAGCATCTTAATACAATGTCAGCACGGGCATAACGAACACTGAGACTGTGCATACTATTCAAGTCCCGTATATCAGCAATCGGCACCCCGCCTATGAAGTATACATCTCTGCCAAGTCCACCTCTCTTCCGCTTTCGCTGCTGTAGCCCGTAAAGCAGGGCAGCCTCTCTGCATAGATAAAGACGAGACTCCGCGGTCTTGTTGTGCATCATACCCCGTCTATGCTCGGTACGTCGTATGAATTTCTCTACGGGCTCAGTCCTAGTTGCTCGGCTCTGCAACAGCTCTTGCTTCGCGGAGGCAAAGTCGGATTGTCGCCGCTGGAGCCTTGACTTTCGCTCTGCAATCTCGTGTCTAGTCTTTTGAATCTCATCACGTAGGACCTGGACATGACATAGAATAGACTTCTTTTCCTCGTCTAATATGACTTGCTCGGCTGTTGCACACCGAATGGTCCAAGTGATGCTAGGCTGTGGCTCCGGTTGCTTGATAGCCCTCGTAGTTGTAGTTTCCCTTGACTTGGATGGAACGACTGTGATCTGCTCCACCTCTTTCCCTATCTTCTCCTTTTGTAGCAGTGCTTGGGCAAGCTGAACTCTGGGTTGATACAAGGTATCTCTCGCGCATAGAGTACAGTTGACCGGCAGTTGACTGCTTGCTGGGCGGCGACAGATGTCACACTGCATGTTCGACCTTTTCTGCAAGGATAAAATACGTGAGCTGGGAGCAGATCGTGGGGCGCCATGTTTTAGTTCATCTGATGATGCTGATGCTGATGCTAAGCGCCGAGTCTCATGATTGCGAAGTTTCAATGCGCCACAAAATGAGCTCTTCCAACCTTATCCTTCACTCCTGCGATGCAACGAAGTGTTAATAGACGACTGTCCCCAGCAAGTGAAAATAGGCAACCGTGACATATGGAAGGGGTTGAGAATTCGGTGGAGCCAATTCCGGATCGGGTTTGCACTACTGTTCGATAAGGCAATCTTGAGATTTTACTATGTGCCAAATGGATATTGCAGCTAAGCTTCGAGGTGTCCTCGACAAGGGCAAATTTCTAAATTGGCAAGGTATATCGAAGGGCTATTTACTGATCAACTACTAGGGGACTTGCAGTACCATTCAACGATCCTCCAGTAACAAGATTCTCAAGACTTCCTGTCACTATCTGGAGAACACTGGTCGTGTTGGGCAACGATACGTTCTTCTGTACCTCGAATCCTCCAAGTGACATCAAACCATAAGGTGCATCCGTCCTGACGATCTTTGCATAGACGTGTTGGGCTGCACTTGGCCAGTCCAGTCCAATCAACCTCTGCCGGATGAGACATTGGTCGACGATCCTTTCAGCAGCTAGACCGACGCTTCTTTGCCTGAAGGTATCTACGGCGAAGGTGTCTGTGGGGTTCACACTAGAGCAGTCTTGATGTCAGCTTTACCGGCTTGGACATTTCTGATAGCTCGTAAGGCTTTTCGATGACCCTGTGCTCCTGAACTATGCCATAGGGTGCGATGCTAGGCAAGGATTAGGAAGGGTGAGCTCCGAGAAGACGCACTCGACATGAACAGCACAAGTCGTGGGACCTCGCCCAACGATCCAATAGACCTTTGGGACTTTCTCCGTATCAGGGCCGGTGGGTAGATGCCTCCCCCAGGCCCTGAGGTTGTTCTCATTGGGGAGCCGGGATAGGTAGGCGATTGCATCGGTCAGGTCTTGACAGTGGTGAACGATTGGCAGAGCACTGCGAGCATGTAGGCACTCGGTGCTCATGGCCACTCGGTAAATCGAGGAGAGGACGACGGCCACCAACAGCGGAAAATCCAACATGGTCCTCGGTCTAAATACTAGCAGAAGTGTATACTGACAACGTCCTTGGAAGTAGATCTGAAGAACCTACTTTATTTCAGCGCACAAGGCGGATGTATGCAGGCCAGGAATTCAGGCGCTCGTCTCCAATCGCTCTTACCGATCGTAGGAGAGTCGGGCGCCTGTGGAACGAGTCAATAAATGAGGTACTTTCATCATGGCAAGCTGGACTTGGAGAAACATGCAACCTCTCGTCGCATTTTGTCCAGTATCCGGATCGGACTTCCATTGGCGAAGGCCTCATCCATGGACTTGGGAGAGAGCTAAAAGCGCGAAGAGCAGTCACAGAAAGCGAGCTGTTCTACGACTCCCATGAATATATTAGAATGACTCTGGAATGACAGCATAAGCTTGACCATTTGGAAGATCCATAAAGATTATGAGTGCATCAGATAGGTAGTATCGGACCACCTAGTCGGGCAAAAAACCCCACTTTTCGGGGCTAGCTTGGGTGAAGCATCAGTCTTTGCATCACGGTTCGCTGATTCTCCAAATGGACGCATCCAAGTGGCTCTGCAGTCTTTTGAATCCCGAAATTGGCGTTAATCAAGGCTCCTGGATCCAGATCGCTAGGGAGGAGACCTCGTCGGTTGCCACAATATCCTTAGTACGTGTTGTACGACCACATAGGGAGTCCTTTGTTCTGGACCTACTTACGCCCAAGATAACTTATAGAAGCCATGCATCTAGAATATGGCGTGGTGCAGATATGCTGATGGCGGCCCCTCAAGAAGCCAGGTATGTGCTCAAGTCTAACTCTCTTCTTCTTCGCACGTATCGAAGACTGCTAGTCCTTAGACCCAGACTGGCCAATATCTGACGGTACCCGCGGCACAAATTCTACTGGGGCACTGCCATGGTTGATTTCGGATGAACGAATGTTAGCACCCTCAGCATTTTAATAAAAAGCGACCCGTCCGAGTGGCGGGAAAACAGCAACGTCAATCGTGTGAAGAACAGAAAAGGCTTTATTCGAGCTGGTGATGGATTGACAAAAAGAGCGAAGCGTGCCGTTTCACAAATTCACTGCGATGCGCTCCATTCTTCAATCAAATGTTTACCATTCCGAAGCGGCGACGATACCTGCGCTACGCCGGCACGCCGGGGTGGCCAGAGAGTACCGACAGACGCTGGGACTGCAATGATGAGGCCTCAAGCCCGTTGAAAGATCGGAGTGGTGTCAACGAATGGCCCGTCGAAAGCCGCCCAAAGCTCACACACGAGAATCTATGAAAGGAAAAAGGAGCAAGGCGACGAGGCAACGAAAGGTTCAAATTGGATTTAAAGTTGCCCTGCAGAGATCGCAATCTTCAGGAAGCTCGGCAAGCTTCACTAACGGCCTATTGACGGCCTAGCGGTCGCGCTAGCCCCAGACTTGCGTCGTTAGTGTCAAGCCGATCGGGAAATTGCATTCTTGCGACTCCCCTGATTGCCTACCCTTGCCTTCTCCTTCCCACAGTCTTCCTCAGAGCCAACGTCGTTGTCGCCTTCCTTTCGCTATCACGGTCGTTTGAAACGGATATCAAGTCACTCCTTTCTTGATATCTGCTGTCCATAGTCTCAAAAAACACTCTTTAACCAACCCAGTCACTCTTTACGACCTCAAATCGATAAGCAATTCGACGCGCGCTGGCCTCAGGAACAATAGCAGGTACGACCTCACATCCGCTCCATTGTTGCTCAACAACCCTTCTCCACCTCCACAGCTACCCACATCCGGGTGAGGGCTGCTTGATCGATGGACTCGGCCGTTGTTCATGACTCCTTTGTTCTTATGATCGGCCCGACATGCATCCTCCATTCTCTTCTCCCAGATCCTTCTACATTACAACATTATCTCACGCATTGATCAACTATATCCAACTCGTATCACTTTCGTTTATTGCTTTGTTCACTACTGATACTCTACGTTTCTAGCCTTTCCTCATCCTAATACCTCCTATCTAGCAATCAAAATCTATTATCAATATATTCACGGCATACGCATAGCTTCGACTGTCCCTCGCGATGCACCTTTCATTCCAGGCTTTGGTCCTGGCGGCGCTAAGCCTTGAAGGCGCTCTAGCCCAGCCTGCTCACCGTCACCAGCACAAGCATAGGCGAGACCTTGCTGATGTGCTCCACGAGCGTGATAGTGGCTTGCAGTCAGTCGACTGGCACTCCCTCGACTGGCCAACCATATGCGCCAAACCTGGCGCTTGCGGCAAAGACAAGCTCGCTGCTAACGAGGCTGCTCCGGTTGATCGCCAAGTCGTGGGCCCGTCGAAATCTCCCGTTGTTCCTCCCTCCGGTGGTTCCTCTGCGCCAGCTTCCTCTGCGGTAGCACCTTCTTCAAGCCCATCAAGCTCATCGACCCCTTCAACCTCGGGGTCCTCCTCCGGTAGCAGCACTGGATCTTGCAATAGTCTTGCAAGTGTCTGGGATAAGCAGTCTCGCGACAGCAGCCGAGACGACATGAAGTACCTAGGAGACGGATCGCCTTGTCCAGGCGGATGCACCTCAGCCCACGGCGCCCCGTTCAGCAGTTTTAGTGGAGATAAGACGACTCCGGCAAACGTCGGGTCGAAAGATTCCTACCGGGGCAATGTCGGTTCGACCTACGGTCACAACATGTTCCCTTTGAGCGATTGCAACGTCAGCGGTCACGAGTTTTCGATTACGTTCACCAACGGAGGCAGTAAAGAGATCTATGTTGCGATTTGGAACAAAGTTGGTGATGACTACAACATCCCGGGTCGTCTTCAGACTGGGCAAGGCCGCAACGCATTTTGGAAGTTTCCACTCGCAGCTGGCCAGTCCGCAGCCTTTGCAGTCCAAGGTAACAGCCAGATTGCATTTTCTCAAGCGTGTGATCGTAAAACCGTCGATGGCACCTTTGACTGCACTTGGGGCGAGGCGGATTTCGGTGACCTGAACACTCCCAACAACGGCTGGTCTGGCTATGATCGTTCCTCAATTCCCAGCGGCGCAGGCAATACTGGTCTTCTCACTGTGTGCGCCGAGGGCCACGGCTGCAGTAGCAAGGAAGCACATAGCTTCGTCAGTGCTAGTCAAACGGATGCTGGAGGCGATCTCTCAGTCCCTGCTGGCCAACCGGCACACATGAAGGTCACCATGGGGGGCTAAAATTGATACAGGAGTTGACGTAATGGGATGGGTTTGGCAGTAAGTCATTCGTTCCCTGCACCGGAAGACTCATCGATTGACGAGATTGAAGTTTTTACCTTGGTCCGGAGCAACATTTCTTCTGTCTGCTTCGTAACCTTCTCCTGGGGAGCCTCCAATATATTGCACGCCATCTACCTGTATATCCTTGGTTTGCCTCGTTACAATTTCTCCAGGGGAGGCTTTTGGATATCTAGGATAACAAACATTTACGATCAAGAGTTAAGATTGGTTATGCTGGCGTAACTCTTGCGATGTCCAATAGCTGTGGTTTGGTGCATATATCTAATAACTATTTATTGATCATGCTTGCATGTCTGATGACTTGATGATGCACTTGACTGCAATCAGCAAAGACAATGGTCCCTGTTGAAGTGTCGAGCCCGATGCACAACCGTCAAAATTCGGAAATTGCACCCCTTGCCTGCTCCCAATGTTCAATGTCAAATCCTACACGTGGTGACCAGACTGAATTTCGCCCTCGTCACCTATCCTATAATATAGAAAATCTTGTGGAGCAGTGGTTGTATTTACTGTACATGCTGCCCTGAGTGGTAAACGAATACCAACATTCACCGTCTCCAAACTCACCTCATCAGGCTCAACGAGCGACCACTACGACACTGGGATTCCATCGGCAAACATATTCACCATGAATACATGACCGTCTCTCTGTGCAAGGTGCTGTCCGCCTCTACTGTCATCATTACATCCCTCGTACCGGACCCAACTCTCAAGCTTGTGCGGTGAACGGCGCGCATAGAGTCAATGGGATTGGGATTGTTCACAAGTAAACGCTATCACTTATACCAAACTTTCAGGGTTATGGCTCCAGCAGTACAACAAGATCATGGGTATGGACGCTGGCTGTTTCTGGCGAAGGTGCTGATATAAAGCGTATTGAAAGCGGCGAAAGAGAGCCGTTATGTCAATGAAAAGGTTTGGTACGCTCTTTACATTATTGTGTTTGTGGCTTTTGCATTTGCACTGTTGATCTTGCTGATATTATCGGTTTGGTGGGTTATCGATTCGTCTCTGTGGTTTGATTTTGATCGAGAAAATCGTGGGATATATACCTGCTGCAAACGGGCTCGAGAAGCGAACTTAGGGGTATGGCGATGATGGAGTTAACGATAATGGATGTTGGTACGAGCATGATCATTAGGTAGCGAGAGATGCGGCAGTCATGGTCCGGCAATGCAATTTGTTGGTTAAGGCGTGTCTGGGATCATTGATGGCTAGGTTGCCTTTTGGACGTGCATGTATCGAGGTGCAATTGGTATCCAGGTTGCCATCTCCTCAACGGCTTTTCCGGATCTCTCGGGTGCTACCATTGAGCCTTCATGAGGGCTGGGCCCTCAATAGTGCGAACGAGCAGCGGGACCTATTCGCGTTAAGTGTACTACAATGCAGACGCTGCTATAGCGGAGGGCATCATTGTTTCGAATCCTTTGCGTGGCACCTGCGGGATTCCTGGCACTGCGATATTAATAGGCGAATAGTGACGAGGTTGATTAGCGGAACTGCAGCAATGATGGATGGTAGCCCGACGAACGTTGAATGCCTCTATATTATTAGTGCTTTAGGTGAATATAATGGCCATGCTCACTGCAATGAACATTGCAATTAGGCCCGATAACCGCACGTCGCCATTCCCCTTCGGACTTCCTCCAGTAGGGGTCGGGGAGTGGGTCCCACTTGGTCTACTGCTACTTTGTATCGGTGCATCTGCCCCACTCACCACGCTCCCGGTAGAGGTCGACATGCCTGTGTCAGAGGACGGTGCATTTGTCCGATTCTCCGCGCTGCTAGTAGGAATAGACGTGCTTGTGCCACCTGCTGCCTCACTGGTAGAGGTCGATCTGCCGGACCCGCTCATTGAGCCATCCTTTGCACTCCTGAGCCCAGAAGCTGTCAGCTCCCCAGCCCCGATCGAAGGACTTGGCCGGATCCCAGCCGCAGTCAGTGCCAAGTCGCCGCTTGATGCCCCTGTCTGCTGTGATACTACTCCTGCTGATGTTCCTGCAGCTGCGTTGAGCGATGCATCGTCAGTACTGCTATCCACAGGCACATTCGACGAGCCAGCCAATGCTATCCTACTGGTTCCAAGATTGAGAGATCCGGAGGGGTCAAGCGAGACTGGCGTGCCGCTGATGGTTACGCCTGGTCCTCCTGCTGATATGATGGTACCTGCGATGGGAAATGCGGATGGATTGGCTGTGACATATTGACCACCGATGCTGAAGACTGATTGGGGCAGTGCAGAGTGGCCGAGCACGTTGGAGACTGAGAGCTGAATTCCAGCAGTGGGGTTCGTTGGGGTTGATCCTCCGATGACCAGACTACCGGATTTATCAAGATTGACGGCTGTCCCTGAAATGGTCACACTAGGTCCCCCGGCTTCGATAGGGAAACCCGCGATATTGAAAGAGGTTGGGTTGGCGGTAACCGTATGCCCAGCGATAGTAAGGACCGGCAGGGTTTGAGAGACTGGGCCATTACCGACGAGGAGGTTCCCAAAAGATGCTAAACTCACTGGAACCCCGGATACCGTAAGTCTGCCTCCGCCTGGGCTAAGCGTTGTGCCGGCGATCAAGACTGCAGATGGATCTAAGACTGTCAAAGGTTGTCCGGCGGCGGTCACGATGGAAGGATTGGCTACAATGCTCCGATGCGAAGCAGGTGGGTCAGCTGCATGACCTTGGCTTGCTGCAGGACCGAGTTGTCCGACGGCACTATAAATTAGTCCACCCAATTCTGGATTATCTGGTGGTCCGCCTGTAAAACCTCCGATCTGGATAGTGGCGGGACCTGCAGCTTGCTCACTGGCATGGCTTTCGAACTGAACAGTAGGGGATGGTGCAACGGGACTGATTGGTGGACCACCTGTGGGACTTCCTAGCGGGTTAGTGGCGGGTGCTGCACCTTGCTCGTTCACGTGACTTTCAGTCTGCTCATTGGTGGGCAGTGCGTCTTGCTCATTTGCGTGACTTTGGAGCTGAATGGTGGTGAGGGCTGCATTTGCTTGGAGCCCCAAATGTACTGTCGTTGGAGCCGGCGCTAGATCTTGAGGAGTCGAATGTTGAGAACTTGGACCAGGAGGATCCTCAGTCTGAGCATTGCCTGCAGCTGTTTCCGTAGGCTTTGGACCCAAAGTCGGACTCGAATGAACTGGAAGAATCCCCAGTGCAGACGGCGAAGGAGCAGGCATGAGCAGTCCGGATTGTTGTGGAGCTTGAGCCGAACTATCCTGGGAGGTTGCATCGGTAGCTGACGTGACAACGCTGGCAACAGGGTCCGGATTAGCTAAGATAGTGTGGTCAGCAGGATCTGCACTTTTTGAAGTACCAGACGTGACTCTTGGTGCCTCGGGCGAGCTTTTGGCACCCGGCTGGGCTGCTGGATCCGGAGTCTTGCTTGGCAGATTTTCTGTCGTAGGCCCTGCAGGAGTGGATTGTGGTACCATTGCTGTCGCGGAGTTCAGCAACCGTGGGGCTAGTGTTTGTTAATCTTCGCTTGACATATATATGCTACAGATGGTAGCTTACGATCAAATGCTCCATCTAGTTGAATGTGTCAGAAAGTGATCGAGATCGAGAGATAAAAAGTAAATCGATTTGAGCTTACAGGTCAGCTGCCCATATTGATTGCCCCAGGATGACCAATATAGACAGGTTTTCCAGGCAGGATCGAGGTCGATAAGCTGCTGAGGCGGTACTAGGAAAGGGTTGAACGGGTAGCCAGGAGCATAAAGTGTTGACGTTGTTACAGATGAAGTATTATCATTGACCTGATACCAGCCACTGGTTATCTGAGGATTGCTGAAGCCATACGTGCGACAGTCGGCCGGTACTGCTGGATCATAGGGTAATGTATGGTAGCCCTCTGCCGGCTGGTAGCCATCCCAGAAAGAAAGCTCCGTCAGACCGTGGGGTGGAATGGGGATGGTGGGATTGGTGTGAATCATGCCTCGAACCCCACATTTGTCTGTCACCGTTACAGCGCCTTCAACAACAAGATACATTGAAGGGTAGGTCCTGAGCATCTTCGTCAGATGAAATTCCATAGATGGGCAATACGCTTACAAAGTTGAACCATCAACGATGACGTTGTTGGTCGCGTTCACGAGTGGTACTGCTCGTTTCTCGAGCTTACCTGACACAGCGCTAGAGCTTGTGAAAGATGTGACTGTAGCATTGCTTTTCAAACAATGCGTTATTGGGGTTGTCGTGAAGTAGAGAATGCTGATGGTAGGCAACTGAAAGTAACATCCGCCACAACATTCGAACGGGTCTCCTACATGTCGGTAGTTCCACAGACCAGGAGGACCTTCACCGTAGCCGGTCGGAGCATGAGGATGCTCGCGTTCCCAGTGGATCTGGGATGTGCAGATGGGACTTTTCTGGTAGCTAAGCGCGACCGTGGGGTTAACGTAGGGCAGAGTTAAGAAATCTGAGCAAGCTATCGTCCGGACCTCGTCACTGCTAGCTTCAGTCCAGTCCGAAGCACTTCCGCTTGGAAAGTAATCACCGCTGGTGAATGTATAAGTTGTGGACAATGCCCCTGTACCAGCGTAGCAGCCTACTAGATTCGAATCGGTGAATTTGGGACGAGGCGGACCAGTGTATTGACTACTACTCAATGACGATACAGCTGAAGGCTGGCTTGTAGAGTGCTGGCGTAGTGATACCACCGACTCTGAATAACTGTGCGCGACCGATAAAAAAAGATCGCATGGGATTGTGTTGGATTAAATCACGGTGTAGCCAGTCTCTGGTATAGGGATGTCGGAACTCGGTCCGGTGAAAGACCTATCGCGATTTGGAGTCAGCGTTACATGATCTGGATAGCAACTGGGTAAGACAGGCTAGCATGAGTAAAGGCGAGGCTTTCGACGTTCTTGCCACGCAGGAAAAAAACCCAAATACACCACGAAGCAGTCCGGAAGGCACAAACCTGCGCACATCGTGGATTCAGTATTGCTTGATTGAGGGACAAAGTAGGGCCAAGAAACATCGCTACGGAGCAAAGAATAAACCAATATAAGGGACTGCGCCGAAGAAAGGAGCTCGCAATCAATAATGTGCAAGCAACAAAGTTCTCAGCAAAGTGGCATGCTCTGGTAACGCGAAGCTTATCAATGAAGATGGTAAGCTCCAAAAACCAACATGAAAGGCGATACTGCTGAAGCATATCCGCAAGTTCAAGGAAGGTAACATAGAAATGTGCCATACCAGAGACATCCTTCCGAGGCAGGAAGGGTTGCAGGCGAAGTTCCCAAAATTGAAAGGCTAGTGGTGGACTGATTTCCTATGGACACAATGGCGTCTTAGCATCAATCCGAAGCTTCATCAAGACGATATTGCGAGTATCAATGTTCACGACAGAGGATAGAGAAGATTTGGAACTGACTAGGGAGCGATCTCACGGTATGACTGAAGATAAGTAAGGACAAAGTAAACGGTAGGACTGGAAAAGACATCCAATGATTGTCGTGCTGTGAAGCTGCAGATATTAAAGAGACAAGAGAAAAGAAAAGGAATGGTCGGACTGAGCAAGCACAGCAAAGAGACAAGGTACACCTTCAATGCGCCTGTGAGACGGAGTTTTTGAAGTAGATGATGAAGAAGAAAGAGAGAAAGAGTCCCAGTGCGGCTCCCATGCTCCTGTTATTATTGCATGATTCAAGGCTCAATTTAGGTAACCCTGCCACCTCTAGCTACAGAAAAAGTGTCTTGGCCTGCAGCACTACCTCCATCATTAGCGGCGTCAACAAGAGGTCTAGAGCAGCTTGTTCTAGTCCTTCCAATCAGTCTCCCTTGCAATTGATAGTTTGTGCCTTACTCATTTTTACTGGCAAATGGGAAAGACGATGGAGTAATGGACGATTGTTTAAGCGCCAGGATTTTGATTCGAAACACGATGGGGGGCGGCGCTTGGGGGCTCAGACTTCCTTCAACACGATCAGAGAAAGTACTCTCGTACTCTACCTTTTGGCAAGGCGATGGACCCTCGATCCTCTGGGGCCTCCTCCATGGAGTGGGATCGAGACACATCGAAGTAGCGGCGTCAGTAGCAAGATATGCTCAAAAACACGCTCGGCACGTTGTGGTGAGGACCCTTGGGAGCGATCGACGCTAAATGTCGTCTGTTGAAGCGAGCGCTTCCAAGTGTCTGTAGCCAATGAATGCCTCGGAAATTCGCGTCGGTGCCGTTGTGCATGAAAGGATCCAAACAGGGTAGCGCTCGTGTATGGTTTGAAAATGTGTTCTGAAATCATGAAGACAGTATTACCTTGTTACGTATTCTGAAGACAAAGCCTGCTTTCCTCCTAACATCAATGACCGAATCTTTTGGCCGGTCCACTGCAGTTTTTTCAGAGAATTTGCTCGGTCTCAATCTATTTTGTCTTTGCCCAATCCATCCACTCCCGTGCCGAGGTCGTTCCTCCGCGCGGGGCGGGACGCTTACTCACTTTACCTACCAGAACCGTGCAAACCTCGAAAAAAACGCCAAGATGAACAATACGCTCGTGGCTGCATCAATATTGGAGCGAAATCCCACAGTCACCACCAAGCAACTCAAGGAACTGACTGATCTGCAAAAGCGCTTCACCGTCCAGGCGCTCTTCTCACGGGTGAAGCAAAACAATAAGAGAGCGTTGGCTGCCCGCACGTCATTCCTGCATCAGGACGATCAATAGAAGTTCCGCCGTCGGTGGACAGCTGCAACCATACTAGAAAGCAAGAGCAGCCTCTTTGTTCAGGGGCCCCAGATATTGCACAAGATGGCGGCGGCGGTATCACCGCCGAAGCCTTGGGAGAGGGCGAATGGAGCTGGTAGGTGCCCTGGTGAGCCACCAGCAGGATCCATCATCAATGCCACTGGAAAACACCAGACTAATAAGTCACTCATGAGTAGCTCTCTCCTCAACACCTGGCGTATCCTCAATGCCAGCTACGAACCCTCATACGAACATGGCACCTACAACAACAACATCGTCGTCCTCGGAGCCCCCCACACTCCCCTCAAAACCCTCCTCTCTCACTACCGCCGTAAACCGCAACTCCTCGAACTATTCTCCTTACAACCAGAATCGCTATGGCGCAGGTTCATCTCCGTACTCCAGCATGGGCGGCGGTCTTGGCGGTTATTCCTCACCCTACTCTCGTTTCGGCGGTATGGGCAACTCCATGTATGGTGGAATGGGAGGCTACGGCGGCGGCTATGGCTCCATGTACGGCGGCATGGGCGGGATGGGAGGCATCTACGGTGGGGGCATGGGACAGCCGGGCATGATGGGCGGGGATCCCAATGATCCAAATAGCTTGACGAACAGTTTCAGCCAGAGCACGCAGGCAACGTTTCAGATCATCGAAAGTTTGGTCGGTGCTTTTGGAGGAGTGGCGCAGATGCTGGAAAGCACGTATATGGCTACCCATTCGAGCTTCTTCGGTACCAGACTCTGCCTCGACATATTGACTTAGGAATTGTGCTGACAGCGAGGAAAACAGCTATGATCTCAGTCGCCGAACAATTCTCAACCCTCCGCACCACTCTCGGTTCTATTCTCGGAATCTTTACTCTCCTTCGCTACCTACGCACTCTCATCGCCAAGATGACTGGCCGCCCCCCGCCAGCCGACGCCACATCCCTCACCCCATCTGCCTTCGCTTCCTTCCAAGGTCTTTCGTCTTCACCTTCACTCCTGCCGAAGGGCCAGCCTACTCCCTCCAAGAAGCCATTCCTTATATTCATAGCGGCAGTAGTAGGACTACCCTACCTTATGACCAAACTTATCCGCTCCCTTGCTCGACAGAACGAGCAGCAACAACAGTACGATTCCAACAATCAATTAATCCTTGGCCCAGACGGTCAACCACTGCCGGACCAACAACAACCACACCAGCCAATCGACCCTTCAAAACTTGACTTCTGCAAGCTTCTGTACGATTATACCCCCGAAAGCACTCTCCAGGGTCAACAACCCACAGCCGGCATCGACCTTGAAGTCAAGAAAGGCGATTTAGTAGCCGTACTATCCAAGTCCGACCCTATGGGCAACATCAGCGAATGGTGGCGATGCCGAGCGCGGGACGGCCGCGTGGGATACTTACCGGGGGTGTACTTAGAGGGTATTCAACGAAAGCCGGTCCAACCAAAGGAGATTGAAGATGGTGGGAGGGTCAACACACTGACTAGCCTTGTTGGTGGCAGTGGGAGTGAGGGCAGTAGGGCCAACAGTCTGAAAGTCGAGGCCAGAGCAGGCCCGAAGATAGAGGGAAAAGTGGGAGATATCTCGGCGGAGAGTTTTCAGAAGAGCCAGTTTTATCATTGAACCGTGAGGTTATGGAGAGGGATGTGATCTATTATAAGGAAGGAAAAGTGGGCGCTGCCGCTGTATCATGTTTGCGGACATAGGTAGCATGGCGTTGGCTTTGGGTATAGGCCTGGATCTCGCGGAGAAGGACTTATTTGTATGGTTATGAGAAAGGGAGACCGGAATGAGTATTCAGGCTTCTAGCCGAAACTTCATTCGATCGCTTGTTTGTCCTCTATTGGGTATAATACACTATTGTCACAGATGAAATTGTTCCAGATACCTCGTCGCAGTCTCCACGCCTTCATCCAGCTTCTCTGGATCAGTACCGTTGCCGACGCTCGTCGCCCCTTTGCCTCCCGCGGCGCCTCCCACAACGCCCGATACGGCTTTCGCCCACGCGCCAGCTGTCAAGCCTTGCTTCGAGGCTCCCTGGAAAGCTGTTAGCGTGTTGATCAAGAACGAAGGGGGAGAAGTGGAGACGCCTACCTCGGACACGTGACAGCCATGGATTACTTTCCCGTCCACAACGGCAAACAGATAGACGGTTTTGTCCTTGTTCTTTTTCTGGACATGATTGACTGCCTCGCTGATCGCCTTTTGGTTCGCAGTCACGGGCACTTTGGCGACGAAAAGAGTCTTTTCCTTGTTCTCATCGAAGTAATTCGAAATGGCATCTAGTGCCTTCTTCGAATCGGCTTTCTGCAATGCTTTTTGCTCGTCCAGCTGTGCTTTGACGATTTTGGCGAAGTGATCTCGGAACTTGGATTTCGTTATCCAGGATATAGACAGTTGGTTGAGGTCTGTCGTTGTGGTTTTGATTTCATGTTCTTTCTCAGGACCGTGTGGCATGCGTTCTAAGCGTGATAACCGTTTGCCGAACTCAGTTGCGACACGTTGCACGGAGTGTGCATCGTCACCTGTCACAGCGACTATGCGTCGAATGCCCTTGGCAATACCGCTCTCCTCGATGATGATGAGTTCTTTGATCATGCCGGTATCCTTGACGTGGGTCCCGCCACAGAATTCGACGCTCACATCGCGCCACTTGGGGTCTCTGACGTTTGAGAGGAGTTCCTCGACCGGCACGCCGACTGAGACTATCCGTACTGGATCAGGGTAGGTCTCGCCGAACACTGCGCGAAGACCGTTGATTTCCCGCGCGATCGCGAGAGGTACGTCTTTGGAGTAGACTGGACAGATTTGACGGATGTATTTCTCGGATATGTCTTCAATCTTCTCGAGATCTTCGATCGATATACCTGCCTTGTGTGAAAAGTCGAAACGCAACTTTTCCGGTGCGACGAGGGAGCCTTTCTGGTCAACACCGTCGCCGAGGACTGCGCGGAGGGCGAAGTTCAGTATGTGTGTGCCGGTGTGGTTGTTTCGTATCGGTCCTCGTCGAAGTTCGTCGTATTCGCAGATGACTTGGTCTCCGACCGAGAGAGAACCGTACTTCATGAAGCCAGTGTGTAGCACGTATCCAGCGTAAACCTGCACGTTATCGACTTCGAGCTCAGCAACGCCATCAACGATGATCTTTCCCGTGTCATTTTCTTGACCGCCTTGCTCTGCGTAGAAGTTTGTGCGGTTAGTGATCAACCCTATCTGCTCGCCTTCGGGGATTTCTTTTGTCCCGTCCAGGAATTGCTTTGAGTGATATACCGCTGTGATCTGAGCAGTTATGTTGCCTTTCTCGAACTTGGCATCATCGTCCGTTGGCTGAACATCGTTCATCTTTGACAGCTTGCCAAGATCATGAACATCTAGCTTTAGTAGGTCAGATGCCGCTTTCTTCTCTCCTCTGCTAGCCTCCTTAGCCTTTGACCGTGCATCTTCGAACTCCTTATCGTCGATAGTCAGGCCTCTCTCTTCGGCCATGAGCCGCGTCAGATCTACAGGAAAACCAAAGGTATCATATAACCTCCAAACATCTGCACCATGAAGTTTGGTCGAGTTCTTGAGCTTGGATTGCTGTGCATAGGTCTCAAATTGCTTCTCCCCTCTGTCAAGGGTTTTGGCGAAGGACTCTTCCTCTTCATTCAAGATCTCTTGGACATCTGATTCTTTCTTCTTGATCTCAGGGAACTGATCGGCCATTTGCTGCACTAGCGTAGGCACGATCTTCGAAAAGAAAGTTCCAATCTCTGAGTTGAAATATTTCCGCGCATAGCGGGCACCTCTTCGCAAGACTCTTCGCACTACGTACCCTCGCCCGTCATTATTTGGTACAGCACCGTCTGTGATGGCGAACGTAAGTGTCCGTACATGATCAGCGACTACCCGATAGGCGGTGTCAATGCCATCGAAATCCTCAGTCCCAAAGTTCCCCCTATATTCTCTTGCACCAGTAATTTCTTGTATCTTAGCAAATAGAGGCGTGAAGACGTCGGTATCGTAATTCGACGTCTTGTTCTGAAGCACAGAAACCAAGCGTTCGTAACCGAGTCCTGTATCGACATGTTGATTGGGCAATGGCTTCAAAGACTTGTCCGGTCCACGATTGTATTGAATGAAAACATTATTCCAGATTTCCAGGACGTTGGGATCGTCCTGGTTCACTAGATGTGCAGCATTTCTGCCTCCAATCCGATCATAGTGCACTTCGCTGCAAGGCCCACAAGGTCCCTGATCACCCATCTCCCAGAAGTTATCTTTCATATCTCCAGGCAAGATATGATCTTCAGCAACTCCAACGGACTTCCATAATTCTTTAGCTTCTAAGTCTGGTTCCAGACCTCCGCTTTCAAGCCCTTCGAAGTATGTCACGTAGAGGCGATCAGGATTCAGCCCATAGACTTTCGTAAGCAATTCCCAAGATAATTCGATTGCTCCTTTCTTGAAGTAGTCGCCAAAACTCCAATTTCCCAGCATCTCAAAAAAGGTCTACATCAATCCATTAATTGGATGCTCCCAGTAGTACGATTGGTAGAAACTGACATGGTGGTAGCTATCTTTTCCCACATCATCAAGATCCTTAAGAGATGAGTCGTCTCCTCTCCAATAGGGTATTGGGTCTTACATTATGCTTTCCCCCCGCACGTATGCACTGCTTCCTTTAGTCTCATTCACCCTATGTATTTGGCATGCTGACCTTTTGTGAGTTAACCGCACGCTTCAGTTGAGCGAAATCTGACGAAGGATCGATGGTACCAAGAAATATGGATTTGTACTGGTTCATTCCAGCATTGGCGAAAAGGAGAGTGGGGTCTGCATGCGGTACGACTGAGGAGGAGGGAACTGTGGGCCAATCAGCAATGGTATGAAAGCTCGAGGTCCTCATTTGATGTATCTACCAAACTTGTGCCCATTATCCTTGAAGAAATCTATGAAGGTTTTTCGTACTTTCACAGCGTTCCACTGTTCTGCCATCCTGGATGGACTAGTGCTGTATGCCCTGTGGAAGTGCTTAGGAAGAGAGGCCTGAGTCACACGCAGTCCGTAGTTCCGCAGCGTGACTACTCGCATCATTTGAGGGACCTAGACCCGTCAAAGCTACCACTTCCTAGCGGATCAAGCTTAATGGAGTCACTCATGTCGACTTTTCTAGGCATAAAGGCAGCCATTTCTTGGGGTTCTATCCCCATTCATCACCCTAGAAATGTGCGATCTGTCGCTTTTATAATGACTATCGTTCGTCATGCAATCTACCAATCTACATTGCAGCCGGCGCCCGGCACAAACAAGGGGTTTCACCTCGTCATGTTGGATTTTTGAAAGTAGAATAGTCATTTGACATAGAGCTCGTTTCGTTCTCTAGAGCCAACCTATCTGAATCAAAGACGCTCCAAATCCGGCCAATACCCCCAATTGATCAATAAGCCCTTTTCCGTCAGCCGAATGTCAGAAAATGCACACGGGTAGGTCACCATCACAACAAGAGGAAAGGGGCTTAGCGGGGCTCGACGTGGAGAAAAAAAAATATGTCGGGCGGAAATAATAGCATTGAATTGTAGGCCATGAAAGATGGACCCCCACATCCACGCCCGAAGGTCAAGATGTCGTGGTGAGTAGTAGGTCTTTCCGAAGAATATCATCTCCTTTGCACCAAAATAGGCCCGAACCATAGATTGAACCAATCCTCAAGGGAAAGGGGGTAAGGGCCAGAGTGTTGGCAAAGTACGTTGATAGCGGACAAAAGAATCCCGCCAAAGAGAACGCAAAAGCATAGATGAGTCTCGTTTCATGAACTTTCGTTTTGCACGTGCAGGACTATCTCATTTGGTAAGAGCAGGTATCGTAGGAACATTCTCATCGCTCATTCCTCGGGAACTATCAAAATATTAGCAGAGACGAGTAGCATGATTCTCAAGCCACCTACTCTCAATTGCCCCACTAATAATGTCGTCGCTAATGTCCTTGGGCGATCGCCCGTCCACTTGGCATCCCACACTGAAAGCAGTTCCCAGCACCTCCCTGACCGTACCTGATAAGTCTTTTGCTAACGACTTGAACTGCATGGTCCTGGCAATGCTGATAATCTCATCTAGGGGAATCGACTTCGTGTGCTTGATGTTTTTCTCCTTCTTCCGATCCCGCGGTGGTTCCTTGAGAGCTTTGATCACGAGGGACGACGCTGAGGGGACAACTGAGACGGCGGCTTGACGATTCTGGATTGTGAGCTTGACGGTGACACGGAGACCTTTCTGTGCCGTTGTAAGTGGCATGGACCTTTTACATCCACCCGGTATCTGCGCACCCAGTCACCAGTAGCTTTCGCGATATCTTCCCCGACCTTCTTCGGTGACAGACCGAGAGGACCAATCTTAGGCGCAAGAGCCGAGGATGCACCTACTTCACCACCAGTCGCTCTGAGGGTACTATTGTGAGTTCTGATTAGCAGATGATTCCATACAGAGAAGAGAGGTTCCATTGACCCCTTCACGTACATTTCTTTCACCTCACTGGGGTCGAATTTTGGAGGCATATTGGGTGAACAGAGAACCTTGAGATTTTGATGCTACCAAAGTTGGGAATAAACAGCTGAGGAAGCACATTCAAGCTAGCGGATTGTGCGCTTATGTAATCCAATCGCAATGAATTCCGACTTCTCAAAGCTAAACTCCATTCACATCGCCATTGACCGCAGCACCATCAATGAATTCGCAGCAGCACGCTTGAAACGTTGTACACTCCCCTCTAGGATATGGATTGTACACTTGTCCCTCGAAGGGTCGATATTCTGGGAACCGGCAATTGGCCATGACTGGTCAGAAGCGGCGAGCAGAAGACGACCTTCCTGATGATCAAAGGTTCGCGAAGAGGTTTGATCTGCTAAATCTTGGTATGGGTCTTCGATCGAATTACTTGGAAATCTGCTCCGCTAACATCATTGCGTCGCAGAATCCACTGGCAAACTCTACCTCCCAGTTCAGAAGTCCTTACCCGATCAACGACCACGCGCAGGTCATAATGATCATGACGGAGCAATGCAAGTTGACGAGACGAGGGACCGAGTCTATATCCGCAATCTGGATGATGAACTCGCAGATGTCGAATCCGAAGAAGAGAAGCTGGTTTTTCTACCCGACATCGAGAAGAAGCTAAGCAGGTTACCTAAGTCAGTGCTGCTGGGCGAGTGCCACCCTTCGACTGGGACTGAAGTCGTGCTTTATGGCGTACCGTCATCGTTATCGGTTCCCGAGGAGCAGGACAAAGTCAGGAAGGCCATCATTGAGAGCAGAGCGCGAGTGAGGGAGAAACAGACCCATGATACTGAGGTCCCACAAGTCAACGGGGAGATGCATGTTGAAATGGTAGAAACACCGCCAAAACCGAGCCGCTCCTCTACACATCAAGTCAAAGACATTGAAGAATTTGAAGACGTAATGGATATAGGATAACGCAGATGCATACAATACTGCAAGCGCTCCAAGATATGGGTTTCCGCATGAATAAACACTTGGCATTTACTTTGTGGCCACCGTACTAAGCTGTCTATGTAAACATACTGCAAAACCCTATCGCAATATTGGCCACAATTCCCGGACTCCATGATATGCTTGGTGCCGCTGGCAACGAGGCTACTCGCTGGTCTAATAAATGGTAATGATCTCTTCCTTGACCGCCAATACAGACAGCTCATTTGAATGGATTCAACTTTGACATCATGCCCGCCTTCTTCTTCTTCTTCTGCACTGGTGGTCCTCCTACACATAGCTCTTGATCATTTGACTCTTGATTCAATGGCACACTCTGCATGGCACTCGATGGTTCTCCTGCACCAATGTGTCCGGGTGGTGGGCCCGGAGGAGGCGCTGCCCAGTCTTGAGCAGGATTGACCTTTGATCCGCCTTCTGGAGGTTGATATACAGGCGGTGGAATGTGTTCGGAGTGATACGCTATTCACTGTCAGCTCGTCTCTGACAGCATCGCACTTTCTACATACCAGGTGGTGGCGGGGCATAGTTTTGCATTGGATAGCCTTCACCGTATCTGTTCTGTTGTGGGTAGTATCCATAGTCGGGGCGAGGCATGTATTGCATCCGCTGCCTATATGGGAGGAGGAACTGCACACCTTTAGTATGAATTCGTCATTGGACTTGTTGTGCTCGTACTCGATGGTATCTTAGTGGGGGCATCCCCTTTTTTATTCTCCGTTGAGCGTGATAGTATCCTCCAACAAAACATAGTATGAACAGCAAGAAGATCGCGCCAACGAAGGCCCACTTGATTGCTACGGCGGTCTATCCCGATGTCAGCCAGCAAATAAACCATGAAAGCGCCGTTCGTATACATCGGAGTAACCTATGTAGTCTCCATTGTCATTGGTGTCTCCAGCGAAGTTGTTGTTCTGTCTTCTCAGGAGTGCAATGCCCATTGTCCTGGGATTCGATTGGAACTCGATTGATGTGTCGGCGTTTGACGGTGTGATCAGTCGTTCACTTGGAGCAGCAGCCCACAAAAGTAGCTCTTTGACCGTAGAGGTGGCGGCAATAGCGAAAAGGGCGTTTGAGCGACCTGAGACCAAATCGACTGGGCCGCCTATGCCCTCTTGTCTTGGATGAGTCGTATGCAATCAAGAACGTTAGAGGGAAGGCTACAATCTGGCACCAAGTCGACCGTGGCTATTGTTTGAGAAACCTGGTGCTGGCAATGCGGAGACAAAGTTTCAGTTGTCCCTTAGACTACGCGGCAAAGCTATCTTTGGATAAACAAACGTCTGTAGACCTAGCGTTTATCCGGATCTAACCTGGAGCTCGAGTCGCACGATTGATTTCGCTATTTGACATAGTCCATGACATTTACTGACTTTTTTACATGCCCCTACAGTTCGCCATGAGTCGGTGCCGCTGGTTCTCCTTCGCCCTGCCCAAGCACCTCTTCGGGCAGTTTCGACTTTGGCCCTTCACCAAACCTGATGTTGTCGACCCAATTCTCCATTGATTGAAAGTCAAAGCTTTCACCCTCATACCTTCTCCACCACCCTCTCCGTGCGTTCACTGCTACAAGTTCAAAGTCTTTGACACTTCCGAGCTTCAAAGCGTCGCGCAAGGTGACGGAAGCTGTGTTTCTGGCGGGGATCGAGAAAAAGGGAAACAACTTTGTCGCTCTTTTCACGTGCTTTTCCGATAATTCCGCAAGGCTTGAGAGCGCAGCGCTGGCCGCCTCTGGTAGTACTTCCTCATCTCCAACCTCGGGCAGCAAAGCGAGAATGCATGTTGAGGTCTTTGCGCCAAGGCATCTCTCCCGGAGATACTGCTCCTCGATAAGATCTGGAATAGGTTCCGGCTGATCAGGTACCTCAATAGGCTTTGGTGCGTTAGGGGAGGCTATTGGATCTGGCGACTCAGTAGGATTGCTCTCGGGCTCAAGGGTAATGGTTGTAGCCCCGGCTGCCTCCTCGGAAGCTTCAGCGGAAGCATGAGAAGACGATGCCGAAGAGAAAGATGAAAAAGCTTCTTCCGACTTGACTGCGTCTTCTTTTGGAACCTTCTCCGGCTTCTTACCGATGGGCTTCTGCTTCTGATCGGAACTTTGTGCCACAGGGGAGGCATGCTGGCTAAGGAACTCCTTTATTGCGTCTTTTTTGTACACCCCTTCGAATTTCACGGGGTCCTGAGTCCCTCCAGGCAACACTATGAGCGTCGGATATTCGGTCACGCCGAACATCTCCGCTGCTACGGTCTCTTTGTTCCGAATCTGTGCAAAGTTCATGTTTCCAAGATATTCTGTTGCGAGAACTTTGATAAGGGCACTTGTGGTCCCTTTGTCGCTGAATAAGAGGGCCTTGCTGGTGTCGTTATTGCTTTCCAAAAACGCCGACAACCCCTTGTCGGAGATCTTCTTGACATTGTTAGGGATAGCAGCTTTCACCGCATCCACGATACCACTCGCTGACCTAGCGCCTTGGTAATCTTCCACCACAGGTTTCCCTGGTTTCTTCGAAGGTTTGACGATCTTCAAGGTGGGGAATCCTTGGACGCCCATGCTTCCACAAAAAGGCTTGTTGCTCTCATCATCACAATTGACTGCTGCCACCTGGGCAAGATCTTTGAGACTTTTTGCTGCTTTTTCATACTCGGGTTTGAGATTCTTGCAGTGTCCACACCAGGGGGCATAGAACCTTAGGCAGGTCTGAGCACATGCATTTGCAAGATAGCAAGGACCACTTACTCTACTATCTAGATTACTTCGTTAGACTTTGACATGGCCTTTTAATACGCTCGAAGGCTCGAACTTACCGAGACCTGATTTGATTTTGCAATGAGCTTGTTGTAGCTCTTCCCGTCAACTTGGAGCACCGCAGAGCCTTTGGAGTAGAGACCATCTGCGTTGACTGCCGCCGCCAACACGAGGCTAGCAAAAGCTGCAAAATAACTTTTGGAAAGCATGATGATTAGTGTACAAGGACAGGGAGATGCTCAAGCCTACGTGGGCTTTACTGATGTAAACCAGACATTGTTGAAAGTTGTCCTCTTGAAGCTCTGCGGATAACTTTGCGGGGTTAGTGCTTGCAGGGGTCCAACTCCCGCCGCGCCGCCCCGCAGCTCGCCATGTGCTCTGCCTGCTACAGTATTGGTAAAGTATGGTACATTCAAGTAGGCTTGAGAATACCCACAGACTGGATCACAAATACTTCCCTGTTCTGGATGGATGCAATCATCATCGTGGTAGTCTCAGAATCCGAACCTTCCCCTGTGCTTTCCGTGCAAAGTCGGCATGGCAGCAGCTATTCCCCCGGCCTTGAAGGCAGCTGACATTGCACGTTTCGCTCAACGTGCTGGCCAGGTTGAGAAGGCTAAACCTGTGGTAGCATATTGGTGTAAGGATATGCTTAACTAACAATGATCATGTACTAATCCTTGGAGAAGGCAACTACTATATTGTTGAGCAAATCATAGCAAGGGGTCTCCATCAAGCAGACGACGAAAGCAAATCTTACACCATGAATCTTATGGACAAGCTTGAGCAGGTAGAGCCTCAAATGGAAACATAATTTTTCTTTGCTGAAAGTGTACTAGACAAAATCCGATTTCACGGAAAACGATGCCATCGTGGATGACATGGCTGGTCAGGCTTACATAGAGCAATTCGGCTCGGAGACATTCCAGCGAGCGGATAACGCAATGAAAGCCAACAAGGCCTCAAGGTATTCCAAATTCCTTCTAAAATAACTGTGACTGTCTGATGATCCCTAACAGACAAACTGCCGATACATTTCAGGCAGCAGCGACTTTCCTAGATCTTAATCAAATTTGGGGACCATTAGAGCCCGAAATAGCTTCAAAGGTCAAATTTGCTAAATACCACTCTTTACGAATCCTCAAAGCGATTAAGGCTGGGGAAGATCCGAACCTCTCCAACCCAGATCCGGAACCTGAAGAACCGCCTCTTGAGCCAGATGATTCAGACATTCAGATGCTAAATGGTTCCGGCGATACACATGCCCACTCGATTGATGACCGTCAACCATCCGTAATAGAAATACCGGACGAACATGATCAATTACAAGGAACCTTGGCTCAAAGGTCTACTTACGATGAATCTCTTCATCCATCTAGAGCGCCTTCCGTCCCTCCTCAGCCCTCTCAAAGTACTCATCCGCCTCCACCAAATTGGGGAGAGAATTACTATCACAATGCACAACAACCTGATGTATCTCCACTGGATTCAACAAGCGCTCATCAAATGATGTCTGATGGTGGAGGGTATTTTCCGGTGGTGCCGAACTCAGTCGGTCAGCAACGTGACTCGACTCTGCCGAATGCCCATTCAGAGGATCCAGCCTCTCCTCCAGCAACTTTTCCTCCGGGTTCCTCTTCTCTTCCACTTCCCCCATCAGGTATACCGGGATTTCATACGTCAATACCACCACCAACAGACTCACTTCACTCCTTTCCACCACCAAGTATGGATGTCTCAAACGCTTCTCCACCCCCATCAGCTCGTGTACCAACATATAAATCTGCACCTCCACCTGCTTCTACTTCACTCTATTCTCGTCAACCAGCGACAGCTCCTAGACAACTGCCACAGACTCCTGTCCAACCACCTCTTTCAACGCCAGGCGCGCCAGTCCGGCAAGCTGCACCTGCTCGCGCAAAAGCGCCACCTCCCATTGCGAATCCGGCAATCTACTCGGCTGATGAAGAATCCATAGTCAAAGCCCAGAAGCATGCGAGATGGGCTATCTCAGCGTTGAACTTTGAGGATGTAAATACGGCGGTCAAGGAGCTGCAGGGAGCATTAGAGTCATTGGGAGCAAGGTGAGAGGAGACGCCGAGTTGGTGAGAATCCTTTCATAATATGATACCCATTGCAAGCGTCGTATATTTCATGGGGCTTCATATCTCAATCAAAGATGACGTCTATACCGGATTTGTGTCTCACTAATGTCAAGAATCGGTGTGTTGAAGAAGACGTATCTATTAGGCTAGCAATCAAAGAGAATGGTACCTAGATTGATACAATTCCCGACAGCATCACGCATAACAGCTACCCAATATTAGAACTTTTGTACGGCTGACGGTCCGTTCCAGGTAGATAGAATGTCACTCTAACAGCTGCAACCTTTTCTCATAGCTCCCTAAGCCTGCCGTTGAGTTCATTTCACTTCACCCCTAGCACAGCAAATAATGATTTGCCACTCCGCCACTCAGTGATGTAAAGACACGAATGGTAGCGAACGCTCCTCGATGAATCACCGTGCTTCAATGTTCCTTCACCCAAGTCCTGTTGCGCAAGGGTCCAGGCCAGTCTGTGAACCATCGGACCGTCTCCCTGATGATTGTCATTCAGGTCGCAAGTGACTTCCTCAGGAGGTTGAATACCTCTCACCGTCGGCCTGCCTCAGTCCAGGCCACGGATCGTATCTTCGACTATCAACAACCTCCTACCAGTCTCCGGACCTTTCCTCTCATCGGCCATCAGCATCCAATGGCTACCTACTTAGACTATGCTCCCACTCCAACCGGCGCCCCGGAAAGCTACACCTCATGTTTTGAGAGACTTGGCTTCAAGATCAATGCCAGCACACGTCTTAAGCGTGACTTGCTTGTCACCTATCTCAATGCCCATGTTGGTGACTCGGTCTACGGGATTTTGAGATCTACCAACAATGAGACAGCATCTAGAGTTATGGTCTCCGAATTCCTCGTCGAACATGGCCAGGAGTTCTGGGGTACCTCAAATCGTGAGCACCTCGCTGAGCCAGACCTTTCTAGGGGATTCTGCTACCCACGAGACGGGATTCGCGAAGGTTCATCGTTTGTCTCATTCTTCTGAGATTTTGTTCATGTTAGTTAATTGGCTATCAGTCTTCTTAAAGCGCTTGGAAACCTCTTTGACTACAAAGCAAAGTCTCGCCTCAACCGTTTGGTAAGCTTCCATCGCTGGGAAACCGACAGTGTTAACTCGACACCGATCTAGCGAACAAAAAATGGGCTGGACTGGATCAACAAAAACGTAGACTACAATGCGATGACGGGGCGAAAAGCTGATGCTTCGGCCATCCCCTCGCTCGAGCCTCATCTAAGACCAAAATCCAGCAAGCGTCCTTCATCTACCGAGGATCCTCATGAGGGTCATGACGAGGTTGAAAACGAATATACAGATAACAATGAGGGACCACGTATGGGTTCCTGGAATGTCTTCGACCAGGTACGTACCCTTCTAAGTCGCTCTTCCACTGTTGACTACGTCTTTGGAGCAACAATATTCCTCAATTCCTGGGCTCATCCTTGACGATGTCTCACGTTTCCTAAACATTACTTCAAAATGCAACACTGACTCCGAACCCTGCGCAGGTCGAGACAGAGACGCGGCTGCGCCCCTCTCCCAGCATCACTCGCAAGTGGGAACGTCACGTCTCAGAGAATGAGCAGGATGGACCTCTGCCCGTTCAGCGTTCAAAGGTCAAGAAGCAAAGAATTCGGATGTCAGCTACAGGCTTTTCTCGCGAGCCTATCACCTCGGCCGAGCTAAGAAAGCAGGCTGGTCGTACTGCCATCAGGAAGACCCCAGTGGAGTACGAGTCAGACTCGGAGACACCACTATTGCACAAGCGTCGACAGCCCCAGCCCCAGCAGTTCACGCCACCCACATCACACACACCGTCTGCCACTTCCGCCGTCTCGACTCATCCACCCTTCATTGACCTAGATCCTAGCCCTGACAGAGAGCTACCAAAGAAGCAAGCTAGCAACGACGAGCCATCTAATGCCAATCCCTCCGAGAAGAACACGAGCCTTGCAACCGACATCAACCCTGCTAGGATCAAAGGCGAGCCCGTATTCGTAGGATACAGGGCGAGGACGGTTCTTCGTGTTGAAGCAAGCAATGACGGCAAAGCCCCTATCACTGTGCCGTTCGATTCTTGGAAGACAACCGAACAGCTCTTCAGCACGCTAATCAAGGAGCAAGGACTCCGTCCCGAGGTCGGGAAAAAGGTCAGACAAATCTCCGCCACCTACACCTGGAATAGGAGGCGCCATGGCATACGCAGGGGCAGAGAGGAGGACTGGGACCGCTTCTGCAAGACAGTACAGAAGGCTTGGGAGTTGGAATCGGACAAATTTGAAGATGAGTGCGAGATCGAGATGGTGCTTCACGTGGATGAGTAGTCGGAGGTTGTGGTCGAGGGAATCGCTCCCAACAATGGTAGATATCACCGTTGATCCCACCCTCCAGCCATCCACTTCACTAAGAGACTCAAGGTAACAGCAGCTGGTAGCCATGCGACTGTAACCACATGTATGAAGCGAGCCGCGCAATGGCTTGTTATATGAGGGATACCACCCTGATCGTCGTGCTATTCAATGACAACTAGCTTGCCGGGGGGGGTGGGGGAGTGGGATGGTGACCAGATCTAGTCTGTCTTCCTGTCTTTGCTTGCATCAAAATTTGCATAGACTGGATATCATACAACGGAATAAACACAGCTCTAATGAGATCTTGAATAATCCTTTAGGCTCTATATCGGAACCCTTCCCATTATGAGCGCGAGAACAGCCTACTAAACACCCCTCCAGCTAGACTCCGCGCTATACCTCCAGAATACATGGCGCTCGATGCCAAAGTCGACGCCTGACTGAACTTGTCGCACCTTGAGAAAGCAAGAGTGTTGGTAATTGTGAGGACAAGGGCGATTGCTGAAGAAGGGTCATTAGCAAACGTCTCAAAATCTTTGTAGAAGCTGTCTCCCCCCTGCTCTGTTCGTAAAAAGGCTGCTATGCACCCTCTTCATAGACACCCGTGCTTTCTGCCACCCTCTCAATATAGCAAAGCAAAGAAAGTGCCGGCTTACCCACTAGAATCAACCACGTGAATTCGAACTTCACAATCGCAAATATGGCCAATCCGATCCACAGCCCAGGCTGGGCATAAAGTGCCAACCAGAAAAACCTATCGCACCACATATTAGCCACATCCAACCTCACCCCATTATCAACATCCATTCCGCTATATCCCAACCCCCTTCAACAAGTCCCTCCTCCCACCCATCCCCCCCCACAAAAAATCCACATACCTCTTATCAGTAGCATTCTGCACCACCCCCCCACTCCGATCCTGGCTCTCAAACACCCAATGACTATCCCCCGTCCCCGTATCAACTTCATTCCACCACCTCAGCCCCACCAACCTGCGCCCAGCTATATTTTTCAAATAGTAAAAATCCGCTGCGAGGAGCAGCATCGTTATTATGAAGATCAGCACGCTGTTATTCCGAAACATATTAGTTTTTGCTTTCGCCTTTTCCTTCGTAGATGAAGCACCCGGGGCGTGGGGGAGCGTACAAACTACTCGTCAGGAGCCAGAGACCGAAGAGGTAGATGAGAAGGGATGCTGTGCGAATTTCATCAGCGGATGTTGCGGAAGGGGGTGGCAGCGAGTGTATAAGTACAGATGCGGAAACCGAGGAAGAATAGGAGGGTGATGGGGTGGGAGCTCAGGCGCCAGCTTAGATCGCCTGGGCGGGGATCTCGTGGCGGGTCGGCCATTGTGATGGGGTTGGGAGGGAGTGACTAAAATTGTAGAGAGTGGAATGGGGAAATTATTACGGCCATTTGGTTTGGGGGGATTGAGGTGTTGGAGCTCTCTGGATGAGCTGTCGAGCTGTCCTTGAAGCCTTGGCGGCGATGCGGCCATTGGGCTTGGCGCTGGACACGAGGTATCAAGAAGCCAATTCTCCGTCGTAGAAACTACCTTATGTGTATAACGACCTAGCTGACCCTCTTCCATTATACACTATCTCTTGTGTAAACTTCATACCTGGTCCGCTATCCTGGTCAATTCATGTAGACCGCACCCGCTTCTCTCCACTCGTCTTCTTTTCCTCCCTACCTCAATCTGCGGCCAAATTGGGATTTCCTATCACAAGTATGGCTAGACTATACCATATCCTACTCCCGCTAGCTCCTCTCACCATCACGTGTAATCTTTGGAGCCAGTTCATCTCTATTGTTGCTGCGGCCGACCGCTCACCAGGCCTCACGATACCCGTGCTAGGGAAGTCTTCCACCGTCTCCTATTCTCATGCTCCTTCCCACCTATGCATATGTGGCAATGAGGTATACATTGACAGGACCCGAGCCCATTTCGCAGAGGGAGGAGGGTATTTGTCGATGATCTACCAGCTGGCAAGCAGGCGTTCGTTTGAGTGTATTCCGTAGGTTTTCCTCGGCAAGGTGCTGCATTCACGTTGGCTCGGAGGAAACTTCAACGCGATCAAGCTCTGCGAACAACGGGCCTCGCTCTTTCTTCAAGATGCGGATCCTGGGCTCCATCTTCACCTTTGCCCACCAGCCTCGCGTGACATGTCTCCTCATCAAGTCCTCAAATCCTCCGTTCCATAAATGTCGCATCAATCGCTCAAACGCTTCGACTCCTGTTCCCTCAAACCTCCGTTTTCGCCAGGTTTGGTTGAAAGACCCGAGCTCAACGGTCTCCGCCCGTATATCCTCACCGGGCCTCAGGATGCCCACACCGCTAAAGCCTTCCACTGTCTCCATAATCTCCCACCTTCCAATGACTAATTCCGGCCTCTCAGAGAGCACATAATCGAATCCTTCCCAAAACAGCGGATCCAGCAACTTCTTCTTGTCTTCAGTCTTGTCATAGATCCAAAAGGCAGCACTCACATCGTCCAGCACAGGTGGAGGCTTTTCCAGGAAACGAGTCACGCCCGTCATACATGCAAGCGTATCCATGTGGACTTTTACCACTCCCGTATCATTACTGGCGAGCACATGCAAACGATTCAAAGCCTCCGCGCCCGGGTAATTAAGGCGAGATACTGCGAGCATGCCGAAACTGGCTATGAACGACGCCAGCGTCGATGCTACGAGCACTAGAGACAGAGAACGGTATACCAATGACTTAGCGCGGCGAGTCCAGATCCAGGCTGCGCCAGCTGAGGACGCAGCGAGGAAGGGCGGGACCACGTAGATGATGAAGCGCCATTCTTTGTGCGGCTGAAAGCTGTAGATTGCCAAGAACAGCAGATTAGGCAGAAGGATATCAAGCGCCGACCGCCGGAGCATAGGGTTCGAAAGAGTAAACGGAAGGCAGATCTGATAGATGAAGGGATTGAGAAGGAGGCGAGGAAGGGCGGAGGTGAAGTAGAAATGCCACGATTGGGTGCCCCAGTTGGAAGATTGTTTGTTGACGATGTTGTAGATGAAGCCTGTGAGTTCGGGCCACAGAGGCCATTTCTGCCAGAAGAAGCTATCGATTGGGACTGTGAGTGTCAGACCTAGGAGAGTGCCAACGAGGCCGGCGGGAATGATGGTACGGAGTGGTAATCGAATGGATGGCTGGAGATAGAGGTAGAGCGTGTGACAAGCGAGCAGGACAGCAATTTCGGAGCGAAAGACAACTCCAGTAATTGCGAGCAGTCCAAGTGCTTTCGAGTAGCGACGCCTGCTGGGCTTCGAGATAGGACTTATCAATGCACTAGGCAAAAGATTTCGCATCGCCAATGTTGCTACCAGAAATCAGCATTCCATTTTCATATGATTCCGATACAGAGCGACTTACTCAATCCAAGCGCAAAGAAGTTCGGTAAAGTCCTTGAAGAGTAGTACATTATGTGAAATTGGCTTGCCTGGAACAAGGTATACCAATTGGCGGCGTTTCTTCCAAACGTCCTCTCCACACCATGCCGAAAGCTAATCATGCAGAAGGCGTTGTACAATCCTAACACGCTTCTGACTTTTGAGAACATAGGATCAGCTCCTTGTCCCATGATATTCAAAAGAAAAGAGTTCGCCATAGGCTTGTCCTCTGGAAAGTGGCAGCTAGATGGATACAATTTCAAGCAATGTTACAAGTCATGGCTCTCAACAACAGAGCTTCCGCATATCGAATGCAATACTGAAGCTGCTCTGGCCACAATCTGCTAGATAGTATTCATGTATTCAGACCAAAAGAAACACACACCGCGCCATAGTCATTTTGACATAATAGAAATTTTACCCTACCGCTGCCACTATCCCTGATAACAAGCCTGGGAAATTAAACGTGGATCTACCTACTCATGCACTAACCGATCAATTGCCCTCTCATCTCCCCTCCAAACCCCGCACCCCAACGAATCCACGGCCAGCTCGCCCCAGCCAGCGCCAACGGTCCAACAAAGGTCCTTGGGACAGACCCCGTAAATGTAAGATGGTCATAATGCTCTCTCAACACACGATTCGCATGGTCCCATGACAGTGGGAGGTCGTAGGTCAAGATGTCGTGAGTGGCTTGGATATTGAAGGATTCTTCGACTTTGGTGTATGGTGCTAGGAACAGATGGAGCAGGATGGTGCTGGGGAGGAGGAGAGTGAGGAGGGTATCTGGAGCGTGGTATCGTTAGTTTTATTTGATAATTATAGTTTTGAGGTGCAGTGTATGGAAGTTTACCTGTCAGTTGCCCCATGGTGGCATTAAAGAATGTATAAACAGCGCACACTGTGCTACTGTAGTCAATTCACAACGATAATTTATATACAGCTCCAGACAGCTCCACTAGCGCGCCAAGTCTGCGGAGCCTACTTCACCTTACCCTGTCACCTATGAAACCACCTCTCCTCCGTCCCCCATTCACCACCGCCCCAAAATGATACTCTTCGGCCTCGGAAACCTCTTCTACGGTTCCCCCTCCCTCCCCATCCCCTCCATACCCCACCCAATTAAAACCCTCCAGTCTCAATCCTCCTCGTCAACGCCGTCGCCGTCCTCTCCGAAGACCGTTTCCTAGCCCGCAGTACATTCCCCCCCTCCCCTCTTCCCCTTAAAAGAAACCCAAGAGGATGCATGCATGCATGTGCTGATAGGATATATATAGTCGGATGGGGCAACACGCCCACCGAGCCATCGTTTGGTGGCGCGGGCAACGATGCGGCGAGCGTGAAGGGGAAGTTGGTGAATCTGATTAGTAGTGTGAGGACTTTGATGAGGAGTGAGTTTTTGTTTTTCTTTTGGTTTTATGGGGAAGAGGTAGGGATATGGGGGGGTTGGGTTTGTAAATTTGGGATAGGGGGTATGAGGAATTTGGAAGGCTGATTGTTGGTGTGTGATAGTACCGCTGATTGTGATCAATACTCTTGTTATAGCTTATGAGCTTGTCTTGGGCTGAGGGGCTGGGTTTGAGGGGATGCGAGGGGAGGGGGAGCAAGAGATACCCATTTCGTGGAGGATTGTTGACGGTGTTTGAGAGCGCCCATGTGTATTCGATATACACTATGTACAACGAGAGATCAAAACGTTTCTCGCGTGCTGCCAATGAATATGTGATTTGAAAGTATCTATTGTACAAGATGGTTCGCTCTAACGTTACCTAGTATAACAATGAACATCGTAGCGGATCTCCCTTTCTGGGAAGACAACTTCTTTGCATACATGTCGGACAGTATCCAAATTTTATCGTTCATCGTTGGGTGCCTTGCCGAAATCCAATCTCTTTCATAGACACATGAACGCCGCCCTGTGGTATCATGGAGTGTAAATGCGCAGACCGACCGATCGATCGATCAAATCCGAATGTATATGGTGTAGGTATATGCAACGTGCAAATTCCACAATCCCTCTTCCTGTATGCTAATAATGTTACAATAACTTCATGTTGGAGGACTTCTTCCGTAGACTGCTGAATCGATGTTTAGATTTGTCGGCCGGTTTATCAATCGTCTCGGCCGCCGACGGAACAGTGTTTTCGTCTCTGTCTGCAATTGGCTCCTCCTTGCTCACTTCTTTCGTGAACAACTTCGGCCTTCGGAAGCTCTTGCTGCTCGACTTGAACCTGCTTAGCCCTCCTGAAGGCAGGACAGCGGAAATAAGTTCTCCGTGTCCATTTTCGGTGGCAACTCTATGGTCTTCATCCGCCTTGGAAGCCTTGCTGGCCTCTATTGCGGCTTTTGTGTCTACCTCAGTCTGCTTCAATGTTTCCTTACGCTTGATCTCGATATTCTTCCGCCGCTCACGCTCGGCCTTCTCCTCTTGCCTCGCAACTATCCGTTCCATAGATTTACGCTCTTTCTCCTGTTTGGCACGTTCTTTCTTCGATTTCGTGTCCTCGTTGAGCGGGTTGGAGTATGAGAATGGAGTGAAAGCAGTAACCTCAGTCGGAGATTGGATAGTTGGCAGAGCAGGCGAAGGTGCTACGACAGCCTTGTCAAGACCTTCAGAACCGTTCGTGTCGTCGGCGGTTGGTGAGACGGCGCTTTTCACATGTTGGATACCATTCATGAAACCATTAGTCTTCAACCCGAGACCAACAGGCTCCTTCGGTACCTGGATCACCGCCTGTGACGCCGCAGCCAGACTTTCGGCATCTTGTTCTCTTTGAACAGCCTCTAGCGTCGTTTCTTGGTAGAAAAGGACATATGCGCACGCTAGCCCTGGTCGGTCGCCAAAAAAATTCTGCACATAGCTTTTGTCCACTGGCTCGACATTCTCGTCGTCAAATAGCAGCCACCCGCGATCTTCTGTCTTAACTATCGAGACATAATGGCCGTGATATGGACCGCCTCCGATATGTACCACAACCGCGTAAAGCTCATAGAGCCGATCAGGATCTTCTGCGTCGTCTGTCGTATTGAAGAGGCGTAGATGATATGGGTAGACTACTCGATGGAACAGCTTTTGTAATCGTTGAAGATCTTCGGTGTATTTAAATCTTTTCAGGTGTAAGGCCAATATTCTGGGTAGTCTCTTAATCTTCATTCGCTTCTCCGCTTCCTGTAGTCCCCCGCACCGATCGCAGTGAAATTTATTTCTTTCGCAGAGCATTTCTTCTTCTGAAAATTTTCGCAAACAAGCTGTCACCGACGAGTGCTCGTCCAAATCCACTGAAAGGTCTAAGAAGGCTTCGTCCCGCTGGGACACATTCTCACAGGTCAGACATTTCGTCTCAGATGTTAGAGTGCCTTCGAAGAGTTCGTGTACCCAGCCTGGTTTACTGTTTGTAGCTTTGGGCATGGCCGATGCGAGCGCCTGCTCAAACCCGGTCTTATATGCTGAGCCATTCATGCCGTTCAACTTCTCCTCCTCAATCTTTTTAGAATGAACCTCGACGTTCAATACAACCTCATTTAACAACAAATTTAAGAATTCGTGGGCGTCCTGATGCATTGCAGTCCGGAACATCTCATTTTCTCTTTTCAGAACCTCAAGAAACTTCGTCGGGCTGACCACACCAACGTTCGATTTGTGTGCTAACACCGCCTCGAAGAGATCTTTCAGTGATGTGAACAATGACTCGTCCATGCCGTAAGCAGCAGCGTTATCGGTACCCATAGCGATCGTAGGTCCCCTTGCCTGAGCGACTCTCTTTTTAAAGTCTGGATGCTCCTTGTCCTCGGGCTTCTGGGTAGATGGTGGTCCTCCAGGGTTTCGCGCTGAATTGGGGCCTTGCGGCTGCGGTTTCATGAGCTTGGCAGGCGTTAAAGATGAATGATTTGGGGGCAGAATGATAGCGTCGGGATTGATTCTTGCTTGGCCGGTAGATGTAGTAAGAACGGACTCGAGGGGCGTACGGCTTGGATAGTTGATAACTTGCTCTCGAAAGGGCACTGAATAATATAAACATTGTAGAATTGAATTGCAATAGCTGTGATATGTAAGTTTTTGTTGCTTGGATGTTCGCACAATTTTCACGTACCAAGTATTTCCAAACTGTGACTTGACATGTAAGTAAATTCGCGTGAGACGAAAGGGAAAGTTCAGCTTACATTCTCGAATCCCCAAAATTTATCACTACCATTTTCTCGTAAAGGTCCAGGAGGAGCATCAAGCAGGTATTTTTCGAGTGGTGTTATTTGGAGGACATTCGGGTCCTTCTTCACTGGCGACAATCCAGCTGATGGACTTGAGGCTCCCTGTTAAAAGTGAACTGCGTCAGTCGCAGACATGCGCATTATCATAGCTTTCCAGCGCAAACATTTGACACAGGATATCTTCGACATTTGGATCTGTAGATCTTGTGGAGATACTGGTAATACTGACAGCACTTGCGCGCATCCGATTAAAGAAGGCAGACATATTCGCCTTTGGTTCTGGTTCCAAAGCCCCTTACGGCGGGGTTGACCGTAGTTCAAGTGCCGAGTGTTGACTGTGGTGTAGCAGGTGTTGTAGAAGAATGGCGGTAGGTTGACTGGGCGGCATCTGTGAGGATTCGAGGGGACCAGAGGTGTATGTTACCGAAGGTCTGAGGTCAGCGAGTCTGCAGATAGACCGGGGCTGGACGACGGGGTGGTGGTATGCCTTGGGGCCAACTGCGGCACTCACAGTAGCGGGGTGTTAACGGCGGGAGGAGGCCGCTGATCATGCGGGAGAGTAGAAATTCCGAGTTCGGGTCTTTCATATCGAGCCTAGGAAGTCGTCGAGGCTGAATGTACTACATAGAAATGTAGGCGCAGACTGCTGGAGGTTGAATTGTGCCCATGATCCTGCACCACGACCTTGGGCCCTACCCAGTACCCACGAGAGGCATCCCGTTCCTAGCGACAAGCCATGTGGAATCGAATTCCAAGGGTCTGGCTAGACCCAAAAGGGCAGGCGCTTGACCCGGGGACATGGCGAGGGTGCCAAATACCAACGGTCGGGCAGCTCCGAACGTGGTCATGCCACATCTGCCGGACACTACTACCTTTCGTCAAGGATATGTATTAGCTGGTAAGGTACGGTGGAACGTAACGCATCTGCGGTAAATGCAGGTGATCTCGATCGTGTCTAGATGTGTAGATGGTAATAGCGGGGACTAGCAGTGTAGCGAAATTCTCTTCACCGACAGCCAACGAGCCAATTATGTGAAAGAGGACAGCAAGTCAACATTAAACGTCTTCAAGCATGCTATTGCTACAATGGAACTACAAGGCTACCTTGAGTTGACACTCAGTGGCGCCCTGCGGCTCCCAAACTCGAAACCATGAAGAAGATCCGTATCATCCATCCATGTCAGAGTCTGACCGATCAGCGTAACCACTCATTTTCTTCGCTCTCCTCTCTTGGCCCAAATCTCCAAAGTCGCTATAGACACCCAGGGCCTTCCACATGTTCTCCTCTTCCTCGGCCGAAAGAACGTCCGCATGCTCTCTCACATACTTTCTTCGCACGTCCATGGCCTGTTCGTCCCACGATGCCAGTCTGCCTTCAAATGTAGCCGCCTGCTCCTCATTGATGCGCCGGTTGCTCTCTGTCTTCTCGAAATAAGGCCTCTTTTGTTCCTCAGGGGCCGCTCGCCACATCTGGCCAATCATCGCACGCACTTCATTCCTCGAGGCTACCTTTTCCGGGTTGCCTGTGGCTGCTACACGGGCAGCGTCACACGCTTTCTTTGTCTCTTGCCAGACGTCTGTGGTAAATAGTAGAAACGGGTTTGAACCTGGCTTTCCGGGTGGGGACGGGCGAAGGCCAAGGTCTGCATATATTGCTTCTAGTATGTCATTTTCAAAAGCTTCGAGTCGCGCTTGCTTGACTAATTCGGGTTCAATCTGCGGTGTCGGTACATCTGGGACCGTTGCCTCACTGCGCGTGGGGCCCACTACTTTAGATATTTGTGGCGTCTCTGGTACATCGGTATCCCCTTGGGTGGGCCATGGTACCAAAGGTCTGGGAATTTCGATGGGCCCTATAAGGTCATCAATGACTTCAGAAGCCGCCCTCAGACCTGATATATAGGCACCATGTACAGTAGCTGGGTGAGTAGCGCATGTTGCTTCGCCAGCAAAGTGTAAAGTGCCAACAGGAGCCGCCAAAGTCTCATAGTCACCAGGTTGCGATGTTGCACCAACGTATGAATAGCTACCCCGAGCAAATCGGTCTTTGCCCCATCTCGTAACAATAGTCTCCAACGGCTCTGGGACCTTCTGCTGGCTGAATATTTTTGACAACTCTTGGGTGACCTCTGCCACCAGCTCCGCGTCACTTGAGGCCTCAGCTTGGTGCGCTGCGTCGCCTGCCATGAGCGAGATCAGTACAGGTCGACCAGTCGTCTTGACGCAATTCCAGAAGAAATAAAAGCGTCCTCTGTTAGCAATGTAGTCTTCTTGATCCAAACTGTCCTTGACCTCTGGTTCCCGTAGTAGACCAAACATGTCTTGATCTACATCCCAGAACGGCTTGTCGAAGACCAAGATAACTTTGTTCAAGGTTCCGTATCCTAGCCGTTGGATAGGTCCACGCTTCCAGTCAGGAAGTGGTGGTTCGAAGTGGATTGTTTCGCTTTTCAACACCCCTAATGGAGTGGTTAGGACAATATGATCCGCTTCAACGATGTCTCCGTCTTCGCAAAGAACTCGTGTTCCTGTCTTGGTTAGGTTTTTGTTGAACTGGTAGGTAATGTGTTTTACAGCTTTCCGGGTCCGAAGATCAAGCTTCGATGGGGTATGTAGGATACCTCGAGGGACTTGCTGATACCCACCCACGACCTGAGCGTGCACTCCTTCAAACTCGTTGCCGGCGTCCTGATCCCAACCACCTAGACTTAGCTTGCCCACGTTTGCAGCATTTGCATATTCAAGATTTGCGTAATGCCAATTAAGAAGCCTCATATCCTGTGGAGATAGATCCAGCAGGAATTGGTACTGCTTCACTGCCTCATCCATGGCTGCACCAAGCGTGGGATGCTTGGACGCTTTCGCAACGACATCAAGGTTCAGGTCATGATATGCAAGCACATTTGAGGAGAGTTTCCAGCCCATGCTCTCAGCGGCACGAGCAGGTGGCTGCTTCTTGCGGGGGCCTGTAATCATGTGTGCTTTTCCTGTGAATTTGTCCATGCCACCTGGAACGTTTTCAACTAGATCGCTCTCGGGGCTTATTATTGGAAGGGGATTTTCGTCCTCCACGACGCTGATTGCCCGACCTCCTTCGAGATTTGGATCTCGTCCTGCCTCAATGAGCTCCTTTTCGCCTTCTACTGTCCTTCGTGGTACTGCTCTGTGACGATAGACGCTAGCTCGGTCAAGGCAATCGTTATACAGTTTCTCTACCATCGAGTCTCGCTCTTCGTCCACCACGTGGCCATCTGTGTCGTGTAAGGTGGAATTGTCTTTGAGAGCGTAGTAATGCAGTGCGAGTTGACCCCGTATGATCATGTTTAGCGGATTTCCGTGATCGAAACCAATAATGATGTGAGCGCCCATTTCAGCAGTGCTTCTCTTCTGGTCAGGGATGCCGCTGGTCCTCTGGTCGCGCAAAGGATGCGAATATACTCGTCCACCTATTCTATTGCGACCTTCAAGAAGTATGACCTTTGGAGGTTCCTCTCCCATTGACGTCCATCTCTCCCTATAATGTCCGAACAGACCTTCGAGTTGCCTGGCACATCCTAGGCCTGACATGCCGGCTCCAATGACAACAATGGTTTTCCGTCTGGTTTTTTTTGACTTGTATTTCTTAACATAAGCGTTCGACGAGTCTGGTGCTTCAAAACAACCGAAGTTGATGTAGCCTTTTCTCACAAGCCACTCATATGCAACTTCTGCCAAACCTAGCCATCTTGAAGCTAGAGCACATCCGGCAGCTTCCTCTGCTGTAACGCTGACTAAAGGATTTCTAACCCACAACCGTAATATCCGATTTCGAATATTCAGGTAGGCAGAGACGTGGAGATGGCATATGTGATCCCGAAGTAGTTGGTACTCATTTGGATGGAGACTGAATGGGGTGAGCCGCGACGAATACGCAGCATGGATGCCTTGCTGAGCTAGTACTGTGGGCGATAGATTGGCTGGTATCGAAGTTCTCGGCCGAAGATCCGCGAATCGAAGTCTTTTTGCTTTTGGCGCGTTTCGACGTTGAGTGGGTTTTTGAAGGGTTTTTGGTGGCTTTAAAGAAGGGGGCGTTGTGGACTTAGCTGGGGACAGTTCAGAAGAGAGACTAGAAGCACGGTATGGAGCTTTCAATGATTCGAGTGACACACGAGTTTCCTCGACAGTATCGTGTAAATTAGATAGCCCAGCCGACGTGTTTGAGGATAGCCCCGATGCACCTGAGGGGGTACTACTCATTCTTGGTGTGGTCGAAGGTGCATCAGAGCTAACGTCAATACCTACCCCAGTGTTCAACACTAGTGTTCTTGCAAAAGCCTCTCCCGCTGCTTTATTAGTGAAAATGTTATCAGCCTCGTCATCAGGGTCAGGCTCAGACTTCAGGCTTATTGCTCTTGAAGCAGTGCCACCCATTGGGTCGTTTGGGATACCTCCGTCAGGTATATCATACGCTTCCGAGCCAGAGCTTATGTCCATATTTTGTGACAAGTCATCTCTGTCGTCATTATCATCTTCGGAACTCGTGTCCATCGCCTCAGATAACTCATCTTGGATGATACGCAGAGGATCTGACAAGCTCGCATTGCCGTTGCTTGACTGAGTATGTTCATTCGTCGCAAACTGAGGAGAAATATAAACACTTTCCTTGCCAGGCACACTCGGCATCAGACTTTCGTGGTAATACTGGGAAGGAACGGATGGCTGACTCGGCTGAACAGACAGCTGAGGGCTCCCTAGATAATAAGATGGTTTAGACTATGTTTGAAATTATTGACCAAAGCTCTATTACCTTGGCCATTGGTATATTCCAGCATCTTTGGTCGAGTATTGGCGATCCATGATTGCAGAGAGATGGTTTTGGAAACCTTCTTTTCTTCTAGAGGATTGAAATTTTTGTCGAAAACAAGTTCGCCTTTGGACACTGTGCCCTTTCTGAAAGGCTTTTTTGTGGACATATCTCGATATCAAAGCTGGCCTCAAAAGTGTGTGGAGATGGTCACTGCGGCATATCCTTCGATTTCATCAAGACGGACACAGAGTGGTCAATCTGAGTGTTTTCATCAGCTTCTGTTGGTTTTTGGCTACTCTGGGGTAGGTATTGTTCAGAGCTGGGGATGGCTTACTGGGTACGGGGTACTAGTACCCTACACACGATATCAAGCATGAACAAACTTCATCTCACGTTTAACTGATCCATTGCACAAGAGAGTGTTGAATGCAGGCTCTCATTCCGAATGTGTGAACAAAGTAATATTGGTTCGATATGATATGAATATCAGATGAGCGATGGTTTAGGGCGGCTTTTCCTCGAGACTTCCTTTCCCTGCCACCAACTTCCACTAGTTTCGGCTAGTCAGTGTAACGACACCTCATCGTTTTCCTCCATCACGTCCTTGTATTTTCTTGCTATGTACAATTTCATCAGCAACAGCATTGATATTGACTTAATGGAAGTGCAGGATGCCTTGAGATCGAGCTTAACACAGCATTCGGCCCCGGTTCTGAGCTTTTTCGCCCTTTCGCCCTTACATTTCCCCCACTTCCCAGTCGACTCAATCCTTGAAAGCGTCTTCTATACTGCATAGGATTGAACCTGTGGCACCAGAGGGTCTTGCGCTAATGGACTAGATGACGCATACTCTCGCATTCCAATCCTTCATGATGTTCTACCGCGCCTCAAGAACCTACTCTTCAGCTATCAAGAGCTACCGGGTGCGAACATAAGACCACATATACATAATTCAACGAACGAAATTCTTCACGGATGGCGCAGAGCACCCCACTCTTGTTCTATCCCGGTATAGGCTTCCAGCTGGGTTATCCAGAATATATCTTGTTGGGATCCATTCTCACCTGACGGTGTCACCTGCTTCGTAAAACACATACTTGTTTAGTGCATGGTCACAATAAGCGTCTCTTGAGTTATCAGACATTGGTCGCAGCGACTGTATCGAACAGAGTTTATCACTTTCATGGGAAGCTCTATAGTTATGCACTCATCCTGCTATTGAACATAGCACCTTTTACGACTGCTAATGTCAAGAATCCTTGTTTAGCCACTTGACCCTTCATCCTTTCTTCATCGAGTTTATCATCTCTTGGTGTGTCGCCTTTTCCCTATTTGCTTCGGTTAAGGGCGGTATACCTGCAGCGGTATTAGTTCCACACGGTCAAGGAAAAGACTGGCGAAAATACTACGAAGGTCCCCCACGACATCCTTTGCTTTGCCGAAATACACCTCCTCTGAAACACATCAGTATGTATCAACCGGTACCACAGCCCCACACATACGCAACAGGTTTCTCATCTTCAATTCCATATCCTCAACCAATTTGCCCACATTGACAATGTGACTCGTATCGTCCTGTACGGGCATGTTCTGCTCGATTTGCCTCGTCATGTTCCCACTCAGATCCATATCTCCCAATGCCTCGCTCGCAGTGCTAAGACGCAGTATGACCGTGCTTGTAAGCTTGTAGTGTGACGTTCTCGCCCGATCACTAGCTTCGAAGACATGTATCGAATCCCACCCGCCTTCACTCTTGCCTGATGGCGTAGCTGTACACCAATCAGTAGAGATCGAGCAAGCGCTTCAAACTGTAGATTGAACATGTCTGAGTTCAGAAGATCTGATAGATCGTTGGAAACTTACTCTTCTTCAATAACACTACTCCAGCAAACCCATCGTCCAGATCCCAGAAGTATACACTACTTACACCGCCTTCGTAGTATCTACAAAACCAAAGATATTGGTGGTCAGCTTTGTCTTCCAGAAAAAATCCACGTAGTCACCGATATTACTACACATCTCAATATCCCGCCTTCCCCGTCCCTCTCTACCTACCATGCCATACGAAATTCGGGAGTTGATACAAATAACTTACAATTCCCGATAAACGTCTATCGCATCCCCCATCTGCACCTCCATCTTCCTGACCCTCTCGCTGGGCTTGGCTCCCTCCTCTCCGGCCTCAAGCGCAGGTTCAAACTCATTACTCCACGGACTCCGCCAGCTGTCCCCGTCGCGATTGTAATCACATAGCAAGTAATCGCGTCCGGATGTCTTGCAGCGCCGAATCTCCAGGGGTTGGTCGACGGCTGATAGCAGATCTTCGGTGAGGTGCGGGGCAAGGGCGCAGATGCGGTTCAGATTGGCTGTTGTGCTGTGTGGGGGAAGACGGCGGAGGAGATCGCTGTGGGTATGGCTATCAGTGGAGATTTGAATTGAATGTATGGGGAAGGGTGAATTACAGGGCGCTGTCGAATGGGTCGGTGAACATGGTGTGAGGTTGTTGCGGTGGTCCAGGATCTAGAATGGGAGGTTTATGGATATACGAGAATGATCATATTACGCGTAAACGTCGCCGCCGCATCTGTACTAGGTCTCAATGATGGATCATGAGGCATATGGAGTGTTGGTTATCGAAATTTGCGGAATCACCATTGCTTTATGGGGTATCTATAAAAGGTCACTAATCAACGTATCGTCGAGCCACCAAAGCCCTCGGTTGCAGTTCGCTAAGGCAAATAAAGCAGGCCTTTCTTCGCACATCATTCTTCGTCACTATCATCCTGAACAATCCTCCGTCCGCCTCTTTGACAGCGCAGCTTCGAGCCATCCTGTCTGTCTGACCGCTGCGAAAGTGCAAATGCCTTTCCGGCTCCGACCTTCTGGACGAGTGTCCCGAAGTCTGGTAACTCATCTTCCGAATCATCCAAGTCCAGATTAAGAGGCTTCACCCTAGATTGGTAGAGAAGCTGAGCAGCTTTCGCCGATAAAGGTGGTGATGTGGACGTGGATGAGGCAAGATCCAGAGTGCCTTCTATGTTGTCGTCCATTAGGTCACTGTGACCATCTTCAATAATATCCTCATCGGTAGACGAAATCTCGATCGGTGCACTCGTATTGGACTGTTCAAGGTCTTCTGTAGGACATGGCAAAAAGGTTGGGGCAGGCGCTGAGTTGTCGAGGGAAAGCAGACTAGGACCGATCGCACTCGGCAAACTTTGGAAGAACGAAGCTCTTTTCTCTGCCTGCAACGCTCCTGCATTTCTATCCTCAGGCATCAGGTTCCTTTCATAATGCGCACTCACTTGATCCATCTTGCTATGCATGGTTTTGAGCATGTTGACGAATATTGTAGTGGCTCGACCATGCCCGAGGTGTATGGTGGGACGTGGGAATCTCTGTAGCTCAGGAAATGCGTCGTTTCGAGGAACTTCCACAATTTGCGGAGAATCTCCGTGAATATCAAGATACTTGCGTTCGAAAGCTTTCTGCTCACTTGCTGTCAAAAGAACATCATTCAATGAGGGTACAGGCTCAGGACTAGCAACACGCAATGCTCGGGCCTTGCGTCTTGGTCCTTTTGGTCCATTCTCGCTACCTCCATCATCGTCGCGAAGCCGGGAAGCCTTGACAAACCCCGTGCGCGCACCATCAGGCATATGGAACTTCTTCGGTGGTTTTTTGGGTGCTCGACCTCTTCTAATGGGCTCCGGCAAGTCCGGCTGCGTATTTTCGGGAGGTATTTCTATTATCCTCTTATCGACAACAGGTTGAACGTCTTTGGGTACGATGCGTCTAGATTCGTCGTCATGAAAGCTAAATCGAGTGCCTATGGCAATCTCGGACTGCATTTTTTCGTAGGTGTCCTTGGCTTTTATGAAGTTGTTTTCTTCCTTTCCTCTCATCAGTGTCACGACGATGTTGCCAGCCCTCTTCCTGCCGGTTCTGCCCATGCGCTGCAGCATGCGAATGGGCGAAGCCGAAGCATCGTAACAGATAATCAGATCCACTTCGCCAATGTCCAAGCCCTCTTCACCAATAGAAGTAGCGACAAGTGTGTTGTAAATCCCGCTTTGGAACTTCTCGATTATGTTCAGTTGTTTTTTCTGATCCATGCCTTCCGAGCCCTTTGAGTTAGCCTGACCAACGAACACATGAGGCCGGACCACGGGGTCATTGCGCCGAAGCACCCTTGCAATTTCTTCTGCACTGTCCCGATAATGAGCGAAGATCATAACTTTCGTGCTCGACGGATCTGATGCTCCACGTCCCTCGCCCGCGTCAAGGAAATGGTTTATGACAACACTTTGTAAATACTCGAGCTTTGGGTGGCCGATAAAGTGAGGATTATTGATCCAGATTTGCACCCTTGACATCATAGTCTGAAAAGGCTCGCTTTCGTTGATTTGCTTCGAGTACTTGGATCCCTTTTTTCCATTCGAATGAATATCATTGCGGAAAGCAAGGACCTTGTGAAAGAACGGGCCGATGCCATGATATTTCAGGAGCTCGATGCCATGTGACAGACTCGCGAGGAGTGAAAAAATTGTATTCACCATCCCTTTGATGCCAAAGTCCGCCTTTCGACCAGCGTCAGATGCCATCCACCGTTGCCGAGCTTGATTAAGACCGTATGGGGTTAGGGTCATTGGATCTCTAGCCCAATACGCATTCATACCGTTCAATTTGTCAAGGACCGGCTGCAGGGACCTTGAGAACAGGTCCATTACCATTACCATCTCGTCAGAATTGTCAAATAGGACGGTTTCTATCTTCCTCGAGTGTACGTACTGCCTGATGTCAATGGATTCCTCGGTTCGAATCTCGATCCTCGAGATTCCGAGGCCGTCAATCACTTCTTGAACGCTCTCAATAGACGCCCCTGGTGTTGCTGTCAATGCCAGGACACGGAAGCTTGTGTTAAAGCGCCTCAAGAACTTAACGACTTCGACGTACGCGTATCCACCAGTCGCACGATGTGCTTCGTCAACTACAAGTAAAACAAGCTTTTTAGGGTCGCAGATGCCACTCTTCAAGTCATTCATGATAGTCTGTGGGGTCATGAAAAAAACCCGCTTGCTTTGCCACTCTTCTGCGCGTAATCCTGGAGGAATACCACCGGTAAGCATTGTAGTTGCTGACCGAGGTATTCCAGCTATTTCGAAACAGGCCTTGACTTGTTGCGAGACAAGAGGCTTCGTAGGAGCCACAAATACGATCTGCGCATCAGTGGTCCATCGAAACCAATTAAGCATAATTGTGGCTGCTATGAAGGTCTTCCCTAGACCAGTCGGTAGGGCGACAAGCATATTGTGGTACAGACCTCTAGCAACAATGCTGTATTGATAATCGCGAATGGTCCCAAGATTCGTTGGGTACACCCATGTTTCCAACGCTTCTTGATCTAATTTGTGATGCGTGGGCGGCTCCTCGCGGGTGGCTAATGGCCAATTGTGTTTCCTCGCAGACTGCGTCTGAGAGCTGACTTCAGGAGCCTGGGTGCCAAAGAGGGTGGTCTGACGCAAGTTTGCAAGAGGAGCAGCTAATCGCCTTGACCCGGCCAATTGGGATGGGTGACCTTGCTGAGACGAGAGGAGGGTTGGATCACAGGCTCTATTCCTGGTACAAGTGCTAGGTGAGGAAAACGCATCTGACGGTAGGTCTGCTAGCATGTTCTCGTAGCTTTCATCCATGGAAAATTCTTCATCAACTGGCATATCGTGCATAGTTGGATAGTGTATTGCGGTATCATTTTGAATCTGAGCTGATGTCTTGGGGAAAGCTGACGTTGCTGATACATTTGGATTTCGTGGGGCTAAAGGCTGAGGAAGCTGTTGTTGAGGATGTGGTGACTTTTTTCTTGGCTTTTTCCAATGAAACTGGTCAATGCGATAGGGACTCGAGGACCGCTCGGGAGGTTGCGTGAAGAATGCATCTGTAGGGATCTCCGCGTTCTTTGGAACATGGATTTTGTATTTCGACTTGGGTTTCGCTTGTTCCGTCTGCTCCTGGTCATTGTTTTGGGCATCCACTTTACCCTGATCTAGGATATGTGACGAGCTATAGAAGTCCTCTTCTTCACCAGAGCCAAAGTCGTCATCGGAATTTCGACTCAGCTTTCGCCGCTTGGATGGGCGGTGGGTTGCAGAAGGAAATCCGGAATTAAAAGAAGTAGTCCCGGGCTCCACTAAGTCATCAGGTCCCTCGGATTCCATCCTGAGCCAGCTTGAGCAAGCCAAAGCTTGGTTTACTGTTGTTCCGATGTTGAACGAAGGGAAACCTTCTGTCAGACGCGCCTGCGCGTAGCCATAGACGCGTCAATGATCGTCACAGGGATCTTCAACTTCAAGATCTTGCTGTTGTCAACAGTATTCTACTGGGCATGTTTCGATATATATCTTTCTAAGAACGACTTCTGAATTGACATGACCGCTGCAATAGCTGACGTACACACAAACAGGATTCTCCAAGGCCAAATAATTGCACAAGTTCAATGGACGAGGCCGGCCGAGATAGAGCACCGAGCCTTGGACCTCTCCATCTTTCTACCAAGATTGCTCGCTCTTCCCCTCGAAATGCAACAAGAAATCATTCTATACCTCACTAACAGCGGCGATCCTGGTCTTGCCGACTTACGTGCCGTCAACAGATACTTCTACTCAATCATCACCCATGATAAACTTCTTGAACATGGTATTGCACTTGTCGCACACAAGAAATTGAAGACGGCCGACCGCCTTTTCGAGTTCCTCAAAGTCAACGACAAATTGCCCTGCTCACTGTGTCTATCTCTGATCCCTGCCGAAAGATTCCATTAGAATTCTAGGAAGAAGTCTTTTGGGAGCAAACGAGGTCACACTCGATTTTGTAAGTACTCTTCGGTGGCCAATTTCTCCAAATCGAACGATGTTTGATTTGCCATTACATTTTCTATGTGGACTCTCTTGTTTCGTGATAAGCATTCATCTTTATCCCACATCTCTAAAGAGTAATGCTAATTTCGACTTCAGGCATGGATTGCGGAATCAAATATAGAAAATTCGAGGCTGGAAATTGTGTCAAAGTGGACAACGAAGGCGACAACTACAGGATTGTGTGTAGCATGTGCTTTGAATTCCTGGATCAGCCACCCGGATTTGACAGCTGCCTTGAGCACTGGCAACGATGGTACCTGCGGAAGGATCATTCGGTCTCTTGACATGCCTTGGTGAGAGTGACGACCACTAAGCGGTCTTTGCTGTCCTAAGACACCCATGCCAATCCTAGTCTTTTCATTTCAACAGCCAAGCGAAACAGATAGTCCAGACTATGTAACATTAGCAATGATATTATGACAACCTATAAGGATAGCACTACCTTTCTGCTTGTGTCTTTGCTTTCTGTACATTGTCGCCCCATACATATCTAGTAGAACTTAGTAATAACACCCGGTAGGAGTAAGCTATCAACTTACACGCCATGTCGCCTCACTAAGACTGCGTACGACTCCGGGTATTCCTCCATTGCCTCCTCCAGGCTCTGTGTCAAGTCCTCTTCACTAGAACAGCCTCAGTCAACAATATCAACCGAGATCCCAAGACCCTCACTGAGCAGTATTTTCGATGATGGGCACCCTGAGTCTATCAAAGAATCCCAACATCCCCTGCTTCCCTCTCCCTTTCGGGATGCCTTTGATTTGCTCGATCATCTCAATCTCGAAGCACTTTCCTTTCGCGTCTTTGCCATTCTGACTTGCCTCTTGCTCAACCAACAAGGTCACCAGCACTGCCCACTGTGAATGCGTATGTATACAGCATCCGGCACCTCTGTCAAATGCGGCAAGAAACAGAGGTGTACATGCAGATGGCTTCAGGACCAGAGGTGTGCGAAGATATGAGCGCGTAGCATAGTCCAAGACGAAGATATCAGTCGGGTGCATTAATTCTTTTTGTACGCCAGACGGAGCAATGAAGATATGAGGCCCCCGCTTGATGGATGTCCCTCCGCCAGTACCGCCAACCCACCCTAGGCTATAGAAATTACGGCAAAGTGTACAAATTATATTTGCTGGGTGATCAGGATCAGTGGAGAGAATGAGATGATCGGCTTCCGCCGAATCCGATTGGGCAGCAGTCATGAGCCGCAAGTTCAGCAGTAGGTACACAATTCGAAAACCAATTTCGGAACCGTGAGAGTATCTTCTCTACCTTAGGCCGTGACTTTGGCCGTCCAAAACTGATGAGGCTCAGCGGAAACTTCAACGTGTCAGACAAGGACACATAGTTGTGAATAGTCGCTTATACACTGTATCTCGAAATAGATCATACTTGAAACTTGACTCCAGTAACTGACTTGAACGGCATGTTGTCCGAATCGCAAAACAGCTGTTAGAGATTCAGCCGCGGATCAGCCGCGGAAAGTCTAGCCGCATGTGGAAGGCAAGGGAACTGTGGAACTTTTTGGAAGAGACCAGCTTGTCCTTTTGCTATTGGCGCATATTGATAGCACCACTTTCCCACGAGAACATCTTTCCTCTTCTTTTCAGTCATAGAGTCATCCACCACTCTTCAATTTGTCAGTCAACATCCTTCAAGGTCTTCTTGCTTCGGCTACCAAGTCGATAAGATGCGTTTGAACGAAGTGTTAGCTACAGCTCTATACTCTTCGGCAGTTCTACTTGGTCAAGTGCGAGCACAGGACAGCGAAGATGAGATCGATGCCTCATCTACCGAAGTAGACACCAGCACCACATCAGCCATCGAGAGGCCCACATTCACGGTAAAGCTCCACTCCGACCGCCGGCGAAAGCCTGTTGGACAAAAAGTCCAGAGGTAGATATTGACAATTATGACAGCCATCCACAAACATCAAAGCAGATTTCATCGAACAATTTACAGACGACTGGGAATCCCGGTGGAAGCCCTCTCACGCAAAGAAGGAAGACTCCAAGACCGACGAAGAATGGGCGTATGTTGGCGAGTGGGCCGTTGAGGAGCCCCATGTGTTCAAGGGCATTGAGGGTGACAAAGGTCTCGTTGTGAAGAACCCTGCAGCTCATCATGCCATCTCCGCCAAGTTCCCTAAGAAAATCGACAACCGGGGCAAGACCCTTGTTGTTCAGTATGAGGTCAAGCTACAGAGTGAGCTCCGAGACACTGTTCCTATGCGTGCGAGATCAGAAAGCTCATTTTGGACGTAGATGGTCTTGAATGTGGTGGCGCCTACATGAAGCTCCTCCAGGACAATAAGAAATTACACGCCGACGAATTCTCTAACGCATCACCATATGTCATCATGTTTGGCCCTGACAAATGTGGAGCTACCAACAAGGTGAATACAACAATGGCGATGTTAGAGTGCAATCTCTAATCTAGATATCAGGTCCATTTCATCTTCAAGCACAAGAACCCAAAGACTGGCGAGTACGAGGAGAAACACCTGAAAGCTTCGCCTTCCGCAAAGATCGACAAAAAGACTACACTTTATACTCTTATCGTTCACGAGGATAATGAATTCGAGATCAAAATCAATGGCGAATCCAGCAAGAAAGGCAATCTCCTCGACGACTTCACCCCATCAGTGAACCCAGAGAGAGAGATCGACGATCCCAAGGATACCAAGCCAGAAGACTGGGTTGATGAGGCCAGAATTCCCGACCCCGAGGCGACAAAGCCTGAGGATTGGGACGAAGACGCTCCCTTCGAGGTCATAGACGAGGAAGCCACAAGGCCTGAAGATTGGCTTGAGGACGAGCCCACCATGATCCCAGATCCCGAGGCCGAGAAGCCCGAGGACTGGGATGATGAGGAAGATGGCGACTGGATGCCTCCGCAGGTGCCAAACCCCAAATGTGATGAAGTCTCCGGTTGCGGCAAATGGGAACCACCAACCAAGAAGAACCCGGCGTACAAAGGCAAATGGTCCCCAGAGTACATTGACAACCCAGTCTACAAAGGGATCTGGGCCCCAAGGAAGATTCCCAACCCTGACTATTTTGAGGATAAGACTCCAGCTAAGTTTGAGCCCATGGGCGGCGTAAGTCTTCCAAGCCATTATTATGGATAGTGTTTACTGACGTTCATGTAGATTGGCTTCGAGATCTGGACTATGCAGAGCGATATCCTGTTTGACAACATCTACATTGGTCACTCCGTCGAGGATGCCGAGAAGCTCAAGGCCGAGACTTATGACGTTAAGGCCGCTGTTGAGAAGGCAGAAGAAGATGCCGCCAAGCCCCCCCCTCCACCCAAGCCAGAGTCGCCTACGGACCTCAAGTTCATGGATGACCCAGTTCTCTACATTCGCGAGAAGGTGGACCTTTTCTACACCCTCGCCAAAAAGGACCCGGTCCGAGCTGTCAAGACACTACCTGAAGTTGCAGGTGGCATTGGCGCCGTTGCCGTTACCATAATCGCTCTGATCGTTGGTGTCTTAGGCCTGACGGGAGGCTCTCCACCTCCTCAAGTTAAGAAGGCCGCAGAGAAAGCAAAGCAGGCTGCTATGGACACCAAAGACCAAGTCGCTGACGCCGCCAGCACGGCCACTGAACGAGCTCAGGCTGAGGTAAACAAGAGGACCACGAGATCTTCCGGACTGGCCGAGTGAAGGTAAACCTCCGAAAAGTGGCAGACGCGCGCTATTAAGCGGTAGAAGGGTGATGAACTTGCATACCAAGAGAGTATGGCTCAGTAACAGAAGACTAAATACTCACGTCAGCCAAAGGCATCATTCGTATTTTCGAGTTGTTTTACTAAAAGCCTGTATATTACTTCAAGGGGAATATATCTGCCAGAGCTCGGATGAGATGCTTCAAATCTGTTACCCATCGCTCCAGAAAGCTATCTCTGTATTACGGCCGTGCATTAGACTAGAGTTCGAACACGCTCTACGGCGGAATTCTGCCCGGCTTCCCCGCAAAACCCCGCCCTGCTCCAAATTAATACCCACAATGCTGTTCAGCTGGATGTCTTAAGACCATTGCTCATACTGTAGCAATCAGTAAAGTGACGTCGAGGATGGGAACGCAAAGAGCGGCCTCGAAGACGGTCATGATCTTGAAAGCACGACCAATTACATGTCTATACCCGAAAGCCTCATCACACCTTCCCATCGCCTCAACCGCTCGAAGGCGGCTTCACACATCAAATGTGCGCCGTCAAGCAGCCTTTGCTGCAGTAGGAGCTCCAGATGTCTACCCTACAAGTCATGAACAAATACCATCACCAGGCAACACCCAAAATTTCATCAACAACCATTTCGTAGAGTCCAAAACCTCGTCCTGGATCGATCTCCATGATCCAGCAACAAACAATCTCGTCACCCGTGTCCCTCAATGTACAGATGAAGAACTCAATGCGGCTGTCGTGAGCGCGCAGGCGGCCTTTCCGGCATGGAAGGCTACTAGCTTGCTCCACAAACAGCAGGTTATGTTCAAATTTGTGGGACTCATACGGCAGCATTGGGATAGACTAGCCGCGAGTATCACATTGGAGCAAGGAAAGACGTACGCTGATGCGAAAGGAGATGTGTTGAGAGGACTCCAAGTCGCGGAGACAGCATGTGGCATCACTACGCAATTGACAGGGGAGGTGTTGGAGGTGGCTAAGGATATGGAAACAAGGAACTATAGGGAGCCGCTTGGCGTGGTCGCTGCCATATGTCCATTCAGTGAGTATTGCTCAACAGATTATTATTTATGGGGTATGTATCGAATAAATATGCTGTGCAGATTTTCCAGCTATGATACCCCTATGGTCAATTCCAATTGCTACAATCACCGGAAACACCCTGATCTTGAAGCCATCTGAGCGAGACCCTGGAGCGGCCATGATCTTGGCCGAGCTTGCTCGAGAGGCTGGGTACCCAGATGGAGTCATAAACATCGTCCACGGATCGGCGAAGACCGTAGATTTTATCATCGATGAGCCAGCGATCAAGGCAATCAGCTTCGTCGGTAGTAATAAAGCAGGAGAGTACATATTTACTCGCGGCTCAGCGAAGGGAAAACGAGTCCAAGCCAATCTAGGAGCGAAGAATCACGCCGCAGTATTACCTGATTGTAACAAGAACCAGGCGTTGAATTCGATTGCCGGCGCAGCTTTCGGTGCTGCAGGTCAGCGATGCATGGCCCTAAGTGCATTAGTGACGGTCGGAGACACGAAGGATTGGCTGCCTGAGGTCGCTGAAAGAGCGAAGAAGCTGAATGTAAATGGTGGCTTCGAGGAGGGCGCTGACCTTGGCCCCTTGATCAGTCCTCAAGCAAGAGACCGAATTCATAGTCTCATCACCAGCGCTGAGGAGGAGGGCGCCACTATCCTTCTCGATGGACGAGGCTTCAAGCCTGAGAAGTACCCGAATGGTAATTGGATCGGACCGACAGTCATTGCAAATGTGAAGCCTCATATGAGATGCTATACCGAGGAGATTTTCGGTCCTGTTCTTGTCTGTATCAATGTCGAGACGATGGACGACGCCATCGAGTTGATCAACAAGAATGAGTACGGTAATGGTGTCGCCATATTCACTCGCAGTGGCAGCTCGGCTGCACGATTTCAAAAAGAGATCGAGGCCGGACAAGTTGGTATCAACGTCCCGATACCAGTGCCGCTCCCCATGTTTTCATTTACCGGAAACAAGAAGAGTGTGGCAGGTGGAGGTGCTAATACGTTCTACGGCAAATCCGGATTGAACTTCTACACGCAGACCAAGACCGTGACGAGTCTGTGGAGAAGCGAGGATGCTGTAGCTGCAAAAGCGAATGTGGAGATGCCCACGCATAATTAGCAATGTAAGTATATGTAATATATGATTGGTTGATCAGATCTCATGTTTGGCCTTCTAAAATTTCGTTCTGGACGGAGCAAAGGCCTCTTCGTACCGCTTGTCAGCCATTACCAACAATCTCTGCAGATATCAGTCTCAGAAGAGGGCTGCAAGTGAGGACCAGAGGAAGTCACAATCTTGATGGCACTAGACTTCACAGCTTCCGAAAGACGACTAAAGATCAATCATCAGACTATTACATAAGATCGTACAACTAATTGCTAGTGACCAAGACTTGTTGCACTCGCAAAAGGTGGCTCAACGCCAGACATGGCTTACATCCAAGATCAACACAAGGAACAAAGTGTATGCATTTCGTCATTCCTCCCTATATCTCGAGTGGCAAATGGATCAAGACACATACTGAAAATTTCTGGTTTTTGGAGGCGATTGCTTTCATACTAGACCTCTTCAAACAAAAGCTGTCTCTCCTGTCCATATGAACCACATCCCTAAAACTCAATTGCTCGCATTGGCTGCATAAGAAGAGGACTCAGGGTCTGGATATATCAAGCTGGACATCGCCGTCTGTCAAATAACTGATCTCGAGGCCCCTTCGCTGGCCTCATAGATTTGTGCTGTCTAGAGAACTGAAGCCTCTCCGTTCTACTCCACCCATAATTTCGCTTTGGTACACGATAGACGCTGTCTTCACAAAGAAAGATAGCCTCTTCGTTGAGCTCCATCCCCATCATTGCTCCTTCCTACCTCCTTCAAATTGCAAACTGGCAAACTTCAACAGAGTCTTCTCGGTCCCCTGCATGCACACCTTCGTCCCTTCCCTCATGGCTTACAGCTCTTTTTCATCAAGATTCCAATAACGAGCTGCTGCCAATAGCTACTTCCTCGTTGTTCAGTCGTTACCGCTCCCATGAAAGGAACAGACAGTCGACATTGTGCGTACGCGCTCTCGTTCTTTTCTTCGAATTATTCACCATCACCAAAAGCAACGTCTCTGCCATGATGGACGCCAGCTCAAAGGGTACTGTCCCTCTAGTACTTACACGGCCAAGTCAGAGCATACCAAAGGAAGAAGCTCACCGTCGCGTCCAAGAGCATTTTCAAGGATGTACCTTATACCCAGTAGCTCTCAAATCCTTCCAAGCACGCGCCATTCCTCTACCAATCATCACACACATTCTCGGATACCTTTTGATCTTCTCTCAACCATTGGCACTTGGCCACGATGCTTCCACCACCCACGGACACAACAATAACATCAATTCACTACCCGTCCTCCGAGCCTGTCAGCTATTCTATCAAATCGGCATGCCACTGCTCTACGGCAAGAACATCATCACGACCTCTTCGCCAGCAACATCTTACGACTTCGATGCTCTTCTTGCTACTATACCTGTCAAAAATCGGCAGCTGATTATGAATATCAAGCTTGAAATAGACTGGGCGAACGAATTGTGGAAGAAATTTCCTCTCATCGCACAACAGCTCGGTCGACTGCCCCTCAAGCAACTCGTCATCATCCTATCGCACAAGCAATTACAGCCGCAAAGATCAGCTTTAGCTGACAAGGATGAGAATGCGCAGTTTTTGATTTGTGACAAAGACGCAAAGGAATTCAGGCAGAGTCGTATGATTGCTGAGGCGAAATTTAAAGCAGAGAAGAAGATGTTAAAGACGCTTGTCGAAGACTTTCGCACTTTGAAAGTGTTTAGGCTGGAGGGGTTTTGTGACCAGGCGTTTGCGGACATGCTACAAGGATTAGTAGGATGAATAATGAGTGGTTGCGGTGAGGTGTGGGTGTCGGATTCGATGTAGGTCTATAGATGCATTGCGTGTATTGAACATTGATGGTATTCGGGGTATAGCAAGGGATAGATTTTGGGGCAAGGATATCAAATACCTGGTTTCCTATATTGGAGTTTAGCAATGCACGCCATGTATGATTTCCTCAAGAGATGTATTTAATAGGCGGACTGTCAGCATTGACTAGGGTGCTCGACCTCAACTCGATTCAATATTTGACAGCTACTGTACATGCAACGACTACTGATCCTCAGAGGCTGAGGCTCCAGTGATGATCTCCACCAACTCTCCTGTGATGACGGCTTGACGGGTACGATTGTATAAAATTTGAAACTTGTTGATCATGTCTCCTGCGTTCTTGGAGGCGTTCTGATGAGACAAGCCATCAGCTAAGTACTCTTGCGGAAATGTTGGGGAGGACACGGAGTGGCTTACGTCCATAGCATTACGTCTGGCCGACTGTTCGCAAGCGTGGCCTTCTGCCAGTGCCCAGAAAAGCGAATTTGCCAGAGCGTATTCTCGGAGATTAGCAAGCACATCACCCTCGATTTCGAATTGGGCAAATTGTGCTACGTATGCATTAGCAAGCGTCATATTCTACACCCTGCTAACAACTTACGTGAATTGGCAATGGCCTCTTCCGAAAACGCCTCGATTGGTGTTGCTTCATAGCTTGTGGCGTTGATGAATTTGTTGTAGATGATCTGCACATTGGCATACTCAGTGGGCAGAAGTGAGATCTGATCAGCAATTGCTTGGGCATCTGCGAACGTCGGCACGTCTTTTCCCACGCCCGCAAAGCTCAGCACGATGTTCTTTCCGTTACTCCTGCTCAACTGTGCCTTGGACTTCTCCCCCACAACGACCAGATCGACATTCGGTTTGTTTAGTAGCAGCCGCCTTGTATACCGGGAGAGACCGGAGTGGATACCACCGCAGAGGCCCTTGTCGGAACTGACTACGACGACGAGAGTTTTCTTGTCGTCACTATCGATGGGCTTGGTTTCCGCTTTCTCGAAGACTGTGTTGGAGGTTTGGCCATAGCTGCGGGACTCGGTCATGGCGCGCTGAGCCCGGGTGAGCTTGGTGGAGGCAACGATCTTCATCGTTTTGGTGATCTTCTCAATGTTCTTGATGGATTTGAGACGTTGCTCGATTTCGCGGAGGGTGGCATAGTTCGCGGAGTTGGCAGCCACGGGCCTGTAAGTAGATCGATGGTCAGCTGAAATGGGTAATAGCATGCATTTCAATCATGAATGGCATAGAATAACGGCCACTCCAAGAGCTGGCGCTGTTTGCTTGTGAGATTAGCTCACCTGACGGACACCGCGGCTCCAGCATTGAAAGCTGGCCTCACTGCTCTTGAGAGCATAGTGAGAATAGCAACACCAGAGGATGGCGAGAGGTAATATTGAGCTCTCAATTGAGTTGCACAAGTCAATGGCCTCAGATGCCTATGCCTATGCTCGAAAGCCCGCGGGAAGGAGTTGATACACTGACGCTAGCTCGATCGGCTCTAGTGGTTGGACTCTACCGTTCTCTATTTGTAGAACACCGCCGGAAACACAAATTCACAATGCGTTTGTTCTTTTGTTCACTAAATCCTTGTCACTCCTTCCATATGCATAAATGTCGGCATTTTGTTCTTCAACACGATGGTCGTGGAATTGACTACAACGTTCAATCATTCCTACAACGTGGAGGGTTCTGACCGTCGCGTCGGCTACTTCAGCGGGAAAAGTTACAGTCGAAACGACCCCTTGAGTGTTGGCATCTTCTCTCACCTCAGCTCTTACGCCTCACAATCATGAGTTCTTCAGACGATGACATGCCTTTGGCCAAGGCTCCCAAATCCAACGGAACCATGAATGGTATGTAACTCTTGTTGTCATTGGATTGGCTTTGGGAGAGACCGGTTGGGCGTTGCTAGCGCAAGCCTTTTTCTGATGCTACAATGGCTTCACTTCACATGCTGACAGATCTTCAGGCCACGCCCCCAAGTCAAAGGACATCATTCCCAAGAGCGTTGACAAGGCCATGGACATTGCAAATCCTCCTGTTGCGATGGGGGCACCCGGGATATCTATCCGCAATGGCCCTATGGAAGAGATGGACATTGATGAACCGGTAACGAATGGGCATGCAGGTGGCAAGAGGAAAGCACGCGGCAGCATGGAACTTGGGAAAAGCTACAAAGAAGCAAGCGAGGAGGTCGAGGACGATGAGCCTACAGTGAGCGAGATAACTATGAGGTCTGAGATTGACGTTTCTGACTCGTGATAGAGGAAACGATGTCGTGTGTCCAAAGGGAAGACCAAAGCGGAATCAGACTTTGACTCCGATGATGCTCCGCTTGTTGCCAAGAAGTCCAAGGGCAAACCACCAGTTTTGTTGAAAAAGCCCATCAAAGTGTCCGAAACGGCAATAGGCGAGTCCGAATCCTCGGACGTCCCTTTGGGTACTAAGCTCGCCAAGGAGAAGGCTACCATACAGAAACGCGCCGAGAAAGAAGCGAAGGCCATCCGGAAGGAGGAGAGGGAAGCTAACTCGAAGAAGCAGGTGAACGACACCTCGGCTTTGGCGTCGAAGAAGACGAACGGGGTCAAGAAGGAGGAGTCGGACAACGACTTGCCTCTGGCAAAAAAAATACCTGCAAAGAGAAAGGGGGCTTCCAAGACCGAAGCTCCAACCCCAAAGAAGAGGGCTGGTAAGGCGGTGAAGACAGAAGAGACCGAGCAAGATGAAGAGGCGGAGGCGGAAGAGGAGGAATACCGCTGGTGGGAAGATCCAACGAAAGGTGACGGCACCAAGAAATGGACCACTTTGGCGCACGCAGGTGTCGTCTTTCCCCCACCCTATCAGCCTTTGCCCAAGAATGTCCAGATGCGCTATGACGGGACCCCCGTGAGAATGGCCCCAGAAGCTGAGGAAATTGCTGGGTTCTTTGGAGCGATGTTGAATTCTACCCACAACGTCGAAAACCCCACTTTCCAGAAGAACTTTTTCGAAGACTTCACAAAAATGCTCAAAGAGACCAGCGGAGCAACAGACCGAGATGGCAATAAAGTCAACATCAAGGAGTTTGCCAAATGTGATTTCCAGCCTATCTTCGACTATTTTGATACTCAACGCACCGAGAAGAAGGCTCTTCCAGCTGCCGAGAAGAAGGCCCTCAAAGCAGAAAAAGACGCCGTAGAAGCTCCATTTATGTACTGCATGTGGGATGGCCGCAAGCAAAAGGTCGGAAACTTCCGCGTCGAGCCTCCAGGTCTCTTCCGTGGACGAGGTGACCATCCAAAGACGGGCAGAGTCAAGAAGCGCGCACAGCCGGAACAAATCACCATCAATATTGGCAAGGAAGCTACCGCTCCCGCACCACCTGAAGGCCACCGCTGGAAAGAGATCAAGCATGATCAAGAGGGCACATGGTTGGCGATGTGGCAAGAAAACATCAACGGTGCATACAAATATGTCATGCTTGCCGCCAATTCTGATGTCAAAGGCCAAAGCGACTTCAACAAGTTCGAAAAGGCACGGAAACTTAAGAAACACATTGACCATATCCGCAAAGATTACGAAGCCGAGCTTAAAGATGAAGTCATGGCCAATCGTCAGCGAGCAACAGCTGTGTACCTCATTGATCAATTCGCGCTTCGTGCGGGTAACGAAAAGGGGGAAGATGAGGCAGACACGGTAGGCTGCTGTTCGCTCAAATATGAGCATGTCACATTGAAGCCTCCAAACAAGGTTATTTTCGATTTTCTCGGAAAGGACAGCATTCGGTTCTATGACGAAGTTGAAGTGGCCCCTCAGGTCTTTAAGAACCTAAAGATCTTCAAGAAGGCTCCCAAAACCGATGGCGATGAGATCTTTGATCGTCTGACCACTTCTGCACTCAACAAGCACTTATCGAACTATATGCCGGGACTCACTGCCAAGGTGTTCCGTACCTACAACGCTTCTTTCACCATGGCAAATTTACTTCGCGACATGAAATTGAAAGGGAATGTGGCGGAGAAAGTTGTAGACTACAACGAGGCCAACCGTAAAGTTGCAATTTTGTGCAACCACAAGCGTACTGTTGCTGCGACGCACGACACACAGATCGAGAAGATGGATGACCGTATTAAAGGTCTCAAATACCAGAAATGGCGAGTCAAGCACATGATGCTCGATCTTGATCCCAAGCTCAAGAAAAAGAAGCGACCGGAGTATTTCGAACTCGAGGAGGAACTTGATGAAGGATGGATCCAGGAGCACCAAAATTATCTCGTTGAAGAACAGCGTCAGAAGATTGAGAAGAAATTTGCCAAGGAGAACGAAAAGCTGATAGCGGAGGGCGAGAAGGAGATGAAGCACAAGGAATTAGAAGAACGACTTGAAGTAGCGGAGGAATTGGCTAAGAAATTCAAAGCCGAAAACAAGAAGGGCAAAGTCGAAGCAGAAGGCAAGGGGCCTACAGTTGAGAAACTTGAGGCGAACATTGAGAAACTTGATCAGCGGATCAACAATATGCTCATGCAGCGAAAGGATAAGGATAACAACAAAGAAGTGGCACTGGGCACTTCCAAGATCGTGAGTGCTCTGCTCTGCAGTGTTTCAAGTTTCTGAGCAATGCTGACAGTTTCCCGTAGAATTACATTGATCCGCGTCTTACTGTGGTCTTCTGTAAGAAATTTGGAGTGCCGATCGAGAAGCTTTTCTCGAAGACTCTGCGTGAGAAGTTTGATTGGGCAATCAAATCTGTGGAGGAAGACTGGGAGTTCTGAAAAGCGGCATTGTTGGGCGTGGCGGAGGTATTTGAAACATGCTGCGACTGCGTTATTTCTTTGCATGGTTTGGGGTTGGGGGTTTTGCTCCTCTGGTCGCGGGGTGCTGCATTTTGGCTTGCCGGTGGCTGCAAGTGCTGGGATCTTGGGGAGGAGATGGCAAAGGACGACACATGGCTGATGCATAGGATTAGGGGCAGCGCGATGGAGGATGCTGCATTATCTACAACGTATCTGGACACTGCATAAGACAAGGGTACATAGATTAGCAAGCATCGAAATCCTATTATTTGATTAGAGGTGCAATATGTTAGATCGTGGCAGCAAGCATGGCGGAGACCAGACTTACGAATCTGTCTGCATCCTGCACACGAACCTGTAAGCCTACACAGTATTGAGCAATGAGATTCTCTCTGTGGTCATCAGATATCTGAATGAGCAAGAGTTGCATCTGTCGGCGGTTTTGCTGTTTGGTTTCATCTCTGCATCTACCCGGGCGATCCGCTATCAACCCCCAATCTTACCCCAACCGGACCCCTGCAAGCCCCAATGGACCTTGGTTCAGAGGCTGCCAAGGGCTGTCTGCAGGGTCTGTCACACGGGTCTGTCATGCTTCGCGCATGCAAAATGCCATCATGTTTGGAAGCATGTAAAATCCGAAATCGAAACTTCTCCCCTGCCCTCATTTCCCACTAACAGAGCAAAGACGAAGCCTCATTGACTCTCTGGTGTGCCTCTGCGACAAGACGCCTCCTCGTATTCACCACCATAACGGTTTTAGGTGAAACGGCGCCGGGGTCTCGTGACTGCAAAATCATACCATCTGCTCCCCACGTTTTGGAATCTCGACTGCCCGTTTTGGCACAATTTATTTGTGGACCCCAATCGCTGGAGGGCACCTTCTGTACGCCATGCTCGCCGTCTAATTACTTCTTTCCTCGGGGGCCTGGTCCATCCTTCTGCGTTGTCCTTAACACAGTCGCTACGGATTATTGCATTTCAGCTCAGCCAACTCCTGCAGTCCGTGCCTGCATGATACAAGGGTCTAGCGCACTATCCTTTCTCGAATATTTGGGATCTTCACTGTTTTCTTTCTAGTCATAGAGAAGCTCGGGTGCTTCAATCATTCCGACCTTGCACTGAAACAAGGTCCACTCTCTGACTACAGTACAGCCCTCCGCCAGCTTGCGACTACAAATACTGACCAGTCCATCTCTCTCCTCACTGCAGTAGCAACTATGGCGACCAGTGTGAAGGAAGAGGATGCTCCTGCGACCTCGGCAGCAGTCATGTCAGATGATGGGAAGCCCGCCGTTCTGATTGTCGGTGGTTTGGGTAAGTCCCCTCCCGCAGTGTCAACGACTACTGGACACCAAATCACACTCACAGTAACGAGCGTTGACTGACTGTTCCATTACTAGGCTATATCGGCCGCTTCTTGGCCCTCCACATACACCGCAACAACCTCGCCTCTGAAGTCCGTCTCGTTGACAAAGTCCTCCCCCAACTTGCTCGTTTGCCCCCAGAGTTTGCCGAAGCGTGCTCGCAGGACAAGTTCATGCAAGCAGACGCCAGTCGCGAGCAATCTCTGGAAAGAATATTTACCTTGCCCTCGGGTCGTCGATTCGACTATGTCTTCAATTGTGGTGGAGAAACACGCTACTCGCAAGATCCCTCTGTTTACGCCCTACGGTCTACAACCCTTACTACCACTCTTGCCACATATATTGCAAAAATGAAACCCTCACCAGTCCTGGTAGAGTTCGGCGATGGCATGGTCTACAAGCCCCCGTCTTCATCAACGATAGCCTCTGGAGGCTGCTCTGAGACTGCACAGCTAAAGCCTTGGCTAAAGATTGCCAAAGCCAAATTACAGGCAGAGGAGGCATTGGAGAAGCTAGCGAAGGAGAAGGGCCTCAACTATGTCTGTCTGCGATTGGTTCATGCTTATGGCGAATACGACGTTGGTTTCCTGGCCCGCGGCTTATGTCTGGCGCGTGTGTATCAAGGACTCGGTCGTGAATTGAAATGGCTCTGGACGAAAGAATTACGGATCAACACCGTGCATGTCCTCGACGTGTGTACTGCCGCATGGCAAGCTGCCACGTGGGGCGCCGCCCATCCGGCGACAGCACAGAGTACGATGACAGATCGAGCTTTCAACATCGTCGATGTTGGCGATACAAAGCAAGAAACGTTCGCAGGGATTGTCCACTCGTTATTCAAAATCGAGACGGGATTCCAGGGTTCGCTCGTCTCTCACTTTGCCAGGCTCAATCTGGAGAGTGTCGTTGACGATGTCAATGAGGAGATTCTGCAGCCGTGGGCAGACATGCTGAAACAGAAAGGGCTTGACAGCGGTCAAGGCAGCCCCCTAACCCCGTTCATGGAGAAGGAATTGCTGAAGGACCACAGCCTATGTCTGGACGGCAAGAAGGCTAGGGATGTGTTGGGGTGGAGGGTGGAGAGGCCGAGGCTGACGGAGGAAGGTGTTCAAGAGATACTGACGAGCTATGAGAGGATGAGATGGTGGCCCTAGTCTCTTAAGTTGGGAGAGGGACTTGTACGATGTGATAGACGGTTGTATGATTACGTTGGCATTTCAGCGATTGATTGGCGGCATTTTTTCTTTCCTTTGACGGGGGCTATCCCTGAAGTATTGTGCTCCTTAGCTAGGTACGTTTTTGAGTACAACTTGTAATAACCTTACATAAAGTGCTCTACATGAATTACTGCAGGAACTGTTCTAAGTCTTTTTATTGTAAGATTGAGATCTGAAAAGGAGTCGGCGTGAACAGGTCATCACTGCCAGCTACCACACAAGCATGTCGGCTTGCCATCTCTGAGATGTGCAACTGCGTCGAGCTCGTGAGCCCAAATCCATAAGACGCTCAGCCATGCACTCCGCCACCCCCTACCCCCCGAGCGAAGTCTCACATCCGCAACAATACACCCTCACCAGCTATCATCCCCATCTATCCCTGGGATACCTTGATTACACACTGTAGCTATAGAACCATCAACCCGCAACCCACTTCCCTCCAACAACATCCCACGCCCGCCTCCACCACAACGTCCCCCCATCACCGGGATATATATCCGTAAGGCCTCGGTAATGCACCACTTCTACAATCCCGAGTATGTGCTCTGCATGCACGATTTCCATTTCGTTTGTGGCGATGAGTTCGGATTCGCCCCAGGGATGGTGGGTTTTGAGTAGGGGAGCGGGAAGCTGGGAGGGGTGGAGGTAGTAGTAAAGACGGAGGTAGACGTGGGTGGGGTCCGAGGCGCGGATTTCGAGGATGTGTGCTGTCCAGATTCCAGGGTGGGAGGGGCGGGTGAGGGTTATGTTGGTGGAGAGGGGGATTTGTTGGTGGGGGGTGACTGGGGGTTTTAGAATGGTTTTTGGTTAGGGGAGAGGGAGGGGGGAGGAGGGTACCTTCGCAGGCGCGGTAGCGGGTTAGGGTTCCCCATATTGATGTTGGGCGGATTGTGAAGACGGGTGGGTGGTCTGGCGGATGGTGGATTGTGATTGTGAATGGGGAGGCTTTGTTGGATGGGTTAAGGGTAGAGGGGGCGGTCGCCTTGTTGGGATTGGTGTTTGAGATGAGTGTTGCAGAGGGGTTGGTGCTGGCTGGGGTGATGGCTTTGGAGGGTTTTTTAGCTTTCGACTTTCGCTTTGAAGATGGTTTCGTCATTTTGTATCGAGTGTAATTGTGAAAGGATGAAGCTTTGGAGCTGGATAGGTGGACTGTAAAGAGCTAGGAGGGAGAAGTGAAGAAGTGAAGAGACTTTCCCACAGTCCTTTGCATGTATATCAACAGAAACCAAGAATGACGTTGAAACAAGCGTCCGGTGTTCGTCTGGCTAGCTTCCATCACATACATACGCAGCTTTTGATCGTGAGTAAATATGCAGTAGATTTACTGATTAAAAAACTTGCAGGCATTATTTGCTTTTGCGATTCAACGAAAGACCCAAGAGCATCCACGATACTATGAAACTTGAGTTACCAACCGTACTCCAGTCCATGGGCCAGGTCTCAGGCGCCTTCTCATGCATCCCTCGCACAATCGATCCAGGTCACGCAGGCCTCCTCTTCACGAACTCCTCCAAATCGCCTCTCGTAGCTACGCCCAGCACAAACCTCCTCCTGTCATCCGTTACCACAGCGAAATCCTGCTTGGCCCCATTGGCCTCACCATCAAAGAATGCCTCGAGCTCCTCTAATGGCGTGTCCATCGTAATGACTCGGTACACATTTCCTCGTCTTCGGAACTTCTGCATGGCTTTCTCTACGTAGTCGGTGTCCCGGACAGAGCCGTTCTTGAGCAATTCTTTGAGTCTCGGAATATTGAGATAGCCGAGTAGGGCACGAGTATCAGCGGAGACGACGGTCAGGTGCGTGTAGTCTCGTTCATAGCCGTTCATAAGGGCGGTGGAGATAGCGTCGGTGGGATGACATGATAGAGCTGGCGGGGGGTCGAGATCTTCTACTGTAGCCTGAGAAGGACCAAAGCTCAGCATCCAGATTCTCCCTTCTTCCTTCCCGACTTACTCCTCGATATTTGTGTGCCCATGCAGATCTCTTGTCGTGTTGTGTCTCTGCACTGTTGGTATGGACAGTCGTGGCCATCGCTTTGGGTTGTTTGAGTCCTTGTAATCAAATATCCCTCACATGCGTCGCATCAAGCGATGGTGTCTGTATCCAAGCATTGTGGCGGTCACCAATCCTGATTAGATAGATGCAAAGGTATGTGTACTTCCGAGAGAATGCATCGCACATTTGGAATTTATCTATTTAAGCCGCCGTTGAAGAGCTGGAACCTTGCTGTCGATCCGATGTCATCCCCTTATGCCAAGCCTCGGGCAAGCTCCCCCTCGTCCTTTCCTTCCTTTTCCCCAGGAATTTTGACTCTCACTTGGCATTGGCAGATTTGTGATCGTCTTACCTGGAGGTGGAAATCGAAGTGAGCATAGACCAAGATCTCACCCTCATAGGAATCATGGTCCTTGTTCCCCATCCCTCCCAAAGCGCCCTCAATCAGGCCTTTTCTACGCGACATATATTCAACCAGCCGGCACCAGAATTAAAACGTCCCGAACCAGATTTCTCGATATGGAACGTCGCCGAAGATGTCAAGAGTAAAGCCAATGTCTTGAGCAAAGAAGCTCAGGCCGAAGTCTCGAAAGCCAGTGCTAAAGCCCAGGAGAAGGCCGGCAAGATAGAGCTCTATTCGCCTAGATACTATGCCGCATGCACGTTCGGAGGTCTCATGGCTTGCGTAGGTATACCGATCAGGTAACATCAGCTTTGGTAGCTCATGAATGAGGGCAGGGTCTCACCCATACTGCCGTGACACCGCTTGATCTGGTCAAATGCCGTCGCCAGGTCGATTCGAAGATGTACAAGGGCAACCTTGAGGCTTGGGGAAAGATCGGGAGGGCGGAAGGTCTTCGCGGTATCTTCACCGGATGGAGCCCGACGTTCTTTGGGTATTCGGTAGGTTCTTACGAGGGTACACTGATTTGGCGTACACTGAACAATGGTAGGCCCAAGGCGCGTTCAAATACGGTGGTTATGAATTCTTTAAAAAGTTCTACTCCGATCTAGCAGGAGAAGATATCGCATACAGATATAAGACATCGCTCTATCTCACCGCTAGTGCCTCTGCCGAATTTATAGCAGATATCGCTCTCTGCCCCTTCGAAGCTGTCAAAGTCCGGATGCAAACGTCGATTCCCCCATTCGCTTCGGGAACAGCCAACGGCCTATCGACAATCATCGGCAAGGAAGGTGCTGCTGGGTAAGTACCACAGCTTCATTGAAAATCACGCGTTACTGATGATTAGCTCGTTCGACCAGTCTCTACAAAGGCCTGTACCCTCTTTGGGGCCGTCAAATTCCCTACACCATGATGAAGTTCGCTTCTTTCGAGACGATCGTAGAGATGATCTACAGCTATATGCCCAAGACGAAATCTGAGTATGGAAGAGGGACTCAGACTGCCGTTTCCTTCGCTGGTGGATATGCTGGTGAGTCTTCTCTGCCGAAGCACAGTGCCCGTATGCTGGTTGCTGATGTCTCCTAGCTGGTATCCTCTGCGCTATTGTATCTCACCCAGCAGATGTTATGGTTAGCAAGCTCAACGCAAACCGCCAACCAGGAGAAGCTTTTGGAGCAGCGATGGGACGCATTTACAAGGACATCGGATTTCCCGGTCTCTGGAATGGTCTAGTCATTCGAATATTCATGATTGGCACACTAACGTCCCTCCGTAAGTCATTTGTTCTTCACTGACGTTGCGTCGCTAACGTTGGGATCAGAATGGGGTATCTATGACAGCTTCAAGATTTTCATGGGTCTTCCAACTACAGGAGGAGCTGCACCACCACCGAAACAGACAGCCAACGTCTGAATCACGTGCTGAGAGATTCCCTCGGACGAGACGCTTTCGACCATATGCAAGCTAACTGTTTGAACCAAGGATTGCGGGGTTGATCCAATTACTGTACAGGTATCACGCGCGTGCATCCTCTGCTTTTGCACTCCGGCGGAACATGTGTTTTAGATGTATTCAAGATGACACCCTACTATAAAAATACAACAATTGTATATGCTTTTTCCTGACCCCAACTTGACCGCTTTTCCCGCCCCGAATGGCGCCAATGCCCAGGCTATCACATCATCCCTGGTTTTCCGTGCCCCACCAGCCGCCACGGTCTCTGGGCAGTCAAAATACACCCAATGAAGCTGCAATGCTGTTACCTAATTTCTTTTCACTATTCGTGCTGTTGCAGACTTCGGAAACGTTTATAGCAGGTATAAAGCACCGTCTCCTGGACATGCATCAAGCATCCAAAGATAACAGCCATGCAGCATTTTGACAAGCTAAAGCCCACTCCGAAATCGAAAAGCACTTCGGCCATGTCCAACGAGCCTATCGTCTCACACGGTCGCGGCGGCGCCGGCAACATTGAGCCCGACAGCAAAACCTACACCGATGGCGAAATCGTGCGCGAGGGACCAGTTGGCGACCAGGGTGATGGCGCATATAGCACTGGTGTACGCAGCATCCAACCAACCCCCTACAACATCATAGCGCCTCCAAAATATAATCTGCACCCGCAACAGAAGCTAAAATATGTCTATAGCGAGGCGGCGCAGGCAACATCGACTCCCCAGGCCTGAAACCCAACAAGAATGCCATCGCCCCTGGCGATACCGATGTGATTCCTGAGATGGCACTGAAGAGGGGACAGTATGATAATTTCCACACTGGCCGTGGGGGAGAGGGGAATGTGCATAGGGACAAGTCGACGGGACGTGAGACGGGACGTGAGCATGAGGGTGTGTTGAAGAAAGTCGAGCATATGTTTGGGGGTGGGAAGAAGGAGGGAGATAAGCGTGGGAGTGTTTCTTGATCGTTAGCAGGCTTGGGTAGTCTTAAAGAGTGGAGGGAGGGTGATGTTTGTGCTGGGAGGCAAAGTGCTTATTATGTGGGTTGTGAGAGAGCAAACCAATACCCCGAGTAGTGTGACAGCTGAATAAAGATGCGGCTTTGGAGTCGAATAGAACTTGCCTCCTCCCCACAGGCATATGAAGCCTTGTTCGTCAAATGATTCCAAGTGCTCTATCTCGTATCACAAAAGGGCTGAATGTGGAAAAGCATAGGTCATGCAACCATCCCTTATGATGATAGTGCCGCCAAGTGCAGCAGCCTACCTATGTTCTAGCTTCTGTAAAATCTAGGGAGGTATTGTGATTACACCCCCTTCGCCTATAATTACACCCCCAATTGCCTACGCTTACACCCCCCTCCCCGCCGGGTATGGCTTGGGGTCTTCGGCTAACCCCTCACCTGGCGTGGTCCCCCCGGGTAAGCCCGGGGCTGCCAGTACTCTAAGGGCCAACCTACCCCTACGTACCTGAGCTACTTGCGCACAAGACCCCTGGATATTAGGGCGCTGGAGCAAGGCTCATAACGCCCACAGTACGCCCCTGGGCTACCAGAGCCATTAGTGCGCTATCCCGGGCTACTCGGGTCGGTATTCCGACTTACCGCTTGGGGGGTGTAAGCGTAGGCTATTGGGGGTGTAATTGTAGGCAAAGGGGGTGTGATCACAATACTACCCAAAATCTAAGCTAGGATGTTAGGTCTTGAGTAAGTAATTAAAGTAACTAAATCAGATACACATCAAAGATACGACTATTTATAGGCACGATAAATCTTAATACCGTGAATCCTTCGCTTCTTAATACGCGCGCGCTATTAGATGTCTACTTAAAGTAGGTGGATAAGGTAGAGCTAGAGTCTTGTGTCGAAGCAGCGCATAAACACTCTAATATCAGCGACGCTCCATCATCAAGCATTTGTCCTGTTGGCCCTCTTGAATGATCCGTTGTTTTGCCCACCCATCGCGACCCTTGCTAAGAGGACTACTATTACCGTGCTTTCGTTCTTATACTCTACGAAGCCCGGTTTTTGGCATTCCCAGCAGGAGTCAACGCTCACGCAATAAGTCTTCTGCAACGCTGGCCGTCGGCGTTGTTTCGCCCATGGAATCGATGACCAATCATGAAGGATACTCTGAGCCCGATCCATACAACGATTTGACGGACGAGTCAACAGAATTCCCCGACGATTACGGACCTGGGAAGTTGCACCCAGTACATTTAGGCGACTTATTCTGTGGAGATCGATACAAGATCATTCGAAAACTTGGCGCTGGGGCATTTTCGACCGTATGGCTTGCAAGAGACAGACGGTAAAAAACCCTCTGTGTCACCGATAACCTTTTCTCATGCTCATAAACTTGCGTCAGCCTGAGTATATACGTAGCTCTTAAGATCACGACGGCCAAGTCAAGCGTAACGGAGAACGAATCTAAAGTACTTGCGCATCTATCTCGTCAGGTCTCCCAGCACCCGGGGCGAAATCACGTCACGACGCTTCTCGACTCATTCGAGCACCAAGGTCCAAATGGCATTCATCGCTGTCTTGTCTTTGATGTCATGGGGCCTAATTCATCGACTATGTTCAATAGCCTTCCTCGAAGGTTGAAGCCTCCTCCTAGCGAGGTCAAAGGCTCTGGCAAGCGCGAACACGGGCGTTACCCTTTCTGGATGGCAAAGTCTATCATACGACAGATATTGCTCGGAATTGACTTCTTGCATAAGAGTGGAATTGTGCATGGTGATCTGCAACCGGGCAACATTTTGTTCTCCGTGAAAGACTTGTCCACGCTGAGCGAGAACGAGTTGGCACAGACGGACCCACAAGGCAACACTTTTGCGAAGACTGTGAATGATAAAGGGGAGGTCGAATTTCAACACTCGGAAGCACAATCCACGGACGTACAAGAAGATGTCTACACTGGCCGATATATTCACGGCAAGCTCGACCCCTCCGCTCCACGTTATATACTCGGAAAGACCCCTATGTTTAACTATGTAGATCTTGATCCTCCGCTTCTCATTAAGATCTCCGATCTTGGAGGTGCTTTCTTCGTCTTTGAGCCGCCCACGAAACCTGTGACACCACTTGCTCTGCGCAGTCCAGAATTGATCCTAGGCGAGCCGATGACCAAGGCCCAGGATATCTGGAGCTTCGGATGTCTCATGTTCGAATTTATCACCGGCAGAATGATCTTCTCCATCATACCGCCTATGCCTGGCGGATGGGGCGATGACATATTCTCGGAAGACTGCGACAAAGGCAACGATGACTCAAAAGAAGACCGTGAGCATTTTGGGGTCACCGAAAACAAAGATCTCGAATTTGATGAAGACATCCGCAATGGAACCTCTTTGCAAGATGAAAATGCCGAGTTGCAGGGCACAGGCACCTACAATGAAGATGACGATTTAATTGCGGGCACGGACGATAGCACGGACGACGACCATGTCCTACAAATGGCTGACGTCCTGGGACCCGTGCCGCCCTCCTTCCTGGCTCGATACCCCCGGTCGCATCTATACTTCAATGAAAATGGCGAGGTTACAAAGCATTACGTTGGCGAAACCACAGTGGGAGATGATACTAATGATCTTCCAATCCTCCCTCCAATTGAAAAACTCCTCGACCAAGAGAAAGGTACAGATCTGAGCAGCGAGGACGCTTGCATGATCAAGGAAATCCTCCGAGCCATATTACAATTCGATGCCGTGAAAAGGCCATCTGCAGAAGAACTTCTGGCGCATCCTTGGTTTGCAGAACCTAATACCAGAGCTGACTAAATCTTTGATGCGCTGCAATACATAATGATACTGAAACAGGTCGAAGCGCGACCATGGTCAGATTTGCTTATTTGTATTGTCATAGTACTTCTCCTGGTGATTAAGAGTTGAGAGCCTGAATCCGCATGAAAACGATTACGCTATCCAAATCATTCCTGCTTGCACGAAGTCGTGATGTTCCTTTATCGCATTATTATATCCTACAGTACTACTAATAGCTTGCAAGCGGACCCTAATGACTCAATTCCTCAATTCCCTCACAATCTTGGCTGGGAGTGTTCGCGTCGATCTTCCAGCTTCGAGATTCAAGATACTAGCTGCACAAACACGATACGTAATCCGCGATACAACCCAGTGACTTCTGAATAAGACGCGGAGACAACTTGGATTCACAGCATGCTCTATCTAGAACCCTTTGTATAACACATCGGCAATCCTGGTCGATACACAAGAAACCCCTCCTTTTCCGGTGCCAGGTGACGATGGAAGTCAATATCATGTCCCGCAGGCAGGGTTTTGACGTCCGTTTTTGCGGGGCTCGAGAAACCAACCCCCGTCTCTGCGACTGACATGGCGGGTATCGGGACGGTCCCTGCTGTCCATGAAATCGATAAGAATATGCCAGCGGCGCTGGCTGACGCTCGTATGGTAAGGAGATCTAAGTTTTCGGCTTCATCAGTAGCCGACCTCTGAATAAAGCACAGGAACACATTACCTAATCACAATGCGTGCTGTTCCTCGCGGGGCAACCAGTCGAGCAACCCGTTCGTGATGGAGTCGCTTTTCAAGTTGGCTTCGGAATGTGTGCTCAGGGTCCCAGACGACCGGAATAGGCATACTGGGATATGATGTCGAACCTGGGGGATAAACTTTTAGTGGCCGTGGAGGAACAAGGCTGAGTATGCTTCTGAACGGGCGATTATGTATAGGAACAGAGCACTGGGGCAGATATGGTTATACAGAGTGGCTTGTTTGAGGAAGAAGACATTGACTGAACAGCAGTACTCAACGCCTTCTTATATTAAAACATTTCTTTCTACCACCCGCCAATTCCCCTCTGATATACGTCTAAAACGTCCTCAGTTTCGATAGCTATATCTGGAGTCTTGGAATTGTTCGGGCATTCCGCATCTGATATCCTATCATTTTCTCACTTAGACTATGTCTTTCCTCTTGAAGGATTCGTTTCATCTCTAATAAGATCACAATTCGACAATGTCTGCTCAAAGTTGACGGCTTTCTGTTTAGAGCGCCCATGGCGGCAGAGCTCATGTTTCATGCTAAAATGAAACAGCAATGCTTACCTCCTAACCAAAGATTTACCGCCAGCCGAATCCTGGCGTCCAACTTGTCGCACGACCATATGGCCCGCATCCGAGGGCTCCAGTACTCTGTTTCAATGTCGTAATTGGTTTGTCAAGGACTAATAGTATAAATCGGAGTAGTTGTTCCAAGCGCCCTTGCACTGCCCCATACGACTTCCTCTTTCTCCGTTATGCTTCCTCGCTGGTCTTTACTACTCCCTCAGTGCTCCTTTTTGCTCCCCTAATGCTCGCTCTAAAGCGGCTTTACCCCCTTTCCCGAACGTAATCATATTGGTCCTCAAAGCTTGTGTTTAGTGCTATTACCTAGCTATGCCCCCATTTGCCATGATCAAGCCACATGCCTCCGGCTGTTATGCTCGACACTCTTAACCGTCTCCAAAGGTCTCCCTGGTTTCAGCGTATCTGATTTCAACATACCTGAACTCCGCCAGCCGTGGGAGATGGATGTTGGGAAGCCAGTGCACACCGCTAGCGGCAGTGAGTTCATGCTTCCGCCGCCTATTGACTGTGCTTCTTTCAATAATGAGTTTGGGATACCCGTTCTAGCTGACTATCGTCAAGATATCCTCACCAAAGTTCAGATTGGCGACGGCGAAGAAGACTTTATTTAGACCGGGATTGGTACAATGAAAGCACGATGTACTTTGTGGCGTCAACCAAAAAGCTTTGAAAGGGAGGCTTGGTGCTAAACCGCCTCAATATATGAATACAAAAAAGTCCAAGAACCTTGGACGTACCTGGAATCGCACCGGGGACCACTCCCACGTATGGTGCCACACGGTGGTGAGCTTGAAATGCGAAGGGAGTATTGTACCACTAAAGCATGCGCCCGATACGGAACATTTGTCTAGAACGGTTCATCGATTCCAGACTGACACCTGGGAACATCAAAACACCCTGGCCAAGGCGTAGATATCCTCAGGCGTATTAAAAGTGTGGGCCGCTGTCATTGAGCGATAGGTACATCTGGGTGGACACCTCTTGTGTCAAGCCCGGATATTATAAGAACACCTCTAGAGTTAACAAATTAAACAAATCAGTCGGAACTCTCTTTTTATCGTTTACGTGCCTTAATCTGAGATATCCACTTTCAATGTTTGGGTCTATGGTCTTCTTGTTTTTCCGCAAGATGCCATACTAGAAAGAGGATGTTTCTTCACGATTGTACGAGTAAAAAGGTAAATATAAATTGGACTTTTGTCCCAAATGTCCGTGCAATTTCTACCCAGGGAATGCTGCCATTGTCGCTTGTTTCCCGACCTGTGAGATTCTTGGGAGGGTGATCAGAAACATGAAGAGCATGTCATTTGAATCCGAGGACAAGCCGAGCTGCTAGCCTACCAATATGCACGACTATACACTTCGTGTAAGTTAGATGAATGGTGAAGCACCACTAAATTAGTAGCGATTAGAGCCTGAAGGACCTATGTGAATACATAATGTCCCTTCTCTCATGTTCCCTTGACTCAACAACTATAGTATCATCTTGGATGAGCTAGAAGACCCCGGGCGTGAGGGGTTTAGACATTCTCCTCTCTCTGCCGCCCAACCCTCGAATCCTTTCGAAAATTTCGCAATCAGGGTTCTCATGGCATGAACACAGCTGGTTCGGCGCATGGGTCATCAGTAACAGACGGCTCGAGGTTTTTGTCAACAGGTTACTTACTACGTTCTGTAACGAGTATCTCCGGGATATATCACCATGCCCTTCATGTCCCATCTCCTATATCGGACGTTAGAGACGATTACTACAGTGCTCTTTGTAGGCAACAAATTTTGACTTACAAGCAGTAGAGTATACTTCGGTCCTCCTGGTCCTCTTCCGGCGCAGCGATTGGGGAATGCCTGAAGTAAGCTTCCATGAAAGGTTTTCCAATCTTGTGTCGATCTAATCGCCATGGTGCAAGGTCCCCTATTCTCTTAGCGGTGTCATAGAGCAGTCGACGGGTTTGTCTTACACTCATTGTGAGCGTGGAGCCAAGTAGCGTCGTATAAGACGGGCCCGCTAGTCGCAGCATCTACTGAAACATTGCCGGAATATAGGTCCCCGTGTACCAGACTTGGTTTTATCTGCCTGCCTCCAGTCTCTAGCGGGCGCAGTAATCGAGGAATGACTTTGCTGATCGTCTGGTCTAAAAGCGCTCTCAACTCCGCATCAGGCCCTTGCGATTCTTCTATCATCGCCATCAATTGCTGCATTGATTTGGTGAAAAAGTCCTCCCAGGAATCCGTCCAGGCGGTGTACTGAGGCATTTGGCCCATGAATTTTGGAATGGAGAACCCATATTTACCATTAGGTGAGACTCCCTTTGTGTGAAGCTCGGCAATCTTAGGAGTAAAGGTTTGAATATCTGCGTAGATTTCGAGTCAGCATTTGCAAGAGACCCGAAGGCATTGAGGAACGATGATGCTCGGTCCCGAGACATTCTTCGGAACCTAGTTGAATCTTTATGAACGGGGTGAACAAATCTAAAAAGTACAAACCGGGTACTTCGTCTATCATGTCGATGAAACGACATATGAAGAAGTGTACGTTTGGATTTGAAGCGTAGGTACCCCATCCAACAGGTTCAGGAGTGGCGTCGGGGATAGTTTTATGCAGAGCGGTCATTGAGGAAAACTCGCCGGACACCATGGCTCTTCCTACGTCCCCTTGCGCAACCTGTACATTTCGTGCTTTGTCAGTTTCGAGAATACCTCGTACAGGGGTCGAACGGCACGGATGGGCGTCGCAAACCTTCATGAAATATGGCAACAGGGAACCATCTGCTTGCTTCGTCTCAACTTTGGCTGTCCGTGTCCAGTAACTGGCTCTATGGGGGAAGACGCCATTGACTTCAGTGCCTCTCGGAAGCTCTGGTCATCTCACATGAGTTACCACACTATGTCGTAGCCATCCAGTAGAGTCTCACCTGCCAGAACATTGTCGTCCACAAATTGTATCCATTTCTCATCCACCTCATTCTCTCGGTTCCAAAAGAGCTTCCTGTCTTCTTGTGCCATGACTCTGCAAAGCCTATCTTCTTATATCAAAAAACCTTCCATGAACAGGAATTCGAGGCTGAAAGTGGGATCGGATACTCGCTTTTACCCCCCTGTGCAACCTGACTCTAGCCCTTCTCAGGATACACTCTCCCAAAAACAATTAGCTGTGGCATTAGCGGATATGTTGCATAGGTATAAATACGATTAGGGATCTTACCCAGTACACACTTATTTATCCGCAAATGCTACTGCACCAACCGGGAAGCCACAGCCGGTGCTCCTGTAGATACTATCATTGCACCAAATCGGTAGGAAGCCAAGCTGTCTCCTTCGCAGGCGGCCTCGCCAGACTTTCTATGAAGGCGAGCGCGCGATAGCGCCGCTTTTGATGCAACATATCCTAGGTCTTTGCCAACACCCAGTTGTAATGGTTAGAACTTTTTCTTTCTATTCTTTAGCTTCATTCTCGCATCCATGTACCCCACTATAACTAGACTCTCGCTCAGCCCGTGACAACCATTGACAGGATAGACGAGATACCTGAGGACATCAGCAGGATGACGCCTCGGAGGTATTGCCACAGTACAGGTCCACAGGCGAGAGCACTTGCTGCCACGCTTGAAGAGAAGGCATGGATAGGGAGCTAGGCTTGTCAGTGAATCAATCGGCCCACGGGGTATGAAAATTGATTGAAAATGATCAATGAGTCGTATCAGTAGCCTGCATGGACGTTAGCACAGATAAAAGACTCGGTGCGCTTCGTTGAACAGACCTGTATCACCATACACAGAGCTAGGTGCTTGTGTTCATACTGCTCACTCGAGTCACCCATAGGCTTTGTCAGGATAACGTTCAGTTCTAGAGAGCCTTTGATCGTACTGCTAGGGATGTAGCTAACGCTTTTAAAGTTGGCATACACTATGTTGTCTTGTATGATAGGAGCTCGACGGTTTTCAGCGCCGTTTACCCATCACTAATGCGTTGAGAACCTGCCAACCAAACTAGGCTCCTTCGACTGCGCTGCTAGTATCAAACTCGACATTTCTCTCTCCTACATCAGCCATGGCCAGTACGGCATTGGCAGCAGGTCCAGGCCATGTCTCTCGGACGTAGGCAGCCACCATATCCAGGCCGTTAGTGATACCAGCTATACCATGTCAACTTCATTTCTCCCTAAGTCGGATTATTGTTGGACGTAGAAGGAGCCACGTACCGCTACACCATATATCTCCATCGTTCACCCATCGCCTCTCCACCCACTTCACCTCCGGAAACTTCTTCTGCAATATCCCGGTAGTCAACAGACCCCTCGGCCCCGTCGCCGTCCGCCCGTTCAGAATTCCCGCATGACCGGCCAAAACTACTCCCGTACAGATTGTCATCACGGTACACCGGTCATTCTCCGTATGTGCCCTTAGAAATTTCGACACCCGCTCACTAGGCACCTCTCTCGGATCCGGTCCTGGGACCAGCATGATATCGACTTTACCCGGAGCGACGATTGGGTCGTCAAGACCGGTTGTGACGCGCAGACCAGCACTGGCGGTCAATTCGTGGATACTGGGTGCGCCGGCTTCGGATACATAGGTTATTGTCATGGACACGCCGCTGTTGATCACGGGAGCGGGAAATTGGCATGCGGTCAAATATTCCGGCGTCAACATCGAGAAGAGATCGGTTGGAGCAAGGTCGAGGAGCTGGACTTCCCCAGCGAGGAGGACGGCAATATGAATTGAGGAAGACGAAGTTGAGTTTGCCATTCTGGTCGTAAAGAGACACGGTCCCCTTCGCTTTGCTGCATGGAATGAACTGCGCGCTTAAAACGAACGTTGAACGCTGTCGTGTTGTTGTATTTATATTGAAGGAATGAGTGCTCTTCAATGGCTGTGGGTTCAGAATGTGTCCGGCAGCCGAAAGTAGATAAATTGAGGGGTCCAAGCTTCCAGGCAGCGACCATTCGACTGGACCAGAACCATGGAATATGTCCATGTCTAACCAAAATGGTAAAATCTTCGCAAAACACCTCATGTTTGGGCTTGTCTCTTCCATTGTTGGGATAGATACTTGTCCATGTCTAACCGAAATGGTAAATCTTCGCAAACTACCTCATCCTTGGGCTTGTTTCTTCCTTTGTTGGGACTAGATACTTCTAATTAGGTTCGATTCCTATTGGCGCTGGTTTTCAGTATCGTGGGAGCCTGATACGGCCACAATGGTACCGGCTTGGGTTGGTATTCTTGTTTTCCGCTAGTCCCAGGCTGCTGCCTAGACTTTGCCCTTTCCCATTAGCAGTAGTAACTTTTGCAATCTTTAGATAGATGGCTAGAACGAGGATTACGATAGGCTAAAATCGTCAGCGTAGGGGAAATCAGACGGTGCAAAGAAGTCGAGCTCCCAACGGACATGATATGTGGCACAGAGAATGCCTGCTGGGTCCTCAGCATACCGCGCTAGTTCATCCTTGGCTGCTTCGAATGGATCAGAGTAGACTACTTGACGGACCAGAGTGAGGAACTAACCCATTGCTTCACTAAGGGACTCCACAAAACCTTAACCTCTTCCAAAGCTATTCTGGGAAGCCTCCAACAAGGCGGAGGCCTCGAACCAGATCGACGGCCCATGTCAGAAAAGTCCTGGTCACTGCGAGGCTCGGGGCCAAAACAACCGCGATCAAGTCGATGATGTGCCTCAAAAATTTGGTGTTGAGTTGTGGAGCCCTCGGTTTGAGCTCCGTCGGGATCGGGCGTCACCAAAGATTTCGGTGTCCCCAATCGACTCTCACGGTGGGACAGCAGCAAAAGGGTCTCGACCCTTGTCCATCCCAATGCTGGCATGGAAGTCTAGGGCGAGAAGTCTAAGCTGCAGCACACCGCGTCGCTGGCGCTTCGGTGCTTCATAGCGGTGGATACATAATACACCGTCCTTGATGCTCAGTGTTGGTCATATTTATAAGCCGATCGCAAGGAACGGCAGTGCTCGGTGACGGTGACCCGTGAAAAGGGGGGTTTCAACTGGCCGAGGCATCCGTATTATTGATCTATTCGAATCAAATAGTTCCGGAGCCGACTTTCATTTCCTCACCAGTATCCTATCACAGGGTTCCAGCAAATCGAAACGTGAGTCCTTGGACTGTCCCGCTCTCCATCATGATAGAACATCTTACTACCTCATACTTCTCCGTCTCGTAGAGTAGTAAAGCCTCCTCCCGCTCCTTCGTAGTGACCCGGTAAGCCGAGCTAGGTACGTAAGATGTCGACGCTCCGTCGATAAGAGCACTATACCTGTCCTGCCATATCTTGACCATACCTCTCGAGATCTTGGCAGGTACTAAGAGAGGATGTTCTCCCTCGGGTAAGGAGAGGAGGCCTGTGAGGAAAGCGCTGTCTGTAAGTGTGCCGTAGAAGAAGTACCATACAGGATATTCGTCTTGAAGTGGCGAGAAGGATGTCTGCGAGCAATTCGGTCGATGCTGTGGAAGAGTCGAATCTATTCCTAATGTCGGATGTATCGATGTCGCTGCCAGATCTTTCTTGGCTTTCGATAGGCGGACGAACGTGGGAATGAATGTGGACTTCTGTTGAAGGAGCCAACTCTCGATAGCTTGTTTGATGTTGCTATCGATGCGGCAGAAGACCGAATCTCCAGTCTGGGAGGATGCCTGAATGGCCTGAGGCGGTTCTGGCAATTTGGCTGCAGCTTGAATTTTCTCAGGTGTACTCAATACGCCTTTGAGTAGGACAAGGTAAGTAGGACTGGCCTCAGAAGCACAAATGCTGGTGGTGACACGTTGATCGCGGGACGCCCTTATTCTGCCGCCCATTTTAATCTCATGCTCGTAAGCCTTCCGGGAGTATCCTTGAGCCTCCTTTTGTGATTCAACCAGAGCCCAAAGGTCGTCTGATACCTTGCTCCGCGAATAGTCGTTCTCCTGACTGGTAATCTGCTCGACGGCTTCGGCATAAGTGTATGCAAATAATTCTTGCCATCTTGCGATTTCCTCTTTGTCAGGTTCAATATCTGCATCGCACTCATCTGCTACATTAGTAGCCATGTTCTCGAGCTCGTCGAAGAGGTCCATGCTGATAAGGTACCGATGAATGTTCAAGGTGGGTGGCGCTTGGAGCTCGAAAGATCACTGACGAATGGAGGGGAGTTGAAGGAGGATCGAAGACTAGACCGACCATGGTTATGTGACTAACCGATGGCTGGTGGGCTAGGAAAGAAATAGTAAAAGTTGCAGCATTAAAAGTGTGACTCATACGAAAGACAAGAAAAACCGTTGGAAAGTTTCTATGAAATTTACGACATCCCAGTGTTTTCGCTAAGACATGCGGCGGCGCCGTTTGCATTGAAATGCTCGATTTAGCCGCAACCAGGCCTGAATGCGAATATATCCTTAGGCTGAGTGTACTGAGAAGAAGTATTGCCGTAGTGCATTTGAGCATCCCATACCAAGTCTATAAACAAGACCTCTCGATACCCTCGGAGGTAATACTATTCTAGACTGGATCCCATGCTGAGTAAGTGAACGACAAGAAGAGACATGGAAAAGTGGTGCCAGCGGGTATATTGCTGCCACGCTTACTGCGACCACTATCAGCAAGGGATGGTTCCCACATTTTGACATCTCATGAGGCAGATTCAAGATCCGTTGAAATATTCTCTTGCACGAGATTGGTATGTGTCAGAGATCTAGGGCAATTCGGCGTTGATAACGGTGCGGGCGTGAGGTGGTATTAGGGTGGTGCTAAGAGCTAATTTGTGCGAATAACATCACCGTTGCTACGATGAGACCGTTCTGCGCTTGCTTAGCATCAGGACAAATCTTTGGCAAACGAGCGATGTCGTAAGGTCGGACTCAGTAACGATATGCCTCTCTATCGTGCTTATGGCAACATCACCCAAGCATAAGGACTTGCTGGTCTTAGTGCAACATATGCATGAATCATGCTGGTCCCGCTCACTTACAGCCAAGAGCTTCACGTACCTCCTTCATGTAACGAGTTCGCTGATCACTTTTATAAGCAGCTCTATCCGCAGATAGACCGGCGAACCCTCTAAGCGGACTCGCTTGAATCAAGGAGCGGGCCACGATTTTTTTTGGATTGTATTCGGGCACATCATAACCCGCAAACGTCAACGTTAAATCGACCCGTTTGACATTCAGCAACAGTGTCCACCGCCTTAGTCGCCGGTCTTGCTCTCTCTTGGTCACGGAGGGTGAAAAGACCAGGGCCGGAGTCCAAGCGGTTTCTGAAGCCTTTCCTAGTAATCAAGCTCCTAGCCCAGGGAATTAAAGCGTCACGTTGACGAAAGCAACATCGACTCTTTGCGAAGAGAGGAAACTATGGGTGGAATAGAGAATCTCGAGCGCCTGGTTGGAGATTTCATGATTCCCAAGGAAGATGCGAGTGAATCCCTTTGTTCCCCATTAGGATCCATTAGGATGCCCATTGTGAATTATAGGTCCTGTCGGCTTGCAATTTTGCGATGGAAGTAGCAGATATTGGTAGGATTGACGCGGGGACCATGTCGCGGGCGGAGGAGGGCGTAGCAGTAGATTGAATCGCGGATTTTGCGGCGAAGGTATAGGAAGGGAAATGGCTAGGAGGGGCCCAGGGTAGGGGGTTGGATGAGCTTCTTCTTCCTCAATGAGACAATGGGATTCAAGTGACTTGTTCGAGCTAGAGCGCATATTTTGGCATTCGCGCGGAGGCGCGTTAGAACTGGAATACCCGCTCACGCCAATGTTTCCCGATTCGACCGAATTCAAAACGTCTTGACAATTTAACATACACGATAAGTAACGTCTTTAGATATCTCCTCAAGACAGTTTTTGGTTATAGTGGATAAACATGTCAAAAAGCTGACCGCTGTGCATAGTTTCCTACAGCAATTTAGGGGGATAATTGGCGTGTTTGACGTGAGGGATGTGCAAGAGTTTTGCAAACGCTATATACCGCCATCGGCCGAAAGAGCGAGACTCCGCTTAGGATCAGCCACGACTTACTTCCCGCTTTTCCTGGAAATACAGGTGGTGATCATCGTAGATTGCAAAACCTTTGACCTCCTTTCTTATTGTTCCTGCGCTTGGCAGCACGGGTTCAATATCAAAATCCAGAAGAAGCTTCACCAAACGTCAGTCAATTGGTCCAAAGAGCGCCCTAGCACTCGCAGACCGAATTCAACAAGGAGGAGAGAGTCCTTTGACCGAAAAGTGTTTCTGACTAACCTGCAGCACCAGCTTACAGCACTCCAGCAGCGCGACGTGCTTCCCTGGGCATTTTCTCGAGCCCCATCCCCACGTGAAGATGAACTGATTCATCCGATTGACTCTTTCACCGCCGGCCAGCCAGCGCGCGGGATTCCAGACACTAGCATCTTCTCCAAAAACCGATTCGTCCCGGTTGATGACTGCGGCGGCCACACCCACGGCTGTCCCTTCGGGAATGATACGGCCATCGGCCAGTACTAACCCTCCACTGCCAACACATCGGGGAAGGATAGCCGGAATGCTGGGAAATAGACGACTAGCTTCATTAACACAAGCCATGAAGTATGACAGGTGTGAAATCGTGGACCACGGTACTGGGTGACCCGGCCGAATGGTGCCAGCTGAGATAGCATCGAAAAGCTCGGATTGAATTCTGCATAGGGTGCCGTGATCTGCGAGTATGGAGGCGATAAGTGCAGATGCCAGTGGGGATGTGGTGTCCGGTGCAGCGGCCATAAGGAGCAACATCTCGGCTTCTACGTCAGCACGGCCTACCACTGGCCGGAAATCGCATCGACGACGAATACTGTGGAGTCTGTCATTGGAGTACAGAGTATGTAAGAGCGAAGGGAATTACCTAGAGTAGATCGATCGCTTGGGATCGTCCTCGAAGAGACGTATAAGATGATCACGATGCTGCGAGGGCCATTCAGCTTCCTGACTATACTAGTACAATAGAAGATACTAACCGCCATCATCTGACCGAACCCGTGCTTGTCTTTGCTGCGTGGGACCAGAAGATATTTCAGGAATGGGATGCCCATGAGAGGGACCATGATATAGGGAAACAGGGCTATGAGACAAAACGGCACAGCAACGTTCCTGGCTGCTTCGAGTAGACGTGAAGTATCTCGTGAATCTCCGATGCCTGGCCGCGAACCGAACAGAATCTGTATTGTGGCTTCATGCACATAGCATCTGTGTGTTGTAGTTCCAGTGGACCATGACGGACTGATTGGGTATGATGAAAGCCTTTCACATACCTGGTATGATATGAAAAATTGCTGCTCCCTCCAAGCTTTGCATCATCTTTGAATTTTTGACAGACCCGCGCTACTGTCTCGTCTACTACAGCTTCGAGCTCGAGCACGGATCCCATAGACATCTATTTATCGAACTTTTAGCCAGACTTGACTGTAGAATCAGTCGATTGAACTGACAGCTGGAGCAAAAACGCTCCTCTTCTTAGCGTGCTCTTTATGATCCAATGTCTGAATCAGCGAAGGATGTTCTCCCAAAGCTCCAGGACTCCAGAAAGCATGCTTGTCCGAAGAGCGATGATATATGGTGGGAATCATTTCTTTGTCACTGAGCGACAGCATATCTGGAGAAATGCGAACGATTGGCCCTTTAATCTGATGTCAGTATAATCTCAGCTGCAACTTCGGTTTGACACGAGGGCGGGAGAGTCTTACCGTACTTCTTGTGCTGTTTCAAGGATATAGAGGTAAGATCGCTGGAGTACAGGTAGAAGAGCTTATAGAGATCTGTCACACTGGCCCAGAATGGTCCCGGGAAGTGACGGAGAGGATTCAAGTACCGATTGTATGTGCCGTTGAGGACAATTACTAGAAACAGAATACCGCAGAAAATACTGAGAAGGCGTGTTTGTGATTCGAGCAACCATTTGAATCCGGCAATACAACATCTCGATAGTGAGGCATGGTCTCTGCTGTACAGCATTGATGTATAAGAATAAGTTTCAATCATCGTCATTCAAGCTAGTCAGCGAAAGATATAATGAATTGCAATGGTCTGGAGAGTAGCAATATAGTAAGCACGAGGCGTCAGTCCCATATAGAAAGCAAGATCTGCGGCGCGCTCTGACTACTCATTGTAATCCATGGACCTACCAAGGCTCGAGAGGCAAACCTCGATAAGATGAGTCTCTATGTGTTTCACCAAACATGAGGTTCAGCAAGTGATCTCGCACAGCGAGCGTGTGGCTGGCTGGTGATAGTAAGCTGCATTGCAGCAGTGGGGACCGAGATCTATGTTGCACTACCTCGCACATCTAGAGGGTATGCCGGACCCACACAATCATTCAGCTGCAGAGGCAAGCATAGGAAATCGCGAACCACAGCCACTGCTCGTACATCGCTAGGTAGAAATGGGTTTCAGCTCCGAGAGGCACAGTATATAAGGCTTGAATTCCGGACATGATGGTGATCGCATGCGTATAAGTGTGGGTGCATGCGCATATGTTATCTAGAGGCATTCCGTCTCCACTTTCCTGAAACCGGCAGTCTCGGCTCGGGCCTGGCGCCAAAAGCGGAACAGACGGGCAAGGCATCGCAAGGCGACGACCGATCGACCTGCCGTTCATGTCTTGATTCCACCTGAGTCGCAGCCTCAAGGCCATGAGCACACGAATCTACACGGAAGTCGAAAGAAAAGTGGTGCATCCTTCTGTAGAATGGGACTCACACACGTCATCTTTGGAAATTTGCTACCCGGCTTGCATGATCCTTCGCAGATCGAAAAGCGATAAATGGAACTCTCTTCCAATCAGGCTTCTATGTTGCCCCGACCAACGACCCTCCTACCATCTTGTTCGTCGGCAATTATGAGTTCATGTGGGCCACCCCCTGTTTGCAACGCCCCGAGCCTACTTGTGGCACAACTTCATGCAGGAAACGTTCAGTCCGCCGTTAGGGAGCATTTAGAGGCCGTTGCTTTCACTCCGTCCTTGACCTGTTGTTGGTCATCTGAAAAAGTTGCTGCATGACCTTCACTGTCACATATTCGGCCTTGATTTCTTGACCTACTCCTGCACCTTTCGGCCTCCCAGTCATGGCAAACTCGCCTGATCTGAACGAGAGTCGAGCGCCGCTTCTCATGGCCGTCATCTGGCTTGTCACTTCTATATCCACGACACTAGCTGCCTGTAGACTTTATACTCGACTCAAAATTCTCAAAGCTGCAGGCAAAGATGATGTTGCTCTTGCTTTCTCTGTGGTAGAGTTGTGCAACCTTCTGACGCACTGGTGAGCTCACATAATTATAGATCATGAATCTCATAGCGCAAATAACTTGCACAATGTCAACAAGCTACGGAACCGGAAGACATCTGGCTGCTCTTCCCCCTCAGGATGCTATGAGAGCCATCAAGTTGAATATTATTTCCAACCCTTTCGGTATCATGGCCTTCTGTGTTCCTAAAGTCGCTGTTGCACTCCTCCTTATTCGCCTAATGGGCCCTGGTAATCTAAGAAGATGGCTCTTGTATTTCGTCACTAGTGTCATGATGATAGCGGGTATACTCTCTGCTATTTTTCTATTTGCGCAATGCAGACCTGTGGCGGCGTTATGGGACCCAGCAGTTGCACCCATAGCTAGTTGTTGGCATCCAAGTGTACTCACTGATTATACTTACTTTGTCGGAGGTACGCTTTCCTTTTCTAAAAGTCACTTGCATTGCACTAACGTTCATCAAGCGTACTCTGCCTTTTGCGACTTCGTGCTTGCAGTTTTCCCTATATCTATCGTATGGAACCTGCAAATGCCCATGAGACGCAAGATAGGGATATGTTTCTTATTGAGTTTGGGCCTCTTGTAAGCTATCCTGGATCCTCGTTTTCCAAAGGGAGTTGATGGATCTTTTTACAGTGCGGTCGTTTGTGCGATAATCAAGATAACCACATTGTCTGAACTTGCCGATCGTCAGGATTATACATGTTCGTGCATCAATGCCCAACTTGTCCCGTCAACATTCTATGCTAACGTTGGTACAGATGCAACTGTGCCTCTTCTTCTCTGGTCTGCGTAAGCATATCCTCCTCGATTTGATCATGAATTGTTTGCTAAGATCGTTTAGAGTTGAGGAAAATGTGCTCATTTCATGCGCCTGTATTCCTACTCTTGGCCCCTTCTTTGAGTTACTACAGAGCAAAAACTTCAAAGGCGCGTTTCGGGCTGGTAGTCATTACTGGAGTACTCGTGGCCGAAGTGATCAAATTGCACTCAGGGACTACGACTCACATAGCAAGGTGAAGGATTCAAATGCCAAATTTAGCGGAGCAGGGCAAGACGTGGAGAGCCTGGACATGGGCTCCTATCGCGAAACCAAGATCTCACGCGAGCTGTGAAGACTAAAGCCAGCAGTAGCAGGTGGGTAACGGTCGGGGGATGATGTTTAGGGAGTGGGGAGTATGTCGTGGGAATAATTCTGCACTGTTTGAACTGATTTTCAGCTACATAATACATCGGTAGAACTAGCTTGTGACACAGAGATTCTCGATGATAGAGCTCGCACCCAAATAATTATTCCATCAGCCAATGAAACCTACGCCGTGGTACATATACGACATTTACCTGTGAGCAATTCATATTCGCGGCGTAGTATGCACACTGTGTCACAGTAGCGGACGTGAATACCGCATGCATGCGATATGTTGGGGATCGACTTCAGCTCCTGCACGAGCGGAGCAAACCCTGCTTCAGTCCACCTCTAGCTCGATCAATCCACTTCCTGTGCCTCGCATATCGACGTGATTTATTGAATTTGATGTTCTGGCTACGCCAACTGTCTGCATTCGATGACGTGAACAAGGTCCTCGTTCAGCCTGACTGGCGGTGCCTACAAAAGAATTAGAAGAACACATCCTGACGACTGTCAATACATCCTCCCGATTGCCCACAGAGAGAATATCAAGTTCAAGCTTACAACAAGCCCTACTGAGCTGGATCAAAGTACTAGAGCAACTATAAGTGCAGACTACCATGGACGGCGGCTACAATCCAAAGCCAGCTGCTACGCGCAACGCCATGAACGCACTTCAATCCGGCTACAACGATCTTGTGTCTAGCAGCCCGGAAGGCGTAGATGCAGCACGTGTGGCTACAATATCCAAGGCACGTGACTTGATTGCAACTCTGGAAACACCACTCGAGTCTATCATTTGGATGGCCTGGGCCGAAGTGGGTATTCTTCCCCCTCAGTCCAACAACCTCTACTCCTAACACAAAATCCATTCAGCCAACAAGATTTGTTGCAACGCGGATTGCCATTGACCTTGCTCTGTTTGAACACCTATCTGCAGATGAAGGAGTCCCAAAGACAAAAGAACACCTTGCCTCCAAGGCGGGCGCGGACTCCAATTTGATTGGTACCCCTCTCATCAAATTCTGAAGCATTCATACTGACCATGAGGAGGCCGTATATTGAGGCACCTCGCCTCCATGCGTGTAATCGAAGAAGTCAGTGCCGATACGTACAAAGCTACGCCACTTTCTGAAGCTCTCACGATCCCCAAATACCGAGACGCTATCCACTTTTGGTATGCCACGGTCTATCGTGTCCATACACTGTCTAATAGCGCCCAGTTCCGAAGCAGCCGGACCCATCTTTCAGAAGCTACCAAGCTTTCTCGCTAAGACAGGATACGAAGAGCCTTTAGATAACACCGCAGGTCCTTTCCAGTTCGGCCATGATACTACTCTCAAATCAGCCGTGTGGAGGAAAGAGCGACCACACATACAAAAAGCCTTCAACAACCACATGGCTGGTTATCACCAAGGGCGATCAAGTTGGATGGATCCCGGCTTTTTCCCCGTGAAAGAGCGTATTGAACAAGGTATGACGCGCAACAAAAACGACGTTGCCATCGTGGATGTAGGCGGAGGCATGGGACACGATCTAGTAGAATTGAGAAAGAAACAGCCAGACATTCCCGGCCGCTTCATCCTCCAAGATCTGCCTCAAGTCATTGAGCAGATTCCGCAACCGATCCAAGGCATCGAGGCGACAGCGCATGATTTCTACACCGAGCAACCAGTCAAAGGTGCGACAATCATAGAACCCTTCCGACTGCCCTTATTCAAAACTCACATAACCTTGTAGGTGCTCGAGTCTACTTCATGCACTCGGTCCTGCACGACTGGCCCGACGCAGACTGCCGGCGCATCTTACAGCACATCGTCGCGGCAATGAAGAAAGGGTACTCGAAAGTGCTGATCAACGAGAACGTTGTGCCAAACGTGGGGGCTTCTTGGCAGATCACATCCTTGGACTGGTTCATGATGGGCCTGGCAGCATCTCGGGAGCGGACAGAGGCGCAGTGGCGCGAGTTGCTGCGTTCCGCCGGGTTGAAAGTTGTGGGCATTTGGACGAAGGAGGCGCATGTTGAGAGCCTTATTGAGGCTGTGCTCGCTGATTGACTAGTCATTGCTTTTTGATGTTAGATAGCAGAAGAAGGTATCAGGCAACAGTGTATAATTGATATATCCTCCTGAATGGGCAATCGTTTGAAACACAATTCTGGACTGCCCACAGGGCAGGAATGTTCTATATTCGTTATGTTAGAATAATTCTCAGGCGCGTGCAAGCTTCGACTGGGGCCGGGCCTAAACTCACCAGGATGTGTTTGCAGCAACTTGCCTTGATGTAACAACTAGTCTGTAATTCCAGAACGTCACTATCAATCATGAGTATCAGGATGTTAGGCGGCAAATCCCGGGGTACCCGCCCCTAGAGCTGGGGTACTTACGTTAGCGGCTGCTGGGCTTGCCCATAATGGCCCTCAGCTGAACCGGAGTCTGCTCGCACGTGGTCTTGGGGAACGTGGCGGGCCCATTGCACCCGGGGCTGACCCTGAGCCAACTAACCGGGGCCAATAGTCCTCTGCCTGGCGGTGACAATAATTAGTTGATAGTTGAAACATGTTCTTGCACCTACTATGGCAAACCTGAACGGTGCTTCTAGGTCAGATGAATCTATTCATCAAGGCTCTCCCCAATTCGGGCAAAGACGATACTCTGGTCGAGTTCGCACATGGAATCCGAGCCTCTATGTTGTACATCCTAGTGTGCATCCATGAAGTTTTCCTTCCTCATTTGCTGTGTTCTAGCGCTTCGCGACTCTTGCCTTGCGACACGACTATGCCCCAGATGTGTGCCTCTAGAGAACCTAGTGTTACCCTCTCTGGGCGTCCAGCTCTCAATGCATGAATTGTAAGTTACGAGCTCGGACTTTATATTCCTCGGACTGACTCATCAAACTTCCAACAGGTCTTTAGCAATAGCTTTCCACAATCGGACCGTGGTCCCTGTCGCGACCATTACAGGTTCGCCAGAATACCAGAAATTGATGTCACGCTTGCAGACCGAATCAGCTGGTGGGACTCTAAACAGCCCATGGAACACATGCCACCCGCCTCATGCTTCAAACGACAAGCCAAATTTGTACCAAAAGCTTCTTCTGTACTTTCTCCATTGGGTACTCCCATCCCGGCTGATCGACGCCCTCCGAATAGCCCAACATCATCCCTACCCTTCCCACCTCCCCAAAAGCCCAGAGAACCCTGATACTATGATTATACACTCCGACATTGGACTCCTCCATTCTCGATCCTCACCTTCAACCCACGCATCCTCCCCGAGAATCAGCCTCACCATTCCCCCCTTCCCCATCCATGCCTAAGCCTGCAAAATCCTTGCCGCAATCTATCTCACCGGCAAATCCGTTCCAAGCCTCGAATATTCCCCCTCCGCGGCATTCACAGCATACGGCCTCCAACTCTGCTGTATCGACAGCGAATGGGCGCCCTGCCCTCCCTCTCCCAGGCGAATCATGACACTAGAGTATAGTGGAAAGGTACCAATAGCCTCGTTAATGACACCACCTCTTTCGTGGTGGATGCAAAACAAAATCATCTACGAGGCCCTAGAGACCGCAGATCTCAATGCCACAGCTGCATCATAGACAAGCCTAGTAGACTGGCTAAACAACTTCACCTCCCGTCACCACCCCTCCAGCGTGATCCTCCTCGGCCCCATCAACTCGCCCTCTCCACCCGCGCATCTCTTCAAAACCGCAGTTGCCGAATCTGATATTGCTACCTAACTGGTTGACGCGGACCTAGACCCCCATCACGATGGGCACATCGATCCAATGGAGACCGTTGTGCTGGGTACCGCCAAGATAGCGATGACGATGCTCGAAAGTCAGGGGGAGCATTGTATTGAGGATGAGGAGTCTGAGGAGGTGAGGAGGCAGCCAGCCGAGATTGCAGGTTCGCCTGTCAATGTGATATTAGGGGCTGGACAGTCTGCTCGGACGGAGCTTTGAAAGGTGGGAGGGGGGTCAGAGAGAGAGAAGAGATGAAGACGGTTGAAGTGGCCGAGAGCGAACGGAGACGGGATGAGCTCGCTCAAGGAGCATGGTACTTGACGAGCATAGGTATTAGATTTGTTAACGTTCATCTTTCGTATCAGCTATGTCCATTAATGTTTGTTTATTGAGAGAACTTGGCGATTATTTGTGCTAAGCATGACTCCGTACAGACACAATGAGGGCGGTAATGGATCTTCCAGACTCTTTAAGCTCAAAGGAACCCGGCAAGAATTCGCATTTCAAAATCAAAAGTGTGTAAGTCTGCCTATATAAACGCATAAAAAAAAGTGCACTGCATCTTAATCATCTAGAATTGCAGCCATCGGCACAGGATGCCGTCAGACACCTAACACACTTGATCCAAATTCTTCTACAACACCTATCAGAGCTCTAGCCCTCTCTTACTCACTCAGAACACCAACCATTATTAAGCAACAAGGGCTCGAATACGTCAAAGATCAGATACTCGACTGTTCTAGATGCAAAATTCGTGACATCTATACATTTCTTAGGTTAGAAAGAAAGCATCGTACATATCAATTCATCCAAAATTTCCATATCCCAAGCACGTACTCCCAGATCAGCCTCACTTGTCAGGGATCTGACTGTAGCTTCCTCGGCTATAATCTCTACCCCTATATCCTGAGGGAGGCAGTAACAAATAAGACAACCATAACCTCCAACTCCATCATCCCAACATCAAATCTCCAAAGGCAGATACCTACCAGTCCAGTCATCTCAACATCCATCATCTCAACATCATCCTGTTTCTATAAAATAAAATGAAAAAGGGCAGATCAGACGCCGAGAAATTGAAATATACAACCACAACGAGAGCTAAAACAACCGCATTTTCGCGAATTCTCTGGCAAAAGTGACACTCCCTATGATATCTAACAAAGGTTTGATAACATTGAGCTTTGTGCATCTTTCTACCTCTTTAGTAACAACTACTATCCCCGTAGCTATCATACCTCAGCGACTCCGAGGGTGTCTCCGACGATGACGACCACATAACAACTAATTAATAGAGAAATATCGACAAATTTATAGCTTATTTGGTAGGTGCTGAGGCCAAGTTTTTCTGTAGGGCGTTCTGTTTGATTATATAAGGGGATGAATCGAATGTTCATCCAAGGCCATTGAAGCCAAGCTGGCACGCTGGGAACATGTAAGGGCCAGTTCACGCTTTTAGATGCTGCGCCCTACTTAGGAGAGAGCCCTGCTCTCTTCTGCTTCCTTCAGCTCACTTGATGCCACGATTATGCTCCCTTCCGCAATCGGAAACAAGAATCCCCAATCGTAAATTCGGGATGAATATAATGTATATACAAAAATATATGTAGACTTCGCCTTGCGAGCCCCCAAAAATTCATGAAAGCGTCTCAGCGCTCTCATCTTTCTCTGCTTGGAGAATAAATACATAAATCCTTTCTTCAATTCAATATATCAATCAAGGTACCAGTCGGCGAAGCTGCACTCCATGTATTGTACTTCTGTCCAGCAGGAGTAAGACCTGTGCCATCCGCATTGATGAAACTGCCCTCCCACAAGCCGCCAAAAGCTTGGTATCCCAGCACGCTCGGGGTGTTGTCCAGATACGGTAGAAGGTCGTCTATCAATTCGCTTCCCTCATCCAGCGATGCACCCCACAGCCACCACTCGCCGATGAAAATCGGCAGGTTTTTGAGTTGCGGGTGCTTGGCTTGTATGGCGGGCACGGTGGTGTCTATGTATTCTTTTAGCGCGGAAGCATATTGCGTGGTGTTGACCTCGGAGCGTTGCGAGTAGAAATGGACGTTTATGAAGTTGAAGGTGCAGGTTGTGCATTTGCCCACGAAATTTTCGAGATAGGTGAGGCCTGTTTGGCCGCCGCCATTTGTTACGGCGGGTGTGCCGAGTTGCACGGTGCCGGCGTACGGTTGCATGTATTTTTGGTAGACCGTTGCGGCTTGTTCGGGTGTTAGGTTTGCTTGGCCGGCGTTGTCGGGTTCGTTCGATCTGTGGATGAAAGATTAGTGACTGCTTGGGTATGGGGATGAGAGCGATGGGTGGCTTACGCAAACATAGCCTTGGTGCCCCCCTCGATCAACACGGGCACGGTCGAGTCCCAGTTGTCATTGTTGAGGTTTGCATCGACCTTTATAGTTGGCACGTAATGGAAGGATTCGTTGAGCTGAGTGCCACGGATAACGTCCCAATTCGAGCCGTAGGTGGCGAAATGACTCCCAACGTAGAGATTACTCCAGCCATCTTTGGTGTTGCCATCGTAGCAAAGTCCACGCTTCCCTGGACCAGCTCCTGGGGGTTGGGGTGGGTAAGTGTCACCGGCTGGGAGGTTGCCAGTCGACCATGGTGTTGCGGAAGGTGCCGCCGCCGAGGAAATTTGGGAGGTAGGAACAGCAGCGCTTGAGGACGCGATCAGAGTGGAGTAGGCAGCATTAGCCGAAGACACTGGTGCAACGCCTCTGTTGGGGGGTAGGCTTGTACTGGAATTGCTGGCAGGCGCTGTGCCACTGCTAGCCAACCCTAAGCCAGATGGGTAGGGAGCCCCTGTTGAAGCGGATGCCGTTCCAAACGCAGACCCGGTCATGTATTGCGATGAGCCACTGGACCCAGAGACTGTTCCAGATGGAAGGTACCCTCCAGAGCCAGACATCGATGGGAATATGCCACCAGTCGCGGAAGTGGTAGCGAAGGCCTGAGAGAGAGGGACTGGGGCAATACTTGACGCTAGAAACAGCGTGCCGGTGGCGGTGGCGGTCGCCGGTGCGCCAGCAGAAGTTGCTGTCTTTTCATAGCATGAACATGCGCTGGACACCTCCCGCTTGTTCCAATGATCCAGCCATCGTGGGTGTCTTCCAGAATTGGTGAGGAATTCTGGGCAGAACTCATCTGCGTAGGTTGAGAATCGCTCTAGAGCACGTAGTTGATTGTCCTCATAGCAGATCAAAGGAGCGCCTGAGTGGCGATGTCGAGGAACATGGGCTTGTACACCAGACAGGGCGACGCTCAGCGTCAAGAGGAGAGCTGGGTTGGCGAGAGAGTACATTGTGTTTAGTGAAAGAAAGGGACTGATCTGTCTGTGACTGGTCCGGGGACTGAGGTGGACTTTTGACTTCTAGAGTCGAAATTGTAGACGAAGAGTGCAGAGATGTCTGAAAGAGTGTAACGAGCGATTGCTCAAGGAACGACTATCGTGACTGGCACGATAGCAGGAAACGAAGGTGGGATGAAAGGGAAGAGTGGTAGTCCGTGGAGGGGGAAAGGAAAGAGAGGGTATATCAACAGAACTATTCTATAGCCTACCCTTGTATCTTCGAGCAAACACTGGTCCCCGGTTGACACCAAACGCAATCTTAAGCACAGCTCTTCCCTGGATATGACAGATCTAATCAGGGCTAGAGGCAAGCCTTTGTTCGGGCGCATTTCGTCGGTGGCAGCAGCGAAGCAGGGGGAAGTTGGAATTCGAGATCCTTTGTGCCCCGCCCAAATTTCAATCCAGCAGGGGACAGACATATCAATTGTGATTGTTTGATTGTTTCTCCGCGAGTCAGCGCTTAGCTTCATGTTAGCCGCATCACGCAAGGGACTCGGAAGTCGGAGAGCTGGGAGGTCAAGAAGGTCCAGGTCGGCCTCGTCGTCGGCGACCGGTGCAAAATCGCGATGAAGATGCAGGACCGTCAGTTGCGTAGCTGGATGGCTCCTTACTCTGAGGCCTGCTCGCATGATGACTGGGCATAGGCCCGTGATGCTATCACAGTATGCAATTTCGAAGAAAATCTATTGACGAACAGGGAGCCAATCATGCACCAGTATCCAGTAGTGCTGGGAGTGTTGGCGCTACCGTCCTCGCTTGATCGAACCTTTCAACAGCCTCAATTCCCACGAGCTGGGCACGAGTGCCGTCAAAAGGGGTAATTGTCGAGATCAAAGGATGGCCTCTTCGAGCATGACCCGCGTCTTGGCAGAGATATGAAACGGTCCGTGTGCTTGCATCGGGACCATCGGAGTTCGGAGCAACTGATCGCCTAGCCTTGGCCCTCTCGTCAATTCCAACGCTAAGGTCTGCATAAAGTCACTTTGCCCTTGCATACTGTGGTAGTTGCACTTGCATTATGGAGCACACGTCAAGTCGTATCTATGTTTTGTTCCCTGCGAGCCTTTCCGGCACCAGCATGCATGTTCCAAGAAGGATAGCTGCGAGCATCAATGCGGTTGGCATGCGTTTGAGTACTAGGGTAGTAGACAGACTTTGAGCTCGCTCACTCGGCAAGGGCGATTGTACGCTGTGTACCATCAACAATGCTGATTCTCATTGATATCGAATGGCGATGACAGGAGAGAGTCGATGCATTTAAGTGAACATCGGGCCTTGAGGCTCCATTGAAGTATATATAATTCATGCGAGTGAGAGTATCGAATCCCAGATGATTGAGTAGGGTCTGGATTTCATCGTTGGTCCATCTGTTGGTGCAGCGAATCTGTCGTGGGGTATCAAAGGATGTTCCTTTGCTTAAGCATCATCTATTCCCAGAGTCTCGTGCAGATCATAGATTAAGCATAAAGTAGATCTAAAGTACTTAATTGAAACGATAACGAGACTCGGCTAATCACGGTCGCAAAGCAGTCGCGTGTCCCCATTCCCCAACGCCAACAGCTCCCAGGAGCCCAATGAACAACATCACCATCATTTACCACAATCGAGAGCTAGCTCTAGCTTGCATCTGAGCTCCGGCGTACCTTTGCTGTCACCGCACATCAGCCTCCCGTTCATGCATATCTCTGCGCTCTTCGCATCCATGGCCCTCGACAAATGAGACAGCTCGAGGAGAATGCCTCAGGCGGCCTCATGGGCGGGCACCCCGTCCATCAAAGGCTCCACAGAGTCCATACGTATGGCTTTGCTGACTTTCAGCTTGATTGGTTTGCAGTACGTGGCCCTATAGCCAAAGTCGCATCCATCCACTTACCACCGGCAACTGCAGGTTCACCTGGGGCATCGAAATGACTTGTGGGCCCTTTGCTCCGTCCACACCTTCGAAGGATAGTCGCTAAATTGACAATCTATAGATTGCACGCCCTACCTCCTTCAGCTCGGCCTGACTAAGAGTAAGACTTCGTTAGTATGGATCGCTGGACCTCTGTCAGGTATCATAATGCAGCCGGTCGTAGGCGTTCTCGCGGATAATTCAAGATCGAAATGGGGAAGACGGAGACCATTCATGGTGGGGGGAGCCGTGATAGTGGCATTGTGTCTCCTGGTGCTGGGCTGGACGGCCGAGATTGTGGGCCTTTTTGTCGCGGATTCAGACACGGTTGGTGGTCAGAACGACCAGACACCGTGGTCGTAATCTTACGAGACGTCCGCAGGCCAAATCATACACTATTGCACTGGCAGTGCTAAGTATTTACGCGGTGGACTTCGCAATAAACGCTGGTTCGTCCCTCACATCCAGCAATGGCCTGCGCAGACACTAACTCAAGATGCAGTCCAATCTTCTTGTCGGAGTTTGATAGTCGATACGTTACCCATAGCGAAACAGCAGCTCGGATCTGCCTGGGGTAGGTGATGTCAATGTATCTAATGCGGTCGAGGCGCTGATTATGAGAAGCTAGTAGAATGATTGCTATTGGCCATCTTGTCGGTTATGGTATGGGCACTGTCGACCTGGTCAAGGTCTTCGGGACTACGTTAGGCGACTCCCAATTCAAGCAATTGACCATCATTGCTGCTGCATCTTTTGTTTTCGCAATCTGCCTGACTTCGTGGGCTGTGCAAGAACGAGTCTTGATCTCTTCGAGGTATGCCCCTTTTGATAACTAATAGGTAATGTCAAGCTGCTGCTAATGTGCTGCACAGAGATGGAGAAGGCAAGTCAAGTGCCGTAAAGATGATCAGCAAAATATTGAAAACGACTATGCACCTGCCGGATCGAATACAAGCTATATGCTGGGTTCAGTTCTGGGCATGGATTGGTATCTACAGGAACATCGTCTCCTTGAGTAGCATTGGCTGATAATGTCAGGGTGGTTCCCCTTCCTCTTCTACAGTACAACCTGGGTTGGCGAAGGTACCTATTCCCCCCGAATCTATGTGATCTTGTCACCCGAAGTCGAATCTTTTTACAGGCCTACCTTTCCTCCCCTTTACCGGATAAGGCAAGATGACATTTAGAGCAAAAAAACTGACTCTACATTCGTGCTAGTGTATTTCCGCTATCACCCCGAAGCCAAAGCCTCAGAATCCAAAGACACCCTCGGCGACATTGGTCGTGTCGGATCCCTCTCTCTAGTCGTCTTCTCCATCATCACCTTCGCCAGCTCCGTCCTCCTCCCATTCGTCGTCCAATCTCCGACCAAAGACCGCCGCCGCTTCACCCCCCGCGGACCCCCCAAACTCACTCCTCTACTAGAAATCATAGACAGATACAAACCCGATCTCCTCACCGCCTGGCAATGGAGCCACCTCATCTTCGCCGGCGCAATGTGTCTCGCCCCCTTCGTCCGCTCCCTACAAATGGCTGCCATCATCGTCTCCATCTGCGGCGTCCCCTGGGCCCTCGCCTGCTGGGCCCCCTTCGCCTTCATGGGCATCGAGATCAACCGCCTCACCACCCCCTCCACCATGCTCGCAAACGGCTCCTCCTACCGCCGTCTCTCGAACCCGTCAACGGACGACTTCGCTTCCCCCACCCCCTCGCCCACGCTCCTGCGTCTCAACCACCTCGATCGCGATCTGGATGACTCCCCTGCCGCCGACAGCTCCACGGGCGAAACGGCGGGTATCTATTTGGGCATTCTCAACCTCTTCACCACGCTGCCGCAGTTCGTCGGTACGTTTATCAGTATGATTGTTTTTTCGCTCTTGGAGCCTGGCAAGAGCCCGGAGCTGCATGAGGATGGGAGCGAGGAGGATGTGGCCAAGGCGGCGGATGGGCCGAATGCCATCGCGGTGTGTTTGTTCATTGGCGCGTTGAGTGCCGCGGGCGCTGCTTATGCTACGCAGAGGATGAAGGCGGCTACTAGAGAGGGTTATAGATGAGTATTTTTTTGGATGAAGTGGATGCTGTGATGGTGGGAGTTATGTGTATGACTATAGATTTCATAAGGTGTTCATCTTGGGGGGAATGGTTTGCGAAGATACCAATAGAATTGTTAGCCTGTGGTTTTACTTTGCGATTGACATGGATCGTGATGGAATATTTGAAGTACTTTAGTGAATCTATCTTGCTCTTGCAAGAAGCTCAGACATCTAATCTGGCGCTTTATAAACGCCCTTTCCTCTTCCTCACCTCTAATTCCTTCTCGCTCTCCTCCTCATCTTCCTCTCCCTCTATACCATCTTCGTCACCTCTACATGCTCCACCTCGCTCCCCTCACTCATTCCACCTTCAACCTCTCGAACTGACCGACACTAGCCTCAAGCAAATCCTCCTCCGCCCTCTTATCCATCAACTTCCTCCTCTCCACCTCCTGCGCCTCCTTTGCCATCTTCCCGAAATTCTGCCCCTCGACCATCTTCCTCTGCTTCTTAACCGCCTCACTCACTTTCGCCAGCCTGGTCTTCGTCTTCTCAATCTCCGCATCAATATCTATGCGTCCTTTAACCAAGAGATAGACAGCTGCGGACGCCCCGATGGATTGGGCGACGCAGCCGTTAGGCTTCTGGTCCACCGAGCTTATGATCTTGATCGTTCCCGTCGTCATGGCTTTTCCGCCAAGGGTCTTGATGGAGGGGAGTTGGGCTTCACAGGTCTTCGAAGCTGTGCTGTTGGAGGGTTGGATGTAGATTGTTGCGGATTCGAGGATGGCGTATTGGGCTGCTAGAGAACGGATGGCTTTTGACAGCGCGAGGATCAGCTCGTAAGCTTTTTCTGCCTCGGGGTCGTGAAGAGATTCGCTGTGTTGGGGATATGCGGCCAGGCAGATCGAAGGGGTGGAATCTTCTGGGCGGCGCGGCAGGCGTTGCCAGAGCTCTTCGCTGATGAATGGCATGAATGGGTGGATCATGGTCAAGCCGCCTTCCAGAGCTGTGTACAAAGTCTGCTTCGCCGATTCTTGCTCTGCGGGTGTGCCGTCTTGGATGATTGACTTTGAATTTTCTATGTAGACGTCGCACAGATGACTGTACCAGTACTCGTATGCAATCTTTGTCGACGTGGAAAACTCGCGGGCGGCAAGAGCGGCGTTGATTTCCGAGGCAGCGGTGGTGAACTTGTGTAAAATCCAAAGTTCAGCAAGGGACTCATTGCCTGTGCTTGTGGGTTGCTTATTAGGTGTGAAGTCTTTGTCTAATTTCCCCAGGACAAACTTAGTTGCCTGGTATATTTTGTTACAGAATTTACGGTAGCCGTGCATCTGGTGAATGTCGAAGTTGATATCACCGCCTCCAGTCGTATAATTGATTAAAGAGAATCTCAAGGCGTCAGCTCCACATTCAGGTATGCCATTAGGGAAAGCCGACTTCTGAAATCTCGTTGCTGTAGCGATCTCTTTGGGGTCTAAGTTGCCTTGCTTCAGTTTCTCCTGAAGCTTCTCTAACGTGACGCCCCCTGTAACATCCAGGGGGTCAATGACGTTACCCAACGACTTGGACATCTTTCTTCCCTCCGAGTCCCGAATAAGGGAATGGCAGTAGACTTCCCGGAAGGGGATCTGTCCTGTCATCTTGATACCAAGCATGATCATTCGGGCGACCCAAAAGAACAAGATGTCCCAACCTGTCTCCATGACACTCGTAGGGTAGAGCTTTTGATAATCCTGGGATTTCGCGTTGGGCCAGCCTAGGGTCGCGAACGGCCAAAGCCCAGAGGAGAACCAAGTGTCCAGAACATCTTCGTCTCTTCTCAACTTGAATCGCTTGTCTGGATGCTTGGCTTGGGCCTTTTTCATTGCTGCTTCCTCAGTCCTCCCAGTGACCCACCGTGCGCCGTCTGCATCATCTCCAGGGTCGCCATCGATATCGATAAAGTATGCTGGAGCTTGGTGACCCCACCAAAGCTGTCTTGAAAGACACCAATCTTGGATGTTCTCCATCCATCTGAAGTAATCAGCTTCTGACTTCTCCGGTTTAATGGTGATCTCGCCATCTCTGACGGCCTTGATGGCGGCATCTGCCAATCCTCCCTTCATCTTCAACCACCATTGGGGCTTCATGATCGGCTCGATGATATCCTTTGTTTTTGAGCACAGGGGAATACTCATAGGGTTGGGTTCCTGCTTGATATAAAGGCCTTTTGATTTGAGAGCTTCGAGGACCTTATATCGCGCATCAAATCGTTTGGTACCCTCGAAATCTCCTGTGTTGTGGTTCATCAAGCCAGTGTCGGTGAGGATGTTGACGAATTCCAAGCCATGTGCTTGGCCAATCTTGAAGTCGTTCGGGTCGTGAGCCGGAGTCATTTTTACCGCGCCCGTACCGAACTCCCTGTCAACATACTCATCCGTAAAGATGGGTAATCTGCGTTTGACGAAAGGATGTATTGCGTATTTGCCGATTAGATGTGTGTACCGCTGGTCCTTAGGATGAACGGCGATGCCACTATCACCCAACATAGTTTCAGGACGTGTGGTGGCAACCTCGATCCTCTCACTAGTTTCCTCGATCTCGTACTGGAAATGGGTTAGGATACCAAACTCGATTTTCTTGTCATATCCGGGGACATCGAGCATCGTTCGTCCCGTTATGTCTTGATTGTCTACTTCCAGATTGGAGAGAGACGTGTTGAGCTGGGTGCACCAGTTGACTAGGCGGTTGGAACGATAGATTAATCCTTCTTCGTGAAGAGTGCAGAAAGTCTCTGTGACAGCAGCACTGAATGTTGGATTCAAAGTGAAAGCTTCTCTTGACCAGTCGAACGATCCTCCCATTCGCCTCAGAACATTGTTGATTTTCGTGCGGTATTCCTCCTTCCACTCCCAGATCGTCTCAGTCATCTTCAGCCTGCCAAGATCGTGTCTTGTCTTTCTTTCCCGCTTCCATAACATTTTCTCTACTACACTTTGTGTGGAGATGCCAGCATGGTCGCAGCCATGCAGCAAGAGTGTGGTCAGTCCCCGCATTCTGTTCCATCTTATCAAAGTATCCTGCAAGGCGGTGGTGAGGGCGTGGCCCAAGTGCAAAGCGCCTGTGACGTTAGGCGGAGGTTCGGGGATCACAAAGTAGCCCGCATCTTTCGTATTGCCATCAGGTCTGAATTCAGGCTTGAAGAAGCCCTCCCTCTCCCACCAGGCGTACCATCCACTCTCGACGGCTGTGGGAATGTACGCCTGGTTTATCGGGTCATCTAGCGGCGAGAGGCATTTTTTCTTTCCAGAACCGATTTCCCAAGTAAGAGCTGGTAAAGATTCTGCTATAGAAGCGGCGACCTTAGCTTTCTTCTCCTTCGTCTTTGACTCCGTAGGCGTATTGGCTATATTCGCCTTCTTTGCGTCAAACTGCCGCTGCTTTTCAGCCTTCTTTCGCTCCTTTTCGAGCTCTTTCGAGCTCTTCATAATTGCTCGTGATGTGTACAAAGCGATTAAGACTGAGGAGGTCGAGAAGTGAGAGTAGGAGGTAGGATGAAGTACCCGAAAGGGCAGGTATCGGAGCAAACTTCCTTGGAGTCACATCACATTTGCTGTCGGAATACGTCTCGAGATAAGCTAGCCAATGTAAAGTATAAGAGGAGAGCTTTTGGCCTGTAGGCTTTTTTCCAGCACGATGCTAGCGCGCGGAATTCGCCGTGGACAGTCGTAACTTCGTGTTGGTCGAGGCGAATCCCCTGAATTTAGCATTTATATTCGTTGTATGTCGTATCTTTCGGGGATCATAAAGGACTGTGTGAGTCGAAAATTTGGAGATCGATGTACTTATGTTTGTTCGAATACAAAATAAAAGCGCGCGTATTCAATGCCTTGGTGATGAGTCACACCTTCGGGAGCTAACATTTCTAGGTTTAACGCTCACATCATCTAAGCCTGTGAAGGCTAGTCCAGCATTTTGAACCTCAAAAGATTAGCTCCCGAAGGCGTGACATCTTACCGAAGCATGGGATAGTGGGGTAGGGAATATATTGTTGTGGGGCTTCTGCCAATGTTCTCCATGTTGGTACGGCGTGATCCGAAGATATTTGTATGGTATCCATTGAGGACTGGAGCTTGATCAGCGGGTTCTCCATGAAAGGAGTAATTGCCAATTCTCTTTTGCCCGTGCCAGTGTGTATCAGTCTCAGCCTCCACATCGTTTGAGCGCGCAAGAGCGCAGGTCTGTAAGGTCACAGAGTGCTGAGGAGTCTGGGCTACAGGGACGTGAAAGTGGTATCACAGCCAGGGAAAACTCGAAACGACTTCCCGGAAGTCTTTGCAGCGCCTATCTCGTACCAAGGTTCATTCGCTCACAGCGGGATATGCGCTTTCTCCAGAAGAGATCCTCATCAAATCTACAATTTTTCCTAATGTTATTCATCCCTTACCAAAGAAGGAATATTTTTAGCTTTGAGCGAATGTCATCTACTGAAGGTCGAAGGACGTGGAGGACGTAGGTCGTTAAACTTTCAGGCTTTAAATTGCAGGAGTAGCACAGTGGAAGCATGCTTGGTAATATATTCAGTTGGCGCTATGCAATGCTTTCGGATCACCCACGGTACCTCTCCGATCGACGAGTCAGGTAATGCAGCCAATGATTAGCACCTCATTCTCAAGGTGGTAAGCAAAGTACCTAGAATGTGCCAAAGAATAATGCCGTGGTATCATACGTCGTAGAAGATATGTTTCATGAGTACGTTCTGCACTTGAAATTTGCAGCCCTTAGGTAACGCGCTCACGGGTGGAGATCGTCAGAAGTGAGAGACGTTCTATCTTACTAGGGTAGTTTGGGTGTGACGGGGGATCTGGATGTGGTATCAGGTTCGTGGTAGAGATTCACTATGTTGAATTTGTCATGATACGGAAGAGGCGTGATTCTGTGCAGCAGCTCTGACTGGGCTGAAGTACGGATGGGCCATTGCTTCCTTGGCTGTATATCGCTCCTGGGAGTTATCGTCAGATCTCGGGGCGCTCATGAATTACACATATTAAGGGAAGACATACCTGGTGATCATATCGGAGTAAGTGATCAAGGAAGTCGATTGCATCGCTGCTAACAAATCTTTGATTTTCCGCATTCACAAAGCCATTCCAACTTTTCTTTGGAAACCTTCCCAGTATATCATCATACTGGGTGTCAAGGTCGATGTCGTACTTGTCCAGATACTCAAACAAATCGTCAGTTCCTAAGACCTTGGCGATCTTCACGAGCTGATCTGAATTGCTATTACCATGGAAGAAGGGCTCTTTCCGGAAGATCATAGAAGCGAACATGGCGCCCAAAGACCACATATCCAGCGAGTAATCGTATTCTTGGAAGTCAACGAGCAGTTCCGGGCCTTTGAAGTACCTCGATGCTACCCTAACATTATATTCTGTGCCCTGATGATAGAATTCCGCTAGTCCCCAATCGATGAGTCTCAGCTACCGAGTGCCGAGGTCAGTATGCGTTCACGAGCCGTACGTCCAGAACATACCTTTCGCTTCTCATGATCTATCATAACATTATGCGGCTTCACATCTCTGTGCATGATTCCTTTGCTGTGACAGAAATCTAATGCCTGTCTACGTCAACCAAGCTTGCGGCTCTCGGGATACTTTTACAATTACCTTGAGTAACTCGAAAATGTAGTATCGCACATCGTAGTCCACAAATTTTGGGTACAAGCTTCGAAAGTCGGTGTTGTTGACATACTCGAATATCAATGAAGGCGTCTTGCTCTGGCTATCTCTCACAACATCCAGCAGCGCAACTACGTTCGGTCCCCCAGACAAATTCTGTAGAATTTTGATCTCTCGCTTTATCTTCTTCTTCTTTACCGGCTTCAGGACCTTGATGACGCATTTCTGGTAGTTGACAATATTTATGCCTTCAAAGACCTCAGAGTATTTCCCTCGACCTGCGCATAATCAGTACTCGTCCCGTGACGGCGCTCGCTCAATAACGTAAGACTCACCTATTTTTCTAACCACTTCATAATTTTCCAGGACTCCCCACGTTATGTTTACGCTGTCGTACTCCCAGTAGGACTTTGGCATGTGCTGATTGACATCGGCATACACACGAGCCATACTTGCGACGCCTCACTGGGGAGGGCCCCCCGTAAGAGATGTGCGACAGAAACACTATCGCGAGATGCTGGTCAATATCAATTACTGATAGGGCGACTTGAGCGGAGCAGGCTGAGGGTCGTGTGATGGTGGGTTGCTCGTTTTCAAAGCCTCACTGCCTCAGGATGATATCGCGGCAGCCGCGCTTTAGTTCGCTTGTTTTTGGTGGCTTGGCTGTGGCTCTGGTTTTTACTACAGAACTACCCCTCGTACGCCATGAGCATGAAACGGTTCAGTCTTCAACGCCGCCAAATTGCACAGGCCCGGGACTTCTCCCAAGTTGAAAGAGTCACGGGGGTGAGGGAAGATCAAGCATGTACTATGATCTTAATGTCTCATATATTGCCAATCAGGCAGAGTTACAGCGAACACTTGCCTTCCTGGCCGAATGTCAGTTATTGTTGGTTACTGAAGCTGAGCAAGGGCGCTAACGCTCACAGTGGGCTACGATACTGTCGCATTAGACGTCAGCGTCTCTGGAAAAGAAATTCCCCATCAAATACCCTCACCACTTGCCTTCAACACTCATCCTCGCCTACGTATCCTCCGACGCTGTACGCTCAATCTTTCAGACCCTTCGCAAAATCATCGATTATCTTCCCTTGCCTCAGCATGCGATATACTCGCCCTTCGTCCTACCACCGAGAAAACTCTGCTCCAAGCCTGCCAAGCTCTCGAATGCGACCTCATCTCTCTCGACCTGAGCACGCGCTTTCCGTTCTATTTCAAGCACACGATGCTTTCAAGCGCTCTGCAAAGGGGCATCAAATTTGAGCTTTGCTACGCGTCTGGGTTGTTAAACAATGACGGGGGCGCCTCAAGGCGGAACCTGATAAGCAATGCCACGCAATTGATACGGGCCACAAGAGGAAGGGGGCTTGTCATCAGTAGTCAGGCCAAACGGGCGCTGGGTTGCAGGGGCCCGGCTGATGTCGTCAACATGGCTGTTGTTTGGGGTCTGGGACAGGAAAGAGGCAAGGAAGCCATCTGCAGGGAAGCGAGAAGTGTGGTGGTGCAGGCGCAAATGAAGAGGAGCAGCTTTCGAGGGGTGATTGACGTGGTCTATGGCGGCGAAAAGCCCGAAAGGCCTGTAATTGAAGAGAAGAGTGCGAAAGGACAGCCAGTAAATGGAAAGAGGAAGGCTGCCGCCATTGAAGAACAAGCCATCGAGGAAAATGTATCGCCCAAACCGATATCTAAAAGGGAGCAGAGAAGACGAGCTAACAAGGCGAGGGCTGAGAATGGCAAAGCCCAGGAAAGTAAGCCCGGAAACAGCTTGGAAAGATTAGCACCGTTAGAGAATGCTATCACTCCACCATTACCTGCCACTGGAGATGCTAGCTGAATGTCCTACTCTCTAAGTGCTACTTCCCATTCAATATGTTCGCCAAGTCTTGAGCTTGCCACAATTTTGCATGGGTCAATTCCATTTCTTGCCGTCGTTTGCCGTACATATGCTTACGTGTGTGCCGTCAACAGCTGCTGGAATTCGCGAGGTGTCGAGGGAGGGGAGTTAGATGGGCTAAGTATTTCTCTGATGAAGCCCCATCTTTCGCTCGAAAAGTCGTGACGGGCAGGGCGTGAAGGGTAAGGTTACCCCAATGGCTTCGGGAGAGAGACAGTTCCTATTGCTAGTTCACTAGATCGCATTCACTGGCACAGATAGACGTAAAGTAATTTAGGCTTAAAGTGATCTGCAAGTTTGACAGATCGCGCTAAAATCAGGGTCTAAAGTCAGATCCAGGACGTCACTATCGGTGTCGAAAAGTCCGACTGTCGTAGCGAGCTGATACTAGCACGACTGAGAATACGCACTACGGGAAGCGCCTTATCTACAACTAATGAAGCTTTGAGATTGTTGGCTCAGTGGACTGTATGAACATGTTGTGCACATAAAGCCAGGATAGCCCACCGCATTCCGACGAAAGCATCCTTCTGCTTTACCTCTCATCCCTCACTATGGCAGAAGTCCACGCGTTAGACGATTATTATCTTGCCATTACACTGCTCATAACGATCGCATACCAGCTCTTCTTCTTCTCCATCGCTTTCTCTCTCAAATTCGATAAGCTTACAGGTATGTAGCACCTTGTGTGGTGGACAACATCTTGTTAACTCCAAATGCCAGACTTTGCTGGTGGAACCAACTTCGTCGTACTTGCAATCATAACTCTCGCATTCTCCGGTCATCACAATGCACGACAGATCGTCGACTCTTTGTTCATCATGGTATGGGGAGCCCGTCTCTCAGGGTTCCTCCTCTTCCGAATCATCAAGACCGGCAAGGACGATCGCTTCGATGATAAGCGCGACAAATTCTTCCCTTTCTTGGGCTTCTGGGTATTCCAGATGTTATGGGTCTGGACTGTTTCGCTGCCTGTAACGCTGCTCAACTCGCCGAATGTCACAATGTATCATCAGCCCAAGTTCGGTACTGGAAGAGATGTTGCAGGCGTGATCCTCTTTGCAATCGGCTTCTTCATGGAGAGCGTCTCCGACGTGCAAAAGTACATCTTTAGGAGCAAACCGGAGAATAAGGGGAAGGTCTGTGACGTTGGGCTTTTCGTCTGGACTAGACACCCGAATTACTTCGGGGAGATCATCATTCAATTCTGTAAGCTGAACGTTTCCCATGAGGATATCTTGTGCTGACATTCCCAGCGATTTACATGATTGCTGTGTCGCCAGCGGCAGATGGATATGTGCACGGGGGAGCATATCGTGCTCTCTATGCTTCGATCCTGGGACCTTTCTTCCTTACTATTCTCCTCATGTTTGTTTCTGGTCTTCCACTGCAGGAACGACCGGGAGCCAAAAAGCGCTATGAGAGTGGCAACCACTGGGATTCTTACTCCAAATACAGCAAGCGCACAAGCATTCTGATACCCTTCCCTCCCCAGCTCTATGTGCGGATGCCTATTATTCTGAAGAGAACTATCTTCCTGGAGTTTCCGTTATACGTATTTGACCCTGCAAAACACGCAGATCAGGACAAAGTTAGAGAACGGGAGGCCGAAGAAGGCGCTCCTGGATCGGACGCAGATCATAATAACGACAGGTAGAATTGGGTGTTATGCATGAGCATTAGCGGTTCCTCCTCAGTTTGGTTAGGGTTGGGGCTAGGAGTAGGTGGGCTGTACTACGCGATCGATAGTCCTCATACTTTTCTCAAATATATGCAACCGATCTACTGCTACCGACGGGCTGTTTGGCTGTGTACAAGATATGTTCTCGTTCTCCTGACTTTTTAAGGTGGAGCCGGCTCTATTCCGCTTTATCTAGCGTGCTTTTTCGGGGCAACTATCGCGGATTTGGTGGAGGTTCTACGTTACCTTCAACTTTCCCTGGTAAATTCATATTCACTCCACAACGGTACCGAGCTTTTATGGTGGCAGGAACACACCAGGAAGCCTGAGTCAACTCGTCCCACTCAGTCGGGTTAGCATATAGCCCTGTGTGCACATCAGCATCGACCTTCACCCCGTGGAGCCTAACCTTTGGGCAGTAAAGCAAGCCAACTGTCTATTTGCACTAATAAAGCTGGGACAAATATGATGCTGCTTTCATAGATTTCAATTCCAGAGAGCTCGGAAACGAGATGCTTTGATCCATGAAGGGATAGCAGGCAAACACACAATCACCCGTCGGCAATATCATCCACCGTGTAGTACCGGGGCCCCCAGATATCGCTGTCACTTCACCTTCCCAGAGCAACCATGGACACAAAAGAAGTCATTGAGAAATCCAAAGCGCTTCAGAAAGCTACGGCAGCAGAAGCTGCACCCGACAACATTATTCGTATCCTCAACGACCTCAAGACAGGAGTCAAACCCGACGAAGACCTCCTTCGCTCGACCAAGATCGGTGTCATTGTGAACCGCTCCAAACAGCACAAAGACCCTGCGGTCGCCCGCCTAGCCAGCGATATCGTGAAGAAATGGCGCGACGATGTTTCGAAGGCCAAAGGAAGCAGTCCTTCTGGTAAAAAGAGCCCGAACGGAACAGCGTCGCCCGTCCCCGCCAACACCTCAAATGGAAATGCAAAGCCTAAGCTCAATGTTCCGCCCGCCGAGCGAGATTGGAAGAAGGACAAAGTGGATGTCGCCCGCACGAACCAAGCTACACGTGATGGCTGCATCGGCCTGATCTATAACGGTCTCTGCTTCATGTCTACAGCAGCTCCCGCGGAGATCCTAGAGAAGGCAACAGCGGTGGAAGCGGCAGGCTTTACCAAGCTAGGGCCCGAGACGAATCCAGGCTACAGCTCGAAGATGCGCAGCTTGTTCATGAACCTCAAGAGTAAAACCAATGCACAGCTGAGGGAGAGGGTTCTTGATGGGGAAATCGCACCCGAGCGCTTTGTGGTGATGAGTGCTGATGAGCTGAAGAGCCCGGAGTTGCTGAAGGAAGTGACGGAACTGCAAAAGCAGAATATGAAGGACGCTCAGATGCCGATGAAGGAAAGGCCTGTTTCCAGCACGTTGCGATGCTCAAATCCAAAATGCAGGAACAGGCCGACTGTGGCGTACGATCAGGTGAGTCCTATTATCGCGATATGTATCGTTCATGCTAATCGATATGCAGGCTCAAACACGAAGCGCCGATGAACCCATGACTACATTCTGCGTAAGGAATTTCTCCTTCTTGAACATGATCTCTACTGACAATAAATCAAGGAGTGCCAAAGCTGCGGGAAACGTTGGAAGTTCAGCGGTTAGAGGAAGCAAATCTTTGAATGGAGGCATTTAGCATGTTCAAGATTGGCGTTTAAAGGATGGAATACCCGAAGAGATGGTCCTTCTATGGATGAGTGGGACTGTGGCGATGCATTTCAGATACCAGTATGATGCAATGAAAACGTTAGCTTCCTAGTCCTGAAGATGCATCATCTTCACGAATTGGAACTCGAAAACCGCATCTCTCTTTTCAATATTAGAAGCATGTTGGGGCCATGGGCCAGTCCCAGGCAAAGCATGTACGGGGATTTTGCCCTCAAGGACTGCATGTCCTTCGTTGGGGTTGGGTATCATTTCATACAATAGGTGATTTGCTTCCATGGCTGGGCGATACATGGGCAATCCGCCCCCAAAGCTACATCTTTGTGTTCCCCAATGCACAAAATAAGAATCATGGCCAAGGCCCATCGCCTCTCAAGTAGAAATCATGACCGAGGAATTCTTATACCAGCTCAGCATAGGATTCTCTCCACTCTTCGTCGCGCTATCCTCCACATAAGCCCAGCGCTTCAAAAACTCCTCGTGCAACATCACCCGCGTCAATTTGCCCGTGATGGCGCGGTAGATATCTTCGATGACGGAGAAGTCTGTTGGGAAGAGAATGTCGAAGTAGCCTTGTTGAACCTACCCGGCGCTTGCATCAGCAGAGTGTCCGGGCCATGACAAATATGCTTGGACTGGAACTTACAAGTGGCGTGCTAACGGGCACAGTCCTCCGCTGGTATCTCGTCTGCACAACAGGTGCGTTGAACCCTTTTACGGCGTCAGGTAAAGCATGGAAGTCACTAGTCAACAGCTGATGATGCGGAAAGTACTCTCTCAGGATATCAAAGAACTGCATCAGCCTCGTAGGTATGTATTCCGGCACAGTCAGGTTCGGCGCGAACGGTAGTCTCGATTTAAATCTCCGGATGAATCGCGGTTCTCGAAGGGGATGGTCGAAAGGTCTGGAGCAAGCTGCGTGTCGCACCCTGAGAAAGCGGGCAGCGACAGGGTCAATGTTCTTGGAGTAGAATTCGAAAAAGTCGCCGGAGTTATCGATGAGAATGGTGCCTTGAAGAGGCTCTTCCGTGAAAGGATCGTAGCGGATAGTGTCGTGGGCGAGATTGTCGAAGACTTCCAAGGCGAGGAAATAGCAGGGTGCGGGAACGAATGTGTCCCAGGTGAAAATGGAGCGATTGATGATTTCCACATGATCTGCGTGCCCGCGTGCAGAGGCGGACTTGGTGAATTGCGAGGTTTGGAGAGAGGCGAGTGCGGAGGATATTTCTATAACTTTGAATTTTGTTCGAGCGTAGACGTCTGGTTCGAAATCACGGATGTAATCCAACATGTTCAGCATTAGCGTTCCATTTCCAGCGCCTAATTCATATATTATAAGATCGTGTGACGGATAATTAGAGAGTTTATAGTTCGTAACCAGATACCGCGCGATAGCCTCCCCATAGTAAGGACGGAAGAGTTCGGTAGGTGTGTGCCATAACTGCCTACTTTCGTTTAGGACTTCAGCATCTAATGCGTCCTCGAAGTCGGTGTATCGTTCTCCCAATTGTTTGTGGAACTCCGGCTCATTGGCCATGCTATTGAAATCGAAGGGTTGGCCAGGGCTGAAGATGACGACTTGTTTGGGGAAGTAGCCATAGTGTGGATTGTAAAGACTATCTGACAGTAGCTTCAGTACAATCCTAGGCCTCAAATTAAGCAACATCTACCTTCTATAAAGTCGCGTGCCAGCATCTTCACTCTTTTAGGTCTTTCTCTTCTACTTCGCAGAGCATCCGCGGTGACCATTGGGTATCTTTCATAGTCTCGAAGCTTATCAGGTGGAAAGAGATCCGTCCGCTGCTGCCATTCGCTCGTTGCGCCGCTGTCCTCCTCCGTGTCGTCGGAGCTTCGATAATATCTTCGGGCTGAGACTGTGGGGGGAGGACGACGATGGAAAGAAGGATGGAAACGCAGTCTTGAGCATGTCTGGTGGGATAGCAGACGCCTAAAGACCTGAGCTATGAGCGGTGAGTCCATAATGCCACTCGCCGTCGTCTCCACAATGCCGTCGGAAAACCTCAGGCGAAGTTGGAGAGGAGCGCGGTTGTTGCCGCGCTTCTCTTTGGCAGCTTCACTTCGCCGCATTCGGATTCGTCAATCGTTGCTTACTGTATATACTAATGCATCCTGCAGCTCTCAGTCGGAGATCACTCTAGTATGGTAGCCCAATATTTCATGGAGGTATTTATTGTCATGCAATGGAAAATCGCCCAAAGCTCTATGCGACAACTGCTTTCCTAGCTGGTATCATCCTCACCCTAGGCTTCAAAGATTTCTATCCGGACCTTGAATTCCAGTTTTGGAAGAGACGTAACGCGAACAGGACGCTCGCAGGCGCTGGCCTAGTTGATGATGAGCACATCAATTTAGAGGATCATGAAAGGGATACTAGTGCTAGTATCATTGCTAAGGAATTGCCAGAAGGTATAGAGGCATGCATTGGAAATACTCCTTTATTCAGAATCAAGTCTTTGTCTGAGGAGACTGGATGCGAGATACTAGCTAAAGCCGAGGTAATACGCAGCTGGTTTTTGAATAATGCAATGGTTGCCTAACACCCTTGAGTAGTTTCTTAATGGTGGTGGAGGTAGTCCAAAAGATAGAGTAGCCTTGAGTATTATCAATCTGGCAAGTTTGTTTTCCCTATTAGCCATGTACAATCTCTGAGACCAGATATAGGCAGAAGAACAGGGCCTGTTGAGACCACATTCTAGAGATACTATCTATGAAGGCACCGTAGGCTCCACGGGAATATCCCTTGCCACAGTATGCAGAGCCAGGGGATATCTAGCGTATATGTAAGCAACGCCTTGCTCATAGGAAACATTGATCTCTCGTGTAGTGATTCCATGTTGATTTACATCTAGCTGTATGCCTTCCGACCAAGCCACTGAAAAGTCTGATCTTCTCGTCAAGCTCGGTGCAGTCGTCGAACGAGTTCCACCAGCACCAATTGTCGATCCAATGCACTTCGTAAACCGTGCTCGTAACCTCGCTGCAGCACATACCGCGGATCCTGACCGTCCAGGCCGGGGCTATTTCGCAGATCAGTTCGAGAACGAAGCTAATTGGCAAGCGCACTATGATGGCACCGGCCCCGAGATTTTTCGTCAATGCGGCGGGAAGGTGGACGCCTTTGTTACTGGTGCTGGAACCGGTGGAACCATCGCTGGCGTTGCTCGATATCTGAAACCTAGACTGCCAGATGTCAAGATCATTTTGTCCGATCCTCAAGGGAGTGGACTGTACAATCGTATCAAGTACGGTGTGATGTTCGACACGAAGGAGAAGGAAGGAACGAGGAGGAGATCGCAAGTTGACACAATAATTGAAGGGATCGGAATCAATAGGGTTACTGCAAACTTTGAGGCTGGAAGAGAGCTGATAGACGATGCTATCAAAGTAGAAGATGAACAAGCGGTAGCAATGGCGAGATGGCTTGTGGAGAAAGACGGAATCTTTGTGGGAAGTAGTAGCGCTGTCAACTGTCAGTCAACCTCCTATTCGAACAATAAAAAGAGCTAACAAAAGAAAGGCGTTGCTGCAGTCAAGACTGCACAACAGCTTGGACCAGGCCATAGAATCGTCACTATTCTCTGCGATTCAGGGACAAGACATTTATCGAAGTTTTGGGCAAAAGCAGGAAGCATTGGGGGTAAGACAGACAGTAAATTAGTAGACATCATCAAGCCATGACATGAGGCTGACGGCAGCCACTAAGAATGGGTATCTCGCATCTATATGCCAACAGTGACACCAAATCTATATACCTACCAGGATAGCCAAGATGACCGAACCAAGATTTTCCTTGTACTTGAGTACTTTCCCTCAGCGTGGCTTTGCATAATTGCAATAGCCCGGCATCAAACGACTGTTGATTTCGATTGTCCCTCAATCGTTTGTGCGGCAAAAGTGGAGCAATGATTTCAAGTACCAAGAAATCCTTATCAAGCGATCGTTACCGAGTCACGCTTCAGCACGTTCTACGTGCCAGATATTTTTGATCTACGTACGCTCTTGGTGTGGAACAAATGCTGGGCGGACAGGGACCACAAGTTCAATCATTGCAACGAATCCAAGTATAAGTCCTGGTCTTTGGACTCCCCCACTGATACCGATAATCTCGTCGAAATAGAACAATGCGGTTGTGATGTCCAAGGCTCTGCCATGTAGCTTGAAATCGGGGTTTTCGGTTCAGGGAATTGCATCGCAGAAACAGCATTCTTACTGTGCTCCCACTGCGTATCTTGACCGCCAAGGCCAGACAATATATAATTTTGACATTCTTCTGACACATCATTGGAAGGATAACTCGTCTTCGCCGCAGTCAAGCATATCAGAAGAAAGTAAGGACAAGGAGTGATCCACAGTAGTCTGAGTGACTTTTGAATCCCACTTCTTAAAAGCCTGGCGAGTCAGAGGTGTGACGGCTTTTGAACGCTGTAGAAGAGTGACAGGAGTAGTGGCTAATGTTACAACTGATCTCTTTGGTCGTAAAGCCACTATAGAGAGCTCGTCGTCGAGTTCAGAACCAGGAACGTCAACATTAGCAAGTGGCTCGTTGCTAGGCTGTACTGAGATTCGACGAGCTAAAGGCGATGTCTTTTTCGAAGACAGGGCATTGATCAATGTTTGATCAGCATTCTCATTGTTCACAACTATTGGTGACGAAAACTCGGGCTGTGAGTCCGGTATCTCGACGTCGTGCACGACTTCACTGTTGAGCGGCGCTTCGCTAGACGGACTAAAGCCTCTATCAGGCTCACATGACACTGGCATGACCATATTCTGCTGGCTTTGCGTATCTTTAGGGGTGGGTAAGACCAGAGTCTCCTCCTCAAGACCTAGTTTGGTGGGAGTCGTCCGTTCGCGGACCTCGTACGATTTAAGCCTGGGTATGAGGACTTGCACGACATGTTCCACCCCCGACAGCGTAGCGAGTGGAACACATTTCGGCTTTTTAGCTCCGCCTAGATTAACAGGACTAGACAGCGAATGCGTAATCTCTTGCGTAGGCATTACTGAAGGGACTGGAATTGACCCTCCTTGCTGGATCAATGCAGGAGCAGCAGGAGGCTTATCTTTCGGCTGTGCAGGCACTACAACCGCAATCTCTGGCCTATGCGCATCTGAAGAACCGAGAATCACAAAGGCATCAGCTACATTATCCGAGACGGGCTCACATTCAATGTCTTGTCCACTAGACTCAGCTTGCGACAGAGGGCCACCTTCTGGGTCGATGACAAGGCCGTAACCGACCATCTGATCGGTGCATACTCTCCTGCGCGAAGCTGCATCATCCTCAACCTCTTGTGAGGCGGTGACATGTGCGTACTTCGCGATCTGATCGACGCATACACTTCTACGCATAGCTGCGTCATCCTCAGTCCGATGTGGATACCTAGACGGAGGAGGTGCTGCATCATGAAGTTGTGGATGGTTTAGAATAGACGGATCTCGAGTTCCTTGTACGTATACACCAGCCTCAGCATGGCCGGAATTATTGTCAGGGCTACCAACGGGTATCGGAGGAGGGCTGGCTTGAACAGTTTGGTCAATTTGGTCAATATGGCTATCTGCGGGACATTGAACACGCAATCCGCGCTGCATTTCCTCCAGGAGGTATGGAGCATTCGTAATGGTGGGAGAAACGTTTCTACTCAAGCCCCGGTCGGATTTGCTGTAATCGCCCGACGACCAAAATGTGTCTACGGGCTGAGAGCGAGGTTCCAAATAACCATCGACGGATTCTTGGACGATACTGCTCAATTCGGAAGCAAACGTCATGGTCAGGTGATCGGAGGGGATATCAGCCTCAAAACTTTGCTGTCGCTGGTGAAAAGACTGCTCCGCATTTTGATGGTCCTCCTTACCGATCGGCCGTGCATGACACGGAGCTGTGGGAGATGTTGGCGTTGGCTCTCGTCGGACCCCCTTATTAAAAATTCGACTCGCCTTGCCGCAATTGACCATCTGCGTCCATTTGGATGCAATAGCTCTCCATGATCGTTCTGGAAAATAGCCGTCCATTTTTCTAGAGGACAGAGTTGTAGTTTCTTTGAGATGGCGTAGAAGATCCTGTTCTTCCTTTGTCCATGGTGGGTTCGTTTTGTCACTTCTAGAACGGCTGGAATCTCCATGCTTCACTCCAGAACCGTTCGGGCTGGGGAGATCTAAAGCGGATTGGTTCAATCGAGGTGGTTCAGCAAACCTTGAACGTCGACATTGTCTCTCGGCAGAAGCCCACAGCGAGATACCAGGCTCCTCAAGATCCAGAGGTTCTTGAAGGCGGCCTGAAATTGGCACCGCCTTCTGTATGTTTGAGCAGGCAGCCGCGCTTTTGGGTAATGGTGGCACGCGCCATGCCTCTTCGACGATCGACTCGTCTGTGAATGTCAGCCCGTCATCCGGGAGTTGCCATTTCTGGTGGGCAATCGCTCGAGCTTCCCGAGGAGTTACCCATTCTATTGCATGGTCTGCTAATTCATCTTCCTCTGATCCATAGTCGATGATTTGTCCGTGGAGGCTCCTTCCAAAGGTTGTTGATAGAGGTTCAGTGTCCGTGTCCTGCATTAGATAATCCACACTGTAATCTTTCCGTAGACCGATCTCTGGCGCTATGACGAGGGCAGCATCTCCTTCATCGGTGTCATGTCCTTCCTCCTCCTCATCCTCCTCCTCCTCCAGGTGTTCGCTCTCAAGTTCTTCAAATGAACTCTCCACTTGTCCAGCATCCCTCTCATTCGTCATCCCAAGTAAATGGCCATTATTGACAACGATCTCCCCCGTCCGTAGATCGATCTCATCACCAATGCCAGCAAAATCCTTGCCGTATTTATCAAATATCGATTCAAAAATCGATTTCAACCGATTGTCGTTTCGAGCCCTTCGCTTCTGAAGGTCGGCATCTGGGACAGTACTTCGAGGAAGGCGCTGCCTTTTACGTGGTGGCTCCATAATCTCGCTCATAAGCAATTACCGTTTCTCAAGATTCATCATTTTATCTTATCATCAGCGTATAGTGGGCCGAAAAAGAGTCGCGTGTTGTTACGGGGAACGCGTCTGCAGAGGTTAATTTCTAGTTCAAGAAAATGGTGCCGCCTCGGCCGCCTAAGCCACACTCTCCCGAGCAGGGTCCAACACCAAAATCGGCTACCTCATTGGTAACCACTCAACCCACACCACGATGCAATATGATAATAGATGGGTAAGTGCGAACTGGAGTGTATGATACATGCACATCGTCAGTCTTCCAACGATAAGGATCAAGGGTCGTGTGCAAAAGGTTGCAGGTAAACATAATTATGTACATCGCCCCATGCAAAAGTCTGCCAAGCTGTGGCTAAGTGGGCCTGTGCTATGGGCCTGTCCGTACTGGGGTTTCCCAAATCATCCAGAACCATGAATTGCCAGAAGTGTAGAACACCTTTGAAATTGGACAACACCATCCAGGATCTCAACCCCGCTGCTTTCGATTTGTTAGTAGGTATGGAAATCTTTATATGGTGTGCTCTGCGTTGAGCCTAATCATTCGCAGGCTCCACTGGTCAATCCGTTGACCAGATTACCAGTGACAACACCTCTCGAGTACCATATCCCCAAGAACGTAAAGAGCTCTACCAGCAGGCGTCTCGGCATGCTGGAACCCCAGTGTTCAAGAGGGTTATCCCTGCTGCCCGCCAGGCGTTTGGACCCCAACCTGCTATAGCCGCCTCGACAAGAGCCGGATTGAAGGATAACCCGGCAATGTCTTTTGTGATGCTTACGGATTCCCAAGTCGTGCAGCCTTATCACAGGTCGGATGACTCCCAGAACGCTCTATCAAACGAAGGTCCAGAGCAGTCAAATGTTACGACCTATGATACAGCCAGCGGCTCGAAACTAACATATTCCCATCAGCTCGAGTCCACGACTCGCCTTTTCGAAATACTCTCATCACGATCCGACGTTGATCACCCAATATGTGTCGAGTGCACCGAACTTCTCTTGTCCCAGCTTCAGACTCGACTGGCCACCACCAATAAAGAAAAAGACGCCTATATCACCTTCCTTAAGACCCTCAACAATACTATACCCACTCAAGCCGAAGTTTCAAAAGCTCAGTCCTCCCTAGCTGCAAGCAAAGCCGCCGAAGCCAATGCCTTCGCAGAACTTCTTGCTCTGGAGGAAGAGAAAGCCGCTTTAGATGATGAAGTTGCGACTCTGGAAGCCGAATCTCTCGCGCTTGACGATGAAGAGCAAGCTTTTTGGCGGTCCCGTAATGCCTTCGCACTCACGCTCACCGCCCTTCAAGATGAAAGGGACGCGGTCAATGCCGCTTATGATCATGATGCTCAACAGCTTGAACGTTTGCAGCGTTCCAATGTATACAACGACGTATTTTGCATCGGTCACGACGGCTCCTTCGCTACTATTAATGGCCTTCGTCTTGGTCGTTTGCCGCCTCCGCAAAATGTAGACTGGCCAGAGATAAATGCTGCGTGGGGCACAGCTGCCCTGTTACTTGCAACAGTGGCCGGAAAGCTGCAATTTGCATTCCGGGGCTACAAGATAAGACCCATGGGCAGTACCTCCAAAATTGAGAAGATAGAACATCCACCCTCAGCTTCACGGCAGCCATCTTCTGGCAATGCGCCGTCGGATTCTACCACACAACAACGACAGCAACAGCCCAAAGTAACACCACTGGATCTCTTCTCCTCGGGTGATCTTCCTCTGGGCCGAATGCTCCTCCATCGACGACTTGATGCAGGCATGGTTGCCTTTCTCGAATGCTTGCGTCAATTAGGTGAATTTGTTGAAACGAGCTCGGCTAACAGTTCTGTGCCTGATCCGATCTCGCCTGCCCAGCCTTCCCCCAAATCGACAGGTGTGAGTGGTCGGGATCCGCCTGCCAATGGTACTCATGGCCTCAAGCTGCCCTATGCGATTAGAAAAGACAAAATTGGAGACTCCAGTATTAAGCTGGGTGTCAGTCAGGATGAGGCGTGGACGCGAGCATGCAAATTTACTCTTACTTGTTGCAAGTTCTTATTAGCTCATGCGAGTAATGTCGGAGGCGAGGAAAGAAGAAGACAGAGCTGATCTCAAAGACTTGCGTATTGAAAATGCATGACCTTACATCCATCTATTTTCGTACGAAATGTGGGTTGACTTTAAATTTTCACCAACAACGCAGCAATGAGAAGTATTGACCTGGCTGTAGATACTAGAGAGACGCTGTGCGTTCGCCGCATGCGCCCAGCCCGAGCATAGAGATACTCTCTATCCGATGATTGTCAATCAGACCAATGTCATCGGAATGCGCCTGAAACTATACGTATCAAATTCCTCGAATTTTTGGAGGAGAGCGCTTCCGTTCCACAGGCAACAAGAGTCGTGGACGGAGGGAGACTATGGCGTGACTCAAATCGAATACGGTGATTCAGCTCTTCTTGAACAAGGTTGGTTGGGATTGGTCATAGCTTTGAATGCAAGGGCGCGGCTTATCTACCTCAGAAGGTCGGCATGCACAAGTACATCTCTTTCCTGAGACGCCTCAACATCCCACGTTCATCAGGAGTAAATGGCTGATGATTGGCGGACTCGAATGCCTCATCATGCTCCGATTGTCTTTCGAGCTGTACAAGGCTTAACCCATTTCATCCACATTCCCGGACGTCAATGTCGCGCCCACTCTTGAGGAGCATGGACCAGGACCTCAATCATTTGCTAGACAGATGGCACACCAAGATTATGAAAATTTCGAAAGCCAAAATCACCTTGATACCGCAAGTGCGCCTATTCCAGACCTATCACCTAAAAGTTTCCACATGCTCAGAACCCACAAGGCTTTTGCACCAATCTCAGTATGCACGAGTATCATACAGTTTGATGCGTTGCAGCCAGGCAATGGCAAAGCCGGTTTCTTCGTTCTCCAGAATATCCCACCATGCCCTTCCAGAACAGCACAGCGGTCTTAGTGTGAAGAGACTTCGCTCGAGATTCTGGACATCTAGGCTTGCGATTCCAGCGGCCGCCACTGACATATACATATCCTTTCCGAGCCACCCATCAATGCTTACCATCTTACGAGGAGACAAGATGTCCCAAAAGCTCGTCGCACTGCAGGCAATGTACCTTCTCATGGTTCTAAATTGACCATGCCATTCGAATTGGTCAACGACAACTTTGCATTAGAACGAGAGCAGATGCATCCATCGTTAGCTTCTATCTCCAGATGGAATGGTATTTGCGGAAATTTTGGTTGCACAACCATGCCAATCACACACTTATCAGCTGTAGGTTATCTAGTCCACTAGGAATGCAACTACGATGCAGCCTCCTTATCTCACCCGATCTCGTATAGACGACGCGATAACACATGCCTCATCTTTGTGTCAGAATTGTTCTCCCTCCGGAAATTTTCCGGAGAGGTCAGACAGCGCAGCATTCCATTTCCATCTCCGACCAGCATTAAGGTACTTCTTTGTGGTTTAGCGCGATTTAAAGCTAAAACCCCATCTAGATAGGCTTCCACCGTCTTTGAGCATAAGTACTTGGGTGATTGAGAATCTACTCACTTTCATTGTATTGCCTTCTAATACGTTCACCTCGATGGTACACGTCTCTCAGCTCCTTTATCACAGTGATTGTCGCGAATTGAGCTCCAATAGATGTTTCGCGTGGCATGTGCTTGTGACCAAGCGTGTCACGTCGTTCAGCCGTTTATTTCTTGGGTACTGGCAAGAACCACCAAAGACCTAGGGATATGGACCACAAGGAAGGCTTCAATCGGCGCTTTGTATCACGGGGATCGAGTTCCCGATGAGTCGATACTACCACAACTCTGTGGCATCGTCCGATTGAAAAGCAAAAGCATTCTGATAGTATACCATATTACGGACAAAACCAATTGCAATGACGGTGAGTGAAAGCCATGCATGGAGGAGGATTGGTCGGCGATCCTGGCTGTTCTCATAGGAGAATGTCCACCCATTTCAATAGCGGCTTTGCAGGTAAAGCTATGTTCCGAGGGTATCTTCCCCCAAAGATCAGAGCCTTGCCGATTATCTTGTCACTCTGAATCTATATCGATGAAGAAGCTGAATGCATCGCAAGTAGCAATTTATGACTTGATACAGCATTTCGGTTTAATTTTCTTACCTCATTTCAACGCCTTTATCACATAACAGAATGCCCGATCAAGGCTTCTCTCCCTTCTACCTAGATCGGAAAGGGTGCTATGGGGGGTGGAAGGTGGCGTTGTGAGATACCGACTGCGAGACCGGAATTTGAATCGTGTTTGGTTGTAGCGTGGGTATCTTTTCATGATATTGCTAGGATTGCGAGTTTATACGTGTGGACAGGCTGTTGCCACGCTGGGTGAGGTTTCAGGTGGAGATAGGCGGAGATGGGAGCCTCGGGCAGTTGCCATGGGGGTGGTCGAAGCCATGTTTGGAGGTAACAAGGGATGGGTCCGAGTTATGTGCAATCTTCGTTTGGACTATATGCTATGTATCTCTCCTTATCATTGACTCAATGCCCCATTCATCATCGCGATGCAAATGAGCAAATCCATTGCTATGCTTGCCTCGCTGACTATGCCGATCAAATGGTATCCGCCGATGCTTTTGGTCCCAAATGCGCTAAAAGATAATGCCGTTTCCCAGACCCGAAGCCCAGCATCATACATTATCATCTCCAATCACTTTCTCATTCGTTGCATCTGGAGTCGACCTTCCAGCATCTCTGTTTCTCAGTCCACTAATTCTCTTTTCAGCATCCACACTCTGTCTTGACACTCTCTTCGACTCTCTCTTAGCGTCATGCTCCGCCTTTCTCGCCTGCCTGTTCTTTTCTTCCTCCGCCAACCCAGTCTTCTGCACCTCATGCGTCGTAGTGAGCTTTTTCTTCCCAATGAAAGCCGCCGCAACTAGTGCACACGCAGAAATGGCAACGTAGAAGATCCACATCGTCCGCAGGCTATCAACGTACACACCCCGGGCAATGTGTCTCCCAGGCTCGGGCAGATTCTTGACGATGCCCGTAGCGGAACCGGCGCCTCCACCACCGATCTGCGACGCGAGCTTTGGGCCCAAGGCAGCTCGAAGAGTGCCCTCGCGCTTCATCATGCCGTTCTGGAATATGACGCCGCCAATGACGACGGAGATGGATGTGGCGAGATTGCGGACGAAGCCGAAAGTGGCTGTGGCGGTCGCAACGTCCCGCGGCGGAACGTTGGTCTGTAATGCTATAAGGGGAGCCTGGAAGTTTGGACCGATACCTATGCCGGCGATGATTTGAAACGGAAAGATACGGCCCCACTCACGACCGTTAGGTAAATCGATGAATAAACCAAAGCCAATGGTCATGAAGAGGACTCCAAGGTAGATTGGTGGGAGATATTGGCCTGTCTTCTTTATGAATACACCACCCATGATGGACACAAAGGATAGGGAGAGGACGAAAGGAAATAGGTAAACCCCAGAAAGGATAGGATTTGCGCCGAGGACTGCCTGAAAGTACAGTGGGTAAAAGTAGGCACCGGAGATGAAAACGAAACCATGGATAAAGCAGACGGCCAAGGATGCGACGTTAGAGCGATGCTTGAAGATGGTGAGAGGTATCATTGGATACTTTGCGAATTTCCACTCGTTGACGAAGAATAGGCCGATGGTGATGAAGCCGAACACAATCAAGCATACCACTGTTGCTGAAGACCATGGAAAGCTGACGCCGCCGTATTCGAGGCCAAGCAGGAGCATGATCGTGCCTCCAGTGATTGTAAGGACACCAACCCAGTCAATAGCTTTCAAGCCCGCACCAATCGGAGTTTTGGGAGTTTCGATGTCGAGAAGGAAAAGAATGATGACGAAAGCGAGTGCATCAAAGGGAACTGTCACCCAGTCAGTCACCAAAATAAGATTGTAAAAGTGAGATATGGCACTTACGATTGATGTAGAAACACCAACGCCATGAGACTTTCTGAGTAAATACACCTCCGAGGACGGGGCCGAGGGCGCTCGCTAGGCCCCAGACGCCCCCTATCATGCCAAAGTATTTGCCCCGATCTCTGTGGAGTAAGATGAGCGTTTGCCTCCCAATCAAATCACAGACGAGCCTTACCTCATACTGAACAGATCACTGATACATATGTTGGCCAAGATGATCAGACCTCCACCCCCTATTCCCTGTATGACTCTGCCTGCAAGCAGCATCTGAATACCATTGCTCAGAGCAGAAATGAGAGATCCTACGAAGAATAAAGCATTGGCGAATAATATAATGGGTTTTCGGCCCCAGATGTCACTGAATTTTCCCCATGTAGGTGTAGATGCAGCAGCAGCCAAAAGGTATGCCGACCCGATCCATGTGTAATCGCCTTCGGAGGAGTGAAAACGTTCGGTGATGGTCGGGACAGCGGTCGTAACAATTGTCTGCATACGACTTAGCAAGGGCTAAACGCAAAGCTTCTGTGCGCCTCACAGTGTCGAGAGCAGCTAAAAATACAGCGATCTGGATCCTGGTCAGTATCATTTTCCCGTCCCATTTACGAGTCCAACTCCACTCACACACAACGATCCCATGATCAAGGCGACCTTGCCAGCGCTTCTTTGCGGCGCCTGGGGTGTTGCTACGGTCTTCTCTGCTGCATTTGGCTCCATGGCCACCTCCGAGGAGCTAGAACTGCTGCCATTCGCAGGCTTTTCTGTGGGAAGGTCGCCGATAACGGCCGAGTCTGTTGCACCCGGTCCTGCGACGGTCGCATCGGCGACTGCTTCAAGGCGCTCAGCCTGCGATGGTTCCTCCACTGCTGAAACCATAGTAATTGATGTGATTTAGAAGGTGGTGACAAGACTCTGTTGGATATAGGTAACCTCGATCTTGATTATTGATCGCCAGCGGACAACAAAAGCACACCTTGAACGAACAGCTGCCAAAACGTTTGTATAATATGCATTGTTGGGACGGTGAATGACTGAGATTATCGAATCACTGACGGCATCGGAGTTTAGAAACTGCCGAGACTAGCCGACTACTATGTATGTCATCACTCCTATCAAGATCTCGGCTAGCGGCAGATTTGACAGCTTGACTTGCCGGTGTGTGGCCCCGTCCCAAATGCGGGTCCTCGACCTATCAATGGACAATAAAGCTACGAGTATACACTTATTTACGGCTCAGCATCACTATAATGTCCAAGCCTGCTAGTGACATCCACGATCAAATCCGCATGGATCCGAACTCCCAGTGAACTATAACTAATGGTCTGACAGTACTACTCGGGTTGAAAGCCTGCCCTTAGAGAGAGCACAGCAGAATGTACGAAGGATTACCAAAAAATAGATTGCTGCAGCGAGCGCGAAGTACGGATGTCCGAAGATGACTGTTCACCGCTTCATGGTCCGCATCTCGATGTGCGCGGCAACACATCATGTGTTCGGCCGTCCAGATACTTCAGTAAAGTATCAAAACCCGCCCGTAACGCCTCCATTCTACTCCTCCAACCTTCAAACGCCTTAAACCCTCCTACCCATCTCTCCCACCATTTCCGCTTCCTTCCCCACTCGAACCTATCCACCACCAAAATCACCATCACACCCTCCAACACGCACCCCTAAGAATCAAACTTACCCCCTTTCAAATCCTCTATCTTCTCCTGCGCCCTCTTCTCGCCTCCACTCTGTCCACCTTCATGCTGACCGACAGGATCATCCTTTGAAGCGCCCAAGATCGCAGACGTCGTCTCGGACGAAGCCTGAGGCGGTGGGTCGGTGACTGGACCAGTCTTGATACCAGCTGCCAGTTTACATTTAATGCCGCTGAGATATACAGAAATGTGAAATATGAGAAACCTACCGGCATTGTGTGATGCTGGATTCAGAGCCATCGTGGCACGTCTATGGCTCACTTATGACCTGTTGGGCTATACAGGATCGCGTTTTTGTTTTCTTTGAAAATTGACACCTTCTGAATACTTCTGGATTTGTTAGGCGGAGACAGGGCGATGGGTGCTCCCAAAATATTGTAGGTGTGACTGGCTTGCATGTAGACACAAGCGCGTCAAGCGCGGGCTCTGAGGGGGAGGTCCAGATTCTTACGGTAGTTGGAAAAAAACAGTTATTCTACTTTATGTACCGAGATAGAGGGCGACATCATGTGTTGAAGGCACAAAAGCAGCGATTCGTATACGACCCGTACCAAATGAGGTCTGTATTGAGAAAGACCAATATACTATGTAAATTATCGTACATAAAGAAGGGCAGGCATGAGTAGAAAAGAAATCGCTAAAGCGAGCGTGAAGTCTGGGTATTTGACTGCGTGGAATCATAAACCACATCCCAATATATGCACAATGCTTACATCGAAATGATCCGCATCGAAGCAGGATCGTATAGAATATATAATTCATCGGTCAAGTCTTTACCCGCTTAGCAATCTCGTTGCCATCTTGCTCGGGGCTCTTTCTCTTCCGATCTCCGTCTTCATCTCGGAAACTCGGCCCACCCATCAATGGTGTCTGGAAATTCAGGGGGCTCGGGAGCATGTTGCTCTCGCCACCTGACCGACCGAAGAATCCGTCAGGGTAGAACGATGAGGGCGAAGGAAGTAAGCCATCTGCTACAAAACGTGATGGCAGTGCTGACATAGGAGTATCTATGTTATTGTTGCTGTTATAAGATTGGTTGTTCTGCTGCGAGGGTGGGTTGAGCGGCCGAGCAAACGGATTTGGTGGGCCTGAAGCACCTGCGCTTAGGATAGCACTGGCACTCGGGGACGGCGGTGGTAATACGACGCCCGTGCCCGATGAGTGACTGTTCTCAGTGCTAGCCTTCGCGGGAGTAGCGCCTGATTGCTGAGGCGAGGACTCAGCAGTCGCGCTATCAGCGTCTGATTGCTCTTCCGGTATCTGGACTTTGAGTCTCGGTCTTTTCGCGTTTGATTGAGAAGTGCTGGTGCGCGACGGAGGCGGAAACTCGGAAGAATTCGTTCTTCGTGGTACAGGTGTTTCTCTCTGTGGTTTCGGCGGAGGCGGTGTTGGTCTTGAAGCTTGGTTAGGCGGTGCTTCAGGCTGATTGTCCCTTTCGCGTTTGATATCGGGTTTCGGATCATTGGAGGACTTCCCAATGCCCCAGTGTTGTGCTAGCATAGACCTGCTATCATCGATGGGAGTAAAGATGCTTCTTGACTTGGCGGGGGCGGGCTTCTGCAGACGGTTCAACTGATCATCTTGACTTTGGTGATCACGATCGGGTTGCGGAGGGGAAGGCATATGTTGCTGTTGCTGTTGTTGCCGATCATTCTGGGAAAACGCTGGTGGCAAAGACTGTCTCCTTTGATCTTGCATATATGCTTGTTGCACTTGGGGATGTGGGGCTGTGGGCTGCGTTTGATGTTGTGGGAAATATTGTGGACGTGGGGCTGCCTGCTGGGCATGATGAGATGCAACGGGCATGCCATGACCCGCGTGGTAATTTTGCAGTGGCGGAGTATTCATATATGTGTAACCATTCTGGCCTGATGGCGCCTGGCTGACCTGCTGGAGTTGGGAAGGACCAAGATTTGTGCTCGGACGGCGTACGTTGTTAACGCCACTATTCCTCGAATCTGGTCGAGAGATCATCTGCGCTTGTGGGGTATGCTGCCTTTGACCTTGAGGATATGGAAGGCCATTAGGTACTGGTGGAGACCCCGTTCTCATGTAACTGGATGGATTTTGCATGTGCGGTGGTAGGCTATGCTCGCGTGGTACAGTATCCTCGAGAGGAGGTGATCCCATATCGTCATCATCATCATCGTCCATTCCACCGCCATTGAAATCCGCAGGTCCTTTGTGTTCGTGTGCCCCACCATACTGTGAAACGTCAATCACCGAGTCTACTTCACCTCGTGTGGTACTCACGTATTGGAATCTTCCAATGGTCTCGTTTATATCGCCGGAGGAGTATTCGTATAGCTTTTTATTATGGCCGAAGATTATGACAGCAACATCGACAGAGCAGAGAACGGAGAGCTCGTGAGCCTTCTTGAATAGGCCACCTTTGCGCTTGAGGAAAGTACTGTGCGATTCAGTCAGCCTCAAAACCTATCGCGTTTTCGGTTTCGAATTCAAAAGGGCTGGCAGTGTTGCTGGTGCGGATGGTCCATGTTTTGCGCGTATTGGGGAGCAATTGTCGACTTACACAGAGCGGTTTCTATCATCCTTGATGGCCTTGATCTCAATCTTTCGCCTACCCATGATTGTGGCGACGGTATCCTAAATCCACACCTAGTGGAGAGACTTGATGACAGTCGCGAGCGTGGGAGTCTTTGATGCTCGAGGACTTTGTCCCTCGACGGAATGGGAGGACGAGGCTGTGAATGCGACCGCCCCAATGAAGCGGGTCTGGAGAAGTTCCTTTGGCTGCAATTGAAGCGCTTTTCGAGTGGGCCGAGTATCAACCATATATCAGAGCTTCTAGCCTGTACCTGGGGTGGGTTAGTTGACGTGCAGAGCAATTTATTATTAGACAGGAGGGCTTCACCTACGAATGGAAATGGTCGCGGAGAAAATGTCATGTTTGAAGCTATACCGCTTATGGAGAAAAAGATTATTAATAGATACCGTCCCAGGATTTAGCGGCCTTAATTTGCGCCTTGGACCAATCAAAGGCTGGATACGTTTGAAAAAGACGGCTAATAGGCTCCTTCAGGCCGTAGAGTCTCGACTGCACGATCCTACTCCTCGCCACGAGGACTGTCGTCAAGATCTATTATCTGGATAGATCGACATAGCTCGGCCCGTTGTCCAGGCCTATGTCTACTGTTGTACAGATTCAATTGTTTTGCAGCCCACCTGCTACAGGATCTGTCCCACGTTCATAGTTGTGCAACAAGACAGCGTCGCTGACCGTCCGGATCTCAAAGGGCCCGCACAAAGTCGGTAGGCCTCATAACAATATGCCTGACTACAGTCTCAAAGCTCAGACACCCGTTCCCTTCCAATCGCCAGATGGCCCCTTGCCTACCGTGGACCGGACTACGCTCCTACGGCATGTTATACAGGATTACACCCAATACGTGAGTGCGACTCGTGGGAGTCTTGCACCGTGGGGCTACACAAGGTCTATATTGGGCTCCCATTGTCATACCCCTCTGCAACGTGAGATCTCAGAAGGGCTGTTATCAACGGAAGCCAGAACGTTGAAACATCATACTTCATGCGGCTCTTACAGGGCTGGACCCACAAATATTAGTGCAGCGGGAGCTATCTATTCCTGGCCACCAGTTCACCACGCTTTGTCACTAGTCAATAGTGAACTTCCCGTCCGCCATCTTTGAAGATCCTTCTGAAGACGGTGGCGAATGTTTTAGACTGCCCCAATACTTGTGCTTCTGGTTGCTGCAGATCTCACTGTGACGGGAACGGACCGTGATCCTGGAATACTTCAAACATCTGCTCGAACATGTCTTACAATGGACTGTAGATGGCACACGACCAATCAATGCCAAGTAGGAAACCCTTGGGTCACTAGGGACCTCAATCATGCCGCTGAGACGAGGCGCCTATCATGAAGCCATCGGCATGGGCCTCCATATTAGGAGTCGTCCAGCAAGACGAGCTTCAAGCGTTAAGCATGTAGGCTCACAGGCTCAAATTCGGATGCTATACAATTAAAACATGTCACAGTCTCGGTATGGAGACAAAGCATTGCTCTTCGAATTTCGAACGTCTTCATCAATAACGACTGTGCAGCGGGGCCCCATGATATTTCTGCTATGGTCTAGCTGGCTCATTTTGGCATATAGAATGTCCCACAGACTCACTGGCTGCGTAACGTTCGCGGAATGCTTCAACCAGAGTCCTTCTTGAAGAATTGCGCAAAGGCGAACTGGCAAATAAGGGTCCCATTCTTGAAGTTGATAATTATCACCAAAGCCTTGACGTTTTCGATGTCCAAGTCTTGCGCCGAATTGACTTATCTTCTAGGCAGAAGCTGGAAACACCATAAGCTGCACTGGCAAGTAGAAGGGTATAGGCAGAGGTCGATCGAGGTGAGACGACGGTGATCGTGACTACTTCGGCTTGAGCTTAGGCGCAAGCGTATAACCTGCCCGATCGGTTACAACGATGGCTACGGTTATCATGGTACCTAGAGGCAGTATCCCGATCAATATATTACCTTAGGGCATGTATGAGCGTGTGCGGTGAAGGGGCGCGATTATTGTATGTAATTATCCCCTTAATCTTTTCCTTAAGAATTATATCTAAATGACGATCTTGACTAGGAATGAAGCTCGGCGCCGTAGTGAAGCGATCCGCAAAAACCACATCGCCCAATTCCGGCAAAAAGTCGGCAGAGACTTTTGACACCGACCAATGGTCTCGAAGCCTGATTGCCATTTTGACTTCAATCGTAGGTTCGGTTCTCCGGGAACGAGGTGAGATCGCTACAGCGGCCGCTTCCGGTTGCACTCCGAGGTGCGGCTTCCGGCTTGATTGCTAAAAGTAGCATCACATCCGTAATCCGAATTCATACACTACATCCTCTAAACCCCATTAACAACCTCCAATACCTCTCAAGGCATTTCACAAGGAAAATTCTTCCTCCGGACCCGGACAACAACATGGGTTATACTGTTCCCACAGACATGACCTCTCGTCATGTCGCTGTCATTGGATCTGGCACGCTCGGACGTCATGTCGGTCTCGTGTGGGCCACAAAGGGCGGTTCCGTCATCATCGTGGACAGCAAGTCCGAAGCTGCATCGGCAGCCTTCGCCTGGATCAAAAAGGAATTACCGAGTCAAGTCAAAGCCGTGCACGGGACATCAGGACAGGTTGTTAAGGAGACAGACATCGAAAAAACCGTCAAAGGTGCTTCGATGGTGGTTGAGTGCATCCCAGAGATCAAGGAAGCGAAGATCGAATTGCTCAGCCAGCTAGACCGGTTTTGCGATGAGGATACCATCATCGCGACGATATCCTCATCATACAACAGTGGCGATCTTTTGGGGTGCGCCCTGTGCACTCATGGACGACGTGGGACTACAAACCGTTTGCAACATTGAAGACCATTACATATCGGAGCGTGGCAACATTCTAAGGTATTCTGTCGACTATATCCGCCGACATGGCGTTGACAAAGAAAACCCTGGAACCGTGACGGGAAAGGGCCTGTACGACCATCATGAACAAACCTTCCAGACTCCTTCGAGTGGACAGAAAGCTTCCCTGAGGTCCCAACTTATTGGTGCTTGGGAGCTTGTTGATTATTCGGCCCACAAGGAATCTCACAGCCACGACAAAGTATATCCTATAGGTGAAAGAGCACAAGGAATCATCATGTATACGCCTGATGGGTACATGTCTGCGCAGTTACAGAACCCCGGGACGCCCAAGTTCCAGGTCAACGACCTGAATGGCGGCACTAAAGAAGAATTTCAAGCAGCTGGTGAGAATTACCTCCCATACACAGGACCCTACTCTACTATCTTGATGAAAGTGGCAAAGAGCCGCTCTTGCAACATCATATGACGAATTGCAGTTTCTCAAATTGGCTACATGACACGCAACGACGCGTGGTAACCATCACAGAAGAAGAATCTGAGAAATATCTCACTCTAGGACCCAAGTCTGCGATCATGATTACTGTGGTGTCCAGCAAGTTAATTGTTAGCGCTTTGGCATTTTTTGGTGGTAAATCCGTGTCCTGACCATGTCGCGCTAACAATTAACATCCTGAATACATAGTATGGGTGAGGTGAGACTCATTCAGCTCAAATGGCGCCGACTTGGAGATAACCACGCTTCCATTCCAGCTTCCTAATTTCCATATACAGGTTTTACTGACACAGAAGCGCCGTGCAGGAGAGGTGCTTCCAGATGTGCAACTTGTTTTGGTAGGAAGCATCATTTTCGTGCTGTTGCTTTGTGTTGTATACATCCGTCGTGGATTTCTTTAAAACCTTCTTGATGTGAGTGTCTGAGTTAAGGGTCGTCCTTTCCTCTCAAAGATATCGTAGATACCGAGACGAATCCATCCATATCTTTGGGGTTCAAGCAGGCGAAACGGGCATGGCTTGCACACCATACTTCCATCTCCTATTTGCGCTCCCTATCCCGCTATCGTCTTGATGCCATACCCTAAGTCGATCTAATAATTTCATTCTGGGAACGTCCTTCCGTCACCGCGCTTTCCGTTAGCGTATACACTCCGAACTTGACCTGGTAACAGACATTCGTTTTGAAACAAAGACTCCACATGCCACACAGAACTTACTGCGGATCCAACGAGGGTGATGGCCGTACATAGCCATCGCTACTGGTAATGAGTTGTTGTTGCTTCGACCATATCGCGAGCGGTCACGAAGAATGGTTTGTTTGGCGGGGGTATAGTCGATATATAGGTATGACGTCTAATTCGTAGTTGAGCTAAGGCAGTATTATCGATCGTGAAGCATGGCTTGGCGGTATTCTTCAATGAACCATGGAACGGATATGGGTATCTATCTAAAGACTCGTAGGTGCGATTGCGTGCATCGAAGTATGTGCTTCGCTCAATAGAGACAGCCACAATCGCTATCTGGAATCAATCCATTCAATGGTCTCTCAAGGACGTCACGCAGACGGATCATTGGCGAGACGATCAAATGTCAGAGAAGCTTGGACATGCCAAAACCATTCCGGCTACATCCAAACTCAAATTGACTTGTGCTCATTTTCGTGGTTTTGAAGCTCGTCCCTTGCAGTTGGGACCTTTTCCGGGATGGGGTCAAAAGTTTGTGGGGTTTGATCGGGTGGCTGCAGGCTTTGCGGCGAAACACATAGAGTATTCTACTAGAGCCTGCAACGCGGGCGACCAGTCTGGTCAGCCAATGAGAGGAGAGATTGGACATGCAGGCCAACTCAGAGGCGTCCGTCATTCAGCATCTGCCAATTTCATACACTCCAAAAGTCCCAAACTCTCACGACTGATCGACCATTGCAGAAAAAGGATTCCCAACTTGGAGACGCCAGGGTTTTAGCGGCCGGAGCCATTATGCGCGAGAGGAACGATTGGGCGCCGGGATTCGAGATTAGACGCGTCAAATTTACTTTACTTTACCCTGACTCGCCTGACTCCTGAGACCCTCCTTTTCTTTGGGGGTCCAGAAACTAAGATGAGGTGACGGCGTTGTTCTACACTGAACATTGGTACAACGTCGAACGCTTTCCATCCTCAACTTCCACGACTGAGGAGTGGTGCCAGTTCATACGCTCTTAGATCTACAGCGCACGTTCACGTGTCTTCGCGATTGGCGTCCCTAAAATAGACTGCACCCTGATCTTCGTCTTTTATTTCTGCTTGAGGGTATCGGTGATCGTGAAATCTGGGCCCCTTACTCAATTTACGTCGCCTTCTGGTCAACATAGAAACAGCGCAAAGCTTCACAAACCACACTTCCGAGGGCATACCGGCGTCGGGCACTACCCTGTTCTCCACCGCATGCCTGCTCCATCCCCACTGCATCAAACCCCACCACAATACACATCTTGTGTCTCAAGCGGCATCATGCCCATGCCCAACAACGGACTTCACACATAAGCCCGCAGTCTGAACATGGGTCTCTTCTCAAAATTCAGAAGCAAGGATAAGGAGGGAGGAGAGGCTACGCCCAAGTCAACGCCCAAGTCGAAGAAGAAAAATGCCCACACCAATGGCGCAATACCTGCCCCACCACCCAAACCATTCTGGGACGATGCTTGGACGCGCAAAGACGTCGAGCCGGAAGAGATTCAAGAGCTTCTGAGGGGTTGCACACACGAGCTGAAATCGAGAGGTATCTAGGAGACGCTATTCTATGGTCTATGACTACGACGAGCGCTGACTGAGTTGCGAATCTAGCTCTGGATTTACCCTTTCTCCTCCTACCTTTCAGACCGGCGTCAGATCCTAGTGCCGCACGTACATTCATCCGCAACTTCTTCAGCATGAACAGGGGTGTAGACATGAAGGGGGAGCGCCTGGAGCAAGAGCTGATGTTGACCGAACCAATGGTGAGCTAGAACACGCAATCTGGGGATGGGCACGCCACTGAATCTCTCCAGGTCCTTAGCAGTGTGATGAAGTGGTGCTGGAGCAGACTGGCTGGAGGAATAGTGACGTGGGAGGCATATGAGCTTTTCCGTGTGGGGGAGCAAGGTAAGACATGAGCCCCCATGTGGGACGTGGGGTCAGTATCTGACACCGGACACAGACTCAGATATGGCGCGAGACGCGTTTGCTACCTTCATACCTCTCAGTGTCGAGTCTGACGCACGTACAAAAATAATCTTCGACTTCTTTGACCTCATGGCTGCGATCGCTGCCCATGGCAAGACGAATGGTATGGGTGGTCGCAAATTGTCCAGGTTAGCCGGGTGGTGGGCCTTTGAGCAGGTGGATACGGGCAACGGTTTCGATGGAGGCTACAAGTCCTGGTCGAGGTTTGTTGATCCGCGGCCTCTCAATGCCGGTGCTAACAAAGTGCAGCGCTGCCGATGCCACAAGCCATTTATTTTTCGCCTATCTTCGATCACTCTCGCCGGACTCCGTTCGAGGACTCAACGGAATCTCGGCACTTCCCATCTCGCTACAGAACCTTGTGCAAGAAACTCAGTACCCCCCGGAGTATCCCCCGTACGAGTCCACTTCTAAAGTCGTGATGGTTGTCGATTCCGTCTCGCCTACGCCCTTTGCTTTGTTACGCCGAGCGAAGCACTTCGAATACAGGGACGACGATCGAACATTGCGGGCATTCTCAGATTTCGAGGACCCTGTTCAAGCCCTGACTGATGAGTGTCGACGAGTCTTGAAGAGCATCTCTTCAGCCAATCAGTCAGCGGCGTCGACGACAAAGGATTCCACTGCCCTAGGCGATTCATCGTGGTCACGTTTCGAAGACTTGGGGTTTGGGGGTATCGGTGACTATGATGATGAGGAGAACGATTCAGCCTTTAGTAAAAAGCGAAGAGCTCCTCAAGGCTTAAGATCAGCACCACATGCAAAGACAAACGACCTTGGCCGACCAACCACACCTTCATGGGCCGACTTCCTTTCCTCAGGCTTTGTCGAAGAAAAGACCAGTCCGCCACCTCCTCCCTTATTTCTCCCCGCAGATAAGATTTTACCACCAATCGACCTGGATAGAAGAGGAAAAAGTTCACAGTCGCATAAGCGCCAACCTGATGACTCGGCTCTCGAACCAGGTGAGCTTGCGAGTATCAATGCTGTAGATCTAGACGATGCCTTTTGGTGGGTTTGGATCACAAGCCTTGCAGGCGAGGAAACGGTAGCACGTAAGGCAGTCTTCGGGCGATGCGCTTTGATCGAGACGAACATCGGTGGTGGGACGTGGCTAGTCATTGAGGAGATGGTCAAAGGGGCCGCTCCTGAGCCGGACGTCGGTGCGTACATTGCGGAAAAGAAGGGTCGATTCACGTTCAGTAGAAACCGCAAGATGTCTGGGACGAAAGCGATGGGAAGGAAGACGCCTCCGCCTGGGATCCAGCCTTACATCCGAGAGAATGTAGCTTCACCACCAAGCAAGACTAACATTGGCCCTGATCAGCACGCAAGGATACAAGCAGCCGCAGCAGTTTTGCAGCAAAAGCAGAGACAGCAGGAGAATGGGCAAGACACATCCAAGTACAGCCCTCGGAGAGGCCGCAACGGCGACACACGGTCTACTAAGACGAACAGTGTCTTCACACTGCAACCTGTCATTATGAGCGAAGCCGGTCCAGCGATGAAATGGGCTCATAGTTATGATAAGCAAGCCATTCGGGCCGCCTATCTCGGTGATAATTTCGCTGGTAAAGGATCTACTACAGATCTAGGGACGCCTCGTGGCAATAACCCTGATACACAAGGATCTGTCACACCACAAGCGATTCCCCAAAAACCGAATGCTGAGCCACCAAAGCCTGACTATGGGTTCCCAAGGCATGAGATTCCCAGGGAGGATTCTGGTATCAACACGAATAGGCATCTTCCAGCTCTGCCAGCCCCAACGCCAGGCGAACGGACTCTGCAAGCTCCTGTAGGCCCTCCACCGCCAACGCGTGCTCCACCAGCACCCTTACCAGCAGCACCACAAATGTCGACTCAATCTCCACCACCGGCACCCTTACCGATGGGACCCGAGGTAGCTCGTGCGAATGCAGTCGCCGCTGATGCCGCCGAGGTTCCATTGCCTGCCACTACTCCTATGGAACCAATTGATAAGCCATTACCTGCCTTAGAAGGCGAGCCGCTGGCTCTAACGCAGACACAGACGGATTCGCAGACCAACGGCCTAACACCATCGCAGTCACCAGAGAGTGGCAAGGGTGGGAAGAAACTCAAGAAACAGCAGGGAGGAGGCATGAGGGGCTTCTTTGGAAAAAAGAAGGGGCCACCTTTGCCAGCCGAACCACAGCCTGCCGATAGTCTTGCCGTTGTTGCAGCTCGAGCGGCTTACCAGGGACCTACAATGAGGCCCAATTATCAAGGCACTGCCGGAGGGCCAACACTGAGCCGTCGCCTGTCCGGTATAGGGAGAAGGAAGACACCCCCTGCATCCATTCCTACCTCCCCACCCATCCTAGACGCCGATGAACCACTTCCCGTCTCGTCCGCGCCTTTCAAACAACAGTACGATTCTCAAGCTAGTATCGCCCGCGTGGACACAACCGAACAGCGCCACGGCCAGGGCGATTTCCAGACCTTCGGTCAAGGGCCTGTAGATCAGCCTGCATTTGTGCCCGCGGACACCGAAGGGTCACCTCGCCGCCCATCATTCGTAGCAGATGACTCGACCGATGGTCCTTCTCGTTTGACAACGCCTGAGCGCGGCGCTCATTACGAGCCTCCAATGGGACGTGGCCAGTACGAACCCTCTGTGTCTTCAGAAGAGAGACCGAGAACGCCATCCCCGCCGCAAGACCGATGGGCCCAGATACGGAAGAACGCAGCCGAGCGTGCGGCCAATCAGAACCAGCATACCAGGCAGGCTAGTAACGACAAGACCGAGGATGGAGAGGAAAGTGGCGAGGAGAGTAAGTCGATCCATACACGATCCACGAAACTCAAGGTTGCTGACTCGAAGCAGCCATCGAATCCAGAGTCGCCCGCATCAAGGCTAGAGTGGCCGAACTGACAGGCAACATGCAGTCCGAATCCAGTCGGACTTAGGGTCCGACACGACCAGGACAATTTCCATTCGAACATGAGCACCAATTTGCGGCACGAGATTGAGGAAGCAGTTATTTTCATAAATTGGAGGCGACCCATTTGTCCTTTTCTTTTCCCGAGACTCCTTTTTTATTTTTTACCAAGCGTGAGAGATACCCAGCGATGAGATTGATACC